>Ga0207433_10000109_pt1 | contig 191975 bp, 182 predicted proteins | sample YelNatPaOPGAMG01_FD_187559 | JGI IMG/M metagenome (GOLD analysis project Ga0207433, IMG submission 187559) | Hot spring thermophilic microbial communities from Obsidian Pool, Yellowstone National Park, USA - OP-RAMG-01 (SPAdes) (version 3) | ecosystem: Environmental > Aquatic > Thermal... | reverse complement strand
CCCGATCGCCGAGTTGAGGTCTGCGGCTGTGTCGTTCACAAAGCGCAGACTACGGCAAAAACAATGTTGTGTCCAGCACGTTTTGCACGCCCACCCCCTTCTCGCTACGGCATCACCGAATCTTTACGCGCGTATGTCTATAATGGCGGGCTTGGCTTTGAGCGAGGGCCAAGACAGCCCATGCCGGTGGGCGCGGTTCGCGGTGTTGCAGCAGGCTTACAGCCTGTGCGCAACAGCAGCACATCTACCGCATCACGGCCGCACATCACTGGTGGGTGCATTCATTTCTCGCTCAACAATCGTTCATAGGAACAACCATGAAAACCTTCAGCGCCAAACCGGCCGAAGTCGTGCATGAGTGGTTCGTGATTGACGCCGCAGACAAGGTTCTCGGTCGGGTCGCCAGCGAAGTGGCCCTCCGTCTGCGTGGCAAACACAAACCCATCTACACCCCGCACGTCGATACCGGTGACTTCATCATTGTCGTCAACACGTCCAAGATCCGTGTGACCGGCAACAAAGCCAACGACAAGACCTATTACCGTCACACCGGCTATCCCGGCGGCATCTACGCCACCAAGTTCAAGGATATGCAGGCGCGTCACCCCGGCCGTGCGCTGGAACTGGCCGTCAAGGGCATGCTGCCCAAGGGCCCGCTCGGTTACGCCATGATCAAGAAGCTCAAGGTCTATGGGGGTGCCGAGCATCCGCACAGCGCCCAGCAGCCCAAGACCCTCGACATCTAAGGACACGCGATGATCGGAAACTGGAATTACGGCACAGGCCGTCGCAAGAGCTCCGTGGCACGCGTCTTCATCAAGAAGGGCACCGGCAAGATCACGGTCAACGGGAAAGACGTCGAGCAGTATTTCGGCCGTCAGACCTCCATCATGATCGTCAAGCAACCCCTCGTTCTCACCGAGAACGTCGAGAGCTTCGACATCAAGATCAACGTTCACGGCGGCGGCGAAACCGGCCAGGCCGGTGCGGTGCGCCACGGCATCACCCGCGCGCTGATCGACTACGAGGCCACCCTCAAACCCGCACTGTCCAAAGCCGGCTTCGTCACCCGCGACGCCCGCGAAGTGGAGCGTAAAAAAGTGGGTCTGCGCGGCGCCCGTCGCGCCAAGCAGTTCTCCAAGCGCTAATCTCAGGCTCGCGCTGTGCTTCCCAAAGAACCCGCCGCGTGCGGGTTCTTTTTTTGGTCGGCTCGCCGTGTGCGGGCTTTTTGTCTGACCACATTGCCTTGCTTGCATTAAAGTCTTTAGTCAACTGTAGACTTTTGGCTGCATCATTAACCAGCCATTCCCATGCATGCGACCGCTGATCGCCCCGACATCCACTGCCTGACCATCGGCGAACTCGCGCAGCGCGCGGGGCTGGGGGCGGAAACCCTGCGGTATTACGAACGCCTGGGGCTGCTGGCTCCGGCGCGGCGCACGGCCAGCGGCTACCGGCAGTACGAAGCGAATGCGCTGGATCGGCTGGACTTCATCCGCCGCGCGCAGGCGCTGGGGTTTTCGCTGGCGCAGATCGGCGAACTGCTCGCGTTGCACGCACGGCCTGAAGGCGACATGGGCGCAGTGCGCGCTATCGTCGCGCAGCGCCTGGCCGACATCGACGCCAAGATGCGCGATCTACGGCGGCTACGCGCGGGGCTGCAGGCGCTGCTGGAGGCCTGCCCCGGCCACGGGCCGAACGCGCAGTGCCCCATCCTCGCGGCGCTACGCGGGGATACGCCGAAGGAGGTTCAGCATGCACACGACTGAACGCTTGCCGGAGTCGACGGCCTGCCCGGTCGATCCGGCGCCGCTGACCAACGCGCCTGCACCGCAGCCCACGGTGACGCCCGCTGGCCCCACCCAGACCCTGCGGCTGGGCGTGGACGGCATGACCTGCGCCTCGTGCAGCGCGCGGGTGGAGCGCGCGCTACGTAAGCTCCCCGGGGTGCAGGTGGCCAGCGTGAACCTGGCCACCGCGCAGGCCGAGGTCGCTTTTGATCCGCAGACCGTCAACGCGCAGGCGATGGTCGATGCGGTGGCCACCGCAGGTTACACCCCGCTGGTGGCCGAGGCCACGCTGAATGTGGAGGGCATGACCTGCGCCGCGTGCGTCGGGCGGGTGGAACGGGCGCTGCGCAAGCTGCCCGGGGTGCTCTCGGCCACGGTCAATCTGGCGGTCAACCGCGCGCAGGTGCGCTTCCTTCCCGCGATGCTGCAGCCGGGTGCGCTGGCACAGGCGGTCGAAGTGGCGGGCTACAGCGCCCGCGTGTTGCAGGAGGGTGGCGCTGCCGCGGAGGACGCCAGCGCCGCGGCGCATGCGCAGGTTCTGGCACGCATGCGCCGGGACGTGGCCCTTGGCGCCGCGCTTGCGCTGCCGGTGCTGCTGCTGTCGATGCTGCCCATGGTTTGGCCCGCGCTCGGTGCCGCGCTGCTGCGCGCTGCGCCCGTGCCGCGCTTCTGGGACTGGGTGCAGTTCGCGCTGACCACCGCGGTGCTGTTCGGTCCAGGGCGGCGGTTTTTTCGCACCGGCGCGATCGCCTATCGGCATCTGTCGCCCGACATGAATTCGCTGGTGGCCACCGGAACCGGTGCCGCCTGGGCCTATAGCACCCTGGTGCTGCTTGCGCCGCAGGGGTTCCCAGCAGAGTCGCGGCATGTGTATTTCGATTCGGCCGCTGTGGTCGTGGCGGTGATTCTGGCGGGCAAGTATCTGGAAGAACTGGCCAAGGGCCGCGCCTCCACCGCCATCCACAAGCTGCTCGGACTGCAGGCCAAGCAGGCCACGCGGCTGGATGCACAAGGGGCCGAACAGCAGGTCAGCGTGTCCGCGCTGCAGATCGGCGACCGCGTGCTGGTGCGCCCCGGCGAGCGTGTGCCGGTGGATGGTCGTGTGATCGAAGGCGACAGCCATGTGGACGAATCCATGCTCACCGGCGAAGCCGTGCCGGTGCGCCGCAGACCGGGCGATGCAGTGGTCGGCGGCACGGTCAATGCCGAGGGACGGCTGGTGATCGCGGCCACCGCGCTGGGCGCCGACACGGTGCTGGCGCAGATCGTGCGGCTGGTGGAAAACGCGCAGACCGACAAGCTGCCGGTGCAGCGTGTGGCCGACCGTGTGGTCGCCGTGTTCACCCCGGTGGTACTGCTGATCGCCGCCTCCAGCTTTGCTGTGTGGCTGTTGATCACGGGCGATCTGAGTGCTGCGCTGGTGGCTGCAGTCGCTGTGCTGGTGGTGGCCTGCCCGTGCGCCATGGGTCTGGCCACGCCCGCAGCGATTCTGGTGGGCAGCAGCCGCGCGGCGGAGATGGGCGTGCTGTTCCGCAAGGGCGAGGCGCTGGAGGCACTCTCCCGCATCGACACCGTGCTGCTGGACAAGACCGGCACGGTCACCCGCGGCAGACCCGCGCTCACCGCGTTGCACAGCACCCTCGGCGATGAAGCCGCGCTGCGTCTGGCCGCCGCGCTGGAGGCCGATTCCGAGCACCCGCTGGCGCGCGCCGTGCGCGAAGCGGCAGCGCAGCGCAGCCAGGACCTGCCCGCCGTGCAGAGCTTCGCCGCCCTTCCCGGCTATGGCGTGCGCGCCATGCTCGACGGCCAGCAGCTCCTGCTTGGCTCACGCCGCCTCATGCAAGAAGAAGGCATCGACCTCAAGACCTTTTCCGCCCAGGCCGACACGCTGGAAACCCAGGGACAGACGGCCGTTTTCCTCGCGCAGGACGGCGCCTGCGTGGCCGTGCTGGGCATTTCTGATCCCGTCAAACCTGACGCCGCCGCCGTGGTGCAAGCCCTGCGCCAGCGCGGCCTCGACGTTGCCTTGGTGACCGGCGACGCAAAGCGCACCGCGCAGACCGTGGCGCAAGCGCTGGGCATCGCGCGAGTGCACGCCGAGGTACTGCCAGCGGACAAGGCGCGCGTCATCTCCGCGCTGCAAGCGCAAGGCAAGCGCGTGGCCTTCGTCGGCGAGGGCTTGAACGACGGCCCGGCGTTGGCGCAGGCCGATGTCGGCTTGGCACTGGCCAGCGGCACCGACGTGGCCATCGAAGCGGCCGATGTGAGCCTGACCCGCGGCGATCTGGCCACCCTGCCCACCGCAATCGACACCGCGCGCCGCACCCTGCGCACCATCCACGGCAATCTGTTCTGGGCGTTCGCCTACAACATCGTGCTCATCCCGCTGGCCGCAGGCATAGCCGCGCCGTGGGGCGTACATCTGCATCCCATGCTCGCCGGGGTGGCGATGGGCCTGTCGTCGGTGTTCGTGCTCGGCAACAGCCTGCGCCTGAAGCGCCTATCGCCCTGGATTGCATCGGACGCGCAGGCGCCTGCAGCATCTCCTCATTTCGCATCGCTCAAACCCACTCCCTGAAAGGACACCCCATGCCCTCCATCGTGTTTTCTGCCCAGCCCTGCTGCGCCTTCGACGACGCCATCACCCGCACCACCGAGGCGCTGAAAGCGCAGGGCTTCGGCCTGATCAGCGACATCGACGTGTCGGCCACCCTCAAGGCCAAGCTCGGCGTCGACCGGCCGCCCTACCGCATCCTCGGCGCCTGCGCGCCGGGCTATGCCATGAAGGCGCTCGACTTCGACCCGCACATCGGCGCGCTGCTGCCCTGCAACGTCGTGGTGCGCGAAGACGCCGCAAACAAGCAGGTCGTGATCGATTTCATGGACCCCACCTCGGTGCTCGGCCTGATCGACAAACCCGAGGTGCACGCCATCGCCCGCGAAGTCTGCGAAAAACTGATGAAGGTGCGCGACACTCTTGCGCAACCCGCCTGATCGGCGCCGCCCATCCTCCAACCCCCATTCACGGATCTTTTTGATGAACACAGTCCACCTTCAAATCACCGGCATGACGTGCGGCCATTGCGTGGCCGCCGTGACCAAGGCGCTCAAGGCCGTTCCTGGCACGCAGGACGCGCAGGTCGATCTGGTCAGCGGCCGCGCCACCGTGCAAGGCAGCGCCAGCCCGCAGGCGCTCATCCAAGCCGTGGTGGAGGAGGGTTATCAAGCCACCGTTGGCAACTCGACGCAACCCTGAAGCCTTCGCCATCGCCATGAGCCACGAGCCACGCATTGCCCTCCTGATCGACGCCGACAACAGCCCGGCGGACATGATCATCGGTATCGCCGCCTGAGGAGTCCTCCCCCGTAGGCGCGCCCATGATGCCTCAGACCCCCCGCGCCCGGTCGGCGTGGAACTGGATGACGAAAGCCTCGAACGTCCCGGCATCGAGCGCGGCGCGTATCTCGCGCATGAGTTGCAGGTAGTAGTGCAGGTTGTGGGTCGTGGCGAGCATGCCAAAGAGCATTTCGCCGCAGCGGTCCAGGTGGTGCAGGTAGGCGCGCGAGAACTGGCGGCAGGTGGGGCAGGTGCAGGTGTCGTCGAGCGGGCGTTCGTCCTGCTTGAAGCGGGCGTTGCGGATGCGCAGATCGCCAAAGCGCGTGAACAGATGGCCGTTGCGCGCGTTGCGCGTGGGCATGACGCAGTCGAACAGGTCGATGCCGGCGCGCACGCCCTCGACCAGGTCTTCCGGCGTGCCCACGCCCATGAGGTAGCGCGGCTTGTGGGCGGGCAAACGCGGCGCGGTGTGGTGCAGCAGGCGCAGCATGTCCTCCTTGGGTTCGCCCACGCTCAGGCCGCCAATGGCGTAGCCGGGCAGATCGAGCGCGACGAGACCGTCGAGCGAAGCGTCGCGCAGCGGCTCGAACATGCCGCCCTGCACGATGCCGAACAGGGCGTTGGGGTTGCCCAGCCGGGCGAACTCGGTCTTGCAGCGTGCGGCCCAACGTAAGGAGAGTTCCATCGAGGCCCGGGCCTCGGCCTCGGTGGTGATGTGCTTTTGCCCTCCACGATCGACGTCGTAGGGCGTGCATTCGTCGAATTGCATGACGATGTCTGAATTCAGCACGGTCTGGATCTGCATGCTCACCTCGGGGGTGAGCCACAGCTTGTCACCATTCACCGGCGAGGCGAAACGCACGCCTTCTTCGCTGATTTTGCGCATGGCGCCCAGGCTCCACACCTGAAAGCCGCCGCTGTCGGTGAGGATGGGCGCGTCCCAGCCGATGAAGCGGTGCAGGCCACCGAATGGCTTGACCACCTCCAGCCCTGGCCGCAGCCAGAGGTGGAAGGTGTTGCCCAGGATGATCTGCGCTCCGGCCTGTTTCAGGCCGTCGGGCGTCATGCCCTTGACGGTGCCATAGGTGCCCACCGGCATGAACTGCGGGGTGTCGATGGTGCCATGGTTGAGGACGAGGGTGCCACGGCGCGCCTGGCCCGCGGTGCGGTGAACGGTGAATGACAGCATGCCGCGCATTGTTTCAGACTTGCCGCGACGCGAGGCGTGCGATCCGCTAACCTATCTCACCTGTGCCATCCAGCCCGTTCATGCCTGCCGACACGTCCGCGCCCATCGTCCCTGCCGCAAGCCTTGTGTGGATTGCGCAAGACGCCCTGCCGCACCGTCGTCTATGCAGGCTGCAGGGCGGCTGGAATGTCCACGGCCTGAAGGACCAGCCCGACACCCGCCTGCCCGCCAACACCCGGCACATCACCCTCGACGCCAGCGCCACCCAGCTCGACACCAGCGGCGCGCTGCTGCTGGCGCGCAGCATGGCCCACTGGCAGGCCGAGGGCGCGACGGTGGACTTGAGCGGTCTGAGCGACGCGCAGCGCAAACTGCTCGATCTGGTGCGCCAGCGCGCGCTGCCCTTGCCCTCGCGCGAGCCCAGCCTGGGGGTGCTGGGCGACATCGGCCGCGCCACGCTGACCGCCCTGGACGAACTGCGCGCGCTGTTGGCCTTCGTCGGCGAATTGGCCTGGCGCGGTCTGCCCATGCTGCTTGCGCCCTGGCGCGTCCGCTGGCGCGAAGTCGTCCATGAGATCGACGCGGCCGGGTTGCGCGCGCTGGGCATCATCGGCCTGCTGTCGTTTCTGATCGGCATGGTCATGGCGTATCAGGCCGGGGCCACGCTGGCCACCTATGGCGCCAACATTCTCATCGTGAATCTGGTGTCCATCATCACCCTGCGCGAGCTCGGGCCGCTGCTCACCGCCATTCTGGTGGCCGGGCGCACCGGTTCGTCCTACACCGCGCAGCTCGGCACCATGCAGATCACCGAGGAGGTGGATGCGCTGCGGGCGCTGGGGCTGTCGCCCTTTGACATGCTGGTGCTGCCCAAGGTCATCGCCCTGGTCGTCACACTGCCGCTGCTGGCCCTGTTTGCTGACGTGATGGGGCTGCTGGGCGGCGGGGTGGTGGCGGCGCTGGGCTACGGTGTGCCGCTGAGCGAGTACGCCGCGCGTATCCCTCAGGTGGTGGGGCTGAAAACGCTGATCCTCGGCCTGGTCAAGGCGCCGGTGTTTGCCATCGTCATCGCCCTCGTGGGTTGCATGCAGGGGCTGCGCGTCAAGGGCAGCGCCGCCGCCGTGGGGCGGGCGACGACGGTGAGCGTGGTGCAGGCCATTTTTCTGGTCATCGTCATCGATGCCAGTTTTTCCGTGCTCTACAACCTGCTGCGGCTATGAGCGCATCCGCCGATTGGGTGATCGACGCCAGCCACATCGTCAACCGCTTTGGCGATGTGGTGGTGCACGAGGGGCTGAACCTGGCGGTGCCACGCGGCACCATCATGGCCCTGGTGGGCGGCTCGGGCTCGGGCAAGACGGTGCTGGTGCGCACGCTGATGCTGCTGCGCGCGCCCAGCAACGGCACCCTCAGACTGTTCGGCCAAGATGCGCTGGCGGCCGACGAGACGCAGCGCCAGGCGCTGCGCCAGCGCATCGGCGCGCTGTTTCAGGGCGGGGCGCTGTTCACGGGCCTGACCGTGCTGGAAAACGTGCTGCTGCCGCTGCGCGAGCAGGGCCTGGTGGACCGGCGCCTGCAGCCCGAACTGGGCATGCTCAAGATCGGACTGGCCGGGCTGCCGGCCGATGCAGCGCATAAATACCCGGCTGAACTGTCGGGCGGCATGGTCAAACGCGCGGCGCTGGCCCGGGCGCTGGCGCTGGACCCCGAACTGCTGGTGCTCGACGAGCCGACCTCGGGCCTGGATCCGATTGGCGGCGCGGCCTTCGACCAGCTCATCCGCGAGCTGCGCGACCTGCTGGGCCTGACCATTCTGCAGGTCACGCACGATCTGGACTCGATCTGGCATGGCAGCGACACCGTGGCGTTCCTCGCCCGCAAGCAGGTGCTGGCCGTGGGCCCGGCCGCAGAGCTGGCGCGGCGCGACGAGCCCGAACTCGTGGCCTATTTCCGCGGCAGCCGCTCGGCGGCTTATCTGCACGAATCCAGTGCAAGAGGTTGATCGCATGGAATCCAAAGTCAACTACACCGCTGTCGGTTTGTTCGTGGTGCTGCTGGGCGCGCTGCTGGCCGGTCTGGGCTGGTGGCTGGCCACGGGCGGCAAGCAGACCGCCACCCGCCCCTATCTGATCTACGCCACCGACAATGTCAGCGGCCTGAAGACCGACAGCAATGTGCTGTACCGCGGTGTCACCGTGGGCAAGGTGGCCAGCATCGCCATCGACCCGAAAAACCCGGCGCTCATCCGCATCAAGGTCGAGATCGACCGCGACGTGCCTGTGCGCAGCGACACGGTGGCGCAGCTCAGCCCGCTGGGGGTCACCGGGCTGTCGGCGGTCAACCTCATCGGCGGTGCCTCTGCTGCGCCCTTGGTGGCGCCGCCGGGCGAGCCCGATCCCATCATCCCCTACAAGCCCTCGGTGTTCACCCAGATCGAGGGCGGTATCAACGACGCGGCCATCACCCTGGCGCGCATCAGCCAGCGGGTGGATGCGCTGCTCAGCCCGGCAAATGTGCAGTCGATCAGCGACAGCCTGCGCAACCTGCAGGCACTCACCGCCACGCTGGCGGCCAATCAGGCGAACATCAACCAGATGTTCGCCAATGCCCGCCAGACCAGCGCCAATCTGGCGCAAATGAGCGCGCAGGGTGACGCGCTGATGCGGCAGAGTCAGGCCCTGGTTCAGCGGCTCGATGGCGTGTCGGCGCGACTCGGCGCGGTGATGCCGCAGATCGGCGCCGCCGCCAGCAGCGTGGCAAAAGCCGGAAGCTCCACCACGGCATTCACCACGGCAGGCGCGCAGGCCATGACCCTGCTGCAGACCCGCACCTTGCCCGAGGTGGATGCGCTGTTGCGCAACCTGCAGCTGCTCAGCAGCCAGCTCGGCGCGCTCACCGAAAACCTCAAAGCCAATCCCAGCCAACTGCTCTATGGCCCCACGCTGCCGCCACCGGGGCCAGGAGAACAACCATGACCGCACCCGTGAAAACTCCCGCGCGCCGCGCGCTGCTCGCGTTGCTGCTGACAGGCAGCGCTTGGCTGCTTGGTGCCTGCGCGCTGCCGGTGAACCGCCAGCCGGTGCAGCAGACCTACCGCCTCACCGGGGCCGACATCGCCAGCGTGCCGCTGCCGCAGCCGGTAGTGGTGCAACTGCTGCCGGTGCGCGCCGCAGCCGGGCTGCAGTCGGCCGCGATGCTCTACAGCCGCAGCCCGGACACCCTGGAACCCTACCGCGACAATCGCTGGCTTGCGCCCCCCGCGCAACTCATCGGCGACGCGATCGCGCAGACTCTCAGCCGCCAGCCCTGGATCAACGCGGTGCAGCAACAGACGGTGCTCACCAATGCGCCGTGGGCACTGCACTGCAGCCTCTACCGTCTGGAGCACGATCTGCGCGGCGATCAAGGCACAGTACATCTGGACCTCGTGTGCGAACTGGCGAACCAGCGGACACGCCGGATCGCCGCGCACTGGCGCTTCGACCGAAGAGAGCCGCTGGTGGTGAACGACGCAGCGCATTTCGCGCGCGGCGCACAGGCGTTGCTGAATCAGGCGCTCGCCGAGGCGGTGCGGCAGACGCGCGATGCGGTGCAGGCGGCTGAGGCGCCGCCTGCGCGCTGACCTGCACAGTCAGCAGCTTTCGCGCTCGCTCCAGGCCACGGCCTCGAAGTCGCTCAGGCTCATGTATTGCGGCACGTATTCGCCGCGATGTTGCTGCAGATGGCGATAAAACGCGCGCAGATGGTTGCGTGAGCCGCGCTCCAAGTCCTCATAGACCGCGAGGATTTCCGGCTGGCGGGTGCGGCTGCGGGCTGCGACCAGATCAAAGATGTCCAGCTCCTCGATCAACAGCCCCACCTGGATGGCGTCGAGTTCGCTACGCAGGCCGCGCGCCAGCAACTGGTCGTGCAGCGCCTGGAAGTCGGGGGTACGAAAGCGGCCGACGGGCAGATCCGCCGCCGGGTCGGGCAGGTTGTAATGGGCGAGCAAGGCGGCCATGGCGTCCATGTGCGCCTGCTCTGCACCGCTGATGTTGACAAAAGGCCGCAGCCCCCAGCGCTCGCCAAGTTGCAGGTAAACGTCGCGGGCGATTTTTTCTTCTTCGCGCATGTGCAGCAGATCGTGCTCCTCCTCGGCACTGAGGGTCTGCGCCGCGTGCGATTGCATGCGCTGGCGAAGGGTCGCCATGTGCTCGATGCGGTGTTGATGCCGGTCCTGCATGAAGCGGGGGCTGAGTAAGGGTTCCATCGCGCTGTCCTTTCTGAAATGTCCGGCCATTCTGGGAACATGACGCCAGGATGGCTTTGTGTCAGCGCAAATCCCCATCGGGTTTGTTCTGGCGCACGAGCCACATGGCGTCGCCGTAGCTGAAAAACCGATAGCGCTGGCCGATGGCATGCGCGTAGGCGGCCCGTATGACGTCCATGCCGGCGAAGGCCGACACCAGCATCAGCAGGGTCGACTTGGGCAGGTGAAAATTGGTCAGCAGCGCGTCCACCACACGGAAGCGATAGCCCGGGGTGACGAACAGGGCCGTGTCGCGCGCCCCCGGTAGCACGGTGCCAAAAGGCGCGCCCTGCGCCTCAGCGGCGAGCGCAGCCGATTCGAGCGCGCGCATCGCCGTGGTGCCCACCGCAACCACGCGCGGTGCGGCCTGCGCCCGGCCCGCGGCGCGCGCCTGCGCCTGCTGTGCGCGCACCTCGGCGATCGCCTGCGCGGTGTTCTCGGGCACGGTATACCACTCGCTGTGCATCTGATGCTGGTGCAGATCGGTCACGCGCACCGGCTGGAAGGTGCCTGCGCCCACATGCAACGTGACACTGGCGCGGCGCGCGCCCAGGGCGTCGATGCGCGCAAGCACATCGGCGTCGAAATGCAGCCCGGCGGTGGGCGCTGCCACCGAGCCGGGATGGCGCGCATACACCGTCTGGTAACGCTCGGCGTCCTCGCTGCCGGGCGCGTGGGTGATGTAGGGCGGCAGCGGCACTGCGCCAAAGCGCTGCAGCAGCGGCAGTGGCTCGGAGGGGAATTCCAGCTCGAACAGGCTGCCCTGCGGCCCGGCGCGGCCGATGGTGCGCACTGCGAACGGCGCGGGCCGGGTGGCCTCGGACGCGACGTCTGTTGCATGGGTCTGGGCGTCTTCCTCAGGCCGTGCCGCGCCCAACCAGAGCACCTGGCCCGGCTTGGGCGACTTGCTTGCCCGCACATGCGCCCAGACACGGTTGTCCTGCAGCACGCGCTCGACCAGCACTTCCACCGCGCCGCCGCGCGACAGCCCGCTGCCCTGTTCGGAGCCTTGCGTCGTCGCCGTCTTCCAGCCCCACAGCCGCGCTGGAATCACCCGGGTGTCGTTGAACACCACCAGATCGCCCGCTCGCAACAGGCCGGGCAGATCGCGGAACATGCGGTCGTGCAATGCGGGCGGGCTGCACGCGTCAAGCAGGCGGCTGGCGCTGCGCTCGTGTGCTGGATGCTGCGCAATGAGGTCGGGTGGGAGGAAAAAATCGAAGTCGTCGGTGGTCAAAGCGGTGCGGGTCGGCTGGGTGCCGTCACTGCCTTGACCGATGGGATGTGCATCCATGGCCTGTGCGGAAAGTCGATGCGATCAGCCGCATCTCGCCGTGATCTTAGTGTTGCCGAAGGCGTTCAGCCTGCGCGGACGCGGCGGCTGCGCAACCAGTTCAGCACGCCGGAGGGCATGGCGATCTTGAACAAGGTTCGCAGCGTCTGGCCCTTGATGTAGTGATAGACGAACACGCTGCTCGCCAGCAGCCCGAGGGCATGCCCCGGCTCCATTTCAGCCAGCACGTCGGCTGCGCTCAGGCTCAAGGCGCCAAGGTGGCGCCATTTCAGCCGGTATTTCCCTGGGGGTTGACCGACTTCGCGCGCATGAATCTTGCGCGCGACCCGCAGGGAATCGACAGCCGCGCGCGGATCGGAGGAAATCTGTGTTGGGCTGCGGCGATAGTTCAGCAAAGGCATGTCGAGATAGGCAACAGGTCCGGCGCGGGCCACACGGACAAACCATTCCCACTCGCAGATGATCTTGATGTCCGGATCGAACCCTCCGGCGCGCTGCAGCGCTTCGCGCCTGAACATCACCGTTGGCGGATGGATGAAATTGCCCTGCACCAGTTCGTCATGAACCTGGCCCCAATACACGCGGACAGGATCTTCGCCCGCGCTCGGTACGAACGATGCTTCATGCGGATAGCGCGCCCGCACGCCGCCGTGCGCCGCGTTGCAGCGGTGGTAATAGACGCCGCAATAGGACGCGCCGAGCGTTCCGCTGTCGTCAAACGCGCTGAAGTCCGAGCTGCACAGCAGGATCTCCGGATGCGTCTGCAGGTAGTGCAACTGCACCGCCATGCGCTGCTGCATGCACAGATCGTCGGCGTCGAGCAGGGCGATGAATTCACCGCGTGCGGCCTGCACACCGGCGTTGCGCGCCGCACCAATGCCCGCATTGGCCTGACGGATCGCCCGCACGCGATCGCTGTAGCGCTGCAACACGTCCCAGGTGCCGTCTGTGGAGCCATCATCCACCACCACGATGTCGAGGTTGTGGTGGGTCTGCGCCAGCAGGCTGTCCAGCGTCTGCGCAATCGTGGCTTGCGCGTTGTAGGCCGGAATCGCCACCGACACCAGGGTGTCGGTGGATGCGCTCGGGTCTGGGGTTGGCATCATGCACGCTGCTCTGCGACAGGCGGCGCGTTCAGCACGGTGGTGTCTTCGCGTTGCTGTGGCCGCGGCTTGGGCTGGCGCTCCAGCCGCCACTGTTTGATACGGTAGAGAAGATGGATCAGCCCTGGGCGATGCACTCGGATGTCCACCGTTTGCCGGGTTTTCTGAAAGAAATGGCGCTTGTGGTCATAGTCACCCTTGAGCATGTCGAAGCGGGTGCAGCCCTGGGCGATGGCCGCTTCGATGACATAGCCCATGAGCACTTCGCCAGGGCTCAGCGCGGCGTGTTGCGGATCGAACCCCGCCTGGAAGTAGTAGCAAGTCTGCGCATGGCGAAAGCCGTAGAACATGGCGATGATGTCGCCGTGCATTTCGAGTGCATAAAGAAGCAGACTGCTGCGCTGAAGCAGGGCGTGCATCACACTGCGATGAAACCCGAGATACTGCGTCGACGTGAAGCTGATCTCCTCGGTGCGCCCCTGCCAACGCCTGCGGTGCAGTTCGGCAAGCCGGTCGAACGCCGGGTCGATCTGCGCCGCATCCACGATCTGATGAAAGCGCGCCCCCGGTTGCTGTTCGAACTTGCGCCGCTTGCGGCCGAGCACCTCGCGCCGGTTGCGGCTCAGGCTCTGACGGTAACTGTCCCAGTCGGCGGGGAGGTCGCCGTATGTGATGCTTTTGGGCAACCCGCGCTGAATCAGGGCAGGCTGCCGCGCGGCTTGTCGGGTCAGGCAATCGACCAGCGCTGAATCCAAGGGGAGGTCGACCAGTTCTAGCAGTTGCCAGCGCTCTGGGCTGGTCTTGATGTGGTGGATGAACGCCAGGGCGACCGCCTGTTCGCACGGCGGCTCGGACAGGATGCCCAGGTCGTCCGGGGACGTATCGCCGCCGGAGCCGATGGGCCTGAGCTTGCGCACTCGAAGGATTCTGGCGACGCGGTGATGCTCCAGATACAGCGGGAAGATGCCGACGACCGCGTTGTCGGCGCGCGCAACCAGAATGCGAAGCTGCCGCCCGCAGCCGTAATGTGTCCACCACAACCGCTGCCAGTCCCAGCCGAGAAACACGCTGCTGCGCGCCGACCGGGCTTCCAACGCGCGCCAGTCCGCTTCCAGGGCATTGAAGGCTTGCGTGGACGTGACAAGCTCGATCTGCATGGGATGGCCTCTCACTCGCTCAGGCCCAGGGCCGGTGCATGCGCCAGGCCAGCAGGGGCAGGTGCGAGGTGATCGGGATGCGCGGAATCGCGATCGGATCGACCGTGGAGGACACCATGCCCTCTTCCGTGGTCAGTGCGGCGCGGTAGATGGAGCGGGCAATCTGGCGCACGCGCGCATCCGTCGATCCGTTGGGGAAGCAGAACACATCGACCGTTCTGCTCAGTTGTTGCTCCAGCACGTCGCGGCTGTCCTGCAGCTCCTGCTGGATTTCCGGCACGGTTAATGTGGGCAGGATGGGGTGTGTCATGGTGTGCGAGCCGATGGTCATGAGCCCGCGATCGCAGGCGCGGACTTCATCCCAGTCCATCAGGTCGTAGGCGTCGCGCTCTTGTTGCGTGGGCACGAAATTCGCAGTGCAGTCGTGCAACTGCGCTTGCACACGCAGGCGGTCCTGCAAGGCCAGGGTCTTCATCCAGGAGATTACGCCCTCGGTCTGCTGCGAGGGCGCACCGACCACCTGCGTCCACTCCCGGAAGGCGGCTGGCTGCAGCCGGTTCAGGCGTGCGCGGGCGTCGTGGTTCCACATCCACTGTCCGGTTTCCACCAGACCCGGACAGACAAAAATTGTTGCCGGAATGCCGAGCTGTTCGAGCACCGGACGCGCAATGCGGGATTGATTGCGCAGACCGTCATCGAATGTGATGGCCAGTTGGCTGCGCCCGGCTCCTGAAGGCGCAGGCACGCCCTCCAGGAGGTCTCGAATCATGGCATCGAGCGGAACGATGTCGTAGCGCTGCTGGAGCCAAGACATCACGCGGTGGAAGTCGCCCGCAGTCATGCGCGCATCACCAATGCCGTGCAGCATCAGGATGCGCCGCACCGAACGCCGATGCGCCAGCCAGTGCGACATGCCACTGCTCATTGCAACCGATAGCGCGGATGTGCGGGCAAAGCTTTTCAGCGCTCCAGGGGCTGCGAGTGGTGAATCATCCATGTGGCGAAAGGCGATCTTGTTCGTGCAGGAACACCTGATATGGGTCGGAAGTATGCGGCAATAGCGCTGCAATCGCCATACAGAACTTTACGAATGTGAACAAAACCTCCCCCGTGAATCGATGGCGCGGAGGGCGGCGCGATGCACATCGGAGTGCGGCGATTTGTCTCCCCGGCTCCTCAATGACATGTGCAGATGGTTTCACAAACGCCCTGCGAATCCCAGGAAAGAAGTCACTCATTCCGCAACTGCGTGCACCGGCTGTGCCGGCAAGCCACACGCCGTCTAGTTTTATTCAATCAATCGCATAAGAACTTTTAATTGTCCTTTTCAATTTTGACGGCCTAAGCTTCATCTGCCACAGCGTCAAGGCATGTGGTGACACCCTGAACCGCAAACCCGTTCTGGCGGCACCCCGAAGCCGCAGGATCAGACGCAGATACGCGATCAGCCGACGGGAATCAGCCGCAGTTTTTTACAGCCAAAGGAGAACATGATGTCGAACGATTTGAAATGCCCGGTGGCACACGGCACACCTGCTCGCGCCGTCGCAGGCGCCAAGGGCAATACCGACTGGTGGCCCAGCCAACTCAACCTGGGCATGCTGCACCAGCAGTCCGCTGCCTCCGATCCGATGGGCCCATCCTTCGATTACGCCAAGGAATTCAAGACCCTCGATCTCGACGCCGTGGTGGCCGACCTCAAGGCGCTGATGACCGACTCGCAGGACTGGTGGCCAGCCGACTACGGCCACTACGGCCCGCTGTTCATCCGCATGGCTTGGCACGCGGCAGGCACCTATCGCATCGGTGACGGCCGCGGCGGCGCGGGCCACGGCCAGCAGCGCTTCGCCCCGCTCAATAGTTGGCCCGACAACGTCAATCTCGACAAGGCGCGTCGCCTGCTGTGGCCGGTGAAACAAAAGTACGGCCGCAAACTGTCGTGGGCCGATCTGCTGGTGCTGGCGGGCAATGTGGCGCTGGAGAGCATGGGCTTCAAGACCTTCGGCTTCGCCGGTGGCCGCCCCGACCAGTGGGAACCGGACGAATCGGTGTATTGGGGCTCGGAAGGCAAATGGCTCGACGACCAGCGCCAGGGCACCAAGGCGGCCGAATTCGAGAACCCGCTCGCCGCAGTGCAGATGGGTCTGATTTATGTCAACCCTGAAGGGCCGGGCGGCAAGTCCGATCCGCTGGTGTCCGCGCAGATGGTGCGCGAGACCTTCGCCCGCATGGCGATGGACGACTATGAAACCGTGGCGCTCACTGCAGGGGGGCACACCTTCGGCAAGTGCCATGGCGCGGGGCCGGCAAGCAACGTCGGCCCGGAGCCCGAAGCCGCGCCCATAGAGGAAATGGGTCTGGGCTGGATCAGCAAGTACAAGAGCGGCAAGGGCGGCGACCAGATCGGCAGCGGACTGGAGGGTTCGTGGACGCCGACGCCGACGCAGTGGGATATGAGCTACCTTGAGGTGCTGTTCGGCAACGAGTGGGAACTGACCCGCAGTCCGGCAGGGGCCAGCCAGTGGACGCCCAAGACGCACACCGACAAGAACATGGCGCCCGCGGCGGACGACCCGAATAAAAAAGTGCCGATCATGATGACCGATGCCGACATGGCCATGCGCATGGACCCAGCCTATGCGAAGATCGCCCGCCACTTTCTCGCCCATCCCGACGAGTTCGCCGATGCCTTCGCCCGCGCCTGGTTCAAGCTCACCCACCGCGACATGGGTCCGCGCACGCGCTACCTGGGCAAGTTGGTGCCCAAGGAGGTGCTGATCTGGCAAGACCCCGTTCCCGCAGTCAATCATCCCCTGATCGACGCCAAGGACATTGCCGCGCTCAAGGCCAGGCTGCTGTCCAGCGGTCTGTCCATCAGCCAACTGGTCAGCACCGCTTGGGCGTCGGCCTCGACGTTTCGTGGCAGTGACAAACGCGGTGGTGCCAACGGCGCGCGCATCCGTCTGGCCCCGCAGAAGGACTGGGAAGCCAACCAGCCCGTCGAACTGGCCAAGGTGCTGTTGCGGCTTGAGGCCATTCAGCAGGAGTTCAATGCCAGCGCCAATGGGGGTAAAAAAGTGTCGTTGGCCGACCTCATCGTGCTGGGCGGCGGTGCGGCTATCGAAGCGGCGGCAAAGAAGGCCGGTGTCGAGGTGACCGTGCCGTTCTCGCCGGGACGCACCGACGCCTCGCAGGAGCAGACCGATGTGGCATCGTTCGCGGTGCTGGAGCCCAAGGCCGATGGCTTCCGCAACTATGTGCGCAAGGGGCTGGCTGGCTATGCCGCCGAAATGCTGGTGGACCGGGCGCAACTGATGCAACTGACCGCCCCGGAGATGACCGTGCTGATCGGCGGCATGCGCGCGCTGAATGCAAACGTCGGCCAGTCGCAGCACGGCGTGTTCACCAAGCGGCCCGAGAGCCTGAGCAATGACTTTTTCGTCAATCTGCTCGACATGAGCACGACATGGGAGCGCACCGGAACCGAAGGCGTGATGGAAGGCTGCGACCGCAAGACCGGCGCGCCGAAGTGGACTGCCACCGTGGTCGATCTGGTGTTCGGCTCCAATGCCCAGTTGCGCGCCGTGGCCGAGGTGTACGCCACGCCCGACGCGCAGTCCAAGTTCGTGCACGACTTCGCCGCGGCATGGGGCAAGGTGATGCACCTCGACCGCTTCGACCTCGCGTGAAGCGATTCACCCGCCTCACCAAAGGAGTCACATCATGCTGTCGCTGCGTTGCATCCTGGTACGGCTGCACTGGACGCGCGAAACCCAACAGGTGCTCGCCGATCTGGCCAGTGGCACCGCCTGAGCCTTGAGGAAGCCGGTCATTGCGCAAGCCGTGACCGGCTGGCTGGACTTTTCCGGGCGCGTCCCGGTTTTTTTTCGCTCAGCGCACGCGGTGGTGCCGTCAGCGTGCATGGGGTCTCGCCAAATCGCATAGGGCGTTTTTCCTCAGGCCCTGCATCTGCTCACTCAAGCCGATCTGTTGCTGCAAGTCGGTGCACAGCTGTGCTGTCCCTTGGGCCTTCGTGTCTTACAGGCGGGTGCGCAATGTTCTGGGGGCGCCGCAATCCGCTGACGCATCAACCCCAGCGGGTTGAATACACTCTCTCCAGTGTTTGAAATTCCACTGAGCGCGGTTGGGTTCTCGGCGGCTGTGCTGCTGCGGCATGCTGCATGTCTTTTTGTTCCTGGGGTTTGCATTGGACGCGTGAGAACATGACATCGCGTCTGAACCTGCGCCACTGTGGCTTCACCTCCCTCCTCCATGACTCCTTCGCCTCAGGGCACGCTCGGCATTGATTTTGGGACGTCCAACTCGGCGATGTCCTGGGCGGGGCCGCAAGGGCGATCACGCCTGATCGCGCTGGAAGGCGAGGCGCTGGCCATGCCCACGGCGGTGTTTTTCAACGCGGAAAATCACCGCACGCACTTCGGGCGTGATGCAGTGGCGCAGTACCTCAGTGGCACAGAGGGGCGGCTGATGCGTTCGCTCAAGAGCCTGCTGGGCAGCGCATTGCTGCAGGAGAAGACGGAGGTCAATCACCACAAGCTGAGTTTTCAGGAGATTGTGGCGATCTTTCTCGCAGAGCTGCGCCTGCGCGCGGCGCAGGCCCTGGGCGGCGCTCCGACGCGGGTGGTGATGGGGCGGCCAGTGCACTTTGTCGACGATGATCCGCAGCGCGACGCGCAGGCCGAACGCGCGCTGCTGGACGCGGCGCTGTCGGTCGGCTTCGAGCAGGTGTCGTTTCAGCTGGAGCCGATTGCCGCGGCACTCGACTATGAGCGCCGCCTGTCCTGCGAGCGTGTGGTGCTGGTGGTCGATCTGGGCGGCGGCACGTCGGACTTCACCGTGGTGCGGCTGGGGCCGGACCGCATGGCGCAGGCCGACCGCAGCCGCGATGTGCTGGCTACAAGCGGTGTCCACATTGGCGGTACCGACTTCGACCACAAGCTCAGTCTGGAACGGGTGATGCCGCTGCTGGGGTACCGGCATCTGGGGCCGCAGCAACGCGAGGTGCCGAGCCGGGTGTTTTTCGATCTCTCCACCTGGCACCTGATTCAATGGCTGTATCTGCCGCGCGCGCTGAGCCAGGCACAGGCCTTGCGCGCAGACTATGCGGATCCCCGACTGCACGCGCGGCTGATGACGGTGCTGCGCCACCGTGACGGCCACCGCCTTGCGCATGCGGTGGAGCAGGCCAAGATTGACTGCTCGCAGGACGACGCGGATGCGGCGGTCTCGCTGGCGTTCATCGAGGCCGGGCTGCAGGCAACGCTCACTCCGGATGATCTGCGCAGTCATCTGGCCGACCTGCTGACGCGTACCGTGGCCTGTGCGCGTGAGTGTGTGCAGCGCGCGGGTGTTGCGGGTGGCGCGCTGGATGCGATCTATCTCACCGGCGGATCGAGTGCGCTGCGCCCGTTTCAGCGCGCGCTGCAGGCCGAGTTTGCTGGAGTGGAACTGGTGATGGGCGACCTGTTCGGCGGCGTGGCCACGGGCCTAGCCTACAGCCGTGGCTGAGGCCGTTCGGCCAGATACATCTTGGCATCAAAGTTCGAGAGCAGTGTGGTACGTTCAAATCACTTTGCCGACTCTCCTGCGCACGCCGATGTCCCGACTCCTCCGCCCGTCTCGCCAGGTCGTTGCCCTGCTGTTGACCACCGCTTTGCTCGCCGGCGGCGTGGCGCGTGCGGCGTCGCTGGATCGGGCTGAAGCGCTTCTGGAAGCGGGGAAGTTGTCCCAGGCAGACCAGATGATCGCCCAGGTGCTTGCGGCGCAGCCCAACTCGGCACAGGCCCATTATCTGGATGCACGGCTGCTTGCCAAAGAAGGCAAGTGGCCTCTGGCCGAGCAGGAGTTGGAACTCGCGCGACGGCTTGACCCGGCGCTCGCCTTTGCCCCGGCGCAGCAGGTGCAGAGCCTGACCCAGACCATTTTGGAGCACCGCTGGAAAAGTCCAGCTGGGCTTGCCGGGTACGGACAAGCCGCGCTGGCGGCGCTGTTCGTGCTGGTCTCGGGGTATCTGATCATTGGCGTGCTGCGCAGCCGGGGCAAGCGCTTCAAGGCCTGAGGGCGCTGCCATCGCCGCGCAGGCGCCACGCCAGGCGCAGACCTCCTTCGCATGATTCCGACCGTCATTTCCCTGGCCGAGGTGGAATTCACCGCAATGCGGGCGCAGGGGCCGGGCGGGCAGAATGTGCACAAGGTGTCGAGCGCGGTGCACCTGCGATTCGATATTCGGGCATCGTCCCTGCCGCAAGAGGTGAAGGAGAGGCTCTGCGCGCTGCCAGACCAGCGCATCCGTAAGGACGGGGTCATTGTCATCAAGGCGCAGACCTCACGCAGCCAGGAGAAGAACAAGGCCGAGGCGATGGAACGCCTGTACGCCCTGGTTGTCCAAGCGGCGCATCGCCCCCGCGTGCGGCACCCGACCAAACCGACCTTCGGCGCCAGGCAGCGGCGTCTGCATGAAAAAGCCGCGCGTTCCAGTGTCAAGGCGACGCGCGGCCGGATTGCAGAGTGAGCAAAGCGGGGCGGTGAGTTGCCCCGCTGTGCTCAGTACGCATGCTCTGCGTCGGGATCGATCTTGCCGCGAAAGACGATGTACTGATAGACGTTGTACGTGATCATCACCGGAATCAGCATGCCAATGCCGATGAGCATGAACACCAGAGTGCTGGTGTCGGAGGCGGCTTGGTCGATGGTGACCGAGCCAGGCACGATGTACGGATACCAGGTGGCGGCCAGCCCGGCAAAGGAGAACAGGAAGATCAACATGGTCCACGCAAACGGCGCCACTTCGGCCTGTCGCTTGAGCGCACGCAGCAGCATCACGAAGCTGAGCACGGCCATCGCGGGCAGCACGGCAAAGTAGTAGATGTTGGGCGTGGTCAGCCAGCGGGCGAAGATCTGCGGGTATTGCAGCGGCGTCCACACCGTGACCACGGCACCGACGGCCAGCATGATCCACGCAAGTAATTGGCCGCGTTGATAGCACCCGGCCTGGATGTCGTCTTTGGTCTTGATGATGAGATAGGTCGAGCCGAGCATGGAATACCCGGCCACCACGCCCAGCACCACAATGAGGCTGAAGGGTGAGAGCCAGTCCCACACACTGCCCACATACAGGCCATTCACCACCTTCACGCCGTTGAGCAGGCCGCCGAGCGCAAACCCTTGGGCGATGGTGGCCAGCAGGCTGCCCACCCCGAACATCGCGCCCCAGAACGCCTTGCGCTCGGAGAGTTCGTGGAACTCGAACGACACCCCGCGCAGCATGAAGCCCAGCAGCATGAGGATGATGGGAATGTACAGCCCGTGCAGCACCGTGCCATACGCCAACGGGAAGGCGCCGAACAAGGTACCGCCGATCACCACAAGCCAGGTCTCATTGGCGTCCCAGATGCTGCCCAGGCTGGCCATCATCACTTTGCGGCGGCGCTCGCCGACGAACAGCGACAGCACGCCCACGCCCAGGTCGAAGCCATCGAGCACCACATAAAACACCAGGAACAGGCCGATGATGAGGAACCACACCGTGGCGAGGATGTGATGCAGTTCCTGCGGATTGTTGAAGTCCATCTCACTCTCCGGTGCGGGTGGCGATGCGGGCGTGCGCGGGCGCAGGCGGCGCGAAGGGCACGGGCTTGGGCGGCTGGGCCGTCGCCGAGGGCGCGCGTTGGCCGCGCTGACTGGGCGTATGCGGTGGCGCGTCGAAGCTGGGGCCCTTGCGGATGGTGCGAACCATGAACACCAGCGCAGCCACGCCAATCACGCCGTAGAACAGCATGTACATCACGAAGGACCACAGCACCGCATCAGCCGGGAGATTGCTCACGCCTTCGCTGGTGCGCATCATGCCGTAGACGATCCACGGCTGACGTCCGACTTCACGCGTCATCCAGCCCGCTTCCACTGCGGTGTAGATCGCGGGAATCGCCAGCAGCCAGCCGCGCAGCAGCCACTTGTTCTCGCTGATGCGCGCAGCCGTCATGCGTTCACGCTTGCGCCACAGCATCCATAGCGTCCAGAATGCCATGAAGGCAACAAACACCCCGGCGGCCACCATCACGCGGAAGGCGTAAAACGGAATCCACACCGGCGGCTGGTCCTGCGGCTTGAAATCGGTCAGCCCCACGACCTTGCCCGTGAGTGTCTTGGTGGCGATGATGCTGAGTGCATCGGGAATCTCCAGCGCCCAGTCGTTTTTCTGTTCCTTCTGGTTGGGGATGGCCAGCAGCGCCCACGGCGCACCCTCGCCGGGCTTGTTGGTGTGCCAGTGTGCCTCGATGGCGGCGAGCTTGGCCGGTTGCGTCTCCGCCAGAGCGGAGCCAGCCGAATCGCCGATGAAAATCTGCAAAGGCGCAACGATGACCAGCGCCACCACGGCCCACTTGAACGCCGGACGGAAGAATTCGACGTGGCGCTTTTTCAGCAGGTAATAGGCGCTCACTCCGGCCATGACCACCAGGCTCAGTTCCACAGCCGCGGTGAACATATGGCTGAAGCCGTAGGGCAGATCGGGGTTGAACACGGCGTCAAGCCAGTGGGTGATGACGAATTTGCCGTCCACCATCTTGACCCCCGCTGGCGTCTGCATCCAGGAGTTGGCCACCATGATCCAGAACGCCGACAAGGTGCTGCCGAAAGCCACCATGCCGGTGGCGAACAGATGCATCTTGGGTCCCACGCGGTTCCAGCCGAACAGCATGATGCCGAGGAACCCGGCTTCGAGCATGAAGGCCATCGCGGTCTCGAAGCCGAGGATGTTGCCCATGAAGTCGCCCGATGAGGTGGAGAACGGGCCCCAGTTGGTGCCGAAGGAGAACTCCATCGGGATGCCGCTGATCACCCCAACACCGAAGTTGATGAGAAACAGCTTGGTCCAGAACTTGGTCTGGTGGAAGTAAAAAATGTTCTTGGTTTTCACCCAGGCGGCTTCCATGCCGAACAGCACCAGCGCCAGGCCGATGGTGAGCGGCGGCCACATGATGTGGAACATTGCGATGAAGCCAAACTGTGCCCGGGCGAGGAATTCCGGGTTTTGTAGCCAGTCCATGATGCACTCCAGAAAAAAATCGAATCGGCGGTCGAACCGCGGGTTGCACGGCGGGGCGTGCGCGCAGTTCTGCGCAGGGGGATGGGGCGCTCAGCGCCGCGCAATGGCTTGCGGCGGTGGCAGGTTGTTGCGCAAGGTCCAGGGACTGGAGGTGCACATTTTCAGTTCTCCACGGCCTTGAGCTCGGGACGGGCGCGCGCCACGTGCTTGCGCGTGGCAACCTGTTTCACCCGGCCCTTGAACGCCAGCAACTTCTGCACCGCGCCGCCGAGCAGCATGAGCTGACGCACATCCTCGCTGGGCATGCGCTGGATGTCGTCGAACCACTGCGTAGCCAGCTCGATGAGATCGTGCATCTGCCGCATGCGCTCTTGGGCGTGGCGCTCGGCCTGCCCCTCGGGCTGCTCCAGCAGCGCTTCGCGCAGCATGGACAGGGTGGGGTCGATCTCGCGCTTGCGCCGTTCTTCGGCCAGGGTGCGGAAAATCGCCCAGACATCGTCGGGCGCGGAAAAATAGTCGCGCCGGTCGCCCGGGACATGCTGCATGCGCACCAGATTCCATGCGCCAAGCTCCTTCAGCCCCATGCTGACGTTGGAGCGCGAAAAGTCGAGCGCCTGGGCGATCTCGTCGGCGTTGAGGGGGCGCTCGCTGACGAAAAGCAGGGCGTAAATCTGGCCGACGGTGCGGTTGATGCCCCAACGGCTGCCCATTTCGCCGAAATGGAGCACGAAGCGTTGATTGAGATCGGGGAGTTGCATCGGGTATTTGATCTGGATTTTCAGGAATTTCTGAAACTGGCGAAATTGTCTGATCCAGATCAACAGATCGTTGTTACTGAATGTTTAGACCCCATACCGGACGGGGTATTGCGCCGATCCCAGGGCGACAGGCGATCGTGGGTGTGTGGCGAACCCGTCGTGCACGGCATGCTGTTGCTCTGCCGTGTGTGCGTGCCAAGTTTGCTGCGTCGCCACAGCGCGCTGTCTGCGGCCTGCGCCCATTGCGTCTGCTGCAAGTCGTGCAGTTCGGCCTCGAGCCATTGGGGCAAGACCTGCGCGCCGAGATGCTGCAACGCGGTGGCGGTCTGCCCCTGCGGTGTGCGCAGCACCTGGTCGATGCATGCGGACAGATCCCCGCCGGGCAGAAAGGCGCTATACGTCCACGCTGGACGCATGGCGGCGCCTGCGGCAGGACAAATCGCAGCGGCCACCTGATGTGCGGCGCGCTGCGCAGTCACACGTCACGCTTCTGCAATGCCTAGCGCATGAGGCAGAACGCGACGTGCTCGAGGTCGCGCAGGCTGCTGTGAATCCGCTGGGAGGAGACGGAGGAGGTGTGCGCCGAGAGGTCGTCGCGCCCGCGCAGCACCACATGGAGACCGCGCCCGGCCAGATCGCGCGGAATGCCCACACCGTTGATGCCACCGCCGGCGACGCGCACGTCGCACGCGGCCAGCGCTGCTGCGGGTTCTGCGCTCGATCCGGCCATGGCGCAAAGGGAGCGGTCTACAAGTTCTGGCGCCCAGCCGCGCGCCCGTGCGGCGGTCGAACACATGCCGCATACAAAAGCTCTCTCCACAGCAATAGTTCTAATGCGAACTAATATGCGCAGCAATTCCTGCTGCTGTTGCACATCATGTCCAAACCTTCCTCAAAACGTCCTCCATTTCTGTCCCTGCTGCGCGAGCTGGTCCGCACCTACCAGGCTTTCGAGCGTTATTCGGCGGGGCATGTGCAGGGCATGGGGCTGACGCCCGCGCAGTTCGACGTGCTGGCCACGCTGGGCAATACAGAAGGTATGAACCCTGGTCAGTTGGGCCAAAGGACGCTGATCACCAAAGGCACGCTCACCGGGGTGGTGGATCGGTTGCAGGCCAAGGGGCTGGTGCGGCGTCTGCCCGATCCGGCCGATGGGCGCGGGCAGATCGTGCGGCTCACGCCAGAAGGGCAGTCCCTGTTCGAGCAGGTGTTCCCCGCGCATGGCGCGCATCTGGCGCGGGCGTTTGCGCGGCTGGATGCGGCGCAGCATGCCGCGGCCGAGCAGGCGCTGCAGACCGTGCGCCTGGCGCTGGAACAGGCGAGTGCCACTGGAGCGGGGCAATGAACACACAGACGTCCCCCCAGATTGCCCGTTACACCCTGTCGGCACAGGCGCTGCATTGGCTGATCGCGTTGTTGATCTTCGGCCTGTTTCCGCTGGGCCTTTATATGAGCGATCTGCCGCTGTCGGTGTTGAAGATCGAGCTGTATGCCTGGCACAAGTGGTTCGGCATCTCGGTGCTGGTGCTGGTGGTGCTGCGCATCCTATGGAGGCTCACGCACCGGCCGCCGCCCTTGCCAGACACCATTCCGCGCTGGCAGCAGGCCACCGCCGGGCTGATGCACGAACTGTTGTATCTGCTCATGCTGTTCATTCCCCTCACCGGCTGGGCGTTGAGTTCCGCTGCCGGGGTGCCCGTGGTGTGGTGGGGGCTGTGGAAGCTGCCCAACCTGTTGCCCGCCAACAAGGACACCGCGCACCTGCTGGCTCTGGTGCATGCCACGCTGAACTACACCTTGGCGGCACTGGTGGCGGTGCATGTGGCAGCAGCCATCAAGCACCAGTTCTTCGACCACGACGGCGTGCTGCTGCGCATGCTGCCAAAAATCAAATCCTGAGGAGGATGCACCATGATGAACCGTCTTTACAGAACCCTTGCTGCGGTTGCGTTGGCCGCGCTTGCCGGCACACCCGCCAGGGCGCAGCCGGTGGCCTATATCCATGCTCTACCCGCAAGCAGTGTGACCTTCAGCGCCACCCAGATGGGCGTGCCGATGACAGGCCGCTTCAAGGCCATGACTGCGCAGGTGGACTTCATGCCGACCGACCTCGCCAAATCCCGCATCACCGTGGCCGTGCAGACAGCCAGTATCGACGCGGGCAGCGCGCAGACCAATGCCCTGCTCACCGGCGCGGACTGGCTTGCGGCGCAGGCCGATCCGCAGGCACGCTTCGTCTCCAGCAGCTTCGCACCGGACGGGCCGGGTCGTTACTGGCTCACCGGCACCTTCACCGCCAAGGGCCACTGCCAGCCGCTGCGTCTGCTGGTGACCGCGCACCCTGCTGGGGTCACTCTGGTTCTGGACGCCAGCTTCACCCTCGATCGCACCGCCTTCGCCCTGGGCACCGGGTCATGGGCCGATACCAGCGTGGTGGCTGCGGCCATCCCCGTGCAGGTGCATCTCGTTCTCTCTCCTCAATGACAACACGGATCACAACCCCCTGAAAGGCCCATCATGTCGAAACACCGCGCTTTCTTCTTTCTGAACACCATCAGTCTGGCCGCAACTCTGTGCGCCGCCCCCGCCTGGGCGGCGGGCAGCACCGCGCCGCAGGCCTATGGCCAGTTGCATGCCAATCCGACAGGCAGCTACCAGGTCGACCCCGACCACTCCGGCGTGCAATTCACCATCGGTCATGCCGGGGTGGGCCGCTTCACCCGCGTGTTCAAGCAGGTCAGCGGCAGCTACACCTTCGATCCCGCCAACCCCAGGCAGGACAAGGCCGACATCACCATTCCGGTCAAGAGCCTGGACACCTTCCTGCCGCAGCGCGACACCGATCTGCTGGCCGCGCCCTTCTTCGACGCAGCCACCCATCCCGACATCCGTTTCGTCAGCACGCACTACGTGCCGCAGGGCAAGGATCGCGGCACCCTGTACGGCAATCTCACCCTGCGCGGCGTCACCCGGCCTGCAACGTTTCATGTGCGGCTGATTGGGGCGGGCGAAGTGCCCTATCTGCCCAAGCCCTGGGGCGGCTTCCTCAGCGGCTTTGTCGCCACCACCACCATCAACCGCATGGACTTCGGCATGACCGCGTTTGCCGCAGGCCTCAGCCATGCGGTGGCGGTGCGCGTGGACATCGAAGGCGTGAAAGCCGCGTCTTGAACACCGACATGAGCGACTCCACCCAGCCCACCCTGTTCGTCTCGCACGGCTCGCCCATGCTGCCGCTGGAGCCGGGCACGGCCGCGCCGATGCTGCAGGCGCTGGGGAGGAGTTTGCCGCGGCCCGCCGCCATCCTCGCCTTCTCCCCGCATTGGACGGTACGGCAGCCCACCATTGGCACCAGCCCCGAGCCTGAGACGATTCACGACTTCGGCGGATTCGACCCGGCGCTGTACGCCTTGCGCTATCCCGCGCCGGGCGCGCCGCAACGGGCTTCGCGCATCGCCGCGCTCCTGCAGGGCGGCGGCTGGACAGTGCAAGAGGACGCGCACCGCGGCCTCGATCATGGCGTGTGGTCGCCACTGCGTCTGCTGTTTCCGCAGGCCGATGTGCCAGTGGTGCCGCTGGCCATGCCCTGGCCACTGGATGCCGCAGCAGCCTACCGCCTGGGCTCGGCGCTGGCGCCGCTGGCGGACGAGGGCGTGCTGCTGTTTGGCACCGGCAGCCTGACGCACAACCTGCACGAGTTCCACCCTACGGCCCGCACCGATGATCCTCCGGCGGCCTATGTGCAAGCCTTCGTTGAATGGATGCGCGGCATGATCGACCGTGGAGACACCGTCGCGTTGCTCGACTACCGCCGCCGCGCGCCGCACGCGGCCCGCGCGCATCCGACCGACGAGCATCTGCTGCCGCTGTTCTGGGCGCTGGGTGCGGCGGGCCAGGGCGCCACCGCGCGTTACCACCACGGCGGAGTGCACTACGGCAACCTCAGCATGGATGCCTGGGCATTCTTCGGGAAATGAGGCCGCCTCAACCCTTGCGCTAATCCACCGCCACCGATCGGCCCGGCCATCGGGCAGGGTGCAGTGGCGCAGGATGCGGTCAAGTAGGGCTCAGAACGCCGCGAAGCCCGTGATGGCGCGGCCGAGGATGAGGGCGTGGATGTCGTGCGTGCCTTCGTAAGTGTTCACCACTTCGAGATTCACCAGATGGCGGGCCACGCCGAACGCGTCGGAAATGCCGTTGCCGCCGAGCATGTCGCGCGCGGTGCGGGCGATCTCAAGCGCCTTGCCGCAGTTGTTGCGCTTGAGCAGCGAGGTGACTTCGGGTGCCGCCGAGCCTTCGTCTTTCATGCGCCCCAGCCGCAACGCGCCTTGCAGGCCCAGGCTGATCTCGGTGGCCATGTCGGCGAGTTTTTTCTGGATGAGCTGATTGGCGGCCAGCGGCCGTCCGAACTGCTGGCGTTCGAGCACATACTGCCGCGCGCGGGCGTAGCAGTCTTCGGCCGCGCCCATCGCGCCCCAGGCGATGCCGTAGCGCGCGCTGTTCAGGCAGGTGAAGGGGCCTTTGAGTCCGCGCACCCCGGGGAAGGCGTTGTCCTCGGGACAGAACACGTTGTCCATCACGATCTCGCCGGTGATCGAGGTGCGCAGGCCGACCTTGCCGTGGAGGGCCGGAGCGCTCAGGCCCTTGCTGCCCTTGTCGAGCACAAAGCCGCGAATCTCGCCCGCGTCGTCCTTGGCCCAGACCACGAACACATCGGCGATCGGGCTGTTGCTGATCCACATCTTGTTGCCGGTGAGCGCATACCCGCCGGGCACGGCACGGGCGCGCGTGCGCATGCCGCTGGGGTCGGAGCCGTGATCGGGCTCGGTCAGGCCGAAACAGCCAATCCATTCGCCGCGCGCCAGCCGCGGCAGATACTTCTGCCTTGTCGCCTCGGTGCCGAAAGTGAAGATCGGCAGCATGACCAGCGAACTCTGTACGCTCATCATCGAGCGGTAGCCCGAGTCGACCCGCTCGACCTCGCGGGCGATCAGACCGTAGCTGACCTGGTTCAGCCCGGCGCCGCCGTAGGCCTCGGGAATCGTCGCGCCGAGCAGGCCGAGCGCGCCCATCTCGCCGAAGATCGACGGATCGGTGGTTTCGTGGCGGAAGGCGCTCAACACGCGCGGCACGAGCTGGTCCTGGCAATACGCCTGCGCGGCGTCGCGCACCGCGCGCTCTTCCGCGCTGAGCTGGGCGTCGAGCTGCAGCGGGTCGTTCCATTGGAAAACGGGTTTGGAGGGTGCCATAGAAAACGCTCCGTTTGCGAGGCCGTGGATGCGATTCATCGTAGTCGGTCTGCTCCAACACGGCAGCAGGCATCACGTTTGTGCGGCTGCCGTGCAGGCGGACTTGCTCGCGGGCAACCGCGCCCCGCGTGTGTGGGTCACCCGAGTCGCCCTGCACGGATTTGGCACTGCAGGTTCACCCCCGAGGCTGTCGCGTGTGCCGAATGAATTCCTCGAACGTCAGGCCCGGACGCGCGTTCCAGGCCTGCAAATAACCCGCATTCACCGCACGCTTGCGTTCGAAGCGTTCAGCCAGTTGGGCCGACACCGCGCAGGAGTGCCGGAAGGTTTCCAGGCGCGACAGCACCCGCGCATACGCGCGTTCCGCACGGTGGCCTGCCTGCGGCATGTCGTGCGTTGCCGAGTCTGGCCGGATGCGGTAGAGCATCAATGGTTCCGGGTAGACATACAGACCCCCGGCGTTGCTGACGGCGCCGTGGTTGAACAACACGTCCTCGGCGAAGTCCACGCTCTCGTCCCAGGCGTGGGTGATGCAGTCGCGCCGGTAGATCGGGCAAAACCCGCCGTCGATCTGCAGTGACTGCCTGGGGCTGAGCAAGCCGTGGTCGGTCAGCACGGTTTGCATCGAGGCGGGTGGTCGTGTTCCAAGCGGGACGATCGCCATGGTGCAGACTGCAGCTCCATGCGTTTGTGCATAGGGCAGCAGCGTGCGAGCGCGCCCGGGTAGCCACAGGTCATCGGCGTCGAGAAAGGAGACAAAATCGCCAGTGGCCTGACGCAACCCGATATTGCGCGCAGCAGAGGCGCCCGCTCCCACACGTCCGGTGGACGCCGCAGTCCAGTGCATCGCCTGGGCGCGGTGCGGCGTGAAGTGTCTGGAATAGTCGGAGCCATCGTCCGACACGGCGACAGTCTGCAGGCTCACTCCGGCCGGAAGCTGCTGCCGTGCCAGCGACTCCAGGGCGTCGCCGATGAACGCATGCGCCTGATGGGCGGGGATGATGACGGAGAGTTGCATGGCGAAGCTGTGGCGGAGATCACCCTCAGGTGCGCAGCACCCACGCGACAAAACGTCGCCCGTATTCCGGCTGCACGCGGATCAGCCAGCCCACGACCAAGGCGTTACACACCGCCACGGTCAGCAGCAGCACCGGCACGCCCACGCCTGCGGTCAGCAGCGTGGCGCAGTATGCGGCGCAGGCGATCATGAACAGGGCGTTGAGCACATTGCTCGCCGCGATCACGCGGGCGCGGTGGGTCTCGATCACGCGGTGCTGGATGAAGGCATACAGCGGCACGCTGTAGATGCCTGCGCTGGCCGAGGTCAGCAGCAAATCCACCATCAGCCGCCAGTGCTCGCCTTCGCGCAGGAACAGGGTGAGGGTCTGCAACTGCCCGTTGTGCGGCAGATGTTGCGTGGCGAAGTAGAGATCGACGCCGAACACCGACATGCCGATCGCGCCGAGCAGCACCAGACCGATTTCCACCCGGCCATGCGCCATCCATTCGCAAGCCACCGATCCCAGGCCGATGCCCACGGCGAAGATCACCAACAGCAGCGACGCCACCGCCTCGCTGCCATGCACCACCTCGCGGGTGAACACCGGAAACTGGGTGAGGAAGGCCACGCCGTAGAACCACATCCAGGCAATGGCGATGAGCGCCACCAACACCGCGCGGTCGGCTGCGGCGAGCTTGAGGCTGCGCGCCGTGGCGCTCAAAGGGTTCCAGTTGATGCGGGCATCACAGACCAGCGGCGGGGTGCGCGGCACGAAGCGCGCCATCACCCAGCCGATGAGCGCGACGACCAGGCAGGCTACCCCGGCGAATACCGGGCCTTGCGGGTAGGTCATCAACACCCCGCCGACCATGCTGCCCACCAAAATGGCGACAAAGCCGCCCATCTCGGTCATGCCGTTGCCGCCGGTGAGTTCGGCAGTGTGCAGGTGGCGCGGCAGATAGGCGAACTTCACCGGGCCGAACAGGGTGGAATGCAGCCCCATGCCCAGCACGCACACCAGCAGCAGCGGCACGTTCACCGTGATGAACCCCCACAGCGCTGCGAGCATGATGACAATCTCGAAGGTCTTGATGCGCCGCATGATCACGCCCATATCGCACTTGTCCGCTAGTTGCCCGGCAGTGGCCGACAGCAGCACGAAGGGCAGCACATACAGCGCAGCGATGAGGTTGACCATCAGCCCGGCGGGCAGCCCGGTCTGCGCCTGCGCGCGGTAGGTCACCAGCATGGTGAACGCGAACTTCAGCAGATTGTCATTCCCCGCATTGGTGAACTGCGTCCAGAAAAACGGCGCAAAACGGCGCTGGCTCAGCAGCCTGAACTGGTTGACGGATCGTGGGGGGTCTTGTGGCGATCGGGGCGGGGGCGACATGCTGGGGCACGTGGACGAACCCGAGAATGTTCGCACAGTCGCTCGGGTACAGCGTCCGTGAGGGCTTGGCTCAGCGATGCCGCGCCCAGGCGAGGAAGCGCTGCCCATACAGCGGCTGGCGCCAGATCAGCCACAGCGCCGCCAACGCGTTGAGCAGAGCCACACTCAGCAGCAGCGCAGGCACGTTCACCCCGGCCACCAGCAGCGCGGCGCAATAACCCGAGCACACCACCATGTAGAGCGCGTTGAGGATGTTGTTCGCCGCAATCACCCGCGAGCGATGCGTGCTCGGCGTGTGATGCTGGATCAGTGCATACAGCGGCACGCTGTACACCCCGGCGCTGGCTGACAGCAGGAACAGGTCGACGATCACCCGCCAATGCGCGCTCTGCTGCACGAAGGTCGCCACACTTTGCAGCGCCGCCGCGTGCGGCAGACCCTGCACCGCGAAGTAAAGATCGACGCCGAACACCGTCATGCCGATGGCGCCCAACGGCACCAGGCCGATCTCCACCCGCCCGCGCGCCAGCCACTCGCACGCCAGCGAGCCGAAGGCGATGCCCACCGAAAACACCGCCAGCAGCAGCGAAGCCACCGCCTCGTCGCCGCCCAGCACATCCTTGGCGAACACCGGAAACTGGGTGAGAAAGGCCACGCCGTAAAACCACATCCATGAAATCGCCAACAGCGCCTGCAGCACCGTGCGGTCGGCGGCGGCCAGCTTGAGGTTGCGCGCTGTCTCGGTGAAGGGGTTCCAGTTCAGGCGCAGCTGCGGGTCGACCGGCGCCGTGGCGGGAATGAAGCGCGCCGCAGCCCAGCCCAGCAACGCCACGGCCAGGCAGGCCAGCCCCGCCAGCAAGGGGCCGCGCTCGAAGGTCATCAGCAAGCCACCGGCCAGATTACCCAGCAAAATGGCGACGAAGGTGCCCATCTCGGTCATGCCGTTGCCGCCGGTCAATTCCGCCGGGCTGAGATGTTGCGGCAGATAGGCGTACTTGGCTGGGCCGAACAGGGTGGAATGCAGCCCCATGCCGAACGCGCAGGTCAGCAGCGCGGGCACATTCGCGGTGACGAAGCCCCACAGTGCCAGCCCCATGATGGCGATTTCCAGCGTTTTCACCCGGCGCATCAGTACGGCCTTATCAAACTTGTCCGCCAGCTGACCGCTGGTAGCGGAGAACAGCACGAAGGGCAGGATATACAGCCCGGCGATCAGATTGACCATCAGCCCGGCAGATAGCGCGCTCTGCCCCTCGGCGCGATAGGCCACCAATACCGTGAACGCGAACTTGAACAGATTGTCATTGCCCGCGCCGCCGAACTGCGTCCAGAAAAACGGCGCGAATCGGCGCTGGCCCAGCAGGGAGAATTGATTGGGGCGGGCGCGATCGGTCATGGGCGTGCGGGAGAGGAAGAAAGGCCGGGCGATGGTACCGCCCGATAATGGCAGCCATGACGCCACAGCGACCCGACGCCACGCCCGCCGTGGTCAATATCTCCTGCTACAAATTCGTGAGTCTCGACGACCTGTCCGGCTGGCAGGCTCGGCTGGCCGAACAATGCGCGGCCCTGCAGCTCAAAGGCACCATCCTGCTCGCGCCCGAGGGCATCAACCTGTTTCTCGCCGGGTCGCGCCGCGCCATCGATGCGGTGATGACCACGCTGCGCGCTGACCCCCGCCTGGCCGATCTGACCCCAAAGGAGTCCCTCTCGCAGAACCAGCCCTTCAAGCGCATGAAGGTGAAAATCAAGCGCGAGATCATCACACTGAATCGCCCGCAAATCCGCCCCGAGGCGGGCCGCGCGCCTGCGGTGACCCCAGAGCGGCTCAAGGCCTGGCTCGACGCCGGCCGCGATGACGAGGGCCGCCCTGTGCTGCTGCTCGATACCCGCAACGCCTTCGAGTGCGACCTTGGCAGCTTCGCCGATGGCGTGGACTTGCGCATCGGTAAGTTCAGCGAATTCGCCCCTGCGTTGCAAGAGCGCGCCGCCGAGTTCGCCGGAAAGACCGTTGTGACCTTCTGCACCGGCGGCATCCGCTGCGAAAAGGCCGCGTTGCTGATGCAGGACTGCGGCATCGAGCACGTCTATCAGCTCGAAGGCGGCATTCTCAAGTATTTCGAGAAGGTCGGAGGCGCCCACTACCAGGGCGGCTGTTTCGTGTTCGATGCCCGCGAAGTGCTCGGCTCCGATCTGCGCCCAAGCGACGGCACCATCGCTGCGCCCATGCGGCCGCACCGCTGATCACATCCCCCTGCGCGCCAGATAGATGCCCGCCAGCACCAGGCCCGCGCCGAGCAGCTGCGGGGCGGTCAGCGCCTCGTCGAGCAGCACCCAGGCGTAGACCACCGCCATCGCTGGCTGCACCAGCAGGCCCACCGACGACAGCGCGGGGTTGAGCCGCCTGACCGCATAAGCGATGACCACCTGCCCGCCGATCTGCACCAGCAGCGCCAACCCCAGCACCCACACCCAGCCGATGGCCGCGGTCGGCCACAGCCGCCCCTCGGTCAGGGCGAAAGGCCAGAGCACCACCGCGGCCAGCAGCGTGACCACCGCCATCAGCGGCGCGGTGGACAGCCGCTGCCGCGCTTGCTGGATGCCGACCTGATACGCGGCGTAGAACACGGCGGACACCAGGCCGCTGGCATCGCCCAGCAGCGCGCGGCTGTGGCCGAAATTCGGGCCGATCATCAGGGCTGCGCCGCCCAAAGCTGCGGTCAGCCCGGCGAGAAACACCGGCCTGGGCGCTTTGCGGGTGATGACCCAGAGCGCCAGAGTGATGCACACCGGCGCGAAATTCGATTCCAGCGTGGCATTGCCCACTGCGGTGTAGATCACCGCAAGGTGGAAGAACACCAGATCGAGCGCGAACATCGCCGCGGCAAACAGCGCCAGCGCCCGGATCGGCCAGTGCGCCAGCAGCGCAGGCGGTGCAGGCCGCTTGCTGAACCATTGAGGCCGGGTCGCCGCCGGCTGCGGCGCTGCCGCAGATCTGGGTACCCGCGACCGCTGCACCGCCGCCCAGGCGAGCAGGAACGGCGCCGCGAGCGCCATGCGCCAGAACGCACTGGCAAACGGGCCGAGGTTGGCGGTGGTGTCGGCCAGCCGCACGAACACCCCGGCCAGCCCCAGTACCGCGCCGCCGAGGAGCAAGATCAGAAAGTCCATGCGGCATTGTCGCCTGCATGGGGGCGGGGTTCAGCGCCGCAGCGCCTCGTCCACCGACTCGCCCGGCTGCCAGGGGCGGCCGAGCTGGGCCTCGATGTACTCGCGGATCAGCCGCCGCACCACCTGCGACGGCGTTTGATCTTCCCGCGCGCACAAATGCTCGAACACCGCTTTTTTCTGCGGATCGATCAACACGGTCAGCCGACTGGTGCGTTGTTCCATTTGAATGCGAACAGGATTAACATTTCATGCACATCTTATGTGAATTGCATCATCATGCAACCCAACCATGACGCATTGCTGCTCCCCGTCGCGCTCGGCGTGGCGGCGGCCTGGGTGCTGATGGGGCTGGCCGGGTTCGTCCACCCGCGCTCGGTGCGCTGGGTGGCGCGGGTGATCTTCCCGCTCGGCGCGGCAGGCAGCGTGGTCATCGCGGGCGTCGGTCTGCTCGCTCTGTTCGTGCCGCCGCAGCATCTGGTGCTGCCCATGGGTCTGCCGGGTTTGCCGATGCATCTGCGGCTGGACGCGCTTTCGGGCTTTTTTCTGCTGCTGCTCGGTGCGGCGAGCGCGGGGATTTCGATCTTTTCCGCCGGGTATTTCCGCGAGGGCGAGGGCACGGCGCCGGGGCTGCTGGGCATGCAGTATCACGTGTTTCTCGCTGCGATGAGCCTGGTGCTGCTCGCTGCCGACGCGTACAGCTTCATGCTGGCGTGGGAAGTCATGGCCATGGCCTCGTACTTTCTGGTCATCTCGCAGCACCGCATCGCTGAGATCCGCAGCGCAGGCTATGTGTACCTGCTGCTGGCGCACCTTGGGGCGATCGCGCTGCTGCTGTGTTTTGGCGTGATGATGCAAGGTGGCGCGGGCGGACTGACCTTTGCTGCGATGCGGCAGGCGCACCTCTCGCCGTTGTGGGCGAGCGTGGCGTTTGGCCTGGCGGTGATCGGCTTTGGCGCCAAGGCGGGGCTGGTGCCGCTGCACGTCTGGCTGCCCGAAGCGCACCCGGCAGCGCCTTCTCCGGTATCTGCGCTGATGAGCGGGGTGATGCTCAAGACCGCCATCTATGGACTGCTGCGCGTGAGCTTCGACCTGCTGCACGCGCCGCTTTGGTGGTGGGGCGTGCCGCTGCTGGCGTTCGGCTTGTTCGGCGCGCTGTTTGGCGTGCTGTTCGCCACGGTGCAGACCGACATGAAACGGCTGCTGGCCTATTCCTCGATCGAAAACATCGGCATCGCCTTTGCCGCGATGGGTCTGGCGCTCGTGTTTCGCGGGGTGGGCATGCCGCTGATGGCCGCGCTGGCGCTGGCTGCCTTGCTCTACCACGTGCTTAACCACGCCTTCTTCAAGAGTCTGCTGTTTCTGACCACCGGCGCGGTGCTGCACGCCACGCACGAGCGCAGTCTGGGGCATCTGGGTGGGCTGCTGCGGCAAATGCCCTGGGTGGGGTGGACAGCGCTGATCGGCACGCTGGCGATCGCCGGCTTGCCGCCGCTCAACGGCTTTGTTGCCGAGTGGCTGCTGCTGCAGGCGTTTCTGGTCACGCCGCAGATTCCCCAGCCGTTTTTCAACCTCATCATTCCGCTGGGCGCGGCGGTTCTGGTGCTCGCAGGCGCCTTGGCGGGCTATGTGATGGTCAAGTTCTACGGGGTGATTTTTCTCGGCCGCGCGCGCGAGGCGCAGCTGGCCGCATCGCACGACCCCGGCTGGCTGGAGCGCGCCGGGCTGCTGTGGCTGGCCGCAGGCTGTGTGCTGCTCGGGCTGCTGCCCAGTTTGGTGCTGACCGGGATCGATCGGGTCAGCGCGCTGCTGCTGCAACACAAGCTGGCGCAGACCGGCAACTGGCTCTGGCTGGTGCCGGTTTCCGCACAGCGCGCCGCGTACAGCCCCTTGGTCGTGCTGCTGGTCGGGTTGTTGGTGATCGCGCTCACCGTGCTGGCCACGCACCGGCTGTATCACGGCCGCAGCCGCCGTGCCCCGGCTTGGGACTGCGGCGCGCCGGGGCTGACGGCACGCATGCAGGACACGGCCGAAGGCTTCGGTCAGCCGATCCGGCGGATTTTCGAGCCGTTTTTCCAGACGCATGTCGCGCTGCCGCGGCCGGATGACGCCGCGCCGCGCTACCGCGTGCAGGTGGCCGACCGCTTCTGGTCGCAGATGTACCAGCCAGCTGCTGCCGCGGTGCTGTGGCTGACGCGGCAGGCGGCGCGGCTGCAGCAGGGCAAGATCGCGATCTACCTGCTTTACAGCTTCGTCACCCTGCTGGTGTTGTTGATGGTGGTGATCAGGTGAACCAGTCGATCAGCCCTGCGGCCTTGTTCGTCCAGCTCGTTGCCGTGCTGCTGTCGGTGCTGCTGGCGCCGTTGTTTTCTGGCTGGGTGGCGCAGTGCAGGGCGTTGCTGTCCAACCGGAGTGCGCCGCCGCTGTGGCAACCGTACGCGCGCATTGCCAAGCTGCTGCGCAAGGATGCGGTGCTGGCCGATGACGCCACCGCGCTGTTTCGCGCCGTGCCGTACATCTTGTTCGGCAGCATGGTCGCGGCAGCGGCCATCATTCCGTCGCTGTCGACCGATCTGCCGTTCGCGCAGGCGGCGGACGTGATCGCGCTGGTCGGGCTGTTCGCGCTTGCGCGGGTGTTCATCGCCTTGGCCGGCATGGACATCGGCACGGCATTCGGCAGCCTGGGGTCGCGGCGCGAAATGCTGGTGGGCTTTCTGGCCGAGCCTGCGCTGTTGATGGTGGTGTTCACCGCGTCGCTGATGACCGGCAGCACCCTGCTGCCGACCATTGCCGAGGCGCTGCAGTCGCAAAAACTCGCGCTGCACGCGAGCCTGGCGTTTGCCGGGGTGGCGTTCGTGATGGTGCTGCTGGCGGAAAACGCGCGCATTCCGGTCGACAACCCCACCACGCATCTGGAGCTGACCATGATCCACGAGGCCATGGTGCTCGAATACTCGGCCCGGCATCTGGCGCTGGTGGAGTGGGCCAGCAGCTTGAAGCTGTTCAACTACGCCTGCATCGGGTTTGCGCTGTTTCTGCCCTGGGGCATGGCCAACCGCGCCGACGGGCTGCTGTGGCTGCTGCCCGCGCTGCCGCCGCTGTTGCTCAAGCTGGCCGCAGCGGGCGTTGCCATCGCGCTCATCGAGACCCTGAGCGCCAAGCTGCGGCTGTTTCGCGCGCCGGAATTTCTCGGCACGGCGTTTCTGCTCGCCGTGCTCGGGCTGCTGGTGCGTCTGATGCTCGCGCATTGAGGCCCCACAAGTGACCGCCTCCGCCGTTCTTGCGATGTCCGCCCCCGCCGCTGCCGCGTCGGTTGCCTCCGGCATGGCCACGCAGGCGATCACGCCGCTGGTGAGTCTGCCGCTGCCGGTGCAGATCATTCACCTGTGCGCGGCGCTGTTGCTTTTGCTGGCGTTTGCGATGCTGGCGCAGCGGCGGGTCGCCAATCTGGTGAGTCTCTTTGCTGCGCAAGGGGTGTTGCTCGTGATCAGCGCTGCGGTGGTTGGCTATTCGACGCATCAGGCCGAGCTGTATCAGTCGGCCGTATTGACCCTGGTGATCAAGGTCATCATCCTGCCGTGGGTGCTGTTCAAGCTCATCCACCGCCTGCGCGCCGACTGGGAGATGGAGACCCTGGTCAACATTCCCAGCCAGCAACTCATCGGCATCGTGCTGGTGATTTTTGCCTTTGTCGTTGTGCAGCCGATTGCGCAATTCACCGGGGCGAACATGCGCGGGGTGCTGGGCATTGCGCTGGCGCTGGTGTTGCTGGCGTTTTTGATGATGATCGTGCGCCACACCGCCATCGCGCAGGTGGTGGGTTTTTTGTCGATGGAAAACGCCTTGCTGTTCGCCGCCACCAGCGCCACCAAGGGCATGCCCATGGTGGTGGAACTCGGCATCGGGCTGGATGTGCTGGTGGGCGTGTTCGTGCTGGGCATTTTCTTTTTCCAGATTCGCGAGCAGTTCGACAGTCTCGATCTGCAGCACATGGAATCGCTCAAGGACGACTGATGCCCGCGCTGCTCGCAACGCTTCTTTTTCCGCTGTTGGGCGGCGCGCTGCTGGCCGCCTTTGGCCACCGCCTGTTTGCGCCGTGGATCAACATCGCCGTGAGCGCGGCGACCTTTGCGGCGGCGTGTGCACTGACCGCGATCGTCATCGCGGACGGCCCGATGCAGCTGCTCGCCGAGCAGTTTTTCCTCGATGCGTTCAATGTGTTTCTGGTGGCGCTGACCACGTTTGTCGGGCTGACCACGGCGATTTTCTCCGCACCCTACATGCGCATCGAGCAAGATCGTGGCCGGCTCACGCCCGCGCGGCTGCGCCTCTATCACAGCATGTACCAGCTGTTCATGTTCACCATGCTGCTGGCGCTGACCACCAACAACCTCGGGCTGCTGTGGGTCGCGATGGAGGCGGCCACGCTCTCCACCGTGCTGCTGGTGTCGCTCTACCGCACCAAGGCCAGCCTGGAAGCGGCGTGGAAATACTTCATTCTCTGCGGCGTGGGCATTGCGCTGGCGCTGTTCGGTACGGTGCTGCTGTATTTCGCCGCCGAGCGGGTGCTGGGGGCCGAGGGCATGAGCGCGCTGCTGTGGACCCATCTGGACGCGGTCAAGGGGCGGCTCGAGCCCGGCATCATCGGCATCGCCTTTGTGTTTTTGCTTGTGGGCTATGGCACCAAGGTCGGGCTGGTTCCACTGCACAGCTGGCTGCCCGATGCGCATGCCGAAGGGCCAACGCCCGTGTCAGCAGTGCTCTCCGGGCTGCTGCTCAACGTGGCCCTGTATGCCGTGATGCGCGGCAAGACGCTGGTCGACGGCAGCCTGCATGCTGCCTGGCCTGGGCAGATGCTCATGGCCTTCGGGCTGCTGTCTGTGGTGGTCGGTGCGCTGCTCATCTGGCGGCAAAAGGATGTCAAGCGCATGTTCGCGTACTCGTCGATCGAGCACATGGGCATCATCACCTTCGCCTTTGGCATGGGCGGGCCGGTGGCCAACTTCGCCGCACTGCTGCACATGACCGGCCACGCGCTGACCAAAAGCGCGATCTTCTACACCACAGGACATGCGGCGCAAAAGGCGCATTCGCAGCGCATCGACGCGATCGAGGGTTTGCGCGAAGTCTCGCCGCCGCTGGGTTGGGGCTTGATGATGGGGGTGCTGGCCATCGTCGGCATGCCGCCGTTCAGCGTGTTCGCCAGCGAATTTCTCATCCTCACCACGGCCATGCAGCAGCAACCGTGGGCGGCCCCGGTGCTGCTGTTGGGCCTGGGCGTGGCGTTTGGCGCGCTGTTCCTGCGCGCACAGGGCATGGTGTTTGGCCGCAGCAGTCTGCAACGCCTGCCGCACGCGCCGAACATGCTGCCGGTGTTCGTCCATCTGGCGCTGGTGCTGCTGTTGGGGTTCTGGATACCGCCCGTGCTGGTCGGCTGGTGGCACACCGCGGCGGCGATGATCGGAGGCTAGTCATGCGCGTGCTCTGCCCCATCCTGCCGCTTTCTCACCGCGCCGTCGATGCCCTGCAATGGCAGGCGCTGGCGCAGGATCTCCATCAGCACGGCGCGCGGCTGCTCACGCTCTGGGCCGACGCGGACGCGCGTGCGGTGTGTGTGCTGTGGCTGCACGCCGATGCGCTGCTGCTCGCGCAACACGATCTGCCGCCCGGTGCGATGCACTATCCCGGCTTGCACGACCTGTTTCCGGTGGCCGACCGCCTGCAGCGCGGCGTGCGCGATTTGAGCGGTCTGCATGCGCTGGGTATGGACGCGCGGCCGTGGCTGCGGCATACCGCCTGGGGCGAAGACTCGCACCCACTGCGCGCTCCTGCCCTCGCCGCACCTCCTTGTGGGGCGCTCGCGCCCGATGCCTATGCGTTTGTCGCGGTCGATGGCGAGGGCGTGCACGAGGTGCCGGTCGGCCCGGTGCACGCCGGGGTGATCGAACCCGGGCAGTTTCGCTTCTCTGTGGTCGGCGAAAAAATCCTGCGGCTCGAAGAACGTCTGGGATTCACCCACAAGGGCGTGGAACAGCGCTTTGCCGGCATGACCTTGGCTGAGGGCGTGCGGCTGGCCGCGCGGCTGTGCGGCGACAGCGCAGTGGCCAACGCCTGGGCATATTGCATGGCGGCCGAGGCGCTTGCCGAGATCAGCCCGCCGCCGCGCGCCTTGCACCTGCGTGCGCTGCTCCTCGAGCGCGAGCGGCTGGCCAACCACTTGGGCGACCTCGGCGCCATCGCCAACGACGGCGGCTATGGCTTTGCGCTGGCGCAGTTCGGTCGCCTGAAAGAAGACCTGCTGCGCACCAACGCCCGGCTGTTCGGCGCACGTTATCTCTTCGACGCGGTGCAGGTGGGCGGGGTCGCAATCGATCTGGATGCCGACGGCGTGGCCATGCTGCGCAACCAGCACGTCACGCTGCGGCGCGAGGTGCAGCGGCTCAAGGCCATCCTCGACGACCACGAGGGCCTGCAAGACCGCCTGCGCACCACCGGCCGGGTGCGGCCGGAATTGGCGCAACGCCTGGGCCTGCTCGGCCTGGCCGCGCGTGCCAGCGGTCAGGCGCTGGACTTGCGCACTGCGCCAGGGTTTGCGCCCTATGCGGCGCTCGGCGTCGAGGTCGCGCAGGCGCAGGACGGCGACGTGGCCGCGCGCGTGGCCGTGCGCTTTGCCGAAATCGCCACCAGCCTGCGGCTGTGCGATGCGCTGCTCGACACCCTGCCTGCAGGCGCGGTGCGTCTCGATGCGCTGCAGTGCGTCGCGCCAGGGCTGGCCGTCGGCCTGGTTGAGGGCTGGCGCGGGCCGCAGATCATGGCGCTGCAGGCAGGCGAAGACGGGCGCATCGTCCGCTGCCATCCGCACGATCCGTCCTGGCAGAACTGGCCGGCGCTGGAGTGGGCGGTGATCGGCGACATCGTCGCCGACTTTCCGCTGATCAACAAATCGTTCAACCTGTCGTACTCCGGGCACGACCTGTAAGCCATGTGGAAGACCCTGCGCCAGATCGCCCGAGTGGGCCGCATCACCGAGCCGCCGTTCGCCATCCAGACCGATATGGCCGATGCGACGGTCGATCGTCTGCAGACCGAGGTGCTGCGGCTGCTCGGGCGCGCGCTGGCGATCCGCGTGGTCGACGCCGGTTCATGCAACGGCTGCGAGCTGGAAATCAACGCCCTGTCCAATCCCTACTACAACCTCGAAGGGCTGGGCATCCAGTTCGTCGCCAGTCCGCGCCATGCCGATTTGCTGCTGGTCACCGGCCCGGTGTCGCGGCACATGGAGCTGGCGCTGCGCCGCACCTATGACGCCATGCCCGACCCCAAGCTGGTGGTTGCCGCGGGCGACTGCGCCGCGGGCTGCGGGGTGCACTGCAGCGGCTATGCCGTGTGCGGCCGTGTGGCCGAGGTGCTGCCGGTGGACGTGACCATCCCCGGCTGCCCGCCCAGTCCGCAGGACTTGCTGCAGGGCATTCTGCGCGCGGTGCGGCGCCGCGCCTGATTCAGCGTTTTTGGAACTGCGCGCGCAGCTCGGCGCAATGATCGACCGGGGGTGTGCCTGGGGTGAACCACACCGCGTCATAGCCCGCGGGGAGTTCGGTTTGCGTGTCCGGCGCGAGGCCCTGCAGCAGGAGGCTGAACACCTTGGGCGGACGTGCCACGCCGGGCGGCATGCGCGCCAAGTGTGCTGCCAGATGCAGCGCGATGCCCAGGGTGCGGTTGGCGTGAAAGCTGCCGGTCAGCAGCACGACCGTCTTGCCGGGCGAGGCGAGTCGCAGACAGCCTGCAGCCATGCTGTCGTCGCGGGCGAACTGGATGCGCGCCATCGCCGGGAGCTGCGATGTGGGCAGCAGACCGCAATGGCTCTCGGCCACGTCGTCGAGGATGCGCTGGCGCACATCGGGCGGCACGCTGGCATCCCAGCGCGCCTGCTGCATGGCGGGGCGCATCTTGCCCTGTGGCAGATTGACGCCCACCACTGGCACGCCGGCGCGTACCGCAGCCATGACCGGCGGGGCATACAGCGCCCACGGCCAGCCGTCCTCGTTCCAGCGCAGGCTGGCGCGCACCGTGGCCTCGGATGCATCGCGCGGGCCGTCGAAGCGCAGACCCGCATCGGCCATCTCCAGCGCCAGTGCGGCAAGCCGACCGCGCTGCGCCAGGGCGGTGATGATCCAGGCCTGCACTGCGTGGTGATCGGGGTGGTCGTGCTGTTCGCCCAACATGCACAGCGTGGCACGCGCGCAGTTGTCGAGGACTTGCTGCGGCGAGATGAATTGCCCGCCCCCTTGCAAGATGCGCCCGACCAGAGGCGATTGCGCCTCGACCGGCTGGGTATAGCGCGGCAGCGGTGGCAGCGCGGCGGCCTGTGCCGATGGCCCGCCCAGCCAGATTGGCCCGCCTGCGGCCAGGCTGAGGGCAACCGTCAGGCGCCTGCGGGCGGGGTTGTGCAACGCAGACGGCGCGCGGGGTGTGCGGCGGGAAGTCGTCATGGCATGGCATTCAATCGCATGGATAACGCAAACTTACCCCAACCCCGCAAGCCCGCGCCGCCATCAGGTCAACCCGAACCATGCTGACTTCCGCTTCCAGCCCGTCCACCCTGCGGTTATTTTTCGGCCTCTGGCCGGACAGCACCGTGCGCGAGCGTCTCGGCCAGCATCAGGCGTTGTGGCCGTGGGCGCCGCCCGCCCGGCCCACGCCAGCGAGCAAATGGCATCTCACCCTGCTGTTCATGGACGGCGTGGACGCGCAACGGCTCGCGGTGGTGCGGGAACTGGGCGCGGAAGTCTCGCGCGGATGGGTGGACTTTGATCTGCTGCTGGACCGCGCCGCCGTGTGGCGGCAGGGCGGCATCGCGCACCTTGCGCCCAGCCGAATGCCGTCGTGCCTGCGCGAATTGCACGCTGCATTGGCCGCGCAGGCGGCGCGGCATGGACTGCCGTTCGATGCGCGCCCCTACGCGCCGCATGTCACCCTCGGTCGACGCGCCGACAAGTTGATTGCACCGCCAGCCTTTTCCCCGCTGCTTTGGCCGGTGCGCGACTTCGTGCTGGTGCAGTCCGTGCTGGGTGCGGGGCGCTACGCAGTGCTGCAGCGCTGGCCGCGCGACCGGCGCGATCAATAACTGCCCACGCTGCCCAACGTCGAGATCCACCAAGCCAGCGCGCTACCGGCTGCGACGATGAGCAGCGCGAGCAGGCGCAGCGCCCAGGTATCGCGCGCTGCAGGTGCCCCGGCAACGGTGTCGATGTCGCCGGTGAGCATCGGGCGGACGAGGTTTTCCCGCTTGATGATGGCGTAATAGGCAATCGCCGCGAGGTGCAGGCCGACCAGCGCGTAGATCAGCGGCTGGCCGATGGTGGTGTGATAGAAGGTGAGGATCGCGCTGGTGCGGCCACTGACATAGTTGGCCAACGGGCCTTCGTTGAAGATTTCGTCGTTCGCAAACAGTCCGCTGATGACCTGCAGGCTGACAACCAGCAGCAGTGCGATCACCGACAGACTGCCCAGCGGGTTGTGGCCGATGCGCAGATGCGGTGGCCGTGGATCATCGCCGCGCACATAGCGCAGAATGGTGCGCGGGCCGCGCACGAAATTCCAGAAACGTGCATAGTGGCTGCCGATCACGCCCCACACCAGCCGGAACACCAGCAGCGCGATCAGGCAGTAGCCGCTCCAGTAGTGGACCTGCATGGCGTTGCCGCCGATCAGCCCGGTGACGATGGACACGCTCACGCAAAGCGCAAGCAGCCAGTGAAACAGACGCAGCGGCAGATCCCAGACGCGGACTTTCATGGCGCACCTCGCGGTTCAGCCCTGCCGCAGCTTGCGCGCCGCGTCGATGGCGAAGTAGGTGAGAATGCCATCTGCCCCGGCGCGTTTGAACGCCAGCAGGCTCTCCATCATCACCGCGTCGTGGTCGAGCCAGCCGTTTTGCGCTGCGGCCTTGAGCATGGCATATTCGCCGCTGACCTGGTAGGCGAAGGTCGGCATGTGGAACTCATCCTTCACCCGGCGCACGATGTCCAGATACGGCATGCCGGGTTTGACCATCACCATGTCGGCGCCTTCGGCAATATCGAGCGCGACTTCGCGCAGGGCTTCGTCGGAGTTGCCCGGGTCCATCTGGTAGACCTTCTTGTCGGCCTTGCCCAGATTGGAAGCCGAGCCGACGGCGTCGCGGAACGGGCCGTAAAACGCGCTGGCGTATTTGGCACTGTAGGCCATGATGCGGGTGTGAATGTGGCTGTCGGCCTCCAGCGCCTGGCGGATCGCGCCAATGCGGCCGTCCATCATGTCGCTGGGAGCGACGATGTCCACGCCCGCTGCCGCCTGCGCCAATGCCTGCTTCACCAGCATGGCCACCGTGGGTTCGTTCAGGATGTAGCCGGTTTCGTCGAGCAGTCCGTCCTGGCCGTGCGAGGTGTAGGGGTCGAGCGCCACGTCGGTGAGCACACCGAGCTGCGGGAACGCGGCCTTGAGCGCCCGTACTGCGCGCGGCACCAGGCCGTTGGGGTTGATCGCCTCGACGCCGTCCGGGGTCTTGAGCGCGGGGTCGATCACCGGAAACAGCGCCAGCACCGGAATGCCCAGCTTCACGCACTCACCGGCCACCGGCAGCAACTGGTCAATGCTTAGGCGCTCCACGCCCGGCATCGACGCCACGCTCTGCCGCTGGTTCTCGCCGTCGAGAATGAACACCGGATAAATCAGATCGTCGGCGCTGAGCCGGTGCTCGCGCACCAGTCTGCGGCTAAAGTCGTCGCGGCGCAGACGCCGCATTCGGGTGCCGGGAAATCCGGGCAGGTTCACAAAGTTTTTCATCTTTAATGGGTACGCGAGAGGAACTTGATGAAGCCAATGCTATCTTTTTCAAGTGAGTGGTGCGTTGCAAGATGTGCCATTCCCCGCTTCTCCTCCCTGAGCGGGGCCTTGATACAAGGCTTGAATCCCCGGCCAGCACTGCCGGGGATTTTTTTGTCTGTCGTCTGCGTGGCTTGCCTGCATTTTGTCCCCTGGCAACAACCAGCCTGGCCGCTCTTTTACACTTCCCTACTGTCTGAACAAGGGAGTCTGCAATGGCATTTCAATGGGTGCTGACTTGGCACATCATTTTTGTGATCGCGTGGTATGCAGGTCTGTTTTATCTGCCGCGGATTTTCGTGAACCTGGCCATGGTGCCCGAGGGCAGCACCGCCGAGCGCGACCGTCTGCTGCTCATGGGCCGCAAGCTCTACCGCTTCACCCATATCCTGATGTGGCCGGCCATCCTTCTCGGGTTGGTGCTGTGGCTGTATTACGGCATCGGCCTGCACGGCCCTGGCAATGGCTGGATTCACACCAAGATCACTCTGGTCGTGCTGCTGGTGATCTATATGTTCTGGTGCAAGCGCATCCTGCGGCAGTTTGAACAAGGGATCAACACACGCAGCCACAAGTGGTATCGCTGGTTCAACGAAATTCCCACCATCATCCTGTTCATCATCATTCCGCTGGTCGTCATCAAGCCATTCTGAGGATGCCCCACGGGATGCGCCACAAAGCGCGTCCCATCTTGAGTCCAGGCGTGCGCCACGTCTTCCATGCCTACGCCGCCACAACCGGCACGCCCGGTCTCCCGCTTTTCGCGTTACGCCTTGACGGGCTATGTCCTGCTGATCGTCTACGCCAGCCTCTATCCGTTTTCCGAATGGCGCTGGCAGGGCTTGATGCCCTTCGACTTCGTGCTGGCGCCGCTGCCGCGTTACATCACCCTCAGTGACCTGCTGATCAACGTTGGCGGCTATCTGCCGCTGGGTTACTTGCTCGCCCGTACCCTGCCCGCGCGCTGGCCGCGCGCAGGGTCGTGGCTGGTCGCCAGTGCGCTGGCCAGCGCACTGGCGTTCAGCATGGAATCGATGCAGGCGTTTTTGCCGATGCGGGTGTCGTCCAACCTCGACTGGCTGACCAATTCGCTGGGTGGCGCGCTCGGCGCGGCGGTCTGCGTGTGGCTGCTTCCGCGGCTGCGGCTGGCGGCCTTGCTGCGGCTGTTGCGCGAGCGCTGGTTCGCCCCACACGTGGGCTACGGCCTGCTGCTGCTGGCGCTGTGGCCGGTGGCGCTGCTGTGGCCCGCGGCGGTGCTGTTCGGTACCGGGCAGATCGGCCCGACGCTGCTGCAGCCCGCGCTCGATACCGACACCTGGCGGGTGCTGTCGGCGTGGTTCGTCAACAGCGGGCTGCAGCTGCCGGACTTCACCCCCATCAGCGCGCTGGAGCAAACCGGCATCACCGCATGCATGCTGGTGGCCAGCATTTTGTTGCTGACTGCGCTGCTGCGGCCGGGCGCTCCCCGGCTGCGGCTGGCGCTGGCGCTCACCCTGACCGGGCTGCTCGCCGTGAGCCTGTCCGCCGCACTGAGTTTCGGTCCCGAGCACGCGCTGGCCTGGGTCACGGTGCCCACGCTGCGCAGTGTTCTGGTCGGGCTGATGATCGGTTTGCCGCTGGCTTATCTGCCACCGCGCTGGAGTGCCGTCGCAGGCGCGCTGAGTCTGCTGCTGGCGCTGGTTTGGATCAATTGTTCCGGCCCAGGGCCGTACTACGCACTGAACCTGCAGGCCTGGAGCCAGGGCCTGTTCATCCGGCTGTACGGACTGCCGCAGTGGCTGAGCTGGCTGTGGCCGTTCGCCGCGCTGATTTATCTTGTGGTGCGCGCACTCAAGCCCGCGCGCCACGATCCCTGAGACCCCGCTTGCCATGAGCTACTACACCCACCACATTTTTTTCTGCCTGAATCAGCGCGAGGCAGGTGCAGCGCGCCCCTGCTGCGCGGCCAGCGGCGCTGAGGCCGCTTTCGAGCATTGCAAATCCGCGGTCAAAACCCTTGGCCTTGCGGGCGCGGGCCAGGTGCGGGTCAACCGCGCAGGCTGTCTCGACCGCTGCGAGGAAGGTCCGGTTTGCGTGGTCTATCCCGAAGGCGTCTGGTACACCTATGTCGATCAGACCGATATCGACGAGATCGTGCAATCGCATCTGGCGGGCGGGCAGGTGGTCGAGCGTCTGCGTCTGCCCGATGCGCCCGACCTTGCCAAGTAAGCCGCAACCGACGCTATGAACGCACAGACCCGCAAGCTCCTGGTGGACGGCCCGGTTGGGCCGGTCGAAGTCGCGGTGGACATGCCCGCAGGCCCGCCGCGTGGCTTGGCGCTGGTCGCGCATCCCCACCCGCTGTTTGGCGGCACCTTGGACAACAAGGTGGCGCAGACTCTGGCGCGCGCTTGGCTGCAGCTCGGATTCGTCAGTGTGCGGCCCAACTTTCGTGGCGTGGGGCAGACAGCCGGAACGCATGACCACGGCATCGGCGAAACCGACGACCTGCTCGCGGTCCTCGCGTATTTCCGCGCCCAGATTGCCGCGCAGATGGGCGTGGAACTGCCCGGCGTGCCGTTGGCGCTGGCCGGGTTTTCCTTTGGCGCCGCAGTGGCCGCGCGCTGCGCGCAGGCTTTGCAGCAGCAAGGCACGGCGCTGCAACACCTGACCCTGGTCGGCACCGCGGTCACGCGATTCGAGGTGCCGCAGATCAGCCCGCCCGGCTCTGCGTCGCTGGCCGAAGTCGTGCTGGTGCTACACGGCGAGCAGGACGATGTGGTGCCGCTTGCCGCCGTGCTCGACTGGGCGCGGCCGCAGCAACTGCCCGTGGTGGTGTTTCCCGGCGCTGGGCATTTTTTTCACGGGCTGCTGCTGCCGCTGCGCGACTGGGTTTGCCGCTGGCACGGGGCAGGACCTGCCTGAACCCACGCCGAACCTTCTCGCCGCGCACGGCTCTGACACGCACTGTCGCCCCATTGCACGACCCGTGCCCACGACCCGTGCCGCAAAATTTCGTCACCCCTGTGTGCGCAGCGTGCTGCTAGGGTGTCGGCTTTCCGTTGTTCGCATCAGGATTTGCTCATGTCCCTTCAATCATTGATCGCCGCCTGCAGCGCGGCCTGTCTGCTTGCCCTGTCGCCACTGGCACAGGCCGCTCCCACCCCCGCCGCAGCGCCAACGCCCGCAGCCAGCGCCGCTGCGGCGCCGCTCACGCCCATGCAGGCCTTGCTGGCCACCGTGCCGCCGCCCAATCTCGACGCCCGCGCCTGGCTGGTGGTCGATCTCACCAGCGGTCAAATTCTGGCCGAGCACAACGCCCACGAACAGGAAGCCCCGGCCTCGCTCACCAAACTGATGACCGCCTATCTCACCTTCAAGGCGCTCAAGGAAGGCACCATCAAGCTCAACCAGATGGTGACCGAGTCGAAGGAGGCCTGGCAGACCGGCGGCTCGCGCATGTTCATCGATCCGCGCGTGCCGGTGTCGGTCAACGATCTGCTGTTGGGTATGATCGTGCAGTCGGGCAACGACGCCGCAATGACCCTGGCGCAAACCGTGGCTGGGTCCACCAGCGCCTTTGTCGCCATGATGAACCGGCAGGCGCAGCAATGGGGTCTCAAGGGCACGCACTTCATGGACCCGACGGGCCTGCCCGACCCCGGCCACCACACCACGGCATACGACCTGTCCATCATTGCCACCCACATCATCCGCGACTTTCCTGCCGACTACGCGCGCTATTTCAAGGTCAAGGAGTTCACCTACAACCACATCACCCAGCCCAACCGCGTCAGCCTGCTGTTCACCGACCCCTCGGTGGATGGCATGAAAACCGGCTACACCGCAGAAGCCGGGTACTGCATGATCACCTCGGCGCAGCGCCAGTTTCCCAATGGCCCGCGCCGCCTGCTCACCGTGGTCATGGGCACGCCCACCGAGCGCGCGCGCGGCCAGGAGAGCCAGGTGCTGCTGAACTGGGCTTATCAGAACTTCGATGACATCGTGCTGGCCTCGCCCGCAAAGCCCGTGCTCACCGCCACCGTGTGGAAGGGCACGACCGACAAGGCCGAACTGGGCTCGACCTTGCCGGTGGTGATGACGGTGCCGCGCGGCATGGGCAAGGACATCCAGACCAAGGTGGTGCGGCCCGATCCGCTGGTGGCGCCGCTTGCGGTCGGGCAGCGGATCGGTCAGCTCGACGTGAGCATCAGCGGCAAGCCGCTGGCCACCTACCCGCTGCAGGTGCTCAAGGCTGTGCCCGAAGCTGGCCTCTTCGGCCGGGCGTGGGACAGTCTGCGGCTGATGATCAAGTAAGCCAGGGGATGCAGTCGATCAGGCCGTGAGGGCCTGATCGGTCTCTGCCACACAGACCTCGCCACGCAGTGCATGCGGGTAGGCGGTGGTGATGCGGACTGGCACCAGTTGCCCGATCAGTCGCGCGGGCGCCACCAGATGCACGATCCGGTTGTTTTCGGTGCGGCCCTGCAGTTCGGACGGGTCTTTCTTGCTCGGCCCTTCCACCAGAACGGTCTGCACCGTGCCCACCATCGCGGCACTGATGGCGCTGGCCTGCGTCTCGATCAGCGCCTGCAGGGCCTGCAGGCGTTTGAGCTTGGCCTCGGCCGGCGTGTCGTCGGCCAGATTGGCCGCCGGAGTGCCGGGGCGTGGGCTGAAAATGAAGCTGAAGCTGGCGTCGAACCGCATGTCCTCGATCAGTTTCATCAACTGCGCAAAGTCGGCGTCGGTCTCGCCCGGAAATCCCACGATGAAGTCCGAGCCGATGCAGATGTCGGGCCGCACTGCGCGCAGCCGCCGCACGATGCTCTTGAACTCCAGCGCGCTATAGCCGCGCTTCATCGCGGCCAGAATGCGGTCGCTGCCATGCTGCACCGGAAGATGCACATGGTTGACGAGTTTGGGGATGCGGCCATAGGCGTCGATCAGCCGCTGGGTGAATTCCTTGGGATGGCTGGTGGTGTAGCGGATGCGCTCGATGCCGTCGATCTCGGCCACACACTCCAGCAGGAAAGCGAAGTCTTCTCCCTCGGCCGCGCCCAGCCAAGCGTTGACGTTCTGCCCCAGCAGTGTCACTTCGCGCACGCCCACCGCGGCGAGCTCGGCCACCTCGGCCAGCACGTCCACCAGTGGCCGCGATACCTCTTCGCCCCGGGTATAGGGCACCACGCAATAGCTGCAGTACTTGCTGCAACCTTCCATGATGGAGACGAAGGCGCTCGGCCCATCGATCCGCGCGGGCGGGAGGTTGTCGAACTTTTCGATCTCGGGAAAGCTGATGTCGACCTGAGCGCGCCCCTGCGACTGGCGCTGGGCGATGAGTTGCGGCAGGCGGTGCAGGGTCTGCGGCCCAAACACCAGATCGACGTAGGGCGCGCGCTTGACGATGGCCTCACCCTCCTGACTGGCCACGCAGCCGCCCACACCGATGAGCAGATTCGGATTGTCGGCCTTGAGCTCACGCAGCCGCCCCAGGTCGCTGAACACCTTTTCCTGCGCCTTTTCGCGGATGGAGCAGGTGTTGAGCAGGATGAGATCCGCGTCCTGCGGGGTGGATGTGGGCACATAACCGCCGGCGGCGCCGAGCACGTCGGCCATCTTGGACGAGTCGTATGCGTTCATCTGGCAGCCGAATGTCTTGATATAGACCTTTTTCATCCGTTGCTCCGAGAAGCCCCGCCGATCAGGGCGGGGAGGAAAGGATCGCCGATCGGAAGTCGGCACTAGGGGGCATTTTTCACCATCAATTGCTGAAAAACAGGCCGCACTGCCCGGGCGCCTTCGGCACCTGGAGCTGGGCCACTGCCTCCGGTCTGATCAGCCAGATGCGGAACACATTGCCGGTCGCGTCAAGTTGAAACACCACCGGGCTCTGCATGCCACCAAGCTGCTGATGGGGAATGATGCGCTGCTGCGGACTGAGCACACGCACCCCGGGGCCCAGGGTGTAGTCGGTGCAGTTGATGCTGACCTGTGGAAATGCGCCGAAATGCGCATTGCCCTGCAGGCTGCCCATCGGGTAAGTCATCTGCGCCTGTGCAGCGCCGAAACTGCCCAGGCATAGTGCTAACCCCAAGGCGGCCTGAACAGCGATCCGGCGAATCAACGGGTGAGATTTCATTGCAGACTCCTTGGGCAATGACCCGTTCGCCATCGCGCAAAACAAAAAAGCCCACGCAGCATCGCATGGGCTTTTTCAGCGCCCACAACATTCGGCGCAAGCTACGAAAGGAACGGTCTGAACCGACAGTGTGGACTTGAATTTGGTGGCGCTTCAGGGATTCGAACCCCGGACCTGCGGATTATGATTCCGTCGCTCTAACCGACTGAGCTAAAGCGCCATGTTCAAACAAGCCGCGCAGTATAGCGCATCAGCTGTGGGTGAAAAGCGGTTTGCGCTTTTCCAAAAAGGCAGCCATGCCCTCCTTCTGGTCGGCGGTGGCAAACAGCGACTGGAACAAGCGGCGCTCGAAGCGCAGCCCTTCGCTCAGGCTGGTCTCGAACGCGCGGTTCACACTTTCCTTGGCCATCAGCACCGACGGGCGTGAAAAGGCGCTGATGGTCTCGGCCATCGCCACCGCCTCGTCGAGCGCCTTCTCCAGCGGCACTACGCGCGCGACCAGGCCGCTGCGCTCGGCCTCGAGCGCGTCCATCATCCGCCCGGTGAGCACCAGATCCATCGCCTTGGCCTTGCCGACTGCGCGTGTGAGACGCTGCGTGCCGCCAGCGCCGGGGATGATGCCGATCTTGATCTCGGGCTGGCCGAACTGGGCGTTGTCCGAGGCGACGATCAGGTCGCACATCATCGCCAGCTCGCAGCCGCCGCCCAGGGCGTAGCCGCGCACCGCGGCGATGACCGGCTTACGGATGTGCAGAACCGTTTCCCAGTTGCGGCCGATGAAATCCTCGGTGTAGCTGGCGGGAAAGGTGTTCTGCGCCATCGCTGCGATGTCGGCTCCGGCGGCAAACGCCTTGTCGCTGCCGGTGAGCACGATGCAGCCAATCGCCGGGTCGGCGTCAAACGCCTTGAGTGCATCGCCCAGAGCGTCCATCAGGGCGTCGTTGAGGGCGTTGAGCTGCTTCGGGCGGTTGAGGGTGATCAGCCCGACCGGGCCGCGGGTTTCGGTGAGGATGGGGACGTCTTCGGGGGTTTGCATCAGCGGTCTCCTTGCAAAAGCGTCAGGCCAATTGTGCTTCAGGGTGGACTCAACTGTCCCAGCCCAGCCAGGCGTGCAGCCGCTGGCGCTGTGCGGGCTTGAGGCCCCTGGCGATCCGCAACTCCACCCCGCGGGTCGGCAGGGCGAACCACGGCGCTTGGGCGTGTAGCAGCCGGTCCTGGCGCAGTAGGTCGATGCGCCAGACATCGCCGCGCCGCGCCAGCGTGTGGCTGCGCTCGATCAGGTTCTTGCGCGCCCGCTCGCCGTTGAGCGCGACCAGCAGGTCGCCCGCGGCCAGCCCGGCACGCTCGGCCCAGGCACCGTTTTTCACCCGCTGCACCGCCAGCCAGCCACCGGCCTGCTCCTGCACGCCTAGGCCGAGGGCTTCGAGCGCGGGTTCCTCCTGCGGGCACCAGGCCAGACCGAACTGCACCAGCTGGGCTTCGAGTGGCGGCAGCTGCGTGTCGTGGACATGGCGGCGGAAAAAGCCGCGCCAGTCCAGCCCGCTCAGTTCCTTGAGCAGCGCGGGCAGCGCGTCCTCGGCCAAACCTTGGGCGCGCAGCGGCGCGTCGTCGCGGCCGTAGCGCCTCCACAGCAGGCGCATCAGGTCGTCCAGGGTGAGGTGGGTTTCGCTGCGCAGCCGCAGGTCGATGGACAGCGCGATCAACGCGCCGAGCTGGTAGTAGCTCACCGTGGCATTGGCGGTGTTCTCGTCCGGGCGGTAGAACTTGGTCCAGGCATCGAAACTGGCCTCGGCCACGCTCTGCACCGTGCGGCCCGGGGTGCGCTGCACTGCGGACAAGGTACGCGCAAGACCGTCGAGGTATTGCTGTGGGGTGATCAGGCCCGCGCGCAGCACCATCAGGTCGTCGTAATACGCGGTAAAGCCCTCGAACAGCCACAGCAGCCCAGTGGGGTTTTCGCGTTCCAGGTTGTAGGGTGTGAAGGCCTGCGGCTTGATGCGCTTGACGTTCCAGGCGTGGAAATACTCGTGGCTGCACAGCCCGATCAAGTCGCGGTAGTCGCTGTCTGCAGCCTTCATGCGCGGATGCGGCAAGCTGCGCCGGGAGCACATCAGTGCGGTGCTGTCGGCATGTTCCAGCCCGCCGTAGCTGTCCGCCGTGGGCGCGACCATGAACAGATATTGCTTGAACGGCGCGCGCTTGCTGCGCGGCTCGAACAGCGCGATCTGCGCGCGGCAGATGCACCGGAGATCGCGCGCCAGGCGCTTGGTGTCGACCGCGCCTTGCAGCTGATCGGCATGCGCGATGACCATCGCATGTCGCGCGCCGCCCGCGCTGAACTCCAGCCGCAGCAGCGTGCCCATTTCCACCGGATGGTCGATCAGCTCGGCATAGCTGCCCGCCTGCCGCGTGCCAAAGCCGTTTTCCGCGCAGCGCAGCGCGGGCAGGGTGGTGGCCAGTGTCCAGTGCGGCGCGAAATCCGGACAGACAATGTCCACGGTGTGCGCCTGTTGCTCGCGGCCGCTGGCGGCAAGCAGCAGGCTGCTGGGATTGAAAAAGCCGCGCTGGGTGTCGAGGTAGGCTGTCCGTACCGAGAGATCGAAGGCATACACCGTGTAGCGCAGGCGCAGCGGCCCATGACAGGCGGCGACGCGCCAGCGATTCTTGGCGATCTTCTCGACGTCAACCGTCCGGCCGCCGCACCAGGCCTGCAGGCGCATGACATGACGGGCGAACTCGCGCACCAGATAGCTGCCGGGAATCCAGACCGGAAGCCAGAATTCCTGGCCCGTGGGTGCGGGCTCGGGGAGGTCGAGTTCGATCCGGAATTGATGCGCCAGCGCGTCCTTCACGCTGATACGGTAAGCCGGGCCAACCGCAGCGCTCTGCGCCGCTGGATGGCTTTTGCTGCTCGGAGAGGCGGAGGCGGATCGGGCGGGTCGGTTCATGGTGTGATTTGCGATGCGCAAGGTGCACAAGCCGTTGTCATGCCGCAAAAGGAGTGTCGATCCAGAGTTGAAGTCTTCAAAACGCATGCTAACCTGCGGGAAACATTCAGGCTTGATCCTTCACTAAAGCGGCATTGCATCGTGGAACGCGACGTTTTTTCTGAAATTGCCGCACATGCGGGGGCGGGGGCTCCCGCACTGGTTTACCAACCTCAGGTCAGTTACCCGATCGGTGGGGTGATCGGGCTGGAGGTGTTGTTCCGCTGGCGCGCGGAAGACGCCCCCAAGCGCCATTCGCCCTTGATGTTTCTTCCCCAGCTCACCCCGGCGCAGACCAGTGAGCTGTTCTTCTGGGTGATGGAAGAAGCCATCTCCGAGGCCAGGGTGCTATCGAACTGGACGGGATGGAATGGCTACATCTCGGTCAACATCGAAGCCGACCAGATTGGCGACCCGGCGCTGATCGAACACATCAACACCACGCTGCAACGCTACGCCTGGGCGCCCGAGCGGCTGATGGTCGAAGTCACCGAGCGCCGCGCGATTCCGGCGTTTCCCAGCGTGGCGCGCAATGTGCAATCGCTGCGCAAGGCCGGGGTGCGCGTGGCCATGGACGATTTCGGCGAGGGCTATGCCTCGTTCGAATATCTCAAGATCCTCGACCCGAGTGATATCAAGATTCCCGCCAGTTTCACGGCCGATGTGACCAAGGATGTGCGCAACGCCGAGATCGTGCGCGCGCTCGTCGAGTTTTCCCGGCGGCTGTCGATCAACGTGGTGGCCGAGGGCGTGGAAACGCGCGAATGCGCCCATGCCTTGCACACCATGGGACTGCAGAGCATGCAAGGCTATCTGTTCGGCGAGCCGCGCGAACTCGAGGAATGGGCGCAGTTGCTCAAACAGCCCGGCGCCAGCGTGCTGCAGCCCTGAGCAGGGGGCCCAGCAGCGGTTCGAGATACATTTGGTCACCGCGAATCCTGTTTTTTGCCTCCATCATGGAAGCTCCAAAAAAACAGGAGACAAGCATGAGCACCATTCAGGCGCAGCAGGGTGCGACATCCCCGCAAGCCTCCACCGAGGCCGCCCGTCCGGGCCACCACGGCGCACCGACCATCGCGGCACGCATCGACCGGCTCCCACCGTCAAAGACCGTGCGCAACATGGTCATCCTGCTCTCTCTCGGAGGGCTGTTTGAGTTCTACGACCTGTTCCTGACGGCCTACATCGCGCCTGGGCTGTTCAAGAGCGGGATGTTCACCGCGACGACCCACGGGTTCTTTGGCTTCGAGGGCATCGCCAGTTTCGTTGCCGCGCTGTTCCTCGGCCTGTGGGTGGGCACGCTGTTCGTGAGCTGGCTCTCGGACCGCTACGGCAGACGCGCGGTCTACACCTGGGCCCTGCTCTGGTACTGCATCGCCACATTCATCATGGCGTTTCAGCACACGGCCATGAGCATCGACATCTGGCGTTTCATCGCGTCCATCGGCATCGGGCTGGAGATGGTCAACATCGACACCTATATCTCGGAGCTCGCGCCGCAGGCCAAGCGGGGAACGTATTTCGCGATGAATCAGTTCATCACCTTCAGCGCTGTGCCGGTGGTGGCCTTCCTGGGCTGGCTGCTCGTGCCGCATCAGATCGCCGGCCTCGACGGCTGGCGCTGGGTGGCCATTTTCGGGGCGCTGGGCGCCATCGTCATCTGGTTCATCCGGCTGCGGCTGCCCGAGTCGCCACGCTGGCTGGAGGACAAGGGGCGTCACCACGCGGCCGACGCGATTCTCAGCCGTATCGAGAATCAGGTGGAGCGCGAAATCGGCCAGCCTCTGCCCGAGCCCAAGGCCTTTGTCGGCGATGTGGAGCACGTCAAGGCGCGCTGGGGCGAGATGTGGGAAGGGGTCTACCGCAAGCGCACGGTCATGCTCATCCTGTTCAACATTTTGCAGACCGTGGGCTATTACGGCTTTGCCAGCTGGGCGCCCACCTATCTCATCGCCAAGGGCATCGACATTCCCAAGTCGCTGCTCTACACCTTCATCATCGCCTTCGCCTACCCGATCTCGTCCCTCATCGGCGCCTCATTCGGCGACCGCTTCGAGCGCAAATGGCTGATCGCGGTGCCCGCGCTGGGCGTGGCGCTGTTCGGGCTGCTGTTTGCGAACGCGAATGGCGCGGCGGCCATCATCGTGTTTGGCATCGCCGTGGCGTTTTTCAACAACATCATGAGCTACGCCTACCACGCGTATCAGAGTGAGCTTTACCCCACGCGCATCCGCGCGCGGGCCGTGGGCTTTGTCTATTCCTTCAGCCGGATCAGCGCGGTGTTCACCGGGTTTGTCATTGCGGATCTGCTCAAGACTTCGGGTGATGTCGGCGTGTTCACCTTCATCGCCGCCGCGATGGTCGGTGTGGCGCTGGTCATCAGCCTCATGGGGCCGCGGGTCACGCGCAAGCGGCTGGAGGACATCGCGCGTTAGGCATGCTGCGTTGCGGGAGATAATGGGCCGTTGTTGACCTCGCTGCCCGCCATGACCTCGACCGATCTCCTTGTCGCAGAACCCTCCTTTCGTCGCGTTGCCGCCGGGGCCGGATTGCGCTGGTGGGCCGAAGGCTGGCGCAGCTTCATGCAGGCGCCGCTGCCGTGGGCGGGCCTTGCCGCAGCCCTGCTTGTGCTGCTGTGGCTGCTGGGCGAATTGCCCATGGGGGGCATGCTGTCGCAATGGCTGAGTTTGCCGCTGTTGGCCTTTGGCGTGATCTTTGCGTCACGGCTGCGGCAGCGGGCGTGGCAGGCGCGGAAGATCACCCCGCAGGGGATGCCGGTGGAGCCGCAGAATGAAAGCGCGCTGGGTGCTTCCACCCAGGTCTGGACGCGCCGCATCGGCCCGCTGCTGCTGGCGTCCTTGCTGGTGCTGGCCTTGGGTGGGGTGATCGGCGCGGTGATCGTGATCGGGCTGGGGGCGGCGTTCGGTCTGGGCCTGGCCAGCTTGGGCGCATTCGCCAAGATCATGACGCCCGGCATGGGCATGGCCGCGGGTGCGGGCGCCTTGGCGGGATCGCTCATGACCCTGCTGCTCCTGCTGCTGCTGGCGCTCTACCTGTTCAGCGTGGCGTTCTGGTTCGTCAACACCCTGGTGGCGATCGGGGGCTTGCCTGCCTGGAGCGCGGTGAAACTGTCGGTGCGGGCCGGCTTTGCCAACCTGGCGCCCATCACGCTGTTCACCGTGCTGCTGCTGCCGATCTCGCTGGTCGCCATGCTGCCGTTCGGGCTGGGTCTGCTGGTGCTGTTTCCCGTGCTTTCGGGCGCCTCGTATGCGTCGTATCACGACGTCTTTGGCGACGGCGCGGCAAGCTGATTCCTCTTTTTTCGACGGGTTGCACCATGAACGTCCTCGACTATCTGCGTCAACACATCCGCACCGTGCCCGACTGGCCTTCGCCCGGCGTGCAGTTCCGCGACATCACCCCGCTGCTGCAGAACCCGCGGGTGTTTCGTGTGCTCATCGACCAGTTCGTCCACCGCTATATGGCGCCCGACCTGCAGCCCGATGTGGTGGCCGGGATCGACGCGCGCGGCTTCATTCTGGGTGCGGTGATCGCTTACGAACTCAACATCGGCTTCGTGCCCATCCGCAAAAAGGGCAAGCTGCCGTTCACCACGGTGCAGGAGGAATACGAACTCGAATACGGCAGCGCCACGGTGGAAATTCATACCGACGCGGTGCGGCCCGGCGATTGCGTGCTGCTCATCGACGACCTCATCGCCACCGGTGGCACCATGATGGCGGGCAAGCGCCTGCTCGAAAAACTCGGGGCCAGCGTGGTGGAAGGCGCAGCCATTGTCGATCTGCCCGAGCTGGGCGGCTCCGCTTTGCTGCGCAACGCAGGATTGCCGCTGTTTACCCTGGTGGACTTTGCCGGACACTGAAATGCCGCTGCTGCCGCGCGCACGCCACGCATTGTTGCTTGCGCTGTGGTGGGCGTTCTACGCGGCGTGGCCGGTGCAGGCCCACGCACAGGCCGCGCAAACGGCGGCTCTCGAGGTGTCGCTGCGCAGCGTGGATGGTGTTGCGTTCCAAGGCACCACGGCCATCCTCGATCTCACCCTGAATCTCCGCAACCCCGGGGGGCTGGCGCTGCCACTGCAAAAACTGCGGTTCCAACTCCAGTTCAACGGTCTGGACGTGGCGCGGGGCGTGAGCACGGCGCCGGCCACCATCGCGGCGCAACAGCAGGCGCAGGTTCCGGTGCAGGTCAACGTGGACAGCGCAACGCTGCTGAGTCTCGCCGTCACCCTGCCGTCCGACGGCATGGTGCATTACGTCATCAAGGGCACCGCAGAAATCGGGCAGACCCTGCTGCAAATCCCCTTCACCCACAGCGGGGCAGTGCGGCTGGTTCTGCAATGACTTTTAGGGCGTGGCAGGCACGGCGTCGAGCTGACGCCGCATCATGCGGTGTGACCACAGACCGCCAAACGGAATGAGCGAGGCGAGGAACACGCCCAGGCCACGCAAGGGCGTGAGTTGTCCACGCGATAAGGTGACGAACAGCGCAAGCGTGGCCCAGGTGAACAAGGCGCCATGAATCGGCCCGATGATCTTCACCCCGACCGGCCAGTCAGCCAGGTACTTCAGCGGCACGGCCAGCAGCACCAGCGCGATGAGCGATGAGCCCTCGATCAGCGCCATGACACTGAGGTGGTTGAGCGGGGACTTGAACATGCGGGCAACTCCGGCAACAGAAGCGAACAGGTGCAGGCATGCTATGTGCCGAAAAATCCCCTACAGAGCGCATGCGGTCGGGCGCCTCTCGCGGAATTGCCCGATTGCAAATCTTGATTCAACGACTGCGTTGACCGCCGCCGGAGCGGCGTTGGCCGAAGCCGTTACCGTTGGCTGAGGCCGGCTGGCCGCTGCCCCCTGCGGCCGGGCGGCGGCCTCGGCCCTGGCCACCGCGCATGTGCGGCGGCAGGTCGAGTTCCACCCAGGAGGTGCCTTGCCAGGCGTCGGCGCGGCGCTCGGGCGGCAGGTTGCTGGCTGCGCCTGCGGCGGGCTTGGCTGGGCGGCCGGAGCCGCGCTGGCCTTGCGGCTTGGCGCTGGACGGCGCCGGGGCGCGGCCCTGACCGGGAGCGTTGCGGCCTGCGCCGCGATGGCCGCCATTGCCCGCGCCTGATCCATTGCGACGCTGGCCTTGACCACCGCCACCTCCGCCACCACCACGGCGTTCGCCGCCATGCAGCACGGTGCGGCCCATGACGATGGGCTGGGCCTTGGCGTTGGGGTCAGGCTCGAAGCCGGGAATCACTTCTTGGGTGATGGGGTTGCGCACGAGTTTCTCGATATCGCGCAGAAAGCCGAGTTCATCGACGCAGACCAGCGAGATGGCCTGGCCATTGCTGCCTGCGCGGCCGGTGCGGCCGATGCGGTGCACATAGTCTTCGGGGATGTTGGGCAGCTCATAGTTCACGACCACCGGGAGCTGGTCGATGTCAATGCCGCGCGCCGCAATATCAGTGGCCACCAGCACCTGCAGCTTGCCGCTCTTGAAGTCGGCCAGGGCGCGCAGGCGGGCGGATTGGGTCTTGTTGCCATGAAAGCCGGTGGCGACGATGCCGTCTTTGTCGAGCTGTTCGGCCAGGCGGTTGGCGCCGTGCTTGGTGCGGGTGAAAACCAGCGTCTGCGGCCAGTTGCGTTCGCGGATGAGGTGCACCAGCATGTCGCGCTTGCGCTCGCGGTCGACCGGGAACACGATTTGTTCGACCAGATCGGCCGTGGCGTTCTGACGGGCGACGGCGACTTGTTGCGGGTTGACCAGGAAGTCACCGGCCAGGCGCTTGATCTCCTCGGAGAAGGTGGCCGAAAACAGCAGGTTCTGGCGCTGCTTGGGCAGCAGGGCGACGATGCGGCGCATGTCGTGCACGAAACCCATGTCGAGCATGCGGTCGGCCTCGTCGAGCACCAGCATCTGCACGGCGGACAGGTCGATGTTGCGCTGGCTTTGATGGTCGAGCAGACGGCCGGGCGTGGCCACGACGATGTCCATGCCGCGCGCCAAGGCGTTGATCTGCGGCTGCATGCCCACGCCGCCATACATGGCCATGCTGTGCAGCTTGAGGTGGCGGCCATAGGCGGCCAGGTTTTCATGCACCTGCGCTGCAAGTTCGCGGGTGGGGGTGAGGATGAGGGCGCGGGGAATGACCTTGCCCTTCGCGTTGCGGGCGGGTTCGCCGCCGCTCAGGCGCTGCAGCATGGGCAGGGTGAAACCCGCCGTTTTGCCGGTGCCGGTTTGCGCCGCGGCCAGCAAATCATGGCCTGCGAGCACGACCGGAATGGCTTGTTGTTGAATGGGAGTGGGCACGGTGTAGCCTTGTTCGGCAACAGCGCGCACCAGGGGCTCGATTAAGCCCAGATCTTGAAAAGACATGTGAGAAGCTTTCGGGGGCGGTGTGTGAACTGCCCCAAGACTCTGCCACCACGCTGACTTAGCGCGCCAGTCTGCAACAGATGGGGTGGGCCGAGAAGCTCGGCGGGAGTCAAAGGTGACTGCGGCTGGGAGACTGGACATGGCCGCTATCCATTATGGTAATGGAATTCATGCTGCACTGCGCAGACGCCGTGTTCATGCAGGGACAATAAAGTCCTTACCCGCAGTGCGCGGGAGCGCAGTCTCCACTCAAAGAGGTCGGAATCACAGATGGCTCAATACGTTTTCACCATGAACCGGGTCGGCAAGATCGTGCCTCCCAAGCGTCAGATCCTCAAGGACATTTCGCTGTCCTTCTTTCCGGGCGCCAAGATTGGCGTGCTCGGTTTGAATGGTTCGGGCAAGTCGACTCTGCTCAAAATCATGGCGGGGGTCGACACCGACATTGAAGGCGAAGCCGTGCCCATGGCCGGTCTGCGCATTGGCTACTTGCCACAGGAGCCGCAGCTCGATCCGGCGCAAACCGTGCGCGAGGCGGTGGAAGAAGGCCTGGGTGGGGTGCTTGCGGCCAAGAAACGGCTGGAAGAGGTGTATGTCGAATACGGCAATGCCGATGCCGATTTCGACAAGCTGGCCGAAGAACAGGCGCAGCTCGAAGCCATCATCGCCGCAGGCGAGGGCGACAACACCGATCTGCAGATGGAAGTGGCCGCCGATGCGCTGCGCCTGCCCGCATGGGACGCGCTCATCGGCCCGCTCTCCGGCGGTGAGAAGCGTCGCGTCGCGCTGTGCCGGCTGCTGCTGTCCAAGCCCGACATTTTGCTGCTCGACGAGCCGACCAACCACCTCGACGCCGAAAGTGTGGACTGGCTGGAGCAGTATCTGCACCGTTTTCCCGGTACCGTGGTGGCCGTGACCCATGACCGCTACTTCCTCGACAACGCCGCCGAGTGGATTCTCGAACTCGACCGCGGCTCGGGTATTCCGTTCAAGGGCAACTACAGCAACTGGCTGGAGCAGAAAGAAGCCCGACTGGAGCAAGAGTCGCGCAGCGAGGCGTCTCACCTCAAGACCATGAAGCAGGAGCTCGAGTGGGTGCGGCAGAACCCCAAGGGCCGCCAGGCCAAGAGCAAGGCGCGCATGGCACGGTTCGAAGAGCTCTCCAGCATCGAGTACCAGAAGCGCAACGAGACCAACGAGATTTTCATCCCCGTGGCCGACCGCCTGGGCAATGAAGTCATCGAGTTCAAGAACGTGCGCAAGGCGCATGGCGAGCGGCTGCTCATCGACGACCTGAGCTTCAAGCTGCCGCCGGGAGCGATTGTCGGCGTCATCGGCCCCAACGGCGCGGGCAAGTCCACGCTGTTTCGCATGATCGCGGGCAAGGACAAACCCGACGCGGGCGAGATTGTCATCGGTCCCACGGTCAAGCTGGTGTACGAAGACCAGAGCCGCGAGGCGCTGCCCGATGACAAGACGGTGTGGGAGGCGATTTCAGACGGGCTGGACATCCTCAACGTCGGCAAGTTTCAGGTGCCTTCACGCGCCTACTGCGGGCGCTTCAACTTCAAGGGGGGGGATCAGCAGAAGATCGTGGGCAACCTTTCCGGCGGGGAGCGTGGACGGCTGCATCTGGCCAAGACGCTGATTTCCGGCGGCAATGTGCTGCTGCTCGACGAGCCGTCCAACGACCTCGACGTGGAAACCCTGCGCGCGCTCGAAGATGCGCTGCTGGAGTTCGCGGGATGCGTCATGGTGTCGAGCCACGATCGCTGGTTCCTCGACCGCATCGCCACCCACATCCTCGCGGCCGAAGGCGATTCGCAGTGGACCTTCTTTTCGGGCAACTATCAGGAATACGAGGCCGACAAAAAGCGCCGCCTCGGCGAGGAGGGCGCGCGGCCGCACCGTCTGCGCTTCAAGGCGCTGCGGTAAACGGCCCGCCGGTGATGCAGCCGCTGTTCGTGGCCTGCCTGTGCGCGCAGTGGTGCGGCATCTGCCGCGACTGGCGCGCGGGCTTCGATGCGCTGGCGGCGCAGTTGCCAGCAGGCCTGGCGGCGCGCTGGGCCTGGATCGATGTCGAGGAGCACGCCGATGCACTGGGCGACTACGAACCGCCGAATTTTCCGGTGCTGGCGGTGCAGCGGGGCGGTGAACTGCTGTACTGCGCGCCGCTGCCACAGCAGTCCGCGCTGTGGCTGCGGGTGTTGAACGAGCTCGCGCATGCCGACGCGGCTTCGGCCGCACGGTTCGCGCGCGATGCGGCACAGGCCGGATTGCCCGATCTGCGCGGGCTGACCTAACCGTTCTCGGCCAGCTGGCCGACGCCGTGCGCGAAGGCCGGGCGCGTCGGCGCTGAGCCCGCGCCCAGAGGTCGGGCAGGACAGGGCGCAGCCTGCACGCCTACATTTAAAGCGAGCGGGTGCTGCGCGTTCCGAAAATGGCCGAGCCCACGCGCACGAGGGTGGCGCCTTCCAGGATGGCGGCTTCGAGATCGGCGCTCATGCCCATGGACAGGGTGTCAAGCGCCAGACCGTGTGCGTCGGCGATGGCGTCGCGCAAGTGGCGTAGCCGGGCAAACGGCTCGCGCTGCGCGGCGGCGTCGGTTCTCGCCGCAGGAATGCACATCAGTCCGCGCAGGCGCAGCCTGGGCAGGGCGGCCACCGCAAGAGCCAGGGCCGGGGCTTCGTCAGCGCTGACGCCGCTCTTGGTGGCTTCCTGGTCGATATTGACCTGGATGCAGACCTGCAGCGGCGGCTTGTCTGCAGGTCGCTGATCGTTCAGGCGCTGTGCGAGTTTGAGCCGGTCGATGCTGTGCACCCAGTCGAGATGGGCGGCGACATCGCGGGTCTTGTTGCTCTGCAGCGGGCCGATGAAATGCCACTGCAGGGCGGGCCAGTCCGCGCGCAGCGCGGCGATCTTGTCCACCGCTTCCTGCACGTAGTTCTCGCCGAAATCGGTCTGCCCCAGGGCCGCGGCGCGGGCGACGTCTGGCGCGGGAAACGTCTTGGAGACGGCCAGCAGGGTGACGGAGCGCGGGTCGCGCCCGGCGGCTGTGGCGGCTTGTTCGATGCGCTGGCGCACCTGGGCTAAGGAGAGTTCGAGCGACATGCGTGTGGAAAACGGGGGTTGTTACAACACATCGGCGCAGGCCAAGATGGCGAATTGCGGGAAACCGATGTTCTGACCTTAAGATAGCCCAATCGCTCACACGCCATCACGCACAAGCTTGCTCGGGGGAGACATCGCTTGGACATCACCCAACTTCTCGCATTCAGCGTCAAGAACGACGCTTCCGATCTGCACCTCTCGGCCGGTCTGCCGCCCATGATCCGCGTGCATGGCGACGTGCGGCGCATCAATGTCGAGCCGCTCGACCACAAGGCGGTGCACGCCATGGTGTACGACATCATGAGCGACTCGCAGCGCAAGCATTACGAGGAGTTCCTCGAGGTCGATTTTTCCTTCGAGGTACCGCAACTGGCGCGTTTTCGCGTCAACGCCTTCAACCAGGCGCGCGGCGCCGGCGCGGTGTTCCGCACCATTCCGAGCAAGGTGCTCACGCTCGACGATCTGAATGCGCCCAAAATCTTTGCCGATCTGGCGCTCAAGCCGCGCGGTCTGGTGCTGGTCACGGGGCCGACCGGCTCGGGCAAGTCCACCACCCTGGCGGCGATGATCAACCATTACAACGAGACCGAGTACGGCCACATCCTCACCATCGAAGACCCCATCGAGTTCGTGCACCAGTCCAAAAAAGCGCTGATCAATCAGCGCGAGGTCGGACCGCACACCTTGAGTTTTTCCAACGCCCTGCGGTCGGCGCTGCGCGAAGATCCGGATGCCATTCTGGTGGGCGAGATGCGCGACCTCGAAACCATCCGCCTGGCGCTCACCGCTTCGGAAACCGGTCACCTGGTCTTTGCCACGCTGCATACCTCGTCGGCGCCCAAGACCATCGACCGCATCGTCGACGTGTTCCCGGCGGAAGAAAAGGAGATGGTGCGCGCGATGTTGTCGGAGGCGCTGATCGGCGTCATCTCGCAGACCTTGTGCAAGAAGAAAGACGGCTCTGGCCGGGTGGCGGCACATGAAATCATGATTGGCACGCCCGCCATCCGCAACCTCATCCGCGAAAACAAGGTGGCGCAAATGTATTCCATGATCCAGACCAGCCAGTCCTTCGGCATGCAGACACTCGACCAGAACCTGGCCGATCTGGTCAAGCGCAATGTGATCTCCGCCACCGAGGCACGCACCAAGGCCAAGCAGCCGGAAAATTTCCCCGGCGCCTGACCAAAAAACTTCGTCGGCGCCGTCCGGACTCACCGCAACATAAAAATCTGCAAGCATCTGCCTGGCCATGAAACTTTTTGACAAAATCCTCGGCGCCTCGCGCAAAGACGCGGTGGACGACGCACCGGAATCGCAGTTTTTCACCACGGGCTTTCATGACGCGGAAGTCGCCAGTCTCGACAGCGTGGTCGAATGGTCGCACCGCGCAACCGAAATCGGCGCGACCAAGCTGTCGCGCAATGTCGGCGGGCAACGCCTGCTTGAGCTGTGGCAGCAGGACAAATATATGGCGGGGCTGACGCCTGCGGACCTGGAGCGCTGCGTCAAGTACTTCCATTTCTATACCGTCAAGGCCAACGCCGATCTCATCGCCCAGGGAGAGACCGGCAGCTTCATGGTGGTGCTGTTGCGCGGGGCCGTGGCGGTGGATCGCCTGCAGCCCTGGGGAGACCGGCTGCGCCTGACCGAGGTGCGCGCGGGCAGCATGCTGGGAGAAATGTCGCTGGTCGATGCGGCGCCGCGCTGGTCGTACTGCACCACCTTGACCGACAGCGAAGTTGCCGTGCTCGAAGCCAGCGATCTCGACCGCATGATCGCGCAAGATCCTGCCGCGGCCTGCCGTCTCATCGGCTCGCTGGCGCGCAGGCTGTCGCTGCGCCTGCGCAAGCTCAGTGCGCGCGTGGCAGCCACGACGCCGGGCGGCTGATGCGACCAATCAATTGAACAGGGACCGCTGAATTCAAATATGCGGCGAATCGGGGAATCGTATGGATCGTGATCAGGCTTCCAAATTCATCAATGACCTGCTCAAGCTGATGATCAGCCGCGGGGGTTCCGACCTGTTTCTCACCGCCGATTTTCCGCCCGCGATCAAGGTCGATGGCGCCATTTCCAAACTGTCATCGCAGGCGCTCAGCAGTCAGCACACGCTGGCGCTGGCGCGCTCGATCATGAACGACAAGCAGTCGGCCGAATTCGAACGCACCAAGGAGTGCAATTTCGCCATCTCGCCTGCCGGGCTCAGCCGCTTTCGCTGCAACGCCTTCATCCAGCAAGGCAAGGTGGGCATCGTGCTGCGGCAGATTCCGCAAGACCTGCCTTCCATCGACGGCCTGGGATTGCCCCAGGTGCTCAAGACGCTGGCGATGCACAAACGCGGACTGATCATTTTTGTCGGCGCCACCGGTTCGGGTAAGTCGACCTCGATGGCCGCGATGCTCGATTTCCGCAACGAGCATTCGCACGGCCACATCATCACCGTGGAAGACCCGATCGAGTTCGTGCATCCGCACAAGAACTGCATCGTCACCCAGCGCGAAGTCGGGCTCGACACCGAGAGCTGGGAGGCGGCGTTGAAGAACACTCTGCGGCAGGCGCCCGATGTCATTCTCATGGGCGAAATCCGCGACCGCGAGACCATGGAGCATGCCGTGGTGTTCTCCGAGACCGGCCACCTGGTGCTGGCCACGCTGCACGCCAACAATGCCAACCAGGCACTCGACCGCATCATCAACTTCTTCTCCGAAGAGCGCCGCGCGCAGTTGCTCATGGATTTGTCGCTGAATCTGCGGGCGCTGGTGTCGCAGCGGCTGGTGCCGCTGCAGACCGGCAAGGGGCGTGTTGCAGCGGTGGAGATCATGATCAATTCGCCGCTGATCGCCGATCAGATCTTCGAGGGCAAGCTCACCGAGATCAAGGATGTGATGCGGCGCTCGCGCGAAATGGGCATGCAGACCTTCGACCAGTCGTTGTTCGATCTGTTCGACGCCGAAAAAATCAGCTACGAAGACGCGCTGCGCAATGCCGACTCGGTCAACGACCTGCGGCTGCGCATCAAGCTCGACAGCAAGCGCGCGCGCAATGCCGATATCGGCAGCGATACCGGGCATCTGGCCATCGTTTGATGTTGCGTTCAGCCCGGCGGTACGCTGACGATCCACCCTTCCACCGGGTCGATCTGCGGCGGCAGGCCCCAGTTCTGGGCACGGCGCGCGCAGGCCCAGGCGGCCTGCGTCAAGCACAGTGCGGCATCGAGATGGTCGCCGCGGGCATCGTGCAACATGGTCTGGTGCAGAGGGTCTGCACATTGCAGACGCAAGCCCAGCGGATGCCGTCCGCACGCCAACACATCCAGCAACTCAGCCCGCGCGGATTGGCGCTCATCGGTCTGCTTGTTGCGCGTATCGCTCTTGTAGCTGCGCCGTCCCAGAACCGCCCGCGCAGCAAAGCCCGGATAGCCTTCAAGCGCCACGCGCCGCGGGTCTCCTGCATGCAGGCCGGGCAAGTCCACGTTGGCGTCAAGCAGCAGGGGGGTGGCGGCGTGCAACATCCAGGCCACGGGCGGATTCACCCATTTCATCGACGGCGATGATCCGGCAGGCCGGTCGCACGCACGATGGGCAAACTTTGCTCCAGCCGGGCGCGTTGCGCAAAATTGGCGAAACACCGCACGCAACTTGGCACGGGACAGGGTCTGAAGGTGCTCGATCAGCCGTTTCCAGGGCATGGGCGCGTTGTCGCTGTCGTGGCCGGGCCAGCCCAGGGTGTTGATCAGTTCCCGAGGCAGGCCGAATGGCAGATCGAACACACCGAGCCAGGGCCCGGGCTGCAACAGCCACTGTGCAAATGCCTCCAGCGTGTCGAGCCGGGTGAAGCCTTCGAGGTCGACACGGTCAGGCCGGGAGGCCTGCCATGCGCCATGCGCGATGACGATGGGCTTGCGCCGATTCGGCGTGCTGCTGAAATCGATGCCATGCAGCGAGAAACCGCCGATCTCCATGCCTGGTGCGGTGTTTTACTGGCCTTGTAGCGCGACCGGCGGCGGCGCATCGGCTGGGACTGCGGCAGTGTGCTGGAGTAGCAGATTGCGCACCGGGGCTGGAAGACCCAGTTGTGCCGCTTGCGCAAGGCTCAGCCATTGCCCCGGCCTCTCGGCGCACTGGTAGGGGGCATGAAGGTCGATCAGCAAAGGGTGCACAGTCAACTCGAAGTGGGTGAACACATGGCGAAAGGTTGGCAACGCATGCTGGCCGACAATGCGCCCGAACGGCGCAGCGAACAGTGTGGCCTGCTCCAGCGTCTCGAACTGCGGCAAGCTCCAGAGCCCCGGCCAGATGCCTTTTGGTGGCCGCTTTTCGAGCCAGGTCTGTTCGCCGGGAACGCTGCGCAGCCACAGCATCACAGTGCTGCGTTGCGGTCGGGCGCCGCGGGAGGGTTTGCGCACGGGCAGGCGTTGCGGATCGCCGGACAGACGGGCTTGGCAATCGGCCTCGAATGGACACTGCGTGCACAGCGGCTGGCGCGGTTTGCACACGGTCGCGCCCAGGTCCATCAAACCCTGGGTGTAGGCGGCCATGTCCTCGGTTTCGGGCAGCAGGCTGTGTGCGAGTGTCGACAGCTTGCGGGTGGTGGCGGCAGAGGGAATGGGGTCGTCGATGCCGTGCGTGCGGCACAGCACCCGCTGCACATTGCCATCCAGGATGGCGGCGCGCTCGTCAAAACAGAATGCGGCAATCGCCGCTGCCGTGGATGGGCCGATGCCGGGCAGTGTCGCCAATTCCCGGGCCGTGTGCGGAAAGGTGCCATCAAAGCGCTCGACCACCATCTGTGCGCAGCGATGCAGGTTGCGTGCCCGCTGGTAATAGCCCAGTCCGCTCCAGGCCGCCAGCACCGCGTCCTGCTTTGCCGCAGCCAGTGCCTGCACCGTGGGAAAACGGGCGATGAAGCGGGCAAAGTAATCCGCAACCACAGCAACCTGCGTTTGCTGCAGCATGATTTCCGACAGCCACACAAAGTAGGAGTCGCGTACCTGCCAGGGCAGGTCGTGCCGTCCATGCTGGCGCTGCCACTGCACCAGACGGCTGGCGAAATGCGGCGGGCCGGGTTCGGCAGGCATCAGTCGATGGACACGCGGTCGTTCAGGCACGGGGGCGTTCGGTCGGTGCGCTCAGGCGCAAAGCGCTGCATTGTGCCAGCGCCCCGTCATAGGTGCTGGGCGGGCGAGGAATTGACCCGGCGCACCACCGCAGCTTGAGGCAGAGGAGGACGGCGATCAGAGCGCGCCATTCCAGTAGCGTTTCTGGGTGTCGGGCCGCTCCTTGCGCAGCAGGCGGTTGGACATGCCCTTGAGGCTGTTCACGAGATCGGAGACGGCCACCTTGGGCGGGTACTCGACCTGCAGATGCACATGATCGTCCTCGCCGTCCCTCTCGAACAGTGGCGCCTCGAAGTCGTCGCAGACCTTGGCGAGGGTCGTGTGCAACTGGTCGATGGCGTTGCTGTCGAACACTCTGCCGCGATGCTTCGCCACAAAGACCAAAGGCACATGCATCTTGAGGACGCATGGCCTACCGTGCCGGTGCGTGTTGAGCGAGGCTTGGCGCTGCAGAGGGAACGCTTTGATCGCGGGCAGAAGAAGCGGAGATATGCCGGGCTGTGCAAGGAGCTCACCGCTTGGCACAATGGCGCCGTGACGCCCTGGCTCTGCGATGCGCCGATTCATCCGCGGCAACAGACGCTCAAGGATTTGGAGCACGTCTACAGCGGTTTCTTCACCAAGCGCGCCGACATTCCACGCTTTAAGAAAAAGGGCGCGCGCGACAACTTCCGCTCCCCCAATCCGAAGCAGATCAAGCTCGACCAAGCGAACAGCCGTCTGTACTCACCGAAGCGCGTCTGGCTGCGGGTCTGCTTCAGCCGCGAGGTGCTGGGCACGGCCGTCGCCCCGCTCAACAGCCTCAAGCGGCATGAGAATCAGCTGCGAAAAGCACGGCCGTCCTTGAGCCGCAAGCGGAAATTCAGCAACACGGGAAGACGTCGAAAGCCCGAATCCAGCATATCCATTCCCGCATCGGCAACGCCCCCCGCGATTTCCTGCACAAAGCCGCGACCGCGATCAACAAAAACCACGCGATGGTGGGTATCGAGGACTTGCAGGTGCGGAACATGTCCGAGTTGGCGCAAGGAAGGGTCGAGCAGCCGGGGAGAAATGTTCGGGCCAAGTTTGGCCTGAACAAGAGCATCCTTGATCCGGGCTGGTTCGAGTGCCGCCGCAGAACACGGGCCGTCTCTGCCTGTGCTGCGGCCATGTCTTGGCAGACAACCGCCAGTCGTCAGCGCAATTGCACTGCGACGAATGTGGATTCGAGGGAAACGCCGATCTGGTCGGCGAGATCAATGTCCTGCGGGCGGGGGACGCCCGGTTCGCCTGTGAAGTGAGCGGTGCGGTCATGCCGCCTGCAGCAGGAGCCCACCGAAGCGAATCGGGGATGGCACCCTGCCACGCCTGAGAGCCGCAGGAGTCTGCGGTTTTCAGGCCGGGGAGGATGTCAAGCGCTCTATCTGTTCAGCCAGTCCGCGTTGCAGGATGCCGATGTGCGCGATCTGAGACTGCAGCTCGGCAATGCGGTCGTGCAGGCTGTCCTTGGTGTCCTCGATGCGCTGCAGGGTGGCAAGACGGCGGTTGAGCTGTTTCTTGCGCTCGCGGACCTGGCTGTCGAGCTGGGCAATGGCTGAGCGGTCCCAGTTTTCGATGTCGCGCAGTGCGCGCTCGAACAGGTCGCGCACCCGGGCCGACAGCGCACGCAGGGTGCGCAGGGTGTAGGCATTATTCTGCAGCTTGAGCCAGTTCACTCCGGACAGGTGTTCGGTGTAGGCACTCGCCACGCGGTCGAATTCCTGCATCAGTCCGCTCATGCGCAGCACGCGCGGGGCTGAGACGGTGAAGCCGAATTCGCTGTTGGCGCGCATGAAGGCCGCCGCGAGCATCTGGCGGATTTCCTCGATTTGCGTTTCCGTATCCACCAGCCGGGAGCGCAGGTCGGTGGCGATACGGGTCAGCTCACTCTTGACGCCGACCTTGACCAGGGCACTGCCCATGCGGGCTTCGAGTTGTTCGAGTTCCCGCAACACGGATTTGGCGTCGAACTGTTCGCGCAGCTTCTCCAGCATGCGGTTGTTCACCGCGCGCAGGGCCAGCACTTGCGCCATGCCGGCGTCGAATTCATTGCGCTCGGCGGCCAAGCGCTGCAGCATCAGCACCACCATATTGGCGTTCTTGCCGCGCAGTCCGAGGAGTTCGTCGAGCTGGTCTTGCGCGTCGTGAAGCTGCTTGCGCAGTTGTTGCGAGACATCGGCCTGGACTTGATCGACCGTTTCGCGCAATCCGCCTTGCAGCATGCTGCGGCGGTCGATGTTGGCGGCGCGGTTGAGCGCGTTTTCCAGCTGTCCCATACCGGAACGGGCCAGCAGCGCACCGTCAGACTGGATGCGCGCCAGCAGCGCCTTATGCGCCGAGACCGGAAACACCCGGTCGGCCGCGAGGTGCAGGGTCTGCGCTGTCGTCTGCAGCTGATGCGCAATGCTGGCCGCGATCTGCGGCGCGGTGAGCAGCGGATCCCAGAGGGCATCGACCTTGTTGAGCGCCACCAGGGTTTGTGCGCCGCTGGTGGGGGCGATGTGGCGGTTCCAGATCTCCAGGTCACTGCGTGTCACCCCGGTATCGGCGCCGAGCACGAACACCACGGCGTTGGCTGACGGAATGAGCGAAAGGGTCAGTTCGGGTTCGGCGCCCACGGCGTTCAACCCGGGGGTGTCGAGGATGGTCAGACCCTGATCGAGCAGGGGATGGGGAAAGTTGACCAGGGCATGCCGCCACAGCGGAATCTCCACCTCGTCATCCGCGTCCGCATGGATCTGCGCCAGCTCGTCGGCATCGTGGAAAAAGCCCAGCTCCTGCGCCCGTTCCAGCGGGACGCGCTGGGTGTCCGACAGGTGGGTGAGCGCCTGCGCCAGACCTTGCGCATCCTGGCTGGGCAGATCGAACTGCGTCCACACCTGCGGGCTGGCCTTCCATTGCGCCAGGGTTTGCGACTGCAGCCGGGTGCCGATGGGCAGCAGCCGCAGGCCACGCGGCTGTGTAGCGTCGGAAAACAGCTCCATCGGGCACATGGTCGTGCGTCCGGCGCCCGCAGGCAGGATGCGCTGGCCGTGGCCGGAAAAGAAAATGGCATTGATCAACTCGGACTTGCCACGCGAAAACTCGGCAACGAAGGCCAGGGTCATGCGGTCGTTGTCCAGCCGGGCGATCTGCTGCTCCAACAGCGGACGGGACTGCTCGAGCAGTAGTCCGCTGTCGTCGAGCCAGGCCAGCAGAGACCGCACGCGCTGCAGGCGTTCGGCGCGCCACTCGGCGTAGTCAAACAGGCCAGCGGTGAGGATGGGGGCTTCGACGTGTGGGTTCATCGCGGCATCGCATCAGACAAGGGGTTTGGTGTGTACGAAAGTAAAACACAGCCGTCCTTGAATTTCGATCAGCGATTTCCTACTTGGACCTTGCCTTGAGAACTTTTTGGCACTTGGGGCAGAAATAGGTACTGCGCTGCCCCTGCACCATCTGCTCAATGGGCGTGGCGCAGACGCGACAGGGCAGCCCTTCCCGTCCGTACACCTGCGCCTGCATCTGGAAATAGCCAAGTTCGCCATCGCTGTGGGCGAAGTCGCGCAGGCTGCTGCCGCCCAGCGCTACGGCCTGCTGTAGCGTGTCGCGCACGGCCAAGGCCAGCCGCTCGCAATCGGTGGGCCGCAGGCGCGATGCGGGCGTGCGCGGGTCGATTTGGGCGCGAAACAGCGCCTCGCAGGCGTAGATGTTGCCGATGCCCGCGACAAGGTGCTGCGACAGCAGCAGGGGCTTGATCGCCGCACTGCGCCCGCGCAGCCCACGGCAGAGCGTCGCACCATCAAAGTCGGCGCTCAAAGGCTCCGGCCCGAGCGCGCGCAACAGTGGGTGGGATGGCACGTCGCTGCCAGCATGCCACAGCACGGCGCCGAAGCGGCGTGGGTCGCGCAGGCGCAGCACACCGCGGTCGGTCTGCAGTTCCACATGCTCGTGCGGCGAGAGCGGTTCGGGCATGTGCTGTGCGGGAGTCCAGCGCAGCGAGCCAGACATGCCCAGATGCACGATGAGCACGCCGGTTTCGGTGTGCAGCAGCAGATACTTGCCGCGCCGCCGCAGGGCCGTGATGTGCAGCCCGACGAGGGCAGCCGGGTCGATGTTCAGCGGCCAGCGCAGCGGCTTGCCCAGCCACAGCGCAGCGACCCGCGCGTGCAGCAACGCAGGCTCCAGACCCTGGCGGGTGACTTCGACTTCGGGCAGTTCAGGCATGCTGCACATTGTTCATCACGCCATGATGTCGTTGGTTCGCGGGGATAACGGCGCACTTCTACAATCATTGATTCTTGCTTTTCGACCCTTTCAGGATTCCCATGCGCGCTGCCGTTCTTGTGTCGGCCCTGCTGTTCCCGGCGATGTCCTTCGTCCCGGTTGTCGCCCAGGCGCAGCAGTCTTCGGTGCGGCTCAGTGCGCAGGAGACCGCGCGCCATGTGTTTGCCGTCCTGGCGGGAGAGATTGCCGCCAACACCGGCCACCCCGGCGTGGCCTACACCGAACTGCTCAAGGCGGCGAGCGACCTCAACGCCGAATCGCTCTACCGCCGTGCGGCAGAAATTGCGCTGCGCGCCGGTGCGCCCGACAAAGCGCTCGCGGCAGCACAGGCCTGGCGCAAAGCCATGCCCGATTCACGCGAAGCCGGCGCCTGGGTGGTGCAGTTGCAATTGATGATGGGCCGCACCACCGAGGCGGGCGCATCGATTGCGCAAGACCTCGCCGCCACGCCGGAACCGCAACGCGGACAGGCCATTGCCGATCTGCTGCCTCTGGCCGCGCAGGCCAGCGACCCTGCCGCAACCCTGACCATGATGCGCACCGCCCTGGCCGGGCAAAAGCAGTTTGCTCAGGCCGATGTGGTCATCGGTCTGCTGCGTGCCCGCTCTGGCGACCAGAAGGGCGGCTTTGCCGATGCCCTGCATGCCCTGAGCATCCAGCCTGGTCTTGCCCCGGCAGCGGCCTTGCTGCTGCAGCTCTACACCGTCAATCCACAGGCGGCAGACGCTGCGATGCAGAAATTTTCGACGGCGCAACCGAAGGACACGGGATTGCGTTTAGCTTGGGCGCAGGCCGCGCTGGGCCAGCAGCGCGATGGCATTGCGCTGGACAGCCTCGGCAAGCTGGTGGTCGACGCACCCGATCTGGCGCAGGCCTGGCTGCTGCTCGGCAGCCTGCAGTCCGAGTTTGGCGAACCCGCAAAAGCCGTGGTGTCGCTGCAGACCTATCTGCGGCTGGCTCGCGAAGAAAGCACGCCGCCGCTGCTCACCCCGGCCTTTCTTGCCCTGTCGGAAGCGTCGCGCAAGCTGGGTGACTTCGATCGGGCCAATCGCTGGCTCGACCAAGTGGTGCCGAACTCGAGCAATCAACTTGCCTTACTGAGCAACCGCGCGGCCATTCTGGTGCAGCAGGGAAAGATCAATGAAGCGCTCAAGCTAACCGACACCTTGCCTGAGGCCACCGCTGCGCAGCGCAAGGACCGGCTGCTGGCGCGCGCGCAAGTCCTGCGCGAGGCGGGGCGGTTCGACGCCTCGTACAAGCTGCTGCAGTCCGGGCTGAAGCACATGCCGGGCGATGTCGATCTGCTGTACGAGGCGTCGATGATGGCCGACAAAAGCGGGCACTTCAAGGAAATGCAGCAGATGCTGCGTAAAGCCATCGCGATCGATCCGCAGTCGCAGCCCGCCTACAACGCCCTGGGCTACACCCTGGCCGAGCGGGGCGAAAATCTGCCCGAGGCACGCAAGCTGGTCTCCCGTGCTCTGGAGCTTTCGCCGGGCAACCCTTTCGTGCTCGACAGCATGGGCTGGGTGGAATACAAGATGGGCCGCAACGATCAGGCCCTCGATCTGCTGCAACAAGCCTATGACGCCCGGCCCGACCCGGAAATCGGCGCGCATCTCGGCGAAGTGCTGTGGCAACTCGGCCAACACGACAGGGCGCGCGCCATCTGGAAGGCGGCGATCGAACGTGCGCCGCACGACACCATGGTGCAGACCGTTCTGCGCAAGTACGGCGTGACGTTCTGATGCGACGTCGCTTCCTTGTCTGGAGCGCCGTCGGCCTGGTGCTCGCTGCACTTGGTGGCTGCGCCACGCCGCACGTCACGCCAGCCAGCGCGGCAACAGATACCCTGGCCGTTGCCGGGCGGCTGTCCCTGGTCAGCGGCGCGCTTGACGCGCAAAAGGCACTTTACGGCGGCTTTCGCCTGGAATTGCGCGGTGCAGATTCAGGCGAGTTCGAGGTCTTTTCTCCTCTGGGACAAATGCTGGCACGCGCCCGCTGGAGCCCGGGTCAGGCCAGCCTGAACGACGGCAGGCAAACGCACACCTATGCCTCTTTTGACGCGATGACCCGAGCGGCGCTGGGTGTGGCCTTGCCGCAGGCCGCGCTGCAGGACTGGGTACGCGGCAAGCCGACCTCCAGCCTGCCGGCGCAGCAACTGGCGGACGGCGCCTTCGAGCAGCTTGGCTGGCAGGTGCAGCCGATCTGGCGCGATGGGCGTCTGGTCCTGCTCAAGGCGCAGCGCCTCGGCGCCGATCCGGCCGAGCTGCGCATGGCGATCGAATCGACCACGCCGCAGGACAAGAACGCGGGCACGGCGGGCGGCAACTGAATTTGCTGGACGGCCAGTGTCATGCGCGCCCTGTTCAATCTGCCTGCTCCGGCGAAGATCAACTGGTTCTTGCATGTCACCGGCAAACGCCCGGACGGCTATCACACCCTGCAGACCGTCTTCCAGTTCATCGACTGGTGCGATACGCTTGATCTCATCCGGCGTGATGACGGCATCATCCGCCGCCTCGGGGTCGACGATCTGCCCGAGCACGACCTTTGCGTGCGCGCCGCCCGGCTGCTGCAGCAGACAACACAGTGCCCGTACGGCGCAGACATCCATCTGCGCAAAACCATCCCGCAGCAGGCCGGACTGGGGGGCGGCAGCTCCGATGCCGCCACGGTGCTCATTGGCCTGAACCGTCTCTGGCAACTTGGCCTGTCGCGCCAGACCCTGATGCAGCTCGCGCTGCAACTCGGCGCAGATGTGCCGATTTTCATTTTTGGCTGCAACGCCTGGGCCGAGGGAGTGGGCGAGGAGTTGCGGGCCATTGCGCTGCCCACGCCCTGGTTTGCTGTGGTGCATCCGGCACGCGGCTTGTCCACCCAGGCGGTGTTTTCCACCCTTGACTTGACAAGTAAGAAGCCCGAGGCAAAAATACCAGGCTTTGCTGAATGGCTGAAGCTGAAAGTCGCTGAAAATCAACAGGCCGGGCGGCAAGGTGAACAGCAAGAACGCAGTTCCGGATTGGGAAACTCCATGTGGGTGGAAAACTCCATGTGGGGCAGGAATGATTTGCAACAGGGTGCAATGGCGCTGGAGCCTGAAGTTGTGCGGGCCTTGTCGGTTTTGCGCAATGTTTTGAGGCAGAACGCTTTGCAGCCTTGCTTTGAAGGACGTATGACTGGATCGGGCAGCGCTGTTTTTGCCTGGATTCGTGATGTTGGCAGCGATTCTGGCAAGTTGAATGCGCCTGCACGCAGCAGGGCATGGGACGGTTTGCCAATGGGCTGGCAGGGACGCCTCTGCCAAGGCTTGGCTCAGCATCCGCTGCGCGATTGGGTTGACGCATAATGCGGTTTGACGCGGCGCGTGTACGCCGCAATGGGTCGGTCAGGTTTTTCATTCGCCGTGTGCGAATGGTGTTGGGGAGTCGCCAAGTTGGTTAAGGCACCGGATTTTGATTCCGGCATGCGAGGGTTCGAGTCCTTCCTCCCCAGCCACAGATTCAAAGAGCAGTTTTTGAAAAGCGTTTCGCCTGCGGCGCTGTAGACCGCGGGCTTGCCTGGGCCAAAAGCTCACGGCACTTCTGGCGCAACAAGCGCGCAACATTCCACCATGACACCGAATCCGGCGGACTTCATCTTGTTCACCGGCAATGCCAATCCGGCGCTTGCCCAGGAAGTTGCGGAACAGCTTGGTATCGGCCTCGGTCAGGCCTACATCGGGCGCTTTTCCGACGGTGAAATCACGGTCGAGATCCAGCAGAATGTTCGCGCCCGCGAAGTGTTCATCGTGCAGTCCACCTGCGCGCCGACCAACGACAACCTGATGGAACTGCTCATCATGGTCGATGCGCTCAAGCGCGCGTCGGCCGAGCGCATCACGGCGGTGATTCCCTATTTCGGCTATGCGCGCCAAGACCGCCGCCCGCGTTCTGCCCGCGTGCCTATCACCGCCAAGGTCGTGGCCAATGTGCTGCAGGCCGCCGGTGTGGCACGGGTGGTCACGATGGACTTGCACGCCGACCAGGTGCAGGGCTTTTTCGACATTCCGGTCGACAACATTTACGCTTCACCCATTTTGCTGAGCGACCTGCGCGAAAAGAATTACAGCGACCTCATCGTGGTGTCTCCCGACATTGGCGGCGTGGTGCGCGCCCGTGCATTGGCCAAGCTGATGGAGTGTGATCTGGCCATCATCGATAAGCGCCGTCCCAAGCCGAATGTCTCCGAAGTGATGAATGTCATCGGCGAGATCGACGGACGCAACTGCATCATCATGGACGACATGGTGGATACCGCAGGCACGCTGACCAAGGCCGCCGAGGTGCTCAAGACCCGCGGCGCCAAGCGCGTCATGGCGTATTGCACGCACCCGGTGCTGTCCGGCCCCGCGATCCAGCGGCTGCAGGCCAGTGCCATCGACGAACTGGTCGTCACCAATACCATTCCGCTGCGTCAGGAAGCGCGCGAGTGCGTCAAGATCCGCCAGCTCTCCGCGGCGTCGCTGATCGCACAGACCATTCAGCGCATCGCCTATGGCGGTTCGGTGCTGCAGTTGTTCAACGAACAGGAAACCCTGTTCTGAGTTTTTGCTCGCCGGAGTCTCGGCGGGTTGTCACGGCGCTGGTCGCAGGCGCCGTTCACCACGGGGCATCGCCCCATTTTCAGGAGCCGACATGAAAGTCGTCGCATTCGAACGTAGTCTGCAGGGCACTGGTGCGAGCCGCCGCCTGCGTCGCGCCGGGAAGACTCCCGGCATTATCTATGGTGGCGAGCAAGCCCCGCAAATGATCGAACTCGATCACAACGCGCTGTTCCATGCGCTGAAAAAAGAGCAATTCCATTCCTCTGTTCTGGAGATGGACGTTGCAGGCAAGACCAGCCAGGTGCTGCTGCGCGACTATCAGATGCACCCCTACAAGCAACTGGTACTGCACATCGACTTCCAGCGCGTCGAAGCCGGTCACAAGATCGCCATGAAAGTGCCACTGCACTTCACCGGCGCGGAAGAGTCGCCCGCGGTCAAGCTCAGCCACGGCCTGATCAACCATGTGATGACCGAAGTAGAAGTGTCCTGCCTGCCGGCAGACCTGCCCGAGTTCATCACGGTGGACCTGAGCGCGCTGACCCTGCACCAAAGCGTGCATGTCAGCGATCTCAAGCTGCCCAAGGGGGTGACTGTGCTGACGCACGGCATGGACAACCCTGCAGTCGTCACCGTCAGCCCGCCGCCGGGTGGCGTGGGTGAGGAAGGTGGCGCCGCAGCCGAAGGCGAAACCAAGTAATCGCACTCTGCTGCAAACGCACAAGGCCGCCCTCGGGCGGCCTTGTGCGTTCTGATGGGGCAGATCAGGGCTGATCCACCGGGCGCGGACGGCGGTCTGCACCGACGGCGACATAGGTCAGCAGCGCTTCGGTCACCTTGATGACCTCGACATTCGACGGCGTGCGCTGTGCATAAACTTCCACGCGGACGGTGATCGAGGTGGTGCCCACATGGTCGACCTCAGTGAAGAACGACAGCACATCACCCACGAGCACTGGCTGTTTGAACAGAAATTCCTTGACCGCCACCGTGGCCACTCGGCCCTTGGCGCGCCATGCTGCGGCGATGCCGCCGGCAATGTCGACCTGCGCCATGATCCAGCCGCCGAAGATGTCGCCGTGCATGTTCACATCAGCGGGACGGGCCTGTGTGCGCAGGGTGGGTGCGCAATCGGGAAGTTGGGGGGCGCGGTTCATGAAAGGCTCCATGCAGGGCGCCGCTGTGGCGCAGATAATGAGTCGATTGACGCGTAGTTTAGAGTCTGTTCACGCCACGGCTGCGCGCCGTTCTTCCCGATGGCAAGCCTTGCTTGCTGCATTGCACTGCATCCATGCACGCCAGAACTTCCTCCGCTTTGCCAGAGCCACAGGGCTTTTCAGGCGCGGCGCCGCAGCGCTCGCGCTGGGCCGTGGTATCGGCCCTGTGGCCCTATCTGTGGGAATACCGCGCGCGGGTGGTGCTGGCGTTGTTGATGATGATCGCGGCCAAGGTGTCCAACGTCGGCGTGCCTATCGTGCTCAAGGACATTGTCGATGCACTCGATCTCAAGCCGGGCGACCCGCGCACCGCGCTGGTCGTGCCGGTGACGCTGCTGGTGGCGTATGGAATGCTGAGGCTGAGCGTGTCGCTGTTCACCGAGCTGCGCGAAATCGTGTTCTCCCGCGTCACGCAGGGTGCGGTGCGCAAGATCGCGCTGCAGGTGTTCGACCATCTGTTCAGCCTGAGCATGCGTTACCACTTGGAGCGGCAGACAGGCGGCATGTCGCGCGACATGGAGCGGGGCACGCGGGCGATTTCCAGCCTGGTGTCGTTCACGCTCTACAGCATCCTGCCCACGCTGGTCGAGATGGCACTGGTCATCGGCATCCTGCTGGTGAAGTACGACATCTGGTTCGCCGCCATCGCGCTGGCTGCGCTGGCCTTGTATGTGGGGTTCACCATCACGGTGACCGAGTGGCGCACCCACCTGCGGCGCGAGATGAACACGCAGGATTCGCGCGCCAACCAGCGCGCCATCGACGCGCTGCTGAACTACGAGACGGTGAAAATGTTCGGCAACGAGGCGCTGGAGTCCACGCGCTATGACGACAACCTCAAGAGCTGGATGGCTGCGGCGATCAAGTCGCAGAACTCGCTGTCGTTGCTCAATCTGGGGCAGAGTCTGATCATCGCCACCGCGGTGACGCTGCTGGTCTGGCGTGCCACGGTTGGGGTGGTAGACGGCAGCATGAACCTGGGCGATCTGGTGCTGGTCAATGCCTTCATGCTGCAGCTGTATGTGCCGCTGAATTTCCTTGGCGTGATCTACCGCGAAATTCGCCAATCGACCACCGACCTAGAGCGCATGTTCACGATTCTGGAAGAGCACCGCGACATCGAGGATGTCCCGCATGCGCCTGCCTTGCAGGTGTCTCGCGGCGAGGTGCGCTTCGAACAGGTGCGCTTTGGCTACGGTGCGGATCGCACCATCCTGGACGGGCTGGATTTCACTGTGCCCGCAGGGGAAACGGTGGCCATTGTCGGGCCGTCGGGTGCGGGCAAGTCCACGCTGGCGCGGCTGCTGTTTCGTTTCTACGCGCCACAGTCGGGCCGCATTCTGATCGACGGGCAGGACATCGCCCAGGTCACGCAGGCCAGCGTGCGCCGCGCCATCGGCATCGTGCCGCAGGACACGGTGCTGTTCAACGACACCATCGGCTACAACATCGCCTACGGCAAGCCGGGCGCCACTGCCGCCGAGGTCGAAGCGGTGGCACGTGCGGCGCACATCCATGACTTCATCAAGAGCACTCCACAGGGTTACGACACCCAGGTGGGTGAACGCGGCCTGAAGCTCTCCGGCGGGGAAAAGCAGCGCGTGGCGATCGCCCGGGCGCTACTCAAGAACCCGCCCATTCTGATTTTTGACGAGGCCACCTCGCAGCTCGATTCGCACAACGAAAAGGCGATCCAGGCCGAAATCCGCGCTGCGGCGCGCAACCGCACGGCGCTGGTCATTGCGCACCGCCTGTCCACCGTGGTGGACGCGCACCAGATTCTGGTGATCGAACAGGGCCGCGTGGTCGAACGCGGCACGCATGCGCAACTCTTGCAGGCGCAGGGCCTTTACGCCCGCATGTGGAGCTTGCAGCAGGATATGGCCGCCCATGCAGGGGAATCTGCCGCGCTGGCTTGATGCTGGAACGCAGTTTGCTTCCACCTATTGCGCAATTGTGACGGGCGGTTACACTTGTTCTCGTTGTTCACGAGACATCGACATTCCACGGAGATTCGCATGATCAAAAAATTGTTTGGTTTGACTGTATTGGCCACAGCGGCGTTATCCAGTGTGCAGGCTGCCGAGCTCACCGGTACGCTCAAGAAGGTGAAGGAAACCAACAGCATCACTGTCGGCTACCGCGAGTCGTCGATTCCGTTCTCCTACCTCGACAACAACGGTAAGCCCATCGGCTACGCGATGGAGCTGTGCGGCAAGGTGGTCGACGCGGTCAAGGCCGACCTCAAGATGCCCGACCTGAAGGTGAACTACGCCCCTGTCACGTCGAGCAATCGCATTCCGCTGCTCGAAAACGGCACCATCGACCTGGAGTGCGGCTCGACCACCAACTCGGTCGCGCGGCAGAAGCAGGTGGCATTCGGGCCGACCTACTTCGTCATCAACGTCACCGCCGCGGTGAAGAAAGACTCGGGTATCAACGACTTCGCGCAGCTTGGCGGCAAGACCATCGTCACCACCTCGGGCACCACGTCCGTGCCGCTGCTCAAAAAATATGAAAAGACCAAGGACATGGAGTTCAAGGAAATCTACGGCAAGGATCACGCCGAGAGCTTCCTGCTCATGGCCGATGGCCGTGCCGCGGCGTTCGTCATGGACGACATTCTGTTGGCTGGCCAGATCGCCAATTCCAAAGACCCGGGCGCCTACAAAATTCTGCCCGGCTCGCTGCGCAGCGAGCCCTACAGCATGATGCTGCGCAAGGACGATCCACAGTTCAAGGCGCTGGTCGACAAGACTGTGGGCGGGGTGATGAAGTCGGGCGAGATTAATAAGATCTACGCCAAGTGGTTCACCAGCCCGATCCCGCCCAAGGGCATCAACCTCAACTTCCCGGAAACCCCGGCGATCAAGGAAGCCTTCGCCCACCCGAACGACAAGGGTGTCGAATAAGGCGCACCTTGCTAACGTGAAAGAAGCCGGCAGCCTTGCCGGCTTTTTTCCATTCGGTCACAGGGTAACGTCGAGGAGATGACATGCTGGGTTTGGGAATTTTTCTGGAAGACACCCCGGACGGCGACACCACCTGGGGCATGTCGCTGCTGTCTGGCCTGGAGTACACACTGCTGCTGGTGGTGTGCGCCTGGGTCATCGCCATGGTGTTGGGTTCTGTGCTCGGCGTGGTGCGCACCACAAAAAGCCGGTTCTGGGTGACGCTGGGCAACGCTTATGTGGAGCTGTTTCGCAACATCCCGCTGCTGGTGCAGTTCTTCCTCTGGTATTTCGTTCTGCCCAGCGTGATTCCGCCGCTCAAGCGTTTCGCAAATGCTGTCGATCCGGGCACCTTCCAGATCATCACGGCGATCGTCTGCCTTGGGTTGTTCACCGCGGCGCGGATTGCCGAGCAGGTGAAGTCGGGCATTCAATCGCTGCCGCGCGGCCAGACCGACGCCGGCCTGGCGCTCGGCCTGACGCCCACGCAGACCTACCGCTATGTGCTGCTGCCCATGGCGTATCGCATCATCATTCCGCCGCTCACCTCCGAGTCGATGAATCTGGTGAAGAACTCGGCGGTGGCCTATTCCATCGGCCTGACCGAGCTGTTCTTCCGCACCCGTGAGATGGGTGAGATGACCTTCCGCTATTTCGCAGCCTTCGGCGCCGCCACGGTGTTGTATGTCGCGGTGGCGTTTTCCATCAACCGCATCATGGCGTGGGTGGAACGCACCACGGCCGTGCCCGGTTACATGGGCGGGAGCAAGTGATGGGCGGCTTTGACTTTGGCGCCATCGTCTCGGTTCTGCCCTTTTTGCTCAAGGGGCTGACGTACACCGTTCAGCTCACCGTGGTGGCAGCCATTGGCGGCACGCTGCTGGGCATTTTGTTGGCGCTGGCGCGGCTGTCTCACCTCAAGTGGCTGTCTATGCTGGCGGCGAGTTACATCAATCTGATGCGATCCATCCCGCTGCTGCTGGTGATTTTCTGGTTCTACTTTCTGGTGCCGGTGATGCTGCAGTCGCTCACCGGGGCGGACTATCCGCCCAAGATCGGAGCGGAACGATCGGCCTACTTCACCTTCATCCTGTTCGAGGCGGCGTACTTTGCCGAGATCGTGCGGGCCGGCATCCAGAGCATTCCCAAGGGGCAGCTTGGCGCCGCCTATGCGCTGGGCCTGACCTATGCGCAGTCGATGCGCCTGATCATCCTGCCGCAGGCGCTGCGCAACATGCTGCCGGTATTGCTCACCCAGACCATCGTGTTGTTCCAGGACGTCTCGCTGGTGGCGCTGCTCAACGTCACCGACTTTGTCGGCGCCGCGATGAAGATCGCGCAGCGTGACAGCCGGGTTGTGGAGATGTACACCCTGGTGGCCGTGGTGTATTTCGTGCTCAGTTTTGTGCTGTCGCAGGGCGTCAAGCGTCTGCACAAGCGCATCGCCATTGTGCGGTGAGGAACTCTTCCATGGATCGTTCGATGAACCCAACCCCTCCTCAAGGCGCGGCTGCGCCCATGATCGACATCCGCCAGATCAGCAAGTGGTACGGCGATTTCCAGGTGCTCACCGATTGCTCCACGCAAGTCGCGCGCGGCGAGGTCGTGGTGGTGTGCGGGCCGTCGGGATCGGGCAAGTCCACCTTGATCAAGTGCGTTAACGCGCTCGAGCCGTTCCAGAAAGGCGATGTGATCGTGGACGGTATCTCGATCGCTGATCCCAAGACCAATCTGCCCAAGCTGCGTTCGCGCGTTGGGATGGTGTTCCAGCATTTCGAGCTGTTCCCGCATCTGACCGTGACCGACAACCTCACACTGGCGCAGATCAAGGTGCTGGGTCGCAGCAAGGCCGAGGCGCGCGAGAAGGGTCTGCTTTACCTCGACCGGGTCGGGCTGTCGGCGCACCGCGACAAGTTTCCGGGGCAGCTCTCCGGCGGGCAGCAGCAGCGGGTGGCGATCGCCCGCGCGCTGTCGATGGATCCCATCGCCATGCTGTTCGACGAGCCCACTTCCGCACTCGACCCGGAAATGGTCGGCGAAGTGCTCGAGGTCATGGTCAAGCTCGCCGAGGAGGGCATGACCATGATGGTGGTCACGCACGAAATGGGCTTTGCCCGCAAGGTGTCGCATCGCGTGGTGTTCATGGACGCCGGGCGGGTGGTGGAAGACTGCCCGACCTCGCAGTTCTTCTCGCCCACCGAGCAGCGCAGCGAGCGCGCAGCGCAGTTTCTGGCAAAAATTCTGCAGCATTGATCCACCGCCTCATCGCGCCTCGGGGCGTAGCATGACGTCGTTTTGACAGACGCCAAGATGATTGCCATGCAAACGCTGACTCTCACTCGCCCCGACGATTTCCACCTTCATCTGCGAGACGGCGCGGCCATGCGCGATGCGCTGCCGTGGTCTGCGCGGCAATTCGCGCGGGCTATCGTCATGCCCAATCTCAAGCCTCCCGTGGTGCGCTTGGATCAGGCGCTGGACTATCGCGACCGCATTCTCGCAGCGCTGCCGGCTGGCAGCGACTTCACGCCGCTGATGACTCTGTATCTCACCGACGACACCACGCCGCAGAGGGTGGAAGAGGCCAGGAGCAGTGGCGCGGTGCATGCCTTCAAGCTCTACCCGGCTGGCGCCACGACCAACTCGGACAGCGGCGTCACCGAACTCAAGCGTGTGTATCCCGCACTTGAGGCCATGCAGCGCGTGGGCATGCCGCTGCTGATCCACGGCGAGGTGACCGATCCCGATGTGGACGTGTTCGATCGCGAGGCGGTGTTCATCGACCGCCATCTGATTGCGTTGCACCGCGCTTTCCCCGAGCTGAAGATCGTGCTTGAGCACATCACCACGGCTCAAGCCGCCGCCTATGTGCGCGAGGCGTCCGAACTCGACGCGCAGGGCGTGCCGCGTCTGGCAGCGACCATCACCGCGCACCATCTGCTGCACAACCGCAACGCCATGTTCCAGGGTGGCATGCGGCCGCATTACTACTGCCTGCCGGTGCTCAAGCGGGAGACGCATCGTCAGGCGCTGCTCCATGCGGCGACAAGCGGTGACCCCCGTTTTTTTCTTGGCACGGACTCCGCGCCTCACGCGCGCAACACCAAGGAAGCCGCCTGTGGTTGTGCGGGGTGCTTCACCGCAGCCAATGCGCTGGAGTTGTATTGCGCTGCGTTCGAGCAGCGTGATGCACTGCACCGCCTTGATGACTTCGCCAGCCGCTTCGGCGCGGCGTTTTATGGCTTGCCGCGTAATACCGGCACTGTCACTCTGGAGCGCAGTGCGTGGGCTGTGCCTGCCACGCTGCCCTACGCGGATGCGGATATCGTGCCGCTGCATGCAGGGGAGATGATGGCGTGGCGGCTTGCTCTGGCGGACTGATGCGGTTCAGGTCGCCAGAGCGATCGCTTGGTCGGAAACGCGGTAATTGTTTGTGGTCATGAGGTCGATGCCGCAGCTCAGGTTTTCGGCCCAGTCGATGAATTGCGTCACGGCGTGCCTGCCTTTGATCGGTGCTCCATGCTGCGGCACGATCATGTCGATGTCGAGCGCGCGCACCATGTGCGCCCAGTAGCGCAGGATCTTGTTCGACACCATGTAGCGGCGATGGAACGCCTCCATGTGCGGCAGGGCGTCGGCCAGGTCGGTGACCGCGCGGCCGGCCTGCGCGCCGCTGACCAACGAGACGCCCAGATCACCCGAGAACAGGATTTTGCTCACCGGGTCATAGAACTGGAAATTGCCCTCGGCGTGCATGAAATGCGCGGGCAGCAGGATCAGGTCGCTCTGGCCCAGGCGCAGCGTGCCGCCCGCGTCCGGCACGGAGATGATGCGCTTGTCGGTCTTGCCCAGCTTGCAGAAATGCGGCGCGAACCGCGCCCAGAGCCGGGAGATCACCAGACTGGCCTTGGAGGCGGTCATCCAGCGGTCCAGCGAGGCGATGATGTCCGGGTCGGCATGTGAGGCGAGCAGGTAGTGCAGATCCTGCATCGCGATGTATTTGCGCATGGTGAGCGTGAGCTCGTTGAAGGTCATGTTCCCACCGGGGTCGATGATGGCACCCTGTCCATGATCGATGAGCAGAAACTGGTTGGCCTGCACCGCGTCCCCATCGTCCTCGACCAAGTCGCTGAACATCAGACACAGATGCTTGCCGTCATTGAAAAGTTCTGTCGTCACAATAGGCTGTCTTGCGCATTGCAAAGAAAGTAAAGGAGACGAATCTAGTCTTTTGAATGCGTAGGGACTTTGCCCTTGGTCAAGGTCTTTTGTTTTCTCAGGACTGCGTGTCGGCTCGCTGCCGTCTGCTCCAGGAGCCGTGACGCTCAAGCCGCGCCCGGAACCCGCGCATAATGCGCGCTGCGAAGCGGGGTGGGCAGTCGCGGTGCGCGCGAGCGCAACGAGGAAGGTCCGGACTCCAAAGGGCGGGATGACGGCTAACGGCCGTGCACGGTGACGTGACGAACAGGGCCACAGAGACGAGTAAGCGCCGGGCAACCGGTGTGGACGTGAAACGCGGCAACCTCCATCCGGAGCAACACCAAATAGGCAGACGCGTCGGCGGTGACGTCGGCACAGCGCGGCCCGTGCGAGTCTGCGGGTAGGTGGCTTGAGCCGCGCAGCAATGTGCGGCCTAGAGGAATGGCTGCCACGGCGCGGGTGTTCAGCCCGCGCTGCACAGAATCCGGCTTATAGCCCCACTTCGCACTTTCCCCTTGAACATCATTGGCCTGCAGGTCGGGATCATCCGTGCGTGGAGAGTGCCTACACGGTCAGATCATGTGGTCCGCCTGATTTTCTCGAAAGAGCTTTTAAGAAGACATCTAAAGCATTCATTTTCAATAGAAAGTTATCTTTATACTGGTATGATGAACAGTATCTAAGTCCTTGTTTTGTAAAAGAAATTTCAGGCTTCCAGGCTTGACCGCGGACCTCGCCATCCCCTAAAGTGGCGAATAGTGCAAAAAAGTGGGTAATCGTGCAGGGCGCTGCGCAATATCACTGGCCCCCACTGCAGCACGGCAACCGCGGGCGACTTCATGTTTATTGGCATTTCGGCACTCACACTGGACGGCAAGGGTCGCATGACCGTGCCTGCCCGGCATCGTGATCAGCTGATGGCGCGCTCGCAGGGCAAGCTGACCCTGACCAAGAGCCCGGACGGATGCCTGCTGATGTTCTCCGACGACGAGTGGACGACCTTCCGCGACAGGGTGTTGCAGCTGCCGATGTCGGCGCAGGGCTGGAAGCGCATCTACCTCGGACATGCCACGGAAACCGAAATGGATGCCACGGGCCGGGTGTTGATCTCTCCCGAGTTGCGGCTGGCTTCAGGCCTGGAGCGCGAGGTCGATCTCATCGGCATGGGCAGGCACTTTGAAATCTGGGATCGCGTCCGGCATCAGGCGCAAGAGGCGACAGTGATCGAGGCGGGTATGCCCGAGGCCGTGCGCGACATTGTGTTGTGACCGTGTATGCGCCAGACCGCCCCCAACCCCAGCGCCGAACTGGCGCATCGCACCGTGCTGCTGCACGAAGCGGTCGATCAATTGCTGACCGACCCGGACGGCGTGTATCTGGACGCCACCTTCGGTCGTGGCGGACACAGCCGGGAAATCCTGCAGCGGCTGTCGCCACACGGTCGGCTGATTGCCATCGACCGCGATCCGCAGGCGGTGGCTGCGGCAGCGCAGATTCAAGACCCACGTTTTGTCATGGTGCATGCCCCTTTTGCCGAGCTGTCCCGGGTTCTGCAAGCGCAGGGCGTGCAGCAGGTGGCGGGGATGTTGTTCGATCTGGGGGTGTCGTCGCCACAGCTCGATCAACCCGAGCGCGGTTTCAGTTTTCGCGGCGATGGGCCGCTGGACATGCGCATGGACACCAGCAGCGGGCAGACCGTTGCTGAGTATCTGGCCACCGCCAGCGTGGACGAGATTGCAACTGTGCTGAGGGATTATGGAGACGAACGGGCGGCTGTCCAGATTGCAAAGAAGATTGTGGCTCGCCGCGATGCCGGAGCGCCCCTTGCGCGCAGCAGCGAACTTGCCGCACTGGTTGCCACAGCGGTCAAGAGCCGTGAGCCGGGGCAGGATCCGGCCACCCGCACGTTTCAAGCTCTTCGGATTCATGTCAATGCCGAGCTTGCGCAAATCGAAGCGGCGCTGACTCAGGTGCTGTCGGTGCTGAAAATCGGCGGGCGCCTGGTGGTGATCAGCTTTCACTCGTTGGAGGATGCGCTGGTCAAGCGTTTCATTCAAACGCATGCCCGCCCGCCCGCTGTGGATCGCCGTCAGCCTTTCGTGCCTGGCATTTCTGCGGAGTTTGTACCTGCGCTGAAAGAAATCTTGCGCATGCGCCCGTCTGCGGGCGAAATCAGCGGCAACTCCCGGTCGCGCTCGGCCATGCTGCGCGTGGCACAACGGGTCTGACGCCGCCATGATGACCCGTATCAACTTCATCCTGCTGTTCGTCGTGGTGCTCTGCGCCATGTCGGTGGTGCGCGCGCAATATCAGGGGCGGCGGACGTTCGCAGCGCTCGATGTGGCGCAGCAGCGTGCCGAGCAGTTGCAGATGGACAAGGACCGACTGCAGGTGGAGTACCGCGCCATGAGCGCGCCGGGCCGCATCGAGCAGATTGCACGCACCCAGCTGGACATGCGCCCCATCACGGCGGCGCGCACTGTGTTTGTGCGGGAGGGGCAGGTCACACTGTCGCCCTTGCCGGTCTTGCCGCAGACGGCGCCTGCCAACAAGGGGGGGCGTCGATGAAAAACCCGGCAATGCGACCGCATGCGGCACCGGCCAGTTACGGCAAGAGCCCGCTGCTCCATGTGAAACTGCCGCCGGGCCGTGCCTGGCTGGTGAAGTGGCTGCTGTTTGCCGTGTTTGCGGCATTGGCGCTGCGGGCATTCTGGGTGCAGGTGTGGACGACGCAGTTCTATCAGAACCAGGGCGATCTGCGCTTTGTGCGCACCATCGAGCTGCCTGCCATGCGCGGGCGCATTCTCGACCGTAACGGCAACATTCTGGCGTCCAGCATCCCGGCCAAGACCATCTGGGCCGACCCCACGCAGGTCGAGTCGAGTGACGACAAGGTACGTCGCCTCGCGACCCTGCTCGGTCTGAACGCTGCCGATCTGCAGCGTCGTCTCGACTCGAACAAGCAGTTCGTCTATCTCAAGCGCCAGGTGGACATCGACGTGGCGCGGCAGGTCAAGGCACTGGGCATCAAGGGGATTTATGAATCGCCCAGCTACAAGCGCTATTACCCGGAAGGTTCAGCTGCGGCGCAGCTCGTCGGTTTCTCCAATATCGAAGGCCAGGGCCAGGACGGCATGGAGCTGGCGCTGCAAGCGCGGTTGGCTGGACATCCGGGCGTGCGCAAGGTGGTCAAGGACCGCCTGGGCAATGTGATTGAGGACGCCTCGGGCGGGGTGCCGCCGGTGGACGGACAGGACGTGGTGCTGTCGATCGACAGCAAGATCCAGTACCTCACCTATCAGGCGCTCAAGCAGTCGGTGGTGGACAACAAGGCCAAGAACGGCAGCGCCGTGGTGATCGATGCCAAGACCGGCGAAATCCTGGCGATGGCCAACTACCCCAGCTTCGATCCCAACAGCCGCAGCAATATGAGCGAATCGGATATTCGCAATTACGCGGTGACCGATGCGTTCGAGCCCGGCTCGGTGCTCAAGCCCATCACCCTGAGCGCGGCGCTGCAGGCTGGCCTCATCACCCCGACCACGGTGTTCCACACCGCGCCGGGCTGCCAGCAGTTTTTCGGCGCCAATATCTGCGATGACGACAACAACGGCAATATCGAACTGCCGCAGGTCATCCAGTATTCGAGCAACGTTGCCACCTCGCAGGTGGTGAGCAAGATGCCGGCCCAGGTGCAGTGGAATATGTATACGGCGGTCGGCTTTGGTCAGCGTCCGCAGATCGAGTTTCCCGGAGCTACCAGTGGGCTGATGCGGCCGATGAAGCGCTGGCGCCCGATCGACCGCATCACCATGGGCTTCGGCTATGGCCTGGGCATCTCCACCCTGCAGCTGGCGCACGCCTATCTGATCTTCGCCGACCGCGGACGCATTTTCCCGGTCACGCTGTTCAAGCACGATCAGGCGCCAGAAGGCGTGCAGGTGGTCTCGCCCACCGTGGCGCGCGAAATGCGCGGCATGCTGGCGTTGGTCACCCAGCCCGGCGGCACCGCTCCGGCGGCGGCAGTGCCCGGCTATTCCACCGGCGGCAAGACCGGTACCGCGTGGATCGCCAAGAACGGCCGGTATGACAAAAAGCTGTTTCGCGCCCAGTTCGTGGGGCTTGCGCCGATCAACCACCCGGTGTTGGTGATGGCGGTCTCGATCGATCAGCCCACGGGCGGCAAGCACTTCGGCGGCCAGGTTTCCGCGCCCGTGTTTGGCGCAGTGGTGCCGCAGGCGCTGCGCATCCTCGGCGTGCAGCCCGATCTGCCGGTCAAGCCCGATCTGGTTCCGGCGCAGACCGCGCAGGCGCTGCAACTGCCCGCTGGCCAGGCAGCGAAGGGGGGCGCATGACGGCGGCGCTGCAGGAGGTTGACGCGGTACTGCAAGCACTGCGTGCGCTGGGCGTGCCGCCCACCGCGCCGTGGTCGACCGATACCCGCCTGCTTGGCGCTGGTGATGTATTCGTCGCCTGGCCGGGCGCGGCGCGCGATCCGCGCCGGTTCGTGCCGCAGGCATTGGCCGCGGGCGCTTCTGCGGTGCTGATCGAGGCCGAGGGGGCGCAGCATGTCGGCTTTGCCGATCCGCGTATCGTCGCGGTCGCGGGGCTCAAGGCGCTGGCCGGACAGCTGGCTGCCGCGTGGTACGGACATCCGTCGCAGACGGTGCGGCTGCTGGCGGTCACCGGCACCAATGGCAAGACCTCCTGCGCGCTGTGGACCGCGCAGGCGCTGAACGCCGTCGGGCAGCGCTGCGGGGTGATCGGCACCCTGGGCGCGGGCTGGCCCGATGCCTTGCACGCCACCGGCTTCACCACTCCCGACCCGGTGCGTCTGCAGGCCGTGCTGGCTGCGCTGCGCGACCAGGGCGCGCGCTGGTGCGCGATCGAGGCCTCAAGCATCGGCCTGGTCGAGCACCGCCTGGACGGCTGCGCGGTGCATGCCGCGGCGTTCACCAATCTCACCCAGGATCATCTGGACTACCACGGCGACATGGCGTCATACGCCCAGGCCAAGCAGCGCTTGTTCATCTGGCCCGGGCTGCGCCATGCGGTGCTCAATATCGACGACGCCTTTGCCGCGCAAACCCTGCTGCCCGACAACCGCGCGCGCGGTCTGCAGCTGCAGACCGCTTCGCTACACGCCGAGGCCGACTGGCAGGCCGAAGACCTCGTGCAGACCGCCACCGGTCAACGGTTGACCCTGGTGCATCGCGGCGCGCGCCATGGCCTGGAACTGCCGGTGCTCGGCGCGTTCAACATCAGCAATCTGCTGCTGGTCGCCGCGCTGCTGCACACCACCGGGCTGGACGATGCGCAGATTCTTGCCGCGCTGCGCACCGTGCGCCCGGTGCCGGGCCGGATGCAGATACTCGGCGGCCGGGGCGCGCCACTGGCGGTGATCGACTATGCCCACACCCCCGACGCGCTGGATAAGGCGTTGCACGCGCTGCGCCCTGTGGCTGCGGCGCGAAAGGGCAAGCTGTGGTGCCTTTTCGGCGCCGGTGGCGACCGCGACGCGCGCAAGCGTCCGCTGATGGCGCAGGCGGTCGAAGCCCGCGCCGATCGCGTGGTGCTCACCAGCGACAACCCGCGCAGCGAGGTGCCGGGCATGATCCTGCAGGACTTGCTCGCCGGTCTGCAGCAACCCGCGCAGGCGCTGCTGATCGAAGACCGCGCGGCGGCCATCGCGCAGACCCTGGCGCATGCTGCGGCGCACGACGTGGTGCTGATCGCCGGCAAAGGGCATGAAGCCATGCAGGACATCGCCGGGCGCAGGCTGGCGTTCAGCGATGCGTTTCACGCCCGCATGGCGCTGGCCGAGCGTGGCGGCGGGCTACTCACCCTGGGCGAGGCGCAGGGCTGGATCGGCGCCGAGGCACGGCTGTGCGGCGACCCGAACACCGCGGTGGCCAGCGTGCAGACCGACAGCCGCAGGCTCACCCCGGGTGCGCTGTTTGTCGCGCTGCGCGGCGAGCGCTTCGATGCGCACGACTTTCTGCCGCAGGCCACCGCCGCGGGTGCCGCGGCCTTGCTGGGCGAGCGTGGGGTGGCGACCAGCGGGCTACCCGGCATCGAAGTGTCCGACTCCCGCCGTGCCCTCGGGCTGCTGGCGCGGGGCTGGCGGCGGCAGCAAATCCTACCGCTGATTGCAGTGACCGGAAGCAACGGCAAGACTACGGTGACGCAAATGCTCGCCGCTATCCTCGCTGCCTGGCAGGGGGAAGATGCGCGGCTGGCAACGCAGGGCAACTTCAATAACGAGGTCGGCCTGCCGCTCACCCTGCTGCGCCTGCGCCCGCAGCATCAGGCCGCGGTGGTCGAGCTTGGCATGAACCATCCGGGCGAGATCGCCTGGCTCGCCAGTCTGGCCGAACCCACTGTTGCACTGGTGAACAACGCTCAGCGCGAACATCAGGAATTCATGCACAGCGTGGAGGCCGTGGCGCGGGAAAACGGCGCGGTGCTCGCGGCGCTGCCGCCGCAGGGCGTGGCGGTGTTTCCAGCGGACGAGGCGCACAGCGCGATCTGGGCAGAAAGCGCAGGTCGCCGCCGCTGCCTGCGCTTCGCCTTGCGCGAGTCGGACGCAGCAACCGTTGACGCCGAAGTCAGCGGGGTGGCGCACTACGCGCAGGGCCAGTTGCGACTGAGGCTGCATACCCCGGCCGGACATGCCGAAATCGGCCTGCAACTGCTCGGGCGGCACAACGCGCGCAACGCCCTGGCGGCAACCGCTGCGGCGCTGGCCGCGGGCGCGTCGCTGGAGGCGATCTGCCGCGGTCTCGAATCCTTCGCCCCGGTGCACGGGCGGCTGGTGCCACATCGCCTGCAATGGCAGGGCGAACACCCCCTGCTGCTGATTGACGACAGCTACAACGCCAACCCGGATTCGGTACGCGCCGCGATCGACGTGCTGGCCGAGCTGCCGGGCCGCAGCCTGCTGGTGCTCGGCGATATGGGCGAGGTCGGCGACAACGGTCCAGCATTCCATGCCGAGGTCGGCGTTCATGCGGCGCAGCGCGGCCTCGCGGCGCTGTGGGCCTGCGGCGAACTGACGGCGCACGCCGCTACCGCCGCGCGCGCCGCGGGCTTGGGCGAAGTCCTGCACGCTGCCGACCCGAGCGCGCTGCCGCTGCAGGCGGACAAGCTGCGCGGCTTCGATACCGTGCTGGTGAAAGGTTCGCGCTTCATGCGCATGGAGCGCGCCGTGCAGGCCGTGGCCACGCTGGCTGCGGGCGGCCATGGCGCATCCGCCCAGGAGACGCACCATGCTGCATAGCCTGGCCCTGTGGCTGATGTCGCAATCACCAGAACTCGGTTTCTTCCGGGTGTTCAACTACATCACCTTCCGCGCGGTGATGAGCACCCTCACCGCGCTGTTCATCGGCCTGCTTGCGGGCCCGGCTGTGATTCGCAAGCTCACGGCGATGAAGGTCGGCCAGGCGGTTCGCCAGGACGGCCCGCAGACGCACCTGATCAAGACCGGCACGCCCACCATGGGCGGCGTGCTCATCCTGCTGGCCATCGGTGTGTCCACGCTGCTGTGGATGGATCTGAGCAACCGCTTCGTCTGGCTGGTGCTGCTGGTGACGCTGGGGTTTGGCGCCATCGGCTGGGCCGACGACTACCGCAAGGTGGTCTACCGCGACCCTAACGGCATGCGCTCGCGCGACAAGTATTTCTGGCAGACCCTCATCGGCGTGGCCGCCGCGTTCTATCTGGCGTTTGCGGTCTCGGGCAAGAGCAATGCCGCGGTCTGGCATCTGTTCCTGGAGTGGCTGCGCAGCGGCATGACCATGCCCTTGCCGCCCGCCTCCGACCTCATCGTGCCGTTCTTCAAATCGGTCAGCTATCCGCTGGGCGTGACCGGCTTCATCGTGCTGAGCTATCTGGTCATCGTGGGCAGCAGCAACGCGGTCAACCTCACCGACGGCGCCGACGGCCTGGCCATCATGCCCGTGGTCATGGTCGGCAGTTCGCTGGGCGTGTTTGCCTATGTGGTGGGCAACGCCGTGTATTCCAAATACCTGCTGTTCCCCTTCATTCCCGGCACGGGCGAGTTGCTGATTTTCGTCGGCGCCATGGTGGGCGCGGGGCTGGCCTTTCTGTGGTTCAACGCCTATCCGGCGCAGGTGTTCATGGGCGACGTGGGGGCGCTGGCCCTGGGCGGCGCGCTGGGCACCATCGCGGTGATCGTGCGCCAGGAAATCGTGCTGGCGGTCATGGGCGGGGTGTTCGTGGCCGAGACGGTGTCGGTCATGATCCAGGTGACCTACTTCAAGTACACGAAGAAGAAATACGGCGTGGGGCGGCGCATTTTCAAGATGGCGCCGCTACACCATCACTTCGAGCAGCTCGGGGTGAAGGAGTCGCAGGTCGTGGTGCGGTTCTGGATCGTCACCATGATGCTGTGTCTGGTGGGCCTTGCGAGTCTGAAACTGCGATGAACCTGAGCTCGCTTTCCGTTCTCGTGCTCGGTCTGGGCGAATCGGGCTTGGCCATGGCGCGCTGGTGCGCCGCGCAGGGCGCACGGGTACGCGTGGCCGACAGCCGGTCGGAGCCGCCGGGCCTGGCCGTGTTGCAGCGCGAGCTGCCTGCGGTGCAGGCGTATTGCGGCAGCCTTGGTGCCGAGCTGCTGGGCGACGCGCAGTTGGTGCTGCGCAGCCCGGGCATCGCGCCACATGCGGCGGCGTTTGCCGCTCTCGTGCAAACGGCCAACGATCGTGGCGTGCCCATCGCCGGCGAGCTGCATCTGTTCCAGTGGGCGCTCGACACGCTGCGCGAGCAGCAAGGCTATGCGCCCAAGGTCGTGGCCATCACCGGGACGAACGGCAAGACCACGGTCACCCGCCTGACCGGGCTGATGCTCGAGCGCGCGGGCTGGGGCGTGGCGGTGGCCGGCAATATCTCGCCGTCGATGCTCGATGTGTTGCAGACCCGCCTCAAGGAGGGCGACCTTCCGGCGGCGTGGGTGCTGGAGCTGTCGAGCTTCCAGCTCCACGGCATGCCCGACTTTGTCGCAGCCGCGGCGGTGGTGCTCAACCTCACGCAGGATCATCTCGACTGGCACGGCGACATGGCGGCCTATGCGGGCGACAAGGCCAACATCTTCGGGAACCAGGGCGCGTCTGGAGTCATGGTGCTCAATCGCGACGATCCCGCCGTGCTGGCGATGCAACGTCCGGGCCGTCGGCTGCGGCGCTTCGGCCTTTCGGCGCCGCAACAGCCCGGTGATTGGGGTGTGATGCGTGAAGGCGGCATCGACTGGCTGGTGCGCGCGATCCCCGATGATGCCCCCCCCCGAAATCGCCGCGGTGCGGCGATCTCCCCCCAGGGGGCCGGGCAAAGCTTGGGGCGGCCCGGCGCTTTGCCCGAGTCCGCCTCGGCCGCGCCCGACAAGCGCGCGCGCCGCGACCATCCCGCTGCGGCGCAGCCCGCCGAGCTGAGCCTGCAGCGTCTGATGCCTGCCGAGGCCCTGCGCATCGAGGGTGCGCACAACATCGCCAACGCGCTTGCCGCACTGGCTTTGGGCGACGCCGTGGGGGTGCCGCTGGCGCCCATGTTGCACGCCCTGCGCGACTATCGTGGCGAGCCGCACCGCATGCAGACGGTTGCGGTGATCGACGCCGTGCGCTGGATCGACGACAGCAAGGGCACCAATGTCGGTGCCACGGTCGCGGCGCTCGCCGGGATGGACGCGCCCGTGGTGTTGATCGCCGGTGGCGACGGCAAGGGGCAGGATTTCTCGCCGCTGCGCACGCAGGCCGCCCGCCTGCGTGCGGCCATCCTGATCGGGCGTGATGCCCAGGCCATCGCCGACCAGCTTGGCGATCGGGTGCTGGTCGAACAGGCGCCGTCGCTGGAGCAGGCCGTGCAACGCGCCGCCGCGCTGGCGCAGGCCGGTGACGCGGTGCTGCTGTCACCCGCCTGCGCCAGTCTCGACATGTTCCGCCATTACGCGCACCGCGCCGAGGTTTTCGTGCAGGCCGTCCGGGCGCTTGCGGAGCAGCGTGGCCAGGTCTGGGTTGAAGGAGCCGACCATGCTTGAGCGCGTGCTGCCCTTCTTCGATCGCAAGCGCGGCAAGGCCAAGGCCGATCTGCCGGTGCGCGTGGGGCGTCTGGCGCCGCGCCAGTCGCGCATGCTGGAGTATGACCAGAATCTGCTCTGGGTCACCCTGCTGCTGCTCGCCTACGGCTTGGTCATGGTGTATTCGGCCACGATCTCTTTCCACGATTCGCCTCGCTACGCGCAGTGGTCGCCCTATCACTATTTCGTGCGTGACTTGTTCTCCATCGCCGCGGCGATGCTGGCGAGCTGGATCGTGGTGCAAATTCCGATGAGCGTGCTGCAGACATGGTCGAAGCGGCTCTTCTTTCTCTCGCTCATCGGGCTGGTGGTGGTGCTGTTGCCGCATATCGGCAAGGACGTGAACGGCTCCAAGCGCTGGGTGGTGTTTCCGGGCGGACTCAACTTCCAGCCCTCCGAGCTGGTCAAGCTCACCGCGCTGATCTATGCCGCCGATTTCATGTCGCGCAAGCAGGACGTGAAGCAGAGCTTCTTCAAGACGTTTCTGCCGATGATGGCGGTGATGATGATCGTGGGCGTGCTGCTGCTGGCCGAGCCGGACATGGGCGCTTTTCTGGTCATCGCCTCGGTCACGTTGGCCATCCTCTTTCTGGGCGGGGCCAACGGGAAGCTGTTCGCGCTGTCCAGCGTGGCTGTGATCGGCGCCTTCGTGTTGATGATCGTGCTCTCGCCCTGGCGGCGCGACCGCATCTTCGCCTATCTCAATCCCTGGGCCGAAGCGAACGCGCTGGGCAGCGCCTACCAGCTCTCGCACGCGCTCATCGCCATGGGGCGCGGGCAATGGTTCGGTGTCGGCCTGGGAGGCAGCATCGAAAAGCTGCACTACCTCCCCGAGGCCCATACCGACTTTCTTCTGGCCATCATCGGCGAAGAGCTCGGTCTGGTGGGCGTCGGCGTGGTGATCTTCGCGTTCTACTGGATCGTGCGCCGCGCCTTCGACATCGGCCGTCAGGCGCTGGTTCTCGACCGCATGTACAGCGCCCTGGTGGCGCAGGGCATCGGGGTGTGGATCGGCGGGCAGGCGTTCATCAATATCGGCGTGAATCTCGGCCTGCTGCCCACCAAGGGGCTGACGCTGCCGCTGATGAGCTACGGCGGCTCGGCGTTGTTGCTCAACTGCATGGCCATCGCCGTGCTGCTGCGGGTGGACTTCGAGAACCGGGTGCTGATGCGCGGAGGGCATGTATGAGATCCCCCCGAGAGCACCGCGTTGCGGCGCTCCCCCCCCAGGGGGCGGAGCAAGGCTTGGGGCGGCCCGGCGCCTTGCCCCCTTCGCCATCGCAGGCGCCGGTCGCGGTCATCATGGCCGGGGGCACCGGCGGTCACATCTTCCCTGGCATTGCCGTGGGCGAGGGGTTGCGTGCGGCGGGCTGGACGGTGCACTGGATGGGCGCGCCCACCGGCATGGAGGCGCAGCTCGTGCCACAACACGGCTTTGACATGCTCTGGGTGTGCTTTGGCGGACTGCGGGGCAAGGGGCTGCTGACCAAGCTGCTGCTGCCGGTCAATCTGCTGCGCGCCTTCTGGCAGTCCTGGCGTGGCCTGCGGCGGGTGGGCGCCGATGTGGTGGTGAGCATGGGCGGCTATATCGCGTTTCCTGGCGGGCTGATGAGTGTGTGGGCCGGGGCCAAGCTGGTGGTGCATGAGCAGAACGCGGTGGCGGGGCTGGCCAACAAGGTGCTGGCGCGCCTGGCCGACCGCTGTTTCACGGCCTTCCCCGATGTGCTGCCGGGGGCACACTGGGTCGGCAATCCGGTTCGCGCCGAGATCTGCGACTTGCCTTCGCCCGAGCAGCGCTATACCGGCCGCAGCGGGCCGCTGCAAGTGCTTGTGGTTGGCGGCAGCCTGGGGGCGCAGGCGCTCAATACCCTGGTGCCCCAGGCGCTGGCGCTGTTACCCGAAGAGGCGCGGCCCCTCGTACGTCATCAGAGCGGGGCCAAGCATCTGCCGACCTTGCGGCAGGCTTATGCCGAGGCGGGCGTCCAGGCCGACTGCGTGGCTTTCATCGACGACATGGCCGCGGCCTACGCGCAGGCCGATTTGGTGATCTGCCGCGCCGGCGCTTCCACCGTGACCGAGGTGGCCTGCGCCGGGGTGGCCGCGCTGTTCGTGCCGTTTCCGCATGCGGTCGACGATCACCAGACGGTGAACGCGCAATTTCTCGCAGGCCGCGATGCGGCGCTGCTGCTTCAACAACGCGACCTCAGCGCGCAGGTGCTCGCCCGTCTGCTGCTCAGTCTGGACCGCCCGCGTCTGCTGCAACTGGCGCGCGCCGCCCGCGCGCTGGCGCGGTTCGACGCGGTACAGGCCGTGGTGGACGGCTGCAACGCCTTGCTGCCGGAGCGCGCAACCCTCCAAGGACAAGGGCGATGAAACACGCCATACGCAAGATCCATTTCGTCGGCATCGGCGGCGCCGGGATGAGCGGCATTGCCGAAGTGCTGCACAACCTGGGCTACGGCATCAGCGGCTCGGACCTGAGCGAGAGCGCCACCGTGCGCCGGCTGCGCGATCTGGGGCTGCGCGTGGCCATCGGGCACGATGCGGCGCATGTGCAGGACGCCGACGCGGTGGTGATCTCCACCGCGGTACGTGCCGACAACCCCGAGGTGCTCGCGGCGCGTGCGCGCCACATTCCGGTGGTGCCGCGCGCGGTCATGCTCGCCGAGCTGATGCGCCTCAAGCGCGGCATCGCCATTGCGGGCACGCACGGCAAGACCACCACCACCAGCCTGGTCGCCAGTGTGCTGGCCGAGGGCGGGCTCGATCCGACCTTTGTCATCGGCGGCAAGCTCAACAGCGCCGGGGTCAATGCCAAGCTCGGGCAGGGGGAATACATCGTGGTCGAGGCCGACGAGTCCGACGCCTCCTTCCTCAACCTGCTGCCGGTCATGGCCGTGGTCACCAATATCGACGCCGACCATATGGACACCTACGGTCACGACCCGGCCCGGCTGCGCCATGCCTTCGTCGATTTCATCGCTCGTCTGCCGTTCTATGGCGCGGCGGTGCTGTGCGTGGATGACGCGGCGGTGCGCGGCATCATGCCCCTGGTCTCCAAGCCCATCACCAGCTACGGCTTCGCCGAGGACGCGCAGGTGCGCGCCATCGACGTGCGGGCCGACGGCGCCCGGATGCACTTCACCGCACTGCGCCGCAACGGCGTGCAACTGCCGCCGCTGGCCGTCACGCTCAATCTGCCCGGGCGCCACAACGTGCAGAACGCCCTGGCGGCGATCGCCGTGGCCACCGAGCTGAATGTGGACGACGCCGCGATCCAGCGCGCGCTGGCGGGTTTCACCGGCGTGGGTCGGCGCTTTCAGCGCTACGGCGAAGTCCCCGCGCAGAACGGCGGCCACTTCACCCTGATCGACGACTACGGCCACCACCCTGCGGAAATGGCCGCGACCATCGCCGCCGCGCGTGGCGCGTTTCCTGGCCGTCGGTTGGTGCTGGCGTTTCAGCCCCACCGCTACACCCGCACCCGCGACCTGTTCGAAGATTTTGTGAAGGTGCTGGGTGAGGCCGACGCCGTGCTGCTGGCCGAGGTCTACGCCGCGGGCGAAGCGCCGCTGGTCGCCGCAGACGGCCGCAGCTTGGCGCGTGCCGTGCGCGTGGCGGGAAAGACTGAGCCGGTGTTCGTCGAGGCCATTGCCGATATGCCCCAGGCCATTCTGGACACGACCCGCGACGGCGATGTGGTGATCTGCATGGGCGCGGGCTCGATCGGCAGCGTGCCTATGCAGACTGCAGCGCTGGCCGCAAAGGAGAACACGCCATGACACCCTGGCCGCAAATCGACCCGCGCGGCATGGGCCGTGTCGCTGTGCTCATGGGCGGCATTTCCGCCGAGCGCGAGGTCTCGTTGATGTCGGGCAAGGGTGTGCTTGCCGCGCTGCAGTCGCGCGGGGTGGATGCCTTCGCCTTCGATCCGGCGGTGGACGATCTGGCCGCGCTCAAGTCCTTTGGCGCGCAGCGGGCCTTTATCAACTTGCATGGCCGCTGGGGCGAAGACGGCACGGTGCAGGGCGCGCTGGAACTGCTTGGCATCCCCTACACCGGCCCCGGCGTGCTCGCGTCTGCGCTGGCGATCGACAAGGCCATGACCAAGCGGCTGTGGCATTTCGAAGGTCTGCCCACACCGCACTGGCGCGAGGTCAGTTCGCTGGAGCAGGCGCAGGACGCAGCCATTGCGCTGGGTTTTCCGCTGATTTTCAAGGCCACCCATGAAGGCTCGACCCTGGGCCTGAAACGCGCCGACAGCAGTGCCGAGGTCGAGGCTGCGTACCGCGAAGCCGCGCGCTACGACAGCAACGTGCTGGTCGAGCAGTTCATCGTTGGCGACGAAGTGACCTGCGGGGTGATCGGTGCGGGCGTCACCGCGTGCGCACTGCCGCTGATCCGCATCGTCGCGCCCGGCGGCAATTACGACTATGAGCACAAGTACTTCAGCGATGACACCCGCTACATCTGCCCGAGCGCGCTTCCAGTGGACGAGGAGGCGCGCATCCAGGACCTGGTGCTGCGCAGCTACCGCACCCTGGGCTGCCGCGGCTGGGCGCGCGCGGACATCATGATCCGCGCCACCGACCGCCAGCCCTTCCTGCTGGAGATCAACACCTCGCCGGGCATGACCAGCCATTCGCTCGTGCCGATGGCCGCGCGGGTCGCTGGCCTGGAGTATGCCGACCTGTGTTTGCTCATCCTGAGCATGGCGGCACTCGATCAACCGCACCGGAGCGTGAGTCGATGAGCCGCACAGCCCCGCGCGAACTGCCGCTCGACATCCGCCTGATGCAGGGCACGTCCCGTGCCCTTTACTGGCTGGTGGCGCTGGGCTGCCTGTTCGTCGTGGCGCACTGGTTGATGCAGCGCAGCTGGTGGGACATCCGCGCGGTGCGCCTGCAGGGCGATCTGCAGCGCATCAGCCCGGTCACGGTGCGGGCAGACGCCCTGCCGCAACTGCAGGGCAATTTCCTCACCATCAACCTGGCGCAGGCGCAGCGCGTGTTCGAACAGCTGCCCTGGGTACGGGCTGCTGTGGTGCAGCGGCTGTGGCCCATGGAACTGGCCGTCACGCTCCAGGCGCAACAGCCGGTGGCCCTGTGGCGCGAGACCGGTGGTCCGCCACAACTGCTCAATGCCGAAGGGCAACCGTTCAACGCGAACCTGGGTGAAGTCCAGGGTCTTGGTCTGCAGCAATTCAGCGGGCCTGCCGGAAGCAGCCTGCAGGTGCTGCAGATGAGTCAGACCCTGCAACCCATGCTGCAGGGCGCTCACCAGATCTTGGCCGTGCTGAGCCTGGGCAGCGGAGGCAACTGGAGCCTGCTGACCCGCACCGGCCTGCACATCGACATGGGCAGCGCGCCCGACAGCGTGGCAACCCAGCAGCGCCTGAAGCAGTTCCTGGAACTCATGCCGCAATTGGAGGCGCGCTATGGCCGGCCCATCGACAGCGTGGATCTGCGCTACCCCAATGGCTTCGCCGTGCATCTGCAGGGCGTGGAGCTGCCGGGGATGAACAAAACGACAAAACCGCATTCTGCGGGGAGGAAGGACTGACATGGCCAAGGACTACAAGGATCTGGTGGTGGCGCTGGACATCGGCACGTCCAAAGTGCTGGTGGTGGTGGCCGAAATGCTGGCCGACCGCGACAATCCTGCGACGGGCTTCAAGATCGTCGGCATGGGCCAGGCGCCCACCGCGGGCATGCGCCGCGGCGTGGTGGTGGACATCGAGGCGACGGTGCAGTCCATCCAGGCGGCGCTGAAAGAGGCCGAGCTGATGGCCGATTGCAAGATCACCCATGTCATCACCGGCATCACCGGCAGCCACATCCGCGGGCAGAACTCGCATGGCATGGTGGCCATCAAGGACCGCGAGGTCACCCAGGCCGATGTCACCCGCGTGATCGAAACCGCCAAGGCGGTGAACATTCCCGCCGATCAGCGCCTGCTGCTGGTCGAGCCGCAGGAGTTCATCATCGACGGCCAGGAAGTCAAGGAGCCGGTGGGCATGAGCGGCGTGCGGCTGGAGGTGAACGTGCATATCGTCACCGGGGCGCAGACCGCGGCGGAAAACGTGCTCAAGTGTGTGCGTCGCTGCGGGCTGGAGGTCGAGCAACTGGTGCTGCATCCGTTGGCGTCCAGCCATGCGGTGCTGACCGACGACGAGAAGGACCTCGGCGTGGCGGTGGTGGACATCGGCGCTGGGGTGACCGATATCGCCATCTACACCGGGGGCGCGATCCGCCACACCGCCATCATCCCGGTGGCTGGAGAACTGGTGACCAGCGACATCGCCATGGCGCTGCGCACCCCGACGCGCGACGCCGAGGACATCAAGATCGAACACGGCATTGCCAAGCAGGTGCTGGCGAACCCCGAGGAAACGCTGGAAGTGCCCGGGCTGGGCGACCGCGGGCCGCGCATGTTGTCGCGCCAAGTGCTCGCCAGCGTGATCGAGCCGCGCACCGAGGAAATTTTCGCCTTGGCGCAGCAGGTCATCCGTGAATCCCGCTTCGAGGACGTGCTGTCCTCTGGCGTGGTGCTGTGCGGCGGGTCGGCGCAGATGCCGGGCATGGTCGAGCTGGCCGAAGATATTTTTCTCAAGCCGGTGCGCGTGGGCACACCGAGCTACAGCGGGCCGCTGGCCGACATGGTGCGCAATCCGCGCATGGCTACGGTCATGGGACTGCTTGCGGAAGCGCAGCACCAGCGGCAGCGCGGCGCGCGCATCGCGCAAAAGGGCAGTTCGGTCAAAGGATCGCTCAGCCGCTTCAAGGAGTGGTTTGCAGGGAATTTTTGAGTTCTGCGCGGCAGCGTCCGGAGGGTCCGGGCGCGGCTACGCAGGGTGTGTTCGGCAGGCGTAGGGTGCGCCCGCCGGTTTTCAACGGAGGTGTGACATGGCTTTTGAAATGATCGAGAACGACGCCCACAGCGCGTTCAACCAAGGAACCAACATCAAGGTGATCGGTGTGGGCGGTGGCGGCGGCAACGCGGTCGAACACATGATTGCGTCGGGCGTGCGCGGGGTGGAATTCATCTGCGCCAACACCGATGCGCAGGCGCTCAAAACCTCGAGCGCGCACCAGTTCCTGCAACTGGGCAAGACCGGCCTGGGCGCGGGCGGCAAGCCGGTGGTCGGACGCGAGTCGGCCGACCAGGCGCGCGGCCAGATCCGTGATGCGCTCGAAGGCGCGCACATGCTGTTCATCACGGCGGGTATGGGCGGCGGCACCGGCACGGGCGCCGCGCCGGTGATTGCCAAGATTGCCCGCGAGATGGGCATTCTGACGGTCGCCGTGGTGACGCGGCCCTTCGACTTCGAGGGCTCCAAACGCATGGCCAACGCCGAGCAGGGCTTGGCCGAGCTGGAGGCCAATGTCGACTCGCTGATCGTCGTACTCAACGAGAAGCTGCTTGAGGTGTACGGCGACGACATCAGCCAGAAGGAAGCTTTCGCCAAGGCCAATGATGTGCTGAAAAACGCCACCGGCGGCATTGCCGAAATCATCAACGTGCCCGGCTTGATCAACGCCGACTTCGAGGACGTGAAGAGTGTGATGGGCGAGCCCGGCAAGGCGATGATGGGCACCGCGATGGCCAGCGGCCCCGACCGCGCCCGTCTGGCTGCCGAGCAGGCCGTGGTCTGCCCGTTGCTTGACGGCGTGGATCTGTCGGGCGCCAAGGGTGTGCTGGTGAACATTACCGCCGACGACTCGCTGCGCCTGGGCGAGACCCGCGAGGCGATGAACGCCATCCGCGCTTATGCCTCGCCAGATGCCAACATCATTTTCGGTACCGTGAATGATCCGACCATGGGCGATTCGCTGCGCGTCACCGTGCTGGCCACCGGACTGAGTGGCAAGGTCGAGAAAGCCGCACCGGAACTCACCGTCATTCGCACCGGCACCGACAACGTGCCGCTGCGCACGCAGGGCTATGGTGGGCAGGCTGGCACCGATCCGTATCAAAGCCCGGCGATCTGGCGCAGCGGTCGTGGCGCACCGTCCGCGCATGTGAACGCGCTGATGCAAAGCGGCATGGACGAGATGGAAATCCCGGCCTTTCTGCGCCGACAGGCCGACTGAGCCTCCACTGAGAATGCGCCTGGTGACCGGACGCGGCGATGCGCTGTGGCGGTGACTACCGTGCAGCAGTGGCCGTCCGTCCATCCGGCGGAGTGACCCGACTCCGTCTGGAAGCGCCGCGGCAGCGCGGACGCCGACGCGAAGGTTTCGCCCTGGCAGATCACCTCCCTGTCAGGGCGGACTTGGCGTCGGCGGCTTCGGGGCGAAGTGGATGTCTGGCCGTTTTTGAACAGAGCGTATGCTGCGCAAAACCTTTAGAATGCATAGCTTCACGCAATCAAGAAATACGTTTTCATAAATAAACATGCTGGCGCAACGCACCATCCAATCCGTCAATCGCGCTGTGGGCGTGGGCCTGCACAGCAGCGAGCGGGTGGAACTCACCCTGCGCCCGGCGCCGCCCGACACCGGCATCGTGTTCACCCGCACCGACTTGAGCGAGCCGGTGGAGATTGCGCTGAATCCGTATGCCGTGGTGGACACCCGCATGGCCACGACCCTGGGTCGTGGCGACGTGAAAATCCATACCGTCGAACATCTGCTGTCGGCTTGCTCCGGTCTGGGCATCGACAACCTGTATATCGACGTCACCGCCGAGGAGATTCCGATTCTGGATGGTTCGGCTTCTTCCTTTGTCTACTTGCTGCAATCTGCTGGCATTGCGATGCAAAATGCTCCAAAGCGTTTCATTCGCGTGCGCAAGCCGGTGGAGTTGCGCCTCGGTCAGGGCAATGACCAGAAATGGGCACGGCTGGAACCCTACGACGGCTTCAAGCTCAGCTTCGACATCGACTTCGATCATCCGGCCGTCGATCAAACGGCGCAGTCCACCGTGTTCGACCTCGGGCGCGACTCGTATGTGAAAGACATCGCCCGCGCCCGCACCTTCGGTTTCATGCGCGATGTGGAAACCCTGCGCGAACGCGGCCTGGCGCTGGGCGGCAGCATGGAAAACGCCATCGTCATGGACGAGTACCGCGTGCTCAACCAGGAGGGCCTGCGCTTTGACGACGAGTTCGTCAAACACAAGACCCTCGACGCCATCGGCGATCTGTATGTGGCGGGCAAAGCGCTGATTGGCGCGTACAGCGCGTTCCGCAGCGGACATGCGGTGAACAATCTGCTGCTGCGCGAGCTGTTCGCCGATGAAAGCGCCTTCGAAGTTGTCAGTTTCGAGGACACCTCCCGCGCGCCCGCGGCATTCCGCGCCATCCCGACTTTTGCGTTTTAGCTGCGTTGAGCAGCTGCTTGAGCGAGCTTGCTGCCAGCCTCAGTCCGATCTTGCGAGCAGGGCCCGCAGGCGGGCCTGCACCGTGGAAGGGCAGCTTGGCCCTTGAGACTGGATCGGTGGCGCCGGCGCCCGGCGTTCTTCGCGGGGCTGCACCCGGATGCGAATGTCGCGCAGGGCGAAGCCGCTTGCCTGCAAATCGCGCAGCAATGTTGGTTTGAACTGACTGAGCTTGGCCGCCACCGCGCTGGAGCTGGCGGTCAGACTCCAGACGCCCTCCTGCCATCGTCCCGGCTGCACACCACCGAGCAGAGCCGCAGGAAGCACGTGTTGCGCAGCGTCCCACATGCGTCGCGACAGCAGCGCGGCGTCGCGCAGTGCGGCAATGGGCTGCGTGACCTGCGCCCAGGCGGACAGTGATCCAGCCCCCTTTTGCAAGGACGGCGTGGAGGGCAAAGGACGACGGCGGGACATGAACGCGAGGGAACGGACTGGAAAAGGACGAATCCATCCGCATTGTGCCAGTGCGGATGGCGTAAATACGCACGCATACAATGAAACGTTCTGGAAACCGCGCTTGTCTTGTGTGCCGCAGCGGTCCTTCCCATCAAACCCATTCAAATACTGCGGGCTAGGAGTCCGCCTCCCTATGCCAGTCAAATTCCTCACCAGTCTGTTCGGCAGCCGAAACGAGCGTTTGCTGCGCCAGTACCGGCGCGTGGTCGAGCGCATCAACGCCCTGGAGCCGCAGTTCGAGCAACTCAGCGATGATGACTTGAAGGCCAAGACCGCCGAGTTCCGCCAGCAGATTGCCAATGGCCGCAGCCTGGACGATCTGCTGCCGGAAGCCTTTGCCGTTGTGCGCGAAGGTGGCAAGCGTGCGCTGAAGATGCGCCACTTCGACGTGCAGCTGATCGGCGGCATGGCGCTGCACTTTGGCAAGATCGGCGAAATGCGCACCGGCGAGGGCAAGACCCTGGTGGGCACGCTGCCGGTCTATCTCAATGCCCTGACCGGCAAGGGCGTGCATGTGGTCACAGTGAACGACTACCTCGCGCGGCGTGATGCCGAGTGGATGAGCCGCCTCTACAACTTCCTGGGCCTGAGCGTGGGCATCAACCTGCCCAACATGACCAAGGCCGAGAAGCAGGCCGCGTATGCCGCCGACGTCACCTACGGCACCAACAACGAATACGGCTTCGACTACCTGCGCGACAACATGGTGTACGAGCCGTCCGAGCGGGTGCAGCGCGGTTTGAATTACGCGCTGATCGACGAGGTGGACTCCATCCTCATCGACGAAGCGCGCACGCCGCTCATCATCTCAGGCCAGGCGGACGACAACACCGAGCTGTACAAAAAGATCAATGTCATCGTGCCCCGGCTGGAGCGGCAGATCGGCGAGGAAGATCCCATCACCGGCAAAGGCGTGGAAAAGCCGGGCGACTTCACCGTGGACGAAAAGGCGCACCAGGTCTTTCTCACCGAATCCGGGCACGAGAAGGCCGAGGCCATCCTGGCTGAGATGGGGCTCATTCCTCCGGGCACCACGCTGTACGACCCGAGCAACATCCTGCTGATGCACCATGTGTACGCAGCATTGCGTGCCAACCACCTTTATCACCGCGACCAGCACTACGTGGTGCAGAACGGCGAGGTCATCATCGTCGACGAGTTCACAGGCCGCATCATGGCGGGTCGACGCTGGTCCGACGGTCTGCACCAGGCGGTGGAGGCCAAGGAAGGTGTGGACATCCAGAGCGAGAACCAGACGCTGGCCTCGATCACCTTCCAGAACTATTTCCGCATGTACGCCAAGCTCGGCGGCATGACGGGCACGGCCGATACCGAAGCCTTCGAGTTCCAGGAAATCTACAAGCTCGAAACCGTGGTCATCCCGACCAACAAGCCCATTCGCCGCAAGGATGCGCAGGACAAGGTGTACAAGACTGCGCACGAGCGCGATCTGGCGGTGGTCGAAGACATCCGAGACTGTTTCGAACGCGGCCAGCCGGTGTTGGTGGGCACCACCTCCATCGAAAGCAGTGAAAAACTCTCGTTGCTGCTGCAGCAGAAAAAACTGCCGCACCAGGTGCTCAACGCCAAGCAGCACGCGCGCGAAGCGGAGATCGTCGCCCAGGCGGGCCGCCCGGGGATGATCACCATCGCCACCAATATGGCGGGCCGCGGCACTGACATCGTGCTTGGCGGCAATGTGGAAAAGCAGTGCGAAATCATCGCGGCCGATCCCAATCTGTCGGATGAGGAAAAGGCCGCCAGGGTGCACACCATCAAGAGCGAGTGGCAATCGCTGCACGACAAGGTGATTGCGGCAGGCGGCCTGCACATCATCGGCACCGAGCGGCACGAGAGCCGCCGCGTGGACAACCAGTTGCGCGGACGGTCCGGGCGACAGGGCGACCCCGGCTCCACCCGCTTCTACCTGTCGCTCGACGATTCGCTGATGCGGATCTTCGCTGGCGACCGGGTCAAGGCCATCATGGAACGGCTGAAAATGCCCGAGGGCGAAGCCATCGAAGCCGGCATGGTCACGCGCTCAATCGAAAGCGCTCAGCGCAAAGTCGAGGCGCGCAACTTCGACATTCGCAAACAACTGCTTGAATACGACGATGTCGCCAACGAGCAGCGCAAGATCATTTACCAGCAGCGTAACGAGCTGCTCGACTCCACAGAGGTGAGCGAGCAGATCACCGCGTTGCGGCAAGGCGCTTTCTCCGACCTGGTGCGCGCCTATGTGCCCGAGCAGAGCATGGAAGAGCAGTGGGACATCCCCGGCCTCGAAAAAGTGCTGCGCGATGAATGGCAGATCGATCTGCCGCTGAAGGGCTGGCTGGAATCCGACGAGAACATGACCGACGAGGATGTGCTCGAGCGCGTGCTCGAAGCGGCGGATGCAGCCTACACCACCAAGGTCGAGCAGGTCGGCAAGGAGAACTTCGCGCAGTTTGAGCGCGTGGTGCTGCTGCAGACCCTCGACCAACAATGGCGCGAGCATCTGTCTGCGCTCGACCACCTGCGCCAGGGCATCCATCTGCGCGGCTATGCGCAGAAGCAGCCCAAGCAGGAATACAAGCGCGAGGCGTTCGAACTGTTCGGCATGATGCTCGACGCGGTGAAAACCGAAGTCACCCGGGTGTTGATGACCGTGCAGGTGCAAAGCCCGGAACAGGCCGAGCAGGCCGCAGAGAGCATGGAGCAACAGGCGCAGCGCATCCATGTCAATTTCCAGCATGCCGATGCGGCGTCGGGCATTTCGGTGCTCGACAGCTCCGAGGCCGCGCTGGCATCCATGGCGGTGGCCAACAGCGCAGCGACCACCGCGCCGGATGCGGATCTCTACCCCAAAGTAGGGCGTAACGATCCCTGTCCCTGCGGCAGTGGCAAGAAATACAAGCATTGCCACGGCAAGCTGAGCTGAACCAGTCTGCCCAGACGCAGGACAAGCCTGTACCAAGAGCTTGATGTCCCTCTTTTTCTGGAGAGTTCAACATGGCCGTGAATCTGTCAGCTCCTGATCCAGCCGCCTTGCGCGCCGTGGACGGTGTGCGTCTCGGGGTCACCGAAGCACAGATCCGCAAGCCCGGGCGCAAGGATCTCACCGTGATCCAGTTCGCCCCCGGCGCCAGTGTGGCGGGCGTGTTCACGCAAAACCGCTTCTGCGCCGCGCCAGTGCAGGTCTGCCGCCAGCACCTGCAGGCCACTGGCGGGCAGGATGTGCGTGCGCTGGTCATCAATACCGGTTGCGCCAACGCGGGCACCGGGGCACAAGGTCTGGCCGATGCACGGCAGACCTGCGTGGAACTCGCCGCGCTGCTGGGCGTGCAGCCGCAGCAGGTGCTGCCGTTCTCCACTGGCGTCATTCTGGAGCCGCTGCCGATGCCGCGCCTGCTGGCCGGTCTGCCCGCCGCCATTTCCGCCGTGCGCAGCGAGGGCTGGGCTGACGCCGCGCAGGCCATCATGACCACCGATACCCTGCCCAAGGCTGCCAGCCTTCAGGTGGTGATCGACGGTGTGACTGTCACGCTGACCGGTATCAGCAAGGGCGCGGGCATGATCCGGCCGAACATGGCGACCATGCTGGGCTTCATCGCCACCGACTGCGCGGTCCACCCCGAGGTGCTGCGGCTGCTCACCCGCGCCGCTGCCGACGATTCGTTCAACAGCATCACCATCGACGGCGATACCTCGACCAACGATTCGCTGGTCGTGGTCGCCACCGGCAAGGCGGCGCTGGCTCCGATCACCAGCGCCTCCAGCTCGCAGGCGCAGGCGCTGCAGGCCGCGCTCATCGCGCTTGCTCAGCAACTCGCACATGCCATCGTTCGCGACGGCGAGGGCGCGACCAAGTTCATCACCGTGAAGGTGGAAGGCGCGCGCAGCCGTGACGAGGCGCGGCTGGTGGCCTATGCGGTTGCGCATTCGCCGCTGGTCAAGACCGCGTTCTTCGCCAGCGACCCCAACCTCGGCCGCATTTTGGCTGCGATCGGCTACGCCGGAGTCAGCGATCTGGATGTGGACCGGGTCGATCTCTATCTCGACGACGTGCACGTGGCCACCCGCGGTGGGCGCAATCCCGCGTACCGCGAGGAGGACGGCCAGCGGGTGATGCAGCAGGCCGAGATCACCGTGCGCATCGTGCTCGGGCGCGGGGCCGCAGCGGCGACGGTGTGGACCTGCGATCTGTCGCACGACTATGTGTCGATCAACGCCGACTATCGCTCCTGACATGCCGACACTCCGCAAGCGCCCTGACGCAGCCTCCGAGCCCACGCCGCAGCCAGCGCTGGCTGCCGCCGCGTCCGCCGTCGATCTGTCGCAGCAGCTCACCGCGTTGTTCACCCGCGCGCACAGCCTGCTCGACCGGCTGGAAGCCATCCTGCCCGCGCCCGTGGCCGAGCCGGACTGGACTGCCGCTGTCGCCTTTCGCTGGGTCGGCAGGGGCGGACGCAAGCAGCTCGTGCCGGTGCACAAGCTCTCGCCCATCGGCTATGACGATCTGGTCGGCATTGACGAACAGCGTCGCAAGGTCGAGCGCAACACCCGCCAGTTCGTGCAGGGTAAACCGGCGAACAATGTGCTGATCACCGGTTCGCGTGGCACGGGCAAGTCCTCGCTGGTCAAGGCCAGCCTGAACAAGTTTGCACGCCAGGGATTGCGGCTCGTCGAGGTGGACAAGGCCGATCTGGTCGATCTGCCTGAACTCACCGCGCTGCTGGCTGAGCGGCCCGAGCGCTTCATCGTGTTCAGCGACGATTTGTCGTTCGAGGAAGGCGAGCCGGGCTACAAGGCGCTCAAGTCGGTGCTCGACGGCTCGGTCAGTGCCACGGCGGACAATGTGCTGATCTACGCCACCTCCAACCGTCGGCACCTGATGCCCGAATATCTGCAGGAAAACCTGAGCTACAAGCACCTGGAAAACGGCGAAATCCATCCGGGCGAAGGCGTGGAGGAAAAAATCTCGCTGTCCGAGCGCTTCGGGCTCTGGGTGAGCTTCTACCCTTACAGCCAGGATGACTATCTGCGCATCGCCGCGCACTGGCTCGCGGCGTTCGGCGTTGCAGACAAGCAGATGGATAAGGCGTTGCAGGAGTCGCTGGTTTGGGCGCTGGAGCGCGGATCCCGGTCGGGCCGCGTGGCCTGGCAGTTTGCCCGCGACTGGGTTGGGCGCGGCGGGAAGTGAGCGACCACCCGAAGGCGCAGCGCCAGCCCGTTGCCGTGGCCGTCGGGCTGATGATGCGGCCGGACGGGGCCTTTCTGATGGCGTCGCGTCCGCAGGGCAAGCCCTACCCTGGATATTGGGAGTTTCCGGGCGGCAAGATCGAGCCAGGAGAAACACTGCAGCAGGCGCTCGCCCGTGAGTTCGCAGAAGAACTCGGTGTGATTGTGCTTGAGGCGCAGTACTGGCGCAGTCTGCGCATGGACTATCCGCATGCCCTGGTCGATCTGCAGTTCTGCCGCATCGCCGCCTGGCAGGGCGAACCGCAAGGGCTCGAAGGCCAACAGATCGCTTGGCAGACTCTGCCGGTGACGGTATCTCCGGTGCTGCCTGGCGCCCTGCCGGTGCTGGACTGGCTGAGCCAGGAGCGCAGCGCAGGCTGACGTCTCTGCCGCGCTGACGATGTCAGTGCGGCTTGCTGCCTTGCCCGCCAGTGAGATCCAGGGCCTGGATGTCATCGAAATCGGTGGGTTCAGGCTTCGCTTCCACGCGGTAGCTCTCGCTGGCCCAGGCGCCGAAATCGATGGATTTGCAGCGATCGCTGCAAAACGGGCGCCACGGATTGCTGGTGCTGTAAACGGTCAAGGCGCCGCACTGCGGGCAGCGCACTTGGCGATTTGATGCCGGAGTTTGCTTGAAGTCCATGGTGGATTGGCTTAGGACAACACGGAATGGTCTCTTGTGATGATGTGCGCCAGGCTGCGGGACGGAATGCAAGGCGCAAGAGACTTGTTCAGTGTGGTCTCAGGCACACAAGGTCATTTCAAACGGCACGTCGTCGGCTGAGGGCGTCATCCGCCATTCGGCATCGGGCTGCATGAAGCGTACCGACACCATCAGGCGATGTCCGGTGATTTCCGGGACCAGGCCCAGGGTGCCGTCGATGCGCAGCCGCAGCAGTTGATAGGTCTTGCCCGCAAGCTGCTGCTGGTAGGCGCCGTTCACCGCCTGCAGCTTGCGCGTGCTGCCGCCCTCTCGCAGTAGGCGCAGCAGCAGTTCAACGCTGCTGGCCAGGGGCGCGAACACGCTCATCCATCGCAGCAGATCGGTCTGGCGCTGTTGCTGCGGCAGATGTTGCCAGGCGTAATACGCGGGCAGGTCGAACTCGCAGGTGCCGCCAGGAATGTTGGCGCGGCTGCGGATCGCCATGAGCCATTCGTTTTCCTGCAGGCTTTGACCGATGCGGCCTTGCTGCTGGCTCAATGCGGCAAACGCCCGCTCGGTTTCCTCGAGCACTGCGTCCAGTGCCGATTCCGCGACAGCGGGATTGCCGCGGTAGGCGATGAAGCCTTGTCTCTGACGTTCAAGTTCCTTGAGGGTTTCCGACTTCAGATCCTGACGCGTCGCCACGTCCATCAGTTCGAACAGGGTGATGAGTGCGAAATGATGGTGCTCTGCCTGCGCACTCTGCTGCAGCACATCGGCGCGCCGGAACAGATGTTCCAGTCTGAGCAGGGTACGCACGCGTTCGTGCAAGGGATATTCGTACAGAATCACAGGGCGGTCCGGTTTGTGCTGCCTGGCGCATGACCATGCGAACGGTATTGATTGTGGCCCGTGCGCGGAAGAGGCAGCAGGGCGCCTGAAACCATTGTCACGCAAGCTGCCTTCGAACTCAATTTTTGAAAGCGAGCGTCCGATATTTTGCATGCAGCACATGCACTTGCTCTGCCAGCGTGTGCAAGTTCCCGCTGTTGTCGATCACCTCGTCGGCGACCTCCAGACGCTGCGCGCGCGTGGCTTGCGCAGCCAGGATGGCAGCGATGGTTTCGGGTGTCAACCCGGAGCGCAATCTCACCCGCGCGATCTGCAGCGATTCGGGGCAGTCCACCACGCAGAGTCGATGTATCAGTGGCCGCCAGCGCGCGAGATGTTCCACGAGCAAGGGCACGACGAAGACAAGGTAGTCGCCCGTTGCGTGCGAGGCAGCGATCTGCATCGCGTCGCCAATGCGAGGGTGCAGGATGGATTCGAGCCGCGCTCGGGTTTGGGGATCGCTGAACACGCGCTCACGCATGGCTGCGCGGTCCAGCGCACCCTGCGCGTCGCAGATGCCGGCGCCGAATGCCTCGATCAAGGCGGGCATCGCCGCCCCGCTGGGGGCAGTGAGTTGATGTGCGACAGCATCCGCATCGATGACCGTCGCGCCCAGGGCTGCGAGCAAATCGGCCACTGCCGACTTGCCCGAGCCGATGCCGCCGGTCAGTCCGATGCGCAGGCGCCCAGCCTGGCTCATGCTCCCGGGACGGGAAGAATGTAAGACACTACGGCGCTGGGTCCGATGAACAGCAGCACAATGCCAGCCGCGGCGAGAAAGGGCCCGAAGGGAATGGGCCGCCCGCGCTCCGTGAGCTTGAGGAGTTGCAGGGTGATACCGATGACCGCGCCGCAAATGCTGGACAGCAGGATGATGGGCAACAGCGCCGCGACGCCGAACCAGGCACCCAGCGCGGCCAGCAGCTTGAAGTCGCCAAAGCCCATGCCTTCCTTGCCGGTCAGCAGCTTGAACACTTGATACACCGTCCACAGTGCAAGGTAGCCAATGACTGCGCCCCAGACCGCACTGGAGAGCTGATCCGGGTGCAGCAAAGCGTGCCAGATCAGGCCAAGCCACAGCAGAGGCAGGGTGATGCTGTCGGGCAGCAGGGTGGTGTCGAAATCGATCAGCGCCAGGGTGATGAGCGACCAGAGCAGGGCAATGGACGCCACGCTATCCCAGCCTACCCCCCAGCGCCAGACCACGGCCGCACTCAGCAGCGCGGTGATCAGCTCCACCAGCGGGTAGCGCAGAGAAATTGCCGTGCCGCAGGCCGAGCAGCGCCCGCGCAGCAAGACATAGCTCAACACCGGAATATTCTCCCACCAGGTGATCTGGTGGCCGCAGGACGGACAGCGCGAACGCGGCGCGGCCAGATCGAAACGCTCAGGTGGCGCACTCCCGGCATCCGGATGGAGAGTCGCGTGGGCATCGGCCTGCCATTGCCGCTCCATCATGACCGGCAGGCGATAGATGACCACATTCAGGAAACTTCCCACCGCCAGGCCGAACAGCCCGGCGGCGAGCACCCAGAAGCTCAGGGGCAATGCAGTGACGTCGGGCATCAGCCGACAACCTTGCCGAGATTGAAGATGGGCAGATACATCGCCACCACCAGGCCGCCGATGATCACGCCCAGAAACACGATGATGATGGGCTCGAGCAGCGCGGAGAGGTTTTTCACCAGTTCGTCCACTTCTGCTTCGTAGATGTCGGCGGCCTTGCTCAGCATGGAGTCGAGCGAGCCGGATTCTTCACCAATCGAGGTCAACTGGATGACCAGCGGCGGGAAGACCTGCTGCGTTTGCATGGAGGTGGTCAGGCTGGTGCCGGTGGACACGTCCTGCTGAATTTTTTCCGTGGCGCGCAGATAAACAATATTCCCGGCAGCGCCGCCCACGGCGTCCAGCGCTTCCACCAAAGGCACACCAGCGCCGAACATGGTGGCGAGGGTGCGTGTCCAGCGCGCCAGCGCGCCCAGGCGCACCAGCTTGCCGAACACCGGTACGCGCAGCAGCAGCCGGTCCATGGTCTCCTGCATCTTGATGGATTTTTTCCAGGACTGCAGGAAAAAATAACCGCCCAGAAAGATGGCGCCAAACAGGATGTACCAGTAATGCACAAAAAAATTGGACATGGCCACCACCATCAGCGTAGGGGCGGGCAGACTGGCGCCAAACTGCGAGAACACCTCGGTGAATACCGGAACGACGAACAACATGATGATGGATACGACCACGAAGGCCACCACCATCACGGCAATCGGGTAGGTGAGCGCGCTCTTGATCTTGCTGCGGATGGCCAGCGATTTTTCCTGATACGTGGCCAGACGGTCGAGCACCAATTCAAGCATACCGGCGGTTTCACCGGCCTCGACCAGATTGCAATACAGCGCGTCGAAATATTTGGGATGCTTGCGAAAGGCGTTGGACAGGCTGGTGCCGGTTTCCACGTCGCCGCGGATATCCATGATCAGCCGGGCCATGTTCGGGTTGGGGTGGCCGCGGCCGACGATGTCGAAGGACTGCAGCAGCGGCACCCCGGCCTTGATCATGGTGGACATCTGGCGTGTGAAGGTGGAAATGTCCTTGGCCTTGATCGCCTTGCCGCTGTTCAGCCGCCGCTTCTTGACCTTGGTGACCAGAATGCCCTGACGCCGCAAGGACGCCGAGACGATGGCTTCGCTACCCGCGCGCAACTCGCCGCGTTGGAGCTTGCCTTGCCGATCCTTGCCCTCCCACTGGAACAGCGCTTCCTTCGCCGTCCGTGCCGCTGCTGTAGCCATGGTGCTTCCCCCGTTTACTCGTTGGACACGGCGATGATTTCTTCAAGGGATGTGACTCCCTGTTTCACCTTGATCAGCCCGGACTCGCGCAGAGAGCGCACGCCTTCCTTGCGTGCCTGCTCTGCGATGTCCATGGCTGTGCCGTGATTCAGGATGATGCGCTGAATTTCTTCCGTGATCGGCATGACCTGATAGATGCCGACACGGCCCTTATAGCCCGAGCCGCCGCAGGCGTTGCATTTGCCGGCCTTGTACGGTTTCCAACTGCCGTCGAGATCCTCTTCGCGGAAGCCTGCCTCCAGCAGCGTTTCGGCGGGCAGGTCAACCGGTGTTTTGCACTGATTGCAAAGCTTGCGCGCCAGCCGCTGCGCCGTGATGAGGATCACGCTGGAGGCGATGTTGAAGGCGGGAACGCCCATATTCATCAACCGGGTCAGCGTGGTGGGCGCGTCGTTGGTGTGCACTGTGGAGAGCACAAGGTGGCCAGTTTGCGCCGCCTTGATGGAGATGTCGGCCGTTTCCAGATCGCGGATCTCGCCGACCATGATGATGTCCGGATCCTGGCGAAGGAAGGCGCGCAGCGCGTTGGCGAAAGTCAGGCCGGCCTTCTCGTTGACGTTGACCTGATTGACGCCGGGCAGATTGATTTCCGCGGGATCTTCGGCCGTGGAGATGTTGACGCCGGGCTGGTTGAGCAGGTTCAGGCAGGTATAAAGCGAAACGGTCTTGCCGCTGCCCGTCGGTCCGGTCACCAGAATCATGCCGTAGGGGCGCCGAATCGCCCGCAGCAGCTTTTCGCGTTCTTCCGGCTCATAGCCCAGCGCGTCAATACCGAGTTTCGCGGCGGAGGAATCGAGAATTCGCATCACGATCTTCTCGCCGTACAGCGTGGGCAGGGTGCTGACACGAAAGTCGATCGATTTTTCAGGGCTGATGCGCAGCTTCATGCGCCCGTCCTGCGGCACGCGGCGCTCGGCAATATCGAGCTTGGAAATGACCTTGATCCGTGAAGCGAGCTTCTCCTTGATCGAGGCGGGTGGCTGGGCAATCTCGCGCAGCTCGCCATCGACGCGGAAACGAATGCGGTAGAAGTGCTCGAAAGGCTCGAAATGCAGATCGGAGGCGCGCATATTGACCGCGTCGATCAGCATTTTTTGCAGAAACCGAACGACAGGTGCATCATCAATCTCGTTCGCCTGATCCTTTGCCTCGGTCTGCTCGGAGCCGTCACTCAGATCGCCGAGATCAAAGTCCTCGCCGACGAGTGCAGAGATCTGGGTATTCGCCGATTGTCCAGCCTGATCGATGATGCGCGTGATCTTGTCATATTCAACGACGACCAGCTCAATCTGCGCTTGCGATTGAAACTTGATCTTGTCTTCCGCTTCATGATCGGCGGGATCGGCAGTGGCAACGACCAGGCGATTGCCCCGCTTGAGCAAAGGCAGAACTTTGTAAGTCTGGATGATTTTCGAGTCGATCGCACCAGTAGCCAGGCGCGTTGGATCAAACGCATCCAGATCGAGCAAAGGCAGCGAGAACGTCTTGCTGACCCAGTGCGCCAGATCGGGCGCGTTCATCGAACCGCTGCCAATCAGTGTGGCAATAAAGCTGCTTCGGGTTTCCTGCCCGCGCTGATGGATTTGCTCCACGAGGGTGCGCGGCAGCAATTCGGCCTGCACCAAGGCATGCGCCAGACCGGGGAGGGCCTTGGACGGGGTTGAGGCAGAAGCGGCAATCGAGGTGGCGGACATGATGCTGCGCAGAATGGGCTGACAATGATGCGTCCGACAGGCACTCTTTGTAAATCCTTGGCCTTCTTCGCCGCGCCGATTTGGCGTGAAAAATCCACAGTTTAGAGCGCTCAGGTCCGCCGCATGCGAAGGATTGCGCATGTCTGGAGAAAGGCGGCATGGGTGCTGTGAGCGCCAAAATGGAAACGGCCACCGATGGGTGACCGTTCAACGAAATCTGGTCGGGGTGAGAGGATTCGAACCTCCGGCCTCTACGTCCCGAACGAGCCCTAGACACCCCCTAGACCTGCTCCGGTTGAGGGTGCACGCATGATAAATCAACGATTTGCGTTCCGCTACGCTCAACTTCGCGCACTTTCGCACAGTGTCGAGTGGGCATGATTTGCCACCAAATTGCCACCAGCAGCCGCGCTGTGTTGACCGTAAAGCGCCCCCGTTTAGCGCAGCTGCGAGTGGGCGGATAAACCTCGTTCCTAGACCTTGGACCCGAACTTTTCGAGTCCAACATGACCACTGCTACCGCCTTCAAGCCGCTGTCCAAGGAAGACCTCGCCGACGTGCTGGGTGTCTCCATCCGCACCATCGAGAATTGGGTCAACGAGGGCATCCTGCCTGCGCCGACGAGGCTCGGCAACCGGGTCTACTGGCATCCCAATACCTTCTATGCCTGGCTGGACCGGCGCCTTTCTGGCGACACTGCAACGGCCGAGCCGCTGCAAGACGGCGCCACCGAGCCGCAGTCGGCGTGCGCCAAGCCGAAAGTGCGTGGCCAGTCCTCAACGGCGAAGACCGAACTCAACAAAGTGCGCACCCGCACCCAGGCCCAACTCGCCGCTTTGATGACCTAAGCGCACTGCGAGGTGGCTGATGGGACACCATTGGCCACCTGGGAACCCCAGTGTTTTCGGGGCCTTCCCGCCAGCGCGACACGAGTCTGTGGCACTGATTCTGTGACGGGCACTACCGCGCGTCAAGCAGTTCCCCCGGCCACCAGGGCGTTGCTCCGCGTTAGAATGCGGAAGCCCTGGCGGTAGGCGGCTCCGGCCACCTGCAACTCACTTTCACTGTCACTATGTGACCTCCTGTAGGCGTCCCAGTCGACTTGGCATGTCCCTGTTGGCGACGCCATATTGGTTAGCTGAATATCCGCGCGCTCGCGCGCTGGGCGCGCCAGGGAAGTGAAAGGAATCGTTGAGATGAAAAAGAAACGTCACAACGACCGCCCTGTTCGCGATTGGTTTGGGGTGGGCATTGCAATCTTGCATCTCATCACTGCCATCGTGAACGCGGTCTTCAACTATCGGCTGCCCAATGCCCGCCAAGTGGTTGCACCGATTTGAGCGCAAGCCGGGCCGATGGGTGTTCGAGCCCTCCCCTGAAGCGCGCGCAGACGGCGTCGAGGTCAAGGCACTCGTCGAGTCCCGCTGGAAGGCTCCGACCTACTACTTTCACTTACGACGAGGCGGTCATGTTGCCGCCCTTCTGCGCCATCAACGAAGCACCTTTTTCGTCAAGGTCGACATCGCGGATTTCTTCGGCTCGGTGAGCCGTTCGCGCGTCTCACGCGTTCTGAAGGAGTTCTTCCCCCACACGGACGCGCGACGCATGGCGACTGCCAGCACGGTCCAACACCCCGACGACGACGCGAGGCAAATCTTGCCGTACGGGTTCATCCAGTCACCGCTGCTGGCTTCACTTGCACTACACAAGAGCGCACTGGGAAAGTATCTCGACGAATTACACCGCGAACGCCGGTTCGTCGTGACGGTCTACGTGGATGACATCATCATCTCGGGTGGGGACCATGTCGAACTCTGCTTCGCTCTATCTGAGTTGAAGACCAAAGCGCAACGCTCGCGGTTCGTTTTCAGCGACGACAAGGAACAAGGGCCCGCGGCGTCAATCTCCGCCTTCAACATCGGACTTGCTACCGGCTCCCCTCTTTTCATCCTGCCGCCGAAGCTTGCGGAATTTCGTGATGCCTTCAGGGCTTCGCCCAGTGAACTACAACGCGCCGGCATCCAGAGCTACGTGCGCAGCGTAAACCACGCCCAAGCCGACACGTTGCCATGACAATGGCTGCGCGCGTCCTAAGGCCCGCCTGCCATCAGGCTGCAACCGAGAATGAGTCTTGCAAGCGCGCTAAGTCAGGCGGCTGCTTGACCAAGTGGTAGCTCTAGCGTCCGAAGCGCCCATCGTTGTTGACCCCGTTGCACCAGCGATGCGCTGAGGCGGACTTCACCTCGGCGTCGCCCATCTGCCCCTTGATTTCCACAACCAAGCGACCACCGTTCGCCAGCTCCACGATGAAGTCGGACAGATAACGGCGGCGCACGCCGTCCTTGCGGTAGGGCACCAGCACCAATCGGTGGCCGGCGGGAGCGTCACTCTGAAACCGCCGCCCACTCCAAGATGCTTTCAGCAATGGGACGGGGCTCATCGAAGGAGACCACCCGAAAGCCCTGGCGTTCCAGGCACCAGCTTTGTTCGTCGACAAGGTCGCTCATGCGCGCAAACTCGCCACTCTCGAACTGCGCTCTCTTGCCCGTCATAATGAACAAGGCCAGGTTATCCACCTTACGAATAGTGCCGTAAGTTGCAAGGTTTCGGCTCGCTCGCAGCAGGTTTAGCTCAACCGTCCCCGGTGTCTTGTAGACGGCCGACAGAACACTTCCCGCGCCTGTGGCAGGGCGCAAATTAAAGTCCAGAACGTGCGGCCCAGAGTCGTTTTCAGCAATAATCACATGATACGGTTCGACAACAATCTTCTCGAACTTTGTCCCTGCGATTCGCTTGAGTTCCTCGTTGACCAAATGTCGTACCTGCTCTGTATCGAGCGTAACGAAGTCCCGGGCCTGTTTTTCCGTACTCGGCTCCATGACAACTACGTCGGAAAACAGTCTAGCAAGCACCTGTTCAGGGCCTCTCCCCGAGGTGGTCCACGGCTTTGAAATGGAAAGGCACGATAACTCAAATTCAATTTCTGCTAGGGACTTCTTTCCCCGCGCAGCGCGGAACAAGGACTGCTCGGCCGAGTCGATGAGCGGACGAAGAAGCGAAGCGGCCTTCTTTCCGTAGATGCAATCGAACTTTGAAGCGTCGGAAAGTAGGCGAAAAGCGAATCCGCCGTTAGAATAACTAACGACAACCCCGATGGTGAATCGCTGTGGAGCGAACATGTCGGGTTGAAGCTCGACCGTCGCCCAAAGACCCTCGAAATCAGCCTTAGGCACACTCGCAATCTTCGAGCGGAGGTGAGAAAACGGGTCGGGCCCATCAGAGAATAATAAGTTAGTCACGCGATGACTCCCAGGCTTGTGGCCAGCCAATCGGGATGTGCTCGGCTCCCCAGATACTGCTGCACGTTTGCACTAAGCGCATTGGCTGCGGCCGGGTCTGGCACCAGTGACACAACTGCTTGGTGGAGCCTTGGCGCTACTGCGCTCAACGCCGACTGGTGTTTCTTGCCCTGCTGCGCCATATCGACCTTGAACCGGGTCTGGGCATGGCTGCTCAACCGCTGCTCGCTTTCAGCCAAGAGGCTAGTGTGTCCAACGCTAAAAGGCACCTGTCCAGCCCAGAGTAGTGAGTACAAGATGAACTCGTTGTCGATGGGGACGCACTCCCCGCTAGGCTTAACAATCAAATTGCCAGTATTGCGGTCCTGATTGTCGGCCCACAGGTCAAAGGCGCCTACGCGAGCGACCTCCGGCCGCTCATAGATGCGCTTGGTGCGCAGGTGGGCAAGCCACTTCCAGCCATGCGATGCAGACTTGCCATCAACAGCCGACGCGCAGAAGGCCAACATCTCCGGATAGTTCAGCCAGTGCTGGTCCAGAGCCATGTGCGCTCTGAGCTTGTCCAAAGGAACCATGACCAAGGCTGCGAACTCGGGCCTCGGAAGGTCCAATGCCTCGGCTATCAGCCAGCCGATGGCCTCTGTAAGTGGCGTACGCCAGTTTGGCGGACACCCCTTGACGTAGCAGCGATGCCACTTTCCAGTGCCATCCTCGACCATGGCTAGGTGCGTCGTCTTGTTTAGACCCTTCTGAGACGGTTCGCCCCGAAATTCTCGCCAGGCCGTCGCAGGCAATATAGGAATCATTAGTCTTTGTCTCCCTCTCTTGTACGGATGGGCTGCCTCCGTACTAGCTAGCCGCCTTCGACTAAATTGTGAAGCTTGGCGCCCCGAATAACCAGTTCAGAAACCCTTCACGTCACCTCGTTTCCGCCGGCCAGCGCGCCGAAATAAAGTGAATTCCCAAACATTGGACCTGAACTTTTCGAGTCCGACATAACCGCTACCAATGCCTTCAAACCGCTGTCCAAATCTGACCTCGCTGACATTCTCGGAGTGTCTACCGTCCTTCACGTTTTACTTACACGCTGGTCCAACAACCTCATTAGGTCCGGTGGTTGTTTGACCAAGTGATAGCTCCAGCGCCCAAACCTCCCATCATTGTTGACGGCGTTGCACCAACGGTGAGCGGCGGCGGCCTTAACTTCGGCGTCGCCCGTCTGACCCTTGATTTCCACCATCAGGCGCTCGCCGTTAGCCAGCTCGACGATGAAGTCGGGCAGATAGCGGCGGCGCAGGCCGTCCTTGCGGTAGGGCACGACAAATCCCAGATGGTCGTTCTTGACCCACCGTAGAACTGCCTCGTGCGCGTCCAGCGCTGTTGCGGCCGATTGCTCCCAGGTCTTGGTGTCGGCCACCATCGCGTTCAGGTGGCACTTCTGCACCGGCCAGGGTTGGCGTCCGGTGAAGAACTCGACATGCCGGGTCGAACGTTCGCCGGCCGGCCCCGGTGTGATGATGGGGCGTTCTTGATTCTGGCCGCTTTCGTCCACCGCCTGCAAGGCGTCGAAGAGGATGCCCACCGCGCGCTGGAAATACGGGTTGAGCGCCACGTCCTGCGCCGCGCGGTTGCCCTTGCAGTCCAGCTTGCTCGCCAGGAATCGCTGCGCGTAGGTCAACAGCTGCGGGAACAGCCGGTGCGTTGGGATAGTGTCCCCCTGCTCCTGCTGCCACTGCTGCGCCACTACCTTCGCCAGCGTGAACGCGACCTGCTGCACGCGCACCCGCTTGCGCCAGGCTTCCAGTGTCACCACGGCGGCGGCGCCAGGGCCATAGGCCGCAAGCGCACCGTCCTGCGTGGTCAACCCCTTCATCAGCACCGTGTCGGGCACCTCCATCGGGTCCAGCACCAATGTCGGCACCTTGGCCCAATCGACGGCCAGGCGCGTGATGCCGGGGTCGGTGTAGCCCTCCACCACTGGGAAGCTGATTTCAAACTGAGCCTTGGCCGGCACGGCATAAATCTGGTTGGCCGGCGGTGTCGGAGGCTGATGGCCGCCGCCTTCGACCTTGAACGGGATGAGCTCGAAAGGCACGCCGAATACCTTGGCCGTTTCCTCCCGGAAGAAGCCCGTAACCTCGTCGACCGCGTAGGAGGTGCGTCGCAGCGCCCGGCCCACCACCTGCTCGCACAGCAACTGCGACCCGAAGGGCCGCAGTCCGACGACATGCGTCACCGTCGTGGCGTCCCAGCCCTCGGACAGCATCGCCACGCTGATGATGCAGCGCACATCGCGGCCGGGCGGAACGCTGGCATCGATGGTCGCCAGTCCGTTGTCGTCGTCCTCCAGGGCCTTGTGATTGTGTCTGTCCACCAGCGCCGCGTATTCCTCGGGCACCTTACCGCCCGGCCAGGCTGTCTTGCCGATGGTCTCTAGCACGAAACGCAGGCGCCGGGCCTCGTCGTTCTTGCCGCCGCCTTCGGCAATGTCCTCGGCCACCTTGCTGTCGACCCGCACCGTCCATTCACGGCCAGGCCCGTTGCGGAACTGCTCCGGGGCGGAGCCATAGTCGCTCTTGCCGGTGGCGAGCCAATCGAACAACTCCTTGGCCAGCGCTGTGTCGCGACACACGATGATGAAGACCGGCGGCACGTTGCTCTTGCGGTGGCCAGCCTGGAACTGCGCCAGCCACTCAGCAGCCGTCTTGCGCCACTCGTCGGCGAGCTGCGCGACGGGCTGCGTCGCGTAGCGCATCAACACATCAGGGGTGAGCATGCCGCTCACGCCATCTTTCTCGGCAATCTGCTGCACCCAGCGCCAGACGTTGAAATAGGCCGGCGTCTCAGTGCCGCCAATGTCCTGGGTCGGCAGCTGCGGAATCTTCACCAGCCCGGCTTCGATGGCCTCCAGCAGGCTGAAGTCGGACACGACCCAGGGGAAGGGCTTGCCCACCTCGTTACCGCTGCCCTGGATGAAAAATGGCGTGGCTGACAGGTCGACGCACAGGCGTATGCCGTTGCTGCGTCCGCCCAGGGCCTTATTGATGCGGTCCAAACCCTCAACCCAGACGGTAGCCTCGCGGGCATCGACCTCGGCAGTCTCCTCGTCCACCGCATACACGTCCTCGGCATCGAGCTTGCCGCGCCGGTAGGCGTGGTGCGCCTCGTCGTTCATCACTAGGATGGCCGAGCTGCGCCCCTTGCGGTTGCCCAGCACGCGGCGCAGGAACGCAGCATCGCTCTCGTAATAGCGCACCTCCTTGACCTCGAAGCCGGTCAGGTTGCCCTTGGCGTCCCGCACGTCGCGCAGGATGTCAAAGGCCCCGGTCAGCGCCTGCTGCCGGATGTCGGCCTCGGTCAGCTCGTCGCGCCCGCCGAGCTTCACGACACGGACCTTCTCCACCGGCACACCACGCTTGACCACCCTGGCCGTCGTGCCGTTCACGTCGGACAGCTCGCGCCGTTCGAGGTTGTGCCAGTTGGTGATGAACACCTCGCCGCGTCTCAGGTCGGGCATGCGGTGCAGCGGCACCAGTTGCCGCGTGCGGTACAGACTCAGTTCGTCAAGGTTGGGGTCCAGCTCGCGCAACCGGTCGCGGATGGTGACGTTGGGGCAGACGATGAGCACCGTGTCCGAGTACGCGGCGGCCTGGGGCTGCGCCACCTTGTTCAGGATGGACCAGGCCGCCAGCATGCCCATCACCGTCGTCTTGCCGCTGCCGGTCGCCATCTTCAGCGCGTAGCGCACGAAGGCCTTGTAGCCCTCGGCCTTGGCATCCTCGCCGGGCTCGTCGCTGGGCACGTTGACGCCTTGCTTCAGGTCGTCGGGCCCCTCGACCAGGAACAGCACCGTCTCGACCGCTTCGAGCTGGGCGAAGAACAACCGCTGCGCGCGGTCGGGCGAGCGCCACAGCTCCAGCAGTTCCCGCGTGACCTTGGTCGCCCCGGCGTACTCGCGCGTTCGCCAGTCCTTCAATCGCTGGCGTAGCAGGTTCGCCAGGTCCAGCAGGTATTCCTCGCCTTTCGAGGCGTCGTCTAGCAGCGACTGCTGGCCCTTGACCTTGCGCCCGCGCGCCGCGCGCTCGGGCACGCGAAAGAAGTAGGAGGCCAGGCGCCGGCCCAGCCGCTTCTCGGGCTGCTTGGCCGCCTCAATGTGCCAGTGGTAAGCCGGCTCGTCGTAGGGCGAGTTGATGATGGGCGCTTCGACGGCGTTGATTTGGCTCATTCGCGCACCTCCACCAACAACGACATGCCGAAGTAGTCGGCGAGCAGGCGCCCTGCGTTCGTCAGCGTCGGCGCAACTTCATCCGGCAACTTCGATGGCAGGCCGCTTATCACTTCATCTGTACGTTTCCGAACCTTGCCGCGTCGGTCGGGCCAGTACTCGCGCAGTAGCCGCAATGCCGTGCTGTAGATGCGTTCGGGCGCTTCAAGCGTGGCCGTCCTTCGGTCTTCCCTCTGAACGCGACGAACGGTATCATCGACAATCGTCAGTTCCTTAGCTGACTCGGAGAACCTGAACGCCCCGCTACCATTCTGCCGATAGACGACGGTGTGCACGTCGTCATCCGTGATTGGCCCGGCACCCGCCACGCCTATCCATATCGAACTAGCCTCAACCGTGCCTGCCAAGTAGTGGCCGTTCATCGCCGCACGCGTTGCGAACCGTGGCGCGCAGAATTGAAATTCGACGCCGGGCATCCCTGCAGCAGCTATGGATTCGATGAGGTTGTACTGGTCTGTATCCAGCCGGAACGCAAAGTAGGGGCCGCTGGCTGCGGCCCAGAAATGCGCGTTGGTCGGCCCCAAGCTGTCAACGAACCGGGAGACTTTGTGCTGAAGGGCAATGGCATGGATTGCCCCGCCATGCGCGTTCACCTCGAACATCACGTCGTAGCCCAGCGACTTCTCTTCGTTTTGGGTCGGGATACTCGGAGCCCCGGCGAGGATGGCTCGATTTCTGTTGGCGTACTCGGCGTTGAAGGCAAACTCGAAGACGCGCTCCGAGAAGCCTGGTCGAAGGACAGACATCAGTCGCTCTCCACACCTAGTGCAACCTCGGCACCGACGGCCGCAATGCGTTCCATCAGCGGGACGGTCACGTCGCCCTGCTCGGACACGAGGCGCCAGCCGCTGCCGATGGCCTCCGGCTTCAGGTCAAAGATGCGCGGGCTGGTCAGCGCCTCGCAGACCACGCACACGCGGAAGCCAGCGCTGTACTCCTTCAGCTTGGCGTACTCGTTCGGGGTCAGCTCGAAGTAGATGGCAGTGCCCGCCGTGCCCTTGACCTCCAGCCGCAAGGACTGACGCCCCTTGGTCGCCTCAAGGTCCCAGCCCAGGCACTCGGTCTCGACCGTTTTCAGCGTGTAGCCGTCGGCCTCGTAGCGCGCCCATACAGCTTTCACTGCGGCCTCTTCCACCATCGCGTTGTGAGCGTGGTCCGCTGCGCTCGCGCGGCCCTTCTTGCCTCCACCCTTGCGGTCTGGCGCCTCATCGTCGGGCAGTGCAGCGCCAGGCGTGGCGTCGATGTACTTGGTCAGCTTGCGGATGAAGGTGGTCACGCCCGGCTGGTCTGCGTGGTGGCCGGGATACCAGACATTCGACTGTCCAGGGAAACCCTTGAAGCCTGCCGGTGCGTAGGGCACGTCAAAGGTGCGTTCGTCTTCCGGAAGCAGCCGCACCTCGTCGGCATCGGCTACGCACAGGAACCGGCGGGCCTCGTTCATCCCGGGGATGGAGCCCCGCCGGACGCGATACTGCCGATGAAACACCGTCGCACTGCGATACCAACCCACCACAACCTGGCCCAGCCCAGGCCGGCGTGCGATGAACACCACATCGACCCCTGCCAGCTCATCCCCCTCGCGCCAGGCTTGCGAGTCGTCGATGAAGCGCAGGTTCAGGCCGGCAAGGTGCCGGCTCATCGCGTAGCCGTAGCATTTGCCCCGGCTGGGCTTGAAGTTGAAGACCTCGCCGCCGACACCATTCGCTGCGATGTAGGCGCCACCGCTGGTGATGGTGTCCGGGCCGTCGTAACGCTCCATGTAGCCGACACGGAGGACAAGCAGCCGCGCGGTCATGCCTTCACCTCCAGCACGCGCATCAGCTCATTACCGCGCTCGTCGATGACCTTCACGGCTACGCGCTGCTTCGGCCCCACAACGAAGGGCTCGCTGACCGTGCCGGCCAGGTGCGCCCACACCGAGGGGTCGAACTCGGCCTTCAGCGACTTCTGCAGGTTGTCCCATGCGGCGGTCTTGGGGAAGAACACCTGGGTGGCGTAGAAGCTCAGGCCGTCGTAGTCCGTGTCTAGCATCCACGCCGGCATGTTCTGGCCCTCGATGGCCTCCTGTTCCATCGTCGCCGGGTTGAAGATGTCCAAGCCCAACAGCTCGACCTCGTACAACGTGGCACCGTCGTCGTTCTTCTTTCCAGTCTTGCGCAGCACCGCATCGGGCAGGCCGGTGACGGAGAAGATTTCGCTGGCCCGGCTGGTCTTCAGCAGGTCCGACATCGCCACGTCGGGCGTTACCGTGACGTAGGTGCAAGGCACGCGCAGCTTGGTGCGGTCTTCCAGCAGCTCGCGGGCCTTGGCCTGGATGGCGAAGCCGAAGAAGTACAGGCTGGGGAACTTGAGGAAGTAGGCTTCGCGCGCCGCCTCGAACACCACGTCGGACGAGATTGCGCCATCCTCGGGGCCGAACGCCACCGCGAAGCGCTTGCCCTCGGCATCGGTACCTTCGGCGTGCAGCACGTCGCTGTCGCTCATGCGACGGATGTCGGCCAGCACCAGTTCCCGGTTGCCGGGCAGGCGTAGAGTCTTGGACTGGCGCAGGACCTGGGTCATGCGCTCGATGTGGGTCGCCGGGTCGCCATTGCGGGCCGCCGGCTCGACCGCGGCCAGTGGCAGGCCGTCGTTCGCGGCATCTGCCGCGCCGATGGCGTCATCCAGCGACTGCGTGCCAGCCTGAGACGTCACGGCGGTCGGTTCGTCGTCCACCACCTGGGCCGGCGCGATGGTGGCTTCGACGACGAACGGGCCGGCAACGCGCACCACCCCGCTGTTCACTTCGGGCCTGTCCACCAGCACTTCCATGGCCGGCAGCTCGTCGTTGGCGATGGACTTGAGCGTGATGTGCGGCACCAGCCCACCTACCTCTTCACCCTTGCGGTTCTGGCGGCGCTTGTATTCGAACCCGCCGACCGGGCCGGCCTGCGGGTTCTTCAGCTCGTAATAGGGGAAGGTCGCCGTCAGCAGGCGCTGCCGAGCCAAGGCAAGCGGCACGCGCGAGGTGTCGCAGGTAATCCAGCGGCGGCCCCACTGTTCGGCAACGTAGGCAGTCGTTCCGGACCCGCAGGTGGGGTCCAAGACCAAATCTCCGGGGTCGGTGCACATCAGCATACACCGTTGAATGACCGTCGGATTCGTCTGTACGACGTATAGGGGATTCGCGGCCCCACCAAGACGGTCCCAGAGATTGCTCATCGAGCGATATGGGAAATCGGAAAAGTATTTAACAAACCGGATTTCATTTTCGGTTGAGACGGTTCGCCCCGCAGCAATCACCTTTAACAGCGATTCCTTCGGAATTCCCCACCAGCGCCGGCCAGACGTATATTTCTTACCCTGGTATTCGACCTCGTATTTGACGCCCGGGCCGGGTTTCGAAAACGTCACCGAGCCGAACAGCTTCGACCCTGGTGGCAACTGTACCTCGCCGCTGCGCTCCTCCCGTGAGACTCTTCGCCTTGAGCCATCGGACAGCTCCAACAAGTCAAAACCATCTGCCATGGGGTTATCGCGAACTTCGAATAGCGGGCGGTACGTCAGGTTTGAGGCGTTCTTTGCGAACCAAATGAGATAGTCGAGTCGCGCAGAAACCCGTGACGTAGATTCAAGTCCACCACCGGCTTTTGCGAAAGAAATCATTGAGACGAAGTTCGAAGCGCCGAAGACTTCATCCATCAGCTCCCGAACATGATGAAGGTTTTCGTCAGATATTTGAACAAAGACGCTTCCGGTGTCGTGCAGCAACTCCTTGACTAGAAGGAGTCGGTCTCGCAGATACGATAGATAGGAATGCAATCCTAATTCCCACGTGTCGCGATACGCCTTAACCATTTCTGGCTCACGTGTCATGTCGGCGTCACTACCGTGTTTTGCGTCACGTCGACGGATAAAAGGCTGAAAATTCGAGCCAAACTTGACTCCGTATGGCGGGTCGAAAAAGACCATCTGTACCTGGCCACCCAAACCCTCGAACTCCAGCAGCGAGTTCATGACTTGCAGGCTGTCGCCCAGAATCATCCGGTTCTGCCAAGGCCCCTTGTGTTCGTAGGCGTCCAGCTTGTCAGTCAAATCCAGACCGCCGTCGCCGAACAGGTCCAGCGTCGTGCCCTTGGCCTTGCGGCTCTTGATGCCGTTGAGGATGGCTTTGGTTGAGTGCCGCTCGTGGACGAACAGTGGCACGGTGGGCACCTCTATCTGGTGCCGCTCGGCCTTGCCCGCCCAGTTCAGGAAGGGCTGTGACAGGCTCTTGAGTAGGTCGCCCGCCGCCTTTAGCGACTGCACCTGAACCCCGCCGCCGGCCCACGCTTGCGGCGCGACGAAAACCGCCGACTCGCCCTCGGTGGCACAGCGCTGCACAAGGCCAATCAGCCACTCGGCCAGTTCGCGGTCGCGGTTCTCGTCCCAGCTCAGGGCCGGAGCCAGGCTGCTGTCGTAGCGGTAGGTCTTGGGTGGTTTCTTGGTGGTGAACTGGTCCTGCACACCCACGTCGGGCCGCTGCGTGGCCTCCTGTCTGTGCTGGTAGTCAGTTGTCTGGTTTTCTGTCGCGGCCGTCTTTTTCTTAGTTGCCAAGGCCTGCTCCCGAGGTTGGTTGATTCATCTAGCCGGCAAGGATAGCGCCGCGACGTGGCTTCTCCGTGTGAACGGCGGCTTCGGCGCTTCCTGGTGCACGGTGGTCCGGTGAGCAGGCCGCAATGGCTAAAAGCCATGTGCCTATACGGATTTGTCCATCAACCTTTTTGGAGAATCCGAATGAAGCTTTCCCTCCTGCACAAGCAGGGCCATAGAACGACACACACCCCTGCAATCTTCGATAGCGGCCACCGAGCGCCGGAAACCGGCGCAGTTACTGGCTTGGTGGAGTCCACGGCACTGCTCGAAGCGGTCCACAGTCGTGGCCCTCTGGCCAGCCCACCCAGTGTTTGCGCGGCATCTGACGCCTGGAGCCGGCCGTGAGCGAGCGCACCAAATTTATCAAAGTCCGCGTGAGCGAGGCCGAGTACAAGTCGCTGCGCCAGCGGGCCGATACCCAGGGCGTGACGATGTCGGAGTACGTGCGCGCCACGGTCACGTCGGTACACCAAACGTTGGATGTGGCCACTGAACTTGCAGCCCTGCGCAGCCAGATGCGGCAGGCCCCTACTGTTGCGGTGACGCATGGGCAAGGCGCGGACATCGAACAGCTCGAAATACTGCTCTTGCTGCGCGAACTCGCGGCCGCTCGGGACGCCCAGATTTTGTTTCGGGTCCGGGCGCAGCTCGCGTCGAAATCCGGAAACACGCAGCGGCGCGGAGGTGCGGCATGAGCACGCATGACCCATTCCTACGGCACCTCTTCAGCGCCCTAGACCGCGCAGTAGTCTGGGTGATTCTCGCTGTAGTCCTAACAGCCCTGGCTTGGACAGCAGTGTGGGACCGCGGCCTCAGATTGCCTGTCCTAGGCGGCTGGCACGTGCTCGGCCTCGCCCTACTCGGGCGGGAGACAGACCGCACCGCGCTGACGCTGCTCGTGCTGTGCGCTTTGGTCGGCGTCATGGGCGCCACGCTGCTCGGCGGCTGGCTGTTCCGCCGCTGGCAGCGCCGGGCCGAACTTGACGTGATGCGCCTGCGGGGTGCTCGGTGGGAGGGCGACCGATGATGCAAGCGACCTGGGAGCGCTTCTGCTCGTGGCGAGCACAAGCGCGCAACCCCAAGCCCATGTCCGGCGGACATCGGCTCCTGACCCTCGGCGGCCAGCCTTGGCCGACCGAGCTGGAAACCCTGCACCTTCTGGTCGCTGGCACCACTGGCGCGGGGAAGAGCACACTCATCGACGAACTACTCGATGGCATCCGAGCGCGGGGCGACCGCGCCATCGTCTGCGACCCGAACGGCGGCTATCTGCGGCAATTCGCCCAGGACGGCGACCGGCTCTTAAACCCGTTCGACGCCCGCAGCGAGGGCTGGGCCGTGTTCAACGAGCTGCGTGCCGACTTCGACGCCGACCGCCTAGCCGCCAGCATCGTCCCGGCCGGGCATGGCGAGTCGGCGCCGTGGCATCACTATGCGCAGGTTCTGCTCGCGGAAGTGCTGCGGGCACTGGTGCGCAGCGGTGAGACGACGACCGAGCGCCTGCTGCACTGGTGCACCAGCGCACCGGCCCGCGAGCTGAGCGCGATGCTGGCGGGCACGCCGGCAGCGGGCTTGTTCGACGAGGGAGCAGACAAGGCGCTTGCGAGCACGAGGTTCGTCTTGACGGCCCATCTGTCGCCGCACCGCTTCATCAAGCCCGGTAGCTTCAGCCTGCGCAACTGGCTGGAACAGGAATGCGGAAGCCTGTTCATGACCTGGCGCGCCGACATGCAAACAGCGCTCGCGCCGTTGCTGGCGAGTTGGGCAGACATCACCACGAATGCGGTGCTGACTCTGCCGCCCGACCCGACGCGACGCGTCTGGCTGGTGCTCGACGAGCTAGCCGCGCTCGGCAAGCTGAACGGGTTGGAGGCTGGGCTGACGCTGGGCCGCAAGCATGGCCTGGCAGTGGTCGCCGGATTGCAGAGCACTGCCCAGCTCGACCGCCTCTATGGGAGGGAGTCGGCAACGGTCCTTCGGGCGTGCTTCCGTAATCTGGTGGTGCTGGCGATTGCCAAGACCGACCCGAGGACCGCAGATGAGCTTTCACGCGCCATCGGGGAACGGGAGGTGCTGCGCCAGGAGGTCAGCCGCAGCAACGGTGCCAGCGGGCTGGGCGAGTCACAAAGCCTGCGGCACGCACAAGAGCGCCTGGTAATGGCCAGCGAAATCGCCGGCCTGCCCAACCTCGCTGGCTATCTGGCGCTGGCCGGTGACGAGCCGGTGCGCCGGCTGCGCCTGATGCCGCAAGCCCGCGAGGACGTGACCGATGCATTCGTGTCGGAGGACGCATGCTGACGCTCGCCAAAATCGTGTCGGCCGCGTCGGCCGCCAGCTATTACGAGGGCAGCGACGATTACTACAGCGAAGACGGGCGCGCGCCCTCGGCTTGGTGGGGCAACGGTGCCGACGCGCTGGGCCTGCACGGAGAGGTGGACAGCGATGACTTCCGAGCACTGCTCGATGGCCGACTGCCGGACGGCCAGGAGATGCATCGCGGTGGAGAAGGCCGCACTGCCGGCCTGGACCTGACGTTCAGCACACCCAAGTCCGTGAGCATGCAGGCCCTTATCGGCGGCTCCACGGAACTGCTCGAAGCACATCAGCAGGCCGTCACCCACGCGCTGCGGTACGTGCAAGCCGAACTGGCCGCGTTTCGCAGCACCCAGGATGGGGAGACCGTCTCAGTGCCCAGCCAGAACGTAGTCGCCGCCCGGTTCGACCACGACCTCAGTCGCGAGCTTGACCCGCAAGTTCATACGCATTGCGTGCTGTTGAACCTGACGCAGCGGCTTGACGGTCAGTGGCGGGCGCTTGACGCTCACGCCCTTTACGAACAGCAGAAGCTGCTCGGTGTGCTGTATCGCGCCGAGCTGGCCAGACGGGTGCAGGAGCTGGGCTACCGCATTCGACACACGCATCAAGACGGCCGGTTCGAGCTAGCGCACATCACGCGCGAGCAGGTCGAGGCGTTCAGCACACGCAGCCGCGCTATCGACGCGGCGCTGGCGGCGAAGGGCCAGAGTCGCGCGACGGCCTCGGCCGAGATGCGCGAAATCGCCGGCCTGAGCACGCGGCGGGCCAAGGACGTCAGCGTACGGCGCGATGAGCTGCGCGAGACGTGGGGCGCAAAGGCAGCGGCCCTCGGCGTGAACTGGAGGCCCGACTTGCAGTTCCCCGCGTCGCGGGACGGTACAGAGGTCGAGGCACACGCCCGCCGGGCGGTGGACTTTGCCGTGGCGCACCTGACCGAGCGCAGCGCTATCGTCAGCCGCTTAGCCATAGTGCAGGAGGCGCTGGCGCACGGAACCGGGAGCCTTGGGCTCGATAACGTGCAAGCTGACATCGACCGTCGGCTGGCCAGCGGCGAGCTGCTGGCGTCGGCCGATGGGCGGCGACTCACGACACCCGGCGCGCAGGCGATGGAGCGGGAGCTCCTGGACATTGAGCGGCGTGGCAGGGAGTCGCTTGCGACGGCCAACTGGGAACCGCAGCAGGGTCGCCTATTCGATGCGCCGGACGCGGGCTCAAACCTGGTGCCGGCGCTTGCCGCACACCTGACGGCCGGCCAGCGGCGGGCGGCGGAGTTGGTGCTGGCCACCCGTAACCGCATCGTGGGCGTGCAGGGGCTCGCGGGCACCGGGAAGACCGCGATGCTGCACACGGTTTCCGAGAACCTGGGGGACGGGCTCAGGGCTATCGGCCTGGCGCCCTCGGCGGCGGCGGCGCGCGAGTTGTCGGCCGCTGACTTCGAGGCCATGACCATCGCGGGGTTCCTGGCCAGTGGTAGGTCACTGGACGAACGTACCCTGGTGGTCGTGGACGAGGCCGGTATGGTGAGCCTGCGTGATATGCATGCGCTCCTGTCGGCGGTGGAGGAAGCCGGCGCCCGTGCGGTGCTGGTCGGCGACACCGGCCAGCTCAAAGCCGTTGAAGCCGGCGCTCCTTTCCGCCAGCTTCAAGAACACGGCATGGCCATGGTTCGGATGACAGACATCCTGCGTCAGCAGAACGAGAAGCTGCGAGCCGCCGTGGTGGACGCGGCGGAAGGCAAGGTCGCGGACTCGCTGAAGAAGCTATCCGCGACGGTTGCCGAGGTGCCCCACGCGACCGAGCGCTACGAGCGCATCGCCAGGGACTATGCGTCCCGACTGCCCGAGGAGCGGTTGCAGACTCTGGCCGTTGCCGGCACGAACCGAGCCCGGCAGGCCATCAACGAGCGCGTGCGCCAGCGGCTCGGGCTGGCGGGCACCGGCGTCGCCGTCACCGTGCTGGAGGGACGAGACCTGACTCGGGCGCAGGTGCAGAGTTCGCTCAGCTACGCGCCGGGCGACATCGTCGAGGCGCTGCGGCATTACGAAAGCATCGGGCTCCGGCGGGGGGATACAGCGGAAGTCGTCGAGACGGCTCCCGGCTGCATCACCCTACGCCGGCAGGATGGCCAGCCGGTGCAGTGGCGGCCGACTGCGATGCCGCATGTGGCGGTGCACCACGCGGAGCAACGCGAGGTTGCGGTCGGCGACTGCATCCGGTTCACCGCGAACGACTATCGCCTCGGCGTCGTCAACGGCCAGACCGGTACGGTCGAGTCCATCGACCTCACTGCCCACGCGCTGAATATCAACGTGGGGTCGGAGCGAACTCTGACCCTGGACATCGACCGGCCGCTGCGGGTGGACCATGCCTACTGCACGACGGTGCACGCAGCGCAAGGCCAGACCTGTGACCGGGTACTGGTGGATGCGGATGTCAGGGGGGCGATGGCCAACCAGAGCCTGTACTACGTCGCCATCAGCCGGGCACGGCACGGTATCACGCTCTACACCGACGACAAGGAGCTGCTGCCCAGGGCCATGTCGCGGCTGGATATCAAGCATGCTGCGCTCGACCTGCATCGGACATCGAGCCGTGGATTGGTGAGGTGACAGCGCACAGACAGAAGGCGCCCTGGAGGCGCCTTCTGTCTGTCCTGCAGTTCAGGTCAAGCTACCCGCCTGGGGCGGAACGGGACGACGTTGCTCGGCAATAGGTCCGGCAAGGCGTTGTCGTCTTGCCGGATGTGCGCCACAGCAGTCGCCTGCTCGGCGCTCGACGGTGCATTGACGATGTCATTCATGGTCAGCGACGCGCCTTGCTTCAGCCGGCGCTGACCACGGTGCAGGCTGACCTGCTGCTGGTCGGCGAACGCCTCGTCCAGGCGCTTGGCCAGGCTGGGCGTGCACAGGTGGGTGTAGCGAAGCAGCATGCGGGTGTCCCGATGCCCGGAGAACGCTTGCAGGTCCACGAGCGAGAAGCCGCCAGGGAGATTGGCGCCGGCATCGGCCACGCGGGAGATGGCCTCGTGCCGCAGGTCGTGTATGTGCAGGTCGTCGGCGCCTACCAGGCCGACCGCCTCGCAGATACGTCCCCAGGTCTTGCGCAGGGCGTCCAGGCTGAACGGAAAAACGTGCGGGCTGGTGCGAGGCAGCCGCTTCAACAACTCAATCAAGTCCTTGCGCAGCGGCAGCTTGCGGGGGCGGCCGTTTTTCGACTCGGGAATGAATGCCGTCTGGTTGTCGAAGTCGATGCGGTCCCAGGTCATCGACAGGGCCTCACTGCGGCGTGCGCCGGTCATGAGTTGAAAGTTCACGAAGGTCTCGAACAGCGGGACGTGCTCGTAGGTGGCTTCCGCTTCGGCGGCATATGCTGCGCGCGCAGCATTGATGATGGCCTTCCGGCGGTAGGTCGTCGCCGCATCCTGCGACTGAGCGCGCTCGGCGCCCATCAGCGCTTCGAGTCGTGCCGCGATGGACTGCTTGGCGTCCTCCGCGTGAGCGCCGTTGAGCAATCGCTGCTCTTCGTCGCACTTCAGGCGGCGGTCGCGCTCGTTGAAGTAACTCGGGCGCTTGACTCCGGCCATGGGGTTCTGCGCGACCGGGATGCGCCAGGTGTCGATAGCCACGCGGCACACGGCCGAAAAAATGTCTACTTCGCGGTCCACTGTCGAGCCCGCCACCGATTGGCAGCGGTCGTCGATGTAGTCGTTGAAGTCGGTCGGCTGCAGTTCGGCAAAGCTCTTGAGAATGAAGCGCGAGGTGACCGACGCCTCGCGCATCTTCTTGCCGGTCGGCTTGCGGAACTTCTTGCCGGCCAGGCTCGGGTGCGGGTTCTTGTGCGCTGCGTAGGCGGTGGCGACGTCCACGCGGGGCAGTCCGGCGTCTTCCAGGATGGCGTTGATGATGTAGCCCTCGACCTCGAAGCCCTTGTGGCGCGGTGATTCCTCGCGCAGGTAGCGGGCGAGCAGGTCGCCGAACGAGAACCGGCGAGCCTTGCCGTAGTCAACGAACAGGCCCTGTCGGCGCTCGGATTCGATGCGCTGCTGGATTTCCACGGCCTCGTCCTCGGAGGCGGCGAACAGGGTCTGGTCGGGGTAGCCGACCTGGCGCACGCGCACCGCGAACGAGTCGTTCAGCCGCGAGACCTTGGGCTTGAAGCCCTTGGCCTTCAGCTCTTCGATGTAGGCCTTCACCGGCTTAACGGCGCTGTGGGTAAAGGTGAGGGTGAGGTCGTCGCGGTTCTGGACCGTGACCTTGAACCGCGAGCGGTTCTCGATGGACGCCATGACGTTGCTCCGTTGGTTGTGGAGCAATGTCTAGGAAGGCGTTTTAGCCTTTCTGCGCATCGCTGGTACGAAGGGCAAGGGATTGCCACCAAATTGCCACCAGCTGCGCCAGACACACAAAATCCCCTGCGTCAGGGGCTTCTATATCCTTGATATACAAGGAAATTCATGGTCGGGGTGAGAGGATTCGAACCTCCGGCCTCTACGTCCCGAACGTAGCGCTCTACCAGGCTAAGCTACACCCCGATCTCGTCTGGGTTGATTTTCGGTTGAAGCCGCCGCGCTTCGCTTGTTGCGAACAGCTGCCAGGCGCCTCAAACCGTACGTCCCAAAGAGTAAGCACATAAGTCTAGCAGAGCCTGCTGAGCAGGGCCGGGTTTGATTTGCCCGAGTGCGTTTTCGGCGATGCGGATTTCGCTTTGTGCGGCCTCACGCACGGTTTCCATGGCGCCGCACTGATGAACGACAGCCATGACGTCATTCAGTGCGGATGCGTCGCCCTGGCGAATGGCGTGTTCGATCAGTGACCGCTGCGCGGGTGAGCAGCGTTGCATCGCAATGATCAGGGGCAGGGTGGGTTTTCCTTCACGCAAATCGTCGCCGATGTTCTTGCCGAGCTCTTCGGACTGACCGCTGTAATCGAGCAGGTCGTCGATTAGCTGAAAGGCCGTGCCGAAGCTGCGGCCCGCCAGTGCCATCTGTTCCTGCGTGGTCAGGTCTGCTTCGGCGAGGACGGCGCCGATGCGCGCTGCAGCTTCAAACAGCTTGGCAGTCTTGAAGCGAATGACCTGCAGATAACGTTGCTCGTCGACTTCAGGGTCATGCATATTGAGCAACTGCAGCACTTCGCCTTCAGCGATCACATTGGTCGCGTCGGCAAGAATGTCCAGAATGCGCATGCTGCCCACGGACACCATCATCTGAAAGGCGCGGGAGTATAGGAAGTCTCCAACCAGCACACTGGCGGAATTGCCGAACAAAGCGTTCGAGGTCTCACGTCCACGCCGCATGGAAGATTCGTCCACTACGTCGTCATGCAAGAGTGTGGCGGTATGGATGAGTTCGACGACCGCGGCCATGACATGCTGTTGCGTTCCGCGGTATCCAAGCGCCTGTGCCACAAGCAAAAGCAAGGCGGGACGCAGGCGCTTGCCGCCCCCGGCAATGATGTAGCCGCCGATGGTGTTAATCAGAGCGACCTCGGAAGCCAGATGTGTCTGGATCGCCCGGTCCACTGCCTCCATGTCCTGGGCAATGGGAGCGAAGACGGAGTGGATCGACGGAGCTGCCGCCTTGGTTGGCGAGTGCGCGGTTGGAGAAGGCATGGAAGGCGGTTGGGTGCTGAAGGCAGGCAGATTGACGATTTTTTATCTTTGTCGTGTCTACGCATTCTATGAACCTGTCCTTGCGGGCATGGCGCAACAGCTCCCGGGTTTGCCGGTGAACAACGCTGTGTTGACTTTGCAGGAAAAATGACGGCTGGTGCTAGAATGAAAAGCTTTTTCCAGGTTGCGACAAAAAGTCGGGCGCGGTCTGGTGATCCGTGCGGGGCCTTCGCAGGGGGGTGCCGCGATTTCAATGAGGTGAACTTATGTATGCGGTCATAAAAACCGGCGGCAAGCAGTACCGTGTTGCAGCTGGCGAAAAAATCAAGGTAGAACAGATGCCGGCAGACGTAGGTCAGGATATTGTGCTGGAAGAGGTGCTCGCCGTGGTGAACGGTGATGATGCCAAATTCGGCACACCCCTGGTCGACGGTGCAAAGGTGACGGCCAAGGTGCTGTCGCACGGGCGACACGACAAGGTGCGCATTTTCAAGATGCGTCGCCGCAAGCACTATCAAAAGCATCAGGGGCATCGGCAGAACTACACCGAGCTTCAGATCGAAGCGATTTCGGCCTAAGGAGTAACAGACATGGCACAGAAAAAGGGCGGCGGCTCAACCCGCAACGGCCGCGACTCGGAATCCAAGCGACTTGGCGTGAAAGTGTATGGTGGCCAAGGCGTTTCGGCCGGCGGCATCATCGTGCGCCAGCGCGGCACCAAATTCCATGCAGGCCACAATGTCGGCATTGGCAAGGATCACACGTTGTTCGCGCTGGTCGATGGGCATGTGGAGTTTGCGGTGAAGAGCGCATTCAATCGCCAGACGGTTTCGGTCGTATCCAGCTAAGCGCAAATTCCGGCGCGCGGTTTGCCGGAACAGGGTGAACAACCCAACAACGCCCCGGCGCGGAGAGGCATGGCCCACATTCAGTGGGCCTGCATCGCCTGCCGGGGTTTTCTGTTTTTTCAGCGAAACGAGACACTGCCGTGAAATTTGTCGATGAAGTCGTGATCGAGGCGCATGCCGGAAACGGCGGCAACGGCTGTGTGTCGTTTCGCCGCGAGAAATTCATTCCGTTCGGCGGACCGAATGGAGGCGATGGTGGCCGAGGCGGGCATGTGATCGCCCGCGCGGATGTCAACCTCAACACCCTGGTCGATTTCCGCTTTTCCAAGCTGCACCGCGGGCGCAATGGCGAGCATGGACGTGGTTCGGATCAATATGGGGCGGGCGGGGCCGACAAAGTACTGCGCATGCCTGTCGGCACGCTGATTTACGACGCGCAAACAAATGAACTGCTCGCAGATCTGGTGCAGGATGGGCAGGAGATCATCATTGCGCATGGCGGGCAGGGGGGGCTTGGCAATCTGCATTTCAAGTCCAGCGTCAACCGCGCTCCGCGTGAGTCGACCAAGGGGCAGGAGGGTGAAATCCGCAAGCTCCGTCTCGAACTCAAGGTGCTGGCCGACGTGGGACTGCTGGGCATGCCCAATGCAGGCAAGAGCACGCTCATTTCCGCGGTATCGAACGCACGACCAAAAATTGCGGACTATCCCTTCACGACCCTGTATCCCAACCTCGGGGTGGTGCGACTGGGGCCGGGGCGCAGTTTTGTGATCGCGGATATTCCTGGGCTGATCGAGGGCGCGGCGGAAGGGCTCGGCCTGGGGCACCAGTTCCTGCGGCACTTGCAGCGCACTAAATTGCTGCTGCACATTGTCGATATGGCGCCGGTTGAGGAGAGGGCCGATCCGGTCAAGGATGTGCGCGCCATCGTGGCAGAACTGAAAAAGTACGATGCGCAATTGGCGTCCAAGCCCCGCTGGCTGGTGCTCAACAAGCTGGATCTGCTGCCTGAAAGCGAGCGTGACGCGGCAGTGAAATCGCTGGTGCGGCGCTTGCGCTACAAAGGACCGGTTTTCCCGATTTCGGCACTGCCGCGCGAGGGGCTCGACCCCTTGCTGCACGCCATTGCCGAGCACATTGGCCAAAGCAAGCCGGTCGAGACCGTCGAACCCGATCCACGTTTCCGAGACGATGTCAGCAACTGAAATCCAGAACGCACTCTCCGTCGTGCAGCAGGCGCGACGCCTCATCATCAAGGCCGGTTCCAGCCTGGTGACCAACGAGGGCCGTGGCGTCGATCTAGATGCCGTGTCGCGCTGGGCGGGGCAGATCGCCGGTCTGCGCGCGGCAGGCAAGGACGTCATTCTGGTGTCCAGTGGCGCCATAGCGGAAGGCATGCGCCGCCTGGGCTGGACGCAGCGTCCGCGCGAAATGCATCAATTACAGGCCGCCGCCGCTGTGGGGCAGATGGGTCTGGCGCAGGCCTATGAAACCGCGTTTCGCGCACGCGGCATGGTCGCAGCGCAAGTCTTGCTCACCCATGCTGATCTGGCGGATCGCCAGCGCTATCTCAATGCCCGCACCACACTGCTCACCTTGCTGGAACAGGGCGTGGTGCCGGTCATCAACGAGAACGACACGGTGGTGACCGACGAGATCAAGTTCGGTGACAACGACACGCTTGGCGCGCTGGTGACCAATCTCGTGGAAGGCGATGTGCTCATCATCCTCACCGATCAGTCCGGCCTCTACAGCGCAGACCCGCGCAAGCACGCCGATGCCCGGCTCATTGCGCAGGCGGATGCAGAAGATGCCGCGCTGCAAGCCATGGCGGGCGGCGCCGGCACCGGCATTGGCACAGGCGGAATGGCCACCAAAGTGACTGCGGCACGCCGTGCCGCGCGCAGCGGCGCGCACACCGTGATTGCCAGCGGGCGCGAACCGGACGTGTTGCTGCGCCTTGCGCGCGGCGAGATCGTAGGTACCCAGCTTCTGGCGGGACACGCCAAGCTTGCGGCGCGCAAGCAGTGGATGGCCGATCATCTGCAACTGCGCGGCTGGGTGACGGTGGATGATGGCGCGGCGCGGCGGCTGCGAGAGCAGGGCGCAAGCCTGTTGCCGGTCGGCGTGGTGGATGTTCAGGGCGATTTCGAGCGGGGCGATGTCATTGCCGTACGCGATGGAGCCGGTGCGGAAGTGGCGCGCGGCCTGAGCAACTATGCTGCTTCGCAGGCGCGCCGCATCATGCGCCATGCGTCAGCGGAAATCGAAACCATCTTGGGATTCAGTGAAGAACCCGAGCTGGTGCACCGCGACAATATGGTGTTTCCGTAGCTCAGACTTGGCGCGAGCTTGCCGATTCAGTATGGCAGGGCGCGTAGACCCTGTTTGATGCGTTGCGCCATGTCTGCCGCGGTGCCGTTCGCGGCGTTGTCCCTGCAAAAATCATCGCTGTACAGGGTGGAGTGGATGCGTGTGGCGCCCTTTTCGCGAATCGGCTGCCAGTCGCCTGTACTCGCGGCGGTCCATTGCTTGCTGGCGTCGTTCCAGATCGCGTAGATCTTCCATTGTTTGAGTGTGCAGTTGATGCCTTCGAAGGTGACATTGCTTGGCCCGCCCGCAGTTTTGGCGACGAGGGTGTAACGCACGGTTTGCCCAGGCTGCACCGAGATCGAGGCGGCATCGACGAAAAATTGCAACGCGCCGCCCGCAGTGATGTGGACATGCAGCAGTTCACCAGGGGCAGCGGGGAACACCACCGGAGATTCGGCTTTGTTGCTCGCCTTGGCACCGAACCAGCCACTGTCATCCGGCGCCTGCGCGTGGGCCATTGGGGTGAAGATCAAGCCCGCCAGTAGGCAGGTGCGTGTTGCGGCGAGCCCGCGTGCCGAAAAGAAAAGTGTCATGCGGGATCCGGGTTGTCGAGGATGGGTAGCTGCTCACCGTCATGCGCAACAGCCGTATCGTCAGGCGACTGGCGGTGGCGCAGATTGGCACGCAGGTAGCGGGTACGCGGTTCAGCGCGGGGAATGAAGTGCGAGAGCTCGGTGAGGGCCAGCTGATACACCTCGCGCTTGAACTCGATCACGCTGTCGAGTGGCACCCAATATTCGTTCCAACGCCAGGCGTCGAACTCCGGGTGCGTGGTCGCGCGCAGGCAGACATCGCAGTCGCGCCCGGTCAGGCGCAGCAGGTACCAGATCTGCTTCTGGCCTTTGTAGATGCCGCGGCTGTCGCGGCGCACAAAATGGTTGGGAACGTCGTAGCGCAGCCAATGCCGTGTGCGGGCAATGATGCGAACATGGCAAGGATTGAGGCCGACCTCCTCGTGCAACTCACGGTACATCGCCTGCTCGGGTGTTTCGCCCGGATTGATGCCGCCCTGGGGAAACTGCCAGGAATGCGCTCGCACGCGCTTGCCCCAGAACACCTGATTTCTGGCGTTGAGCAGGATGATGCCCACGTTGGGACGGTAGCCTTCACGATCCAACATCGCCTGGTCCTCGATCTTTTAGAATTCTGTTTTTAATTATAGGCAGCACCGTCAAGTTGTCGTGAGGCGGGAGGGCTTCTTGCACTGGCCATGCTGCGTTTGTCGGCCCGTCTGATGCAAGCGGTTGACTCTCCCGAGTTTTCTCCTTTTTTGTCGGCTTTGTGCCGCTCTGCATGAAAATTTCCCGTTTTTTCATCTCGACTCAGAAAGACGATCCGGCCGATGCCGATATTCGCAGCCAGGCGCTGATGTTGCGTGCGGGCATGATCAAAAAACACGCTGCGGGACTTTACAGCTATCTGCCGCTGGGCCTGCGCAGCATCCGCAAGGTCGAGGCCATCGTGCGCGAAGAAATGAACCGGGCGGGTGCCATTGAGTTGCTCATGCCCGTGGTGCAGCCCGCCGAGCTGTGGCAGGAAACCGGGCGGCTGGACAAGTTCGGCCCCGAGCTGTTGCGCATCAAGGACCGGCATGGCCGCGACTTCGTGATTCAGCCGACTTCCGAGGAGGTCGTGACCGATCTGGTGCGCAGCGAGGTGCGCAGCTGGCGCCAGCTGCCGCTCAACTTTTATCACATCCAGACCAAGTTCCGCGATGAGCGTCGCCCGCGTTTTGGCGTCATGCGCGCGCGTGAATTCACCATGAAGGATGCGTATTCCTTCGACCGAGATTTCGAGGCGGCGCAGGCCAGTTACCGCGCCATGTTCGAGGCCTACAAGCGGATTTTCCAACGCTTTGGCTTCGAGTTCCGTGCGGTTGCGGCCGATTCCGGCGCCATCGGTGGCTCGCTGAGTCATGAGTTCCACGTCATTGCCGACACCGGCGAAGACGCTATTGCCTATTGTGAGGGCTCGGACTATGCCGCGAACATCGAGAAGGCCGAAGCACTGCCGCTGATCGCCGTGCGAGCAGAGCCGACGCAGCCGCTGCGCAAGACACCCACGCCGGGTGCAGCCAAATGCGAGGATGTCGCCGCGCTGCTGGGCATTACGCTGCAGAGCACCATTAAATCAGTGGTGCTCGCGGTGGACGCCGACAAACCGGGGCAGGCGGCAACTATCGTGCTGCTGCTGGTGCGCGGCGATCATGCGGTCAACGACATCAAGGTCAGCAAACTCGCCGGGCTCTCTAACACCCGCATGGCGACAGAGGCCGAGATCATCGCCACCTTTGGCACGCCGCCGGGCTACATTGGCCCGATCGGCACGCTGCACCCGGTGCGAGTGATTGCCGATCGCACCGTGGCGAACATGCACGACTTTGTTGTCGGCGCCAACGAGATGGATTATCACTACACCGGGGTCAACTGGGGCCGCGATCTGCCCGAGGCGGAAGTTGCCGACATCCGCAATGTGCTGGCGGGCGATCCCAGTCCGGATGGCAAGGGGACGCTGTCGATCTGCCGTGGCATCGAGGTAGGGCATGTGTTCTACCTCGGTACCAAATATTCAGCCGCGATGGGCGCGACCTTCCTCGACGACAAAGGCAAGTCGCAAACCCTGGAAATGGGGTGCTACGGCATCGGCATCACGCGCATTCTGGGCGCGTGCATCGAGCAGAACCATGACGCCCGGGGCATGATCTGGCCCGACGCCATTGCCCCGTTCACCGTGGTGATCTGCCCCATAGGCTATGACCGCAGCGATGAGGTACGCAACGCCGCAGACGCGCTGTATGCCGAACTCACCGCTGCCGGGGTGGATGTTGCGCTGGACGACCGTGGCGAGCGCCCTGGCGTGATGCTGGGCGACTGGGAGCTGATCGGCGTGCCGCATCGCCTGGTGATCTCCGATCGCGGGCTCAAGGCTGGAACGGTGGAGTATCAGCATCGCCGCGATACCGCTCCCACTGTGTTGCCGCTGGCCGAAGCATCCACGCAGTTGCAAGCCCGGTTGCAGCGCTGACTCGGCAGGAGCGCGGCGGCATGCGTGGTCTGTCTCGCCGCGAGTGGCTGCTACGCAGCGTGGGTGCGGGCGCGGCCATCGGGGTGGGCTGGTGCCTGCCTGCCGCCCCCGCCTGGGCCGGGGCGCAAAAGGAAGAGCAACTCAGCGATGCGGTGCGCACCGCGTTGGCTGCGCAAATTGCTGAGGCACCTCCGCCGCAGCCGCATTTCCGCGATGCCAATCACTTCGCCCAATACTGGGTCTGGTTGGCGACCGAATCGGTGCGGTTGCAGAACCGCATTCTGGGGTTTTCCGTGCGGCGCGATTTTCTGCAGACCGTCTGGTACGAAGCGCACCGAGCCGGTCTGGAGCCCGCGCTGATCCTGGGTTTGATTCAGGTGGAGAGCGGCTTCAAGAAATACGCCATTTCATCGGCCGGGGCGATGGGCTACATGCAGGTGATGCCGTTCTGGACCCAGCAGATCGGCAACGGCGATATCACCAGCTTGTTCCACATGCAGGTCAACCTGCGCTACGGCTGCGTGATCCTGCGCCACTACCTCAACATCGAGAACGGCAATCTGTTCTACGCCCTGGGCCGCTATAACGGCTCGCGCGGGCGGGCGGCTTATCCGGATGCGGTGCTCGCCGCGCGCCAGCGCTGGCTGGTCGCGGGCGGTTCGGGCTGATCGAAGTGCCGTGCGGCATCAGCGCGGCATCATGCTGCCCATGCGCTGCATCATCTTGAACATCTTGCCGCCCTTCATCTTTTTCATCATGTCGCGCATCTGCTCGTACTGCTTGAGCAGGCGGTTGACTTCCTGAACCTGCACTCCGGCACCTGCGGCGATGCGGCGCTTTCGCGTGGCCTTGATGACGTCGGGTTTGTGACGCTCCTGCGGCGTCATGCTGTGGATGATGCCCTGCATGCGGCGCATGTCGCGCTCGGCGCGCTTCATGTCGGCCTGGCCGGCCTTGGCCTGCATGTCGGCCGGAAGCTTGTCGAGCATGCCCTGTAGGCCGCCCATTTTGTTCATCTGCTGCAGCTGCATGAGGAAGTCGTTGAGGTCGAACTGGGCACCCGATTTCACCTTGGCAGCGAGTTGCTGTGCGGCGTCGAGATCGACCTGGCGCTGCGCCTGCTCCACCAGCGCGAGGATGTCGCCCATGCCCAGGATGCGGTCGGCCATGCGGCGCGGATCGAAGGGCTCCAGACCGTCGATCTTCTCCGACACCCCGGCGAACTTGATCGGTGCCCCGGTGACCTGGCGTACCGACAGCGCCGCGCCGCCGCGCGCGTCGCCATCGAGTTTGGTGAGGACGATGCCGGTCAGCGGCAGGGTGTCGTGGAAGGCGCGCGCGGTGTTCACCGCGTCCTGGCCCTGCATGGCATCGACCACGAACAGGGTTTCGATGGGCTTGAGCGCGCCGTGCAATTCCTGGATTTCGCGCATCATCGCCTCGTCCACCGACAGGCGTCCGGCGGTGTCGACCAGCAGCACGTCGAAGTGATGGCTGCGCGCATAGTCGACCGCGCGGCGGGCGATGTCCAGCGGCTTGTCCTGTGGCGACGACGGAAAGAACTCCGCCCCGGCCTGCGCCGTGACCGTCTGCAACTGGGCAATGGCTGCGGGACGGTAAACGTCGCACGACACAGTAAGCACCTTTTTCTTCTGCCGCTCGGTCAGCAGCCGGGCGAGTTTGGCGGTGGTCGTGGTCTTGCCCGCGCCCTGTAGACCGGCCATGAGCACGATGGCTGGGGGCTGGGTGGCGAGGTTGAGCGGCACGGCGTCCCCGCCCATCAAGTCGGCCAGCTCGCGCTGCACGACGCCCACCAGCGCCTGGCCAGGGGTGAGCGAGCCGACCACGTCCTGACCGAGTGCCTTGTCTTTCACCCGCGCGGTGAATTCGCGCACCACGGGCAGGGCCACGTCAGCTTCCAGCAGAGCAAGCCGGACCTCGCGCAACATGTCCTGGATGTTCGACTCGGTGATGCGCGCTTCGCCCTTGAGGGTCTTGACCACACGGGATAGGCGCTGGGTGAGATTGTTGAGCATGGGGTGGAGGGATCTGGTGTTCGGCGGACTGGACGGCGCGGAAAACCGCCCGCTCACAGCCCGGCTTTGCTGCTGCAAGCGCATCTTGACAGCAAAGGGCTCGGTTAAACTCGAAACATGTCGATTTTAGTGAATAGCCTCGCCTTTGCGCTGTATATGCTGGCCGCTTTGTTGTCGCGGCCCAGCCCCGTGCTGGCGCTCGGCCATGCGGAAGGCGTCGTGACTGGAGCGATGCGGCGCTCGGAGCGCTGGTCCACTTGGGTGATGGCGCTTGCCTGGATTGCGCAGACCGTGACCTTTGCCCTGGTACTGCACGGCGAGCTGCAGCCGCATTTCGGCTTCGCTCAGGCCCTGTCTGTGACCTTCTGGCTGGTGGCTGCGGTCTACTGGGTGGAGAGCCTGTATTACCCGCTGCAAACTCTGCGCAGCTGGATCTGCCTGCTGGCGGCGGTCTCCATTTTGCTCACCTGGGTGTTTCCCGGCGGCTTCACTCCGCCTTATGGCGCGGGGCCAACCTTTGCGCTGCACTGGGCCATGGGTATCGCGGCTTACGGCCTGTTTGGAGCGGCAACCCTGCATGGCATTTTGCTGTGGACTGCAGAGCGCTCGCTTCATCGCCGCAAGGGATCGGTTGCTGGCGTGTCGCGCAGCCTGCCTTTGCTCACGCTCGAAAAACTCACCTACCGCCTAGCGGGCGTGGGCTTCGCGCTGTTGACGGCCTCCCTCATTTTCGCCGCGACTTTCAGCGAGGAACTGTTCGGCAAGCCGTTCGAGCTCAATCACCAGGCGGTGTTCGGCATTGCGGCCTGGATGCTGTTTGCCATTCTGATGATCGGACGGGTGTTTCTGGGCTGGCGGGGCACGCGGGCGCTGGTCTGGCTGTTTTCCGGCACGGTGCTGTTGATGCTGACTTACATCGGCTCGCGCTTTGTGCTGCAGGTGATCTTGCACCGATGAAATATCTGATCCTGTTCGTCGTGGTGATTGTCGGGCTGATGTTGATCAAAAAATCGCAACAATCCAGGGACGTGCCGCCGCCCAACCCACCACGCAAGGCTCCTCAGGTGCCCGAGGCCATGTTGCCCTGTGCGCGTTGCGGCGTGCATTCGCCTGCAAGTCGCTGCGTCATGCGGGATGGCAAGCCGTATTGCAGTGAAGAGCATGCCCGCCTGGGGTCGTAGGCCGACTGCGGCGCCGGCCGCTGAAAGTGCGTTTGCGCGGTCGATGTTCGCGCCCTCCACCTCTCCTGCAGGTCTAGCATTCGTCCCCTCGTCGCGTTTGGGCCGCGAACGTCTGCGCACCTTTCGCGTGCTGGCCGGGGCGCGGCTGCTCATGGCCCTGATGTTGCTCGGCTGGCTGGTGTTGCTGCCCATACTGCAGGCGGTGACCCCGCCACGCCAGCCATCGGCGGTCGCACTGGGCTACTGGATTGCTGCAGCCTATGCGGTACAGACGGGCTTGAGCCTGTGGTGGAGTTTCCGGCACAGCGGTGGCTTGGCCTGGCAGGTTCTGGCCGCCATCTCCGTCGATCTGCTGGTGTTCACGCTGCTGCAGTTCACCGCAGGTTATCCGTCGCGCGAGTTTTCTCTGATTTACGCGCTGCCTGTGTTGGCGGCCGGCATCTATGGCACCTTGTCGCTGACGTTATTTGTCGCCGCGCTGGTGACCCTGATCCTGCTGGGAAGCGCGGTGTCTGGTTTGTTCGCCGGTGCGGCCGAGGCCGAGCAGCACCTGTTCAATGCGGCCTTTGTCGGCGCGGCGTACTTTGCGGTGGCGGTGCTGACCTGGCAGTTGTCGCAGCGGTTGGCGCGGCAGGAAGCGCGTGCCAGCGCCAGCGAGTCGATGGCGCGACGGCAGATGGCGCTGAACCAGCGGGTGATCGAGGCGCAGCATGACGGGGTGATGGTGGTCGACCGGCACATGGTGCTGGAGGCGCTCAATCCAGCGGCGCAGCAGCTGCTCGATCTGCCCTGGAGCGACGCGGTGACCGCGCGCTGGCTGGGCGGGAGAAAGGCGCTGGGCGATCTGCCGGTTGCTGCCGTGGTGCGTCAGGAAATCGAGCGCATGGCCATTGACGGCGAGGAGGCGCTGGAGGTGCAGGTGCGCACACCTGCGGGACGCAGGTTGCTGCTGCGCCTGTCTACCCTAGAGAATCTGCCGGGTGGTGTCGGCTATTTGATCGTGCTGAAGGACCTGCGCGAGATCGACGCCCGCATCCAGCAGGAAAAGCTTGCGGCCATGGGGCGGCTGGTGGCCAGCGTGGCGCACGAGATCCGTAACCCGCTGGGCGCCATCGGGCAGGCCAACCAGCTGGCTAAAGAGTTTGCGACCGATGCGGCGCAGCTCGAACGTCTGCATCACCTCATCGGCCAGAACGTCGAGCGCATCAACCGCACGGTGGAAGATGTGCTGGAGCTGGGTCGCACCGCGCCGCGTGAGGTCAGCCTGATACTGTGCGCGCCGCTGCTGCATGAGCTGCACGCCGAGTTCGATACGCCCGACGCGGGTCGCATCGGCCTGTTCATTCAGGACGACGCGGCGCAGATCTGCTTCGACGCCCTGCATCTGCGGCGGGTGCTGGTCAACCTGCTGAGCAACGCGCGGCGCTATGCCACCAACCAGCCGCGTTCTATTGAAATCCGTCAGCTTGGCGCGGAACGGGTGCGCGAAATCCAGGTGGCAAACGATGGCCCGCTGATCGACGCTGAACTGCGCGCACAACTGTTTGAGCCCTTCCGCACCACCAGCAGCCGGGGCGTGGGGCTGGGCTTGTATATTTCCCACGAACTCTGTCTGCGCAATGGCGCGCGCCTGCTGTACCGCGTTGAGCGGGAAGGCACGCCGCAAGCGCTTGGCTCCTTCGTCATACAGATCGCACCGGCCCCGTGACATGAATCCAGCAGATGTGCACATTCTCATCGTCGACGATGAGCCGGATCTGCGCGAGCTCTACACCCTGAGCATGGTGCGCGAGGGCTGGCAGATTGACGTGGCAGAGACCGTGGCGCAGGCGCGCGATCACCTGTCCAGGCAGCGCTACGCGCTGATGCTCACCGATATGCGCTTGCCCGATGGCGAGGGCCTTGATCTGCTGCGCTGGCTGGAAAGCCAGCCCGACCGCCACGAGAAGTCCATTGTCATCACCGCCTACGGCAGCGCGGGCAATGCGGTGGCCGCGCTCAAGGCAGGGGCGTTCGACTATTTGAGCAAGCCGGTGGATCTGGCTGCGCTGCGCCGCACGGTGCATGCTGCCATTGCCACTGCCGCAGGAGAGGCACAGGCGCCAGCCAGCAGCGCGCTGCAGCGCATGGTGGGCGAATCGGACGTGATCCGCGCGCTCAAGCAGACGCTGCAGCGTGTGGCGCGCAGCATGGCGCCGGTGTTGATCCAGGGCGAGTCGGGCACAGGCAAGGAGCTTGCCGCGCGGGCGGTGCACGAATGCAGCGCACGCGCGGCCGGGCCTTTCGTTCCGGTGAACTGCAGCGCCATTCCCGAGCAGTTGCTCGAAGCCGAGTTCTTTGGCTACCGCAAAGGCGCATTCACCGGGGCGATGGCCGATCATGCTGGCTTCTTCGCCGCGGCACAGGGCGGCACCCTGTTTCTCGACGAGATCGGCGAGCTGCCTTTGGCGATGCAGGCCAAGCTGCTGCGCGCGGTGCAGGAGCGGCGCGTGCGTCCGGTGGGCGAGACGGCGGAAATCGCGGTTGATGTGCGGCTGGTCAGTGCCACCCATCGCAATCTGGAGCAGATGGTGGCGCAGGGGCAGTTTCGACAGGATCTGTTCTATCGCCTCAATGTCATCGCCGTGGCCCTGCCGCCCCTGCGCGAGCGCCTGGACGATCTCCCGCTGCTGGTCGAGGCCTTGCTGGGTGACATCCGTCGCGACAATGCCCGGCCCGGCCTGCGCCTGAGCCCGCTGGCGCTGCAGCACCTGCGTCAGCATCGTTTCTCGGGCAATGTGCGCGAGCTCGACAATCTGCTGCACCGCGCGGCGGCGCTGTCGATGCAGGACCTGCTCGGCCCCGAAGATATTCCCCTGCCCGATCATGCGGGGCAAGTGGCGGTGGCCTCGCCCGTGGCGAGGTTGCCGGACGCGTCGTTGCCGGCTCGGGCCATGGCGTTGCAGCAACCGGGCCGCCCTGTCGCGCGCACCGCGCAGGAGATCGCGTCCCTCGATCTGCCTCAGCCGCCGATGACCCAGTTCGCGGCGCAGGCGCCGCTACCGCCCGATCTCGGTACCTATCTCGATCAAGTCGAGCGCAGCATTCTGTGCGAAGCGCTGCGCCGCACACGCTTCAACCGTACCGCCGCCGCGCAGTTGCTCGGCCTGAACCTGCGCCAGATCCGCTACCGCATGGAGCGGCTGGACATCCGTGATCCGGCGGATGCGCCGGACGATTTCGCCGGATGAAGCCCAGCCCGGCCAGGACCGCGCGCTTGCCGGACGTCGGCTGGATGCCGCATGCCCGGCATGTGCCGTCGCCCAATGCGGATGCTCGGCCTGAAGGCATGCCCATCGATCTGCTGGTGATCCATTGCATTGCCCTACCGCCCCGGCAATATGGCGGTGATGCGATTGAGCGTCTGTTCTGCAACCGTCTCGATCCGGCGGAGCACCCCGCGTTTGCCGCGCTGGCTGGCCTGAAGGTCTCGGCGCATTTCGTGGTGCAGCGCAACGGGGTGCTCACCCAGTATGTGTCCTGTGCGCAACGTGCATGGCATGCCGGGGCATCGCATTTTTTCGGGCGTGCGCGCTGCAACGACTTCAGTATCGGCATCGAGCTCGAAGGCAGCGATGACACGTCGTTCGAGTCCGCGCAATATGACACCCTCATCGCCCTGGGGTCTGAGTTGCTGGCGCGCTATCCCCTGCGCGCCGTGGCGGGGCACAGCGATATCGCTCCAGGACGCAAGACTGATCCCGGCGTGGGCTTCGACTGGAAACAGATCAAGAATGGCCTCGCCCTGCCCGCGAGAGCCTTTCCATTCCAGCGATTCTGACGCGCTGCACTTGCGTCAATTGTGTATGACCCTGTGCATAAGCTGTGGGCTGACTGTCAATTTGTTCGACACTACGAATAGTGGTTGAAATTCGATCAGACCCTAGATATAGTGTCTTTGCGGTTTGAGAACACTTGCCCGGCGTCCTTCGTATTCGCGCAGACTTGCGCTATCGAAACCCAGATCCAGCAGGTCTTTCTCGGTCCGTCCAATCATTCCGTGTTGTCCCCGAGCCCCGTCGTATCGCGCCTCAGCGCCGATCGGGTTTGCGGCACAGCGCCCCTCGCCCCAAGGAGTTCCTGATGTCTGTGACCCCCCACGCCGCTCCCGAATCTGCTTCCTCAATCCCGCATTCCTCGCATCTCGATGTGGACACGCAGCAGCAGACCGCACTGGGTGATTTTTCCGATTACAAGATCATTCGTCGCAACGGCGCTGTCGTGGGTTTCGAGCCGGGCAAGATTGCCGTGGCGATGACCAAGGCCTTCCTCGCCGTGCAGGGCGGGCAGGGTGCGGTCTCGACCAGCATGCGTGACACCGTCAACGCGCTGACCGAGAGCGTGGTGCGCGCGCTGCTGCGCAGCCGTCCCAGTGGCGGCACCTTCCATATTGAAGACATCCAGGATCAGGTCGAACTGTCGCTGATGCGCACCGGTCAGCACGAAGTCGCGCGGGCCTATGTGCTGTATCGCGAGCGCCGTGCGCAAGAGCGTGCCAAGCAGAAGGCCACCGTGTCTGCGCAGGCCGACGCACCCGTGCTGCATGTGCTCGATGGCCATGTGCGCAAGCCACTCGATCAGGCCGCGCTGGTCGGTCTGATCGAATCGGCCTGCGCCCATCTGAGCGCCGACGTGAAGGCCGACCCCATCGTCTCGGAAACCCTGCGCAATCTGTATGACGGCGTGCCGATGCTCGAGGTCTACAAGGCGTCCATTCTGGCTGCCCGCACCCTGATCGAGCGTGACCCGGATTACTCCAAGGTTACCGCACGGCTGCTGCTGCACACCATGCGCCGCGAAACCTTGAACGAGGACGTTCCGCAGGGGCAGATGGCGCAACGCTACGCCGACTATTTTCCGCGCTGCATCAAGGAGGGTGTGGAACTCGAACTGCTCGACGAGCGGCTGGGCCAGTTCGATCTGGCCCGACTGGGCGCGGCGCTCAAGGCCGAACGCGATCTGCAGTTCGACTACCTCGGCCTGCAAACCCTGTACGACCGTTACTTCCTGGCCAACCGTGCCGATACCCGCGTGAACAAGGACGGCCGCCGCATCGAATTACCGCAGGCGTTTTTCATGCGCGTGGCCATGGGTCTGGCGCTCAACGAAATCGACCGCGAAGCGCGCGCCATCGAGTTCTACGAGTTGCTCTCCAGCTTCGATTTCATGAGCAGCACACCGACCCTGTTCAATTCGGGCACCCGCCGCTCGCAGCTCTCAAGCTGCTATCTCACCACCGTCGCCGATGATCTGGATGGCATCTACGAGGCCATCAAGGAAAACGCGCTGCTGTCCAAGTTCGCCGGCGGTCTGGGCAACGACTGGACGCGGGTGCGCGCCCTGGGCAGCCACATCAAGGGCACCAACGGCAAGAGCCAGGGCGTCGTGCCCTTCCTCAAGGTGGTCAACGACACCGCAGTCGCGGTGAATCAGGGCGGCAAGCGCAAAGGGGCGGTCTGCGCCTATCTGGAGACCTGGCACCTCGACATCGAGGAATTTCTCGAACTGCGCAAAAACACCGGCGACGACCGCCGCCGCACCCACGACATGAACACCGCCAACTGGGTGCCCGATCTGTTTATGAAGCGGGTGATCGAAGGGGGCGACTGGACGCTGTTCAGCCCGGCCGACGTGCCGGATCTGCACGACAAGTTCGGCCAGGATTTCGAGCACGCCTACACCCGCTACGAGCAGAAAGCGCGCGATGGCGAGATCAAGCTGTTCAAGACCATTCCCGCCGTGCAGCTGTGGCGCAAGATGCTGTCGATGCTGTTCGAGACCGGCCATCCCTGGATCACCTTCAAGGATGCGTGCAATGTGCGCAGCCCGCAGCAGCATGTCGGCGTGGTGCATTCGAGCAACCTCTGCACCGAGATCACCCTCAACACCAACGAGAGCGAAATCGCGGTGTGCAATCTGGGTTCGGTCAACCTAGTCGCACATCTGAAGGACGGACCAGACGGCACCAAGATCATCGACCAGGACAAGCTCAAACGCACCGTGCAGATTGCCATGCGCATGCTCGACAACGTCATCGACATCAACTATTACGCCGTGGCCAAGGCGCGCAACGCCAATATGAAGCACCGCCCGGTGGGCCTGGGCATCATGGGCTTTCAGGACTGCCTGTATCAACTGCGCATCCCCTATGGCTCGCAAGAGGCCGTGGAGTTTGCCGATCGTTCCATGGAGGCGGTCTGCTACGCGGCCTACTGGGCGTCGAGCGAACTGGCGCGCGAGCGAGGCCGCTACAGCAGCTACGGCGGATCGCTTTGGGATCGCGGCATCCTGCCGCTCGACAGCCTGAAGCTGCTGGCCGAGCAACGCGGCGGCTATGTCGAGGCCGACACCTCCAGCACCCTGGACTGGGATGCCCTGCGTGCGCGCATTCAGCAATATGGCATGCGCAACTCCAACTGCGTGGCCATCGCGCCCACGGCGACCATCTCCAACATCGTCGGGGTGGATGCCTGTATCGAGCCGACCTTCCAGAACCTCTACGTCAAGTCCAATCTGTCGGGCGAGTTCACCGTCATCAACCAGTATCTGGTGCGCGACCTCAAGGCGCGCGGCCTGTGGGACGCCGTGATGGTGGCCGACCTCAAATACTTCGACGGCAGCACACAGCGCATCGATCGCATCCCGGCCGACCTCAAGGCGCTTTACGCCACGGCCTTCGAGACCGATACCAAGTGGATCATCGAAGCCGCCGCACGTCGCCAGAAGTGGATCGACCAGGCGCAGTCGCTCAACATCTACATGGCCAACGCATCGGGCAAGCTGCTCGACGACACCTACAAGCTGGCCTGGGTGCGCGGCCTGAAGACCACTTACTACCTGCGCACCATCGGCGCCACGCATGCCGAGAAATCGACAGTCAGGGCGGGCCAGCTCAACGCGGTGCCACAGTCTGCAGGTGAGTCGCCCTCGGTCTCGACTTCATCCTCTGCCTCAGCTTCTGCGCAGGCCGTGGTGCAGTCCGGTGACATTCGCTTCTGCGCCATCGACAACCCGGAGTGCGAGGCCTGCCAGTAAGGCCTGCATGCAAGGTCGGCGCATCACAAGTGATCAAGTCACAAGCCACTTGCGATGCGCCTGCACAACACGCAGCAAGCAAACCACGCAGTACCACTTCATCTATGTTGAGCCTTTGTGCTGAACGCTTGATAATCTAAAGAAGGTTATGAACATGCTTACTTGGGACGAACCGCAAACAAACTCTGCAAGCTCCGCGCAAGCCGCGCTGGCGGAGCGTTCACTTCAATCCATGCGCAGTGCAGCGGCGTCGCATCCATCGGCATCCACACCGGCACCAGCTCTAGCCGTGGCCGCAGACCTCTACAGCCAGCGCGCGGCCTCCACTGCGCGGGTGCGTGCCGAAGACAAACGCATCATCAACTGCAGCGTCGACGTCAACCAGCTCGTGCCCTTCAAGTACAAGTGGGCTTGGGACAAGTATCTGGCCTCCTGCGCCAACCACTGGATGCCGCAGGAAGTGAACATGTCGCGCGACATCGCCATGTGGAAAGACCCGAACGGCCTGACCGATGACGAACGCTTGATCATCAAGCGCAACCTCGGCTTCTTCACTACGGCCGACTCGCTCGCGGCCAACAACATCGTGCTGGGCACCTATCGCCACATCACCAACCCCGAGTGCCGCCAGTATCTGCTGCGCCAGGCCTTCGAAGAGGCCATCCATACGCACGCCTATCAATACATCGTCGAGAGCATCGGGTTGGATGAAAGCGAGATCTTCAACTCCTATCACGAGATCACCTCCATCCGTGAGAAGGACGAGTTCCTCATCCCCTTCATCGACACCCTGACCAACCCGGCATTCCGTACCTCAGCCTTCGGTGGCAGCGAGCGCAATGATCAGGAACTGCTGCGCTCCATCATCGTGTTCGCCTGTTTGATGGAAGGCCTGTTTTTTTATGTCGGCTTCACACAGATCCTGTCGATGGGGCGGCAGAACAAGATGACCGGTGCGGCCGAGCAGTACCAGTACATCTTGCGCGACGAGTCCATGCACGCCAACTTCGGCATCGATCTGGTCAACCAGATCAAGCTAGAGAATCCGCACCTCTGGACGCCCGAGTTCAAGCGCGAGCTCACAGGCCTGTTCCACCGCGCGGTCGAGCTTGAATACCGCTACGCCGAAGACACCATGCCGCGCGGCGTGCTGGGGCTGAATGCCTCGATGTTCAAGGGCTATCTGCGCTTCATCGCCAACCGCCGCGCGGTACAGATCGGCCTGGACGCCATCTTCCCCAATGAAGAGAACCCTTTCCCCTGGATGAGCGAAATGATCGACCTGAAGAAGGAACGCAACTTCTTCGAAACCCGTGTGATCGAGTATCAGTCGGGTGGCGCGCTGTCCTGGGAATGACGCATGCTTAACCTGCGAGCACGCACAGCAGAGTGATTGTTGACCGAGCCCATTCCGCCCAACGACATCCGGCCCCGCAGCGCTGGAGGGTGGAATCTCCTCCTCTGTTTTTCAGCGGCGCGCAGCACGGGGCATCCGAGGTGATGCCCCAATCCCTGATCAATCGTTTTTGGCGCGCCAACAGGCGCCTCACGCTCTGGGTGTCCAGAGGTGCAGGTCGCGCGCGCCGTTGCGCATTCCTTCCCGCAATGGCCTTGATGCCGAGGGAAGCGAATCCCCTGCTCGGATCAGCGCTGAGCCGATCGCAGGTGGTGCCGGCTGAACGCCGTGCCGATGTCCCGTACAGGAAACCGCCGGGAGGCGGGGCCGTGAGGCGCTCGGACGCGATTTGGCGACCGGCTCAACTTCAAAAGACTTGATCAAGGAGAATCACCATGGCAACTGCGAAAAAAGCTGCACCGGCGAAAAAGGCCGCAGCACCTGCGAAGAAAGCGGCTCCAGCGAAGAAGGCTGTGCCCGCGAAGAAAGCAGCTCCGGCGAAGAAGGCTGCGCCTGCGAAGAAGGCTGCGCCCGCGAAGAAAGCTGCACCGGCGAAGAAGGCTGCGCCCGCGAAGAAAGCTGCACCGGCGAAGAAGGCTGCACCGGCGAAGAAAGCGGCTCCGGCGAAGAAAGCTGCGCCCGCGAAGAAGGCTGCGCCTGCGAGGAAAGCGGCTCCGGCGAAGAAAGCTGCGCCTGCGAAGAAAGCGGCTCCGGCGAAGAAAGCTGCGCCTGCGAAGAAAGCGGCTCCGGCGAAGAAAGCTGCGCCGGTCCCCGCCAAGAAGGCGGCGCCCGCGCAAACCAAGCTGAACCCGCAAGCAGCCTGGCCGTTCCCGACCAGCAAGCCCTGAGCGTTCAGTGCATCTGCTAGCCCCTCAGGGGCGGCTAGAGTGCCGGGGATAGCCCAGCGTTTTCTTTCCAGCCCGGGTGGACTACCCGGGTTTTTCATTTCTGTGGTTCGCATGTCCTCATCTGCCCGCTATCCCGCCTGGCTTCACTCCGACGGCGCAGCAACTCTGCTTGATGTGCACGTCGTACCCAATGCGCGACGCACGCAACTGGATGGGGAGCATGGCGACATGCTGCGCGTGCGACTGGGCGCGCCTGCAGTAGACGGCAAGGCCAACGCCGCAATGACCGACTTTCTGGCGACGTGTTGCGCGGTGCCGCGCCGCGATGTGCAAATCAGGAGCGGACTGGCAGCGCGGCGCAAGCGCGTGCGCATCGAAGCCCCTGCCGATGCGGTATGGTTGCGGCTATCCGTCTTATTGCAGCAGTCCGGCTGAACCAGACTGTCCCGACATCATGAGCATCAAATCCGACCAGTGGATTCGCCGCATGGCGCAAAACACCGCGATGATCGAGCCCTTCGAGCCTGCGCAAGTCCGCGAGGTCGACGGGCGCCGCATCATCAGCTATGGCACCTCGAGCTACGGCTATGACATCCGTTGCGCCAACGAATTCAAGATCTTCACCAACATCAACAGCACCATCGTCGATCCCAAGAACTTCGACGAAAAATCGTTTGTCGACTTTCGCGGCGACGTGTGCATCATCCCGCCCAACAGTTTTGCGCTGGCGCGCACCATGGAGTATTTCCGCATTCCGCGCAATGTGCTCACCATCTGTCTGGGCAAGAGCACTTATGCGCGCTGCGGCATCATCGTCAACGTCACACCCTTCGAGCCCGAGTGGGAAGGTTATGTGACCCTGGAGTTTTCCAATACCACGCCACTACCCGCCAAGATCTATGCAGGCGAGGGCTGCGCGCAGGTGCTGTTCTTCGAAAGCGACGAAGTCTGCGAGGTCAGCTACAAGGATCGCGGCGGCAAGTACCAGGGCCAGCATGGCGTCACCCTGCCGCGCGCCTGAGCACGACAATACAGCGGGCAGTGGCAGCTTGTCGTTCGCGCTTTACGCCGCATCGAGCTCAGCCTGCCAGCGCGCCACCTGTGCACGCACCTGATTGGGTGCAGTGCCGCCCAGGTGGTCGCGCGCGGCCAGTGAGCCCTGCAACTTGAGCGCTTCAGGCGCGTCGGCGCCTATCAAAGGTGAGAAGCTGCAAAGATCGTCCAGGCTGATGTCTTCCAGACCAACGCCGCGTTCCACCGCGAAACGCACGGCATGGGCCACGGCCTCATGCGCGTCACGAAACGGCAGACCCTTCTTCACCAAATAGTCAGCTAGGTCGGTGGCGGTGGAATATCCCTGCAGCGCGGTGCGCTCCATTGCGTCCGCCTTCACGCGGATGCCGCCCACCATGTCGGTGAAAATGCGCAGGGTGTCGATGAGCGTGTCAGCGGTATCGAACAGCGGTTCCTTGTCTTCCTGGTTGTCCTTGTTGTAGGCCAGGGGTTGCGCCTTCATCAGCATCAGCAGGCTCATCAGATGGCCGGTGACCCGCCCGGTCTTGCCGCGGGCGAGTTCGGGCACGTCCGGGTTCTTCTTCTGCGGCATGATGCTCGACCCGGTGCAGAAGCGGTCGGCCAGGTCGATGAAGCCGAACGCCGGGCTCATCCACAGCACCAGCTCCTCGCTGAAGCGGCTGATGTGCACCATGATCAATGCGGCGCAGGCGCTGTATTCGATGGCGAAATCACGGTCGCTCACGGCGTCAAGCGAGTTCTGGCACACGCCGTCGAATCCCAGCAGTTCGGCCACGCGCAGGCGGTCGATCGGGAAGGTGGTGCCGGCCAGCGCGGCGGCGCCCAAGGGCAGGCGATTCACGCGGGTGCGGCAGTCGCGCAGGCGCTCGGCATCGCGGCCGAACATTTCGACATAGGCCAGCAGATGGTGGCCGAAGCTCACCGGCTGCGCCACCTGCAGATGGGTGAAGCCCGGCATGATGGTGTCGGCATGTTGGGCGGCGAGCTGCACCAGCGCGCGCTGAAGCGCGCGGAGCTGATGGATGGTTTGATCGATGCTGTCGCGCAGCCACAGACGGATGTCGGTGGCGACCTGATCGTTGCGGCTGCGGCCGGTGTGCAGGCGCTTGCCCGCGTCGCCCACGAGCTGGGTCAAACGGGCTTCGATGTTCAGATGCACGTCTTCGAGTTCGAGCTTCCATTCGAATGCGCCGGAATCGATTTCGGCGCGGATTTGTGCCATGCCGCGCTCGATCGACGCCAGGTCTTGCGCGCTCAGAATGCCTTGCTCGGTGAGCATCGTGGCATGGGCGAGCGACCCGGCGATGTCGAACAGCGCCAAGCGCTTGTCGAAGCTCACCGAGGCGGTGTAGCGCTGCACCAGATCGCTGACTGGCTCAGAGAAGCGCGCGGACCAGGCTTGCTGCTTGTGTTCGAATTGATCGTGCATGGGGAGACTTCGCAGGTGGGCGTTGCGGCGCCCGTGTTGGAAACGGTCAATTTTAGAGAAGCCTGCAGGTTCGGCCTGCAACACCAGGGACATGGCGGAACCGGTCACACAAAACGATACGGCAGTGCGCCTCGATATCTGTGGCGCAGGCAGCTTGGTGCGCGCACTGGTGGCGCTCAACGCGCTACTGGCCCTGGTTCTGCTGATGCGATTGCCTGTGGGCGATGGTCATGTCGAGATGCTCCTGTTGCTCGCGTGGGTGGAGCCCGCGGCCCTGCTGTGGCTGGCGCTGATGTGCATGACCCAGCGGCTCTGGCGCCTGCGCGCAACTGCCGCCGTGCTGGGTGTGTCCGCGGCGTTGGGTGGCATGTCCGCGTTAGGGCTGAATCTGATGGTGCAGCCATTGTTCGCCGCGCTGGCGCCGGGGACGGCGCAACAGCCCTGGCAGGCGGCGTTCGCCGGGGCGGCGCTGGCGCTGGTGTTCGTGCACTATCTGCAGCTGCGCGCCCGCGCCTTCACACCGATCGACATGCAGGCGCGGCTGAGTGAGTTGCAGTCGCGCATCCGTCCGCACTTTCTGTTCAACACCCTGAATGCGGCCAGCGCGTTGGTGCGCGAGCAGCCCGAGCGGGCTGAGGCGGTGCTCGACGATCTGGCCGAGCTGTTCCGCGCCAGCGTGGGTAAACCCGGCACCCTGGTCAGCCTGGAGCAGGAAATCGATCTGGCGCGGCGCTATCTCGACATCGAGTCGGTGCGGTTCGGAACGCGCATGCAGGTGGAGTGGACGGTGGATGACTCCCTGCTGCAGATCCGCATTCCCACGCTCACCCTGCAGCCGCTGGTGGAGAACGCCGTGCGGCATGGCGTGGAGCGCAGCAGCCGTCCGGTGCGGATCGACATCGATGTCGGCCGACGGCTGGGGCAGATCGAGGTGACGGTGCGCAACGATTTGCCCGCAATGAACGACGCGCCCGCGCCACGCCGCAACGGCACTGGCACCGCGCTGCGCAACATCCGCCAGCGTCTGCACCTGCTGTATGACATCGCCGCGGAGGTCGATCAGGGCGAGGTGGTGGAAGCGGGCGCTGCGCGCTGGCGCGCGCGATTACGCTTGCCGCTATGAATGTGCTGCTGATCGACGATGAGCCCCTGGCGCGCAGCCGCCTGCGCCGCCTGCTCGCAGAATTGCCCGAGGCCGCGCAGGCCACGGTGGACGAAGCCGCCGACGCCGCAGAGGCCTGGGCCCTGTTGCGCGCGCAGCGCTTCGACGTGCTGCTGCTCGACATCCAGATGCCGGGCCAGAGCGGCATGGACCTGGCGCGTCGGCTGGCTGGCGATCCGGGCATGCATCATCCCGCCATCGTGTTCGTCACCGCGCATGAAGAGCACGCGCTCGATGCGTTCGGCGTGGCGGCGGTGGACTATCTCACCAAGCCGGTGCGGCGTGAACGCCTGGCGCGGGCCATGGGCAAAGCCCTGCTGTGGCTGCGCGCCCAGGGTGTGGCGCAGCCATCGGTTCCCGCTGTCGAGACGGTCTATCTGACCGTGCAGGACCGCGGCGCGCTTAAGCGCGTGCCATTGACCGACATTCTTTACTGCCGCGCCGAGTTCAAGTACACCGTGGTGCAGACCGCGCAGCAGCAGTATCTGGTGGACATCTCCCTGGCCGATCTGGAGCAGCGCCATCCCGAGCATTTCGTGCGCATCCATCGCAGCGCATTGGTCGCCGCGCCTGCCATTCGCAGCCTGGAACGCCCGGCTCATTCTGCGGATGGTCACCAGGATCAGGAGATCGCAAGTGCCGACGCCGATGCCGGTGCGTGGGCCCTGCACCTGCACGGCGTGCCGGACACCCTGCCGGTCAGCCGCAGGCGGGTCGCTGCGGTGCAGACCTTGATGCGTCGCGCGCGGTCAACCCACAAGTAAGGCGATGGCGCCGAGCAGCAGGCAGTAGATGCCGAAGGGGCGCAGCGCTTTCATCTCGTGGTCGGTGAACCAGCGCATCAGGAACCAGGTGGACAGCCACGCGAACACGCCCGCCAGGACACCGGCGATGGCGATCATGCCCAGCAGTTCGTGCGGCACTCCGGCGTGCAGCAGCTTGGGCACTTCCAGCACACCGGCTGCAGCAATGATGGGAGTGGCGAGCAAAAAGGAAAACTTCGCCGAATCGGCATAGTTCAGCCCCAGCCCCAGACCGGCGACCAGGGTGGCGCCGGAGCGCGAAAACCCCGGAATCAGCGCGAGCGCCTGCGCCAGCCCCACCAGAAAGGCACGCGACCAACCCAGCTTGGGCAGATCGACCAGACCGCGCCGGTGCTTGAGAGAGTCGCCGCCGAGCAGCAGCAGGCCATTGAGCATCAGCGCCACGGCAGCAAAGGTGAAGCCACCGAACAGCGCCTTGATCTTGTGTGACAGTAGTAAGCCCAGCAGGCCGGCCGGAATGGTGCCCACGATGATTAGCCACAGCAGCCGCGCGTCCGGGGTGGACGCCTTGCCACCCGTGCGCACCCAGCCACCGATCAACCGCGCCCAGTCGCGCCAGAAGTAAATCAGCAGCGCCGTGGCTGTGCCGAGATGCAGCACCACGATGAAGGGCAGAAACCAGTCCGCCGTACGGTCGATCGGCCAATGGAACAGTGCGGGAATGAGGATGCTGTGTCCCAGGCTGGAGATGGGGAACAGTTCGGTCACGCCCTGGAGCGCGGCAATGGCCAACAGGTAGAGATGCATGGGCAGTTTTGGTGGTGAATCCGTGCGCGAGATGGCTTCAGTGGCGCAGATTCTTGCAGAGACATGCTGACATTCTGATGAGCATGCAGATTTGTTGCATTTTTTTACCGCTGATCTGTCACGGTAGAGTCACGCACGCTCTTTACATTTCACCCCTGATTGGGGGGGATATGTCTGAACTGAGTATGGCGGATGTGTTGTGCAAAACCCCATTGGGGCGTTGCGAGCAACAGCTCCGCAGTCACACACTGGGGGCGAAGCAGCGGCATGTCCTGATCCTGTGCGACGGTCGCCGCGCCCTGGGAGAGCTATGCGCCTTGATGGGTGATGCCGTGTTTCCGTTGGCGCAGCAACTCCTCGCATCGGGCCATGTCGAGAGAATCAGGACACCGGATTCTCCCACCCGAAACGACACCGCATTGAGCCCATCGGCGGTTCCTGCAGCGCAACTGGCGCAGACAGTGGCACCGCCCGCCAGGCGCTCCATCGCCTTGTCGCGCATGTATATGTTCGACATGGTCGAGCGCCTGCTCGGTCACCACAGCGGCCCCGCGCGAGCGCACCTGCGCGCGGCAGACCAGTCTGACGCCTTGCTGCCGGCCTTGCAGGAATGTCTGCAGCTCATCGCAGAAATTGCGGGTTCAACGCAGGCAGACAAGGTCAGGGCGCAGCTTTGCTCCATGATTCCGCAGGAATGGATTGCGCATTTTGCGCATCCAATGGGACAGCACGCCGATGCAGAGAATGCCTAGGCGCGAATGCATACAGTTACAACCTGATTCAAAAACATGGAGTCTGCGTTTTGTCAATTCAGGAACGCGTTAAGCCTTGACTGCGACAAAATGACGCGAATGCGCATGGGGCCTCCCTATAATGGGTTGCTTGTTCATTGGATCTTCAGACTCTCGTGCCTGCAATGAAAAAAGTCCTCTTTCTCGCTTCCCTGATGCTGGCGGCTACCGCGCACGCGCAGGACGTAGTTGGTAACGCTGCCGAGGGTGCCAAGCTCGTGGCAACCTGCCAAGGCTGTCACAACATGGGCGGAGGCTATCGCTCCTCCTTCCCTGAAATCTATGCCGTGCCCATGATCAATGGTCAGAGCGCACAGTACATCGTGGATTCACTGAAGGAATACAAGAACGGTAATCGTCGTTTCCCCACCATGCGTGCAATTGCGGCGTCGCTGACCGATCAGCAAATGGCGGACATCGCCGCCTACTACGCCGTGGCCAAAGGGCAGCCCATCAAATAACCTGTGGGGAGAACCAGAATGAAAAAATACCTATTGCTGGCTGCAGCCAGCCTGCTGATGGCACAGGTTGCCAGCGCGGCGGACATCAAGAAGGGTGAAGACCTGGTGAACAAGGGCGGCTGCATCGCCTGCCACGGCGCGGGTCTGGACAAGCCCATTGCCCCGAACTATCCCAAGCTCGCAGGCCAATATCAGAGCTATCTGTTCCACGCTCTGCAGCAATATCAGGCCAAGCACCAGACGCCGCTCTATGGCCGCAACAACGCCATCATGAGCGGCATGGTGGCGCAGTACAACACGCAGGATTTGCAAGACATTGCGGCCTACATCGCCAGTCTCAAGGGCGATCTGTACATCCGCGACGAAATGCATTGAGCCGCTTGGCAGCCATTGTGCACAGCAAAAAGCCCGGTTGAACACCGGGCTTTTTTTTGCTTGGGGAACCCGACCGGTTCAGGCGGTGAGTTCGGCAATGATGCGGTAAAGCAGCCGCACAGTCAGAATCACATACACCGCGCCGAAGAGGAAAATCAACGAAACGATGATCCGGATGGAATCTGCAGGCAGTGTGCTGAAAAATGGCGAGACCAGATAGCCTACGGTGAACAGCCCGATCAGCAGGGTCAACATCTTCCAGGCCTTGCCGACCTGGCCACCGGGAATCTTGCTGCGCAGCAGCAGCACGTCCATTAGGCCATAGATCATGATGGCAATGCCGATGGCATTGATGAAAAACGCGGTATCGATTTGCATGTCTCTCTCCAGGTAGTCGCCAATGTCTGTGCCGTACCCCCGATGTTGTGCCGGCGCGCATCGCTTGTTTACGATATTTACATTGTTCGGACGGCAGCGCGTGAATGTGATCGGGGTCAACCCCCATATCGTCAGAACGCAGCGCAAAAAGTGTGGCATATGTCACATGAATCCACAATGATGCGAGCGCACTGCGAACTTTCAAGGAATCGCCGGGCCGTCCCAAGCTTCCTTGACCCCCTCGGGGGGGCTGACGCGACAGCGGCAGGTCAGGGGGGCTTTCAACCTGGTGTTGCCCTGCTCACCGTGTCGCGTGCGAAACACAAATCCCGCCAGACGCGCGCCTTGTCCGCTGGGTTGCGCAGCAGGTAGGCGGGGTGATAACTCACGATCACCGGAATGTCGGCGAAATGATGTACCTGACCCCGCAACTGGCTGATGGGCGCGTTGCTGCCGAGCAGGCTTTGCGCGGCAAAGCGTCCGAGCGCGAGAATGAGACTGGGCTGAAGCAGGGCGATCTGACGCTCTAGCAAGGGAGCGCATTGGGCCACTTCTTCCGGCTCTGGGTTGCGGTTGCCGGGCGGGCGGCACTTGAGCACGTTGGCGACATAGACGGCGCGTTGTGGATCGTTGGCGCCACGATCCAGGCCAATGGCGTGCAGCATGGCGTCGAGCAACTGCCCGGCAGCGCCGACGAAGGGCTTGCCCTGGCGGTCTTCCTCCGCGCCGGGAGCTTCGCCCACGATCATCCAGCGGGCCTGGGTAAAGCCGCTGCCAAACACGGCCTGATGCCGGCTGCTGCCCAGCTTGCAGGCACGACAGGCCTGGGTGAGTGCCTGCAGTTCGTCCCAGTCCATGCGAGCAATGGCGCTGGTCCGCTCGTTGGCGGACGCCGAGACAGCTGCTGGTGGGGGCTGTGTGGCGATGCGGGTCTTGGCCACTGTCGTTGCACGCGCAGTCGCCGTGTCGAGCCGCGGCGCGGTAACGGGGCGCGGAACGGGAGGGGAAACGGCGGGTATGACGCTTCGCGGCGATGCCTGTTGCTCCATCACGCTGCGTCGCACGAACAGCGGACCCAGGCCGAGTGCCTGCGTGAAGCGCAGAGTTTTCGGGGTGATGTGCGGCCCCGGCAAAGCGGTTTGGGCGGGAAGGTCGGGCATGCGATCAGCCGGTTGACGTGGTGCGCAGGCCGCGGCGCTGCAGCAAGTCGCCTACTTGCGCGGACATCACCAGGGCGTCTTCTCGGCAGGGGCGTCCCTGCGCGTCTTGCGCCGGGTAGTAATCGCGCCGCCGGGTGATGGGGTAGAAGCCGTAGCGTTCGTAGATACGCACTGCTTGCTTATTGCTGGGGCGCACCTCCAGCCACAGCAGGTGCGCGCCGTCGGCCCGGCTGAGCAAGGTGACCGCGTCCAGCATCAACAGACTCAGTCCCTGGCCCTGCACTTCGGGTGCCACGCAGATGTTGAGCAGGTGCATTTCTTCCACGCCGGGCATGGCGACAAAATAGCCACGCAAGGTGTTGGTCTGGTCGGTCAGGACTTGGGTGTGATATTGCGCCGTGAGCGAATCGGCAAAGTTGCCGCGGCTCCAGGGGAAGGTGTAAACCGTGTTCTCGATCTGCGCCACGGCATCGAGATCGGCAGGGGCCATTTCCCGCAGGGCATAGGCAATCTGCCCGGCTGCGGCGGGGTCGACGCGGGGGCGCAGGCGGGCGTTCATGCGCGGGCGATTTCGCGTTCGGCCGTGGTCAGCGCCACCTTGTCGCGGACATAGATCGGCTGCGCCTGCGCGGCCGCGACCGTGAGTCCGGCGGCATGGTGCTGCCCAGACAGCCGTGCGACCGCGGCGGCCGACGGCGTGCAGTGGGTGGCGTGCAGCACGGCGCGGTGCAAGGCGTGTAGGCGCGGGTTGTCGGCAGACAGGTGGGCGCAGGAAGCAGACAGCGCCCGTGCGTGCTCGCCCCAGGCGTTACCGCAAGCCAGCAGCGGCGTGTGTGGGCCGAAGGCCGCAGCCGGGTCGGCCAGCAGCTCGGCCCAGGCCAGCAGCGCGCGTTCGGGCGGATGCACCGCGGGCGGGTGCAGCGGCGTCCAGCCGGTGGCGTCAGCGCGAAACAGCTCCCAATACAGTTCGCCCATGCGCGCGTCGTTTGCTGCAAGGATCAAACTGCCGGGCTCGATCTGCACCTTGCCGTCTGCGTGCAGCAGCGGAAAAGCGGTTTCCGCCTGCGCCATCAGAGTGTCGATACGCGCCACCGGCAGGTCGAGCGCATAGGCCAGACCTTGCGCAGCAGCGGCGGCGGTACGCAGCCCCGTGAAGGCGCCGGGCCCTGCGCCCATGCCGATCAGGTCGAGCTCGGAGAACCCCAACCCTGCCTCTCGGAGCAGTTCGGCGCACAACGGCAGCAGGCGCAGCGAGGCACGCGCGCCGCCGGCTTCATCGCGCACTTGGCAAACGCCCTCCACGCTGAGCGCCACGCTCAGGGCTTCGGTGCTGGTGTCGAGGGCGAGGATGCGCATATCGGGTAGATTATCGGCGAATCGGTGGCGCCGTCTTGCGGGAATAATGCACGCATGAACACGACCACGCTCCACTTCGAACCGTCCAGCAAATCCCTTCCCTCCGTGGCCTTCATCGGCGGCGGCAATATGAGCAGCGCGCTGATTGGCGGGCTGCTCGGCGCCGGAGCCATTTCCGCCCATATCCTGGTCGTCGAGCCGTTTGCCGAGCAGCGCCAGCGATTGCAGCAACGCTTTGGCGGCGTGCGCCTGCTGCCCGCGCCGGATGCGCAACTGCGCGAGGCGCAGGCGGTGGTCTGGGCGGTCAAGCCGCAGCAGTTCGCGCAGGCCGCGCTCGAATGCAGGCCGCACCTGGCCGATGCGCTGCACGTCAGCATCATGGCCGGGGTGCGCTGCGCGGCGATTGCGCGCAGGACCGGCGCGCAGCGCATGGTGCGCACCATGCCCAACACCCCGGCATTGATCGGCCAGGGCATCACCGGGCTGTATGCCAGCGCGCAGGCCAGCACGGACGACCGCGCGCTGGCCGATGCGCTGCTCGCGCCTGCGGGCAGGCGGGCATGGGTCGAGCGCGAGGACTTGCTCGATGCGGTGACCGCAGTGTCCGGATCCGGCCCGGCGTATGCGTTCTACCTGGCCGAGGCGATGAGCCGCGCGGGCGAGGAACTGGGTTTGACAGCCGCGCAGGCGCGCGAACTGGCGCTGGCCACGCTCGCGGGCGCAGCCGCGCTCGCGCAGGGCAGCAGCGAGCCGCTGACCACGCTGCGCGCCAATGTCACCAGCAAAGGCGGCACGACTGCGGCTGCGCTGGACGTGTTCGACTCCGCGGACATGCAGACAACGATTGCCCGCGCGCTGCACGCCGCGGCGCAGCGCGCAAAGGAACTGGGCGACGCGCTGGATGCAGATTGATCAGCGCAGGCCGTGCAGCTCGCGCAAACTGCGGATGCGCGCGGCGACGAACGCCGGGCGGCCGCGCAGCCTGGTGCGCTCCATCGGCACATCGCGGTGTCTGCGTTGCGCGCGGCGGGCGTAGCGCACCATCCAGGCGCCGCGCAACCCGATGCGCCGCGCGGCCTGCAGATGGCCCGGTGTGTCTTCCACCAGCACGCAGTGCGCTGGGTGCAGACGGTGACGCGCCAGCACATGGCGCAGCATGCGCGCATCCGGTTTGGGACGCAGCCTGCCGAACATCCACATGTCCTCGACCGCGAGCAGCCCATCGACCAGCGGCCAGAGCTTCAGAGACTTCAGCACCCGGCGGGCGTAATCGCGCGGGGCGTTGGTCAGCACCAGCTTGCGCCCGGGAAGGCGGGCGAGTGCGGCGCGTTCGCTGCCGTCGCAGCGCAGCATGTGGTGCAAATGCGCAAAGGCATGCGTCTCGCGCAAGAACTGCGTCGCGTCCACGCCGTGTTCGTGCATCAGGCCGAGGAGAGTCGCGCCATAGCGGTGCCAGAACTGCGCGCGGATGCGGTTGGCCTCCTCGCGGCCCACGCCCAGATGCCGCTCGATGAATGCGGTCATCTCCGCGTTCATCAGTGGAAACACGCGCCAGGAGGCGTCGTGCAGGGTGTTGTCGAGATCGAGCAGCCAGACGGTCTGGAGGGCAGATTCACGCGGCATGCACCAGCTCCAGATCAGCAAAGCAGTAGCGCACCGCGCCGAAGCGCTCTGGCGATGTCCAGGCGCGAAGCCCCGCAACGCGATGCGCCACCGGCCGGGCAAACGCCGGGCCGTCGAACACAAAAGTGTGGAACTCGCCGTTCTCGCCGCAGGCGTCGACTCCTGCGGGCAGGCTGGCGATGAAGTCGGCGTCGAATTCCCGACCGCAAAACCCGTCACCCAGAAAGCGACTGTCGACGCAGACCACCCGAGCGCGCCAGCCCTGCGCCAAGAACGCGTCCACCAGCACGCGGCGCGGCTGTCCCCACAGTGGCAGGTGCGCCTGCAACCCGGCTTGGGCGCAGACCAGTTCCTCCCAGTCGCGGTGCGGCTGCAGGTCGATGTCGCCGAACACGGCAGCCTGCGCGCCGCGCGCAGCCAGCGCTTTGATTCGCGCAGTGAAGGCGGCCTGATAGTCGTCCCAGCTGGCCGCAGCGGTCACCAGCTCCAGCCCCAGCGCATCAGCCTGCGCCTGCATCAAGGCCAACGGCACGCCGTGACTACGCAGTCTTTGCCCGGTTTCCTCCAGCATGGCCAGCAGCCAGCGCACCTCCATCCCCTGCCCGCGGGCGCGCTGCACGGCGAGCATCGAGTCCTTGCCGCCGCTGAACGAGGCCAGCGCCAACACGCTCAATGCGAGCGGATCATGGTGCCGAAGGCCTGCTCGGTGAGCACTTCGAGCAGGATGGCATGCGGAATGCGGCCATCGACGATGTGCACCGAATTGACGCCGGACTTGGCCGCGTCGAGTGCCGAGGCGATCTTGGGCAGCATGCCGCCGGAGATGGTGCCGTCGGCGAACATCGCGTCGATTTCGTGTGCGGTGAGATCGGTGAGCAGTTCGCCCTTTTTGTTCAGCACGCCCGGAGTATTGGTCAGCAGCAGCAGCTTCTCGGCGCGCAGCACCTCGGCCAGCTTGCCGGCCACCACATCAGCGTTGATGTTGAACGCGGCGTTGTCCTCGCCAAAGCCGATCGGCGAGATCACCGGAATGAACTGATCGTCCTGCAGCGCCTTGACCACCGACGGGTCGATTGCGGCCACCTCGCCCACCTGGCCAACGTCGATCTCGGCCTCGGGGTTGTCGCGGTCGCGCATGCGCAGCTTGCGCGCGCGGATCAGTCCGCCGTCACGCCCGGTCAGGCCCACGGCCTTGCCGCCGGCGTGGTTGATCAGGCCGACGATGTCCTGCTGCACCTGACCAGCCAGCACCCATTCGACCACTTCCATCGTCTCGTCATCGGTCACGCGCATGCCTTGGATGAACGTGCCCTTCTTGCCTACGCGGCTAAGCGCCTCGTCGATTTGCGGCCCGCCGCCGTGCACCACCACCGGGTTCATGCCCACCAGCTTGAGCAGCACCACGTCCTCGGCGAAATCCTGCTGCAGCGCCGGGTCGGTCATGGCGTTGCCGCCATATTTGATGACCAGGGTCTTGCCATGAAACTTGCGGATGTAGGGCAGGGCCTGGGCGAGGATTTCCGCCTGCTCGCGCGGGGCGATGTGCGACAGATCAAGGGGCGTGATGGATGTGTCGGCGCTCATGGAAAGGGAACCTTGGTGGCGTTGGGGTGGGGAGTGTGCTGCGGTGCGCAATTCTAGGGGCCAGCCAGGCTTGAGTCGCGTTTCCGCAGGCGCCCTCGCGCCTCTACACTGCGTGTCCCATGACCAATCCGCCGCTGGCCCTCTACCGCACACTGCGCCATCGCCCCCGCCTGAGCGCGGCCATCGCGCTGGGCGTGGTGCTGTGGTGGGTGCTCAGCGCCACCTTGCCGCGCACCATTGCCCTGCTGTGGGCGTTCGACGCCAGCGCGCTGTTGTTTCTGGTCACGACGGCGTGGATGATGGCGCACGCCACGACCGCAACGCTCAAGCACCGCACCGAGCTGGAAACCGAAGGACGCTGGACCGTGCTTCTGTTCAGCCTGCTGCTGTCGGGCACGGTGTTTGCGGCGCTGTCGGTGGAACTGCACGCGGTGCGCGGTCATCCCGGCACGCTGGCGCTGGCCGGCAGCAGCATCGTGCTGTCGTGGCTGTTCTTTTCGGTGATGTTCGCATTGCAATACGCGCACAGCGACTATGCGTCGCGCACGATGGGAGACCCTGCGCTGCTGTTCCCCAACAACCAGGTCCCAGACTACTGGGACTATCTGTATTTCTCCGTGGTGCTGAGCATGACCTTCCAGACCTCGGACGTGAACATTGCCGGACGGCACGTGCGCCGTCTGGTGCTGCTGCACAGCGTGGCGGCTTTCTTTTTCAATGTGGTGATCCTGGCCCTGACGGTCAATGCCCTGGCCGGCGCCTTCTAAATCTGGAGATTCGAGACATGACGACCATCGGCACCCCGCTGTCCCCTTCGGCCACCCGCGTGATGTTGCTCGGCGCGGGCGAACTGGGCAAGGAAGTGCTCATTGCACTGCAGCGTCTGGGGGTCGAGACCATTGCAGTGGACCGCTATGACCATGCGCCGGGGCAGCAGGTCGCGCACCACGCCCGCACCATCCCGATGAGCGACCCCAAGGCCTTGCGTGCCCTCATCCTGAAAGAGAAACCGCATCTGGTGGTGCCCGAAATCGAGGCCATCGCCACGCCGGTGCTCGAGGAACTCGAGGCTGCCGGCGTGGTGACCGTCATTCCGACCGCCCGTGCGGCGCGGCTGACCATGAACCGCGAAGGCATCCGCCGATTGGCTGCCGAAGAACTCGGCCTGGCGACCTCGCCCTACGCGTTCGCTGATTCGCTGGAGGAACTGCAGGCCGCGATCGACGGCGGCATCGGCTATCCCTGTGTGGTCAAGCCGGTGATGAGCTCGTCAGGCAAGGGGCAGAGTAAGCTCGATGGCCCGGCCGATGTGGGCCCGGCCTGGGAGGCGGCGATGTCGGGCGGGCGCGTGGCGCAGAGCCGGGTGATCGTCGAGGGTTTCATCGACTTCGACTATGAAATCACCCAGCTCACGGTGAGGAGCGTGGGCGCCGACGGCGCTGCACGCACCGATTTTTGCGAGCCCATCGGCCATGTGCAGGTGGCCGGGGATTATGTGGAGAGCTGGCAACCCCATCCCATGCATCCGGTGGCGCTGCAGCGCAGCCGCGACATCGCGCGGCGCATCACCGAGGCGCTGGGCGGGCAGGGCATTTTCGGCGTGGAACTGTTCGTCAAGGGCGAGCAGGTGTGGTTCAGCGAGGTCAGCCCGCGTCCGCACGACACCGGGCTGGTCACGCTGATCACGCAGTGGCAGAGCGAGTTCGAGCTGCACGCCCGGGCCATTCTCGGCCTGCCGGTGGACACGGCGCTGAAGACCGCGGGCGCCAGCGCTGTGATCTACGGCGGCGTGCAGGCGCAGGGCGTGCGCTTCGAAGGGGTGGATGCTGCACTGGCCATTCCCGGCACCGATCTACGGCTGTTCGGCAAGCCCGAAAGCTATGTGAAACGCCGCATGGGCGTGGCACTGGCGCGGGCCGAATCCACCGACATTGCACGCGCCAACGCCAAGCGCGCTGCGCAGCAGGTGCGGGTGGTCGAAAGCTGACCTAATGCGGCAGGGTGGGTTGCCGTGAGGTGGCAAACCCAGCCGCCCGCGAGTCTTCTGGCTGCGGGTGGAGCGGCACGGCAGCTGCGGTGGCGGGAATGCCCACCAGCACCAAATTCCAGAACTGATGCCGCACGATGCGGCTGTGATTTTTCAGTTGCGCGGCCTGTACGGGCTCGATGGGACCCTTGGTGGAGAGCTGTTCGCGCAGCCGGGTATGGAAGACATGCAGTTCGCGGATCAGGCGCAGGAAAGCAGGCCGGTCGGCATAGCTTGTCTGATGGGCCAGACACCACTGGCCCAGTTCGCTGCGCAGTGCGGCGTTGGGTTGCAGCAAGTCCTGCCGCTCACTTTCGCTGAGCAGGTTTTGCTGCGCGCGCATGGCCACCGCATTGTGCCAGACCAGCGCCTGAATGGCCTCTGCCGCGATGGCTGGTTGCCGGGTCAGTGAAGCAGTCCAGGGGATCTGCTGCGGCCACTGTGCCAGCCATGCATCGAAATCCTCCACCGACAGCGGGGGAGAAATCGCATAGCCCTGAAACCGCGTACAGCCCATCGAAACCAGGGCCAGCGCATGCTGCGCCGAGCTCACGCCTTCGGCCACGACCTGCAGGCCCATCAGTTCGGCAATGCGCAGCAGACCATAGGTGATGCTCAGACCCGCGCCGCTGCTGAACAGATCGTGGGTGAAACTGCGGTCGATCTTGACCGAGGACATTTCAAGCTGCTGCAGATGGATCAGGCTGGCGCTGCCGGTGCCGAAATCGTCGAGAATGACCTGCACGCCCATCTGGCGGCATTGCGCCACCATGAAGCGTGCCATGGAGCCGTCGAGTTCCGATCCATGCTCGGTGAGCTCCAGGGCGAGTAGGTTGGGCGGGCACTGCGGATGCTGCTCCAGCACGCTGCGCAGATCGGAGAGGAACTGCGGGTCGAGAAAATGCCGCGGGCTGATGTTCACGCTCACCTGCAGGCGTTTGCCCGCACCGAACCAGGCATCGATCTGCCGCATGGCCGCAGCGAGCACGAAGCGGCCGACCGCCACACTGAGGATCTCGTCGTCGAGCACCAATTCGAAGGTGGCTGCGCGGTGCAGGCCCGCGGCGTCGCGCAGCCGCAGCAAGGCCTCGACTGCGTTGATCTGCACCCGGGTTGCCGAGACTGACGCCGAGGGCGCGCAGAGCGAGAGGATGGGTTGATACTGCAACTCCAGCCGGTTGTCGTGCAGCGCGGACTGCACCCATTGCAGTTTGCGGTGGCGCTCTTGTATGGCATCTTCCATCTGCTGGTCGAAGATGCGGTATTGCTGACGGCCGTTTTTCTTGGCTGCGTACATGGCCATGTCAGCGCGCCGCACCAGAGTTTCGGCGTCGACGGGAGCGTCGGCCTGTTGCACCACCAGACCGAGCGACAGGCCGATCTGCAGATTGTTCCCCTGAATGAGAAAGGGCTCTTCGATGCAGCCGACAAGCCGCTTGGCGATGAAGCTCAGATGCTGCTCGGTGCTGTAGCCTGGCAGCAGCACCACGAATTCGTCGCCGCCAAAGCGGGCCAGCAGATCGCCCTCGCGCAGCACTGAGCGCAGGCGCTGGCCCACGGCGATCAGAAGCTGGTCGCCGATCACATGGCCGAGCCTGTCGTTGACCGCCTTGAAACGGTCGAGGTCCATCAGGCCGATGGTCAGCGGCCGCCCGGGGTGGCGATGCATCAGGTCGTTGAGATATTCGAGAAAGATGCGCCGATTGGCCAGGCCCGTCAGATCGTCGCGCAGGGCGAAGCGGCGCAGCGCCTTGTACGCATTGCCCAGGCGCAGGTTGTCCTTGATGAGCACACGGTTGAAGCCTTCGATCACGACAACCATTACCGCGCTGAACGCCAGTACGGCCAGCAGCGCGATCCAGGCGAGGCTGCGCTCTTGCCAGTTGCGCATCGGCACCTGAACCATCCCCTGGCTCAGCAGGATGGCAGCCCAGGTGAGCGCAGCCAGCAACACGGTGCTCAGGGCGGTCTGCAGCCGTCGTGCATGCAGCGCCGCAACCGGCATCAGGGCGATCAACGGGAGAATGAACAGGGCGCCCAGGCTGGGCAGCAGTGCAAAGAACAGCAGCTGCAAACCCGCGTTGAGCAGCAGGTAGAGGGATGCCGGAAAGTGGATGCGGGCATCCTGGGAGGGGGCGTAAAGCATCCAGTTCAGCACGGCCAGATTGACCGTGGCGCCCAGCAGAACGTAGGCCAGCGCAGCAACCCACGGCAGCAGACCCAGAACGGCGTACGCCAGCAGCAGCAGCGCATAGAGCGCATAGCCTGCGATGGTGACGGTCGGCAGGGGGGAATGCGCAGAAGACGGCGGGTCTTGAACCGGGAGCTGCGGCGTCATGTTCGACTGGATGAACGGAAAGCCAGCGCTGATTCGGAGCGATGAGCGCGATGCATGTGAACGGGAGTGCTGTGTCGTTATTGTTGTGAAGTGTCCGTGCAGAGTTGCCGCATTGCAAGTCGCCTATCCCAACGCCAGCACCTCGGAAGCTGACGCGTAGCGGCAGATCCGCAACCCGCTCAGCGCACCAGCGAGAGCCCTGGGCCTCCTGGCAGGGAGCCGCCCGGTTCGGCTGGTGCCGGATCGAACGGGCCGTCGGCAGCACTCGGGAACGCTTCTGTCGCGCTCTGGTCAGCGCAAGTGCCGACACCCAGCAGGATCAGGTTCCAGAATTGGTGCCGAATGATGCGGTTCTGTTCGCCCAGGGCGTTGCTCGCCACCTGTTCCGCTTCCGCTTGAGCGGCGACCAGATTTTCTCGCAAGCGGGTATGAAATGCATGGTGTTTGCGCATCAAGCGCAGAAAGCCGGGCCGGTTGCTATAGCGCGCCGCGTTGTCATGGCACCAGATGCCCAGGGCGCAGTGCTGTTGTGCATCGACCTTGATGAGTTGTGCGCGTTCTTCTGCATTGATGGTGCCGCGTTCGGCGTGCAGCGCGATGTTGTTGTGCTGCACCAGGGCGTGGATGGCGTCGGGCGAAATCTCCGCCTGCCTGGGCAGCACGGCGGCCCAGGGAATGTGCTCGCGCCATCTGGCCAGCCAGGCGTCCATGGCCTCGGCGGGCATTGGCCGGGCGATGGCATAGCCTTGAAAGCGGCGGCAGGACATCGCGGCCAGCGCCAGGGCGTGTTGCGGTGTGCTCACGCCTTCGGCCACCACATTCAGCCCCATCAGCGCCGCAGTGCGCAGCAGGCCGTAAGTGATGCTCAGCCCGGCGCCGCTGGTGAACAGGTCGCGGGTGAAACTGCGGTCGATTTTGACGGACGCCACCTCAAGCTGCTGAAGATGGGTCAGGCTGGCGCTGCCGGTGCCAAAGTCGTCAAGCGCCACGCGCACACCCAAGCGGCGGCAGCGGTTGACGACGAAGCTGGCCATCCTGCTGTCGAACTCGGAACCGTGCTCGGTCACTTCGAGCACCAGCAGATCGGGCGGACATTGTGGGTGGCGTTCCAGCGCTGTGCGCAGATCGGACAGGAATTGCGGATCGAGGAAATGGCGCGGACTGATGTTGATGCTGACCTGGATGCGGCGGCCTTGCGCATGCCAGCGCTGCGCCTGCTCCAGCGCGGCAGACAAGACGAAGCGACCCACCGGAACGCCGATCTGCTCATCATCGAGCACCGACTCGAACTCGCCCGCGCTGTGCACCCCATCGGCGTCGCGCAGGCGCAGCAGGGCTTCCGCGCCGTAGACGTCCACCCCGTCGGCGCCTACCTCGGGATTGAACGAGAGGATGGGCTGGTAATGTAGTTCCAGCCGCTTGTCGCGCAGGGCGTCGAGCACCCAGTGCAGCTGGCGGTCCCTTTCCTGCAGCGCGTCTTCCATGTGCTGGTCGAAGAGGCGGAATTGCTGGCGTCCGCTTTCCTTGGCGGCGTACATGGCCAGGTCGGCGCGCCGCATCAACGTCAGCGCATCCACCGGCTGCGCCTGCTGCTGAATGACGATACCCAGGGACAGGCCGAGCTGCAAGCCGTGGCCCTGCACCACGAACTCCTGCTCCATGCTCTTGACCAGCCGGTCGGCCACGGTGCGGAGCTGATCGAGCGCGGTGTAGTGCGTGAGCATCACGACGAATTCATCTCCGCCCAGCCGCGCCAGCACATCACTCTGGCGCAGCACGCCACGCAGGCGCTGGCCGACGGCGATCAGCAGTTGGTCGCCGATGGCATGGCCCAGGCGGTCGTTGACAATCTTGAAGCGGTCCAGATCGATCATGCCCACGGCCAGCGCCCGGTCCGGGTACTTGCTCAGCGTGGCGTTCAACTGCTGCATGAAGGCGCGGCGATTGGCCAGGCCGGTGAGATCGTCGCGATAGGCGATGGTGCGCACGGTCTTGAATTCGCGCTGGATGTGTTCGGTGTGCTGCACCAGCCTGCGGCTGTAGCGTTCCTTGACGAACTGCGTGGCCAGACTGAACGCCAGCGCCTGGGAGAAGGCCAGCCAGAGCAGAGCGGTCTGAGGCCAGCCCTCGTTGGGGATGCTCCAGCGCCCGTCGCTGAGCAGCAGGGCGATCAGCGTCATCACCGCGATCAGGCCGTACATGAATGCAATCTGGCGGCGACGGAAGCGCAGCACCTCGATGGGCACGATGCCGATCAGGATCAGCATGGCGATGAAGGCGATTTGCGGCTGCCACACGGCGAAACCCAACTGCACGCTGACGTTGAGCAGCAGGAAGACGTAGGTGGGAAAGCTCTTGGCGCGAACCGCTTCGTCGCTCAGGCGCTGAATCCAGGCATACAGCCCGATGTTGACCAGCGCCCCGATGCCGAAATACGCCGCTGCGACGAGCGGCGGCACCAGGCCGATTCCTGCATAACCCAGAATCGTCAGCGCGCCCACGCCATAACCGGCCAGATTCAGCGCCAGAATCGCCTTCTGCGGACGACGCGATTGATTGGAGGGATGGGCTTGATCCATGGGGGATGATGCTGGCCAGCGGCGCTCGGGCGGAGAAAAAACGCCGAAACAGTGTAGGGACTCGGCATGATGCGCACTGTAAATTCAGCCAAACATCAGGATCTTGCGGCTGTTTTTCACGGTCAGCCCCAGCGCGGCCGTCTTATCCCCGCATCAGTCGCCCGATATGGAAAGTCAAACTGGCAAGTTTTTCGTTTGAGATTTCCATTTAGGGCATGGACTCGACTTCCACCCAGAAGCCCGATCTCGACGCCGCCGTGGCCGACCTCACCCTGGCCGTCGGCCAGTTGGTGCGGCGTCTTCGCGCCCAAGGCAATCCCAATGCGCTTTCGCTGTCGCAGCTCAGCGCGCTGGCGCGGCTGGAGCAGCAGGGCGCGATGACCACGGCCGATCTGGCGCGGGCCGATGCCATGAAGCCGCAATCCATGGGCGCCGTGCTTGCGAGCCTGGAACAGGAGGGGCTGGTCGAGCGCCGGCCTCATCCCACCGATGGTCGGCAGATTCTGTTTGCGCTCACCCCCCACGGTCTGAACGAACGCCGACAGCGCGGCCTGGCCAAGCGCGCCTGGCTGCTGGCGGCGATGACGCGGCTGTCACCGCAGGAGCGCGCGGCGCTGGTGGCCGCCATTCCCCTGATCCGCCAACTGAGCGAAGGCTGACGCGTTTTTGCCCGCCGGCCCACCCCTTTCTCGCAGGATGCCTCCCATGCCCGCCACCCGCCTCGATCCCCGCCCCGCCCTCATCGTCATCGACCTGCAGCACGGCATCGCGGCCCTGCCCACCGTCCATCCCATGACCGAGGTCGTGCGCCAGTCCAGGCGGCTTGCCGAGGCCTTTCGGGCCCGGGGGCTGCCGGTCTTGCTGGTCAACGTGAACGGCTTCGCCCCAGGGCGAACCGAGCAGCCCGGCCGCTCCGGCGCCTTGCCTGCCGACTGGGCCACGCTGCTGCCGGAGCTGGGCGTTCAGCCCACCGATCTGCGCGTGACCAAGCGCACCTGGGGCGCGTTCGCCCACATCGATCTCGAAAAGCAGTTGCGCGCGGCCCAGGTGACCCAGGTCGTGCTCGCCGGTGTGGCGACCAGCATCGGCGTCGAATCCACCGCGCGCCAGGCCTATGAGCTGGGCTTCAACGTCACGCTTGCGGTCGACGCCATGACCGACCGCAACGCACAGGCCCACGACAACAGCGTCGCGAACATCTTCCCGCGCCTGGGCGAGACCGATCGCACGCCGTCCATCATCGCCCTGCTGAACGCCGAACCCGTCTGAGCTGGCGTGAACCCATCCTCCGTGCCCGACGATGGGCCCACACAGGGTCGCCCCCTGGTGGCGGTCATCGTGGCCATCGCCTTTCTGATGGAGCAGCTCGACGCCACCATCGTCACCACCGCGATTCCCGACATGGCGCGCTCGCTGCAGGCGAGTGTGGTGCAGATGAGCCTGGCGGTGAGCGCCTATGTGCTGACCCTGGCGGTCTTCATCCCGCTGAGCGGCTGGTGCGCCGATCGCTTCGGCGGCCGCCGCGTGTTCGTCGCCGCGCTCGGTCTGTTCACCGCCGGTTCGGTGCTGTGCGGCGTGGCCGACAGCTTTCCGATGCTCGTGGCCCTGCGGGTGCTGCAGGGCCTGGGCGGGGCGATGATGACGCCGGTCGGCCGTCTCATCCTGCTGCGCAGTTTTCCACGTGCGCAGCCCGCCTGTCCGCAGCCTCGCTGGCCGCGCTGCCCCTGCTGGCTCTACCGGCCTTTTCTCATCTGCAGGCTCACGATGGCGCCATCGCGAGCGGGCATGGGGCGCAGCCCCAGCGGGACGACTGAGACGGGCGGCGGCGCACAATGCCCGGTTTTCCTCCTGAGTACCCACGTCATGGCGCTGAAAGCGACGATCTACAAAGCCGACCTGCAAGTGGCCGACATGGACCGGCATGTCTACGCCGACCATGCCCTGACCCTGGCCTGTCACCCCTCCGAGACCGAAGAGCGCATGATGGTGCGGGTGCTGCTCTACGCCCTGTATGCGCAGGAAGGCATTGCCCTGACCAAGGGCCTGTTCGACGTGGACGAGCCCGACATCTGGGTGAAAGACCTCACCGGCGCGATCAAGCTGTGGATCGACATCGGCCAGCCCGATGAGAGCCGCGTGCGCAAGGCCTGCGGGCGCGCGGATCAGGTCGTCGTGGTCTGCCATGCCAGCCGTTGCCCTGTGTGGTGGAAGCAGAACGCGGGCAAGCTCGCCCGTCTGAAGAACCTGACCGTGCTGCGGCTGCCGCCCGAGACCAGTCAGGCTCTGGCCGGTCTCACCGAGCGCAGCATGCAACTGCAGTGTCTGGTGCAGGATGGCGCGGTGTCGCTCAGCAGCGCCGCCGCCAGCGTGGCGATCGAACTCGAACCGCTGCAGACCGCCGCGTGAACGAGGCCGCCAGCGTGAACACACCGGCCCCGTCCACCTACGCCGACCTCAGCCCCGATGGCGTGCTCGACGCCATCGACAGCCTGGGCCTGCGCTGCGACGGCACGCTGCTGCAGCTCAACAGTTACGAGAACCGGGTCTTTCAGGTGGGGCTGGAAGACGGCAGCCAGCGCATCGCCAAGTTCTACCGCCCCGGCCGCTGGAGCGACGCGGCCATTCTGGAAGAGCACGCCTTCACCCTGGAGCTGGCCGAGCGCGAGGTGCCGGTCGTGCCGCCCCTCCCGATCGGCGGCCGAACCCTGCATGCCGTGGCTGGCCACCGTTTCGCGCTGTTTCAACGTCAGGGCGGCCGCACTCCCGAGATCGAGCAGGAGGAAACGCTGGAATGGCTGGGCCGGTTTCTCGGACGCATTCATGCGGTCGGCGCCTGGGCCACCTATCGGGCGCGGCCCACGCTGGATGTGCAGACCTTCGGCGTGGCCTCGCGCGACCTGCTGCGCGAGGGCGGCTGGCTGCCCACCGAGCTGCGCGACGTCTGGCTGGGCGTCGTCGATCAGGCGCTCGACGCCGTGCGCCAGGTCTATGCACGGGCCGGGGACGTGTCGCTGATTCGGCTGCATGGCGATTGCCACCCGGGCAATCTGCTCTGGACCGACGACGGTCCGCACTTCGTCGACTTCGACGACAGCCGCACCGGGCCGGCGATGCAGGATCTGTGGATGCTGCTCTCCGGCGACGCGGCCGACATGCGGCGCCAGTTCGCGGCGCTGCGGCGCGGCTACGAGATGTTCCGCGAATTCGACGATCGCGAGAAACAGCTCGTCGAAGCTCTGCGCACCCTGCGTCTGCTGCATCACAGCGCCTGGATCGCCAGCCGCTGGGCTGATCCAGCCTTTCCCGCAGCCTTTCCGTGGTTCGGCAGCGTGCGCTACTGGCAGGACCGCATTCTCGAACTGCGCGAGCAGGTCGCGTTGATGCAGGAACCGTCGTGGCTCTAGAACAGGCTCCGAGCAGGCGTGAACCGCCCGATGAGGCGGCGGGCGCTGGGCTCGCGATCGGCATGGCTGGTCGTGCCGATGGAATTTCGACTCACCAGTCCGCGTGAGGCGGCGCAACGTCTCACTCCACCGTCACGCTCTTGGCCAGATTGCGCGGCTTGTCCACATCGGTGCCGCGGGCGGTGGCGGTGTGATAAGCCAACAGCTGCAGCGGCACCACATGCAGGATGGGCGAGAGCGCGCCGTAATGCTCCGGCAGGCGGATGAGGTGTACCCCATCGCTGGCTTCGATCTGGCCATCGGCGTCGGCGAAGACGTAGAGCTCGCCGCCACGGGCGCGCACTTCCTGCAGATTGCTCTTGAGCTTGTCGAGCAGGGCGTCGTTGGGGGCCACGGCGACCACGGGCATGGCTTCGGTCACCAGGGCCAGCGGACCGTGCTTGAGTTCGCCCGCAGGGTAGGCCTCGGCGTGGATGTAGGTGATCTCCTTGAGCTTGAGCGCACCCTCCAGCGCGATGGGGTAATGCATGCCGCGGCCGAGGAACAGCGCGTTCTCTCGGCGAGCGAACTGCTCGGCCCAGGCGATGATCTGCGGCTCCAGCGCCAGCACGCTCTGCACGGCGGCGGGCAGGTGGCGCAGCGAGGTGAGCATGTCGGCCTCGGCGGCATCGCTCAAGCGGCCTTTGGCACGCGCCAGCGCGCCGGCGAGCAGGTACAGCGCGACGAGCTGGGTGGTGAACGCCTTGGTGGAGGCTACGCCGATTTCGGTGCCGGCGCGGGTGAAGAACTGCATGGCCGTTTCGCGCGCCATGGCGCTGGTGGCCACGTTGACCACGGCCAGCGTATGGGTGTGGCCGAGCTGCTTGGCATGTTTGAGCGCGGCCAGGGTGTCGGCGGTTTCGCCCGACTGCGAAATGACCACGACGAGCGCGGCGGGGTCGGGCACCGAGTCGCGGTAGCGGTATTCGCTGGCCACTTCCACATCCACCGGCACGCGGGCGATGGACTCGATCCAGTATTTGGCGGTGAGCCCGGCGTAGAAGCTGGTACCGCAAGCCAGGATGCGCACGCCGCTGATGGCGGGGAAGACGCCGGCAGCCTGCGCGCCGAACAGCACGGGGGTGATCGCTTGGATGCCGTCGAGCGTGTCGGCAATGGCGCGCGGCTGCTCGAAAATTTCTTTCTGCATGAAGTGGCGGTAGGGGCCGAGTTCCACGGCGGCGGTGTAGGCGGTGATGGTGCGCACCTCGCGCTCGACCGATTTGCCGTCGCGGTCCACGATCCACACCTTGCCGAGTTGCAGATCGGCCACGTCGCCGTCTTCGAGGTAGATGAACTGGTCGGTGGTGCCGGCCAGCGCCAGGGCGTCGGAGGCGAGGAAGTTCTCGCCCTGCCCCAGCCCGACGACCAGCGGCGAGCCGTCGCGCGCGCCGACGATGCGGTGCGGCTCTTCGCGGCTGAACACCGCAATGGCATAGGCGCCGTGCAGCTGCTTGGTGGCGGCCTGCACCGCCTCGAACAGGTCGCCGGCGTAGAGATGGTCGATCAGGTGGGCGATCACCTCGGTATCGGTCTGGCTCTCGAACCGATAGCCGTCGGACTGCAGCAGGGCGCGCAGCGCCTCGTAGTTCTCGATGATGCCGTTGTGCACCACGGCGATGTGGGCCGACTCGGCGGTCTTGTTCGGCCCGGCGGAAAAGTGCGGGTGCGCGTTGCCCGTGGTGGGCGCGCCGTGGGTGGCCCAGCGGGTGTGAGCGATGCCGGTGAAGGCTTGCAGATCGTGTGTCTGCGCGTCGAGCTCGGCCACGCGCGACACACTGCGCGCGCGCTGCAACTGGCCGTCGGCATAGACCGCGATGCCGCAGGAGTCATAGCCGCGATATTCGAGTCGGCGCAGGCCCTCGATCAGGATGGGAACGATATTGCGTTGCGCCACGGCGCCGACGATGCCACACATGAACAGACTCCTACGGTTGGACTGGGCGCCATGATAGGCAGGCGGTTGTGAAATGAGCTGGCAATATTTCACAGAAAATGATTGAAGATTCCATGACTATGCAGCGTCGGAATAAAATTCCAAAAAAATGAAATGAATGGAATGAAATGGATGTCATTGAACTCGATGAGGCCGACCGGCGCCTGCTCGAACTCCTGCAGGAAGACTGCTCGCTGACCAATCAGGAACTGGCGCAGCGCGCCCACCTCACCCCGCCCACCTGTCTGCGGCGGGTGCGCCGTCTGGTCGAGTCGGGCGTGATCGAGCGGCGCATCGCGGTGCTCAACGCCGAGCGGGCCGGGGCCGGGCTGACGGCCATTGTCGAGATCACCTTGGCCGAACAGGCCGCCGAGCGCATGACCGCGTTCGAGGCGCTGGTGGCCGACGTGCCCGAGGTGCAGCAGTGCTACCGTGTCTCGCCCGGGCCGGACTTCGTGTTGGTGCTCCTGGTGGCCGACATGCCCGCTTATCACGCCCTGGTGCACCGGCTGTTCACCGCGGCGCATCAGGTGCGCAATGTGCGCGCGTTTTTTTCGGTGAATCGCAGCAAGTTCGCGCCGCGCGTGCCCCTGCCGGGTTGAACCGGCTCGGGCTCACTTCTTCTTGGTCGGGCGGCTCCAGCCCTGCAGGGTGACGGCGCGGGCGCGGGCTACCGTGAGCGTGCCGCCCGGCACTGCCTTGGTGACGGTGGAGCCCGCCCCCACGGTGGCACCCGCGCCGACCGTGATCGGGGCGACCAGCACGGAGTTGGAGCCGGTGTGGACATCGTCCTCGATGACGGTGCGGTGCTTGTTGGCACCGTCGTAATTGGCCACGATGGTGCCCGCGCCGATGTTGACCCGCGCGCCCACCGTGGCATCGCCCACGTAGCTGAGGTGGTTGGCCTTGGAACCCCGCCCCAGCGTGGCGTTTTTCACTTCGACAAAGTTGCCGATATGCACGCCGTCGGCCAGCGCCGTGGTGGGGCGCAGGCGGGCGAAGGGGCCGATGCTTGCGCCTTCGCCAATGCCCGCGCCGTCGAGATGGCAGAAGGGATGCACGACCGTGCCCGCCCCCACGCGCACATCGCGCAGCACCGTGTAGGGTCCCACGCGCACGCCATCGCCCAGATGCACCTCGCCCTCGAACACGCAGCCCACGTCGATGAACACATCTCGGCCGCAATGCAGCGCGCCGCGCACGTCCAGCCGGGCTGGGTCGGCCAGGGTCACACCTGCGTCGAGCAGGCGTTGTGCGGTGCGGGTTTGCACCACGCGCTCCAAATGCGCGAGCTGGCGGCGGTCGTTGACGCCGAGCACGTCGTCGGCATCGGCCACTGTGGCCGCGCGCACCGGCACGCCGTCGGCCACGGCCAGGGCCACGATATCGGTCAGGTAATACTCGCCTTGCGCGTTGTCGTTGCGCAACTGGCCCAGCCAGCGGCGCAGATGCGGCAGCGGTGCGCACAGAATGCCAGTGTTGCACTCGCGCACTGCGCGTTGCGCGGGCGTGGCGTCCTTGTGCTCGACGATGCCCTGCACGGCGCCCTCGGCATCGCGCAGGATGCGGCCGTAGCCCGTCGGGTCGTCCAGCTCGACCGTGAGCAGGGCCAGCGCGCCAGCCTGCGCCTCGGCCACCAGCGGCACCAGGCTGGCGGCGGGTGCCAGTGGCACATCGCCGTAGAGCACCAGGCAGACGCCGGTATCGGGCAGATCGGGCAGCGCCTGCTGCACCGCATGGCCTGTGCCGAGCTGTGGCTCCTGCAGGGCAAAACGAAGGTGCGACTGATGCGCGAAAGCCTCCTGCACCCGTTGCGCGCCGAAGCCTGTGACGACCACGGCGCGTTCGGCCGCCAGCTGATGCACGGTGTCGAGCACATGCCCCAGCAGCGGCTTGCCCGCCAGTGGCTGCAGCACCTTGGGCAGGTCCGATCGCATGCGCGTGCCCTTGCCCGCGGCAAGAACGACGACGGAAAGGGCGGAGGAGGGGGCGTGAGCGGTAGTCATGCCGCGCATTCTAAGGAGTGGCCCAGGGGGCAGACCCCGCCGAAGAGTCCAAAAAACCCCGCATCGGCGGGGTCTGCAGCGCAGGCAAACGGATCAGGCCGTTGCGGGCCGGGTGACGGCCTTGGGCAACTCGGTGACGATGCGCTGCACCAGGAATTTGGGCAGACCGATCCACATGTCGAGCAGGGCCGCGCCCATTTCCAGCATGGCGATGGGGCAGGACAGCGCGCCGCCGATGAGCACGAACCAGGCGAAGTCGGGGTTCTGCTTGGTGAGGAACCAGCCAGCGAAGTCGATCAGCATGGCGATGAACGGCGTGATGACCGAAATGGCCTTGATCTGGCTGTGCACCCGCGTCTGCAGGAACAGCCAGCCGGCCACCCAGAAGATCAGCCCAAGCATGGTCAGATGCACCATGCCGTTCATCAGCATCGCGTTGTACGACATGCCGGTGTCCACCTTGGCCACGGCCTTGACGTCTTCATAGCTTGCCAAGGGAGGGTTGTGCAGTTGTTTGCTCATCGCCACGCTATGGCACATCATGCAATGCTGGTCGATGATGGGCTTGATCTGGCTGTCGTACTCGGCCTTGGTCTGCCCGCCGACCACCCAGGTGTCGATGGTTTTTTGCAACTGCGGCCATTGTTCCTTGGGAATGCCCGCATTGGTGAACATGGTGGGCAGCACGGTCTGCAGCTTGCTGCTGTCGCGATTGCCGTAGTAAGAAATCTGGATGTCCTTGAGGGTCACGCCAGCCTTGCCGTCCAGCCCGGAGTGCGTGACGTAAAGATAGGCCTCGGCGCAAAGCAAGCCGATGCAGACCAGGAAAATGAAGCCGGTATGCAGCAGTTTCTCCGGCACGGTGAGTTGATGAAGGGAACGCATGGAAGGCTTTCTCGCAAGAGGGTCGCGGTTGTGAACGAGACTGTTTTTTTACTTTTGTCAAAAAAAAGCGTTGTCATCCTACTGCGTAAAAACCCTTAAGTAAAAGCCTGAGTTGCGCGCAGGGACACGCGCAATGTTTTGTTTCTATTGCGTTTTACTCGCTGGAGTATGTTGATGGCGCACGGAAAGCATGACGGTGTCGGGGCTTGAGGGTGGGCTGCAGAGCCATCGGCGCTCGGCGGCAGGTCGGTCCCATGCTTTGCATGGGATCTGGGTTTAAGCTCTCGCCATGCACCGTTCTCACCGCCTCGTCGCTCTCTGGCGCTTCATAAGAAGGGAAGCCCGCAAGTCCTGGCTGAACTACGGCGTGCTGTGGGTGGGCGCGGTGCTGGTGGGTTTGGCTGCCGTGTTGTTTGCCAACTGGACGAACGATGTGCTGGCGCTGTTTCTGCGCTGGATCGAGGGCCGCGCCTGGCTGGCGCTGCTCATTACCCCGACCTTGACCGCTGTCGCGGTGTGGCTGACGCGCACCTGGTTCCAAGGCAGCGAGGGCAGCGGTATTCCGCAGGTCGTTGCCGCGCTGCACGGCCCCGCTGACCCGAGCCGCATCCGCCGTCTGTTCGGCCTGCGCATTCTGATCGGCAAGCTCGGTGTCGGGCTCATTGGCATGCTCGGCGGCTTGACCCTGGGCCGTGAAGGGCCAACGGTGCATATCGGCGCTTCGATCATGTACGAGATGCGCCGCTTTTATCCGCGCGTGTCGCTGCGCATGGAGCGCATGCTCTTGCTGGCGGGATCGGCGGCGGGGCTTTCGGGCGCGTTCAACACCCCGCTGGCGGGCATTTTGTTTGCCATCGAGGAACTCACCCGCAGTTTCGAGGTGCGCACCAATGGGGTGCTGATCACCAGCATTGTGTTTTCGGGTCTGGTGTCGCTCGCGCTGGCGGGCAACTATCTGTATTTCGGTCAAATCACCGCGCCCGACCTGTTTCCCGTCGCCTTTGTGCTGCCGGTATTGATAGCAGCCGTGCTGTGCGGACTGGCTGGGGCGGCTTTCAATCTGGCCTTGCTCAAGCAGGCGCGGTGGATTCCCGCGAAGGTGCTGGTCTGGCGCGATCGTTCGCCGCTGGTCTGGGGTGCGGGATTGGGGCTGCTGGTCGCCGTGATCGGCATCGCCTCGGGAGGGCAGACCTGGGGCAGCGGCTACGACCAGGCGCGGCACCTGCTGATGAACCACGGCCAGCAGGTGAGCTGGGATTACCCCCTGCTCAAACTGCTCTCCATGGTGCTGTCCTACATCACCGGCCTGCCCGGCGGACTGTTCTCGCCCTCGCTGTCGATCGGTGCGGGTTTTGGCCAGTGGGTCAGCCAGTGGTTCGGGCAGTATCCGCAGTCGGCGCTTGTCGCCATCTGCATGGTGGGCTATCTGGCGGCGGTCACGCAGTCGCCGCTGACCTCGTTTGTCATTGTCATGGAAATGATCAATGGCGGCGGGCTGGTCATTCCTCTCATGGCCACGGCGCTGATCAGCAGCCGGGTCGCCAATCTGTTCACGCCGCCGCTGTATGAAGCGCTGGCGGTGCAAAAGTACTATGCCTTGCCGGCCGAGACCGCGCCGGGCGGTGCCGACACGCGGCGTTGAGCGTCGGCGCAAGCCCTCTCGTTGGGCGTTTCGGCGGGTAGCACCGGGGGTGACCCAACCCCCGGATGGATGTTCACAACACAATGGAGACGCAACATGGCAACACTCCCCTCGGCGGCAACGGCGCCGCCTTCCGAACAGGTCTATCGCCGCATCGGCTGGCGCCTCATTCCCTTTCTCATCCTGTGCTATTTCGTCGCCTATCTCGACCGGGTGAACATCGGCTTCGCCCAGTTGCAGATGAAGGGCGATCTGGGCTTTTCCGATGCGGTGTACGGGCTGGGCGCGGGGATTTTTTTCCTCGGCTATTTCTTGTTCGAAGTGCCCAGCAACCTCATCCTGCACCGGGTGGGCGCGCGGGTGTGGATCGCGCGGATCATGATCACTTGGGGGCTGATCTCGGCGCTGACCCTGTTCGTCACCACACCCACGCAGTTTTACGTGATGCGGTTTTTGCTCGGCGTGGCCGAGGCCGGGTTCTTCCCCGGAATCATCCTCTACCTCACCTATTGGTATCCGGCGGCGCGGCGCAGTCAGATGACCGCCTGGTTCATGAGCGCGGTGCCGCTGTCGGGTCTGATCGGCGGGCCGGTGTCGGGCTGGATCCTGCACCACTTCCACGGCCACCACGGCTGGGCCGGCTGGCAGTGGCTGTTCGTCCTCGAAGGCCTGCCGGCCGTGGTGCTGGGCATCGTCACCCTGATCTATCTCGACAACGGTATCGCGCATGCCAAGTGGTTGAGCACGGACGAAAAAATCATGCTGCAGAACGCGCTCGACCAGGAGGCGCACGCCAAGCCCGCGCATTCGGCGCTGCAGGGCATGGCCCATCCGCGCGTCTGGCTGATGGCGCTGATCTATTTCTCGGTGGTCATCGGCCTGTACGGCCTGAGCTTCTGGCTGCCGCTGCTCATCAAATCCACGGGGGTGACCGATCCGCTGACCATCGGCTGGCTGGTGGCCGTGCCCTACGGCGTGTCGGTGGTGGCGATGATTCTGGTGGGCCGCAGCTCGGATAAACACCACGAACGCCGCTGGCATGTGGCCATTCCGGCGCTGCTGGGCGCGGTCGGCCTGGTGCTGTCGACCTTCTGGAGCACCGATACAACCCTGGCCATGGTGGCGTTGACCCTGGCCACCGTCGGCATCATGGTGGTGCTGCCGCTGTTCTGGTCCTTGCCCAATGCCTTCCTGGCAGGCAGCGCGGCCGCTGCAGGGATCGCCCTGATCAACGCCCTGGGCAACTTGGCCGGATTCTTCGGCCCGTCCATCATCGGTTGGGTGAAGCAGACCACGCAGAGCACTACGGGCGGCATCCTGATGCTGGCCGCCTTCATGGTGTTGTGCGCCGTGCTGGTGCTGCTCACGCCCAAAGCTAGCCGATAGCGTGCAAAAAAAGCGCGCGTGAACCGTTCAGCTTCGCGCGCGCCGCCTGGAACTGCGGACGATCAGAGTTCGACTTGCAGCCGCGTGGTGTCCTTGACTTCGTCGATCACGGCGAAGGAACGCGTTTCGCGCACGCCGGGCAGATTGGCGACGACATTGGCCACGAAGGTCCGGTAAGCCGCCATATCAGCCACGCGCACCTTGAGCAGATAGTCGAAGTTGCCCGCCACCATGTGGCACTCCAGAATTTCCGGTCGGACCTTGATGGCTGACTGGAAGGTCTCGAATGCGTTGGGCACGGAGCGGTCGAGCTGCACCTCGACGAACACCATCAGTCCCGCGCCCAGCAGATTGGGATTGAGCCTGCCTTCGTAGCCGAGGATGAAGCCGTCGCGCGTGAGCCGCTTCACGCGCTCGAGCACGGCCGTTGGGGAGAGATTGACCATCTGCGCCAGGCGCAAATTGGCAATACGGCCATCTTCCTGCAGCAGATTGAGCAGACGACGGTCGATGCGGTCGATGCCGCCGATTTTTTCACTCATGGCGGGTCTCCTGAGTCGGGGCTGGAGACGGCGCCTGGAAGACTAGAGGATTCTTCATGGGCTTGGGGTGAACGGTTGTAGAAATCGAAGCCTGAATTTAGCGCATCAGTGTCGCTCAAGCCGGAGTCTTACGACAATCGCCTGACAGACACCCGGGTCTAAGGGGGACAAAACGCGCGAAAGACGCAGGATTGTCGGTCATTCGATGCGTTGGCTCGATCGATTCATGCCTGGATGAAACGCATCATCCCCCGCCTCAGACGGGCGGCGGGGGGTGGGCATGTCAGCGCCAAGTTGGCGCTGCGGGCTGCGGCTGCGGGCCGGGCCCCGTCATCACCGGGCGAGATAGTCGTGCGCCACCCGCCCCAGCCCCAGGGTGAGATCGGTGAGGATGTGTACGCCCGACACCACCTCCAGCACGGGCAGCGCGGCCACTGGGGCCAGGGCGTGCGCATGCAGTTCCAGCGCGGCGGGGCCTTCCCAGGCGCCTTTGACCACCAAGTCTTCGAGGTCGTACTGCACCAGTTCGCAGATGCGCGGCGTGCAGTCCACATGCGGAATGATTTTCAGCAGGAAGTTGGGCTGCTGCAGCGAGGCCAGCACCTGAGCCGTATCCAGCGCGCGGTGTTTGTAGCCCATGGTGCCGGTGGCGATGCGCACCGGGCCGTAGTCCAGCGTGCCCACCAGCGTATCGGCGGCCACCTCGATCCGCGGCTTGGCGAGTTTTTTGGGAAAGCCCCAGATTTCCCGCCCGCCGGCAATGGGGGCCTCATCGTCGAGATACATCGCAATCTGGAAGGTGGCGGGCTTGCCCTTGTAGAGCACAGGCACCACCTGACCCGACTCGGTGTAGGCGCCAAAACCGGTGGAGTCGGGCATGCGGATGAATTCGAACTTCACCAGATCGCCCGCGGGCTCCAGCGGCTCGGGAATCATGGCGCGCAAGGCCTTGGCGTCGGTGCGGTAGGTCACCACGAAAAACTCGCGGTCGATGAAACGGTAGGGGCCGGGCGGGTAGGCGGGGCTGTCTAAAGGCATGGAAAAGGCGGATCGAGCGACAGCTTCGGCTTTCATAGGAACTCCTTGATCTTGGTGGCGATACCGGATCAGTGTTCCGATTCTGGCGTCGGTTCGCCGCAGGGCGTGTGCCTTCAGCCTGGGTTCAGTTCCCCGCATAATGGCCACTCCTTCTTATCGAGAAAATCGCCGTGTCCCGACAATGGCTCGTTTGGTTGCTGGCCTGTTCGGCCCTTTCCGGTTGCGGCGTGGTGGCCGCGCCCTGCCGCGTGGCCTCGGCGGGATTGAAGATGGTGCCCGTGATCGGTCATGTGGCGGCGGCGCCGACCGACGTGTGCGCCAATGTGATCGATCCGTGAGGACATCGCCGTGTCGCTGATCGCCGCGCTCGACCAAGGCACCTCCAGTTCTCGCACCCTGATCATCGACCCGCAGGGGCGCCTGGTCGCCAGCGCGCAGCGCGAATTCGCGCAACATTACCCCCAGCCCGGCTGGGTGGAACACGATCCGCTGGACATCTGGGCCACGCAAAGCGCCACCCTCAGCGAAGCGCTGGCGCGCGCCGGGGCGCAGCTGCGCGATCTGGCCGCCATCGGCATCACCAACCAGCGCGAAACTGTGGTGCTGTGGGAGCGCGCCAGCGGCCAGCCGCTGGCCAACGCCATCGTCTGGCAAGATCGGCGAACCGCGCCGATCTGCGCCGAACTCGTCGCCCAGGGTCATGCCCCGGAGATTCAGCTGCGCACCGGGCTGCTGCCCGACGCCTATTTTTCCGCGACCAAGCTGGCCTGGTTGCTCGATCACATCCCCGGCGCGCGCGCCCGCGCCGAAGCCGGAGAGCTGGCCGCAGGCACCATCGACAGCTGGCTGGTGTGGAATCTGACGCGCGGCGCGGCGCATCTCACCGATGTATCCAACGCCAGCCGCACCTTGCTGTGCAACCTCGATACCGGCGATTGGGACGATGCCCTGCTGACCCTGCTGCGCGTGCCGCGCGCGGTGTTGCCCCAAATCGTGCCGAACTGTGGTCCGCTGGCGGTGGCGCGCATCGGTGGCGTCGAGATTCCCATCACCGGCATGGCGGGCGACCAGCAGGCCGCGCTATTCGGCCAGGCCTGCCTGCAGCCCGGCATGGCGAAAAACACCTACGGCACCGGCTGCTTCGCCCTGCAGCACACCGGCACGCAGCCGGTGCGCTCCCGGCACCGCCTGCTGAGCACCATCGCCTGGAAGCTGGGGGACGGGCAGCCGCTGCACTACGCGCTCGAAGGCAGCGTGTTCGTCGCGGGTGCCGCCGTGCAATGGCTGCGCGACGGCCTCGGGCTGGTGCGCAGCGCGCAAGAGGCCGAGCAACTGGCCGACAGCGTGCCTGACAGCGGCGGCGTGCTGCTCGTGCCGGCCTTCACCGGCCTGGGCGCGCCGCACTGGGATGCGCAGGCGCGCGGGCTGCTCACCGGCCTCACGCGTGGGACCCGCGCAGCACACCTGGCGCGTGCCACCATCGACAGCCTGGCGTACCAGAGCGCCGAACTATTCATCGCCATGCAGGCCGATATTGCCGCGCAGGGTGGCCCGCCGCTTTCCGAACTGCGCGTGGACGGCGGCGCCGCGGTGAACGACCGGCTGATGCAATTCCAGGCCGATTTGCTGGGCGTGCCCGTGGTGCGCCCGCAGCAGGCGGAGAGCACCGCGCTGGGCGCGGCCTATCTCGCGGGTCTGGGCGCCGGGCTGTGGCCGCATGCCGCCGCGTTACCCACCTTGTGGAAGCCGCAGCGTCGTTTCGTGCCGCACATGCACGAAGACGAGCGCCAGCGGCTCATGGCGCGTTGGTCACGGGCCGTGGCGCGAGCCCGAGGCTGGGAGGACGCGTCCCTGGAGCCGGGCCCATAGCGCGGCTGCCGTGGGCCGGACCCTCTACCTTTGTTGCGTTTGCTTTCACCTCAAGGGCTGAACCTGGAGGGACAATCACCCTACTAAGTGAAACAGGGCCTGTGTCTGGCATGTGGCCCGCATGGGAGAACGGATATGGGTGAATTCAGCATCTGGCATTGGCTGATTGTGCTGCTGATCGTGATCATGATCTTTGGCACCAAGAAGCTCAAGAACATGGGCAGCGACCTCGGGCAGGCGGTGCGCGGCTTCAAGGAGGGCATGAAAGACGCCGACGCGCCCGCTGAAAAATCAGCAGACGAGCCCAAGGCTGCTGCAACGCCTCCCCAGGTCACCACCACGGCCACCTCACCGCTGGGCGCGCGTGCCGAGCAGGCCGAAGACATCGCTTTCAAGTCGAAATGAGGTTTGGGGTCAGATCTAGCCACGTTGCAGTGCAATCGATCTAGACCTGACCCCGTTCAGGTGACCCAATCGATCTAGACCTCCCGAGTTCGTAAAGATTCGGTGATGCCGTAGCGAGAAGGGGGTGGGCGTGCAAAACGTGCTGGACACAACATTGTTTTTGCCGTAGTCTGCGCTTTGTGAACGACACAGCCGCAGACCTCAACTCGGCGATCGGG
>Ga0207433_10000105_pt1 | contig 194597 bp, 209 predicted proteins | sample YelNatPaOPGAMG01_FD_187559 | JGI IMG/M metagenome (GOLD analysis project Ga0207433, IMG submission 187559) | Hot spring thermophilic microbial communities from Obsidian Pool, Yellowstone National Park, USA - OP-RAMG-01 (SPAdes) (version 3) | ecosystem: Environmental > Aquatic > Thermal... | reverse complement strand
TAACAAGCTAAGATTTTCATAAGAATCCACAACTTCTTCATCATTTATACGCTTATACCATCGTGTTATACCTGAACAATGCACAGATGTTATAGCATCACAATCTTTAAGAGTAGCAAGTCGAGTGCGTATTTTCGTCATAAACTTCCACCATGATTTTTAACCAAAGACTTTATTATGAAACTCTCCAAAATCTCCAATTAAAGATTATGAAACTCGCTGAATTCAAGCTCCTAACTCAAAACATATGCTACTATTTCGGTTAGTCGCTGATAAACGAAAATAAAGAAATATCGTTATTAGAAATAGAAAAAGGGGGATTTTGCGGGGGATATCTCCATGTGCTATTGTTCCGGGTTCAAATCCCGGCCGGAGCACCAAAAAACTGTCCGCTTTCGCCAGAAGCAGCCCTAAACGGGCTTATTTGCCCACTGGCCTGCGGGACGATCCCGGAACCGTCCCAACAACATGGCGGGGACCGTCCTCTGGAAAACCGTATATATGAGTTAAGAAGGCGTGTTGAAGAGCAGTGTAGAGCTCTGGGCTCCATAGCTTCAAGCATCGAGGATAGGCTTGAATTGATGATAAGTAGTATTGTGGATAGCTACAGAACTTTTCTGAGCAGAAACCACCAGCTGAAACCTTGTACTCATTTTATGGCTTTTAAGCCGACGGTGGCTTGTCTGCCTGGCAAAATCACGTAGTACGAATGTCCCTTCTGTCAAAAAAGTGGAGAGCTGTCGGCGACAATAACTTAGTGCGCTGCTTCACCGTCGACAACTTGTATTGAATTTTGTCGGAATAATTGAGTTAGCAGCTTTTAGTGATTAGATTTCCGACACATTTAAATAGATCTTTGAAAAATGATTTTTGAGTGGCCTGAGGAAATGTCGGAGATGAATGTGAAGAAGCCCGAAACCAGAGAGGAATTCCTCAGAATTTTAAGGGAAGCCGCCAGAAAAGAGGTTGAAGCTCGCAGTCTTTTGTCGGGTAAGCCTGCTAAGCCGACGGTTTCCGGCACTGCTAAAATAATTGGGATTCACAGGGACACGCTTTATTCGTGGCTTAAGGAGTTTAATGTTGATTTTGAAGAGGTTACCGGGGATATTTCTGCGGTGGCTGTGTCGGAGGGAAAGGAGTCAGCGAAAAGGCCTACGTACCTTATAGGTGAAGCCCTCGTCGGAGAAGGTAACGAAGTTGCTCACATAGACTTGCTGATAGGCGACAAAGACGGCCCTGTTGGGGAAGCCTTCGCTAGCGGTTTAGCCCACCTTTCCATGGGGCATACACCTCTTTTAGCAGTTATAAGGCCTAACCTCCCGCCGAAGCCTCACACTTTGCTGGTGCCAAAGGTTACCATACGAAACATAGAGGAGGCGAACAAGATTTTTGGGCCAGCTCAAGCCGCTGTGGCGAAGGCTATTGCAGACGCCGTGGAAGAGGGAATAATTCCGAAAGAGAAAGTGGATGACTGGGTTATAGTGTGCAGCGTTTTCGTCCACCCAAAAGCAAGCGACTATAGGAAGATATACCATTACAACTATAGTGCAACCAAACTGGCGTTGAAAAGGGCTATGGCGAAATATCCGCCTCTCGAAAAGGTTTTTTATGACAAAGACAGGGCTAAGCACCCAATATTAGGCTACAGAGTGCCCCGCCTCTGGAGGCCACCATACCTGCAGATTTCCTTAGACATCCCTGACCTGGAGCGTACAAAGAGAATTATAACGCAAATTCCTAGAAGCGACAGAATTATACTAGAAGCAGGCACCCCGCTAATAAAGCGTTATGGAACGAGGGTTATAAGCGAACTCCGAGACGTAGCTAAAGACATTTTCATAATTGCAGACCTAAAAACGCTTGACGTTGGAAAGGTTGAAGTGGACATTGCATACGATGAAACGGCGGACGGCGTAATAGCCGCCGGGTTAGCGCCGACGGAAACTTTGGACGCGTTCATTTACGAGGCGAAGAGACTTGGAATCTATGCGGCGGTAGACATGCTTAACGTTGAAAACCCCATCGAGAAGCTTAAGACGCTCAAAGAGTTCCCCGACATAGTCATAATTCACCGCGGGATAGATGAGGAAACTGGAAGAGCCGTTGGTTTAGAGCTGATACAGGAGTTAAGGCAGACGTTCAGGGACAAAAAGTTCTTGATAGCCGTAGCGGGAGGCATAATCCCAGAAACGGCTAAAGAAGCCCTAGCGAAAGGTGCCGACATCATCATAGTGGGACGTTACATCACCCAGTCCAAGGATATTGAACGCGCAGTTAGAGAGTTTCTGGAGTTAACACCGGAAATGCGGGAGGATATAGACGTCTACAGAGTTCACGTTGAATAGAAGCTCGTAAACTAGCTTTCATGACCTTAATAGTCGCGCTAGAAGGTCAATAATGACGACGATAAAAATTAACGTGTTGGTTGTCACCGGCGCGCGTGAGCAAGCAGCAATCTTTGAATATCTTCGATAACCCTTAATAGATAGAATGTCAAACTTCATTTTCGTCTCTGGAGAGTAAGCGGCGTATGGCTAAATTCAAAGTAATAATCTCGGATTCTAACGGAACTTCAAAGGCTGTGGAGTTGGAGGATGCTAGAGCAGTTCCCCTAATAGGAAAGAAGATAGGCGACATAATCGACGGGTCTGTTGTTGGCTTACCTGGACATAAGCTGCAGATAACTGGAGGCTCAGACAAAGATGGCTTTCCCATGAGGTCAGACGTGCATGGCGGAGTCCGCAGAAGTGTTGTTTTGAGCAGTGGCGTCGGCTTTAACCCGGATAAAAAGGGGGAGCGGCGACGCAAAACTGTTCGCGGAAACGTGATAACTGAGGAAATTGTCCAAATAAACATGAAAATTTTGGAGAAGCCAAAGGCAAAGAAAAGCGGGACTTCTGAAAGCTAGTACTGTATGCCCTTTGTTGTGACGGTTTCTTCTGGATGTTTAACGTCAACAATTTCGTTAACAAAGTCAGCCCTGTCCATAAGCTCTTTGGGGGCAAACCTGCCCGTCAAGACAACATGCGTCTTTTTAGGAATTTTGTCCAAAAACTCCAAAACCTCTCTTACGTCTAGAAGTTTACAGTGCAAAGCCAAATTGATTTCGTCCAAAACTAGAAGATGAGGTTTCTTCTCCCTAACTATTTTCTCCGCAAACTTTAGGGCTTTTTTAGCCAGTTTTTTGTCATCCTCACCCAAATTGCTAAGGCCATGCCATCCCTTTCTGCCAAACTGGTAGATTTCGTAGTAAGGTGCAAGAAGCCTGCGGATTTTATATTCTCCTGTGTTTTTCCACCATTTCAGAAACTGGATAATCACGACTTTACGCTTGTGCCCAACGCAGCGGAGAGCCAAGCCGAGAGCGTTGGTTGTTTTTCCGCCGCCTGTTCCCGTATACAGGTATATGTAACCCATCAAAAGCCTCATATTAATCATGCCTATGCGCGCTTTTAAGACTTTACAGTCTTTGGAAACGCTCAACGTTTATTAACTTGCTCGGCGACATCTTCAATGACACCGAAATGTTATGGAAGGAAAAGCTGAATGAGCGATGAAAAAACCAAAGCTTTGCCAAAACAACCGGAGGTAAACATAGGCACGATAGGTCATGTGGACCACGGCAAAACAACCCTTGTGCAGGCTTTGACGGGTGTTTGGGCGGCTCGCCACAGCGAGGAACTGAAACGGGGTATAACCATAAAGCTCGGCTACGCTGACATGCCTGTTTACAAGTGTCCAAACTGTGAGCCACCTCAAAACTACTCCCGGGAACCCATATGCCCCCATTGTGGTGCAGAAACAGCCTTTGTAAGAGCTGTTAGTTTTGTGGACGCCCCGGGCCACGAGGCTTTGATGGCTACGATGCTATCTGGAGCGGCGATAATGGACGGCGCCATACTTGTGATAGCAGCAGACGAACCCTGCCCCCAACCTCAGACAAGAGAGCATCTGGCTGCAGCTGAAATAATTGGGATAAAAAACATTGTAATTGCTCAAAACAAAATTGATATAGTGGACGAAGAGAGAGCGCGAAAAAGTTACGAAGAAATCAAAAACTTTGTTAAAGGCACCATAGCTGAAGATGCTCCCATAATTCCGGTTTCGGCGCAGCATTCAGTGAACATTGATGTTTTGATTCAAGCCTTAGAAGAATTTATTCCAACTCCAGTAAGGGACGAAACAAAGCCGCCGCTAATGTATGTTGTCCGATCATTCGATGTGAATAAACCAGGCACACCCATCGAACAATTGGAAGGAGGTGTCTTGGGCGGCACAATACTACAGGGAAAATTCGCCGTCAATGATGAGATTGAGCTTCGTCCTGGAGTGGGTGTTGAAGAGGAAGGAAAAACCGTGTACAAGCAACTTACAACTCAAATAGTTAGCCTACATGCGGGTGGCAGAAAAGTTAAGGAAGCTCGCTGCGGTGGACTTGTAGGTGTGGGCACGCTTCTGGACCCGTCACTTTCAAAGGCTGACGGGTTGACCGGAAACATAGTTGGGAAAGTGGGCATGCTGCCCCCAATTTTGACGGAGCTAACCCTTGAAACACACATACTAGAACGAGTTGTGGGAACAAAGGAGATGACAAAAGCCGAAAACATAAGCAAGGATGAAATTTTACTGCTACACGTGGGCGCCGCCATAACAGTTGGAAAAGTTGTTGCTGTAAAAAATGAGGTAACAACCCTTAAGCTTACTAGACCCGTATGCGCGGTTGCAGGTTCAAGGGTTGCAATAAGCAGGAAAGTTGCAGGAAGATGGCGACTCATAGGATATGGAATGATAAAGTAAATGCAGAAGGAAAAACTCGAAGGGAGAAATTGAAGGTTATCCTTGACTCAAACGCCCTATTTGTCCCCCTGCAATTTAAGATCGACGTCTTTGAGGGGTTAAGGGTGCTGCTGAACAGGAACTTTGAGCCGGTCTTGCCCAAACCAGTAAAAGACGAGCTTAAGAAAATAGCGGAGAAAGGTTCGCCGAAAATGCGAAAGGCAGCAGCCTACGCATTGAAATTGGCGGAGAAATGCATGTTGGTTGATTTGGGGGAAGACTTTGCCGGATCCCCAGATGAAGCCATCTTGAGGTTGGCGGATGCGTGGAAATGCCCCGTGTTCACCAATGACAGAAAGCTTAGGAAGAGGTTAAGAGATATAAATGTGCCAGTTATCTATGTGAGACAAAAATCGCGGCTTGAAATTGATGGAGAGTGCGAGCTTGTTTAAGCTGATAAATATGGAGGACACTATTCGCATACCTCCAGAAACATTTGGGAAGCCGCTGGACGCCGTGGGATACCAGCAGGTTAAGGCAAGATATGAGGGAGTTGTTGACGAAGTTTTAGGCTACGTCATAGCGGTTTTAAATGTAAAGGTAAGCCCCGTGGGGAAAATTATACCTGGAGATGGAGCAACATACCATAAAGTGAACTTTTCGCTCTTAACCTTCTATCCTCTTCTCCAAGAGATTATTGAGGGGGAGGTTGTAGAAATAGCTGATTTCGGAGCTTTTGTGCGTATAGGCCCTGTTGACGCACTGCTTCACGTTTCTCAATTAATGGACGACTTCATAACCTACGACGAGAAGCAGGGCATATTGATGGGTAAGGAGACAAGTAGAAAACTTGCAACTGGAGACAGGGTGCGTGTACGCATAACAGCTGTTTCTTTGGCCAGAGCTGGAGGGTCAGCAAAGATAGGCGTCACCGCCAGACAGCCCTTTCTTGGGAAACTTGAATGGATAGAGGAAGACTTAAGGAAACTAAAGGAGCCAGCGGTTAAGAAGGAGAAGAAGGAAGAAGAGGGGAAGGGTAAGAAGTGAGCGAGAAAGCTTGCACATCGTGCCATTTAATAACAAGCGGCAACGTTTGCCCAAAATGTAAATCCTCAAGCCTAAGCGACGACTTCAGCGGACTCGTGATAATATTCGACCCGGAAGGATCTGCCATTGCGAAGGCCATGAACATCAAAGAGAAAGGCCGATACGCTTTAAAGGTTAGGTAAATGGGCATAGCCTACCAGTTGTCGGCTAGGCTTAGGGAAAAACTCAAAAAACCTTTAGGCGAGCTGATCTGCGGCTCGTATCGGGATACTGTTGAAAGGGTAAAGGCCATAGTTGAAGAGGAGGAACCTCCATGTGTTGTTTCTGTAGGCGACGTGGTTTCAAAAAACCTTTCAGAAGCAAACATTCAACTAAAGCTTGCGATTGTGGATAACAAGGTTATGAGGACTGCCATTGAACCCTTGAAGATTGCGGCGGACGTGGAGAAACGTATCAAAAATCCACCGGGAACCATAACTTTTGAGGCCTTAAACGCCGTAAAGGAGGCCTTCGAAACCAGTCGCACAGTTAAGATAATCGTTGACGGCGAGGAGGATCTCCTTGCCCTTTTAGCCATTCAATACGCGCCCGAAAACTCCATTATTGTGTATGGACAGCCCCGTGAAGGTCTTGTTGTGGTCAGGGCTACTAGGGAAAAGAAGGCGGAGATTGGCAAAATCTTAGGCGAGATGCAGTTCACTGCGAAAGACTAAATAGAGGGAATTTTGTATCAGAAACAACATCAAAAAGGGAAAAATGGATGGAAATCCGGATACTTGCGGAAAACGAAAACGTTCTTTTGAGACGTAAAGAGGTTCTTTTCCAAGTTGAACACAACCAAACGGGAAGCACACCGCCGAGACTTGAAGTCAAAAATGCCCTAGCAAAAATTCTGAAAAAGGACGCCGACCTGATATTCATCAAAAAGCTGGAAACAAAGACTGGAACTCGCGTGGCTGTTGGTTTAGCAAACGTATACGACTCGGTAGAGCAGGCTAAGCTCGTTGAGCCAAAATACGTCTGGAGTAGGAACCTTCCGCCAGAAAAGCCCAAGGAGGAGGGAGCATAACGGTGGGCGAGGAAAAGGAAGCCGCTGCAAAAAAGGGTAAAGCTGAGAAGAAGAAAAAAGAGAAGGGCGTCTACATGCTTTACAAGATTGAAAACAGCAAAATCGTTAGACTACGACCCACATGTGAACGCTGCGGTCCCGGCTATTTTATGGCTGATCACGGCGACAGATATACTTGCGGACACTGCGGGTTTACGAAATATAAGAAGGCATAAACACGTTTAAATTGCAGCGTGCGCCTTTTAAGTTGTGATGGTTTGGATGATTAGGGTTAACGTATTGATAACGCAGGTTTCTGGGGAGCGTTTTTGGGATATTCGAAAGCCCATTCCTCCCATCCAGATAAATACGAACCTTAACCTTGTGGAAGTTGAAAAGAAGTCGGATGAAATGCTTGAAGTGCCCTTCGTTTTAACTGTTAACTACAATCCGTCAGTGGCTCAGATAAGCCTGAAGGGAAGGGCTTACGTGGTGGGTACAAGAGATGAAATATCGAAGATTTACGAAGAGTATAAGGAGAAGAAGCCTCCGCCGCCAATGCTCATCCAGTCAATTTCAAACGTGGTTTTTGTTGAAAGCGTCATTATTTCAAGGACTCTAAATATTCCTCCGCCCATACCTCTCCCGCAAATCCCACCGGTCAAAGAGGCGGAGAAGAAGCCCTCAGGTGTAGACTATACAGCCTGAACAGCGAACGGAAAACTCTCTTTTTGATGGTATTCTGCGTAGTTTAAGGTAGAAGTTAAGATTTTGCGACTATTTGAGCGGAACGTACATTGACGAGCGAGTGGCACCTATTCCCGGCGAACCGTGTTTAACAGGCTTGTTTGTTATGGCGAACTCGCCTAGATAATGGCCGATCATTTCGGGTTTTATCTCCACAGGCACGAATTCTTTTCCGTTGTGGACGTGGATTGTTAGGCCGACCATTTCCGGGAGGATTATCATGTCCCTGGCGTGTGTCTTTATGGTTATAGTTTGCCCTTTCCGCATGGCTTCTTTGGCTTTCCTAACTTTTGCCAGAAGGGTTCGCTGTTCAGGAGATAGACCCCTCTGTAGGCTTCTTCTTTGTCTCGCTGGGAGCAGCATTATAAACTCGTCCATTGACATACTTCGCAGTTGCTCAATGGTGTATCCGCGGTAGGTGAATTCCCTCGGCATCTTTCAGCACCACCATTAAACAGTGAGCAGACTTGCTATAAACCTTCTGTTCACTCCGTCTCGGTTTCCTTTGCTTTCTTTTTCTTTCGCCCAGTGCTTCTTGCAGCAATAAGCCCAACCTTCTGCCCGGGTGGAGCGTTTCTTGAAACGGTTGTAACTTTTCTGGCGCTTCTCTTGCTGCTTCCGTAGGGGTGGACAGCGGCAACCATGGCTCTCCCCCTTGTCCTCGGGTACTTGCGTCCTCTAGCCCTCATCAAGTGGTGTTTGGCTCCGGCTTTTAGGAAAGGCTTTTCCGTTCTACCTGCACCCGAAGCCACACCTATTGTGGCGCGGCAGAGGTCGTCTATGTACTTTGTTTTGCCCGATGGAAGCTTTATCATAGTGCCTTGCGGGGTATGAGCGACAACGGTGGCGTAGGCTCCTGAAGACTTTGCAAGTTTTCCACCGTCCCCGGGCTTAAGCTCAATGTTACACACAATGGTGCCTTCCGGAATCTTTCCAATGGGGAGTATGTTTCCAACTTCAACCTTCGCCTTTCCACCCATCTCAATCTGCTGTCCCGTGTATATGCCTTCGGGCGCGACTACGTAGCACTCCTCACCGTTTTCAAATCGGATGAGAGCCAGGGGGGCTCCTCGACCCGGGTCGTGAAGGAGCTCTTCCACAACGCCTTTAACCACCGTTTCATTGATGTTTTTTGGCAGTGGAGGGTAGCATGCTGGTGCAACTCTTTTGTGAGTTGCAGCTCTAAAGGTTGGACCGCCACGCCCCCTTCTTTGAACCCTAATTCTCTTTCCCATTTTAAACCACCATCTACAGTATTCCCAGCTTTATAGCCACGTCTGACGCTTTATATTCTGGACTGAGTTTAACAAAGGCTTTTTTCCGCCCATCCGGAGTTATTACTATGTTCACTTTTTCAACTTTAACATCGTACAGTTCCTCCACAGCCCTTTTCACATCGGCCTTTGTGGCTTTCAAGTTAACTATGAAGACCAGCTTGTTTTCCTTTTCAACCATCAGGCTGGCGGATTCGGTCATCAAGGGATACAAAATAACCTCATATGGATCCATTAGGCTGCCTCACCCTTGCAGTAAATTTTTTCTAAGGCTTCAATCGCGCTTTTGGTCCAAATTGTTAGCCTGCCGGGGTGGGTACCTGGCGCTAGCATTTCCGGGTTTAACTCGTTAACTTCTACAACGTCTACACCAGGTATGTTTCTGGCGGCTTCGCCTATTCCGCGGTCTTCAGCCACAATAATTAATGGTCCAACGGCTTGCTTCAACCTTCTTCCGCGGAGTTTTCCTTTGCCAGCCCGCTCCTTCTTACTATCCTTGACACGGTAGAGGTCGGCTAGGACGCCTAGTTTTATGAGGGTCTCCTCCACCTCCTTGGTTTTCTTGAGGTTTTCAAGCTCGTCTACAACAACTAATGGGATTTGAGGGATCCCTTCAACGGCGTGACCTCGGGCGGACACAAGCTCCTTTGAAGCCGTGGCGGCTATGGCTGAGAAAAGCGCTAAACGTTTCTCCTTCTTCGGAATCTTTTTCACAATCTTTTTTTCAGGCGTCGGCGGATGAGCAAGCCTTCCGCCCACTGTTCCGGGGGCAAAGGCTCCCCTGGAAGTGCCTTTAACGCGGGGTATACGGGCCATGCCTAAACCTACGCCCATGGATTCGGCTGTTGTCCTTTTGCCTGCCATGGGGTCCCTGCCCTTCGGCTGGAAGCGGGTGGATTGGATGGCTAAGACGGCTCTTTTGATCACGTCCGGCCTTACTGGGGTTTCAAAGATCGGTGGAAGCTTCATTTTATCAACGGGTTTTCCGTCGAGGTCGAAAACTTTCACTGTTTTAGCCATCTGCGTTCACAGTTCCTCCTACTTGCCCTGCGGAGACTCTAAAGACACATATGTGATTTGAGGCGGCGCCCCAGAAGGCTCTTTTGGCGGTCTCGCCGGATACCGCAGTTTTATTGGGCGTTTCTCTGGCCCTGGGACGCTTCCTTCTATGAGCATGTATGGACCGTGGACTATACCGTACCTTATGAAGCCTCCCTTTGGAGTGACCTCAACACCGTCTTTCCCTATCTTCAATATGCGTTTATTGTATTCTGTTCTCTGGTGGAAGCCCATTTGTCCGGCGCGTGGAACAGAGTAGAGGACACGGTGGGGGTTCCATGGCCCAAGGGTTCCAACCTTTCGTGTTCCCTTCCTGCTTTTGTGTTGGAGAATCTTTATACCCCAGCGTTTTACGGGTCCCTGAAAGCCTTTTCCGGTGGTGACGGCTATTACGTCCACGTATTGTCCTTCTTTGAAAACTTCGGCGGGTTCTACTGTTTTTCCGAGGAGGTTCTTCGCGTATTCGAATTGCTGTTGAATTGTCCCTCCACCTATTTCTATTTCGGCCACGTCTGGCTTTTTCTTCGGCAAGCTCGTTAGTTTTGGCTGGGTTATGGCTATTACGCGGATTTTTGCTATTTTGTCAAGGTTTTCCTCCATCTTTTTCAGGTTTTCCGCCGTGTTGAGTTTTTCTGGAAGGGTTAGCACCCTTTCAAGTTCTTTCGGCGGGTTTTCCATCCAAGCCTCCGTGAAGGTTCGCAGCCCATAAGGTGTTTTGGTGTAGGCTCTTATCCCGCATACGAGGAGAGGAGGAGTTTCAAGAACCGTTGCTGCCCGCACAATTTCCTTTCCGAAGTTTGGGGAGCGTTTTCGATCTTCAACCATCACAACGTGGGTCATTCCAGCCTTATAACCAATGAAGCCTAAAAGTCTAGGAGTGTCAGCTTCAACCTCCGGCCAGTACCTTATCCGAGCTAGGATGCTTCTAGCCCGTTTCCTAGGTAAATAGGCCAGTGAACCATGTTTAGGAGCGTGATGTTTCACCATCGTTCTCCGCTTCGCGTCTTCTAGGAAATAAGCATTAAGGTTATAAACATTACCGTTGCTTGTCCCTCGTTATGGGGCTTTCTCTTCATGTCAATTTTAGGTTGGGCGAGAAACTGCAAAATTAGATACCCTCTCTATAGTTTCTGCCCATAAAGATGGGAACGTCGGGGCTTATTTGAGACTGTTCCAGCCTCCTCTAGGTTTTCGTGTACCACTTGCACAGTATGGCTTCCAGTATTTTTTGGGCTGCCTGTTCTGGCGTGTGTTGAGCGGTGTTGACTGTTACTTCTGGGTTTATGGGCGGTTCGTAGGGTTGACCTATGCCTGGCACCGTGGGTGCTTTGCCCTCTAAAGCCCTTTTGTATATTTGTTGTGGAGCGTGGTGGGTTTCGGTTCTTTTTGACTCCCGTTCAATGCAGACTTCAAGGGGGCATTCAAGGTAGGCTTCCATGAATTTGGGGATCTGTTTCCTAGCATTGTCTCTGTAACGCCTTAGGTTTCCGGTGGCGTCGATCACTACGTTCACGTCGTTTTGCGTCAACAGTTTCGCGATGTAAACCAGAGTTGCGTAAACCATGTCACGTTCCTCCAGCGAGTAGGTTGGCTTCGGAGTCAAAACCTTCCTCAACTCATCTGAGGACAGAAGTTGGGCGCGGATCCCCCTTTGGAGCAGAAACCTGACTAGGGTTTCAGCCACCGTGGATTTGCCGCTTCCCGGCAGTCCTGTAATCCAGACACACCAGCCGTCGTGCAATCCGGCCGCTTCCAGACAGGAGGTTTGTTGCGAAACAGTCTTAAATGGGAGTTGCTGAAATAAGTTATCACTCTTTCATCGTTGAATGTTGTCTCAAGGTGGTTGTCATGCTTATTGTTCAGATTTCAGACGTTCACTGTGGCCCAATGTTTAATTACGGGAGTTTCCGAACAGCCGTAGACGAGATCAATGCCTTGTCCCCGGACGTTGTGGTGGTGACGGGCGACATAACGGAGAACGGCATTTTATCCGAGTTTAAGATGGCGGCCGACGAGTTTAAACGTTTGAAGGCTAAAAACGTCATTTACATAAGCGGAAACCACGACTACCGGTCCACGGGCTACCTGCTCTTCAAACAGTTCTTCCCCTTCAACCAGGTCACCGAAATCGGAGATGCCGTGATAATAGTCTTGAGCAGCGCCCGCCCAGATAGGGACGACGGCGAGGTTGGCCATCGGCAGAACCTTTGGCTGGAAAACACCCTTGAGCATTATAAAGATCGCCTAAAGATTGTTGCTATACACCACCATATAATCCCAGTGCCTGACACTGGCGCAGACCAAATCACAATAGTGGATGCGGGCGATGTCCTCAGAAGCCTTGTGAAGGCTAGAGCGGACTTAGTTCTGTGCGGGCATAGGCATAGACCCTGGAAGTGGCGCATAGAAGACATTCAGGTGATCCACGCTGGAAGCGTTTCATGCGAAAAGCTTCGAGGCTTTTTCCTCAACTCCTACAACGTTATAGAAATAAAAAACCGAAAAATTGAGGTGAAACTGAAAATTGTTGGCGGAGATTACATAAGCTTCGAAGAGGTTATTAAGAGGCGGGAAATCCTCCAATCAACAGATGTTTCCCAGTGCAGCGACTCACTGGCTAGATAGTGGAAAAGGTTTGAAGTTAAGCTCGAAACAAACATCTTTCAAAAGGCTTTGGCTTTCAAACATGAAGAGATGGCTTTTACACTTGCAGTCTGAACACCCGAAACCCTTCACTGGAAAACCGTGTTCAGCCAGCTTCCGCGCCATTGAACACTCTTCGGGTTTACCAGCCTCCTTAAAGTAGGCTTTCAAAGCTTTCACACAGTCCTCAGCCAAAAGATAGTCAATGTGCCAAAACCTTCTCTTCGCGGCTTTCCCGAAATGCCTTTTTAAACGCTTTTCAAGGTTGTTTTGGGCGGAGCCGACATAGGCGTATAAACCCGCCCTGAAATGTATTGTTCCAAGCGAGCCGACCCTAACGGTTTTGTCTCGACTTACTTGAACGACTAGGACGTAAACCCCTTTCAGGACCATTCCCATACCATTTCAAAATTTCCTCAACAGTCTTTTCAGAGTACCCAATGTCTTTAAGGCTTTTCCGCAGTTTCTTAAGAGTTTTATCCACCGACGGCAACCTCCTTTAGTTAACTGGACTGTATATAGGTGTTTATGGCGTCCAAGTCGAACTTTTCGTAGCGTAGAATGTTCCGAGCAAAATTGAGCAGTTTAACCCTTACATCGCGGCTTAGATTTGGATACCATATGGGGGAAGCCACCACCAAGCCTCGCCAGGCGTAGAAGGGTTGGACAACCTCCAAAATCTCCCAGTCGTTTGTCTTTATAAGGTAGTTTTCCCAAAAAAGCCTAAAAAGCCTCTCAAAAACTCCAGCCAACTCCCCATATTTCTGCAGAGAGTAGAAGATATAGTTGATTGTCATGGCTGTGACATCATCCGCCGGTTCACCCCACTCACCTCTGCTTCTGTCCAAAACTGTGAAGTCTGTGCCTTCGTGAAACACAACATTCCATGGATGGAAGTCGCCGTGCACTTGGCTAAGTCTATGGGCTTTACGTTTTAGCCTCCACCGCCACACAACGCAGTCCCTTTCTATATCGATCAGGTCGCCTTCTCGAACGAAATCCAGCCCAGGTGGATAGCTGTCTAACAAGCCCATAATGCATTCGCCGTGTCCAACAAGCTCCCGGGCTCTCCTCACGTAAAGCCACGGCGCCTCCCTTTTGACGCTGTGAATTTGGACAAGATAGTTGGAAAGCGCTAGACAACGTTTCTCATCTAAGCTTGTCATTTCACCCGTTGCCTTAATGCGGTCTAAGTCAACGTGGTAGAGGGTTCCCTCCACATATTCAGTTAAAAGGAAGAATTCACCGCAGTCTCCTAGGGACTTTAAGCCCTCCCCGTCAACGGTGAAAGCGCCAACGTCCACGGAACGCACATGCTTTGGAAGTTTGTTGAAGGCTGAATGCTGCCAAAGTAGAACCTGCGCCCTGTCAGATGGATAGTCATGCCCGAAGCCTTCGGGGCGCATTGTTTCCAGAACAACCCGCTTAACCTCGTCTTTAACCCTAAACTCTATGACGTATGGAACTCCGTAGCCGAAACCTTTCAAATCATTAATGCCCTTGGCCCTTTCGTAGCCAAGCCTCCAAACACCGCAGATTTCCACGTCGACACCGAACAAGCCCGAAAGGTATTGGCGAAGAGCCTTCTCGGAAAAAGTCAACTCCGTTGGGTTTTTTCCTTCCCCATCCATTGTTTAAACACTCAGCCGACACGCATAAGAACGCGCAACCAAGATATAAACTAGAGCCTGAACCGGAACCGGATGGGTCTGTTTGAACGATTTCAGAAACCAACTATCCTTTTTGAAAAACTACAAAAGCTTAACAGAGGTTTTAACAGATCACAAGCTTGCGGCTTTAGGCGACGCCCTCGTAAACTTCACCTATTCGCTGGCTTTGTCCAAAAAGAGAAGGCAACCAGCGGGAGCGAAGGTTCGAGGCGCGGTTCTCAAGGAGGCTGTTCGAAAAGCCGGCTTAAGGGAATCTATGCCTTCAAGGGTTTCAAGCCACATGATGGCTGACGCGGCGGAAGCCCTTATAGCCTACGCTTGGCTCAAAGGACACGTCACATTAGAAGAATGCGTGACTATCCTGGCTGAAGGCGAAAACTTGGTAGAAGGGTTCACCAAACTGCTCTCAAAAATAAGGGAGAGAATCACTTTTTGAGGGCTTTCTCCAGCTCTCTGCTGAACTCGTCACTCAACTCTAAAAGTTTCTCCACAGCCCTCCGCAAGGCTTGTTCCGGCGTTACTCCTCCTTTAGTCCGCACGTATATGATTGGGGTTGAAGCCAGCGGGTGGGGTATGTCGTAGCCAGCCATATCCACGTTTTCATCCTCCAAAAGCTTCTTCTGGAGAAGGTTGCAGATAGTATGTCCAGCCCCTTCAACCTCAATTTTAAGCTCGTTTTCCGTCCTCTTCAACACGTTAACCTTCAAACTACAAACACTCCTATATTATTCCCTTACCATAATCTATTGCAGTTTTCCTCTTTTCAACATTTCCACATCTGGGGCACCGTAAACCGCTCCTCCCCTGCTGTTGCAGGACATCACCGCATTTAGAGCAGAAAGCGTATAAAACCCCTAAACTTCTGTCCTTGATGGTCAAGTGGTACAGCCTATTCTTGTCGCTTATAACTTTAGCCCTAACTATGTCACCCGGCTTGCAAACGTCAAACATGGACTCCGTAAAACGCGCTTGCGCGTCTGCAACATGGAGCAGGCCTGTGAAAAACCCCGAAAGTATATGCCTACCGATTTTGAAAATTCTGATCGTAGCAAACTGCGTCTGAACGCCTGAAACTTGACCGACAACTATACTTCCAACTTTCGGCACTTTTGCCCCTTGAGTTACGGGAAAAACGGACACGCGCTTGTTAAGATAGTCTATAAGCGCTCTTCCAACAACCTTTGAATAGATGACGCCGTCCTTCACATATGTACCGGAGTCTGGGATAAACTCTTCAATGACTCCCAGAGGCTCTCCTGGTAGCACAAGCTGTCCGCTGTCGCGCTTTGTTGTCTGCGAATCCATTTCTGGCACCGACTGCGAGGTTTAAGGAATTAACGAACGGATCAATAAACCTTTCCAAAACATCGTTGCCGCTAAAAGTTTTAGAGGAAACCTTTTCTGCAGAGCTCCCTCCAGGAAAGCTCTCCAACCACCACCAAAGTCTCGTTTAACGTGAGCATCGGCTTAGTGAATTTGGAAGGTTCGTCAAGTGAAACCCTAGGGCAAGCCGTGTTTACATATGCGTCAACAGTTGGAAAGTTCATGATGGTTTCTGGAGTTATCTCTCTAACAGCGAATAGGTAAGCGTCTTTGCCGCTCTTTTCAAGCTTCTCCCTGATGGCGGCGGCTTCTTCAAGCCTTTTCTGTCCCGGCTTAAGCCCCACAAGCACGGCGAAAGTTTTCGCCTTCAACGCCTCTTGAATGCTCGCCCAACGTTGTTTCTGGATGCGTTCAACCTCCCCAGCAATCGAAAACGCCCTTTTCTCGAAGGGGTCGGCGACAACCGTTGGCTTAGAGGTGACGAGGGCCAAACCCAGAGCGTGGAAACGCCCACCCCCAATAAAGAGGAAGCCTTCAACGTCCTCCGCGATGGACTTAGCATTGCTGTAGTCACAGCCAACCACCTGCCCCGGATAGTTCAAACGTCCAGCATCCCCAACCATGACGGTTTTTCCAGCACGGACAAGAACCTCTTTGGCTTCGTCTAAAGCCTGCACGTGTTGGACCGTTGTGGCCAACCCAACCCTGCTCCAACTCTCCATCATAGGTAAGGCTTTCTCAACAACCTCTGCAACGCTGAGCGTCGCCCTCGCCTCAATATACACCGTTGGAACCTTCTCGTATTTCAGAAGCTTCGCATGTCCATAGTGGACTATAAGGTCGATGTTGAGGCTTTCGGCTTCAGCCGTCGCAAGGTCGCAGGCTCCATAACAGGGGTCTGCGGAAATGATAGGCATGGCTCCAGCCTTCTCAACAATCTTCGCAAGTCTCGGAGCTTCGCTTTTTAAGCCATCTGGAAGCTGTATTAGTACCCTTTTAGCCTCGTATTTTGCAATTTCATGTTTCAGTCTCTCCTCTTCAAGATCAAATAACTTCAAAACAGAGCCTCCTTTTCCATGCAAAATGGAGCATGAAGATAACTTTTGGGTGCTACTTTATGGTTTCATCCCATTTAGGCGTCCATTCCCAGTCGTTTTTAGGCCTCTTGAGCTGGCGGCCCAGCGACTGCTCATACTGCTCCGCAAGCCTTTCAAGAATTATCTTCTGCTCTATGCTTGCCACAAGGTGTTTCGTTGCCACCACGACGTCAGGATTCACGGAAATGCTGTCTATCCCAGCCCTTACAAGAAACTCGGTGAAGTCCGGCAGATTTGAAGGCGCTTCACCGCATATGGAGACTGTGCAACCATTTTCATGAGCAACCCTTATCAGGTGAGCTATTATGCGCTTTACAGCTGGATCCCGCTCGTCAAAGTAGCCCATCTGCCCTAAGCGTTCAGAGTCCCTGTCGATCATTAGTATGCCCTGTGTCATGTCGTTTGAGCCTATGGAGAAACCATCGCAAAGCTTTGAAAACTCGTCTGCTAATATGGCTATGGATGGTGTTTCAGCCATAAACCAAACTTTGAAGTCTTTAGACCTTTCTAAGCCTTCCTCCTGCATAATTTCTAACACCCTTTTAGCCTCCCAAAGGGTTCGAACAACAGGGAGCATCACCCAAACATTTTTGAGGCCCCACTCTTCGCGGCACTTCCTTATAGCTTGACATTCTAAACGGAATGCTTTCTCATACCATGGGCTTATGTAACGGCTGCACCCTCGCCAGCCTAACATTGGGTTGTTCTCGACGATTTCGTATTTTTCTCCGCCTTTCAGTTCTCGGTACTCGTTTGTCTTAAAGTCGCTGAAGCGCACTACCACTGGACGTGGCTGTATAGCCCTTGCAACTGTGGCTATTCCCTCTGCAAGCTTGTCAACAAATTTCTGACTTTGCCCAATCTCTATTAAGTATAGTGGATGCTCCCCGATGTAGCTGGCTAAGATAAATTCAATCCGCATAAGCCCTATGCCCTCAAAGGGCAAGTCCTTATACTCCTCAATTTTCTCCGGCACACCTAGGTTCATGTAAATCTTTGTCGCCGTCACGGGAACAGACCGGATGACGCCTCCAGCAAAGGAAATTGGCGAAGCCGACGCTCCATGCGTCGGTGTTGGATGCTCAGCCATGGCTGGAACTTTGCCTTCGTAGACAACTCCGCTTCTCGCATCAACAGTATACTCTTTACCACTAACCATCAGCTTCGTGGCGTTTTCAGTGCCGACAACACACGGTATGCCAAGCTCTCGACTTACAATGGCTGCGTGGCAAGTTATGCCACCCTTGTCCGTCACTATGGCGCCTGCAAGCCTCATAAAGGGCACATAGTCCGGGTTAGTCATGTCTGTAACAAGGATATCGCCCTTCCGCATAACTTTTGCTGCCTCCTCTGGATTTAGAACAACCTTTGCCACACCGAAACCTATTCCCCTTTTGCCAGCTGGGATGCCCTTAACAACAACTTTTAACGTCTCTTCTGGCTTGGCTAAACCAACTTCAACCTTCTTTTCAGGTGCTGCCTCAACAGCTTTCAAGCTCCAAACAGTTTCTGGTCTGGACTGCACGATGAAAACATTTTCTGGAAAGTCGAGTTCGCTGTCAATAGCCCATTCTATGTCTTGAGGCTTGCCATAGTGTTCTTCAATCTTCTTAGCCAGCTCCGCAAGTTTAAGGACCTCCTCATCTGATATACATGGCAAATTCTGTTTTTCAGCTGGCACGTCCAAGTGCACAGTCTTGCCCGTGTTCGGATCGCTGGTATACATCACCTTTTTTGTGGAAATACGTTTCTCAACGATTTTCATGGTTCTTTTGTCAACAATAAACTCGTCTGGAGTGACAGCCCCCGAAACAACAGCTTCGCCTAAGCCATAATTTCCCTCAATAACAATCTGATTCGGGTCTCCTGTGACAGGGTTTATTGTAAACATGACTCCGGCGGCTTTAGCATGAACCATCTTTTGGACGCCAACACTTATGAGAACTTTTTCGTGGGCAAAACCTTTCTGGGTACGGTAAAATATGGCACGGGGCGTGAAAAGACTAGACCAACACTTTACGGTTTTCTCAATAACCTCGTCCTCGCCCATAACATTCAAATATGTTTCCTGCTGCCCGGCAAAAGATGCATCTGGCAAGTCTTCAGCCGTGGCGCTGGAACGCACAGCCACAAAAACCTCGTTCAAATTTAATCTTCGGCATAACTCTCTGTAGGCAGCTCTTATAGCCTCCTCTATATCCTTGGGCACCGGTGTAGACTCAATCAGGACGCGAATCTTCTTCGAGGCCTCCTCATACTGCTTAGGGTCATTTGGGTCGTTAATAGTTTCCTTTATGACTTTGTAGATTTCACTGGCTATGCCAGTTTCCTCGATGAAACGCTTGTAGGCGTAGGCTGTTATTGCGAATCCAGGAGGAACAGGAATGCCAGCGCTCAGCATCTCACCTAGGTTTGCGTTTTTTCCTCCAACTAGGGGTATGTCAGTTTTCCTGAGATTTTCAAACCATATAATCAGTTCACTTTTAGTCTCAGTCATGGCGATTTCGCCTCCTCAACCTGTGCTTTTTCAACAATAATTCGGCACGGTGTCGGTAGCTTTGCGGCAGCCCGTTTCATCGCTTCTTTTGCAACTTCAACTCCGTTGGCATTAACCTTAACAGTTATGATTGTCTGGTTGGGTTCCACTCTCGCCGCGGTACCTATGGGTTTTCCGAAGGCTTTCCGCATGCCGTCCTGCAAACGGTCCGCATGCGCACCGAAGATCATCTTGTTCTCCCTCAGGATCACGTGAGGGTATGGATGCACCTGCATAAAATAGTTGTTTGAAAGTTTATCCATTAAAACACGGTTCGCAGCCACTCGGGCGGCTTCGAGGGCGTTATGCCTAACTTGGGCCCTTTCAAGGGCTATAAGCCTAACTTGATATTCGAATTTGGCATTTGGGTCCCCCATGGTGAACTTTGTTATCTTCGGCGGAGGGAACCCTTTTATGAACTCTCTTCTGGTATAGGGTTGCCCCTTGACCTCCCTGTAATTCCGTGCGCGCATCAATATTCCCTCGCAATACCAACACGAACAGCTTATTTAAACACTTTGTTTAATTGTGGTGGTAACCATCAACCAACAGCCAAAGTATAAAAACCGGATGGTTAGGTTATCCGTCTGTTTTTGAACCATATGCTGGCAAGCTCGTCGTAGTTTGGGAAAACCTTTTTCAATATTGGGATATACATCTGAATTTCCTCGTCTGTAAGGTATTGAAACTGGTATTCGCCGATGTATGGGGATGGTCCGCCCTCCCGTTTTATGAACTCGATGTGCATGAATGGGTCTCCCCGCTTAATGGTTATTGGACAACGATCATTGCTCAAATTCACAACTTCGAGAGCAAGCCTGCCAACAAAGCCGCTGTGAACTTTAGCCGCGTTGAGGAAGGATAAACCCATCCGACCGTACTTGCTCTTCGCAGTCAAATGCGCTACATAGTTTGGCGGCGTAAACACTATCTCATAGGAAATTAGGTTTTTGTGTTCGAGGTAATGCAGCGTAGTTTCATCCTTTACGGTTAGAATGTAGCCATCCCCATCCAACAAGTTGTAGTCGTAGGGGTATATACACTTGTAGTTTTCAATGAGCTCCTTCAGTTTATCCTTCCCAATTATACACATTTTGGGTCATGCACTCTCCTCGGGGCGTTTTAGCAGTAGTGAAACCTTGGAGTTATATACTTTTTCAACTAGATTTCGGCAAGGACAAATGCCGCGGACAGCCTCTGTTTGCCTTCGCCTCCATGAGCACTATTGTCTCGAAAAATGGGGCTGCCTGCTCTGCGACTATTTCCACTTTAAAACCTTGAGTCTTCAACATTTCAAAGGTTTTTTCAAGATTGGCGTATGTGGACTGCATAAGCAACAAGCGGCCGTCAGCTTTTAGGTGGCTTGGGAAATCCCGTAGAAACCTGTCCAAAACAGACCTTCCATCAACGCCGCCAGCCCATGCACGTTCAATCCAAGCTTCGCCTTCCCAGTGTTCAGAGGGCAAGTATGGAGCGTTAAAGAGGATTAAGTCGAACTTTGTGTCTATGCTCAGTGGTGTGAACAGGTCGCCTTGGATGAAGGACATTTTAGCGGCCACCTTGTTTCGTTTAGCGTTTTCCTTGGCACAGCGAACCGCTTTCGGGTTTAAGTCAACCGCAACAACGTGGGAAGCCTTCTCCGCGGCGACAATCCCAAGAATGCCACATCCCGTTCCCGTGTCTAAAACGTAGTCCCCGAAGTTAACCGCTAAATTTTCAGCGAATATAAAAGAGTCTTCCGCAGGCTCATACATATCTGGATACACATTGAAAACATAGTTGGTGAAATACACCCTTTTAACGAGTGAGGACATCTGCCAGCACACCGAAGTCTTCTGGGGCTAACTCTCTAACCCGTCTTTCTTTAAAGGGGATGGACTCCAGGTTTACCCCTTTACCACGAGAAAACTCTTTTTCGGCGTAAACCTGAACCGCATTCTTCACTTTTCTGTTCCTTTGAGTAAACAATGACTGAACCAAACGCTTGAAGCTTTCCTCGTCCCCAACATGGAAAGGCCTTGGACTTTTAGGTTTCAACAGAACAATCATTGAGTCAACTTCGGGCGGAGGATAAAACGCTTTTTTTGGCACCACATCGAGGAGTTCCACATCAAAATAGTAGTAGGCTAAGACTGTCAGCCAGCTGTAGCTCCCACTGCCTACCGGCGCCACCAGTTTATGTGCGAACTCACTTTGTAGGACGAGAACCGCGCAGTCCAAGGGTTTCTTGAAGAGCCATTGAACAAGCTGGGAGGAAATACCGTAAGGAGGGATGGAAACAACCTTGTCGAAGGGGGGTATCTGAACCTTCAACACGTCGCCCTCAACGACCTCCACGTTGGGTAGGCCTCCGAGGACCCTACGCAGAACAGCCGCTATCCTAGAATCTGCCTCCACAGCCAAAACTTTCCGGCATCTCTCAGCCAAAAAACGTGTTAAAAAGCCGAAACCAGCTCCTATGTCCAGAACCACGTCGTTGCTTGAAAGGGCTGCATACTCGGCCATTCGCTCGAAAAGGCCTGGTTCAACCGTGAAATGCTGGCCTAACTGCTTCTTCGGAAATATTCGATGCTTTCGAAGGAGGAACTTCGTCTCCTCAAGAAGATTCATCGAACATTAACCAGCCGTCTGCTCAACGGGGCCTAGTGAAAAGCCTATACTTGCTTTCGCCCGCAAGCTCCTCCAAAATTCTCTTCGTCAAAAGCTTAACGGGGTTAGGTATCTGGGTTCGCTTTTGAAGATCTTCAAAACTCTCGAAAGGCTTCTTCTCCCTTTCCCGGATAACCTGCCACATATACTTCTTGCCTATACCCGGAATTAGTTCGAGGGCGTGCATTCGCGGAGTAATAGCCTGAGCTGTGTTGAAGAAGTTAACAAACCACTTCTCCCTATTTAACACGATACGGCTGATGACCGCTGGAAGCTCCATTTTAGCAGCTGCCGTCAACTCGTCATAGCCGATTCGCCCAATGATATAAGTGATTTCTTCACGAGTGTCCTTACCCACGTAAACCCGGTCATGGGGCTTAAGGGTTACACCCTCCTTAACCAAGGCCTCTAGCAAAGTGAAAAACTCCTCGCCAATAAGCTGAACAAGCCCCCCGGCTCGGTAACCCATCCTTCCAGTGATCCTAACTCCTGGACGGCCGTGGGGGAGGAAATCTAGGACATAAGCGTATTCTTCGTACCTCTTCTCTATTTTGTCTGGCTTTTCCATATTTTTCACTCTGGCTGAAAACTAAAAGAAGCTTGAGAGCTATTTCAATCTATGTTCATTTAAAAGTTTAACAATGGCTTCTAATTTTGGGGCTTCAATGATTTTCCGTCCCCCTCCGAGGAAAACTCTCAGTTCCTCAACGCTGGTTGGCATGCAGTTAACAACTTGGACAGCTTCAACTTCATCCAACCCGAACTCTCTGACAAGCTTCTCCGTAAGCATCTGAGCGGTTTCAGCGTCCACTCTAGAGAATTTGCTGGCATAGTCTAAGACCCGCCTCTGAAACTGGTCGAGGTTTTCTTCGCCGAGTTCCTCAAGTATTTTCTTAACCTGCGGAATGCTCAGAAGCTTTTCCTTAACGTTTTTCTCTTCAGTTTTCTCCACGTTTAACAGCCTCCATAGGGCTCTAGGTGCTCGGGTCTCACAATGATTTCTTTGACAGCTTCACCTTGTGTGACACTGACAATGTAACTTCTTCCTCTTTTGCCAACAATTTTTCCGACTTTCCCGTGATAGCGTCTATGGGGCATGCCCTTTTGAACACTTGGGTCTATTTTGATAACTACGCTATTGCCTGGATCATAGTCGCGGAGGAGCCTGCTGATTTTTATTTTTCCACGTTCCCTAGGCTTTTTCTTTAGGAGTTTACGCGTTCTCGCCCGATACCCCTTCGACTTCCTCAAATCACTTCCTCCAACCTACATAATCACGTTTAAAACATCAAGTTTTATGGGCTTTGCTCTCTGGCCGAGAATCTCCGAAACGCTTGGTGTTGTTCGACCTTCATCACCAGACACCAACTCTTTAACGTATAAGCCTCCCTGACAGCGAACCCTCATTTCAGCCTTCTTAGGCGACAATCTCTTTAGTTTCACCTCGTATATGTACTTTTCCCGTGTCAAGTCGGCCCGTCTATGCAGAACTCTTAGAGGAGTTCTCTGCTTGACGACAACGTTGGATAGTTTTTCCTCCAGCATCTTTAAGTCTTCATCGGAAACTTCCTTCTCGAACTCTATTAAGACACGGTACTCTTTTTGGGCAGTCTCCCCCTTCTTCACTTTCCTCACGAAGTCCTTGTCGACTATTTGCAGGTCGGAGACCTTCACTTTCCCTTTGGCGCAGGCGTTCACAGCCTTCTCGAGCTTTTTAAGGTCTATGAACCGTTTCTTCGGCTGTGAAATCTCCATGACGAAGGGTCTCCCCTTGCCGAGCATGCGGGCATCCACGTCTTCCCTTCCGGAAGCGTGGAAAGAGGTTTTAACGCCACCTGTGGCCTCAAGAAAAGGGGGGCTTATGAGTTCTTCAATGGATTCAGGGTACATTTTTCCTGTCCAGTTGCATTTTTCGCACCCCTTACCCTTACATTTTGAACATGTCCATTTTGACTGGGGGATCCCGCGAACAAGTTTTCTGTAGCGCCCCGCTATGTAAAGGGGGTTGATTTGGAGGCGTACGTCTTCCGTTATGGGGTTTATGAGGATGACGATGTCTGGTTTGCGGTGATTTAGTTTTTTGCCACTGTAGAGGGCTATTTTTCTGCTTAAGAGCCTTCCAAACTCCAATCGGATGTTTTCGCCAAACTCGACGTTGAATCTTGCCCTAAACTCGTCTTCCCTCTCCTCAACTTCTGCGGGAAGCTCTATGCCAACCATGAACGTAGAGAACTCGTATTCGCCCAGCTTTTCAAGAGCCTTTTTCGCCAGTTCATCAATCTTTTCAAAGCTGTTCCCGCAGAGGAAACATGTTTGGGCGGTTTTCCTTCTCGAAGAACATTTCCTCAATTCACGTAAAAGTTCCTCAGCTGGTTTAAAGAACCCGTTTGAAGCGAGGATTTTGAGGATGCGGACGCCCGCAACTTCCTTCACATGGACTAACGCTTGAGCCTCCATGAAAAGCAGAGTTTTCAGTATACGCCCTTTCTCCTCGTTCTCCACTCCATGGGCTAGGAAGGCGAACTGTCTGCCCAGACAATGGTCGCATAGAGAGTATTTCTCAAGCATTTGTAATGTTTTTTCAAGAAGGCCCACGAGACTCGCCTTGCCTTGCCTCCGGCTTTTAATCATCCCACGTCGAATGGCAAGCCTTTTCCCAATAAGGGTAAGCGTTTCTTTCTGCGGAGTGTTTTAAGCATTCTCCGCATCATTTCATACTGCCTAAGGAGCTCCTTAACATCCTTTTCGCTTGTCCCAGAACCCCGTGCCACCCTTCTGATGCGTGAAGCATTCAAGATTTTTGGGTTTTCCCTCTCCTCCGGAGTCATGGACTGGATTATGACACGCCATTTTTCCAGCTTATCCTCAGCCTCTTCGAGCATTTCATCCGGAATTGTGTAGGACATTCCTGGAAGCATCTTCAGAATTTTCTGGAAAGGCCCCATTTTCCGCATTGCTTCAAACTGTTCATACATGTCTGTCAGCGTGAACTTCCCGCTTAAAAGCGCCTTAGCCCTCTTTTCCGGAACATTGACTTCAGCCTCTCTCACCTTTTCAACGAGGGCTTCAATGTCGCCCATGCCGAGGAGTCTGCCCACGAAACGGGATGGAACAAAAGGTTCTATGTCCTCGATTTTCTCTCCAGTGCTTATAAACCTTATAGGGGCGCCCGTTGCAGCAACTGCAGAAAGAGCTCCACCGCCCCTCGCTGAGCCGTCCAATTTTGTAACTAGGATGGAGCCTATGGAAGTTGCTTCGCTGAAGGCTTTGGCTTGGACGTAAGCTTGCTGTCCGATTGTTCCATCTATGATCAGCATAATCTCGTCTGGCTTTATTCTCTCCTCAAGCGTCTTCATCTCCTTGATGAGCTTCTTTTCCTCTTTGTGGCGTCCAGCCGTATCCACAATAACTATGTCTTTGTCACTGAACTGTTTCAGCCCTTCAAGAGCTATTTTGACAGGGTCCTTGCCTCTTGGGTCGCCGTAAATCGGCACATTTATTTCGCTAGCCAGCTGCTGAAGCTGTTCGAATGCTCCGGGGCGATAGGTGTCGGCGCATACCAAGGCTGGTTTTAAGCCCCTCTTTTGGAAGTATCTGGCAAGCTTAGCCGCCGCAGTGGTTTTCCCCGAACCTTGGATGCCAACAAGCATCAAAACCTTTCTCTTGCCGGGCTCCACCTTTAAGGGTGCTGGTTTCTCGCCGAGGAAACGCGTCAACTCCTCATAAACAACCTTTATCACGTGCTCGCGACGCGAAATCCCCGGTGGAACTTTCTCTTTTAAGGCTCTCTCCTCTATACGCTTAGAAATTTCGAGTACTAACTGAACGTTCACGTCCGCTTGTAGTAGGGCACGTTGCACGTCGCGGACCAGCTCTTTGACGGCAACTTCGTCCACAACGGTGGCTCTGAAAAGCTTCCGCAAAGCTTCATGAAGCGAAGCACCAAGTCTCTCTAAAGCCATCGAACTCTCCGAGTTTAAAGGGTGTTTCCCATTTAAATATGTTAAACCCAAACAGCCTTTTACTGCTCTTCCAGACCCGGGTATTTTGTGTCCAAAAAGTCAACTATAGCTTGAGCTGTCTTCTCGCCTAAACCCTTCACGGATAACAGTTCCCTTTTTGTAGCCTGAAAAACCCTTCTGACGCTTCCAAAACGTCTGAGGAGGGCCTCAGCCCTTTCTGGACCAACCTTGGGAAGACTCTGCACAGCTAAAAGCTGCCTCTCCTTCAAAGTGTGCGTTTTAGGCCTATGCTTCACAACAACCCTTCGCCTTTCCTCCTCCTGCAATTTTTTGGCTAATGCACATAAAAACATGGCTGTGTGTTTTTCGTCCGATGTGAAAACTGCTGCAATGTTGTGGTCAGCCATGACTTTGGCAAGGGCACCCCAGAAAACTTGCGGGTTTTGCATAAACTTCACAGCGTTTAAAACATCACCCTCCACTACGAGGCAAGCATTCTCGTAAGTTTCCGTCAACCTTTTAGCCTGCTCAAAGAGCCTCCCGTCAAAAACAGAGCGGAAAAAATCGTGAATCTCTTTCCGCTCAACAGCGTAGTTTTCAGCCACCACATAGTCCGCTGGGGCAAGAGCTTTCTCCACGACTTCACACCCAAATTCTCTCAGATAATCTTTCACATCCATGCTTTCACGGACGTCAGCGAAAACCTTTGGCTTAAACTCTCTGGACAAAGCCAGCTCACCTCTTTTAAAATCTTTAAGCTTCCACTTAAAATCTAGGGCGGCAAACCTCTTTAAGATCGGAAACACATTAAGAGTTGAGTGAAAGGCCGGAATGGAGAAACACTACATCTGCCGCCGGTGCGGTAAAACCTATTCCACAACCGAGTACTTGAAAAGCCGTTTCTGCCCCCTCTGCGGAACTCTACTAGCTAGGATAGGCGCAAGTGCTGGCAGCGCGGTCGCTTTAGAAAATGAAAGCCATTTTGAAAGCTTAGTCAGAAAAGTCTTCCCCTACCCTAGTTTTCGCCCTTATCAGCTTAAAGCCATAAGATTTGCCTATGAAGTCATGCGGGACGGAAAAATAGGATTGCTTTGTTCCCCATGCGGAACTGGAAAGTCCATCTCAGTTTTAACAGCCTATTTCGCAGTCAGAGAGTTAAATCCGTCCATTGGTAGACTTGTAGCCTTAACTAGGACGAAAAATCAGCTGGAAATATACTCCAGAGAACTTAAAAACATTAAGGTGAACAGTGGCGTCAACTTCACAGCCTCAATTTTCAAAAGCAAGAAAGAAATGTGCCCACACGTTTTCGAAGACCCGAAACTCAAGGACATAAGGTACAGAGACTTCCTATACTATTGTAAGGGCTTAAAGGATGGTATCTTCGGCAAGACATGCGAGTATTACGAAAAAACGTATGATGGATGGAAACCCAGCTGGCACGCTCGCAACGTCATAAACAGGATAAAAAGCATAGGCCCCATTCTCCCAGAAGAAGTTTACAATGTTTGCCGCAACGAGGGTTTATGTCCCTACGAAATCACAAGGTGTTTAACCCGTTACGCTGACATAGTTGTGGGCAACTACAACTACATACTTGTCGAGGCTATTCGAGGCTCTATACTGGGGAGGGCTGGCATCCGCGTAAGAGAGATCAACTGTATCTTCGACGAAGCCCATAGCCTCCCATACTATGCGGCGGGCATATTTTCAGACGAGCTTTCTTCAAGGTCTGTGCGAATAGCGATAAAGGAGACGAAAACCTTTGAAATCGACGATTACGGTTTACTAGACGCCTTACACGCCGTCATGGTTGAGTTTGGAAAGAAGGTTTATAGAAACTATGGGCTGGACGTGGAGCACGTGGTTGAGGAGGAAACAATCCTAGGGACTTTAGCTGATAGGCTAAACATGAACCATGAGAGACTTTTAGAGATTATTCAGGAACTATCAGACAAAGGGGAAGTTGTCCGCCAAAAAAGAAGAGAGATGGGTAAGAGCCCGATTTCTTATTTGTCCCACTGCATGGAATTTCTCGCCAACTGGATAAGCCTAACGGGTGCAAGCTACGCCAAATACGTTAAAGTTGAAGTGGATAGGGATGGGAAGAAACGCGTAAGGCTTGGAATCAGATGCCTCGACCCCTCTTTGGCTGCAAGCATCATCAACCAGCTGCGCTCTGCCATCCTCATGTCTGGAACTCTGTGGAACGTGGATTACTATGTGGATGTTTTAGGCTTGGATAGGAGCCGATGCCGAAGCCTAGAGCTACCCAGCCCATTCCCGCCTGAAAATAGGCTAATCCTCGTAGACAAGGCTGTTACAACAAAGTTTGAAAAGCGTAATGAAATCCAATGGAAACGTATCGCTGCCCATTTGGAACAAATTGTCCAGAAGATTGGAGGCAGAATCGCGGTTTACTTTCCATCCTACGAAGTTATGCAGGACATTGTTAAGCTTTTGAAACTCGACGTTCCAGTGCTTATTGAGGAAAAGAAAACGAGAATCGGGGGCGTGTTGGATTTTTTGCAGAAAAACGAAAAGGGCATAGTCTTCGGCGTTGCCCGCGGAAAAATAAGCGAGGGTGTTGATATAACTGAGGAAGGGAAAAGCATGTTGTCTGCGGTTATAATCGTTGGATTGCCATACCCCAAAAAGACAGAGCTCCAAAAAGCACTGTATAAGTATTTCAAGGAAAAGTTCGGAGAAAAAGCCATGGAATACGCCAACACGATTCCGTGCCTAAACACATTGGCTCAATCCGCTGGACGCCTCCAACGCAGTCCAGAAGACAAGGGCATAATAGTCATAATGGATAGACGCGCAGCCGGAAGATTCAAACGGAAACTTCCGGAAGACTGGCAAAAAGAGATGAAAGCCCACTTTCAAATAGAGAAAATCCTCTCCAGAATAGACACGTTCATGGCAGAACATTTTGCGGAAAAGATGCCTCCGTAAGGTTTTTACATCTATAAGGCGAAACAATTAGAGAGGATTACGTTTGAAGGACGAAGTGAGAATTATTGAGAGGAAGGATATTCCAAAAGGCGCCATCATGCTCTTCGGTTTCCCTGACGTTGGCTTGGTGGGCGTAATAGCTGCATCCCATTTAATTCAAGAACTCGGCTTGGAAGAAGTTGCCTATATGGATTCACCTCTTCTGCCACCAATAATAGTTCTCCATGAAGGTTTACCCCACTCGCCCGTGAGAATTTTCGGGAATCACAACATCCTTCTGGCCGTGTCTGAGACGGCTTTGCCGGCGGAACTCATATACCCCGTCATGCACACGCTGATCGATTGGGGTAGAAGCAAAGGAGTTAAAATGATGGTTTCTATAAGCGGCATACCTGTCCCAGACAGACAGGACCTTGAGGAACTGAAAGTTTTTGCTGCAGCCTCCAACATGGAAACGCTAAAGATGGCCCAAGAGAAAGGAGTGGAAATTCTTCGGGAAGGCTACATGGTGGGGCCCCAAGCGGTTATGCTTCAATACTGCGCAACTCTAGGATTACCAGCCTTAACCCTTTTGGCGCAGTGTTTCTTCCAGTACCCAGACCCTGAAGCAGCAGCTAAAGCCCTAGAACAGTTAGGAAGCGTCGCCGGCATAAAAGTTGATGTTTCAAAGCTTCTGGAGAAGGGCGAGGAAATCCGCTTGAAAGCGAGGGACATGATGAAACGAACCCAGCAGGAATTAGCCAAAATGAGGAAAACCCAAGAATACGACATACCACTTTACATCACATAAGGAAGGGAACTCTATGGAGGAGACTCCTAGAAGGAGACGTTCCATCTTTGATATAATCGATGAATATTTCGAAAGCCTTGAAGCTTGGGCTGAAAGGTTCAGTGAAGCCCTCTTAGAGAAACCAAGCTGGAACTGTAGAACCTGCACCATAGAACCTCTTCGAGATATATTGGTGACAAGCGACGAAGTTATAGTGACTGTGGACTTACCCGGTGCTGAAGAGAGCACAATTCAAATTAAACCCGTTGGTAAGGACACCATTGAAATTTCAGCCAAAATGAGGCGTAAGGTCAGCTTTGACGACTTCGGCATAACTCACTACAGGGGCGAGTTTCAGAAATTCCACTGTCGAACAAGGATTCCCGTGCCCGTCTACATGGACCGTATGGAGGTTCGATTCAAGAGGGGACTCCTAGAAGTCCGTCTCCCGCGAAAACACGAATATGAAATTCCTGTCGAGTGAAGCCTCAGCTCTCCTCAGAAGTCATCATTGTTCAGACGGCTCTTCTCGCGTCATCGGCTTCAAGTTTTAAAGATTTAAACAGCCAAATAAGGTTTTCATAAAACCTTTTAAACATTGGACACCCAACATTAGGCTTAAGGCTGGTGAAATCTTGACCGCCGAGAGAGCAATACAATGCGCCACATTCCTTTTAATTCTTGTAGGTTTATGCGGGTTAAGCGCTTGGGCGTCCTACACGTACTTAAGCGGTGCCCACATAGTACTGGAGGTGGCGGCAATAGCCTTAAGTTGGGGCGTAATCCTTTTGATCCTCTACGTTAGTTTCGAAAAACTTGGCTGGGAGTGGTGGAGGTAAAAACGGATTCAAGCCCTACTTAATTCTGATGATCTTCACTCTGCCTAGAATTCTCCAGTATTCAACTTCAACGCCGGGAGCGAGTTTCGCTTTAAGCTCCTCTTCTTCTGGTAGGGGAGCATCTAAGTATTCGTAGGACTCCAGGTCCATTAATTGAACGCTGGAAGTGGAAACTGCGAAGACTTGTCCGCTGCGCTTCTCGATTATTGGCACATCCGCTGTGGCGTCAACGGGTTTTACAATGCTTCTTTTCACGCCGTCAAAAACTCCTATTGCAACTATTCTCGCTTTTGCCGAACCGTGTTTTCCGGGTTTTGACTTAGTTATCTCAACTATGCGGCATGGTTCCCCATCCACAATGATGTATCCGCCCTCACGGAGACTTCCAACGTCAACAGGCTTACTCACATCATCACCAGCTCACATTTTTACCACAGCAATTTTAAACAACACCCATATATAAGTTAAGTAGCAGAAGCTTATGACTGCTTGAAGGGGAAAGGAGAAAGTTGCTTAAAACCGCCGGAATAGTGGCACGCTTCGACGAGAGGAGAGCTCTAAAAATTGCTGAAGAGACGGCAAAATACCTCGCAGGAAGGGGATTGGAAGTCTACGTTGAAGAAACATTGAAAGGTAAACTGAAGAAAAACTGGAACTATATCCCCCTGGAAAAAATGCAAACAGACTTCATAGTAACGATAGGTGGAGACGGAACAATCTTAAGAACATGCGTAGCCCTTCCAAAACCGGAACCCCCAATATTGGCGGTAAACATGGGTGTCAGAGGCTTCTTGACAGAAGTCGCGCCTGAAGACACCTTCACAGCCATCGACAAGTATCTAAAGGGTGACTTCGTAATAGAGAGATGTGCAAAACTAGCCATAACCCTTGGGTCCAGAAGACTTCCAGACGCCTTAAACGAGGTTTTAATAACAGTAGATGAACCTGTAAAAATTTTGTACGCCAGAGTTTACAAGAATAGCGAACACGTTTTGGACTGCCAAGCTGACGGAGTTATGATAGCCACCCCAACAGGCTCAACGGGCTATTCGCTTTCTGCCGGGGGACCTGTGCTGGATCCGTCTGTTGATGCTTTTGTATTGACGCCCGTGTGTTCCTTAAGCGTGCTTCGCTCAATAGTTTTTCCGGCGGATTCTAGGATCAGTGTTGAAGTGCTTAGGCCTAAAAGGGTTTTAATTGTTATTGACGGTGCCTACAGGGAGTTGGCTGAAACTGCAAATATGTGCGTGGCAGCTACACGTTCAGAGAATGAAACGTGTTTCATAAGATTTCGAGAAGACTTTTACAGTCGCTTGAGGAGTAGGCTTATTTTCCGTGGAGCGGGAGGAAGAGTTTGACGGCTTCCGGGAAAAAGGTCGTTGTTTTAGACACTTCAGCTTTTGTGGCGGGTTTCGATCCGTTCTCGGTAAGCGAGATCCAGTACACTGTCCCGATGGTCGAGATAGAGTTTCTGGGAAAACACGTGGCACGCATGCGTTTCAAGACAGCAATAGAAAGCGGCAAACTGGAAATAATGGAGCCGGATGAGGCTTTCATTGAAAAGGTTAAGGCTTCTGCCAGCATTCTTGGAGATTTCTCCCTCCTATCTGAAACAGATATACAGGTTTTGGCTTTAGCCCTTCAACTAAAAACGCGGGGGCTTAATCCTCTCATCGCAACGGACGACTATTCAATACAGAATGTGGCTAAACATTTGGGAATAGAATTCGCTCCACTTGCAACCTTTGGAATACGGCGACTCCTAAGATGGATTAGGTACTGCCCCGCATGCCGACGGAAATATCCAGCAGATTACGAGTCGAAAACCTGCGAAGTCTGCGGCACTGAGTTAAAAAGGAAACCTGCTAAACAACATAAAAAGAGGAGGAAACATTAAGTGAGCTTCACGGAAAGAAATGTTGTTTATTTTCAGACAGCCGGAAAGCAAAATACGGACACGTTGTTGAGAGTTGTTAAAGGCTATATTGAAAGGGAAGGCATAAAAGACATAGTGGTTGCCTCGACAACAGGTGAAACAGGGGCGAAAGCCGCTAAAATCTTTAAAGGATGCAATGTTGTCGTGGTCACCCACTCTTTCGGTTTTCAAAAGCCCGGAGAAAGCGAGTTGAAAGAAGAGTTTAGAGAAGAAATCCTACGTAGTGGGGCGAAAATTTTCACTGGAACCCACGCCCTAAGCAGTGCTGAGCGGGCTGTACGGAAAACCTTTGGAACAATAGAGCCTCTGGAACTGATAGCCAGCACTTTGAGGCTTATGGGTGAAGGGACAAAAGTTTGTGTCGAAATAACCCTGATGGCGGCCGATGCAGGCTTAATACCAGTGGACAGAGACATTGTAGCCATCGCTGGAACTGGCAGAGGAGCGGATACCGCGCTCCGCATAAAGCCAGCTAACACTGGCAGGTTCTTCGACTTGAAGATTCGGGAAGTTATAGCAAAGCCTTTTGACTTTTAAAGCGGGAAAAAAGTGCCATTAAAGGGTAGGCTTAAAGAGGAGTTCTCCTTTTTCAGGGGAAACTACCTAATCTTAATCGTAAGCTGGATTCTGATGGACTTCGCCCACGAGATCCCGGGAACATACTATTCGGACTATGTAATACAGCTTGGGGGAAGCCCAGCAATTCTTGGAGTCATATCCTTTGTATCGTTGCTAACCCTTGCGTCGGTCCAGTTTCCAGGAGGCTATCTAGCGGACAAGTATGGGAGGCGCTGGCTTGTATCGACTCTAACATTCGGCGTTGCCTTATCCTTCGTATTTTACGCGGCTGCGCCGAGTTGGCACTTTATTTTAGTAGGTGCTATACTTCAAAACTTCTGTCTCTTATACCAGCCGGCTTTAAACGCCATCATGGCAGACTCTCTCCCGCCTGAAAAACGTGGGATAGGTTTTTCCGTCCTAAACCTCATAACAAGTGTTTCAACAACACCAGCGCCCATAATCGCCCTATACCTGGTGGCAACCTTCGGCTCAGAACTTGGAATGCGGATAGCCTATACTATCGTTGTAGTTTTTTTCCTTGCAGCGGCTGCCGTCAGGTTGAAGCTTAAAGAAACCATGAAGAATGTTGAGAAGGCGCGCTTTAAAGAGGCCATCCGCTCTTATCCTAAGGCTTTGAGGGACGGAATAAGCGTATGGAAGGTTGTACCCCGTTCCATGCTTTTCCTATTTTTCTCAGAAATGATAACCCGCGCCTCCTTCACGATGATACAAGCCCTTTTCCTAGTCTACGCATTTTACATTCTTCAAATAGGGGGTTCTCCCTCTACCACGCTTCCACCACAGCAGGACCCCGCACTTCAGCTTGCCCGCATAAAATGGGGGTACGTTACAATCGCCCTTTTCATCTGCATGCTGGTCTCCGCCATTCCAGCCGGCAAAGTTATAGATAAGGCGGGTAGGAAAATTCCATTAATAATATCGCACTTTCTGATTGTTCCGGCTATGCATCTGTTCTTGTATGGAAACTATTCTACATTATTCATTGCCATGCCCCTCACTGGCTTTTCAATGCTTCTGGGGTTCTCCGCCTACCAGTCGCTTTTCGCTGATTTAGTTCCACAAGAACGTCGGGGGAAGGTAACTGGGTCCATGAACTTTTTCACGTATATTGCCATGGCAATTGGCGGCTGTTTAGGCGGACTACTATACGAAAAAGTTTCACCACAACTTCCATTCCTCTTAGTTGCCGCGTTAACCGTCCCATCGGCGGCTCTGGTACTGTTTTTTGTACATGAACCTAAGCCGGAAAAAAGAGAGGCTTGAGGCTATACTTCATCGCTTTCTCTTTTGCTGAAATATATGATGTCGCGGTGCTCCACATAGCCGCATTTCCTGAAAAGCTCCTTGGAAGCTTTGTTTGAATCCTCGATAAGCGCACAGAAAATCTTTAACCCCTTCTGCCTAAGCGCTTTTTCGGCTTCAGTGATCAAAGCTTTGGCGATGCCGCGCCGCCTATACTCTGGATCAACGGCCAATCTGTTTATCCACCCTTTCCGCCCATCTGAGCTGGCTATAACAGCACCTATTAGTTTTCCGTTTTCAAAGGCGCCTATGAAGAAGTCTGGGTTCTCCTTCATTTGCTTTGCTATGGCTTGGGGGCTGTCTCTGCCTTTTGGTTTGAAGGGGAGTCCAGCTTTAGACCAGAGTTCAACCAGTCTAGGGTAGTCTTCAACTTGAAGCCTTCGAATTTCCATTTGGCGGTTTCACTGTTTCTCTTTTTCAACCTCTTTTACAACGTCTTCTATTATGTCTAGTCCCGCGTCCACGAGCTCTCTGGTGATGTTCAGCGGCGGCATAATCCTTATGGTTGAAACGCCACAGGTGATGACTGCGACGCCGCGTTTCCATGAACGCAGCATAACCTCTTTAGCCTTTTCGGAAGCGGGCTTTTTGCTTTCCTTGTCTTCAACAAGCTCCATGCCGATCATAAGACCTTTGCCCCTCACGTCGCCAACTATTTCGCTGGCTTCTTTAAGCTCCTCAAGCCTCTTCAATATGTACGTTCCCTGTTTCGTGGCGTTCTCCAAAAGCCTTTCCTCTTTAATGACCTCTATGACGGCTAAGGCGGCAACACATGCGAGGGGGTTTCCGCCAAAAGTGCTCGCATGGGAGCCGCCTGTCCAATCCATTATTTTCGCTTTAGCTATGGTTGCGCCTAAGGGGAGACCGGAAGCCAAAGCCTTGGCACTGCATACGATGTCTGGCTCAACCTCCCAGTGTTCAATGGCGAACCATTTTCCAGTTCTGCCCATGCCGGATTGCACTTCATCATCTATCAATAGGATACCGTATTTATCGGCGAGCTTTTTCAAGCGTTTAAAGTATTCTGGCGGTGGAACAACGTAGCCGCCTTCGCCCTGAATCGGCTCGAAAAGGATTGCGGCAACATCTTCAGGGGGCACATACTTCTGCAGAACAAACTCGTCTATAAAGTCTACACACCAGTAGTGGCAGTCTGGGTATGTCTGCTTGAAAGGACAGCGATAGCAGTATGGGTATGGAACATGCGTCACACCGGGCATCAGCGGGAAGAAGTACCGCCTTTGGGCCGGCTTACTGGCTGTGAAGGAAAGCGACCCGATGGTTCGCCCGTGAAAAGCGTTTATGAAGCCTATGAAAAGCTGTTTTCTAGTGTGCCATTTCGCTAACTTTATAGCCGCTTCCACAGCCTCTGTTCCACTGTTGCCGAAGTAAACCTTCTTCTCAAAGTTTCCAGGGGTTATCTCCACGAGTTTCTCAGCTAACTCAACGACCTCCCTATAATAGAAGTCTGTGTTCGAATAGTGGAGGAAACGGTCACACTGCCTCTTTATGGCTTCAACAACCTTTGGGTGTCTATGCCCAACATTCAAACATGCAAGTCCAGCATTGAAGTCTATGTACTCGTTTCCGTCAACATCCCTAACTATGCAGCCTACAGCCGACTCCACGACAAGCGGATAGAAACGCACATAGGATGGGGAAATCAACATTTCATCTTTCTTCATAAGCTCCCTAGCCTTAGGTCCCGGAGGGGTCACAACTATTTTGGGATAAACCGTCATACAGTTTCACCAACGGAGGGTCTAACTTAGAAAAAGGGTTTTAATATTAATTTCTGTTAAACATTGGGTTGAGAATCTTGAGTAGCCGCAGTTTGTGAATAGCTCCGAAGGCTTGTTGGTTTATGATTTTACTAGCGTGATTTCGATGGTTGAAACGTTGGTTTTCTGGCCTTCTGGACGGACCACTTCCTCAGTGCCTATGTTAATATCTTTCACTTGTAGGTCTTTGGCGAACGCCCTTCTCAGCAGCTCAACGGTGTCGACAGCTCTGCTTATTGCACGTCCTCTGGCTTTAACAACAATTTTTTTGGCGCCGGAGTTTAGGAAGGTTAGACATGCTAGCACGTAGTTCATTATTGGTTTTTTGCCAATGAGCACCGTGCCCTCGCTGGCTTGGATTGAACTTTTGGCTGCTTCCTCCTTAGCCGCCTTCTTTGGTTTCTCCTCTGCCATACATTACCACCATGCCTTATTAGTTGAGGCAGCGGACTATATGATAATCACTTGGATTCATATATTTTTCGTGCAACGAATGCTAGAAGCATCTTTCCAGAGAGGCTAAGGCCTTATAGTACTCCCAATCCTCGTCAACCCATTTCTGGATTTTTTCTATATCGCCCTCTGTGAGGTGGCGGAACCTTTCCTGCATGGATAGGTATTCTTTAACAGGTTTACGCTTCGACTTGTCAATTAGGCGGTCGCTTGGTGGGTTAAGCCTAAACTTGCCATTTTCAATCTCGTAAAGGGCCCACATTCCAGTTTGGACAGCAAGTCTTCCAATTTCCACAGTTTTGCTTGTGTCGTAGCGCCATCCAGTGGGACAGGGTGTTAAAACGTGGATGTATTTTGTTCCCTTAAGTTCTTTAGCTTTTCTAAGCTTGTTAATGAAGTCTATGGGGTATGAAGGACATGCGGTTGCAACGTATGGTATTCGGTGGGCAGCCATTATGAAAGGCATGTTTTTCTTCCGCTCCTTTTTCCCCGTGGGCGTTGTGGTTGTCCAAGCGCCGTAAGGTGTTGCTCCACTACGTTGCAAGCCAGTGTTACCGTAGGCTTCGTTGTCATAGCAGATGTAAATGAAATTTGCACCACGTTCAGCAGCCCCCGATAAGGCTTGAATACCTATGTCAACGGTTCCCCCGTCACCAGCCCATCCCACGACCGTGATGTCTTCCAGTCCCCTAAGGCGGAGGGCTGCAGCTATGCCAGACGCCGCTGCACCTGTGGCTTCAAACAACATGTTTTGGAGGGGCACAGCGAAGGCCGTAAACGGGTAGGGTCCCTGAATGACTGTTGTGCAGCACGCCGGAACAACTAGGATTATTTTGTTTCCCAAAGCTTTGAAAAGAAGCCTTAGCGCTATTGAGGGACCGCATCCAGCGCATGCAGCATGACCTTTAAGCAGATACTCTTCCTTCGGGAGTTCTTTTATAGTCACCATGCTTTCATTCCCTTAAATCAATCCATGTGGTTTCTTCATCAACGCGCCCTTTCTGCAGCCATTTTAGCGCTTTTCTGGCTATTCCTTCTATGGTTTTGAATGTAACGTCTCTGCCTCCCAACCCGGCGATGAAGCCTGCTACTAGCGGCCTATCTTCCATGTGGTATATTGAGGCTTTAACTTCCGTTGCGAGAAAACCCTCCATTCCAAAGGATATATGGCGATCTACCGTGACGATCATGCGGGCTCTTTCTGCAAGTTTTCTAATCTCTTCCTTTGGGAAAGGGCGGAAAACCCTCACGCGGGCAACCCCAACCTTCAAGCCTTCCTTCCTAAGATTGTCGACGGCTATTTTGGCTTCAGCACCCATAGTGCCCATAGCGCATATGATAAGGTCGGCGTCCTCACACTGGTATTTTTCAATAAGCCCACCATACTGGAAGCCGAAACATCTACCATACTCCTCGTCGATTTCCGAAATAAGCCTCTTCGCGTTTTCCATAGCCTCTTGTATTTTGTAGCGGAACTCCATATACCATTCTGGCGACACAAGGTTCGCGTGGGTTGCTGGGTTATCCACGTCTAGAGTCCAACCGGACTTGTAGGGGGGTAAGAAGGCGTCTATATCTTCTTGGTCCGGAATTTTAACCGGCATGTACGTGTGTGATAAAATAAAGCCTTCTAAGCAAACCATTGCTGGTAGGAAAACCTTCTCGTCCTCGCAGATTCTGTACGCCTGTATAATTGTGTCGAAGACTTCTTGGTTGTCAGCGCAGTAAAACTGAAGCCAGCCCGTGTCCCTTTGCGAAAGGGAATCGCTGAAATCGGGCCATATGCTCCAGGGGGCGCCCATAGCCCTGTTCACGACAACCATAACTATTGGCAGACGCGCCCCGGAAGCCCAATGGAGAGCCTCGTGCATCAGGGCTAAACCGTGAGCTGAGGTCGCTGTAAACGTTCTAACACCAGCGGCTGCTGCGCCTATGCACGCGGCCATGGCGCTGTGCTCAGATTCCACGCGGATATATTCGGCGTCCATTTCTCCTGATTCCACGAACTCCGCGACCTTTTCCACAACCGTTGTCTGCGGCGTTATTGGGTAGGCGGCCACCACCTTAACTCTGGCGGCCTTTGCCGCGTAGCCAGCTATATGGTTGGCTGTGTCAATAACTATCCGCGCCATTTTATTCCTCCCTTTTCATGGTTATGGCCTTGACTGGGCATTCGTTGGCGCATATCCCACAGCCCTTACAGTATTCATAGTCTATTTCCGGCGAATCGTCCTCACGCCTTGATATGGCGGCGTCTGGACAGTAGATCCAGCAAAGCGTACACCGAGTGCATTTTGAATAGTCAACTATTGGACGGAAAGTTCTCCATGAGCCAGTTCGCCCCATGCTGCCAACAGTTGGATATGATAAGGGGGTTAGGGGCATCTCCCCTCGGGTTTTAGGAACTCTCATAAATTCACCAACCTTTAACCAAACGTTCACAGGCGAGTTCGGCAGCCCGGGCGTTCTTCTCCCCAGCGCTTCCCCGCCAGTTCTCCCTTATTGCCTTCAAAACATTTTCTAAACGAACCTCACCCGTCGCTCCGGCAAACGCCCCCACCATAGAAGTGTTAACCACGGGCTGTCCCGCGACGAGGAGGCCGAGTTCAAGGGCTATTCCAGTCGCGTCGACTGTGGCTATACGCCAGTCTCCAAGTTTAATCTCGCTGGGCTTTTTCGTAGTGTTCAGGATTATCACCCCATCCCTCTTTAATCCCTCAGCGACGTCCACCATTTCGTGGAGCTTAGGGTCCAAAACCACAACGTAATCGGGGTTGTAGATTTGGCTGTGGAGAAGGATGGGGGCGTCGCTTATTCTGGCAAAGGCTTTAACTGGAGCACCACGACGTTCCGCACCAAAGTATGGGAAAGCTTGCACGTGTTTGCCCTCTAGGTGGGCGGCGTGGGCGAGAAGTTGAGCGGCGGTTACGGCGCCTTGCCCGCCTCTGCCGTGGATTCTTATCTCTTTAAGCAAGGATTTACCCTTCTCGGAATTTGAGTTGTAGTCAGCGTCTTTATTAGTGTTAGCCTAAACAATTAGCAAAATCAACATCAGAAAAAGGAATGTTGCCGCATACAATGGAATAATCGTCAGTTTAGCTCTATAAGTCACTGTGTCCGGGAGCATGCAAAGTTTTTCTAAAGCCTCCCGCCCGATAACCTTAACCCTCTGGACCTTTATGCGACGGAAGCCCGCCTTAGCTGGGCTTAAATCCGCAATAGCGGCACCAACTGCCTCCTTAACATATCCAATAACCTTTTCATGGTCCATCACCTCGCCTATTGGGTGATATCCTCTGGCGGTCAGCGTCACAGCGTTTACAGAATGTGTGTCTGTTGTGAAAACTTCGCCGCCACTTATGCCCAGGGACTGCAAAGCCGACAAAATCTTTTCCCGCAAATCAGAAACCATGTTATTCCCGTCGAAAACCACGTAGGCAGTCTTCTGTCCTTCAACTTCCACAACAACCGCTGTTATGCCGCCGGGCCCCATACCCTCAGAAAGACTGAACTCTCTGGGCTTAACAACAGCGGCGCCAACCTTAAAGGGCAGCCAATCTAGTGAAGAAATCCTCTCCAAACAAGCGCTGGCAGAACTTTCTAAAGAGGCCAAAGCCCTATTCAAATCTGGAACACCATCTATACTGTTGTGGGCGTTCACAAAAACACAGTCTTTAAAGCCAAGTTTCCAAGCCTTTTCCTGAACAAAAATGCCTAATTCTGGCGGAAGATCTTCTGTAGTGTGGGGAGCCAAAGAAAAACTGGCTAAGACTGTTTTTCCAAAGGCTTGACAACACACGGTGGCCATGTCGTTTTTAAAAGCGACTGAGGGCGTTGCCCCTTCGTCGTCCGCTGTAAATGCGGCTGATTTAACGACGTGATCGATTATTTTATGGCATTCTCTTTGGGAGGCTAGGTCAAATTCGTGTCCAAGAAGCCCAAGCGGTACACAGGCGACACTTTCTAGACTTCGTTCCAGGCTTTCTTTAAGCATTGACGGTAAAAGACTACTCCCTATATTTTTGAAAGGGCCGGGGTGGACGGAAGGCACAACTATGAAAATACTCCCTTTTTCCTTGTCAAACCGTAGAATCGAAACTTCAACATCCCGTTCCTCGCCCAAAAAGTCGAGAAAATACTCGAAAGGCTCATTCAAGTCGGCGACCCAGTTTAAAAGGAAAGCCTTGAAAATCGAAAGGGAAGGAAAACCCACAACCCTTCGGCCGACGCCATTAAGAATTGCAATGAAAAGAAAGCTTGAGAAGAAAGCTGCGACAAGGGCGCATAGCAGGGACAAAAATAATTTCACAAAACCCGTCACGTCAAGCCAGAAGGGGACGAACGGTGCAACGTAAAGAAAAGGAGGGAGAACGGAGGCCGCAAAAAGAGACTTTACACTAGAAGAAGAGGTTACGTAAAGCGCTATAAAGCGAAGGATTAAAGCTGCTGAAAAGCCTAAAATGCAAAGCCGAACAGCCCACTGAGGGCTGAGAACAGCGGCGAGAGCTCCCATCAAAATGAAGGGAAGCCAGAAGATCCAGGAGAAGAGTGAAAGAGCGGCTATGCGTCTTAAGTCGTAAACTGGGTCTTTTTTTAAAACGAAAAGCTTTAAAAGGATATTTGAAAGCGCTGTGGCGGCAAAAAGGGAGACTCCGAGAGCTAAACCGTAAACAAGCCCTTGCAAAGTTGGGTTTATGGGGAGGGTCTGGAGCATTCCGATGAGTTGGCATAACATCCATGAAATGGTTAGGATTCTCTTGTGGGATGGCAGCGTGAAAAGGGAAGAGTAGTGTTTGACAGCCTTGTCCAGTTGCTGATTGAAAGAGCCGTTCAAATCTATCAGGCACCCGTTTCAAGAGGTTTTCTATGAAACACCGTCGACATATTAAAGTGTCGCCGAAAAATGTTTCAGCTTAGCGGTTTCATCTCAGTTTCATTAGACGTTAACCGAGAACAGTAACTGTTTTATCCCACTACAGCCCTTTAAGACTTTGCTGATCTCATGCCCGAACAAAACATACCGCCAACAATATTCCATATGCTTGAGAAAAACCTAGGAAGAACAGTCCGGGTGATACTTGACCCCTCGTATGGCTTTGAGGGAACCTTGACCGCCGTGACCCGTGAACCTCCGGGTATATGGCTTTCAGACGCGGAAGCAATTATCCTGAGGGCAACAATAGCTCAACCGATTCCACAAGTGGCCGCTAGGGAAGAGCGAAGTGAAATATTTATACATTTAAACGCCGTTCAAAGGATAGAAGTTTTGCATCCACCTTCTCGCCGCTAGTTTTAGAAGAAGACACGGGCTAAAATGCATACAATTATTAACGCGATGGCAGCTACTGCCACAAATTCTGGCCTGATTTTAATTCCCTCTGTTTCCTCCTCAAAGAACCTTAAAAGCCCAGCGCTTGCAGCCGGCATGGGTGCAGACTCCTTTTTCTTCCTGCTCATCGAAAGCCCTCGGCTATTAATTCGAGCCTTCTCCGTTATTAACGTTGCGTTGAACTCAAAAATGGTTTTATTTGAGGAAAGGGGATAGAGAGAGCGAGGTGTTCATGTGCCCACACCCCGTGATGAATATTATCACGTGTTGGAACTTCTTCAGAAACATCACGAATGGTTTCGTGAATGCATCCCCCTAATTGCCAGCGAGAACATTCCAAGCCCGGCTGTGAGGGAAGCTTTGACGACAGATTTTGGAAATCGATACGCTGAAGGGTGGCCTGGAGAACGGGTTTATGCTGGATGCCGCTTCATAGACCAGGTAGAATTTAAATGCATAGAATTAATGAAAAGACTTTTCGACGCGGAGTTCGTAGATGTTAGGCCCATTTCAGGCGTTGTGGCGAACCTCGTTGTTTACACAGCTTTCACGGAGCCCGGCGATGTAATGATGGCCTTGTCAATACCATGCGGTGGCCACATAACAATGGGCAAGAAGGAGTTGGGCGGCACAGCTGGAGCGGTTCACGGCCTAGCGGTAGAGTACCTTCCTCTAGACTATAAGGAGCTGAATATTGATGTGGATAAGGCGAAACAACGTATTGGAAAGCTCGCTGCTGAAGGAAGGCCCCCAAAACTCGTCATGTTCGGCGCAAGCGTTTTCCCGTTTCCCCACCCGGTTAAGGAGTTAGCGGACACAATCCACTCGGTGGGCGGCATAGTTGGTTATGACGCAGCCCACGTTGCGGGACTCATAGCTGGAAAATGTTTCCAAGACCCTTTAAGGGAAGGCGCCGACGTTGTGAGTCTCAGCACCCATAAAACCTTCTTCGGCCCGCAGCACGGCGGAGTCCTATCATGGGAGAAACACGCTGAGAGAATAAAAAGGGCTACGTTTCCAGGCATGGTTAGCAACCACCACTTGCACGCGGTGGCGGGTGTAGCTATAGCTGCCGCTGAATTGCTCGAATTTGGAAAGGAATACGCTCGCCAAGTTGTTAGAAACGCGAAGGCTCTAGCCCAAGCCCTTTACGAGAGAGGTTTCAGCGTTTTAGCCGAACACAAGGGCTTCACAGAATCTCACGTAATCCTCATAGACATAACAAAGTATGGCGACGGAGGCACCATCGAAAAAATCTTAGAAGACGCAAACATAATAGTGAACAGAAATCTTTTGCCATGGGACATTAAAGAGGGGAGGCATTTCCAGAACCCCGGAGGCATAAGGCTCGGCGTCTCAGAGGTCACGAGGCTTGGAATGCGTGAATCCGAAATGGTGGAAATAGCTGAATTCATGAAACGCGTGGTAATAGACAAAGAGCCCCCGGAGAAAGTTAGGGCTGACGTGGCGGAGTTCAGAAAAGGCTATCAGAAGGTGCATTATTGCTTTGAAAATGCAACGGAAGCTTACCAGTACATAAAAATCCGTTAAGGTTCAGGATTGAGCGAGATAACCATCTGGACCATTGGACACAGCAACCGCTCCATAAATAACTTCCTTGAACTCTTGAAAGAACATAACATTCAAGTCTTAGTCGACATCCGCAGTTTTCCAACGTCAAAAATTGAACACTTTAAAAGGGAATGCATGGAAAGGTGGCTTCCAGAAAACGGAATAGAATATGTCTGGCTTGGACGGGAACTAGGCGGTTACAGAAAAGGCGGCTATGTAAGGCATATGCGAACAAAACTTTTCCGAGAAGGTATAAGGAAACTCCTAGAGGTGGCGACTCGAAAAAGAACATGCATAATGTGTATGGAAACCGACCCAAAATATTGTCACAGAAGATTCGTTGCCGCTCACTTAGAAAGAAAAGGCGTGAATGTCGTCCACATAATTGCCAAGGGCCAACGAAGCCTACTACAACCTTAAAGCTTAAACTGTGAAAACACATACACAGTACGAGGCTTGAAGAGATGCGTGTACGCGAGTTTCAGGAGCTTATGCACCGCCTCTACTTCCACAGGGATTCACAGAGGGGTGTTGAAAGGACCTTTGAATGGCTTGTTGAAGAGGTCGCGGAGTTAGGCGATGCCTTAAAATCTGGCGACAAAAAGGCTTTGGAAAGCGAGTTTGCAGACGTCTTCGCTTGGTTGGCTTCTCTGGCAAACATAACAAACGTGAACTTGGAAGAGGCAGCCGCTAACAAGTATGATGGTAGATGCCCAAAGTGCTTTAAAATTCCATGTCAATGTCCCTTTTAACCTAAGCGTTTTTGCCCCAGTCCCGTCAGCATCCAAGTGGAGGGCCTACCGCTTCTCCGCTGAACAATGCCTCTCGCCTCCAAAAGCCTCAGATGGTGCAACACAACGCTGTATTGCAAGCCGGTTTTATCCGCTATTTCTTTGGTATTTGCCGAAGCCTTTTCCAAGAACTCCAATATCACTGTTCTCGTTTTCAAGCCCATTTTAACGTTTCTAAAATCTCTGAGATAGGCGTTTGGATGGTACCCTCCCCTTGGCATTGTTCATCAATAAATACAAATAGACACAATTGCGTAAAAAAGCTTCACTTACGCAAAGTCTGTTAAAGTTATCTGTTTTGGCTTTCTGCCTTCAAAGAGGGATACTACCTCATCCTTCATTAGAACAAGCCTTTGGGCGTAGTATTTTGGCAGGTTATATTTCCGGATTATGTGTTCAGCAGCCTCCATGTATTTTTCTATGCCGCCTCGGTAAACGGTGAGGGTTAATTCGCCTCCACACTGTGGGCATTTACCCTTTAGCGGTACACGGCGGAAACGCTTGTTGCAAGACCTGCACCTAAATCCTTGGGTTGAAAAAGCCCGGAGGTTTCCGGCAATGTCGCGAATGAAATGTTTCACCAAAACTTTTAACGCCACTCTGCGGGCGTCCACGGCTGCGATTTTCTCAGCGAGGACAAGCTGCCCGTTAAGCTTGTCCATCATGGTTTTAAAACGTTTATACGCGCTATCCTCCACCCCTAGGTTTATGTTTGAAACGGGCACAGTGAAATGGAAACCCTCATATTGGGCCTCCGTTCCAAGCCTGTGTTCAATGATATCTATAATTGGGCTTACATGTTTGGCTTCAGCCTTTTCCAAAGTTTTCTCATAGAACTCTAGAGGATAGGCTCTCGCCACATCAAAGTCATGGGCTTGTCTTTGGACTTCTTTAGGATTGACAATCGGCACGATAAGCAAAGGCGCATCCATAATTCCACCTATCTGAGCTGGCAAAAACTTCCTCGAAAAGTTTAGCAAAGTATCCAATGCGAGCATTAAGGCGTCCTCGTCGCCGTCGCAGTCTCTGCGTTTAGCCGAATGCCATAGAGGATGAGCGTAACACACGTTCAAGTTTGTGAAGCCTATGATTCGCCCTAAAATGCCCACCGATGTGTGGGGGGCTAAACCGACGACTAGATGGCCTACAAGATCCTCGATGCTTCTAACGTTATGGAATGGTGGAAGCCCGTAGACCTTCTTTAAAAGCTCGTCTAGGAAGTTTGCAACGCGGACAAAATATTCCGCGCATTTAACTGGAATTACCACATCCTGCACTTTCAACTCGCAGACTTGCTCCAGATTTGTCAACGGTTCACCGTAAATATCGTGTCGGTAGCCCAGTTTAATCAGCTTCTCCACGGAAACCCCGATTTCTGCTGGTTTAAAGTGGGTCAAGGGGGCGTTCGTTACGTCAAAACGAATAGTTCCATCCTTATATACTGACAAGTCGTACTTAGCCCTCAAAACACCCTTCTCAAGGATTTCAGGAATTTTCGCCTCGTTGGTTAATCCCTTAACGCCTTTCAAAATCTTCGGCGCAGGGACCCCCAGGCTGCTGCAAGCCTCTTCAAGAAGCCTCTTAACGTCTACCTGTCGTCTTCCATAGGGGACAGCTGAAACCTTGCAGACTGGACATTTTTCACCTTCGTTTAAGGTTCTGCCACAACGGGGGCAAGCCAGATCCAAAACAGTTTCGGAACCACAAATCGGACATTTTGACCTAAACATGTATTCACCGCAGTTTGGACATTTTAGCCGGACAACTTCCACGAATACGATCCCGTTTTTACATGCTTCAATGATGTCCCTTTGCGAACCCCCAGCCAAGCCTATTGGGAAAAGCACATGTACAAGGGGTTTCATCTCCCGTCTCTTCGCCTTTTCAGGTCTGCCCATCCTAGCTCCGACGAAAGTGGGTGCTTTATCCCTAACAATAATACCAGTTATCTTTTTGACAGCATCTAGAACGGATCCGCTGCCTGACAGGTCGGCGTCAAACCGTTTGTGACCCAGGCAGAAAGCCAAGACGCGGGCTTCGTCTCCCTCTATAACTATTTTGCCATTTAAAACCTTATGGGGCAAACATAACGTTTCAAGGGCTTGCTTAACCTCTTCAACGTTCTCGCCGACAATACGGCTTGCATATTCGCCATCATATTCCACACTGGACTTTAGAAGCCAAAGCCTTAAAGAGTTGAGTTTTTCAACGGAGCCCATACTTGACCAGAATGGTGTGAAGGCTGGGTGAAGTGGCACACCCAGTTTAACAGAAAGGTTCACGGCTTCCGCAAAAATAGGCTTGTTAACGAAGGGATCATTCAAAAAGCCTTGAAGCCTTTCGGCGGAGAGCCCTGCATGAACAGCGGCTTTCCTCAAGTCTCCATTAAAGTTTGTGTATATAGCCTTCTGTAGATCCTCCGCCCACCATTCCTCAGTGTACCCGGCAGGGACCAATGTTTTTCCTTGGTATAGGAAATCTCCAAAGCTGATTAAAATGTCGCCCAAAAAAAGGATTTTATCGATTTGATCCTTTACTTTGGCAAAATTTTCCAGCGTTACCTTTATAACTGATCCGCCCCGCAGCCTGACAATGGGCGGCTCCAGAGAGTCGACGGGAACGGCTATTCCACCCTTCCCTGGAAGCTCTAGGCGGAGTTGCGTGCCAACGGCTATGAAGCCTTGCAGAACAAGCATGGTGGCCGGATGGACACCCACAGCCGTCAACCCAGTGTTCCTTGATCTCCCGTAACGGAGGCGGAAACCTCCATGCCTGGATGGGAAGGAGAAGATTGGGCGGCCGGCGATGATGTCGTCCATGAATCCGGCGGATTTCTTTTCAGACATTTTTCGAATATCCTTAAGCCAGTCCCAACCTTGAATCCCCAGCTTCTCAACTATGGCCCAAACTTTTGAAGCCCGTCCAACAACACCATCGTTGACAACCCGCAGTGCACCGCCTCGAACTCTATTGGTTTCAATTCTGGGGAGGTTTCGGTAAGAGGAAACTTCAACGGGATCCGTTTCTATTCCACTAACCTCCACCGGAAGCCACTTCAAAGCTTTCCAAAGCTCCTCGTCTGAAACATGATATTGAAAACGGCTAACCGAACGCTCATAAAGTCTAATCTCCTCTATGAAACGGGCGATTTCCTCATCGGTGGGCTTGTAGCGGTCAAGCCCTAAAAGCCTTCGGACAAAATCACCGATGACAAGAGTTAGGGCTTGATCCGTCCCACCAGCGGAGCGGATAGGCCCTGCGAAATAAATGGCTAAATACTTTGTGCGATCCGGATTTGTTTTTATCTTAACTTGAGCTATCCCCTGAACTGGTGCGGCGGTCAACCCCTCTGTCAGGATCGCTAACGCAGTCCTCACGGCTTGTTCTGCAGCGGCTTCAGGCTCCATGTGCCCAAATTTTCCGTAAACAATTTCCTCCGCAATTTTGAAGGCCAGCTCCTCCCTGGGAAGTTTTATGCTAAGCTCCCTAATTCTTTCCGCAATGCCCCTCGGGCCTACAAGGCCTTCAACAAGATCTGCCATGTCCCTTGCAATTTTACACTCTGGTTCTGGAGAAGGGTCAAGCCCCTTAGCCCTAGCCTTTTGACAAATTGCATAAAGCTCTTCAAGCTGTCTTTCCAGTTCCCCCACATACCTCGCGTAAGCGGGACTCATTTGAATATTCATATACCTTCCATTCACTTTCCTAATTAGCTGCCTATTTTTGTTTCCGACATGACGGAAGAAAAACAGCGACTTGCCAACCAGCAGAGCACGATATCCTTTTACATGAAAACCGCAACACTAGGCACGCATTTTACCCAGCTTTATTCCCTCAACAATCTGAGAGACACGATCCTCGACGCGTCCATCTTCAATAACATTGCCAGTAACTATTATGTCAGCTCCTGCAGATATGGCAGCTAGAGCTTGATCCTTGGACCTTATACCCCCTCCAACGATCAGAGGAACCTTTATACAACCCTTAACAGCCCGAATCATCTCTTGAGGAATCGGCCTCTTGGCCCCAGAACCGGCCTCAAGATATATAAAACGCATACCGAGATATTGGCCCGCCAAGGCGTGGGCTGCCGCCAACTCCGGTTTATCATACGGGATTGGAACAGCTTTTCCTATAATGCCTGCAGTGCCGCCTTCGCCTACAATAATGTAGCCCATGGGAATGGGCTCTAAATTATATTTTCGAACCAGCGGAGCTCCTAAAACTTGGGCCCCTATAATGAAGTATGGATCAGCGGAGTTTAAAAGCGACATAAACCATATAGCGTCCGCATAACGGCTTATGCCGGTCACGTTGTTTGGAAACAAAATCACGGGAAGTTTAACCGCCCTTTTAATTGTTTTAACGACATCGTCAAGATGCTTCGTTGAGACAAACGTGGACCCTCCAACCATAATGGCGGACGTGCCGCTCGCCCTAGCCTTCTCTGCAATTAGAGATGCTTGGGAAGGAGTTACCTTCTCCGGGTCGATGAGGGTTATGTGGATTGCTCCCTCAGCTTGAATTTTTTCAACTAAGTATTTTTCTACAGCGCCTACCATAACGTTCCCTTATTGTTGACTCCCAGTGTTAGCCGCTGTGGAACCCTTCAATGTGGCGTAGAACTTGTCTGTGAACATGCAGTAAACGTCAACCTCGCTCATGATCGGTTTAACGGTGAACTCCTCTCTTGCCCCACAGTTTCCGCAACTCACAACCGCCCGGTTTTCTTCACGGAGCATTTCAACCCGAACGGCCGCTTTGCCGCAATTGGGACACGAAAACAGCTTAGGCACCTTCTTTTTAGGGATACGCACTACCTTTCTTCTTCTCCGCCCCATACCTGCTCCTTCACATAATCTAAACTAATCCTTATCATTATTGGAGGTTCATCCTTAAATATTTGCCTAAAACAATAGGCTTAAGGGACTCCTTTGAAGCTCGCTCCGGAAGTTTTGGAGCTGGACTGGGAGGAAGTCAAAAACAAGGTAGCCCGTTTCATAAGAGACTATGTGGAAAAGGCTAAGGCTAAGGGCATTGTCCTTGGCCTTTCAGGAGGAGTTGACAGCAGCACTGCAGCAGCCCTATCCGCAATAGCAATTGGCGGAGATAAAGTTCTAGGGTTAGTACTCCCTGAAAGAGAGACCTACAGCCCTAGAGAAGTAAAGCATGCAAAACTTGTTGCAGAAAAATTCGGGATAAAAACAGAAACCATCGATATTACGCCAACTTTAAAGACAATCCAGAAAACCATACCGGTTTTTGACCCAGAGGACAAGCTATGCAAAGGCAACCTAAAAGCCCGGACACGCATGCTCTACATATATTATTACGCCAACAAACTCAACCTCATAGTTTGTGGATCATCAGATAAGTCTGAAACCATGATAGGGTATTTCACCAAATGGGGGGACGTCGCAGCTGACATAGCGCCACTAATGGACCTTTACAAAACCCAAGTACGCAAACTAGCAAAACACATAGGAGTCCCCGATGAAATCGTGGACAAACCGCCATCGCCAATGCTTTGGCCCGGGCAAACAGCAGAAGAGGAAATAGGCGTGAAATACGAGCTTTTGGACCTTATCCTCTACGGGCTTGAACATTTCATGAAAACCGACGAAATAGCGGAGCAATTGAACATTGAGAGGGAGCTTGTGGAAAGAATTGAAAAGCGATGGAAAAGCATGGAACACAAGAGGAGGCTCCCCCAAACAACAAAAATTCAATATAGAACCGTTGGATTTGACTTTAGACTCCCTCAGACATAAAGGTGACAGCATGAAAACACGGTTTAAGGTGGCTTTAGCCCAGATAAGTTGTCAACAAGGGGACAAAGAAGCTAACTTACGAAAAATCAAAGATTATGCCGTAAAAGCAAAGCAACACAATGCTGACCTCGTAATTTTCCCAGAGCTCTCCCTAACCGGCTACGTGTTGAGGGATGAACTTTACAAGCTGGCCGAGAAAATCCCAGGACCTTCAACAAAAGCCATAGAAGAAATTGCCCGAGAGCATGAAATCCACATAGTTTATGGAATGCCGGAAGTGAGCGAGAAAACACAGGCAACACTATACAACACAGCCGTGATTGTTGGACCTAAAGGCCTCATCGGAAAGTACCGAAAAATGCATCTACCGACCCACAGCGTGTTTGAGGAGAAGAGATACTTCAGACCAGGATACCAAACTGGAGTCTTTGAGACAAACCTAGGGAAAATAGGCTTGATTATATGTTACGACATTTTCTTCCCCGAAATATGCCGCCTAACAAGGCTTAACGGCGCCCAATTAATCGTTTGCATCTCAGCTTCACCCGCCGTCCGCAAATCCTTCTTTGAAACCCTTACTATCGCAAGAGCCATGGAAAACACCGCTTTCGTAGCATATGTGAATCTAGTCGGTGTAGAGGATGGATTGCAGTTCTGGGGAGGCAGCCGACTTGTGGGTCCAAATGGAAAAGTCATCGTTTCATCCAAGTACGACGAAGAAGACTTCGCAGTCGGCGAGGTTGACTACGCTGAAATACGTTATATCGAGCCATTGGTGCCGACATTAAAAGATTTACGTCCAGAAATTTTCGAAAAACTCAAGGATGCAGCAGAAAACCTTTGACTAAATCTTAAATTTCCTAACAGCCCTCTCTATGCGGTTCATAGCCTCCTCCAACTGCTCATAGGAAGCTGCATATGAAATTCTGATGTAACCCTCTCCATACGAGCCAAACGCAGACCCTGGAACTGTCGCAACACGAGCTTCGCTTAAAAGCATTTGGGCAAAATCCTCAGAGGACATCTTGAAATGTTTAATGTTCGGGAAAACATAGAATGCCCCCTTGGGAAGTGCGCATTTGAAACCCTCGATCTCATTTAACCGTTTATGCACAAAGCGTCTCCGCCTATTAAATTCCTCGACCATCTCTCTAACAAAGTTCTGAGGACCCTCTAACGCTGCTAAAGCAGCATACTGCGCAAAAGAGTCCACACAAGCCACAAAATATTGATGAACAAGCCACAAGGGAAATATTAACTCTCTAGGCCCATAAACAAAGCCGATCCTAAACCCCGTCATGGCATAAGTTTTTGAGAAAGAGTTGACAACCAAAGTTCGCTCCTGCACCCCCGGAAACGACGCAAAACAATAGTGTTTCGCATCATCATACAATATTTTCTCATAAACTTCGTCAGAAATCACGATTAAATCACGCTCAACAGCAACCTTAGCCAAAACCTCAAGCTCGTCACGGGAAAGAACAGACCCCGTTGGATTGTTCGGTGAGTTTATTATCATCACCCGTGACCTATCTGTGATTAGTGATGTCACAGCATCAATAGAAGGCTTAAACCCGTTCTCCTCTAGTAAAGGAACAGAAACGGGAACACCGCCAGCCAATTGAACATTAGGAGAGTAGCAAACAAAACCCGGATCCGGAATCAAAACCTCGTCTCCGGGATTTACCAGCGCAAGTAAGGCCAGAGCGATGGCTTCAGTCCCGCCGACAGTAACTAAAATCTCAGATTCAGGGTCATATCTGAGACCGTAATCTTCATAGGCTTTCTTAGCTAAAGCTTCCCTCAGCTCCGGAATACCATTCGTTGGGGTATAGTGCGTCTTACCCTGCTCAAGCGCCCGCCAACCACCCTCTAAAATATGTTTTGGAGGGGAAAAATCTGGCTCTCCAACACTTAAATTAATAATTCCTGGAAATTCTTTGGCTGCTGCGAAAAAGCGGCGTATTCCAGACGGCTTTAAATTTTTAAGCCTATAGGCAGCCTTACCAGATAACACCAAAGTAATACCTCGCCACCGCTTAAGTCCCTTCAGCATATAATACTTTTATGTCGAAGATAGACCTCTTCAAACGTTCAATAGCAGGGTTAATAAGCTGGTATACAAAACTGTATCCATTAAAACAGTCAGCTAGTGGTAAAGAATGAGACTAAAAGAAGCTGTCAAAGAATGTCTGGAAAAGTCTTTAGAAGACCCCATTGTTAAAATACTCTCAAAAAACAGCCACTTAACGAAAATACAGCTTGAAACTCTCTTAATAGACATTTTATCCGAGAATTTAGCCGGTAAACCCCTTAAATACGATGAAAAAGCCAAATTGCGCCTAACGAAGGCTAAAATAAGTCGAGGAGCCTACAACAGAACTTTAAAACAGGCCAAAGAGAACGTCATAAAATCCATCTATACAATCCTTCTTCTGGGATACCTCGGAATCTTTGATACCACAACACTGGACGCATACATTGAAGTAGCAAATAAACTGCAGGAATACATAGAAGCTCATAAGAGTATACCTGAAACTAAGGGGGAGAACTTAGAAGAACAAGTGAAGTTCCTTAAAATGTTAAGAGAAGAACTTGAAACAAATCTCAAAAGGCTCTCTGAACCTTCTGAAGGATTTATGTGACATCACAAGTCACAAAAACGTAGAAACTTTTTCATAACGCAGGTTATCCCGTCGAGGGAAGAATCGGATCATTAAAGGCGTTCCTTGTCATTGCTGTGATTTGTGACGTCATAGTCATTTTTGCCGCAACATTTAAATTCCATAGTGGGTAGAGTGATATGTGATATAACATGGAAAATCACGATAGTGTTATTTTTGAGTCACAGGTGAAATGGTGATGGAGATTATATTCATTTTAATCCTATCTGCTGCGCTACTTGCCATAACTGTTGGTTTTGCAGTTGAATATTACCGCAATCTTGTTAAAACTAAGCGCGAGTACGAAAAGGCGAAGGATGTTTTAAACGATGTTATTTTGAGTTTTAGCAGGGAACTTAAGCGTGTCGCTGAAAGTATGGGGGCTGTTGCTTTTAAAGTTGAGGTTTCTTCAGCTAGAAGCGAGGAGGCGATAAGCAGAGTTGGTGCTCTTGAAGGAAGGATAGGTGCGCTTGAGAATGTTTGGAAGAACTTAGACAAGATCATAGGAAGATTTGAGGATGTTGAAAAGCAAGTTCGTGATGTTGTTGCATCACAGAAAGATTTGACAGCAAAAGTTTCATTGTTAGAAGAAAAATCTAAACAAACCTCACCAACCATGGAAATTGGAATTGAATCGGTAATACCAATAAGAAGGGAAAGAGCGTTGGCAAATTTAACTGAAACGGAACTTACGGTGCTTGAGATGTTGGCCACCGAAGGTCCGAAAACGGCTCCGGAAATTAAGGGGAGAATCAAGTTGAGTAGAGAGCATACCGCAAGGTTAATGAAAAAGCTTTACGAGGAGGGCTACGTGGAAAGGGATGCAAGCAAAATACCCTTTAAGTATAGTGTGAAAAAGGAAATGGAGAGCTTACTGAAGAAAACTGAAACATAAGCCGTTTTAGGTTATAATGTCCTTTGTTTTACAATGACTTGAGAAAAACTTGGAGAAGCCCGATACTTTATACGGTTGGACGCTCCAGACCTTATTAACAAGCCTTTGTTGGCCATTCTTGAAAGGTAAGTTGCGACGGTACTCAAGCTTATTGGCTCTTTGTACTCTTGTTCATATGCGGCTTGAACTTCTTTGGATGAAAACCATAGTAGAGGGAAGCGTTGTTGAATTACCTTTAACAATTTATCATATTTAGAGGTTTCACCGATCATGCTTGTTTCCTGGGGGCTGCTGCTCACCCCACCCAGCAACTCCACAAGGTCAAGTATGCGTAAAGCCTTTTCACGGGTAACGTTTCCTTCAAAAGCTATGCTATACTTATTACCCTCGCTATCAAACACTTCGATTCGCATTTTCCTAGCTGGCATTTTTTATCGGGACACCTTATATTTCACAACTTGCATTTTCACAATTATAGCTATTACGGTAAAGTGAAGAAATATAAAGACCAAATTTTAGGCTCGGATTCAAAAAATATTAGGAAAATTCCAAGATTTTTATTCACAAACTTCACATTATTCCTTTTTAAAACTAAACGGAAGAAATGAAAGATATTTATTAAATTTCAGTGGAAACCAAAGGGTGGGTTCTTCACGTAAAAGGGCAAGAAAATGTAAAAGAAAACAAGGAAAAACTATTTAAAAAAGTTAAAATCTGTTAAAGTTTCACAAAGCATTCACAGATTGTGAAGGAAACATTTAGCTGTTTTAGGAAAACTCAATAACTAAAGAATAATGGGTATAGAGGGAGACCCCACGGTTTCTTGTGGAGAGATGGAGAAAAATATTTGGAAATCACAATCCAGAATCTTGATTCTAGTGTTTATGTTATTTCTTGAAGTTTGTTTAGATTTTTTAACAACAAGCTTTTTAATTTCTTCGAAGCCCTTTACCTTTCAGAGTATATTCTTTCTTTTTTTAGAATCAAATCCAATTTTTATTGAGCTTAAGAGTTTTCCAGTGGAAGTTGAGGGGTGTCTCAGTATTTGTAGGCTTTTCTGTTTTTCCCCAAAGGTTTTCTGTTAACTGTTCACTTTGTTGTATAACATGCTTTATTTTGTCCGATGAGGGCTGAATGCCTTACGCTTGGTAAGAGGAGGAAGGTTGATGAGCAATGCGAACGTACTTGATGAGGTGTTTGACAAGTTCTTTAGTAATGCAGGTATTTTTAAAGATAGAGAGGTTCTCCGACACGATTATTTGCCTGAGAGGCTTCCCCATCGCGAGGAACAGATTAGGCGCATTGGAGAGGTTGTGGCACCCGTTTTAAAGGGGGCGCGTTGTTCTAATATTTTTATTTATGGGAAGACCGGAACGGGTAAGACTGCAGTCACTAAATATGTTTTGACGAGGTTGGAGGTGAAGGCTAGGGAGCTTGGTTCACTTGTCGGTTTTTGTTATGTGAATTGTCGACTGGCGGGGACTGAATATCGGGTTCTGGCGAATCTATGTAGCAGTTTAAATCTGTCTGTACCCTTTACGGGTTTGTCTGTTGGTGAGTTGTTTGAGAGGTTTAAGAAGAGTTTGGATTCTTCGAAAAGAATAATGATTATCGCTTTGGATGAGGTGGATGCTTTGGTTAAAATTCGGGGGGACGTGCTTCTTTACGAACTTACAAGAATTAATGAGACATTGTCACATAGTAGAGTTTCGCTTATTGGTATTTCAAACGACCTTCGTCTAAAAGAGTACCTTGATCCTAGGGTTTTCAGCTCCTTGAGCGAGGAAGAAATAGTTTTTAGGCCTTATGATGCCGGCGAGCTCAAGACTATTCTGGCTGAGAGAGCTCGCCAGGCGTTCCGTGAAGGCGCTCTGAGTGATGGTGCTCTTAGTCTTTGCGCTGCTTTGGCGGCAGCCGAGCATGGTGACGCACGAAGGGCTTTAGACCTGCTGAGGGTTGCGGGAGAGGTTGCTGAACGGAAGGGTGCAATGGTTGTTACTGAGGAGCATGTACGGGAAGCTGAAAAGCTCATCGAACATAACCGAGTCGTTGAGGCTATTGCGAACCTTACACTGCACTCTAAGCTAGTTATGCTAAGCGTGTTCCACTTAGTCAAGGCAAATGGTTATAAAACGACTACGGGCGAAATATACGACGTTTACACAGAGCTTTGCGGTGAATTAGGCATAACCCCATTAACTCAAAGGAGAGTCAGCACATTAGTTAATGAGCTTGATGCCTTGGGGCTTATTAACGCCCAAATCATTAATATGGGCAGGTATGGAAGAACAAAGAAAATACGCCTTGAAGTGACGCGAACCCTCATTAAAGAAGCCTTTTCAGGCGATTCTAGGCTTGGACAGCTAATTGAATACGAGCCACGTTGTCTATCCCAGAACAAAGGCAAGAGCTAGGCGAAGGAGAGAACTTTTACCTCGAATGTTTGTAGGTTTACCACCGGGACGAGGCTTGTTGTAGGAGTAAGACCTAAACGTTTCATATACTCCGTTTGCTCTTGCCAGCATCCAGAGTTCACAACTAAAACGTTGCGGTAGTTGGTATAGCCGAGGGTATGAATGTGTCCAGCGTGAAAAATGTCCGGGACGCGCTCTATTACCAGATGGTCTTTTGGCTCCGGTGAGATGGGGCTTTTCCCTCCGTAAACAGGTGCTAGGTGACGGCTTTGCAGGAGTAAGGTCATAGCCTTTTCCGGATGGGTATAATCCATTCCGGGAACTGTGGATACTATGTCGTCAAGGCTTCTCCCATGATATAATAGGACTTCAACGTTGTGAAGACTTAACATGCAAGGGTTTCCGAGGGAATAAATTTTCCTCGTCTCAAGCAAGGGCTCCAGAAACTCCTCTGATATCGGCGGCTGAGGTAAAGCTTTCCTTGAGGCGTCGTGGTTTCCGGGTATTATTATCACCTCGATGTAGTCGGGAATCTGTTCTAAGATTTTTGCTGCTAGTTTATATTGTCCATGAATGTCCTTTACGGCTAACTCTTTTATCTGGTTCGGATAAACCCCGATTCCATCGACTATGTCTCCGGCTATCAGAACGTACTTTACATGGCTCGCTATCTCCCGCATCTCTCCATTTCCATATTTGCCGTTAAGCCACAACACAAACCTGTTGAAGGCCTCCTTCTGGAATTTGATGCTGCCTACATGGAGGTCTGAAGTGAAAACCGCATACACTGGAAGGGGAGCTTTATTCTGCGTTTTAGGGGCTATGTCCGGCAAGATAACGTCTTCAGCAATTAAAATATCTCCTCTTGTCTTCGTAACGCTTAAGCAGACAACTTGGTCAAGCAATAGAATTCTCGCCTTTTCCAGCACTTCCTCAGGTGCATTTTGAGGTATAAGAACTGTTGCGCTTGCTTGGGGATCCTCAACTGTTAAGAGAATTTTCTGCTTAGTTTCTTTCTTCTCCGTTATCATGCCAATTATTTTGAGTTTCGTGTTTGGCGGGGCTTTTAAGGCGTCTATTACTGAAGAGGCTCCTCTTGCGTCTATTCTTTGCCTAAGCAATTTTTCCACGCGTTTGAATCTGTCCCGGAAATATTCCACATAGTCCTCAATGGTTCCGCTTGATTTCGTTTCGCGTCCAGGGTCGTCAATTACATTGATTGATGATTCAATTTCCTTTGCAAAGGGACTGAAAGCCCTTTTCCCTTCCAAAATTTGCTCAGGTTGAATTAAAATCGAAGACGTATCCAATTCCTGTGGTGGAAGAGACTCCACTGATTTGGGTTCCTTCGCAAATTCTTCTAGAAGCCCCTTTTCAATGAATAGGGGTTTATCTTTCAACGTGTCGAATTTCTTCAGAGCTTTGCTTATGATTTCCACAGGGTCTTCCCTTGCGGCAATCGTGCTTAGGAATTCAAATGCCTCTTTGTTCAATTGGTAGCCTGCTGCAATAGTTAGTTCAACAGCTTTTTGAAGTCTCTCTGAGGCCGCGTTCATATCTTTATTTCCCACCAGTTAGCCTTTTTTGGGATGATGATGAAACCCTCTTTGTTGTCGCCCACGGCCTCCGTTAAATTGAGCAAGTAAAGGTGTGCTGTTAACGCGGCGGTTATGGCGTCTATCTCGTGAGGTGTGAGTTTTCGGTCTTCTGGGATCCCCTCTAGTCCTAGGCTTCTGAGGATCTTTTGTATAGCCTCCCAGTCCTTAGCTGGCATATTGAGCGCCTTTCTCGTCGAAGTGGGGTGAACTTCGATTGTTTTTAGTCCTTTTTCAATTATTAACTTATTTAGGTTTGAGGCTCGGAGGGTTAAGGTTTTCATGGCTGGCAAGCCTGGAGGGAAGACGCGGTAGCCCCTTTTTATGAGATCTCTGTCGGCTTTTCTGAATATGGCTCTTTCTGGAAGTGTGAGGGGGGCGTCTATCGCCACAATTGTTGGTTTAGCTCGTGTTAAAACGTCAAGAATTTCGCTGTTCGTGTAAATCAGACAAGTTTCAACTTTTTTGCGTCTTAAAATAGCGAGACCTGTAGGGTTTGTTTCTTTGCCAGCTAAATCTATACCTATTACGACATTCTCTTTCAATTTCAACACTGTGTCTAAGTTTATATAGATTTATTTCGGTTTTAGACTTGCTGGTCTGTTTAAGCTTCGGTGATTGGATGAGCGTCCTTCGCAAGATTCAGCGCACTCCAAGTGGCACCTTCTTTGTGTGTCTGCCTAAGGAATGGGCTCAACGTTATGGCTTGAAACAGGGGGCTGTTGTGGCCGTGAGCGAAACTAGCGATGGCAAGCTTCTTATAGACCCAGAGTACAGCGCAGCTCCCACCCTTCGTACAATTGTTTTGAAGCCCAGCCCCTATCTAAGCCGTGAAATCACGGGGAAATATTTATTGGGTTTTGACATTATCAGAGTGGAGGCGAAGGAGAATATTAGTTTTGAAATGCGGGAGGTTGTTAAGAAAACTGTTAGCCGCCTTGTTGGGTTAGAGATTGTTGAAGAAGACTATTCAAAAATAGTTCTGCAATGTTTGCTTGAGCCTTCCAGCTTTCCTCCAGATAAAATCCTTAAAAGGGCTAATTCCATAGCCGCCGGTATGCATAGGGATGTTGTTAACGCATTAGTCGACGGAGACATCCATAAAGCGAAAAGCGTTATTGCAAGGGATGAAGAGGTTAATAGACTATACTTCCTCCTTGTTAGGATCTTGAGGACTATTATTCAAAATCCAAGTTTGAGCGAAAAACTTGGCGTACAGCCCATTGAATGTTTAGACTACCGTTTAGCTGCAAGTCTAGTTGAAAGCATAGGGGATGAATGTGCACGTGTAGGCTTTAAAGTTGTGGAGTTGAATGGTCGAAGGCTTACCGAGACTTTCAAAAAACTGGTGGTTGATTTCCACGCTTTGCTTTTCGAAGCTCACGAGAACGCCTTGAAGTCCTTCTTTGAAAGGGACATAGCATTAGCTGAAGAAGTGCGTGGTATGAGGGATAAACTTGAAAAGGCTTTGGTGGCTGTGGAGAAAACGGCCAAAGAACAAGGTGTGGAGACCATGCCCCACATTTTGGCGGCCATATCAACCCTCTACCAGATTTACGAGCACAGTGTAGACATAGCGGACTTAGTCATGCCAAAGAAGTTGCAAACCTAAGGTGAAAAAACATGCATCCGCTAAGTGAAGAGCGTCAATATCATATTAGATGCAAAAGAGGCGACCTGGCCGAGTACCTCATTGTTCCGGGAGACCCGGATCGTATTCAGAAGATAATAAAGTACTGGGATTCCTTTCGGGAAATTTCGTGCCACCGTGAGTTCAGAAGTGCTACTGGTGTTTATAAGGGGGTTCCGGTGTCCGCTCTATCCAGCGGGATTGGTCCCTCTTGCATGGCCATAGTTGTTAATGAAGCAGCTTCGATAGGCGTTCACACTTTTATACGGGTAGGCAGCTGTGGAGCCATCCAGGAGAACATTCAATGTGGCGACTTGATTATTTCATCTGCAGCGGTTCGTTTAGACGGGGCAAGCAACTTTTACGTGACGCCAGAATATCCGGCGGCCGCTAACTATGAGGTTTTAATGGCACTTATTGAGGCGGCTGAAGCTTTAGGCATATCAAATTATCACGTGGGCGTAACCGCCACCACCTCGGATTTCTATGCAGGTCAAAACCGCCCCACAAAAGCCCAGACAAGTAATTTCCTTCCCACGTTGCAAGGGGCTGGTGTTCTCAACTTTGAAATGGAGGCAGCCACACTTTTCACTTTGTCGGGCCTATACGGGTTAAGGGCTGGGGCTGTATGCGCTGTATACGCCAACAGATGTACCGGCGAGTTTAAACCAGGCGAAGGCGAGGATGACGCCATTAAAGTCGCCAACGAAGCTGTGAAAATTCTACATGAATGGGACGAGAAGAAACGCTTGAAAGGCAAAAGGTGGCTGTATCCCTCACTCCTATAACACAACCCTTTTAGAAACGGATCCCCAAATTACCTTGAAACAAGCCGGGGTGGCGGAGTGGTTAACGCGCTGGCCTCGAGATCCACCCACACTCAAAAGGAGGCTGGAAAGCCAGTGGGCCTCCGGCCCGCAGGGGTTCAAATCCCCTCCCCGGCGCCAATTTGCAGCCGCAGTTTCACTAGTGCTAGTGTTAGTTTGGCTTCTGTTTAATCCGTGGCTTTGGCGGTTTTTGTAGTAGGGTTTTTATATGGAAGGGATTAATTCCAATCAGTTTGTAAAAGGAAGGCGGAGTTCGAGGGTTAGCTATGGAATGGTTTTATGTAGCGCCAATAGCCGGTTTAGCTGCGGTGAGTTTGGCGAGCTACCTCTACAAGTATGTTAAGAGCCAGGAGAGCGGCACGGAGAGGATGCGGGAGATAGCCAACGCCATTAAAGAGGGCGCCAGGGCTTATTTGAGAAGGCAAAACATGACGTTGGCCGTATTCGTTGTAGTTATGGCGTTGATCTTGGGAGTGCTTTACACGTTTTATGAAAACGCCTCATTTGGGCTAAGCATGGCTGTTGCCTACATCTTTGGCTCTGTATGCACAACTATTGCTGCATATGTTGGAATGATGGCGGCCGTGGAAGCCAACGTTAGAACAGCTAACGCGTCAAAGGAAGGGCTGAAAAAAGCGTTTCCAGTAGCCTTTTTCGGCGGCGCGGTTATGGGTTTGTTTATTGTCGGTTTGGCCCTCTTAGGAATTAGTTTGCTCTACTACCTTTATAGCACGATTCTGCCGCCACTCATGGGTTGGACACCAGGTGAAGCCCCGGTTAAAGCTGCAAACGTGGTTTTAGGCTTTAGCTTTGGAGCAAGCGCCCTAGCGCTTTTCGCAAAGGCGGGCGGCGGAATATACACTAAAACGGCAGATATCAGTGCTGACCTCGTTGGAAAGGTTGAGCTTGGGATTCCGGAGGATGACCCGAGAAACCCGGCGGTTATAGCAGACAATGTTGGAGACAACGTGGGTGACGTTGCAGGAATGGGCGCCGACTTAACAGACTCATATATAGCCAGCATTGTGGCCGCGATGATAATTGGTGCAACAACAGGCATAATCGGCCTTGTAGAGCTTCCCCTTCTAATTTCTGCGGTTGGACTCTTCGCCTCGATAATAGGTGCTTTTGTCGTTAAACTAAGCATAAAAGGCAACCCTGGTGCAGCGCTTAACAGGGGGTCTTTTGCCACATGGATAATATTTGCGGTTTTTTTGTTCATCGTCACTTACTTCTCTGGGTTGCCGGATGATCAGTGGCTTGGGGTGTTTCTGCCGACAGTTGCGGGATTAGTGGCTGGTGTGATAATAGGAATAACCTCCGACTACTTTACTTCCATTGACAGAATGCCGGCACAGAAGGTGGCGAAAGCTTCAACGACAGGTGCGGCGATAAACATTCTAACAGGCTTTTCTTATGGTGTTGTGAGCATTGTTCCCCCAATAATCGGCATTTGCGCTGCCACCGTTGCAGCATGGTTTTTGGCTGACAAGTTTGGTGTCCCACCATTGTACGGCATTGCTATAGCGGCCGTTGGCATGCTCGCCACGGTAGGAATGACAATATCCGCCGACGCCTATGGGCCGGTCTCCGATAATGCAAAAGGCATCGCGGAACAGTCTGGTTTAGGCGAAGAAGTCATCGAGGTTGCGGACAGATTAGACGCGGCAGGCAATACTACAAAGGCTATAACAAAAGGCTTTGCTATAGGAGCAGCAGCCCTAACGGTACTTGCATTGTTTGGCGCCTATAAAGAGCTCGTTGAGCATGTGCTTGTAAACCTTGGACGTGTGCCGCCAAATTATACCATGTCCTTAAATCTAATGGATCCAAAAATTGTTGCTGGACTTTTCTTAGGTGGAATGATGCCCCCATTGCTTTCAGCGCTTTTAATATTGGCTGTTGGGAAAAACGCCGAAAGAATGGTTGAGGAGGTTAGACGCCAGTTTAAGGAAATTCCGGGGCTTATGGAAGGCAAGGCGAAACCTGACTATGCTAGATGTGTTGACATAGCAACAAAAGGCGCCCTTAAAGAGCTTGTTCTGCCATGTCTCTTAGCTATAATTGTCCCAGTTCTAACCATGATAGTGTTGGGCAAAGAGGCTTTGGCTGGCTTCCTAGCCGGAAGCATAGTTACGGGCATAATCTTCGCATTGTTTATGGCTAATGCTGGCGGCCTATGGGACAACGCCAAAAAATACATAGAATCCGGGGCTTATGGTGGAAAGGGCTCAGAAGCCCACAAGGCAGCTGTGACAGGCGACACTGTTGGTGACCCGTTCAAGGATACGGCTGGGCCTTCGCTGAACACTATGATCACGGTGATGTCGCTGGTAGCCGAAGTCTTCGCCCCATTAATCCTTCTTCTCGTCGCCTAGCCCCCTTCTTTTTATAACTTGCGTACTTAAGCTTAACGAAGCTTTGTGAAGCGGCTAAAGTACTTATTTTATTGAGAATTTTTATCTTCCTAGCGAAATTTTATATTATTTTGCGCGCGCAAATGAACATTACATGAAGTGTTGATGATAGAGAATTTTATAAACAAGTTATTGTGTTATCTAGTTAATCAAAAAATTAAAACTAAAAGGAGATTCAAATGTCGAAGCCTTGGCACGCCATGGAAATCGACGCTGTTCTGAAGGAGTTGGAAACCACTCATGAAGGTTTATCTTCCCAAGAGGCTCTTGAAAGGCTGAAAAAGTATGGTCTTAATGAAATTCGGAAGTTAAAGCGGCGAACGGCTCTTCACATGTTTTTGGACGAGTTTAAGGACATATTTATTCTGTTATTGATCGCCGCATCCATCTTGTCAGCCATTATAGGTTACTGGGAGATGTTGCAAGGCGAAGCAGAATTTATGGAAGCTTTTGCAGACACAATCACTATTAGCGCCATAGTTTTCCTGTGTGCAATAACAGGCTTTGTTCAAGAGTATAGGGCTGAAAAAGCTGTTGAAGCCCTTAAAAAACTTGCCGCTCCTAAGGCCCGCGTGATAAGAGATGGGGAAGAAGTTATTATTCCGGCAAGCGAAGTTGTGCCGGGCGACATTCTGGCTTTAGAAGAGGGAGACCACATAGCCGCCGACGCCCGACTCATAGAGGTTGTGGAGCTTAAGACGAATGAGGCTGTACTTACAGGTGAATCTGTACCGGTGAACAAGGAACTTGTGGTCTTACCTGAAGATACTCCTGTTTCTGAGAGGCGGAACATGGTTTTCTCCGCCACTCATGTGGTTTATGGTCGTGGTAAGGCGGTTGTTGTAGCGACGGGCATGAACACTGAGTTCGGAAAAATCGCGGAGATGGTGCAAACAGCCGAAGAAGAGGAAACACCTCTGCAAAAGAAGCTGGATAGATTTGCAAGCAAAATAGCTAAGGTAGTTATCGCTGTTTGTATTTTGATATTTGCTCTTGAAGTCTTTGAAGTAATAATGAAGATGCGTTTTGAAGTTGGAGGCTTCATTCAAGCCTTAATGTCCTCAATTTCATTGGCTATATCCGCCGTTCCAGAAGGGCTCCCAGCTATAGTAACTATCGCGTTGGCTTTGGGTGCGCGAGAATTTGCAAAACGCAATGCTATTGTCAGAAAACTATCCGCTGCTGAAAGCTTAGGTGCAGTAACCATAATATGCTCAGATAAAACTGGAACCATAACAAAGGGCGAGATGACCGTCCGCCAAATATATGTTGACGGAAAACTCGTTGAAGTGACGGGGGTTGGCTACGAGCCTAAAGGCGAGTTCCGTGCAGGCGAGGATGCAGTAAAACCTGAAGGAAGCCTTGAGTTGCTTCTGAGAATTGGCGCTTTATGCAATAATGCTAGCCTAAGGCGAAACGACCAAAATAACAGTTGGGAGATTTTCGGCGACCCTACTGAGGGGGCTCTGGTTGTGGCCGCTGCCAAAGCTGGACTTGACAAAGAGGCTCTTGAACAAATATTTCCGCGGATTGGCGAAATTCCATTTACTTCTGAAAGGAAGCGTATGACAACGATCCACAAAACACCTGAAGGTGAGATTCACGCATACATGAAAGGTGCTCCTGAAATTGTTCTTGAAAGATGCGCACAAATTCTTGAAAATGGAAAAGAGAAAAAGCTAACAGATGAAAAAAGGAAAAAAATTCTCGAAGTAAACGAGCAATTGGCTGGAAATGCATTACGTGTCCTAGCAATGGCTTATAGACGTTTACCCGCCAATACCACGAAGTATGATGCTGAAACGGTTGAGAACGGAATGGTTTTCGTAGGTCTCCAAGGCATGATAGACCCTCCACGAGAAGAAGCCATAGAAGCTAACAAAAAATGCCAAAAGGCAGGAATAAAAACAGTCATGATCACAGGAGATCACAAACTAACAGCTATGGCCGTCGCCAAAGAGGTTGGAATATACAAGGAAGGAGATATCGTTTTAACAGGCGCCGACTTAGATAAAATGAGCGATGAAGAATTTGAAAAAATAGTTGAGAAAGTAACCGTTTACGCTAGAGTCTCGCCGGAACACAAGCTCAGAATTGTTAAAGCGTTGAAGAAGAAAGGCCATATAGTGGCGATGACGGGAGATGGTGTCAATGACGCGCCAGCTGTTAAGGCGGCAGACGTCGGCGTTGCCATGGGAATTAGTGGGACAGACGTTACACGAGAGGCGGCAGACCTAGTCTTGGCGGATGATAATTTTGCAACGATAGTTAAAGCTGTAGAACAGGGAAGAGTCATTTACGATAATATTAGAAAATATGCACGATTTCTTATTTCGTGCAATTTTGATGAATTACTTGTAATAGGATCCTTTGCAATATTGGCAGGTGTATTTGGAGAGGCTCTGTTTCCAACCATAAAAATTAACCCATCTTACTATCTGCCGCTTTTGCCAGCTATGATCCTCTGGATAAACTTGGTAACTGATGGAGCACCAGCAATAGCCCTTGCAACGGATCCTCCTGACGTAGATGTTATGGACAGACCTCCGCGTAAACCGGAAGAAGGCATATTGCATGGAATGGGCGCATTTATACTTACCTCTTTCATACTTCAAGCCACCGGAACGATTCTTGTCTTTTGCCTAGAATATTTCGTTTGGCCTTCACATGGATTTGGAACAGAAGAAACCTATAGAGAAGCGACAACAACAGCATTCGTACAAGCTGCGTTATTTGAACTCTTTGTCGTTTGGAACTGCCGCTCCGAGAAGCGTAGCGTATGGCGGATGGGCCGTAAAGCCTTTGAAAACAAGTTCTTCGTCATTGCTGACTTAGTTTCTATTGCCTTGACAATTGGAATAACCTATATCCCCATAACCCAGCAGCTTTTCCACTTAACTGCCCTAAGCCCCATCGACCTAGCATATGTTATAGGCGTGGCTAGTTGGGGTCTCCTAATTTTCCCAGAAATATTTATGGGAAGAAGAGTTTGGAAGTGGGAGTAAAAACCTAGAAACGTCAAGGATAGATTCTCGTTATTGTTCTTGGAAACGGTATTGTTTCGCGGATGTGTTTTAGTTTGCAAATCCACATGACTGTGCGCTCTATTCCAAGCCCAAACCCCGAGTGCGGCACTGAGCCATACCGCCGCAGGTCCAAATACCACTCGTAGGCTTGTTTGGGCAAACCGAACTCCTCGATGCGTTTCTCCAAAAGCTTCAAGTCGTGGATGCGTTGGCTTCCACCAATAATCTCGCCATAGCCTTCGGGAGCTAGTAGGTCAGCACAGAGCACAACCTCCGGGTTTTCTGGGTCGGGCTGCATGTAAAAGGCCTTAGCTTTAGCTGGGTATCTGTGAACGAAAACAGGCTTCTCAAACTGGAGGGAAATGTAACGTTCATGGGGCGCCCCGAGGTCCTCCCCCCACTCTATCTGATAGCCCGCCTTCTGCAGCATGTCTACAGCTTCCGTATAGCTTATCCTTTCGAAGGGTGGCTCAACCTTCTGGAGGGGCTTTATGTCTCGCTTTAGAGTTTCAAGTTCCCTACGCCGTTTCTCTAAGACTGTTTTAACAATGTACGTAACCATTTCCTCTTGGACTTTCAAGTTTTCCTCGAATTCGCAGAAAGCCATTTCTGGCTCAACCATCCAGAACTCCGTCAAATGCCTCGGCGTTTTGGATTTCTCAGCCCTAAAAGTCGGCCCGAAACAGTACACTTTGCCAAAGGCGGCTATTGTTGCCTCTACATAAAGCTGTCCGCTCTGGGTTAGGTAGGCTTTCTCCCCAAAATATGGCACTTCAAAGAGGGTTGTTGTTCCTTCGACGGCCGTCGGCGTCAAAATGGGGGCGTCTGTTAGGACAAAACCTCTGCCGTCCAAAAAATCCCTACAGGCTTTGATAACTTCAGCTCTAATTCTCAAAATTGCCGTTTGTCTCGGACTTCTAATCCATAACTGTCTGTGTTTGAGCAGAAAGTCTATACCATGCTCTTTCTTGGCTAACGGGTAATCTCCCTTAGCCAAATGAACAACATGCAAATCCTTAACCCGAACTTCATAACCTCCCGGAGCCCTTTTGTCCTCCTTCACAATCCCCCTAATTATGATTGAAGATTCTTGCGTTAAATCGTCTGCCTCCCTAAAGACTTTCTCGCTGACCTCGTCTTTGTGGATTGTAGCTTGTATAAAGCCCGTGCCGTCTCTAACTATGAGGAACTGCACCCCGCCGCTGGATCTCTTCGTTACGAGCCAACCTTTTATTTCGACTTCGTTGTTTGTTAGCTTGCCATCTAAAATGTCACTTACACTCACATGTCATTCCTCCCTTTTAAAACGGTCGAGGGGCTGTTAATCTTTAGACTGAGTGTTATAAGAAGTTTTAGCCGCGTTAAAACGGCCACCTAACACCTTTATACCCGGATAATATGCCTTATTTTTCTTGTTTTAAATGTTTTGGCTTAAAACCCACAACCCTTAAATCCTCTTCGTCTCTGTTTCTTGAGCGTAATGCATGCTTCTGGAAGGCTTAAAGCTCTAAGACTTCTGCGCTCGCATAACAAGCGTGCCAACAACAAACTCCACGATAGCCACGCTTGCTGGCGGTCTTGCTAGACGTGAAGCTCACCAGAGGCTTCCAAGTAGGAAAGCAACCAAGCCCGTGAGGAACCAGCCAAGCACTTGGCTTTTCACCTGTCTAGCTTTATCCCTTGAAGGATTCTTCAACAGCATTATCGAAGATGCAATAAGCCCCCCGTCTGTTATGATTACCACAGGTATAAACCAGAAGGAAACAAGGTTCCAGAGAGGCGGTAAGGGTGTAAGCGCCACTGCCAGCAAATAAAATGTTGCAGCAATAACCGCTGCTTTTCTCTCCCCATATAAAACTGCAAGCGTCTTAACGTTCTTAGCCTTATCCCCTTGAACATCCACTATTCCCTTTGTTATTTCCCTCCCAGTGTTTGAAAGGAAGACCATGGCTACAAAAATCCAAAGAGCGCTCTTCACAGCGCCGGACAACGCCAAACTTCCATAAATAAATGGTGCCGAGACACAAGCGCTGACCATAAGGTTTCCAAGAAACCCAGTCCTCTTCCCGAAAGTGACATAACCCACTGATATAAGCCAGAAAATTAATGCTGTCGCGAGGCAGTAACTCATTACTCTTGGATTCGTTAGAACTGCTGTGAGGAGGCCTAAAACCGACAAAAATCCGGCGAAAGCCAACGCTTCTTTAGGTTTTATCAAGCCGCTTGGAATTGGGCGTGTAGGTTCGTTTATGGCGTCTATCTCCCTATCATAGTAATCGTTTATAGCCATGGAAGCCGCCGTTAACAGAAATCCTGTCAAAAGGCCGTAAATCAAACTGGGCAAAACACCGCTCGAAAAAACGCCGGTGTCTGAGAGCACAGCACCCACAATTACAGCAAAGCCCATCATGAAGCAGTTTATAGGGCGCATCAAACGCAGATAGCCTACAAGTTTCTTCACCATGTTCACACACAAGGTTAGCTTTTTTCTAAAAGGTTTATTGCACCAGATATAAATAAAATTGGCAATTCCAGGCGAATCCTTTTGGCTAACAGCTACGAACCGGAAAAGCTGACAACTTCACAAAGGTTGGACGCGATGTTTCAAAGAAAACTCCGCAGTCTTGGATGGGTCCATTATAAGGACGGAGCAGAGATAAAAGACAGCATCATAGGCGGCATGTGACCATAAATTCAAGTTTCAAAAAACCAACGAGAATTTAGAGCTTTTCGTAATTGCTGACGACATTATAGTGAGGAAGACGACAAAAGTCTACTCACATCAGCGTGTGGGCGGGACTTTCGAAAAACAGACGATAGCTTCCAGTGTAGCCTTTTAGGTTTAAGCCTTAAACCACTTAAATATGAGGTATCTCACTTTTACCCTCTCAAGGTCAGGTACTGCAACTATAAACCTCTTGCGGACGGTTGTTGCCAACCTACCGGCTTTAACGATCTCGGTGGCCGTTAGCTCAGACTCTCCCTTCTTCACGGACACCATGTAGGGAGCATGTTCCAGCCCGGGTCCATACTTGTAGACTGCAAAGTCGCATCCAAACTTTATGCCCGGGGTAACTATTAACCCCTTTTCGCGGAGATCGCGGTAAACCGCATACTTCTCGTCAAACTCATCGTAGAGTGTTCTTGCCTTTTGCCAGAGCTTCCTTAAAGAAACCTTCCGTTTGCTCTCTCCCTCATACACGGTTATGATTCCTTTCTCGGCGAGGTACAATCCTTCCATCAAGTCTAACACCAATGGCACGTTAAACTCTGGAACTTTCGGCTTGGGAATGCCCAAGGGTTTACCATAAAAGCCCATCTTATATAGTTCTGAACCATCTGCCGGGTCCCAGACAACCAAAAAATTTTCAATGAACTCGACTGGTATTCTCCTCGGCACTTCAAGTTCACCTTACATTATGAGGGATAATATAAGGGCTGCTTCCACAGCGTCCTCGGCTTTATCTGCTGAGTCCTCCAAAAGCTGTAGTATGTCTCTTAATAGAAGGAGGGCTCGAATTTCAAGCTTGCTGTTTAGAAGCTTTATCTCTAACGTTCGGTAGAGTTCGTCAACTTCCCTTTCAGCCGCTTCAACCTCGCCGGCTTTCTCTGCAACTTTTTCTGAGCTGTACGATAGAACCATTAAAGTTTCCCTAAGCTTTATCACAGTTTCCAAGACTGCTTCTGAAAGTTTCAGAAAGTCTTTTTTAATTTCCGTTGGCACTTTCCAGTCATGTTCTATCATCTGCTCGAGGCGGAAGGCTATTCCCTCTGAAAAGTCAGCTATCTCGCTGGTAATGTTAGTGAATCTCAAAAAATCCTCCCTGCTTAAAAGTATGGCGCCGATCTCCGCCAACTCCCTTAAAACAAGACGTCTCGCGCCGTCCACCTCGTCCTTATACGCTCTAATTTCGCTGTACACCTGTTCGGCCTTCTCCTTGTCGTTTTTTATAAAATGGTCGATCAACTGGGGAATCTTTCTGGCCAATTCTAAGACTTTCCTTAAATGCTCTTGGCAGGCGTTTAATGCCCTCCGTCTTGCCCGCTCCTCTGTTTCTGCTGGAAGCACCAAACCTTTTCCCGCCACTTTAGCTACTTATTCTCTAGGGCATATTAATGTGGAAGTGTTAAAAAAGGTAGCGAAGATCATTCCTCAACCGGCTCACCTAAATCTTTAAAGTCTATCTTGTATCGGAAGTATTTATGCAAAAGATCTGGCAGGTGGGTAATTTTGGTTCGAACTTGTTTCCAAGAGTCCCTATCGCGGATTGTGACCGTGTCATCCTTGAGGGTTTCATAGTCTATTGTTATTCCCAGCGGTATGCCGGCTTCGTCGGCCCTTGCATAGCGCCTCCCTATGGAGCCTGTTTCGTCGTATTCTGCGACGAAGCCTTCGTCAACGAGCATTTTGTAAACTTGTATAGCTTTCTCTGGCAAACCGTCTTTGCTAACCAACGGGTATACTCCCACTTGTATGGGCGCTATGTCCCTTGGGAGACTCAGGATAACTCTGTCATGTTTAACGCGGTAGGCGTATTCAAGTGCCACGTAAACAAGCCTGTCGGAACCGAAACTTGGCTCAACAACGTGAGGTATGAACCGCCTTCCCTGTTCTTTAACATTGCATCTGGTGATCTCAACGTGCTCTGGCAAGATCTTGTATTCACCTAGCATGTAGTAGCCTTTCTCCCTAAACGAAGCTTCAACATCCTCTGGGTTCGCTTCTTCAAGCATTTTTGCGATTTTTTGAGCCGCGTCTTTGAAAAACGGTCCAAGCTTAGCCATTAATGGCTTAATTACTGTTTTTTCCACCTCAACAGGCTTGTCGTATTCTTTGAAAATTTTCATGTCAACACCGCTAAACATCATGTGCCTTTTCAAATCGTAGTCCGTTCTATACGCGTGACCTGAAACCTCAATCCAGCCCCAGCGGTCAACAAAGACTTCTTGGTCAAAGCTTTGGAGAGAATAGTGGGCACGTTCCCATGGAAGCTTTTCTATAAAGCGTTGCTTTTCTGCTGGGACCCCTAATTCAATCAACAATTTTTTCGCTAAGGCCATAAACACAGCCTGCCATGGCGCTTTAATGTACCTCTTATCCAACGCCTCTCTAACAGTAACTTCCACGATTTCTTCTAAGCCGCGGAGTTTAGTTTCAGCTAAAACCAGCCGCAGAGTTTCGTTTTCTAGATCTTTCAAAAGGTAGCAGTTGGGGTCTTCTGGGTCGAAGAAGAACTCGATATCTACTATGGTGAACTCTCTTAGCCTTATTAAACCTTGTCTCGGAGATATTTCGTTTCGCAATGCATGGCCTATCTGCATCACCCCGAAGGGAAGTTTCTCTCGTGCATGTTCGTAAAGACGTTTGAACTCTACGAAAATGTTTTGTGCGGCTTCTGGGCGTCCGTATCCAACAGCCTCCGAATAGGGTCCTATTGTTGTTTTGAACATTGTCAGGAAGTATTTCGGTTCTCCGAAGTTTCCGCTACATTCTGGGCAGCGCACGTCGTATTTGTCTAAGGCCTCTTTAAGTTCCTGTAGATTGAGTCTCTCAACTTCTGTGTCGCTTAGTTTTGTTTTCTCCCGGAGCAAATGGTCTGCCCTGAAGCGTCTGCCACACTTTAAACACTCAACCATTGGCTCTTTGAAGTTTTCAACATGGCCGGAGGCCTCGAAGACTTTTGATGGCGCTATTATTGGCGCCTCTATTTCCATGATTCCAAGCTTGTTTACAAAGAGCTCCCTCAGCTTCCTCTCGATGTTCTGTTTTAATTTTGCGCCCAAAAAACCATAAGTTACGAAGCCGCTAACTCCTCCATAGATCTCGTAAGACGGCCAGAAGAACCCCCTCCGGCGGGCAAGCTCGCTTATCAATGTGTATTTGTCCGTGGATGCTTTGCCATTCACCTTTTTCCACCACGCATTTTTGAAATGGCTAAACCCTTTAAGGCTTACCAGATAATAAACCTTAAAATATAAGCGGACTTTCAAGATGCTATTCGGTGTTGGGTTTTGTCTCCAAGTGTTTGGCAACAGTTACGTTTTGGATTCTGCCTTTTTCATCTAAGTCGAATTCCAAAAGCGCTCTTTCCACGGCGTTTCTTTTGCTGTTGAATTCTTCCCCGCATTCTCCACATTCAATGTCGGCTTCCATCTCAATCACATACCATGAAGCATCTACGTAAAGGCGCCTACATTTTGGGCAGCGCAGAACGCTAACATCCAACCAAGCTTTCATTTCCACCACTTCGCTAAAAGTTCCCTGTAGAGCTTTATAAATCAGTATGCGGTTATGTGAAAGACAAAGTGGTGCGTACCTTTGTCAAGCATAAAAGTAGCTTTAGTTGGTGTTGGAAACTGTGCATCAGCCCTAGTTCAAGGTCTATACTATTATGGGCAACTAAGAGATGATGACTTTGTGGGACTGCGACATTCTATTCTTGGAGGATACCGGCCTAGAGACGTGCAAATAGTTGCAGCATTTGACATTGACAGCAGAAAGGTTGGAAGAGACTTAGCCGAAGCCATTTTCGCCCCTCCCAACTCTGTCCCCAAATTTGTTGAAGTGCCGTCCACGGGAGTGGTAGTACATAAGGGGCCTGTTCTGGACGGGGTTGGTGAATATACGAGAAACTTAATTCTGGTTAGCGATTCGCCAGAAGTTGACGTTGCGAAGATTTTGAGGGAAAGCGAGGCTGAGATTGTTGTTAATCTGCTTCCAAGCGGCGCTGTTAAAGCCTCAGAGTGGTACGCTGGCCAAGCATTAAAAGCCGGATGTGCTTTTGTAAATGCCACACCAACATTCATTGCAAGCAAATCTGAGTGGGCAAGACGTTTCGAAGACGCTGGCTTGCCCTTGGTTGGCGACGACCTTGTTGATCAAGTGGGCGCCACAACCCTCCACAAAACTTTGTTGCAGCTGCTTTCAAAGCATGGTGTCCGCATAACCGAAACATATCAGCTTGACGTTGGGGGTGGTACCGAATCCCTTGATACCTTTGAGCGAACAAGAGACCTGAAAAGAATGGTTAAAACCGAAACCGTGAAGGCTGCTCTACCATACGAGGCTGAAGTTGTTGCAGGCTCAACGGATTACGTGGATTTCCTCCAAAATAGGCGTGACAGCTTCTTCTGGATTAGAGGGATATATTTTTGCGGTGCCCAGTTTCAAATCGACATAAAACTTTCAACAATGGACGGCCCGAACGCGTTTTCACCACTACTTGACGTGATAAGAGCTGTGAAAATAGCCTTAAACCGCAAAATGAAGGGCGCTGTATTACCCATATGCGTCTATGCCTTCAAGCACCCGCCGCAACTGTTATCGCTGGAAACTGCTGAAAAAATCTTCGAAGAGTTTATTACCCAAAACTCTAGATTCCGCCAATTAAACTCTGAAGTTCCGTGACGATTTTTTCCTTTGTCCCAACCCTTGTCAAGGCCTCTTTTATCTTGGATATTGTTTCAACGGGTGTAGGGTCAATCCTCCGCAGTATTGCCAAATAAACGCTTGTAAAATCTCCAATTAAAATTGTTGACAAAATTTTCGCAAGTCTTCCTTTTCCTACACTCCAAACTTCGTGGACGTCTACTCCTTTGTCTATAAGAATCTCCCTTGTGGCCTCTATATGACTTCTCGCCTCAACGGGTTCATCCTTGTCCCGTAGAAGCACCGCAGAGAAGGCTTCTACATTTTTCGCCTTTTCCCAACCGACAATTTCGTTATGGTTTAACTCTGGAAAGCTGTTCCAAAAAGCTGGTATTTTGCTGTTTTCGTTGAACTGTTGCTTAAAGCGTCGTGCCACAGAACTGTAAAAACCAAAACCATAAACGACGGGAATTTTGCCGTTAATTTTCGCAGCCAAATCCTTTGAGGGGTTTTCTTTTATAGGAATTTTGGGAGAGTTTTTGCTGCAAACATGCCCGAGTACGGATACCGCTTCAGAAACTTCTTCGCGCAAATTTGATATTAAGCCCAGTTTCTCCAGCATCACCAGTATGGGCATCAGCATGTAGGGTAAGGCTGCCCTTGGGGGAACCCCTCCGGGAATCCTTATGGTTTGAATTTTCAACTCGTCTGCAATTTTCAAGAGAAAACCATTAGAGCTGGCGCAGAAAATCATACACCTTTTCTTTATGGCGTCAAGGAAACAGTTCAACGTTTCTTCCGTTTCTCCAGAATAGCTAATTATAAAAGTCAGAGTTTCCTCGTCAGCGTATACTGGAAGCCTATAGTCCCTACAAATTTCCATCGGGACTGGAACTATATCTCGCGCCCAGTCCTTAACAAGTTCGCCGGCAATAGCGGAACCGCCCATGCCAGCTACTATGATTTTGTTGGGCTTCGGATATTTCGCCGTAATTTGCCATGCTTTTTCGGCAGCCTCTCTATAAAGACTTGGGGCATTTACACAGAAGGATAGCATTTTTCCCTTATCTATTTCCCTGATTTTTGCCGGGTTGTCCAAAATTTCTTGCGACAACCATCTGGCCCTCGCCTATTTTTAAGAAGCGTTTTACTTTTAGCTTTTAGGAAGCAGCTAACTTATTTTAATGATCGATCTGCTCTATCCTAATGCTGGTGAAGAATTGGAACGCAAGAAAATTTCGATGGCGATTCCTTCATCCGTAATTTCCGACGTTCCCCATTTGAGGGAGAAAACGGCTAAAATCGGTTTAATAGGGCGGGCTGCTGCGATTTTCGGGATTGACGAAATAATAGTTTACCACGACTTGTCTAGTTCTAACTTTAAAGCTGAAGCTGACTTAATAGCCAATGTTCTCCGTTACATGGAAACCCCCCAATACCTTCGAAAGAGGATTTTCAGGTTAAGGCCAGAACTTCGCTATGTTGGGATTCTGCCTCCGCTGAGAACCCCTCACCACCCCATAACGAAAAGGGCAGCTGACTTGAGAGTTGGCGAATACCGGGAGGGCGTCGTTATAGCCGAGGCCAAAAAAGGGGTTCTTGTGGACATAGGCGTCGAAAAACCAGCCCTAGTGGCACAAGTGCGTCTCCCGTTAGGTGAAAGAGTAACCGTAAAAATTGAGAATGTTAACGGGAAGTTGACGGCGAAACTCGCAGATCCCGAAGCACTTTCTCATTATTGGGGTTATAAAGTGACGGTTTGGGAAGACTCGTTCGGCAACCTAGCGAAAAGCAAACGCTTCGACTTGAAAATTGCCACTTCAAAGTATGGCAAAGTGTTCACGACTATTATGGGTGCTGTTGCCGAAAGGTGGGCGAAGGCTAAAGCCGTGCTCATTGGTTTTGGGGCGCCCGACGCCGGATTATACGAAATCGTTAAGAGGGAGGGCCTAACCCTTGATGAGGTTGTTGATTTTGTTGTGAACACCATTCCGGGGCAACGAACTGAAACCGTGAGAACGGAGGAAGCAGTTATAGCGTCTCTCGCAGTTTTCAACTGCTTTTTAAGCCTTTAAGTTTAAATGCTTCTTTTCCCTAGATTGGCTTATGAACTTTGACGTTGTAATGCCTGCAACCCTTTTTGCGGTCACCGTGTTCGCCGTTTTATCGAGTGAAAAAGTCGAAAGGAAGCTTAAAGCGGTTTTTGAGGATAGAACGTTCAGAGTTAGAGACGCTGTTTTGCTTGTGGCGACTATAAGTGTTGCTGTTTGTTTAATCACCATGATTCCTCAAATGGCCCTGATGACCATTTTCCTACTCGCTTATTCGCTGCTGCTTTTCATTTTCACCTACATTTTTTCTGACATGGAAAAGGTTCAAGCTGAACTTTTTTGTCTAGCATTCGCCATAATCAGTTTCGCCGCCGGAACAGCCAGCCTTTACTACTCGATTTTTACGGACATACACATAGCTTACGGCGCCCTAGCTCTGTACGGACTATGTTTTTCCGCTTTCATGGCACTTATTTATGAGGAACAGAGAAGCCACACAAGGGAACGCTGGTATCTAGCTGTTCTGCCTTCCATCCTTTTCGTGATATTATACATATTCTTCAGCAAAACTGCAATATGGTTTCCCTATCTGCTAAATTTATATGGACTTGTTTTTGCAGTTCTGGTAATCCTTTACTTTGGAAGTCTCTTCACATGGAAAACCTCAGTACTCTTCGCCGGTTTATTGACGGTTGCAGACGTAGTTCTTGTTTTGATAACTCGAAGCATGGTTTCAGCGGCAACCCACGTGTCCAGTTTGAGACTTCCAGTTCTTGTTGTTTTACCCACTTTTCCGCAGGTAGGGGCCATAGGCCTAGGTTTGGGGGACTTCTTTTTCGCCGGTCTTCTCGCCATACAAACTTACAAGAAATTTGGGAGAAATGTTGCATTTTTGTCATCTGCGGCTATGGCTGTCTCATTTTTCATTTTTGAAGCGTTAATACTGAGCTTTGGGATAAGCGCCTTTCCGGGAACTTTAATGATTGCATGTGGCTGGCTTTTAACCGTGCCCATTAAATTCTTGCGGGATAAAACCGAAGTCTCTAGAGATCCTCCTCTGTGACAATTTTGATCCCGTGTTTTTTAAGCAAAGTTGCTGTTACCCCCTCGCCTTTTCTGGTTTTTCCAGAGAAGGTTCCGTCATAAATTCTTCCAAATCCACAAGAGGGACTTCCCTGTTTCATTACGGCTTCGCTGATATTAAAAAGCTTGGCTATCCTCAACGTTTCGTTAGCCCCACGAATAAAGTTTTCGGTTACATCTCTGCCAGATATCGTGAAGACCCTGTTTCCAACGATTTCCGCTGGTTCCCTCGGAGTCGGCAAGCCTCCAAGCTGTTCCGGGCAAACTGGGATTAGAACTTCGCTTCTGAGTAGTGAAACAACTTTTTTGTTTAAGGCGCTTTTCCCATTATACCTACACTTCACTCCCAACAAGCATGCACTGCAAAGCTTCATAGTTATCAAAACATGTTATCCACGAAATCTTGTTAAAAGTTTAGGTTAAGTTTGGGTTTAGCCGAAAAGAGCTGAAAGGCCTTCCAGCGCCGCTTCCTCTTTGGCTTTCTCTTCCTCTTCCTTCTTTTTCTTCTCCTCTTTTGGCGGTGCTTCCGCTGCTGGTGCTGGTGCTGTTGTTGGAACCGGCGCGGCTATTGTTGTTGGGGCTGATTTAATAACCTCGTCTATGTTGACTTCAGCCAGAGAAGCAACTAGAGCTTTCACTCTTACAGCGTCAACATTTATTCCTGCAGCTGTTAAAACTTGTGTTAGGTTTTCTTCGTTTATTTGTTTTCCAGCTTTGTGAAGGAGCATCGCGGCATATATGTATTCCATACTTTTTCACCTCACTTACAACTATTTTAACTTTTTCAAGCTTTTTGAGACCCCTCTTCCAAATTTGGGATTCTACTACTTAAACTTAACATTTCAAGGTAGGCCTTTCTGATTAGGTCTTTTATGGTTTCCTTTGTTGGGATGGCTGCGCCTATAGATAGGGCATGAGCTTCTGTGTGGGCAATTTGTAGCAGGATTTGTACGTTTTCTTTTGTTGGGTAAGCTATGCCTATTGAAAGTTTGAAGGCTTCAGTTTGGGCTGTTTCAAACTGTTTCTTGGTTTCGTCTATGTTTAATGTTAGCTGTTCTCCCTCTATCAATAAGCCGTCGTCATAAACGGCTTTCAATGTTAGGCCTGCTTCAACAGCTTTTATACCAAGCTTTGACAAAACGCTTGCCAGTTTTTCTGAGATGGTTTCCCCCTTTCGGGCTACAAGTGTGTCTTTAGTTATCCAGACGCTTCCAGACTCGATTCTTGTTGGTAAACCTACAGCGTTTAGCTGGCTTATTATAGGTCCCGGTGGCAGTCCTGTGTTTCCGGCTGGGACGATCACATCGAAAGATGCTACATCGCCCGCCTTCGCGATTAGGCGAACCTTACTTTTTTCGAGGAGAAGCGCCAGCTTAAAGGGGTTCATATTAGTGAATAAAAAAACGTTTGGGCCTGTCAAGTACTTCTCCAGCTTTTTTAGTTCGCGTTTTTCTTCAACGTTTTCAATAGCCCTTTTCATCAAGGTATTTTTTATGACGCGAACATAGGCGTCCTTTTGAAACTTTTTCTTCAACTCCTGCAGTTGGGACGCCCTAACTTTTTGAAGACTTGCCACTCCTATTACCCTATACTGTCTGAGAAGCTTCATTATCTCCGCGACTTCTGCAGCTTTCTCCTGTAAAACCAACTGGGATGGCAGATTTTTCCCTCCGTGCTTACAGCTTGATTTTTACGGGTTCGCCCATAGTTGTTTTGATGTGGATGGACTTGATGTTTTTTACACCCCTTTTCATCTTGCTTTCAACGATTTTTAAGACGGCTTGAATGTTTTCGGCCAAATCCTCCTCTTTCATGTCCTCTGTTCCAACGCGGCATTGTATCACCGGCTGGTTGCGCATTCTAATAACCACTGTTCTGCGGTATTTTTTGATTAGGCTTTCAACGTCTCCTGTCGGTGGGACAGGTATTGGCATTTTTCCTCTAGGCCCTAGAAAAGCACCCATGACTTTACCCACAAGGGGCATTAGGGGGGCTTCTGCTAGGAAAAAGTCGTACTCATTAGCGAGTTTCCGCAGCTCCTTCTTTTTACCCGCTAGGGCTTCAAGCTCATCCTTGTCGATCACTAAGTCCGCGTTAGCTTTTTTCGCTTTAAGCGCCAGCTCTCCAGTGGCGATAACACATACCTTATTGGGCTTGTTTGGCGGCGGATGAGGGAGTTCAACGTTTTCCTGAAGTCTACCCTCTGGAGATTTCATGTCTATGTCTTGCAACGTTAGTATAAGTTCTACTGACTGAACGAAGTTCCTCTTTCCACCTTTCTCTTTCGCTTCCTTTATAGCGTTCAGTACAGTTTTAGGTTGTAGTGACATTCGCTGAGGCTCCCGTGCCATTGATGGATTATTAAGCCATTATAAAAAGGTTCCCTCATGATTCATGTTCAGCAAATATCGCATCATATTTTCCTTCATCGATTTCCCTTTGGACTTCTTTTGGATCTTTTCCCTCAACTGTAACTCCCATGCTGACACAGGTCCCAAGAATCTCCTTAACAGCGGCTTTCAAGGTTTTCGCGAGAAGCTCCGGATGTTTTATCTTGGCTATACGTATAACCTGCTGCATCGAAAGGTCTCCAACCTTCTGGGTTTTAGGACTTCCTGAACCTTTTTCAATTTTAAGCTCGCTCACGATGAGGGCTGACGTTGTTGGCGTTCCAACGTTTACCTCAAACTGCTTTGTTTCCACATCCACGATGACTTTAACCGGAACCTTCATTCCAGCGTAATCTTTTGTAAGCTCGTTTATTTTGTTCACTACGGCCAATACATTTACGCCAAGGGGGCCTAGCGCCGGGCCAAGCGGGGGGCCCGCTGTGGCCTGTCCACCGCTAACGAGTAACTCCACAATTTTCTTTTCGCCCACAGCCACCACCACTCTAAGTTTTCGCTTTCTCCACAAGCTTAACATAGTCAGCGTGCACTGTTATTGGGAGCGTGAAGGTAGCCTCAAGAAGTTCTAAAGTCACCTCTTCTTTAGCTCTGTCAATTCGCGTTATCTTTGCCCGCATTCCTTTGAAGGGTCCGCCGGTGATCTCTACAATGTCGTTTTCGTTTAGTTCTTCGATGACGGGCTTTCGAACTATGTATTTTTCGATTTCCGAGAAGCTTGCAAAGTCTTGAACTCTCGATTTTACGTGCTTTATTCCGGTTATGGCCTGTTCCACGAAGTGGGGGCTTTCCGCCTCCACAAAAATGTACCCCCTAATAACATCTGGAACGAGGATTGCCTTTATCGGTATCTTGTACATTTCAACCCTGGCGGCTACGAACTTTGCCACATTCTTTTCCTGTCCCGTTGTGACGCTGATGGCGAAAATTTTTGTGGGCGGTCTTTCCATGAAGTAGCCTCCTTTATGCTAGTATGGGATAGCGCTTGTTAGGAGCTTTATGATGAAGCCAATAAGTCCCACGGCACCTATTCCCAAGAAGCATATTTTTATCGAGAGCCATAGCTCATCCTTGCCAGGTTTAACTGCCAACTTTAGTGTTCTGGCGCACTGTTCCAGGAAGGACCTTAAACCCATCTTCACCCTACCGGCAACGCACTAATAGACGGTTTGGCTTTCTTTAACTTTTCTGTTAAGATGATGAATTGCGCCGGTTTCTCGTTAAATTTTTTGGATTTTTAACCCGATTCCCGTAAGCATGTTCACGAGACGTTTTTTGTCCTCGCCTTTTATCCCCTTCCAGTCTAACACTGCCCATTCAACTTTTTCTAGAGTTCTATCCACACACTGCTTTAGAATCTCCTCATCAACCTCATGGATGGCGTATTTTGGGATTATGTGGCCGAAAGCTGTGTCGCTTTCCAAGGCGGTCCTCGTAAACCTTTCATTGTAGTGTGGTCCTCCTATGCCCAGGACAGCTTTTGCCTCGTTTTTCCCAAAGTTTCGAACGACTTCCATTGCTGCGTGGGCAACTACTTCTGCAGCTTCAGCATCTGTCCATTGCTTTGGAGAACTGCCCAACTCGACAAACATGGCTGGTTTATCTATAGATGGACCATGATGGGTGCACTCATAAGACACTTTATAGTTGAGGTGTCTTTCCGCCACCAGTTTTGCCATAGCTTTGAGGGCTATTCTCATGGCGTTCGCCGGTGAAACTGACACTTTCCTGGATAAACCACCAAACTTTGCCTCCCCAAAATTTCCGGGGGTGTGAACTGAAAGGGTTGGTAGTGCGCTTTCACTACTGTGCCTAGATAAAAAAACTATGAGTTCCGGTGGGGGTTGGTGTTCGGCTACGTTTTGGGCGTATATCAACTCCTCATTTAACGCAACTAGTTCAACTTCTTGCCCACCAACCTTTCCAACGTAAACCTCTCCGACGTTTTCTCTGCACGGACTAAGAGGACATGTTTCGAGGACATGTTTCATAATGTTAACGCTTGCCGGGTCTTTTTTGGATGCAACCAGTAGAATCAAATTTGTTCCCAAGTGCTTGAGATATTCTATCTAGAAAAAGGTTTCCACAAAACTTATAACCGTTAAGGAAATGTTGAAACTTGAACCACCTGGTTGGTGGATGCATGCACTTAATCAATTTTAAAGGGCTTTCTGGGCAGCAGCTTATGGAGATAATTGACAAGGCTATTGAAGTTAAACACAATCCTGAGAAGTATCGGAAAGCGTTGGACGGCAAGTCTCTAGCCATGATTTTCCAAAAAACCTCAACAAGGACAAGGGTGTCCTTTGAAGTCGCCATGACTCAGCTTGGCGGACATGCCATTTACCTCGATTGGAGGACAACAAACTTCACGATAGCAGACATACACGACGAAACAAAGTACTTATCGCGGAACGTGGATTGCATCTTAGCTAGACTTCTAAGAAATGCCGACCTCCAAGTGATGGCTAAGGCTTCACGGGTTCCAGTAATAAATGGATGTGATGAGAAATACCACCCAAGCCAAGTCATTGCAGACCTTATGACCATGAAAGAGAAGAAGGGCAAGTTGTTGGGTTTAAAGCTTGTCTACATAGGAGTACACAACAATGTCTGTAATTCCCTCATCGAAGGATGCACAAAAACCGGTGTAAAAATAGTTACAGTGACACCAATCTTCAATGAGCCTTCTAGAGATGATGAACTTCTCGAAGAGGCAAGGAAAACCGGCCTATACGAGACAACTTTGGATGTTAAGCAAGCTGTGAAGGATGCGGATTTCGTTTACACTGACACATGGGTTGACATGGAGTTTTTTAACAACCCGAAATTTGCCGCCGAGAAAGAGAACCGCATCAGGCTTATGATGCCGTACCAAGTGAACAAGGAACTGCTTAAGGGAAGCAACGCATTAATAATGCACGACATGCCAATACACAGGGGCTACGAAATAAGCGACGATATAATAGAAAGCCCTAATTCAATAATCTATGAACAGAGCGAAAACAGACTTTATGCCGCCAAAGCCATACTGCTGAAGCTTTTGGGAAAATTCTAGACAACGCTTTAATGTTTTGGGAAACGCGTTAAAGTAGAAAACTTTATAAGGAAGAGAATTTTGCGGCTTTTTTAGAGGATAGAAAGACGTATGAGTAGACGGCCCATTAGGCCAGACTCATCACCCCTAGTCGGGGGCGTCCTGAATTCGACGATAATGTTGGGTGTTCGCTATGGGCATCCACATTATCGCCGAATTTCGGGGCGTGGATCCCCGAAAGCTTTCGAGAGTGGAAAACCTGCGGCCTGTTTTGGATAGCGTAGTTGCTAGATCTGGTTTGCATGTTGTTTCTTCAAGTTTCCATCAATTTGAGCCCCATGGGGTTTCTGCCATATACCTTTTAAGCGAATCACACTTAAGTGTTCACACATGGCCTGAGTATGGTTATATGGCCTTGGACATTTTCACTTGCGGAGATGACGGGCCAGCCTTGAAAGCTTTTGAACTACTTGTGGAGGAGTTTAAGCCTAAAAGCGTTGAAAAGCGAATTATAAGGAGGGATATATTTGGAGAGGGTGGAAGCAAAAATACTGTATGAACTTGCATCTTCCAAGAAGAGTTTCTGGGAGCTTCTTGACATGGTTAATAGTCCCCTTAAAGATTTTGTAGCCGTTTTGAAGAAGCTTAACGAGGAGGGCTTTGTTGTTGCCGATGAAAATGGTTTCACCCTAAGTGAAAAAGGCAAAAGTCGGATAAATCCAGAAAGCTTGAACTTTGAAGTTAAACTTTGCCCGCTGTGTGGTGGTAGGCGCATAATCCCTGAGGCGAAGTTTAAAGAAATCCTTGAAGAATTTAAGCAGATAACCAGAAAAAGACCCAAGCCATCCATAGACTACTTCCAAGGATACATGTTTGAAAATGATGTGGTTGCAAGGGCGGCGTTGATGCATCACTACGGCGACTTAAACGGGAAAAGCATTGTATTAATTGGCGACGACGACCTGCTAAGCGTTGCCCTAGCCTTAACGAGACTTCCATCACGCATAACAGTTCTAGACATTGACAAGAGGCTGGGTGAGTTTATAGAATCTATTAACAAGGAATACGGTTTCAACATCGAATACGTTGAGTATAATGTGGCCAACCCCATGCCTCAAGGGCTTTTGGAAAGCTTTGACGTTTTCTCTTCAGAGCCCCTTGAGAGCGCATCTGGCTTGAAGGCTTTTGTGTTGCGGGGCGTTGCCTGCTTAAGGGAGAACGGTGTAGGGTATTTTGGCTTAACCCTTTATGAGGCTTCTCTGAAGAAGTGGCTGGCCGTTCAGCGGCTACTGTCAAGGATGAACTGCGTTGTCACCGATGTAATTCAAGGGTTCTCCGTTTATCCAATGAACTATGATGAGACTGCAAACTATGAAGAGTTTGCCTATCGTTTAGGCTTGAAGGTTACGAAGAATCCGGGAATTAACTGGTATAAGTCCGCCCTATTCAGGTTCGAGGTGTTAGGTAAAGCGAAACTTCCACGAAGAGCTTATGGAAAATTGAGAATAAAGTTTATTGACAGGGAAGAAGATTTAACTCATCCAGCGCTGTTTCGCGAGGCTGCTAAAAAGGAAGGGTTTGAAAAAGGGTATTCAGCATAAAACCGTTGCCACGATAGTGGTGTTTTATGTCTCGTAAGGGGAAGTTGTCTTGCAGTAAAGCTATTCTTGAAAATGTGAAGATTCGCCACGCCACCGAAGCGGATCTCCCGCATATTGTTAAACTTTCTGAAAAGCTTGGAAAAGACGAGAGCGCCATGGATTCCATGGTCTCGCCTTTGCCGAGCGAGTTTCAAAACCCAAGCTGGATTCTGAAAAACATTAAGGGCGAAAACACCGTGGTGTTTGTCGCGGAAGTAGATGGAAAAATTGTGGGCTACTCGCTTGGGTGGGTTAGCCACCCGTGGTCGTATAAAGCAAAAAGGGGATACATTTGCGACTGTTTCGTGGAGGGAGCCTATCGAAGACGGGGTATAGGGACGGCTTTGGTGAGGGCTATGCTTGAATGGTTCAAAAGCAAGGGTGTGGATTGTGTCGAGGCAGACGTCTACAGCAGCAACATTCCTTCCCTGACGCTTTTCAGAAGCCTAGGCTTCAGAGAAGTGTCAAAAAGGCTTCGTCTAGTGTTCGGGAACAGCCAAACTCATAAAGCTACTTAAGAACCATTTCCACAAATTTTTCGGGCTTAAACTCTTCTAGGTCGTCATATTTCTGTCCAGTTCCAACGAAGATTATTGGTTTCCGTGTTACATACGCCACACTTATGGCTGCCCCCCCTTTTATGTCCGCATCCACCTTCGTTAATATTGTTGCGTCAATACCCACGCTTTTATGGAATTCCTCTGCTTGGGATACGGCGTCGTTCCCAGTTAAAGCGTCAACGGTTAAAATGGTTAGATCTGGATTCACTACCCGTTTGATTTTGGCAAGCTCGTTCATTAGGTTTTTATTTGTCTGCATTCTGCCTGCTGTGTCGATTAGGACTGCGTGGATCCCGTGGGCTTTTGCGTGGCTTATCGCGTCGTAGGCAACCGCAGCGGGGTCTGCACCATACTTATGCTTTACCACTTTTACACCAAGCCTTTTCGCGTGGGTTTCAAGCTGTTCTATGGATCCTGCCCTGTAAGTGTCGCTGCATGCCAGAACCACGGTGTAGCCTTTCTTGTTCAGCAAGCGGGCTACTTTCGCTATTGTTGTCGTTTTCCCTGTGCCATTTATCCCAACAAAAATGGCTACGAAAGGCTCTTTTTTCTGCCTCTTCCCTTCAACGATTTTCAAGAAGTCTATCCGCTCTTTTGGCTGCATGACTTCTAGGAGAACCTCTCCGAGGTTTTGTTCCACAATTTTCCTTTTGTCCTCAAGCCTTTTTATTTGCGCTCCATTAAGGCGTTTTTCCAATTCTTCGCATATACATTCAGCTACGGGCACGGCAACGTCATTTTCTATCAGAGTAAGCTTGAACTCTGAAAGGATTGGGCGGAGGTTTTCAGCTTTAAACTCCGTGGTGGTTATTTTGTTTATTAGGCTGTTTAAACCTGACTTAAGCTTTTCAAACATCCTTAGCTGGAGTCCCCTTCCTTAATATAGCTACCAGTCCCTCAAAGCGTTCACGGTCCTCGCTGATTCTGTTCACAACTTGAGAAAGCTGTTGTTGAAGGGAAATTCTGCTTTTTTCTAGTTCTTCAAGCCTTTTCTTGACTATTTCTTTCGCCTCTTGAAGAGTTTTTTCAACGGATACGCCGGCTCCTATGCCGACGGTTACTTTGTCGGGGTTTTCCAGTTTTGCTTTTATGTACGAGTTTCCGCCTATCGGGATGAGGAGTTCAGCGTTTTCTTTCTCTTTTTCCAATCCTTCCAGTGTCATGCTTGCATAGTTTAGGTCTGTTATAACGGCGTTTATCATATTTATTCTAGCCTGTATAGCTTCAGCTGTCTCCTCTAGAATACGTATTTCAACGCTGAGTTTCCGTAGTTCTTCTTCAGCTTTTTCTGCCAATTTAACCTTCTCCGGCTAGAAGCTTTCTTATGATTGGGTCTTCGACTTCGCTTGGCGGGATCTCTTCAACCCTGTTTATCTTTATATGAAACCGTTTGACACGGTGTTTGCTGCCAAGCTCTGTGTAGACTTTTTCTACGGCATGTTCAGGTTTAACTGCTAATACTTCCTTTTCAAAAGGCGTCTTCCAATTTGGTTTTTGAATTTCGCCTTTAACTCTAAAAACTTTCACGTTGCTCATTTTCCTCCACTACACCCAGAGCGTGTCCAATTATAAACATTTCTGGACCGGTTGTTAAAGAGCCTGCAATGGCCGTGTGGGAGTTGCATACGAGCCCTGTTCCCACGTAGGGTATCCCACAGTTTACTGTGCCAACTTCCACCGGTACCTTCAAAACTTCCTCCAGAAGCCTTTTTTCGTTTTCTTTTAGAAGAGGATGGGCCAAAACACCTTTGTTTGTTGCCACCGCTAAAGATCCGACGTAAGGTAATTGTGCTATCTCTCCTGGAACGGCTTCAACACCGAGGGTTTCTGAAATTTTCCTTATCTCCGGCTGTTTTAACCTTGGGTCGACGATGGCTCCGTAATCATTTGCTAAAACCATGTTGCCGTAGGCTGTCTTTTTAGTTTCCATAACGGTTATGTTTCCATCGAAAACCGATTTTATGGCTTCAATTTCCTGGTCTTTTACGTAGTGGGGGAGTAGAATTCCATTCGAGTTTGCGCATGCAAGGACGCCTGCCAAAATTGAGCCTCCTATGTTTGTGTGGACAAGTTTGACTTCGAGCCAATCCGCCAATCTTTCAGCCTTTTTGAGGGGGACAAATTTTGGAACTATAAGCATTTCTTCTGTTGCCAGTAGGTACACACCAATACTTGCACTTCCAAAGAGGTCCGTCTGGTAGATCGCCAACTCAGTCTCCTTCGGCTAAGTAAACCGTGACATTTCCATCTTTGTCCTTTACGGCTCTGACGCGGATTTTTCTTGGAGGTTTTTCAATCCCTCTACTCCAGATTTTCTCGTTCACCTCGTTGCTGATTATGATTTTCTTTTGTTCGACTTCCTCGTCTTCCTTCTCCTTTCCGGCTTCGAGTTTCATGTGTTTCCTTATGAAGTCCCGTATTATCCTAATAGCCCTTGGCGCCCTTCTGTTGCGGGGGGCCACCCATGCTTTTCCAAGGGGGATTGTGTAAAACCTTTCTTCGACTATTTCCTCTACTTCTACTTTCTCTCTCACTGGAAGTTTGGCCTCTTCAGTTTCTTTGACGATTTCAGCTTCTTCCTTCTCCAGTTTTTCCTCCACTGCCTCTTTTTCGTTTTCTGTTGTGTCTTCTGTTTCTTTCAGCGTCATGCTTTCTCACCTTAAGCCTTTATTTTTCTGACTCTCCAGTGTCTCCTTTTTGGGTGTATTCTGAATTTCCCAGCTGTCTTTGCTATGACCCACGTCGGCACAGCTTTCTTTACTTTTCCCGCTTTCGCCAGTCTCCTCTTTTTCGCGGTGGGCTTGAACCTTGCCATTTTAAATCCTCCTTATCCTAATTTCACGCTTCTGGCTTTGCAGCTGCATCAAGATTTGTTTTAGCTGCTCGTCTGTTAACGGGATTGGCAGTCTGCCCGTCTGGGCTAGCTGAATTAGCTGCAGTTCCAGTTGGGCTGTGAATTCCGGTTTCACCAGCTTAAGGTTTGACAGTCTCTGGCGGGCTTCAGGGGTCAAAATGCTCTTTAGTATTGCTTGTTTTTGGAGTTCAAGCTGTTGTTCCATTTGGGCTTTCCGCTGCTCCTCCGCAATTCTTTGCTGTAGAGCGAGAAGCTTTCTTCGGCGTAGTTCTTCAAGCTCCTCCTCAGACATTACTGCTCACTTTTTGGTACTTTTCCATTTCAGGTACTCTTTTCAATAAATCCTTCATCACTTCCTCAGCTATCTCCTCAAGAATTCTGCGTCCTTCTTTTGTTATTCGTCTCCCCTTATTCTGGTGTTTTTCAACTAAGCCCGCTGCCTCAAGCTGTTGGAGCGCCTTCCTTATTATGGCGCCGCCAGCTTTAACTGCGTGTTCAGGTCTGACGCCGAAGTCCTTTCTTCCACCGTACTCGGCTCGGAGTTTCTCTATTCCTATTGGCCCATGTATGTAGATTTTCCTTAGCAGTGAGGCGCATCTAATGTACCACCAATCGGGGTTGTCTGGGGGTCTCTGCACGTGGGCGCCTGTTTTCACTATGCTTGCCCATGGTGGGGGTTTAACCTCGTCTATGTTCTCCTTTATGTATTCAGCTAGTTTCTGGATGAATTCCGATGCTGGGACGTCGTAGGGTGTTGGCAACCTCGGTTTTCCTCGCCTTGTTTCTGCAGTAATTCAACAGCCTAAAATATAAAGGCTTTCACTTTTTAACGGGTTTTTCTCTTACGCTTGTATAATATAAACGTGTGGCCTCTCACCTCGACCAGTTCTGCTTCCGTGCGCTTAGAGACTTCAGCAGCTATCTCGGCTACTTTAGTCTCTTTCAAGGCAGCCTTCAAAATCTTAACCTTAACGGTTTCCCTCTTCTCCAACTGTTTCTCGATTTCCTTAATGAGATTTTCTGAGACTAATCCTTTGCCAATCCAGACTGTTGGTTTTTCGCCGCTGAACTCCCTTTTCAAGTGTCGTCTCACATTGGCCGTCAGCTTGCTCACTTCCCCTTTTTCCTCCTTAGGGGTATACGCATGCATCCGCCGCATTTAAGGCATGTGATAGCCACGTGGGGCTCTCTCCGCTGTTTAATGCGTACACGACAGCTAACGCCGGGCAGAATGAAGCTTTTGCAGTGACGGCAAACTAGGCGCCTGTATTCGGTTGGCAGGCGAACCTTAGCAGCCATAGCCACACGGCGGGCTATGTCCACATAACGCTGAGCAAGCTCCGGGTCTTCTTTATGAGTTTCTATGGCCAATCGGAAAAGCGTTTGAATACGCTGTTTTGCTATTCGTTTGACGGCAGCATCCATCCCTAAGTCCAACATCAAAGTCTGTTTATCGAGAATGGTGCGGGGGGTGGGATTTGAACCCACGAAGGCCTACGCCAGAGGATCTTAAGTCCTCCCCCTTATCCTAGGCTGGTCTGTACCCCAACAGCCTATTTAGACCTGGCTCGGGTACCCCCGCACGCAATAGTTGAAAAGTTTTCCAATGGTTTAAGTTTTCCGCGTCAAGAATACATTTAAGTTGAGATTCAGTTTTTCTATTTTGGGCGGGTAGCCTAGCAAGGATAGGGCGCAAGCCTCCTAAGCTTGTGGTCGTGGGTTCAAATCCCACCCCGCCCGTTTACGCTGAACCCCGGACACTTCGCCCAAAATTTCCGCTGTTACAGTTACTTTCTTTCTGAAGATTTTGTTGCCATTGTAATCGCAGACATACTCGAACCCGCTTCCATAAGCTGTTTAGTCGGGACTGCAGGCTTTTTTAACATCTCCTGGCGCTCTTCATAAATCCGATAATAATGGATATTACTCCTCCTATAATTACAAGCTCGCCTGCCACATATCTATAAATGAATAATTCACTCATCCCGATGACGTTAAGCCCAACCAATATACCAAGCAAACCTCCTGCAAAAAGTCTTCCCTTCCAAACTATGACACAACCAATCAAACTTAACAACGACAAAATAAGATTCATAACTGGAATTGCAGAATACTTGCCATCAAAAACGTATTCAAGGGGCAAACTAAGCTCAATAAAGCCGCCAATCAGCATAAGAACAGATCCTACATCCTTAAACTGATCTAAATCAAACTTCAGCGTGACGGTTTTCAATTAATCAAGAGTCCCCATAAAAGTATTGTGTAGAATCCTAAAGTGTTAAATTTAAAACTTATAAAACTTAAGCAGTTTAATAAGGACAGCTATTCTTAATACCAACCATTGGTATTTTTAAGCGTGAATACCAACTACTGGTATTGCATCCATAATACGCACTAAAAGTCATGAACGATACGCCTGTTTTCTTTCGTGTTAAACTTAGGCATAAGGTCGTAATCCCTAAGGTCTGAAAGTTTAAAAAATGGGGTCTGATTTAGAATTCTTCGCTTTCCGTTTCACTCGGCGTTTTTTCTTTCTCCTTTTCTTCTTTTGGTTTTGCGGCGGCTATGACATCGTCTATGCGCAGGATCATAGAGGCGGCTTCTGTAGCCGATTTTATGGCTTGCTCTTTGACTATGGCTGGTTCGACGACGCCGACGTTGTACATGTTTTCAATTTTTCCCGTGAAGACGTTTACGCCCATGAGGTGGCCGTCTGATTTTTCGTGGACTGCTCTCAGCTCGACGATTATGTCTATTGGTTCTAGCCCTGCGTTTTCAGCCAGTGTTCGGGGTATCACTTCTACGGCGTCTGCGAAGGCTTCTATGGCTAGCTGTTCTCTTCCGCCCACTTTGGCGGCGTAGTCGCGGAGTTCTTTGGCTATTTCTGTTTCAACGGCTCCTCCGCCGGGCACGATTTTGCTGTTTTCTATGACGTCTGAAACCACTGAAAGGGCGTCTGTCATGGCTCGTTCAGCTTCGTCCACCATTCTTTCAAGGCCAGCCCTTATTAGTATGGCGACTGAACGTGGGTTCCTGCAGTCTTCGACGAAAATCATTTTGTCTTCTCCGATTTTTCGTTCCTCAACGAGACCGGCGGTGCCGAGGTCCTGAGGTGTCAAGTCGTCTAGGTCTGTGATTATTCTGCCCCCAGTGGCTCTGGCCAGTTTTTCCATGTCGGATTGTTTGACCCTTCTGGCGGCTAGTATACCCTCCTTTGCTAGGAAGTGTTGTGCCATGTCGTCTATGCCTTTTTGGCAGAAAACTACGTTGGCACCTGCTGCCTTGATCTTGTCAACCATCTCCTTCAACATTTTGGTCTCTTGGTCTAGGAAAGCTTTCATTTGGGATGGGTCGCGGATGCGTATTTCTGCGCTGAACTCTGTTTTCTCGATTTCCAGCGGGCAGTCCAGCAGGGCGATTTTCGCGTTCTCAACCTTTTTCGGCATTCCTGGATGGACAACCTCTTTGTCGATGATCACGCCTTTCACAAGCTGGGATTCGAATAGGCCTTTGCCTGTCTTCTTTATTATTTGAATGTTGTCTATGTCTGCAATTCTTCTGTCGCCTCTCTGTTCAACTATTTGTTTTACAGCGTCGATGGCTATTTCTGCCAAGTGCTCTTTAGCTGGACCCACCGCCTTGCTTGCCATAGATGTTAAGGCCACTTTGCGGAGGCTTTCCCTGTCTTCGATGTCTACGGGTTTAGCTATGCGGTTTATTACCTCTATGGCTTTTTGGACAGCTTTGCGGTAGCCGCTGACAATTATCGTTGGGTGAATATTTTGGTCCAAAAGTTCCTCGGCTTTTCGTAGAAGTTCGCTTGCAAGGACCACGGCTGTTGTTGTTCCGTCGCCGACCATGTCATCTTGGGTTTTAGCCACCTCCACCATCATTTTAGCCGCTGGGTGCTCAACCTCCATCTCATCCAGAATGGCGGCACCGTCGTTTGTTATCGTTATGTCGCCTAGGCTGTCAATGAGCATCTTGTCCATCCCGCGGGGTCCAAGAGTGGTTTTCAAAATTTCGCCTATTATTCTGGCTGCCATTATGTTGTTTCTTTGGGCTTCCCTTCCACGGCTTCGAGCTGTGCCCTCTTTAAGGATTAAGACCGGTTGTCCCGAAGCGGTTGTTGTTAAGTAAGCCATATCACCTTCCTCCATTAAATGGTAAAAGGCTTTACGCGTGGTTAAGCAAAAATGCGGTAACATATAAACCTTTCTTTAAAAACTTGAAAGTTTTAAGCTAGCCTCGCCTTTAAGCCATGTGTTCTAGGAGGATTTTACGCCTATGCCTGCTTAGGTTCAGCTTTTTCCCTTCCCGTTTTTGTTTCGCTTTGCTGCCTCATAAATCGTTTTGCAACCAATTATGAGGAGTAGCCCAAACGCGAGCCAGTAGTCAAAAATCCCGCAATCAAGTTTAGGATTTCAACGCCGGCAAGCCGTCCTAAAATTGGCATGCCCGTCTGAAAGGCGAATGATGATGCCATTTTAATTGCGTTGGTTTTGCCGTTGTTTTTGGTGGTTATTCCATAGGCTATGGAGACAGTGAAGGTGTCCATTGCAAGCCCAGAGGCAGCTACGAGTATTGTGGCGGCATCTAATATGTATACATTTACCGTTTTGCCTATAGAGTCTTCTGCTTTGGGAAAAGCTTTTCCATTTGTTTCCGCATTCACTTTGATGGTGAAACCCTTGAAGGTTTTAGTGCGCTTCTTCACTACCCTTCGGGAAATTACTGGCAAGCGCGAAGAAACATTGGAATTTCCAGACGGCGAAAACGTCACGGTGGAAAAAGTTCTTGGAAAGTTGGCGGAGCGTTATGGGAAAGGCTTTGTGGAATACGTTTATGACAGCAAGACTGGCAAGGTGAAGGGCTTCCTCCAATTCCTGATAAATGGAAGAAGCGCGTCAACCCTTAAGGGACTTGAAACGGAACTGGCAGACGGCGATGTTTTGGCGATTATCCCACCTGTTGGCGGCGGCTAAAGCACTTAAGCTCATCATCAATTTTTAGTTGGGCGAGTTTGCCTAATCTATAGATTTTTAGGCTTGCCGTGCTATAGTCTCAATTGAGTTTGGTTATGGGGAAATGCCAAGTCTGCGGTGAAAAGTGGCCTTTAATATCTGGGAATCTGGGTGTATGCCTAAAATGCATTAGAGAAAAACCAGAAGAAGCCTTAGAAATAGCAAAGGAAGTGCACGCAAGAAGTCGAGCCGTTTATGGTTTGCCGCCGGAACCGCCAAGAGATGCCGAAGGCTTGCCATGTGGTGTTTGCGCCAACAACTGTGTTATAGGCGTTGGCGGTAGCGGTTTCTGTGGGCTTGTTTGGAACATTGGCGGTCGCCTTGTCCGTTTTGGTGGCACTGCTGAGCAAGGCGTTTTGGAGTGGTATTATGATAGTCTGCCAACCAACTGTGTTAGCTGGTGGTTTTGTCCGGGATGCACTGGAAGCGGCTACCCAAAATATGCTTACAAGCCAGAACCAGAATATGGCTACTATAACCTAGCAGTTTTTTACGGCTCCTGCAGCTATGACTGCCTCTTCTGCCAGAATTGGCATTATCGCAACCTTTCAGCCAAACATAGGCCAGTTGTGAGCGCTGAAGCCCTAGCCCAAAAAGCCTTTGACAAGCGAGTTTCATGCATATGCTATTTTGGAGGAGACCCGTCACCGCAGATGCCGCATTCGCTGGAGACAAGCCGCATAGCACTGGAAAAGGCTGAAACAGAGAGGCGGATACTACGTGTTTGCTGGGAAACCAACGGCTACATGAAACCGCAAATGGCGGAGAAAGCCGCCGAACTGGCCCTGAAAAGCGGAGGCAACATAAAATTCGACTTGAAAGCGTGGAGCGAACCCCTCGCCATAGCCCTATGCGGAGTCTCCAACAAGCCATCTCTAGAAAACTTCCGCATTTTAGGTGAAAAATACTACTATAAACGTCCAGAGCTGCCAGTTCTAACAGCCAGCACTTTACTCGTGCCAGGATACGTGGACGCCTATGAAGTCGAACAGATAGCTCAGTTCATAAGCCAAATAAGCCCAGAAATCCCATACACGTTGCTGGCATTCTACCCATGTTATGTAATGAATGATTTGCCAACAACAAGCCGGAAACAAGCTCAAGAATGCGTTGAGGCAGCAGAAAAACATCTAAAAAACGTGAGAATAGGAAACATACACTTGCTCTCCTAATTCGGTCCGTAAGCCTTAGGCGGCCCAGAATGGGATTTTCTTCCGCATTAGGTTGACGTACTCGCTTAAGGCTTCCTGCTCGTCCGGCGACAACCTCTCTGCAAATTCTTTGAGTAGGGCCTTTGCGTGGGCCTCCGGCACCTTCACGTATAAAACATCGTTCTCAAATATGTGTCTGCCAACCATGGGTTTGTCTAGGCTTATGGCCACCTGCATGCCTTGTTTGGCTTCCGGCAAGGCTTTGCCTTTCTCCTGGATTTGCTGGATTTCGCCAACCTCTTCGCCGTCTTCAGCCCTTATAAGGCTGTATTTGGGTTTGATTCTGCCAGCCAAAATCTCCACGCCGACGATGGCTGGCTTCGCCCTTCTAAACACGTAGCCTTCCAGTATGCGGATTTTGCCGGGTTTAACCAGTTTCTCAAATTCGGTCGCAAGCTTGGCTTCCCGTTGAGCTTTAAGCCAAGAAACATAGTTGTCTATCAAATGGTAGATTATTTTTTCTCTGAAGATTTGGACACCGACATTTTTTGCTTCTTCCTCAGCGTCGGGCAAAACTTTAACGTTGAAAGCCAAAATAACGCCATAAAGCGGCTCATGTTCCTTCACTATGGCGGCTTCCGTAACATCCCTCTTGCAGACGTCCCCTATGTCTGCCAAACGGATGGGCACGCCTTGACGTTTCAGGTTTTCAGCTATAGCCTCCAAAGAACCTAAAGTGTCAGCCTTCAAAACGACGCCATCAACATCCGTTGAAATCCTAATTTTTTCAATTTCCTCAGAAACGAGCTTCACGTATTTTTCAACATTTTCGCCTTCTGGAACCACGTATAAGGGTGCACCGGCCACCGCGTTCTCCAGCTCGGGCGCCACTATTTTAACTCCAGCCGCCGCCGAAACGTGGTCCACAGATGAAAACTTGTCTCTAGGGTCTCTGATTTCGTCTAAAGGTTTTGGCACAAGTATGGCTCTAACCCGTGTCACAATGGGTTTCTCCTTGCCGCCAACGACTATTAAGTCATCCCGCTTCAAAGTTCCATCATAAATTATTGTGTTGAGTGTGATACCCAGCCCCGGCTCTTCTTTAACCTCTAAAACGGTGCCTTTAGCCGGCCCGCTGGTGGTTTGGAGCCTCTTTTTGAGGTATTGCTGGGTTAAGCCCACTAAAACCGCCAGAAGTTCAACTATGCCTTCACCTGTTTTGGCGCTTGTCGGCACAATGGCCACTGTTCGCGTGAAGTCCTTTATGCGGTCAAAGCGGTCAGCCCTAAAGCCAAGCCGGGAGAAGGTGCCAATAATCTCGTAAAGGCGGTTGTCCAAGTCCTCTCGCACATACTTGTCCTGCAACTGGTAGCTTTTCAGGAAAGGAGTGTCGGGATAAGCCTTCCAACCCGGAATTCTATCAATTTTGTTAGCCGCCACAAGGAAAGGCGTTTTACGTGTCTTCAAGATTTCAATACACTCGTAGGTCTGGGCTTCAAAACCGCGCAGTATGTCAATCACGAGAATGGCGATGTCGGCGACGCTTCCACCACGCTTCCGAAGATTCGCGAAAGCCTCATGCCCAGGAGTGTCGATGACAAGCAAACCAGGAATCTCGATCTCGCCTCTGAAAGCCGACAAAAGAGGACCAATCATCTGCTTCAAGGTTTCAACGGGGAAAAAGCTTGCGCCAATGTGCTGTGTTATACCGCCTGCTTCGCGGGCTTGAACACTGGTTTTGCGAATCTTGTCTAAAAGCAAAGTCTTACCAGTATCTACATGACCAAGAACACACACGATTGGTTGTCGAATGGACATGTCTGTCTCCTCTTTTTTGGGAGCTTATAAACAGCAACCTCCCAGACCTAATAAAGCTATGCCTAAAATAAATTAAATGCTGTTTGCTGATGCCCTATTCGGCTTTCGTTATTATGAGGAACAACCCAACAGCGAGGATTACGAAGCTTAAGAATCCGAAAAACCCTGTGTAGATGCTTAGAGCCTGGGTGCTTGTCAACGTGAAGTATAGGGCTAATGCACCCACGATTAGAAGGATTAATCCGAAGAACTTCTCAGCCGCCGTTATCCCGAATCCGCCTTCTTCGCTCATGATTCCGCCACACAGCACCTGATGCGTGCTATATACCTGGGTGGGTTATTTTAAACTTCTCGTTTATTTTGTTTCTTCAAGTTTTGCTGGTAAGTATTTGTCCACGATGTAGGTTAAGCCATAGCGGCTGAAAGCCTCCTGCTCGGCTTTACGCCTAATCTTCATGAAGGTTTTTATTTCCCTCTGCCATAGTGGGTCATCCTTGTAGCGTGGATCCTTCTGGAGTTCATAAAGCCTTTTCATGTCGATCTCATCCAGCGGGTCTGTTGGCAGTTTATACTTAACTATGTCTGTTGCCCATACACCGCTCCATTTGGCGTCGGGTGTTGTTAGATCCCGCAGGTGGGCGGCATTGGCTGAACCTGAAATTATCACCATGGCTATGTGCATTCCCCAAGGGTCGCCGTCGGTGAATATGTAGACTGGCAAGCCTAACTCGCGGTTAAGTCTTCTAATGAAGTGGCGTGTGGCTCTGGGCGCCTGTCCAGCGGTCAGAACCAGTATGGCGTTGAACTTTTTGTGCACGTTTTCCTCTATGAACCTGGTGAACAAGCCGCCTTTCTCTATGGCTATAACTTTGTCGGCTGATGTTTCCACGAACTCGGCCGATGTTAGGGCTGGTCCAATCATGACACCGTCCGGGTGCGATGTTAGGTTTAGCGTTTTGCCCTCGTATCCGGGTACCGTGTAGCGGATTGTTAAGTCGCCGAACACTGCGGAACGCTCTTCCGGGAATATGTTGAAGTCCTCCCTTGAAAAGCCCAGTATAGTTTCCAAGTCGGTTATAATGTTGTTGGATTCCTGCTGGTCTTTAAAGGTCATTTCGTAGGCTTGCGCCGAATAGTACACATCCCTTAAGGTTGAGGTTTTACGTTGAGATGTTAGCTCGTAAGAAAATAGGGCTGCCCAAACAAGCTGGGCGAAGGGTTTCAAATGGCGAATGTTTCGGGTGCTCCGCCTAACCTTTTTGTTGCCTAAAATGTACTGACGAAGCTTTGAGTCGTAGTAGATGTTTTCCGTGGATCGGCTTGGCATTTCAATTAACGGGAAAACACCCTTCTCCATCTGCTCATAAATGCGGAGCCCAAAGTTTTGGAGGCTGGCTAAAACCTCCATCCTTTTTTCCGAGACGCTTCTAAACTCCTTCAAACCCAAACCTCCTCGCACTTTTCAGAAGCTTCTCCACGTCTGGCGGCTTTTCCTTGCCTGCAAGCTTTGCTGAAAACTCGGCTATTCTGGGCAAATATTTGCTGAAAACCCCTAGCCGCTTGCGCTCCCTGTCCACATGCTCCCTCCGGGTTAAGAAACGCTGAAGTTGCCGAGCCACCTCCCGTAGGCCGTTGGCTATTTCACGGCGCACTTCCGGTCTGTCGGCTATGAACTCTTTGCCAACGGTCTTGTATGGAACTTTTGTGCTGCAAATGTGGACGACTATGGCTATTGGCATGTCTGGCGTAACTTTGTAGCGGCGCCAGTTCATGGAGTTTACGACTTTCACTGAAACATCGCTTGCCTCGTCGTAGAGCAGCGGTATTTTGTTGGCGAAACGGTATATTACGAAACCTTCCCGTTGGGGGATTTCCCCACCGTAGGCTATCGCCACCTCAACAATGAATGGGTGCCCCGCGTAAGTGGCCGGTTTCCGCTGGTGGACAGCTACAAATTCAGGTTTTAACTCCTTTAAAACTCCAGTTTTCAGCAACTCCTCGCCTAAAGGTGAGAGGCAGCTTGCATCTGGAGGCAGAAACTCCTTAAACCTCTTCATCATCTGCATAAGTCTAACAACTTCTTCATGGGTGAGCTTCTTCGGGTTTTTGGAGGGGCTTATGCCGCTGAACTCGAGAAACTTTCTGGCCGTTACTTCGCCGACCCTGTGGAAGTGATTTTTGAGAAAGTCCAACATGTTGGTGTGGGGCGTTATCTGGATGAGACGCTGGAGAAGCTCAACGTCGACGCCGTACGGGTGGGGAAGAGTTTCTTTTGGGGGATCTGGCATGACGGTTGTTGCCCTTACAAACTTGTACAGCCTACCCTTAGGGTCCACGAAAGTTATGTTGGCGTATGGGTTAACTATGGCTGTCTGCTTGAAATATTCCAGAATCTTCGGCATAGCCCTCAAATAGTCGCCTTCAAGGCAAAACTCAACTATGGTGCCTCGCCACCCCTCCTTGTTCAAAAACACTTTTCTGTCCAATATTATAGGGCGGTTTTTTTGGATGTCAATCATGAGTTTGAACACGTAGATTTTTGAAGACATGCTTGTGCTTGAAATTATTGTGGCTGGCTGGTGGGTTGTTATCTGCCCGTATAAAATGGCCATTTTTCCGCCAAGCCCGAAGGTTCCCCTCTGCTGTTTCAACTTATACTTGGAGCCGTACAACACCTGTCCAAAGGCTAATGGAATGTATTGTGGTGGTATTCCACATCCGTTGTCTTCAACCCTCAGCTTGTAGATTTGGGTTTCCTTGCTGGCCTCCCCCTCGAAGGAAAGCCGCACGTAGATATCCGGCGGCGTCTTGATGCTTTCCGCTGCATCCAGAGAGTTTTCCACAAGCTCCCTTATGGCGGCAAAAATAGCCCTTGTGGGGTTTGTGAAACCGGCTATGTCGCGATTGCGGTAGAAAAAGTCTGAAGCACTTATTTCCTCGAAGGTTGTCTGCGCCACTTAAGCCTCCACCGGCACCTCAATGAGGATTCAAACTAACGTATGCGTGCGTCCACATTAATTTAACTATGCTTTTCGGCTATAATCTCTCATTTTTTGAACGGATTCGGCAAAAGCTCCCTAAGCATGTTTACCTCAGCCGTTTCAAAGAGAACTTTGCCGTCTTCAACTTTTGCCGTGACAATTTTAATTTCTGGGTCTTCAGCGAAGTCCGAAATGTATTGGAGACATGCCCCGCAAGGCCTTATTCCACTTTTATTTTGGGCTTCAGCTACAACAGCTACAGCTTTAACCTTTCTCTTGCCGTGAAGAACTGCGTGGTGGATGGCGCATCTTTCAGCGCAGACTCCAAGTCCGGAAACCCAGCTTTCCACGTTGCATCCTCCATAGATTTCGCCGTCCTCGGTTAAAACCGCTGCTCCAACGGGGAAGCCCCATAGCACGTAGGCGTTTTTCATGGCTTTAGCTGCCTCTTCTAGAAGTCTCTTTTCAAGTCTTCCCGCACCCTTTTTCGTCAACATTATTCCTCTTCTGTTATGGCTGTAGCGCGCACATAATAGTATTCACCTATCTCCTTCTGGTACTTGTCTAGCTTCGAACCTTCCTTGTTTACGCGGGGCCTCTTCGTTACGGGGTCTCTTCTAAACGTCACGTTCATTTCCCTTAGGAACATGTTCATGCCTTCCCTGAGGCTTGTGGGCGGGTTTGCAAAGCCTTTCACGCCCGGTTCGCCTGTGAAGACCATAAGGCGATCTGCGATGAAGTCTTGAGCGACCACGTCGTGTTCCACAACGAAAGCCGTGGCATTGTGGGCTTCCACCACCCTGCGGATGGTTCGCGCCATGTTAAGCCTTTCCTCCACGTCAAGGTATGCGCTTGGCTCGTCTAGAAGGTAGAGGTCCGCCTTTCTTGAGAGGCACGCGGCTATGGCTGTTTTCTGCAGTTCTCCCCCGCTCAGCTCAGCCACGCTTCTGTCTAAAAGCTTCTCCAGTCCCAGCGGTTGGAGAATTTCAACCTTATACCAGCTTGAAGTGAACTCTTCTTTGGCTATGCTCATTAAAAGCTCCTGTACTGTGCCCTCATACTCCGCCGAAATGTACTGGGGCTTGTAGCTTACAGTAAGCTGTTTAAATTCTCGTCCATTGTCAGTTTTCTCCAGTCCAGCCAAAATCCTCACGAAGGTTGTTTTTCCAATCCCGTTGGGGCCAAGAATACCGATTATTTCACCTTTCCTTATTTCGCCAGGATAAGCCATAAGCTTAAATCCTTCATAGGTTTTCTCAAATACATCCCACTTTAGCAGCGTCTCGCCCGCGCCAAAGCTGATGGTTGGCGGTTTTTCATGGAATATTATGGCTTCCTTTCTGAAGCGCACGTTCTCATTTGGTATATAGCCCTGTAAATAGATATTTATTCCCGTTCTCACACCGTGCGTATGGGAAACTATACCGTAAACGCCCGGTTCCCCGTAGAATATGCATATTTGATCTGAAAGGTAGTCTATTATTGCGAGGTCGTGCTCAGCCACAATGACTATTTTCTCCTCCTTTTTCAGCGTCCTTATGGCTTTGGCTGCTTCAAGCCTTTGTTTAACGTCCAAGTAGCTTGAGGGCTCGTCGAAAAGGTAGACGTCGGCTTCGCGGCATATAGCTGCGGCTATAGCCATCCTTTGAAGTTCGCCTCCGCTTAAGGCTTCAAGGTGGCGGTTCCACACCTTTTTAAGTTCCAGCTGTTCAGCGACGGTGTTCAAAACGCTGCCTCTTTCATTAACCCTTTCAAGGATTTCGCCCACTTTGCCAGAAACAACTTTAGGAATTTTATCCACATATTGGGGTTTGTGCACGACTTTGAGTTTGCCCTCGCTTATTTTCTGGAAATACTCCTGTAATGTTGAGCCTCTAAAGTAGCGGATTATCTCGCTCCAGTCTGGCGGGTTCTCATAGTTTCCAAGGTTCAGTCTAACCTCGCCCGAAAGAATTTTCAGGGTTGTTGTTTTTCCTATGCCGTTTTTTCCAAGCAAACCCAACACTGTTCCGGGCATGGGTGTTGGCAGCCTGTACAGTTTGAAAGTGTTAGGCCCAAAACGGTGAGTGCAGTCTTTCTCCAACTCGTCTGGCAGGTTTACTACGGATATGGCTTTGAAAGGGCATTTTTTGACGCAGATCCCGCAGCCTGAACACAAAGCCTCAACAATTATGGGTTTCGTGTCCTCAAAGCGGATGGCTTCCACGTGACTTCTAACCATGGGACAGAAGTGTTGGCACTGTTTACCACACTTTTTGGGCTTGCATCGGTCTGAGTCCAGCACGGCTACACGAGTCATGGTAAATCAGCAACTTGCAGCTGTTTACCATAAGTTGCAGCTTACTCAGAATAATTTATGGTGCTAAAAACCTTTTGGAAGTAAAGAAATGGGAGGGGCTTTCAAGGTTTGGGTTTTTACCATTCCTCTTCTTCCCACTCTTCTTCTTCCCAGTCTTCCTCTTCCCATTCTTCTTCCTCTTCAAACACCATAGTTTTCACCTCCAAACTGAGGTTGGCATAAAGAGAGCTTCATAGGGATATTTTAAACGTTTTTATTCGACAAAAGTCGAGAAAGCCTCTCCGAGGTGGGTTTGAGGTTTTTAAGTTTTACCTCAAAATTTTTGCCGTTAAGGCTGCTTCCGGCTCCCGAATTTCCGGCGTTAAGTAAGCCCAGCACAAGTGTTTTGAGTTGTGAGCTGCTCCGAAGTCGCCTTTAGCGCTTACAGCTATTAAACCCATAGCATTGTATGTTCCAGCCATCCGTTCGTTTACAAGCGTTATGGCAGCTTCAACAGCTTCCTGAGCTGTTTTTCCTTCCTCCATGTAGTTGCAGACGGTTTTCGCCAGACAAAGCCTTATGGCTATTTCGCCTACACCCGTGGCTGAACATGCACCGCTCCTGTTGTCGGCGTAAGTCCCGCATCCAATCAATGGAGAGTCGCCAATTCTTCCAGGAATCTTAAGTGGGAAACCGCCTGTGGAGGTTGCTGCCGCCACGTTTCCCCCTTTGTCCAAGGCTACGGCGCCAACTGTTTCCAAGTCGAAAAGCTCCGGGTGCTCCTTAACTAGGCTTGCAAGTTTCGGTAGCTCAAACTTTCCTTCGAGGAGGGCTTGCTTTTGCTGTTCATAGTATTTTAGGCGAAGCTCCGTTACGGGGTTTCTCCTTTCAAGGTTGAATAGCTTAGCCAGCTTCTCTGCGCCTTTCCCGACGATGAAGACATGGTCGGTATGCTCCATGACTATTCTTGCCAGCCGAACTGGGTTTCGTACGTCCCTTAAAAGTCCAACTGCTCCAGCCTTCAAAGTTTTCCCGTCCATAACTGAGGCTTCCATTTCAACGGTTTTTTCTATGGTTAGGGCTGAACCGTAGCCGGCGTTGAAAACGCCTTCGTCCTCCAGAACGGCGACTGCTTCTACAACAGCGTCTAAGGCGCTTCCACCCATCGCCATAATGTCAAAACCTTTCTTGGCAGCTTTCTTAACGCCTTCAAGTCCGGGGTTGACGCGTTCAGGCTGCCAGTTTCCAGCTCCGCCATGGACGACTATTATGGGCTTTTTCCCGCTCATGCATGGGTCCCGGGTAGATTGGAGACATAGTTTGTGCTTAGATTTAAGCCTAATGTTGGCTTTCTGAAGATAACCTTAAATTTGGTGAGCTGGTTTATTTGTGTCGGGATGATGTGAGGCGACGGCTGGGAGCCTAAGGCTGTGAGAAGCAACTAACCTGCGCTGACCGGCTACGCCTCATGTCAAGTTTGACGGAAGGGTGCTGAATGATTAGGGACTTTAACCTTTTGGCGACAACCTCCCGCGGCAACGAGGATGAAGCTTGTTCAGAGCTCTGGTACCTGTTGAACGAGGTCGGCGACTCAGCGCCTACTGTTGAAAAAACCGGTGTGGCTGGTTTGATCGCCGCAAAAACAGCGCTAAACCCCTTCGAGGTTATTGAAAAGTTTAGGCAAATTCTCCGCGAAAGGCCATACGAGTTCCGTTACACATTACGGGTTATCCCCATCGAGAAGGTTGTGCGAACCGATTTGGGTGAGATCCGAAGAGCAGCCGCCGAGCTAAGTACAAAGATAGCTCCAAACGAGAGCTACCGCGTGACAGTGGAAAAGCGCTTCACCGAAACGTCCACAAAAGACATAATTGAGGCTGCAACCTCTAACATTGAAAGGAAGGTTAACCTCGAAAACCCAAACAAGATTTTGTTAATTGAAGTCGTGGGCGGCTTAACAGGGCTCGCCGTGATAAAGCCGGCGGAGATTCTGTCGGTGGTGAAGGAGAAGGTTCTCTAATCCCATTAGCGTTCAGTTGCCAGAAGCGCAACCCTTTCAATCACAAGGTCTATTATGGCTTGCTCAAGGTTTTTGCCATCTACCGCCGCTTCGATTTCAGCGTCCGAAATTTCGAAAATCCTTCGTATATTCGCAATTCTCTCTGGTGTAAGCTCCAGAACGCCGTCGTCACGTCTTCCGCTCAAAAGCCTTTCAATGACTCCCAAGGCTCTAAGAACTTGGTCGGCATGATCGCCCACGACGAGCACGGCAACATCCCTCAATCCCGGTTTTATCCCCAAAACCTCTGTGGCTTTTCGAATCTGCCTCTGTGCGGATGCGTAGAGCAGAGTTTCCACAGCTAAACGTTTCGAAATGTTTTCGCCATTTCTGAAGGCTTTTAAGGCGTTTAGAGCCGCAAAAAACAGGTGCTGCCAAGTGGCCACAAGCCTAGCTTCGAAAAACTGAACCTCAACGTCTCCACCAACAGCCCTTCGCATTTTTTCTAGGAATACGTCAACGTCCTCCACTTTCACGTCTCTGAAGCCAGCTATAGCCAAGTATTTCCCGAACTCTTGAATATGTTTCAGCAAGGCTCTTCCTCTAGGGTTTCCCTCAAAAACCTTTCGATAAGCCTTCTGGACAAACCAGCCTTTACAAGCTTTTCTATCTTCGGCTCGAGGGGTTCGCCTTGCTCTCGATACTTTTGAACAATTTTCCTCACTGTTTCCTTTACTTCCCATGGGAAGACCACCCAGCGGTCTGTCTCCTTAGCGTAGTAGTCTGGCTTCACAATGCTCCATGGCTTGAGGTATATGGTTGCTATCCTAACCTCACCGGCGCCCCTAGCCTTAAGATGTTCCCTTATAAGCTGGAGACTCTTGCCAGTGTCAGCAATCTCGTCCACGACAAGAACTTTTTTCCCAGAAACATTCACAGAGACGGGTTGGGTGAGGGTTGGTTCGCCTTTAGTTTCAGCAACCCCCACATAGAATTCCGCCTTGACGTTTGCAACATTAGGGTTTTCCAGAAGGTCGCTTAGAACCCTTGCAGGGGGCCATCCGCCTCGGGAAACGCCTACAATCACGTCTGGTTTGAAGTTGTCCATGCGGATCTTATCGGCTATTTGCAGAAGCATACGGTATATTTGACTCCACGTGGGGGCTTCAAACTCGATTTGCTGGCTCAAGGGTGGTCATCTCTTCGTGTGGCGTTTAACTTTTCTAGCTTTTCAGCGGTTAATAACTTTAATTAGTCTCCTGCGGCGATTAATGGGCGGTGAAAATCTTTGAAGGAAATTGTTGAATGTGTACCTAATTTTAGTACCTCCGACCCAGCGGTTGTGGAGCAAATTCTAGGCGAGCTTAAAGGCACGAAAAACGCCTTTCTGCTCGATTACACTTTTGACAATCACTACAACCGGCTGGTGGTCTCGTTTATAGGTAACAAGCATTCTGTCCTCGAAGCCATGTTGAAGATGGCTTCAAAAGCCATAGCTCTGATAGACATGCGAACCCATAAAGGGCAACATCCACGCATAGGCGCCGTAGACGTTGTCCCTTTTATACCGGTAAGGAATGTCTCCATGGAAGACTGTGTTAGGCTGGCTAGAAGGTTCGGCAAAACCTTAGCTGAAAAACACAGTGTACCCGTCTACCTCTACGGGGAGGCGGCTACAAAGCCTGAGAGACGGGACTTAGACTGGATTCGAGAAGGCGAGTTTGAAAGACTTGCCGAGATGATCGTTAAGCCTGAAAGAAAACCCGATTTTGGACCAGCGAGGCCTCACCCTACGGCTGGAGCCACTATAACGGGTGCCCGCAAGGTTATGGCAGGTTTCAACGTGAACCTTGGAACATCGGACTTGAAGATTGCGAAAAAAATTGCGAAGGCTTTACACTCCAAGAAGGGTGGCTTTTCAAATGTTAAAGCCATGGCCGCCTACATTCCGGAAAAGAACATAACCCAAATCGGGATGAGTGTAACGAATTTTGAAGACACCCCCCTATATCGAGTGTTCGAGCTTCTGAAGGTTGAAGCTTCAAGATACAACGTTCCAGTAATAGGTTCGGAGTTCTGCGGCTTGGCACCTTTAAAAGCAGTTGTGGATGTAGCGGCCTACTACTTGAAAATCGACAACCTAACTGTTGACAGGGTGTTGGAAATAGCTATTCAAAACGCTTTGGAGCGGAGGAGGAATTTTGAGTAAAGCCAAGGCTAGGCCTCCAGCCAAGGAGAAAGTTGACATCCTCATTGTTAACGCCAGCGAACTCATAACGTTGGCTGGTGGAAACGAGAAACCCCGTATCGGCCGGGAGATGCGGGAACTCGGAGTTATCAAGGGTGGCTGCGTGGCCATAAAGGACGGGAGGGTTGTTGCCGTCGGCAGAACAGTTGACGTTAGGAAAACCGTTAGGGCTGAAACCGTGATAAACGCTAGCGGAAAAACGGTTATGCCCGGCTTCGTTGATCCCCACACCCACCTCGTTTTCGCCGGTTCAAGGGAAGACGAGTTTCAAATGAGGGTTGAGGGGGCTTCGTACATGGATATCTTGAAGGCTGGAGGTGGAATATTAAAAACCGTTAGGGAAACCCGCAAAGCTAGCGTCGACGAACTTCTAGGCTTTGGCTTGAACACTTTAGATGTTATGCTCCGCCACGGCACAACGACTGTGGAGGTTAAGAGCGGCTACGGCTTAACAACAAGGGATGAGCTGAAAATCTTGGGGGTTATAAAACGTTTAAATCAGCTTCACGCCGTTGACGTGGTTCCAACATTTATGGGCGCCCACGCCGTTCCTCCGGAATATAAGACCAACCAGGAGGATTACGTTAACCTAGTTGTTGAGGAGATGATTCCAAAGGTTGCAGAGAAAGGTTTAGCCGAGTTTTGCGATGTCTTCTGCGAGAATGGGGTCTTCACGGTGGAACAATCGAGGCGCATACTGGAAGCTGGCAAAAGCCATGGCTTAAAACCGAAAGTCCACGCTGACGAATTGAGCGCCTATGGAGGGGCTGAGCTTGCAGCAAGCGTAGAGGCGATTTCAGCCGAACACCTTCTTTTCGCTTCAGATGCCGGTTTAAAGGCTATGGCTGAGAAGGGCGTAATTGCGGTTCTGCTTCCAGCCGCAGCTTTCAGCCTGATGAGTGGGCGTTATGCTAACGCGAGGAAGATGATTGACTATGGCTTGCCCGTGGCTTTGGGGACAGACTTCAACCCGAGCTGCTGGGCTGAAAGCCAGCAGCTTGTCATATCTTTCGCCTGCCACTTCATGAAAATGACGCCAGCCGAAGCTATAACTGCCGCCACAATCAACGCAGCCCACGCCATTGGAAGAGCTAAAGAGGTTGGAAGCATAGAGGTTGGCAAGAAAGCCGACATAATTGTCTTGAACGCACCTAACCACCTTTTTCTGGGGTACCGTTTCAGCGTCAACCTCGTGGACAAGGTAATAAAAAACGGCAGGCTTGTGGTGGATGAGGAGGCGAATCTCGCCGAATCGATCAAGTTTCTCAGCAAAGAATTAGAATAGCTTACGCTAAATTTATCTTACAAGGTGAAACCCTTTGTTGAAGCTTGAAAAACCCGTAAAATGTTTAACTGGATACGAGCTGCACTGCAAAAACTGGCAGATTGAAGGAATCCTCCGCATGCTATTCAACGTCTTGGACCCAGAGGTGGCCAAAGACCCAGAAAGGCTTATTGTTTATGGCGGAACGGGGAAGGCTGCCCGAAACTGGGAGTGCTTCGAGAAAATAGTTGAGACGCTTATCGATCTTGAGCCGGACGAGACAATGCTTATTCAAAGTGGCAAACCTGTAGCGGTTTTCAAAACACACGAGTGGGCGCCTAGGGCGCTAATAGTTAACGCCATGCTTGTGCCAAAGTGGGCCACTTGGGACTACTTTTACGAGCTTGAGCAGAAAGGCCTGATAATGTTTGGCCAGATGACCGCTGGCTCGTGGTCGTATATTGGCACCCAGGGCATACTGCAGGGCACATACGAAACTTTGGCGGCTGTAGCTCGCGAACACTTTGGCGGAACCCTTCGAGGCAGGCTTGTCCTCACCGCTGGTCTCGGCGAAATGGGGGGTGCTCAGCCGCTAGCCGTAACGATGAACGAGGGAGTAGCCCTTGTTGTGGAGATAGACAAACGAGCTATTGAAAAGCGCATTCGCCACGGCTATTTGGAGATGTGGACGGACGACTTGGATGAAGCCGTTAAACTCGCCTTGGAAGCAAAAAAGGATGGGGTTCCAAGAAGCATAGGTTTGCTGGGAAACGCGGCTGAAGTACACCCGGAACTGCTGAAAAGGGGTATAATCCCAGATGTGTTGACGGATCAGACAAGCGCCCATGACCCATTGAACGGCTACTACCCTGCGGGACTTTCGAAGGAGGAGGCAGACGAACTCCGCAAAAATAACCCGGAGGAATATTTAAAGAGAGCTAGCCAAAGCATGCGCACCCAAGTGGAAGCCATGGTTAAGATGATGGAGAAAGGCGCCGTCACCTTCGAGTATGGCAACAACCTCCGCCAGCAAGCCTACAATGCCGGTTTCAAAGACGCCTTCGCCTTCCCGGGTTTCGTTCAACGGTACATTCGGCCCATGTTCTGTGAAGGCCGAGGGCCATTCCGCTGGGCGTCCCTTGTTGGAAGCCCTGAAGACATTTACGCTTTGGACGACGTGATTTTGAAGGAGTTCTCCTACAACAAGGAGCTTTGCCGTTGGATTATGAAGGCGAGGGAACATGTAAAGTTTCAAGGACTGCCAGCCCGAGTATGCTGGCTCGGCTTCGGCGAGAGGGCCCACTTCGGAAAAATAATAAATGACATGGTGGCGAAAGGGAGGCTTTCAGGCCCAATATGGATTGGAAGGGACCACTTGGACGGAGGAAGCGTTGCCTCGCCCAACCGTGAAACTGAAGGCATGATGGATGGAAGCGACGCCATAGCCGACTGGCCTATACTAAACGCTTTGTTGAACGCTGTGGCTGGCGCCACGTGGGTAAGCGTTCACCATGGTGGCGGAGTGGGTATAGGCTACAGCATTCACGCTGGCATGTGCTTGGTGGCGGACGGTACAAAGGAGGCTGAAAAACGTGTGGTAACGGTGTTGACGACGGACCCTGGAACAGCCATAGTGCGGCATGCGGATGCAGGCTACGAGAAGGCCAGAAAAATAGCGCGGGAGAAGGGTATTAAGATGCCGATGCTTGAATGAACGCGAGAAAAATTGGGGGTTAGTCAAACTCCGAGGATGTTTCTTCTTTCTTTTCCTTCTCTTTTTCCTTCTCCTTTTCGACACCTTTGGCGGCAATGACGTCGTCGATCTTCAGTATCATGTTGGCGGCTTCGGTGGCGGATTTGATGACTTGAAGCTTGACCCGCAGCGGCTCCACAACCTTCAACTCCAGCATGTCTCTGATTTTGCCCGTGAAAACGTCCACGCCCATCCGGAAGCCGTCAGTTTTCTCGTGAGCAGCCCTTAAAGCTACCATGATGTCAACTGGGTCTAGGCCACCGTTTTCGGCAAGCGTCAAGGGTATGGACTCAACCGCGTCGGCGAAGGCCTCTATTGCCAGCTGTTCGCGGCCTCCGACTTTCACCGCGTATTCCCTGAGCTGTTTGGCTACTTCGGCTTCTGGGGCGCCGCCGCCTGGCACTATTTTTCCGTCTTCTATTGCATTTCTAACCACGCATAGTGCGTCATGAAGTGAGCGTTCAGCCTCGTCAACCACGTGTTCTGTTCCACCCCTAACCACGATTGTGACGGCCTTCGGGTTCTTGCATTCCCTGACGTAAACCAGCTTGTCGTCGCCTATCTTGACTTCTTCGACGAGTTTTGCTTCGCCGAGCACGTCCGGCGTTAGGTCCTTGACGCTTGCCACTATCTTACCACCAGTCGCTCTTGCAAGCTTCTCCATATCGCTGCTGCTTACGTTTTTAACCGCCAGTATGCCCCTCTTGGCTAGGAAATGTAGCGCCACGTCGTCGATTCCCTTCTCGCAGAACACCACGTTGGCGCCGGCCTCGGCGATTTTGTCAACCATTTCCTTAAGCATGCGCTCCTCTTCGTCTAGGAACATTTTCATCTGCTCTGGGCTTTCGATGTTTATTTTTGCGTCAAACTCCGTCTTCTCAATCTCCAGTTTAGCGTTGATCAAGGCGATTTTGGCGCTGTGAACGATTTTCGGCATCTGGGGGTGGGCAACCTCTTTATCGATGACCATGCCCCTTACAAGCTCTGTTTCTTCTAGGCTCTTGCCGTGTTTCTTTAAAATCTTGATCAAGTCGATGTCAGCCCTTAATTTGCCGTCCTTTTCCTCTGCCACCTGCTTAACCGCCTCTACAGCGAGCTTAGCGAAGTGCTCCTTGGCGGCGGCTATCCCCTTGCTGCCCATAGCGGTCATGGCGACATTCAGAAGCACCTCATCGTCTTTAATGCTCACAGGAATGGCGATTTTCTCCAAGATTTCCCGAGCTTTCTCGCTGGCCTTCTTGAAACCCTCAATGATGATTGTGGGATGAATGTTCTGGTCTAGGAGCTCCTCAGCTTTAGCCAATAGCTCACCCGTCAGGACGGCGGCTGTTGTTGTTCCGTCGCCAACCTCGTTGTCTTGGGCTTTGGCAACCTCAACAAGCATTTTTGCCGCTGGATGCTGTACGTCAATCTCTTTCAGAATGGTGGCACCGTCGTTGGTTATTGTCACGTCGCCGAAGCTGCTTACAAGCATCTTGTCCATACCCTTCGGGCCAAGGGTTGTCTTCACAAGTTCAGCTATGATCTTTGCCGCTGCGATGTTGTTTCTCTGAGCTTCCCTTCCAGTTGTTCTACCAGTTCCTTCCTTCAAAATGAGAACTGGCACCGTTCCAGGCATAGCTGCCATTAATTTCACCCCTTTCATCCGGCTGTTAAACTAGAGCAAATTTCACCGAAAAGATACTTCTATATAAACTTTTCTAATCAATTACTTTGACAATTTTATACCCAGAAGCTTTTCTGAGCCTATTCATAACTGCCAAGCCAAGCCCTTCGGCGGGCACACCTTCAGCTATTATGATGTCAACGCCTTCAGCGTCAAACTCCCTCAGAAGCCTAAACAGGTTTTTTGCTATTTCTTCTAGGCTGCTTCTGCTTCCTAGCGATTTCACAACATCCGCCCTATACGAGGCGGCGGTTTCGTCGGTGGCTAAAACGCCAACTTTCATTCCTTTCCGTTTATAAAAATCCGTCAGCTCAGCCACCTTCTCCACAACGGCTTCCAAACCGCCTTCCACAATAATCATCTTCGCCTTGGGAGCATAATGCCTATGCTTTAACCCAGGCGAGCGGGCTTCTTTAATGTGAATCCTTTTTTCAGCTACTACCGCAGGGTGAAGCTCAACCCTACCAAGAACATCCTTCAAAACTTCAAAGGGTGTCCCGCCTGGGCGGAGGATTTGCGGAGGATCCACCGTCATGTCCAAGACTGTGGATTCAACTCCGATCCTCGTGGGGCCAGCGTCCAAAACAGCGTCTATGCGGCCCTTTAGGTCTTCAAGCACATGTTGGGCTGTTGTTGGGCTTGGCCGTCCAGCCAGGTTCGCACTTGGGGCAGCAATAGGGCAGCCGCTTTCTTTTATAAGCGCTAAAGCCACGTTGTGTTTTGGCATCCTAATTGCAATTGTATCTAACCCTGAAACCGTCACCTCTGGCACCATCTCTGACCGTTTGAATATGAGGGTTAGAGGTCCCGGCCAAAACTTCTTCATCAATATTTCAGCTTTCTCCGGTACCTCCCTCGCCAACTTGTAAACGTCTCCCGGGTCACCGACGTGCACTATTGGAGGGTTGTCCATCGGCCTCTTCTTGGCCTTAAAAAGGGCTTTAACAGCCTCCGGGTTTAAGGCGTCAGCTCCTAGTCCATAAACAGTTTCTGTTGGAAAGGCAACAAGCCCACCGTCCTTTATTATGTCTGCTGCAACGCGTATGATGCCGATTTGCGGATTTTCTGGGTCAACCTTCAACAGCAAAGTTTTCTTCATGATTTTGAGCCCAGTTTCCTAGACTGGACTGTGGCATTTAAGAAATGCTTCCTTCACACTATGTAGTAGTCTATGACCTTTTTCATGCTTTTCGGTGGCGCGTGTTGGGCGGCAAGCTGTTTTAGTATTTTCATCATTTGGGGTTGGAAGCGAGCTATATCCGTTAAGCTCACCAGTCCCACGAGGCGTTTACCATCTACAACCGGCAGCTTCTTGATTTTCATTTGAAACATCAATTTCACGGCTTCCTCCAAATCAAGGTCAGGCTCAACGACGACAAGAGGGCTTGACATGACATCCTTAACCCTTGTTTTGTTCACGTCTTTAGCCTCGGCGACAACCCTCTTCAGCAAGTCTCTTTCGGTTATTATGCCGACAGCTTTGCCCTTCCGGACTGCGATTAGGCATCCGATCTCAAATTTGTTCATGACTTCAGCGGCTTCCTTAACGGTTGCGTTTTCATCTATCGTTATAACTTCCCGGACCATCACGTCTCCAACTCTCAGAAGGATTTCGCTTTTACCTTCGCTTTCTTTTTCCTTGTTTTCTTCAGTACGCAAATTGTTCCCTCAATGAACTTGTAGGGCCGCCATATATAACCTTGCAACAAAGTTTAAAACCTAAACCCCACGGGTGCCACGAAGTCTCTGAACCAAATCCTCTACACGTTTACTCCCCGGAATCTTTGCCATCTCAAACTTTTCCTTAGGCCTTGAAAGGGGCCTCGTAGCGTCTATGCCCACCTTGCTCGTTAACCCCGTCTCTTGGTCGGCTGAAGAGTCCAAAGTTGAACCTCTCACGTTTCCGATGACGAGAAGGTCCTCGCTGGCTTGAAACCTTGTGGCTATAGCCCACTCCACCTCTGCTAGGTTGTAGACGTCGATATCTGAATCCACGACCACCGCGTGCTTGAGGCTTGGATGCGCCGCAAAAGCGGCTAACAAAGCGTTTTTCGCATCTCCATCCAGCTGTTTATCAATGGATATTATGGCGTGAAGCCATCCACATCCACCCACTGAAAGGTTTACCGCGTGAACTTTAGGCACAACTTTTGAAACAGCCTCGTAAATGGCGGCTTCAAAGGGAAGCCCCATCAAAAGCTTATGCTCCATCCCGGACGGTAAAAGCGCCTGGTAAACATAGTTTTCTCGGTGCATAACATTGATAACCTCAACCACGGGCTGTTTCCTCTGAATATCATAGGTTCCGGTTATGTCCACAAACGGCCCCTCTGGGACTTCTTTGCTCGCGGATATTCGGCCTTCTAGCACTAACTCGGCGTCTGCGGGGGCGTATGCGTCTACAAACTTGCATTTTATTAGGCGTAGCTGGTCATTGAGCAAAGTGTTTGCTATATCGAACTCGCAGACGCCAAGAGGCGGAGATGAGGCTGCGGCTAACATTACTGCGGGATGAACACCCACAGAAATGGCTACATCCAAGTCTGTATCAGCCTCCTTCGCCATACACCAAAGCTTGTAGAGGTGTCGTGGAACCAGCCGTATGGCCAGATGCTTTTCATCTAAAACCTGTAACCTGTGAACTGAAACGTTTTCAAAGGCTCCATCCGGGCTTTTAGCGTAGATGACGGCGGCCGTTATGTATTGGCCGGCGTCTCGTTCAAAATGTGTTAAAACCGGGATCTTGAACAGGTTTGGCTCTTCGACAACTTCTTTGATAGGCCCATCTTCCACTGTTCTGGGCTTTTTTGGGGAACGCAAAGCCTCCATAAGCTTTTGGTAAAGCTTTTCTTGGCTGACGTTTAAGGCTTGGCAGATGCGTTTCCTCGTTCCGCAAACGTTGGCTACCACTCGCGTCTTTGTACCTTCAACGTTCTCAAACAGCAGGACTGGACCGTTTTGGTCGAAGCTTTTCATTATGTAGGCGATTTCAAAGCTTGGGGAAACTTCCTCTTTAATGTGGAGGACCTCCCCTTTCCCCTCCATGAGTTCAAGGAAACTTCGAAGGCTCATAGCAAGCTTCCCCCTGCTTCAGGCTCAACGGCTGCTGGTAAAACTCTCTCCAAAAGTTTTTTAAAAATCGACTGAGCTTGCAGCTCGCTGACGGTTTCGAGGTATATGGAAACTAGCGCTATCTTCCTCTTCACTGAAGCCAGATACTCTGCGAACATGCGGGCTGAGATGATGTTTCTGTCTCCCAAAAGAACCGTTGAAGAAGGCAGCCCCGGGGAATCCGTCGGCTTTGGAATGGCTACAGCCAAAGTTCCAAGTCTATCCTCTTTCTCGCTTAAAAGCATGAGACAAGCGTTTTTCGTTTCGAGGTAGACGGCCAGAAAATGGATGTTCTTTTCAACCAACTCGTCCTTAACAACTTTAGCCCTTTCCATGGAGGATTCTCAGCCTCGTCTATAGCTTTATCAATCTTTCACTATTTATCACTTTCAAAAGAGGCTGGAAATATGTTTAAATTCGGCGAAAAGGAAAGGGCCCAGGCAATTATGCAAAAGCTTAGGGATAGCTTCACGCTTCCACATTGGATATCTTCGAGACACGATCCTTTCGAAACCATGATAGTAACCATCATTTCCCAAAACACCTCGGACAGAAACACCGATAGGGCTTTCCAAAGGCTTTCACAAAAATTTCCAATAACCCCCCAGGCCTTGGCCAGCGCCGAAACCGCGGAAATTGAGGAGTGTCTTAAAGTCGCTGGACTGTACCGGAACAAAGCTAGGGTGATAAAGGAGGTTTCAAAAATAATTCTCGAAAGGTTTGGCGGAAACCTAAAAGCAATATTGGCCCTTCCATTTGAGGAGGCTAGAAAGGCTCTAATGGAGCTTCCGGGCGTTGGACCTAAAACAGCCGATGTGCTTTTGCTTTTCTCTGCAGGTCAGCCTACAATCCCAGTTGACACTCATGTTAAAAGGGTTTCAAAAAGGCTCGGCCTTGCACCAGCCGACGGAGATTATGAAGATGTCCGTCGCTCCCTCCAGCTTTTGTATAAACCGGAAGACTATACAGCGGTTCACATATTGTTGATTCTACTTGGGAGAAGGCACTGCAAAGCAAGAAACCCGGATTGTAAGCATTGTCCAGTGAACGACCTGTGCCCCTCAAAAAGGCTTTAGACGCTTTGTAAAGGTTTTGTTTCCTCCTGTACTGTTTGGATTTCCCTTAAATTCTTGTCAAGCTTGACTTTCCCGAAGGCGACAGTTGATATTCCCGCGGAGACTGGTGTGAATATTTTGAGGACCCTTCTTATGTAGTCTATTTCCTTCAACACGCCTATTCCAAGAAACCTGTTTTCGCTGTCGTATAGGGCTGTTAGGAGGCCTTCTTCGTCTCCCTTCCATGTGACTTCAACCTTTTTTCCAAAGGCTTCCTCGGTTCTCTTGATGTTTTCTGGGTTTATCCATCGGCCTCGGCCCACGACTATGTATATTTTGTCCCTCAGTTCCGCTATGTGGAGGGGTTTCATTCCAAGCAATTCGCATATTTCTTTTTCCTTTTTGGTTGTCCCTAAGGCTTTGTTTAGGCTTGAGAATTCTTCTCCCTCGATTTTAACCCAGCTTATGGGTATGGACTGCACTTTAGCGCCTTTCAAGTATTTGATGTAGCCAAGCTCCCTTAGGCTCTTGCGTTTTTCGCGGCTTCTCTGCTTTATGGTTTGAGGCGACTCCACAGTTATTGTCCTAAAGTTTTTAAGGGCTTTCGCAAGAGGTGTTAAAGTTTCGTTTTGCTGTAGACAGAAAACGATGTCTGGACACACCTTTTCAACCACTTGAAGCTTGTAGTTTATGGCGTCTTCTCCCTCAACCCACCCATCAGTGTTCACTATGAGATAGTCGGGGCCGTTTTTTAGGGCTTCCTCCTTAAGCTTGGCAATTCCATCGATAACTTTTTCCAAAGCCTTGCTTGGCGAAGTTACTCCAACAAAGTAGGCGTTTGCCGGCTCAAGGCTGAAAAGGTCTGTTAGGGGCTTTGAAACGACAGCATAGGCAATAGTGCACGGAGGGCCTATGTCAGACTGGCCTAAGTCTCCGTCTAAAACCGCAACTCTGCACCCGCTGTTCAACAGCTTATTTGCCAAATACGTGCAGAAGCTTGTTTTCCCAGAGTCCACGTTTCCCAACACTAGGGCGGATGCTGGTCTCTTTTCCAGCGCCGCCAGTTCTTCGTAGGCTTTTTCCCACGATGGTGGTATGGTGTTTCCTTCAATCTTCTCTACGTTGGCGTTTTCGCCTAGGGAAACGTCGAATGTTGCTGTTTCCTTGACGACAAAGGGCATGCGTTTTCCGTCCCTTATCAAAATTTTGCCCATCTGCCTTAGACAGTATCCGAAGACTTCCACTTGTCCGGAGACAAGCGCAACCGATGCTGGCCCGTCCACAAGCAGAGTTTTTCCAGCTTCAACCGTTACCTTCACGAAGCTTGCCTCCTAGCGAATTTTTGCCCACTTCTTTCCGCAATCTTTATCGCCGAAACAATGTCCCTTATCCCCCTCCTATGTTTTGCCTCGCTTATGTGACGGTCTGTTCCGGCTTCGCTTACACTTTCTAACTCCACGTTTGGAGGTAAACGATTGTCCAACGCTTTCAGAAGCTTTTCCTTGTACTCTGGGGTGCCGTCTCCAATTTTAACAATTATCGAACCCGCCTTAACGTCCTTTAAGCTCTCCACTATTTTCTCAATTTCGTCGACGGCTTCTTTTATGCTAAAACAGTTCCCGGTTTTAATAACCTTTCCATCTGCCAAAACCGCCAGTCCCAGAATCTCACCCGGGTCAACGCCTATCACGATTTCCTCGTATCCGCTTTTCCCTTCCGCTTGTTGAAGGGCTTGGTTGATTAGGGCTTGGGCGTCTTCATTCTCCTTCAATGCCAAAACGTTTTCATGTCTTATCAAGGGGCGCTCCCTTTCGGTTGTTAACACAACCTTTATTTCCATGGGCACAGGGTCGTAGGGCGTCAAGCTTATGAATGGAATATTTCTGCTCTTCAACTCGTTAACTATCAAGTAGTAAGCTCTCCCCGAAACCGTTGCCACTGCTATCTTCGCCTTCATGCTCTCAAATCACTGAAACCTTAAACAACAAATTATTATTTCCGCTGTTTATATTTGTTGATGCGCATGGAACTGTTACATAAAATTCCAACAGGCTGCAAGGGGCTTGACGAAATCCTAGATGGTGGCATAACGATCGGCGACGTCAGCCTAATTTACGGGGAGGCTGAAACCGCAAAAACCACTTTGGCCATGCAGTGCACCGTAAACTGTGCAAGGAAAGGTTTCAAAACGCTTTTCGTGGACTGTGATGGTACGTTTTCTCCCAGAAGGCTTTCTCGAATAGCATCTGAGGGTGTTGAAAAAATCGCTGAACGTATAATACTCGCAAAGCCCAGAGACTTTAAGGAGCAGACAACAATTGTGGACAATTTAACAGGCTATTTGGCTAAGGGCTTCAGTCTAGTTGTCTTCGACACAGTTACAAGGTTTTACCGTCTGGAGGTTGCGGAGAACCCAGAGAAAACTTTTGAGTTAAACCGAGAATTAAACAGGCAAATGGCTTGGCTAGCACAGGTCGCAAAAACTAGGAGAACGGCTGTCCTTTTGGTGAGCCAAGTGCGAAGCGTTTTCGACTCAAACGTTTCCACAGAGCCCGTTGCCACAAGAGTGTTAAAATTTTGGGCAAACACTATAATAGCCATGAAGCCAACAGAAAACCCAAAAATAGTGAAGGCTGTTGTGGAGAAAAAACCTGGAGCAAGCAAGAAGGCAGCCGTCTACTTGGAGATAGGTGATTCTGGATTAAGCGAGCACGTGGTTCAAAGGACTTGAAGGCTTAAAAATGAACGGGCTTGCAAGCCTTATTTTGAACGCTTTAAAATTCATTCTACCTGCCTACTGTGCAAACGCAGCTCCCGTAATCTTCGGAGGCGGGCTGCCTCTAGACCTCGGAAAAGTTTTCTATGATGGGCGCCCAATTTTCGGTAAAAACAAAACTTTCAGAGGCTTCTTTTCCGGACTGGCCGTTGGAACAGTCGTCGGGTTTTTGGAATCCCTATTCTTCGAATACCCTATACACTTCGGTTTTCTGCTGTCTCTGGGCGCTTTAACCGGAGACTTAACTGGCGCTTTTCTAAAAAGGCGTTTAGGGATTTCTCCGGGCGGAAGACTACCCGTTGTTGATCAAGTCGACTTCATAGCTGGCGCCTTCATTTTCTCCCTCCCATTAAACATGCTTTTCCTTGAACTTGCAATAACAGTGCTCTTGATAACTCCGCCGATACACTTGCTTACGAATTTTGCAGCATACAAAATGGGTTTAAAAAGCACTCCGTGGTAAAGGTGGCGTTATACGCCCTTCCAGTAGTGCAGTATTGCTTCTATGGATATGTAGGAAATTAGGACAAGCGCCGCGCCCATTAGGAAAACTAGGTATGCCTGTCTTGGGTTGTAAGCGTATTTTGTGCTCTGGTATATTAAAAGAAGCCCCACTACGCCGAAAGCGAAAAGGGTCATTGCTATAATGCTGTCTGAAACCCATTGCTCAGAGAGTTGCGGGTATACGAATAGGAAACGTCCGCCATAGTACACCGCCGGAAAAGGCTTGACGATAATTAGGTACAGTCCCCCTCCAAAGAGAAATATGGTGATGGCGATTACTATTAGAGCAAGAACGAGGTTTGAAGGCTTCGCCGCAGAAAGCCGTCTGTAAAGCTTCTGTAGCATAAATGACAATGATGTTAATGTTTTTTTGACCCTACGTGCCAATGTGCTCCTCTCCGTTTTCCGCCAAGTGCTCCGCCACTTCTTTAGCCCACTCGCCGGTGAACGGATTTTTAGCGATCTGGCTTAAATACTCTTTCCAAGAAACGCCTGTAGCTTTCTTCCACAACTCATATTTTTTAACGATGTTCCTGTACGCCAGCGCGTGCAACTCGCAGTATCCGTTTTTCACAGCCTCACGACTGCATATCACGCACTTCATAGCTTACCCTCCGCCTTTAGAAGGGCATTCTGGGTTGAAACATAAGTTCCATGGGCGTCTACCCCTAAACCTAACTTGAACAGTCGGCCAGCCGCATTTGCGGCAGTTTTTGCCCAATGGTCGGACAACACCCTTTTGAGGAAGCGGAAAAGCTGTGTTGCACCGTTTTTTGAAGTAGTTTGTGCATCCAATGAAGCGTTTTCTGGTTTTTCTAGAGTAAAGAATCATAAGCCTACCTGTCCCGCATTTGGGGCATGGTCCAACGATGCGTTCTTCAACCCTTGCCTTTTTGATGGCCCTGCTCAACTGTTCACCTATAACTTTTTCTTTGCTCTTCAACTCTTCAATAACTGGTTTGAGAATTTCAATGGCGTCTAATAGGACGTTTTCCCGCTTTTCCATACAAGACTGAATTTTGTCCATGCGTTCTTCAAGGCTTCTCGTAAGCTCTATCGAAACGATGGATGGGCAGTACTTTTCCAACAAATCAAGAACCTCAAACCCCAACTCCGTTGCAACCATTCTCTCGTCGCGGACATACTTCCTATCATACAAAGTTTGGATTATATCCGCTCTGGTGGCCTTTGTCCCGATTCCAGTCTCCTCCATCTTCCTGAGAAGGCTTCCAGGGTTATATCGTGGGGGCGGTTTTGTGAACTTGTCCTCTGAAAAGACTTGCAAAATCCTAAGCTTTTGTCCCTCCACTATTTGAGGCAATAGCACTTCTTCCGCCCTTACATATGGTTCGTAGAAGTGGAGCCACCCTTCCCTTAGCGTTTGCCTACCCCTCAAGACGAACCTGTGCCCATTAACGTTAATGCGCACCTTCACGCTTTGTCTTATTGCGGGTTCGCCGAAGACAGCCATAAACCTGCGGACAACAAGGTCCCAGATCCGTTTTTCAGGCTCTTCTAAAATCCTTTCCGGAAGGTTTCCTGTCGGGTATATGGCTGGATGGGCTGGGTCCTCTTTTTTCCCCTCGTTTGGCTTCAACTCTTTTTTAGCTAAAAGTTCTGCAGCTAACCCTCTATACTCTGGAACCAAGCTTAGGCTCTTTAAAATTCCCACATAGTTTATTGCCGGTGGAAGTTTTTGGCTACTTGTTCTGGGATAAGAGATCAAGGCGTCTAGATATAGGCGCTGGGCTATGTCTAGGGTTCGTCTAGGCGTGTACCCAAAGAGGCTGTAGGCCTCGCTTTGCAACGTTCCAACGTCGAAGGGTGTGGGAGGCAGCTGCCGAAACCGTTTAACCTCCACATTTTCGACAACACCATTTCCGCCTTTACACGAGTTCAAAATTTCCTCTACTTCACGCCTTGACTCAATGACCTCCCTTTCGTATTCAGCCTCGAAAATTTCCCCGTTTATTTCAACTTTAGCCTTAACTTCCCAGTAAGGTGTCGGCACGAAGCTTCTTATTGCCCTCTCCCTTGCAACGAGAAATTTAAGTGTTGGACCCTGCACTCTTCCGGTGCTTATAGTTGCATATTTCCCACTCCAGTCTTTTGCGGCTAACGTTAAAGCCCTTGTTAAGTTTACACCGTAAAGCCAGTCAACTTCATGTCTCGTTCTCCCAGCCTCTATTAGGGCGAAGTCTAGATGTGGGAGGAGGTTCTCGTAGGCTTTTTCTAACTCCTCTTTCGTCAAAGTGGAGTATTTCATCCTTTTTGCCACGTTTTCCTTTCCACCGCAAGCATACTTCAGTATACAATAACCTATAATGCTCCCTTCAATGTCGTAGTCGCATGCATCAATGTAGGTGTCAGCTCCCCTGGCAAGCTTCGAGATGGTTTCAAGCCAAACTCTAGTCTGCTTTGCATTCCTTTCGGCCATGTATCGTGGAACCCACCTAAAGTTGAAGACTGGATAGTAATTTCTTCCTATCTTGTCCTCCGCCACAGTGTATAAGTGTCCAATGGCTGGAACAACAACTATCGGCTTGTCCCTCACAGCCAAGTAATAGGGGACACCATTATCCTCGGCCTTCTTAGCTTTTCCATTTAAGTCTAGGGCGCAAGCAATTCGCATGGCAGCGTCCGGTTTCTCTGTGATGATAAGCGTGTATCTTTCCATGCGAGCACAGACCGTTAACCTATGAAATGAAAGGTTCTCAAAGATAAGCCTAATGTCGAAATTAAAAGTTTCTGTGCATCTAGGTCTGTTATCCAAAACTGAAAGAACGTGGAGTGCCAGCAACTGATAAATATGTGGGTCGTCATCATTATGCTTCAAAGAGGTTATGCTTATGCCTTTAAAGGTTGTATGTCACCAGTGTGGTCACGTTTTGTATGAGGGTGCTGAACTTAAACCCCCAGACGAAATTATCCACAAATATAACGGCAAATGCCCAAACTGCGGTAGAAAACTAGCCTTCATCCCATTAAACGTTGAAGTCAAACCTTTCAAATAAATGCTTACGTGAGGGTGACGTTCATGAGCAGAACACAACTTTACGAGGTTCACGCTAAAGCGGCGAAAATGGTAACCTTTGCCGGCTTTGAAATGCCCTTATGGTATAAAGGAATAACTGAAGAACATTTAGCCGTCAGAAACGGTGTGGGGATTTTCGACGTTTCCCACATGGGTCGAATAATCGTCATTGGTAGAGATGCTGAACGCTTCCTAAACTACGTGGTGACCAACGATGTTTCAACGTTAACGCCGAACAGCGCCTTATATACTGTAATGTGTAACGAGAATGGTGGAATCGTTGACGACACCGTTGTAAGCCGAATGGCCCAAGACAAGTTTCTACTAGTACCCAATGCCGCGAACCGCGAGAAGGACTACAACTGGCTCGTCCAGCATGCTAAAGGCTATGACGTGAAGGTTGAAGATGTTTCAGACAAGTCGGCTATGTTGGCCGTTCAAGGACCAAAAGCCGAAAAAACACTGCAAGAAATATGCTCAACAGACCTAAGCAAAATCGAACGGTTCAAATGCATCTCCACCGAACTAGCTGGCATAAAAGTTTTCATGTCCAGAACTGGCTATACAGGTGAAGATGGCTTCGAAGTCTATGTGTGGAACGCTTCCCCCGAAAACCCGGACAATGCCGTAAAAGTTTGGACCGCAATCCTTGAAGCTGGCAAAGGTTTTGGGATAGAGCCGTGCGGTTTAGGCGCAAGGGACACCTTAAGGCTTGAGGCAGGTCTATGTCTTTACGGAAACGATATAGATGAAAACACAACACCTCTGGAAGCCAGACTGGGCTTTGTTGTAAAGTTTCAAAAAGATGCTTTTATAGGAAAAAGTGCTCTGCTAAAACAGAGAGAAGAAGGCGTCAAACGGAAACGCGTGGGATTACTAATGATGGAACAAGGGATACCACGTCGAGGCTTCAAAGTATACAATAATGAAGGCGAAAATATAGGGCAAGTTACAAGCGGAACATTCTCACCACTGCTTAAGTGCGGCATAGCCATGGCATACGTTCAAACTCAATACGCTGAAGAAGGAAACATCGTGAACGTGGAAATCCGCGGGAAAAAAGCCAAAGCAAAAATAGTGGCTTTCCCATTCTACGACCAAGAAAAATACGGGTACAAGCGGAAGACACATGCTTAGTTCGGAATAAACCGTAAGGAAAATAAGCACCTCACGTAATCTATTCCAAAAAGAGCTGGAGTTCAAATGGAGATTAGAAATATCATTACAAAAGAGAAAATTCTCAGCACCTTCAAAAGTGTTAGAAAAATTCGCCCAAAAATGAGCCACACCTCAACCTTAACCTGCGCTTCACTTGCACTTATCCTCCTTGTAGCCTTTGTTATAAGGCTTTTCCCCATACGCTGGGAAATAGACCCAACCACCGGGAAAACAACCCTCCTCCTATCCGAGTTTGACCCATACTTCCAATACCGCTTCACAGAATACATCGTCAAAAACGGTTTCATAGCATGGGCATGGCCCAAACCGTGGATAGACTACCAGCGGTGGTACCCCCAAGGATTCAACGTCGCTAGGGGGGCGTATCCGGGCCTACCCATGACGGCAGCCTTTCTTTATAAAATAATGTCAATGCTTGGCGTCGGCATGGATTTAATGAGCTTCTGTTCCCTTTTCCCAGCTATAATGGGGATGCTGGCATGTTTAGCTATATACTTCCTTGGAAAGGATATAGGCGGCAAACCAGTAGGCCTTCTATCAGCCCTTTTACTGGCATTACACCCATCCTACATCCAGCGTACATCATTGGGTTTCTTCGATGACGAAACCGTTGGAATATTTGCCCTTCTGGTTTTCGCCCTCTTATTTCTGAGGGCAATTGAGGACACCCGACCTATAAAGTCAACGGTCAAGTACGCGCTGGCTTCCGGACTGTTTTTGGGCTACTTTTGCGCCAGTTGGGGCGCCGCTTACTACCCGATAGGTCTTACGGTTCTATTCGTGTTTGTGCTGTTGGTTGTGGGCAGATACACGCGGCGCCTTCTCTTGGCCTATAGTTTAACTTTTGGTTTGGGCTTGTTCATAGCCATAAATGTTCCACGTCTATCGCCAAACTACCTCTTGTCTACCGCTATAATCCCAGCTGCTGGAGTCTTCAGCCTGCTGTTTCTCGCCGAAATTTTGAAGGCTATGCCGACGAGGAAAATGAAGGTTTTAATTGTAATTGTTTTTCTAGCGTTAATTGTTGGAGTTTTCGCTGTTTTATGGCAGATAGGCTTCATGGGAGGTATTGCTGGCAAGTTTATTTCGGTAATAAACCCATTCACTAGGGCGGAATCTCCTCTCATCGAGTCTGTTGCTGAGCACCGGGTATCTGCTTGGGGCTCAATATACTACGACCTTGGCATTGGAATAATTTTCTTTGTTGCGGGACTTTACTTTGTCATTGGAAACTTAAACAACAGAAACTTGTTTCTCTTGTTGTTCGGTATAACATCCCTCTACTTTGCCTGTTCCATGGTTCGTTTACTTGTGCTTATGGCTCCAGCCTTCAGCCTTCTGGTTGCTGTAGGCGTTGTTGGGCTGCTTAAGCCTTTCATCGCCCTTTTAAAGGAGCCTCCGAAGATAGGTGTGAAGAAAAAGTTTGGGCTTGAGAGTGTAGGAAAGGAGTTCAGCGGCGCCGCCATATTCTTAATTTTCTTAATTCTAATGACAAGCGTAGCTTTTCCAAGCCCCAAAGTTTACAGGCAAGTATACGCTCCGACAACTATTTCGTCCGGGAGCCTATCCATGGTTCCCCCGGAGCCTGTTCAGGAGTGGATAAATATGCTTTACTGGACTAGAACCAGACTTAGCTCCCAAACGGTTGTTTGCAGCTGGTGGGATTATGGGTACTGGTTAACGGTGCTGGGCAACGTTACAAGCCTTGCCGACAACGCTACAGTGAACGGGACGCAAATAGAGAACATTGGCTTCATATTTATGAGCAACGAAACAACTGCTATCAAAATGTTGAAGCGCTACAACGCTGAGTATATACTCGTATATACAACAATCTATTACGATAGGCAGCGAAACACCGTTAGCTTCGCCAACGTCGGCGGTGATGAAGGTAAATGGGTTTGGATGGCGGCTATATCTGGAAAAGCCCGAGAGCGCTTCATAAAGGAAGGCTTAATTTCTGAAAGTGAAATGTGGTCCAGCGACCCCGACGTTGTCAGACAGATGTTTGGAAACTATTCGCTTGGAACTAGCTGGCACGATTCTAATAGGAACGGCCAAGTTGATGAAGGTGAATTGGTTCCCGTGGAAAAAGGACAAAACTGCACCATTTACAAGTTGATGCGCTACGCCATGGAACGTTGGATGGAAGTTCAGCAAAAGGGTGGCAAGCCGTCAATTAAGCTTCAATATTTCAGTGAGGCCTACATAGCTGGGCTGGAAAATGATGGAACAAAGTACGGCGGCTACGTCCCCCTTGTCTGTCTCTACAAAATCAACTACCCTCCAGAGGATTAGCCGCAACAAGGGGCAGCGGGGTTGTTTCCAAAGGTACCAGACTACCACAAGCCGAACAAGCCTCTTGTTCCAACGGGCTTAGGAGTCTTCTATGTTATAGCAAGCGCCATCTACCTATTCCTACTACACTTGTTCTTCGAGGGCGAGGCTGGCGGCGTTAACAAAGCCTTAACTTTGGCTGTCTGCATTCTTTTCGGCGGTTTTATGGGTTTACTTGACGACTGGATGGACCTGCGTTGGCGTTATAAGGCTTTTTTTCCACTTATTGCCGCCATACCCCTTACAGCTTTGGCATATAAACTGCACGTCCGCACAGCTGTAACCCTTCCGCTTATCGGCTGCATAGACCTAAGCGTCTATAATATTTACTATACCGTGGTGATCCCGCTGGTTGTGACGGTCACCACTAACACCGTTAACCAGCTCGGCGGCTTGAATGGTTTGGAAACTATTTGCCCTGCTATAGTCTTGGTTGGGCTCATGGCTGTTTCAGGCTCTAACGCTATTCTACTGACAGTCCCTTTAGCTGTCTGGTTAACCCTAGCCTTCTTCAACTTTCAAGGAAAAATTTTTGTTGGTAACACGGGGTCCTTCGCCATCGGGATAACGTTGGCGGCTTTCGCCATAATTGCCGACTTAAAATGGTGCTTGATTATTTCAATCCTACCATACATTTTCAATTCTTCCTTGATCTTGCTGAATTACTTCTTCTTCAGGGCGAAGGCAGCCGTTCACTTTGACGGCGTTAAACTCATCTCAGACCACAGGCGGAGTCTGATAACCTTCATCACTTATAAGCGTCCCATGACTGAGCGGCAAGTGGTTGTGGTTGTATCCCTTTTGGTGGCGGCTTCAACCTTGGCAGCCGTGGCAGTTCAACAGTTCTTTTAAATTTCTCGTTGATGTGTTTGGCGAGGCTTGAAGAGAAGAGCGTAGAAGTCAAACTGTTATTGTAGCCTTTAGCACGCAGTTTACCACCAAGCTAAGCATAGTCAAGTTTGAGGTTGAGGAACTGCAACCATAACTGGCAAAGAAATGGAGATAAACAGAATGCTGGAAGTCGACCGGAAACAAAAACTCCCCCACGTTTTCCAAAAAGTTTACCAACACTCTTTCACAGCCATGTACCTTTTGTCAACCTTTTGGACGCGCCGTTCCAACGGTTGACTTATTACTTTTTGTAAGGAGTTCCAGCCAACCGAAAGCATGGCGGCGGAGCCGGAGGCGGACAGCCGCCCCCCACCGGAGAATCCTCTTTCAACAGTAGCCTTAAAAGAAATAGGGCTGTATGGAAAGAGTATTATAGTTCCTTCTTGAATTTTTGGCTGTTGGCGGGTGAGTGGGTCCTCCCACCCGTTCCGCCATACAAACCCCGGGTTTAGGGAAGTGGAAGCTTGAAGTTTAGAAGTGGGGATTTAGCTTTAACAGCGGTTTTTGCAGCACTTTACGCTGCTGGAGTAGTTTTTCTGGCTCCCATAAGTTTTGAGGTTTTTCGGGTGGCTGACGCTCTGTTGCCCTTGGCTGCAGTTTTCGGTTTGCCTGTTGTTTTTGGAACGAGTTTAGGCTGTTTTGTTGCGAACATTTACGGCGGTTTAGGCGTTGTCGACATTGTTGGAGGTGCGTTTGCGAACTTTGTTGCATGTTTTTTGGCTTGGCATATTGGCGGAAAAAGTGTTCTTCGAAGGTTTACAGCTTGCCTCGTGGAAACGTTTGTTGTAACATTGGTAGTTGGAAGCTATTTGCCGATGCTTTTAGGAGTTCCTTTAGAGGCTGGCTTGCTCGGTGTCTTCTTGGGTTGCCTAGTTGCGATAAACGGCTTAGGGTTTGGGCTTTTGGAAGCTTTATGTCGAACCGGTTTAATCTCAAAACACATGGGTGGACTGTAGCCCTTTTCACATGAAGCGTTCCAGTTTTGTCAGGCCTATGATTTCCTCAAAGTCTAAGCCTAGAGCGTCTAGGACCTGGTCGAAAGTGGAGTGGAGGTAAGCCACATATTTGTCCACATCAATTTCGTCTTTCGACGCAAGTTCAACGGGTTTCACGTGGGGCTCATTGACAACTTTCACGAAACTTATCAAGTCGCCCGCCTTAAGCTCTACACCGCTTTCTTTTAGCATTTTTGCTGCTTTGACATGTTGAGGTGTTGTTTTTGTATAGCGTTCAAGCTCCTCGCCTAAGACAACGTTGAAAGCCAGCTCGTTTAGGTTTTCCCACTCACGTCTTTTAAGGCGGATGTAGCAGTCTCGAACCAGTTGGGCGATTTCCTTTTTTGCCTCTTCAAAGTCCGTCGGAGTTTTCACCCTCGCCAAGACGTCCTTCATTTTTTCGAAAGCCTTTTTGATGAAGGTTGGGATATGCCGTTTCTTGCCAGTTAACCCTTTCACGTCGACGCTTCCGTCTTCCAAAACGCCTAAGTAGTTCTTTTTGCGGGTGCTGAAGACCGCATAGCGGTAAACCTTGTCCACGTCTATTCCCATTTTAAGTGTTTTCTCAGCCCACTCTTCAAGGGCTTGTATCTGCTCCTTCGTAGGGTTCTTAAGGAAAACGCTGTCCGTGTCGCCGTAAAGCACTTGAATACCAAGCTCCTCGGCTTTTTTGATTATTTGGGTTATGGCATGTCTGCCTATGGCGGCTGTTGCTTCAGCCACCGGTGGACAGTATAGGTCGAAGGTTTCTGCTCCGAAAACACCGTAGCTTGCGTTTAAAATCACTTTTAAGGCACCTTGGATAATGTTGTACCAGCTTCTAAGCTCCGCTGGCAAAGCCTTGTCCTTCGATTTAGGCTTGTACCAGTAAACCCGCAGGTCCCGCAATGCACCGATTAGAAGGCTTTCCAAGGCGCGTCTCTTGCGGCAAACCCAGTGAGGGGTGTCTGGCACAAGGTTTGACTGGCACTCGGGATGCCCGCACAAAATTGACTGGTAGCCCAGGTTCCAAACCTTTATTATTGACGGGTATAGGCTTGGGAAATCCATGACGGCGACATTGAAGTGAACGCCGGGCACAGGCTCGACGACTATGGCTCCTTTGTATTTTTTGCCTTTTATCGTTGCCTTAGTGGCTGTTTTGCCTTTCAAGGCTAAGATGTCTTCGGCGTTTGGTATAAGCATGTTTTTTCTGCGGTGTTCACGGTGCATGAAGTTCCTTATCCAGCGGGAGACTCCTTGGCGGCTAACGTCCTCCATGGGCATGCTGCTTATTCTCGCCAGAACAAGAATGAGCTTCAAAACAAGCTCATCTTCGAAGCTTGCAAGCCTGTAGGTTATTTCAGCATCCCTGAAGCAGTATTTGGCAAGCTCCGTGTATGATAATTCGCCTATACTCTTCTCCAAGGGAATTTTGTCCAATCCTATCAGGGCTTTTCCAACATCGCCCAAGGTGACGTCGCGATAGCGGTTGTTGAAGGCGTAGACTTGGATGGAACGGTTGAAGAAGAACTTGTAGAGGTCTATGTGCACTCCATATTTCAGCAGGCAGACGCGTTTTCCAAGCTCTACGGGGATTTCGTCCCTTTTAAAGCCGAATCTCTCCGCGCGGTGTGCCAAATACCGTAAGTCAAAATCGTCGCCGTTGAAAGTTATGATGAATGGGTAATTCCACAAAACGTCAAAAACAGCCCTAATTAGCTTCTCCTCAGAGTCGAAAAGCTCCAGTTTAACATCGGCTTCCAGACGCTCACTGCCTTCACACACCCCTTCACGCTTTAGAAGGAGAACCCGTTTCTCTCCATCTGAGCCGTAAACCGAAACACATACAATTGGGTATTCAGCTAAGCGGGGGTCTGGCATGCGTGTTGGAACAGGAGACTGCACCTCAATGTCTATGGCTGCGTAGCGAAACTTCGGCGCAGGATACTCCAACAGTCTAGCCCACTGTTCAATATACTCCAGCTCTTCAGTCGTAATTTCCGTAAACATACCAACAATTTGCTTAACCATCCTTTCAGCTTCTTCTAAAAAAGTTGGCACAAGATTGCCGTTTTTAACCTCGTAAACCATTCCAGGCAAAAGTCTTCGATCGTAAATGTACGACTGATAGTACTTTATTTTCGCCTCCCAAACCTTAATGGACTCGGCGGAGACAGGCACGTCTGAAACCTTTGGAAACTCTTCCGGAATGATGTCTCTAATACAGCCTTTCGGGCGCCCGCCTATTGCCAAGGGATCTTTGGCCACTACTTTTGTGACGACCACTTTCTTATCCAGTAGTGGGTTATATTTTTCCTCAATTTCGAGGTGATCAAAGCCTGGATGTTTAACCAAACGGTCGATTTTCTCCAGTTCTAGGGGTGAAAGGTTTGTGTAGCAGTATGGCTTGTGTCCAGTGTTATCGTGCCAGAAGTAGATTCGTCCGGAAACGGGTTCGTAGAGCTTTAACATTGCCTTGCCTATTTTTCCGTCGTAGGTGGCTGAAACAAAATAGGACGGGGGAAGGTTTTCCGGAGCCTCGAAACCCCGCTTTCGTTGTTCTTCTTCCAAGGCTTTTTTGAAAGGCAATTCTTCCCCTTCTTTATCCTTTTTCACCGTTTCATATGCCGAGAATTCGTCGAGGCGTTTCTGCGTCAACTTCATTACTTAACCTAACTTTTAATACGCTTGGGCTAGAACTAAAATCTTACTAAGCCCTTGAAAAGGCGGTGGCTTTGCTTAAAGAAGCGTGGACGCTGGCTATTGAAGCCTTAAGCTGGATGGAGAAGGAGCGCATAAGCGAGCGTCTGGCTTTAGCTCGAACAGCCAAACAGTTGGAGATAAGCGACGTGGATACTTTACGTCTGGCTCACGGGCTTGTTGTTGAAACGGTTAGACGCCGCAACTTTATAGACCGTTTTATAAACGAGGTTTTGAAGCCTAAATCCTTAAGCGAGTTCAGCTTCGGCGTCCAATCTTTTCTGAGACTTTATGTCTACCAAACTCGAGTGGCAAAAAATTGGGATAAGATTGACTTGGACGAAGCTAAAAACATTGTGAGGCTTGCCCGCTCCATCCTCGGTTGGAAAACCCTCACACCCGTGGAGCCATACCTTGGCCTATTGCTGACTGAAAACCCGGCAACACTGCTGGGGGCTGTCGGCGACGAAGAGAGGGTTGGGCTTTTAACCTACCACCCCACATGGTTTGTGCGGTACTGCTTCCGGCTTTTCGGAAGAAATGAAGCCCTAGCCTTTCTGGCGGCAAGTGCAAAAACCCCGCCAACATACATACGGTTGAACACCCTTAAAGGCAGCGAGGGAGAAACTCTTAAAAGGCTTGAAGAGGAGAAGGTTAAGGTTGAAAAAGTTGATGGGCTGCGCTATGCCTACAAGGTTCTAGCCGTTAAACAACCCCTAACCAGAACAAAAAGCTTTCAAGAAGGCCTCTTCTATATACAGGATAAGGCGAGCATTTACGCTGCTGAAGCGGCTGACCCTAAGCCGGGCATGGTGCTTTTAGATGTTTGTGCAGCGCCCGGAGCCAAAACCACTTATCTAGCTCAGCTTATGCAGAACCGTGGCGTGATCTACTCTGTAGACTATTCGAGGCGTAGAATGGACGTATGGAAAGGCGAGGTTGCCAGAATGGGTGTCTCCATAGCAGAGCCAATAATCGCGGACGCTTGTAATCCGCTGCCAGTTGCCGTCGAAGCCGACATGATCGTTTTGGATCCGCCATGCACAAGCACCGGAGCCTTCGCTAAAATTCCATCAGCCAAGTGGAGGCTCACGGCACGTTCGGCCGAGAAAATGGCTGAAATACAATGGCAGATGCTGGAAAACTGTGCTGAAAAACTGAAGCCCGGAGGCACGCTAATCTACTCCACGTGCAGCATAACCGTTGAAGAAAACGAATCTTTAATCGAACGTTTCCTAAAATGGCATTCAGAATTCCGGCTGGCTGAAATAACGCCAAAAATCGGACTGCCTGGATTGAGAGGCTTAACCCAGTGCCAGAGGCTTTACCCCCACATCCACGAGTGCAACGGCTTCTTTATAGCCAAACTACTGAAAGGATGAGGAAAATGTAATTATCCTTAAGGTCCAATTAGACTTAAAGAAGAGAGGAATGCCGCGCTATGCGGTTGACACAAGCATCCTTGCCTAATAAATTTGAACTTAACCTAAAATGGTTTTTGATATTAGAATTCTCCACATCAAAGACTTCTATGACGTGTGTCCCTGCGATTTTTCGACACTCGCTAACAACTCAAAAATGACTTTTGACGCTTGAAGCGCTGTAACTCCGAAATCATAATTTGGGGTCACCTCCACTATATCTATCCCCACAACCCGCTTGTCGCAGACATCGCATAGAACGTCCAGAACGGTGGTTATGTCCAAGCCGTCTGGTTCTGGGTTTTGTACCGCCGGGGCGTAGGCTGGGTCGAGGACATCCATGTCTATGGAAAGGTAAACGTGTCTGCATCCTCCAAGTTTTTCCCTAAGCCATTCCGATGCTTTCTCGCTGCCCATGACTCTTATTTGATGGGTTGTAAGGAACTTTATTCCTGTTTTTTTTGAGTACTCAAGTTCCTCTTTGCAAACTGCCCTTGTCCCGACCTCCAGTATGGCAGCTGGCTTCATTTGCTCATTTATTCTTCGCATGAAAGTGGTGTGTGAAAGTCTTAATCCCATAAACTCATCGCGGAGGTCTAGGTGGGCGTCAAAACTAACAACGGCGGTTTGAATGAGGCGGTTTTCCAACCCCTTCAAGACGCCCATAGTTATGGTGTGTTCGCCCCCGATAACGACGGGCATTTTACCAGCTTTCAAAATTTCGCCGACAACCTTCGCCAGCCTATCCAACGTTTGCTCCGCGTCCGTGGAAACGTGCAAGTCGCCCAGATCATGGATCCGTAAATCTTCTACGTCGACGCCGCTGCGAAAACTGTAGGTTTCAATGTTTAAGGAAGCCATCCTTATGGCGTTAGGCCCAAACCTCGCTCCAGTCCGATAAGTACTAGTAGCGTCGAAGGGAACACCTAAAATCACGTAGTCAGCCTCTTCAAAGGACTTTTGAAAACCGCTGAAAACGTTGGATTGAGAAACAAAGAGCTTCCTATAACCCATTCAATCTCCTCTTTTCGCTTCCTAAACATTCGTCTCTCAAAATTCTAAACATTTTCGCTTATAGGCTCGACGCCAAAAATGTGGGAGCTGATGGAGCGCGTTTCCTTTTCTCAAATAGTAAGCTGTGGAAGCTAGTATGGCGAAGATGACAAGCACAGCCACTGCAAGCCAGTAAAGCATGAACCCTCGAACTCTTCACCACCTCAGCAACTCCAACAACATAGTGTTTCATGGTGGAAATGGCAGTTCACTGGGGGAGTTTGAACGAAAATCGGTGGCAACATTACCAAGACAACTAGCAGCAAACTCTTTCCCAGTATAGTTTTTGTGTTTCCCTTTTCCACATGGAAAGCCAGCCGCCCTGTGTTAGAGGTGTTTCAGAAATTAAAATATCGTAAACTTGGCGGCCGCCTCTGGAAGCATATAATTTATTAACCATAACTTTTTTCTCATTAAGCATTAATTCGGGAAGGCTGCTACTGTGGGCTTGAAAACAAGGTTTAAGGGTGAAGACGGCGGGCTTTTACTGGCTTCCATCTTCAACGCTGCCGTCGGCGTCCTGTGTTTGGCAACTTTGCTCCTTGAGGATTTGGGACTAATTCACATGGGGTTGATAGGCGTTTTCAGCTTGGCAACGGCTTACGGGCTTTTCAGAAAGAGGTTTTGGGCGCTTTGGACTATGTTTGTGACGGCTTTGATGGCCACGGCTTTCGCGTTGTCAACACTGTACTACACTTTGGGAAGTGATATCCCACTGGATGCGGCTGTGGTCGTTTATATGGTTTTAACCTGGATTTTCACCGCTTACATTGCTTCAAAGAGAAGTAAGCTTGGACTTTAAAGGTTTCCAAGGCGCTTTTGAAAAGGTGAACCGTAACCTCTTCGTTTTCATCTATAAACTGTTGGTTTTCGGGGATTTCTAGGTAGCCGTCGGCTTTTAGAAGGGTTGTTATCGCCCCAGACAATCCTGTTGGAACAGGCTCAGCCACCAATCCAGCCTTATCCTTCTTCAGTTTCACAGTTATGAAAGTTAGCCTTCCCTTAGCTGGAAACAGCCGCGTCGAAGTAAAAGCCTTAACCACCGCTTCGTCCATGCTTTTTCTTCCAGCAGCCTGCATTATTATCGGACGGACAAGTAGGTGGAAGATTAAAAGCGCCGAGGTAGGGTGCCCAGGTAGAGCAAAAATAGGCTTCCCATCAACCACAGCCACTGTTGTGGGCTTACCAGGTTTTGTGGCTATTCCACATACTACGACGCCGGGTTTTCCAAGAAGGCTTAACGTTTTGGGAATAACGTCCTTTGGGCCTACCGAGACTCCGCCGGAGGTTATAACCATGTCCGCCACGTTTAGGGCTTGCCTGAGAGCCCTTTCCACCACAGATGCGTCGTCCGGGAATACTCCGAGATAAACTGGTTCGCCGCCGCTTTCAACGACAGCCGCGCTTAGGCTGTAGGCATTTATGTCGTAAATTTTTCCAGGCGTCAGCAGCCCGCCTGGTTCAGTTATCTCTGTGCCAGTAGATAGGATGGCTACCCGTGGAATCTTGTAAACTTTAACCTTCGCTTTTCCAACAGCTGCGACGGCACCTATCTCCCTTGCGCCTAAAACACGTCCCCGTTCTACGACTGTTTCACCCCTCTTTATGTCCGCACCGGCTTTCATGACGTTTTCACCTTTCGCCACGGCGGTATAGACGTAAACCTCACTGTTTATGCGCTCGGTGTTTTCAGTCATCACAACGGCGTCAGCCCCTTCCGGTATAGGGGCGCCTGTCATTATTTCCGCCGCCATTCCATGCTCAACGGTGATTTCAGGTTTTTCTCCAACGTTCACCGCACCGCAAATCCTGAGTTTTGCGGGCTTATTTTCGTCTGCGCCAAATGTGTCTTCGGCTTTAACGGCATAGCCGTCCACCGTTGAGCGGTCAAATGGTGGGACGTCGATTTCCGCCACGATGTCTTCAGCTAGAACGCGGTTAACCGCCTTTAGTAGGGGGATTTCTTCGATCCCTAAGGGTTTAGCTTCGAAATGTTTCTCTATAGCCCTTTTTGCCTCTTCAATGGTTAGAAGCCTTCTGAACAATTAGCCAGCCTCCAAGTTGTCAAACATGTGGACCACCACTGTTTCGTTTGCCTCTAAGCCTTCACGGTTTTCTGGAACGACCACGTATCCGTTTGCCCTAGTCATGGTTGAAATCACGCCCGAACCTCTAGTGCTTACTGGTTCAGCGTAAAATTCGCCGTTTCTCTGGAAGACGCGCACTCGTACAAATGTTTTTCTCCCGAGGGCGGTGGAGATTCTCCGCGTAACCTTCGCCTTCAGAACGGGTCTTGACTCGTGTTCAGCCCCTAACATTTTGAGGATTAGAGGTCTAGCGAAAACCTCGAAGCCAAACATGGCAGCGACGGGGTTGCCAGACAAAACTATTATGGGCTTATTGTTCACCACGGCGAGGGCTGTCGGCATGGCTGGACGCATGGCTATTCCGTGAACTATAACGCCGGGCTTGCCTAGACTGTTTATAGCTGCGGGAACAAGGTCTGAGGCGCCGACGCTTGTGCCTCCGGTAGTCACAACAATATTCGCCTTCTCCAGCCCAGACCTAATTTTTCCCGAAATCTCGTCCGAGTCGTCTCTTGCTATTCCCAAGTCCACAGGCTCGGCGCCGAGTTCTCTGCACAGTGATGAAATAATCAGTCTGTTAACTTCGAAAACTTGCCCTTTCTTTGGCTTATGTCCTGGCTCCACAAGCTCGTTTCCGGTGGCTAAAACAGCCACTTTGGGTTTTTCGAAAACTGTCACGTGGCTTCTGCCCAAGGCGGCAATAAGTCCCAAATGGTGGGGTTTTAACCGTGTTCCAGCTTTAACGGCGACCTCGCCCTTAGCCACATCTTCACCTTTCCTGGAGACATTTTCGCCAGGGGTAACTGCAACCCAGACCTCTATCTCATCGTTTAAGCGTTTAACGTACTCCAGCATTAAAACGGCGTCCGCGCCCTCTGGCAAAGGGCTTCCGGTCCAAACCTCCTTTGCTTCACCTTCTAAGAGCCTATCCGCCTTTGTCAGTTTGAGGGTTTTTGGGTTAAACTGTGATGCTCCAAGGGTGTCATTGGCTTTTACAGCGTATCCATCAACAGCTGAGCGGTCAAAGCTTGGCAGGTCCTCTTCGGCTATCACATCCTCAGCCAAGATGTGGTTTAAGGCTTCAGCCAAAGATATGCTTACGGTCTCTAAAGGTTCCAACTTCAAGCTGTTTAAAAGGAGTTCCAACGCTTCCTCTACGGGTGTGAGTTTCTGGAAGCCTTTCAGCCTAACCAAAACTTAAAGCACCTCTAGACAGCACACAAAGGGTGTAGAAAAACATATCGCACAGGGTTTAACCGCTTTTTTGGCCCTTAAGCTCTTTCATCAAGATGTTCCGCATCTTGACGGCGTCTACATCCAGCACGGGGCTTTCACTTATTATGACTGGGTTGAGCCTAAATTCAGCGATAACTTTTGCAAGCATTGTGAAATCTGGCCCATACTCAGTCTCGTCCATGGTATGGTGGCATTTTTCACCCTTATCCGTGAACTCCACCTTGGTGAAGTGGCAGTGCATGTTTTTGACGGCGTCGGTTCCCAGACGCTTTTCAACGGTTTCTACAACTCTACGGAAGTCCTCCACAGTCTTGAGCAAGCCTTTTTCCCTAGCGTGGAGGTGCGCCCAGTCGATGACTGGCTGGGTTTGCTCAACGTTCTCACATAAACCTAAAACCTCGTCTAGACTTCCAAGTTGGGAGCGTTTCCCCATAGTTTCCGGTCCAAGTTTAACGTCTCTTATCCCCAGAGACTTAAGGTTTTCAACCGCATCCTTCAAGGCCTCCAGGCAGCCGGCGAAAGCCTCCTTCGCCGTTTTTCTGCCATAGAACCCGGGGTGAAAGACGACAATTTGGGCGTTCATCCACTGGGCAGCGGTGGCACAAGCTATTAGGCGGCCTTTGCTGGCTTCGATGGTTTCCTTGTCTCCGCAGAAGTTTATGAAGTAGGACGCGTGAAGACTGAGCAAAACATCGTTTTCCCGGGCTTTTAACCCAAACTTCTCCGCGTCCGACTGCCTTATTTGGGGTTTTACACCCCAGCGAACCGCCTGATACTCGAAAGCATCTAGGCCCTCCTCCCGCAGGAGCCTTGGCACATCCATTAAAGTGGCTTTAACCGCCCTAAAGCCTGGAGGTATCCCTGCTGGACCAAATCTTGGACGGTCAGCCATTTCAAAACCTCTAAAATCTTTTCGCTTTTCTATAGCGATAACTTTTACGCACATAAGTTCCATAGGCTAGAACGCCTAAAGCGGAGATCCAAGCGGCAAAGTTTTGGAGAACCAGGTATTTGCCAACGGGTGGCAAATCAACCAAAGGCTCTATTAAGGCTTCGAAGGATGAAGCAAAACTCCTAATGCCCGGTGCAGTGGACCTTAAAGCTTTATCTACAGCTGAGCATAACCATCCGACAGGTGAAATGGCCTCGACAAAAATGTGGAGGGCGTTGTTAAAAGCCATAACTGACCCGAGGAGCTGGGGGTTCCCCTTGTAAACGTTCACAAAGCCTTTGTAAACAAGCCATGGGCTGGCTATTACAGATACTAAAAGGGCCAACGCCAAGAAACACAACAATATTACCACAGCGCTCTTCACAATCGCCCTTGAAGCGTCCAGCTTCTCCCATATGTAGGCGAAAACCTTAGCCCTTAACAGTTTAGCCTTGAAACTGTTTATTTTGGCTTTTAAACCACCAGTCGGCGTTTTCTGCTTCTTCTCCGCTGGCTTGGCTTTCTCCAAGGGCTTTATGGCTGCATACTTTGCCATGCAAGTCCAACAAGCAGTAAGTGTGATGATCGTGGATATTGGAACTATGTGGAAGAGGGGGCTAACAGTCAAGCCCAAAAATGGAATCTGGAAACAGGCTTCATCCTGAACTCCGATGTCGACGGCGTAAACAACGATCAAATACTCAGCTATAATGGCTGCGGCTATGAACAGTACCAGCGCCGCAAAACCCCTAAGCGTAGACCAGCGGGGAACAAAGCTCCTTGAAGGTTTTTGCCCAGACAACCGACCACCGTAAGCCAAGACCGTTATGTGAGCTCCATGAATATTGAACTTTCAAGTTAAAAAGCATAATGCTCCTGGAAGCTAGGTTAACGGAAACTCGCTGCCGCATTTTGGGCATTTAGCATATCCGCACTGCACTGTGGATGGGCATCCGGAACAGGCGAAAGCTCTCCCGTAGGATATGTCGAAGGTGAAGCCGCATTTCGGACAACGCACAATCCTCTTCTCTCTTGAAGCCATTTCTATCGACCCTTTTCCAAAAACAGAGGAGACAATCAAGACTTTAAAACTTTCCGAAGCTAGCCTGTTTCACAGAGTAGTTTTATTGTTCAAGAAATTTTATTAATGAATTTGGAGCACTAAACTGTTTGTCGAGCCTAAGCCGGTATGGGTTTCCGATGCAGAAAACTGGAAAATCGGAGAGGCTTGAACTTTATAAACAGCGCAGCGTCCAAATTTTATTGGGCAAGTTTCTAAGTGGAGAAATCAGCGAGCTTAAGCCGACTTTCGATCTGAAATTTGGCTATCGATACCCAGAAGTTGAAGCAGTTTTGGATGATCCTTCCAAAGCTGAAGAGTTCCTTGAAAGGCTTCACGCTGCCGGGGTGCTGGAAAAACGTCTTTATGATAAAGTTGTTTATTGCCCAAACTGTGGTTCGCAAAACATTTCCACTCGCTACTGTTGTCCATACTGCAAGTCCTTCAACATTCAGAAAGGCTCTTTGATTGAGCATATTAAATGCGGGTACATGGATGTGGAGGAAAACTTCCGTAAAAACGGTAAACTGATTTGTCCGAAATGCCGTGAGAAATTAAAAAAACTTGACGTTGACTACCGTAGAGCCGGTGTTTGGTGCACATGTCTAGAATGTGGCAAAAGCTTCGACATACCAGTTCCAAGACACTTTTGTAGAAATTGCCAATCCGAATTCACATTTGAAGATGTGGAGATTAAAGATGTTTACGCCTACAAGTTAAACGAGGGTGTGAAGGGTGAAATAACCGCCGGATGGATTTTTGTCGCCCCAATAATGGAATTTCTAGCTGAGAACGGGTTTGAAGTAGAGGCTCCAGCGTTTATCAAGGGCAAGTCCGGTGCAAACCACATGTTTGACATAGCTGCCTACAAGGAAAGCAAGACCGAGAAAGTAATTGTTATGGATGTGGCGATAAGTACAGAAAATGCTGTGATGGAACAGCCGGTTATCGCCCTCTTCGCTAAAATGTACGATGTTTCTCCGGAACATGCTTTTCTAGTGGCTATTCCAAAGTTAAGCGAAAACGCGAGGAAGATGGCTGAACTTTACAAAATAAAGGTTATAGAGGCTAAAAACGCTAAAGAAGTGATGAAAGCTCTAAAGGATAATCTAGCCAAAAAATAAGCTAAAGCTTAGAAAGTGTCTATGTTACCTCTTTCAGTAACTATTTTAACTACGAAGTTACCTTGTGGAAGAGCGATGTCAACTCTCATGCAAGTTGCGCTTTCCCCAGGATTTACGAAAAAGTCCAAGTCGTAGCGCATGTGGTGGGTTGCATTTATGATCCATAAGGCAATTATGTGAACTGTTGTGGCTCCGCTGTTTTTTATGTCTAGACTAATGCCGTTGAGGATAACTCGGACGCCTATGAAATCGATGCAAACATAGGTTTGGCTTTCGCTTATTCCTTCGTCGCAGAACATTATCTGGATAGTGCCGTCGCTCCCTACGTAGCGTGTCCAATTTATGTTTATGCTCACTGTATAATTATTCCACTCGTTGGCTGCTGGTTGGTTTCCCTCGGAAAAGTTAAAGCCAACGTCGCTGAAGCTTCCAGAGCTCCAGTCATAAGCCTTTATAAACCAGCGTTCAGAGGCCTCTGAAACATTGTACCTTACCATTATTTCTAAGCCATAAATATAGTTTAGTGGATATTCTGACAGGGCGATTGTGAAAATGTTTGAGATTTCGAGACGATAAACGCTTGGCGAAGTTATCTTTATCTCAATCAAGTCTATTTTGAAGTTAAATGGTGTTGCTCCCTCTCCAACGATTTTCATTTTCCAATTTCCGTAAGCGTCTCTAAAGCGCGAAGGGTTGACCGTTATTGTTTGGTTAAGGGTTACGTCTTCCGTGCCTATTGTTGCGGTCATAAATCCATCCCCGCTTGTAGCGTATTCACTGGCATTGTAATCGTAAAGTTGGAGTGTGATGTTAACCGAGCTTACCGTGGATGAGCAGTCCACCGCCCAAACAATCTGCATCCAGTCTTCCGTAGTTGAGTTCCCAACGAACTCGACTTGAACATAGTCTCTCTCCATGTATAGTAGGGCGCAGTCTATTTGCCAACTGCTTTGGGTAAGGTCGTTTGTTTCATCTGTGGCTTTAAACCGTATTGTGAACGTGCTTGACGTCAGGTAGTTGGATACTGAAACGTTGTTCCAAGCGTTGGCTGTTAAAGCAGTTATGACCGTTGTCCACGAAGAACCAGTCCAAACATCAACCTGTAAAGACTCATCATTCAATGTTCCAGTTTTAATGCACAAATACTTACTCTGCTGACTGTAATCTACACTTGTCCATTGAACTTCTAAATCAAGCTGATAGTTTGGAATCCGTTTAGGCTTCAATGCAATACTTATTCTTCCTTGCACAAAAGAGGTGGCAACAGTAGCTGTTGTTGAACCATAATTGCCGGCGTTAGTCATTATTCCAGCTGCTACACCAAAACCGCCACCGTTGCCTGCAGTAGTGTAATAGTCAACTAATTCTGTCAAACCTGAAAGATTCGGATTAGTCCAACCTGAACATTGAGAAGTAGTAGTGTCTGGACCAGTTGCAACAGCAACCACAACCATACAGCCAGGAACAGTTGTAGTGGCTCCAGGAATTGTAACACTTGTGCTTGCAGTTGTTAAAACATCGCCTACAGTAACATCCCATGGATTTCCAGTTTCAACAACACCTCTAAAAGCTAAAATTCCAGCACAAATATGGTCACCAGGGTCGGCAATAGTTGGTGCAGTTTCGCTTGAAGTGGCTCTTCTCCAAAAAACTGTTAAACGTGTAGATGAAGTGCCGCCTGCTGTTCCTGTTCCTTGAGGAGAACTTGCAACTTCTGTCCATCCTGAAGGTGCAGTAACCGGTTGATTTGCTGTTTCACAGAATAATAAGAAAATGTCGCCCGCTTGCCATCCGGTAGGCAGAGCAGGAGTAACAGCACCTGTTCCAGAAGCTTTGGTTCCAGCACCAACGTAAGTTATTGTAGCATAACTTCCATAATCGGCTTCAGTTAAAGTGTCATAAATGCCGTCTGGACCATACTGTTCTGCTGTAAAATTGCTGTGAGTGCCCTTATCTGGAGAACCATCAACATTGCTCTGTTGGTCAACGAAATTTTTATCGCCTGTAGCGTAGCTTCCCAAAACCATGTAGACGTCATTGTTGGTTTGCAGGTCCAGCAGTGAACCTGAAACGAGGCTTGTGCCTCCTATAAGGTTGTATGATGATGGATAAGAGTAATGTTGGGCTGTTTCTGCTTCTTCCCTAAAGGTTTCATAAATGTCATCTATGGCTCTTGTGTAAATGTATGAACCGCTGTTGATGTTTCCTTTTATTGCCGTGAACTCGTTTTGGACTGTTGACCATGCTGAACGTGTTAGGCGGCTGACTTCTGTTATTTTTACCGATTCATGCATTCTCTCGATGTCCAACTGGTTCATTTGATAGTTCCACAGCACCACGTTGGCAACTATAACTGTTATTAGGATTAGACTTAGCATTACAACAAGGACGTTGCTTACTCCCTGTTTTTCGCTTTTAAGGCGCCTTAAAATAGTCTTCAATGTTGTTCCCCCTTGAAGTTACAATTTTTATGCGGTATATGCCGCCGCTTTCCCATGAGTATGTGATGTTTAGCCATCTGTGATCGCCCGGCTCTAAGTTAAGCCTTGTAAAGGAGTGTGCTGAGTCACCGTTTATGTAGACCGCTGAGATGGTGATTGCAACTTTTCCTGTGTTGCGGATGTATACACTTATGCGGTTGACGCCGGTTTCGTTGTTGAACCATACATCCTCCGTTACGAAGCGTTCTCCCATCATTTCCCTAAGGTTTGTGGTGACCACGTAGGTGGTGGCGGCGGCTATTGACATGGCAGCCACAGCTACAACCATGAGCAGAAGGTTGCTTAGCACTGGGCTTATAGCCCGCCTATTCATGGGGAATCTCCAAAACAAACGCATGTTTGGCGCCCCCTCCTATAATAGGAAGAGCTTTATAGCTATGTAGCCGCATATCATTAATGCCAAGCTGTGTTTGAGCCCTGCGCTTATGGTGCCTTCTCCCATTTTGCCAGCCACTAAGCCGCCGAAAAAGGCTTGGATAACAGTCATGTGGAAGAATAGGCGTTTAACTTCCTCTGGAGCCATGATGGCCACGCCTAGAAGCGGTAAGCCTTCTATATCTACGAAAAAGGACTTGAACAGCAGTATGATGGTGAATATAAAGACGAAGAAGGCCACATAAATTATGGCGATGTACGGACGTGTTTTGGTCTGCCGTTCCTTCTGAAGTATTAACGTTGACTGGACAAATTTGCCCATGGGGTCAAAAATCTTCTCTACATGTCCGCCTGAACGGTTGGCCTCGATTATGAGGGGAACGGTTCTCTGCACGAGCAGTGTGTTGACGCGTTTAGAAAACGCCACCAAAGCCTCTTCAATTGTTATGCCCCAGGAAATCTGCGCAGTCATCTTGCGCAGCTCCGCCGTTAAAGGTCCATAATCCCTTTTCGACGCCTCTTCCAGGGCTCTGGGCAGTGTCATGCCGGTTTCTTGGGCTTGCACAATGCTTCTGAAAAGGTCAGGCAAGTGTTCATCTACGCTTTTCTTCCATCTATAGTCGACGTAGTTCAAAATTGTTGGAGGAGTGAAGGCAGCTATCACGGCGAAAAAGATGAATTCGTCGAAAACAAGAGTCCCCCAAGTCTCAAAAAAACCGAAGACTATTATGGCTAAGGCTGCTAGTGTAGACGCAATCCACGTTGCCTGCTTAATAGTTTTTCCAACTCTTGGCATGTTCACCACTTCGGCGAAATGGTGTCCAAAACTACTAGAAATATTATGGAACCAACTGGAATCCCGATGTACGTGATTATCTTCAGCAGTAAGTCTGGGCCTAAAATTCCTAGGCTACTTCCACCTAACATCGCCATAACAGCAAGCATAATAACAAACAGCAGTGGTCCAGTCACTAGTAAGGCGACGTAAAACTCTGAGAGGATGGATAACGTGTCTGAGAACTTTCGGAGATTTATTCTCTTCAACCTCATATGTTGCTTAGACCTTTCCCTCAAATATTCTGCGAGGCTGCTTCCTGAATGTATCGTTGAAATGAAGCCCTCAATCATTTCTCTGAAAAGCTTTGAAGGTGACCTTTTGGAAGCTCTTTCTAAAGCCGAGATAATGTCAGAACCGAATAGTTTCACATCCCGGACAACATTTTTTGCTTCGATGGAAATGGCCAACGGCACTGGAAGATTGGCCAACGAGTAAAAAATTTTTTCAGGCGGCACCCCTGCACTAGCAAGAATCGACATATATCCAGTGGCGAAGGCTAACTCGTCTTCAAGTTCCCGCCTGAACTTGTCGGCACAATAGACAGGGTAAATGTAGAATCCTAAAATTGAAAAGGCAGCAGCGAATAGGCTACCTCCCAAACCGAAGAGGAAAGCCGAAAAAACTGGCAAATGAAAAACGAAGACAAGAACGCATGGTATACATGCGAAAGCTGCCAAAGCAACTATAACCGTTGAAAAAACTGTTAGGCACACGTAAGCTCTGAAGCTTGTTTTTAAACCTGCCCTCTGCAGATGCGCTCCTAAATCTTCAAAAAGTGGCAGGATAGAACCGATTCTTCCACCCAAAAGCTTATAAGCGACGGAAAACAGGCCGCCTATATCCCACGAAGCTTCTGTTTTTTCCTTATCTTGCCGCCTTAAAAGTGTTTTTTTGCGAAAATTTCTTAACTTTTCGAAAATTCTCGCTTTTTTCATTTTAGCTCCATCCTCGCTTTTTTGAAAACCCTCGCCGGGTTGGCGTAGTATTCGCGGATGACGTCTGCCACTTCCTTGTATCTGCGGACGCCCTTCTTAACCATCCATTCGAGAACAATTTTTCTACGTTGAAGTTCTTTCTTAATATCTTCCTCGCTTAAATCATGTTTTTTCATATGTTCTTCTAGAAGGGCACTGTGCCCGAGAAACTCGAACTCGTCTCTTTTAGGCTTCCAGCGGAAAACCTCTTCCGTCATGATTTCGCCCGTTTTAGGGTCAAGTCCCAAAACCTCTGTGGCTGTGAGTGTTCTCCTAACAGGCATTCCTTCAACCTCCGTTCTAGCCATAACCATTATCACGTCAATCATGGCAATGAGGGGTTTAGGTATGTTCATAGGCTCCGATTGGAGGCGGTTTATAACGGCTTCAACGGATTCTGCATGGATGGTGCACATTCCAAGATGACCTGTGGCCATAGCCTGAAACAGTGTGTAGGCTTCCTCACCCCGTATCTCTCCAACAATTATGTAGTCTGGCCTCTGTCTTACAGCAGCCTTCAAAAGGTCGAAGAGGGTTATGGTGCTCTTGTTGTCGTAGCCGAAGCCTTCCCTGACAACGGATGGAATCCAGTTTTCATGAGGTAGATTAAGCTCCTGGGTGTCTTCAACGCTTACTATTTTCATTTCAGGCTTTATAAACATGGACAAACAGTTCAGCATAGTAGTTTTTCCAGCTGCTATGCCCCCAGCCACGAGAACCGAGGCGCGGTTTTCAATGATGTACCATAGGTAGGCAGCCATATCCGATGAGAGCGTGTTGAAGGCTATTAGATCCGAAATAGTCAACGGGTCAACTCTGAAACGACGAATAGTAAAGGTTGACCCCCTCCTAGTTACTTCGTTTCCGTAGGTCAGCTGCACCCGGCTACCGTCGGGAAGAGTTGCGTCTAAAATGGGGGAGGCAATGGAGATGTTTTTGCCCGCTAAATATGCCAAGCGAACTATAAAGGAGTTCAGTTCGGCCTCATCCTTAAAAACTATGTTCGTTGGTAAGGACTCGTAGGTTCTGTGCCACACGTATATGGGTATGTTCACGCCGTCAGCTGAGATGTCCTCAATCAGGTGGTCCCTCATCAATGGATCTATTTTACCGTAGCCTATGAAATCCCTTGCAATGTAGTATAGAAGCTTGTCAATGGATTCGAGTGGAACTTTTATGCGGTATTTCTTTATGATTTGTTTGGTCTTCTCTTTTAGGTATTGTTCGGCTTTTTCTTTGGTCTCTATTTCTTTCAAGTTTACGTCTATTTCCTCCATTAAAATGCTTTTAATCTCCTTTAGACGATCTTCCTCGTCTTTTGTGAGAGTTGGCTCTATAACCTCGTAGCGGATTTTCTGCGTTTCCGGGTCCTTCACTATGGCTGCGTATACGTAAGGCTCTTGAATTGGGTAGACTTCCCTGAAAATAGTCGGTCGCCCTTCCTTTTCTTCGATAACTACGTGGAAGGCTGTTTCTTCAGTTTTGGCTGTCTTTTTTGTGGTTTTTGGCATTTTTCACCCTTATTAATGGTTTATAGCTATCCTAGAATATATTATAGTAAGTCTTAATAAGCTATATGCACGCCCAATCTTTAACACACTTAAAACACAACATCAACGGATTGAAAATTCTACCCGCCAAACTCACTTGTACCGGGCTCTTCTCTTCTGTCTCTTCTTCTTTTGTCTGCGCATTCTCTTCTTTTTCCATTTAGCCCGAATAGCTTTCACTCTCCTCCATTGGGTTTCACTCTATTGTTGCGTGTCTTTGTCTTAGGTCCTCTTCCGTCTTTCCCATGCGGTGCATGAGTTCCACTATTAGAGCGTCTAGGAAAACCATGCAGTTGTTCTCGAAAATGCTTCCCAAAGGTGTCAAGGGTTCTCTTTCACCAATGAGCTGTCTAGCCAAATAATCCTCTTCTCTGGGCCAACCGGCTTTGGTTCTGCCCTTAACGGTTACAATTAGGTCGGCTATCTGTCCTAGCGGCGATTCTGGAAAGGATGTTATGGCTACAACGGTTGCGCCAATGTCTTTTGCCGCTTGGCTTGCCGTCAAAACCATTTTGGTTGTCCCCGTTCCAGAAATGGCGATTAGAAGGTCTCCTTTCCCCGCTGCCGGTGTTATGGTTTCCCCGAGGAAGTATACGTTGAAGCCTAGGTTCATCAAGCGTAGGGCGAAAGCTCTACCTACGAAGCCGCTTCTTCCCATGCCTATGACGAATATCTTCTTGTTTTTAGCAGCCAAAAGAAGCTCAATGAAGCGTTCCACTTCGTTGGGGTTCAGTTCTTCGATGGCTCTCTTTATCCCGGAGATGATTTCCTCCGCTGCGGCCTTCAGCATTTTCAAACTTTCAGACTCCGAGAAACCTCTTTACAAGGAGAGCTGTGTTAAAAGTCTTGCGGTTAAAACTTTCCAGTCAAAATTTCCTCTAAACGGGGTATGTGGACATACAGTCGGATCAAAACCGCCGCAACTAATATGCCAACAGTTAAGGCTGCGAAGATATAGTCTCTACGGTTAAGCTTCAAAACGTAAAGGTTTGTGCGTTTTTTGGTCGCGCCCCAAGCTCGAGCCTCCATAGCTTCCGCCAGTTCGAGGCTTCGGCGGATGGCGCTTATAATCAGTGGTATGAGTATTGGAATGTAGTTCCTAATCCTTTTCAGAAAATTTCCCTTCTCAAGCTCCAAACCTCTTGCCTTTTGGGCGTCCATTATTGTTTGGGCTTCCTCAGCCAACACTGGGACAAAACGCACGGCTGTTGTGAAGGCGAAGCAAAACTCGTATGGCACGTGGGACTGTTCAAGGGCTAGCCCTAAATGATCCGGCGATGTGGTTAGGAAGAATATCGAAAAGGACCCTACAAGGACCAGGAAACGCATGGTCATGGCCAAAGCGTTCTCTACAGCGGCAAATGTGACCACGTAGCCGGAGCCTATGATGGATGCTATTAAGTTTGTGAGGAAAATTATTGAGGCTAGGAAGAATGCACCCTTCATGGAGCGGGCCCATTCCCTTTTAACGCCTGCCAGAAACACGAAAGGAAGCTGCATGATTAAAAGTATGATGAGAGGTAGGAGCTGCCAAAAGATTATGGCTACGGTGAATATTACGATTGCGTAGACAAATTTTACGCGGGGGTCAAGGTTGTGTATTGGTGAGCTAACCCTTCTAAACCTTAAACCATCGAAGAAGCTCATACCAGACCTTTCCTCCTAAAAACCTTTAATAGTGTCTCTTTCGCTTCGTAAATGTCTATGATATCCCTTGGAAAGCCTAAATCTGAAAGCTGCATGAAGATCTGGGCTATTTGAGGAGGCACTAGGAATGCACGCTCTAGCATGTCTGGATCTGTTAGAACCCGCCGTGCTTCTCCATCAGCCACTATTTTGCCACCACGCATAAGCAAAACTCTTGGGTTGCATTCGGCCACAAACTCAACATCATGGGTTACGATGACCACCGTTTTGTTCTGGGCTTTCAACTGCATGATGAACTGTCGGAGCTTCTCTTTCTGCTGATAGTCTTGGCCTATTGTAGGTTCGTCTAGGATTAGTATTTTTGGGTCCCATGCAAGCACGGAAGCCAAAGCAACCCGCTTTCTTTCACCACCGCTCAGCATGAATGGTGATGTTTTCCTATACTGGTACAACCCCATGAGGTTGAGCGCCCAAGTCACACGCTTTTCTATGATGTCCTCACTGAAGCCAAAGTTTCTTAGGGCGAAGGCTATTTCCTCATCAACGGTTTCGCAAAAAAGCTGGTGGTCTGGATTCTGGAAGACGAAGCCAACTTTGCGGGCTAATGTTGCAACGCTTACCTTTGTGGTTTCAATACCATCAACAAGAACTTTTCCTTTGGTCGGTTTCAGCAAACCGTTAAAATGTTTAACCAAAGTTGTTTTCCCAGCACCGTTTTCCCCCATTATCGCCACAAACTCACCGTCTCTGATTGTCATGGAGACGCCTTTCAATGCTTCCACACCGTTTGGATAAGTGAAGTAAACGTCTTGAACCTCAATCATGCCGCGTAAGAGCCTCCCTGATTTTTTTCGCCATCTCCTCGGATGACAAAGGCACTTCTCCACCTAACTTAACTCCGTCAGCCTTCAACATTTGGTAGAGGCGGGTTGCCTTTGGAATGCCAACCCCTATGAGACGGGCCTCCTCGGAGCTTAAAACCTCTCTAGGCCCACCATCTAAAACAACTTTTCCGTTGTCCATGATAATTATGTGGTCTGCATATTTAGCAGTTAAATCAAGCCTATGTTCTACAAGCACTATGGTTATTCCAAGCTTTCTATTCAAGTCGTATATGACTTCGAATATTTTTTTGGCGCCGAGGGGGTCGAGGAAAGATGTAGGTTCGTCTAGGACTATTACTTCGGGCTGCATGGCTAAAACGGAGGCTATGGCTACGCGTTGCTGCTGTCCACCGGAGAGCTCCATGGGTGTCCGCTCTCTAAGCTCATATATCCCTGTTAGTTTAAGCGCCCAATCCACCCGCTTTCGGATTTCTTCCCTTGGAAGTCCAAGGTTTTCTAAGCCGAAAGCCACGTCTTTCTCAACTGAAAGGGCGAAAAGCTGGTTTTCGGGGTTTTGGAAAACCATACCCACGTGGGTCGCCAACTCGTAGACTGGATGCTCCTGCACTCTTAGTCCCGCAACAGTTATTTCGCCTTTAAGCTCGCCCTGGTAAAAGTGGGGAATAAGCCCGTTGAAGCATCTGCAGAGGGTTGTTTTCCCACACCCGCTTGGACCAGTGATTAAAACGAACTCGCCTTTCTCAATCTTTATGGAAACGTCCACTATTGCGGGTTGGCTCGCGCCGGGGTAAGTGTACGTCAAGTTTTTTGTTTCGATTATTGCCATGACGTTTCCACAACACCTAAGCATTTTCCTCATTTAAGAGTAGCTACTCAAGTTTGCGTTTGTGTTTGAACTATTCGCTCCTTCAAAAGTTTCCAGCAACGTTTAAGCCCGGCTTCAAGTTCCCCATAACCGTTTACGCCAGCAGCTGTCGCATGACCACCACCCATGCCGCGGAGATAATCTCCCAAAGGTTTGGCTATGTCTCTGCCCAAGTGAATGCCTGTTTTCTCGTGGAACTCTTTCGTGCATCGGAGGCTTATCTCAAGGCTGTCGTCCTTCTGTCCAGCCACCACGGCCACGTGGGCGCCTAAATCAACTATTGCGCGGGCTGCAGAAGCCTGGTAGGCGCTGACATGGGATAGGGCTACTATCCAATCGCCCACTCTGAAAAGCTTCGCCCTCTTACATGCCTTTAGGCGGGCAACCCTCTCCGAGTAGTCCATGGGAAGCGCCAGCATAGCCAAAGCTTCCTGGGCGTTTATACCAATATCCACAAGCTCGGCTATAACTTTCAATGTTGTGGAGCTTGCAAGGACGAAGTGGCGGGTGTCGAAGGCTATGCCCAGAAAAATGGCTTTGGCCTCTAACGGTTCAATTCTAACGTTTGCTTCCTGGTAAAATCTGTAGATTATCTCGCAGGTTGACGAAACATTCTCGTCTGTTATGCAGAGCCTAGCCATTTTCACGGTTTCCGGGTGGGCTGTATGGTGGTCTATCACAATCATGGGCGCCTTTGAAGCCTTCACTTTTTCAGCCAAGTTGTCAAGTTGCTGTACAGTGTTTGTGTCCAGTAGGATAATTACGTCTGCCTCTTCAATTTTGGGTTCCGTCCCGACAGTTAGTGGGAAATGCTTTAAAATGTGTTTTGAAAGACGGCTTACACTTTGGGCGGCTCCAACCTCCACAGTTATTTGAGGATTAAGTCTCTTAATTAGGCTTGATAGGGCATAAGCCGAGCAAATAGCGTCGGGGTCTGCGTTATGGTGGCATAGTAAAACGACATGTTTGGCTTTTTGTTCATCGAGTATTTTGGCTACTTCTGTAAACGACACTTTAGCTCCCTCAGGTATTTTTCAGCCGATACGAAAGCTTCCTTTACGGCTTCATTTGCAAGCTTTTGAGCGTCGAAGTTCTGCATGAGAGGCGAAAGGGTCAAATCAACCTCAACGGTTAAAGTCAAGGGCTTCCCATTTTCCAGCTCCACGTCGGCACTAACGTTCAGTGTTTCTACCTTTTTTGGCGGAACCTTTGAAAAAATGTAAGCTCTCGCGGTCTCCTCGGCTATTGAACACAATTCCTCAATCTGCTCTGGAGTTAGCTCTGGCAAACCAATGTTTTCCAAACCTTCCACCCAGACGCCAATTTACGGCTGAGTTCCCGAAAGCGGAGCTAAATCCTGTTGAATTTTAGCCTGCAACTCCTTAATCTGGCTTCGAAGTCGCTCCTCTTGTTTTCCCAAAACAGTCGCCCGCATACTCAACAGCTCTTTCCTTTCATTTAAGTCAGCCAAAACCCTAGCCTTTTCGGTTTTCACAAGCAGAGACCCTATAGACCTGTATATAACGGCGTCGTCGGCGACCTTTTGCAACTCGCTCAAAGCTTGCTCAACCTCCGTCAGCTCAAGCTCCACCTGCTGTTTCTGAACCAAAACAGACTGCAAGGTTTGCTGTAACTGTTGAAGCCTCAACAGACGCTCTTGAACCTGTGGAGGAAGCTTCGCTAACTCTTCACCCAAATCTTACCCTTCCATCTGCACAGCTTTACTAAACCAGTTAATTAAACATTTCCAAAACACAGTTAGCTAATGATACGGTGGTAATTTTGAGGTTAAAGGAAATGAAGAAGGATGTCCCCTCTTTAGTCTAGCCATCGTATGGCATATAGATGCTTGATGCTCCAGCGCTTATGTCAAGGTAGTTATGAAAAGCAGCAAGATCCAAAGGCCTTTTTCCAGCCCAATTAATACCCGACAATTGACCGAAAATCGTTCAATTTTATACTTTCAAAATTCGCGAAATATGACATAAACTTGGCATTTCTCAACGGAAAGCGTTCTTAATAACAGTTAATTTTAAAGGCTTATAAATAGTAGATTATCAGACTACATGCGGGGTGTAATGACGTGGTTAAAGTTGATGGATACGAGGTTCCAGAAGGCCTTTACTATTCTAAGGATTTTGAATGGGTGAAGATCGAAGGCGACAAGGTGCGCATCGGCATAACTGACTATGCCCAAAAGCAGTTGAGAGAAGTTGTTTACGCAGAGCTTCCAAGTCCCGGGACAACTGTAAAGCAGAATGAGCCTTACGGCACAGTTGAATCCGTGAAAGCCGTATCCGACCTAGTTGCACCTGTGAGCGGAACAATCTTGGAAGTAAACACTGAAGTTCAGTCTAAGCCGGAGCTTTTAAATGAAGACCCCTATGGAAAGGGCTGGCTTCTCGTGGTGAAACCCTCAAACCTCGAGGCCGAGCTAAAAAACCTTATGGACTTTAACGCGGCGGTTGAATGGCATAAAAGCCTAATTAAAGAAGGGAAGTAGCCCTTGCCAAGGCGCATAGTAGTGATCGGAGCGCACGCAGCCGGCGTCGACGCGGCTTCTGCAGCTAGAAAAACAGACCGTACCGCCGAAATAACGCTGATAACAGACGAGAAGTATGCGGGATACTCTCGCTGCGGCTTACCCTTCGTTATAGGCGGTCACATACCAAGTTTTAGCAACCTCATAGTGTTCCCGCCAAGCTACTTCCAAATGATGAAACTTAATCTAAAAACGGAAACAAAAGTGACAAAGATCGACACTGGAAAGAAGACCGTTGTAACGTTGGATAAAAACGGAAACGCTGAGGAACTTCCCTACGACAGCCTAATAATAGCGACAGGTGCAAGCGCTTTCACACCGCCGATAAAGGGGAGGGAAAAACAGGGGATTCTTCCCCTAAGAACCATTGAGGATGGGCAGCGAATAGACCAAGCGATAAGGGAAGGAGCAAAAAGAGCCGTGGTGATGGGTGCTGGGCTCATAGGGCTTGAAACAGCTGTCGCCCTACAAGAGAGAGGCTTACAAGTGACTGTTGTAGAAATGTTGCCTCAGGTTTTGCCCGCCATGCTTGATGCAGACATGGCCAAAATAGTTCAGGAAATGCTTGAGCAAAAGGGAATAAGAATCTTGACAAATAAGCCTGTTGAGGAGTTTCTCGGCGCGGAGAAGGTTACTGGCATAGTGGCTGGAGGCGAACAGATAAACGCTGACCTTTTTGTAAGTGCCTTCGGAGTAAGGGCAAACACTCAGCTTGCCGTGGATGCCGGCATAGCTTTAGGCGAGACAAGGCTCATTAAAACAAACACCAGAATGGAGACAAACGTTAAAGATGTTTACGCGGTAGGCGACTGCGCAGAATCCATTCACATAGTAACCCAGAGGCCAACAGTTCAGCAGCTTGGAACGGTCGCTGTTAGGCAGGGCAAAGTTGCCGGGATAAACGCGGCAGGAGGCTACGCCACGTTTCCGGGAGTTGTCGGTTCGGCGGTGACGGAACTCTACAACATGCAGATTGGTGCAACAGGTTTGACGGAGACGGCGGCTAAAAGGGCTGGCATAGAGGTTATTACTGGAACTATCTCCTCCAAAACCAAAGCGGATTACTATCCTGGAGCATTGCCCATAAGAGCCAAGCTCGTCGTCGAAAAAGAATCTCAACGCATAATCGGCGCCCAAATAATAGGCGGTGAAGAGGTAACCCAACGCATAAACGCGGTTTCTTTCGCCATACAGAAGCAGATGACTGTGCGTGAACTGGCTAAGGCGGATACGGCTTACGCTCCACCGTTAAACGAAACATGGGAGCCTCTTGTTTTGGCTGCTGAAATGGTGTTGATGAAACTCCGCTAAACCCTCATACTTTCTTTTTATTTTCCGTCGGAAAATTAATTAAGAGAACATGCTCCATTAATATGCGAAATCTAAGTATATGGTGGTTTAAATGGCGATAAGGGTAGCCATAAACGGTTTTGGAAGGATTGGACGCCTTCTTTTCAGAGCAGCTATCGAAAGAAAAGCAAAAATAGACTTTGTAGCCGTTAACGACGTTACAGACGCAAAAACTCTAGCCCACCTATTAAAATACGATTCAGTTCACGGCCCCTTTCCAGGAGAAGTTAAAGCCACAGAAAACAGCATTATAGTGAACGGTAAAGAGATTAAGGTGCTTTCCCAAAAAGACCCAGCACAGCTGCCATGGAAGGACTTGAACGTTTACCTTGCTGTAGAATCCACTGGGCTTTTCACGAAACGTGAAGATGCAGCAAAACACCTCCAAGCAGGAGCCAAAAAGGTTCTAATATCCGCCCCAGCTGAAAACCCAGACATAACCATCGTGCTAGGCGTAAACCACGACAAGTACGACCATAAAAACCATAATATACTTTCTAACGCTTCGTGCACAACCAACTGTGTAGCTCCGGTGGTAAAAGTTCTTCACGAAAACTTTGGCGTGAAAGCTGGATTAATGACAACCGCTCACGCCTACACCAATGACCAGCGTGTCCACGACTTAGTGCACAGAGACCTTCGAAGGGCAAGAGCTGCAGCAATAAACATTATCCCAACCACAACGGGCGCAGCTCGAGCTGCGGGCTTGGTTTTGCCGGAGCTTAAAGGGAAACTTGACGGGCTAGCTCTCCGAGTGCCAGTTCCAAACGTTTCGATAACGGACTTAACAGCGGTTTTAGAGAAAAACGTCACAAAGGAAGAAGTTAATGAAGCCTTTAAGAAGGCGGCCGAAGGGCCTTTGAAGGGCATATTGGCATACACTGAAGAGCCCATAGTCTCAAGCGATGTAAATCACACGACATACTCCGCCATTGTCGATGGTTTGTCCACGATGGTTGTCGCTGGAAATCTTGTTAAAGTCTTAGCGTGGTACGACAACGAGTGGGGTTTCTCCTGCAGAATGGTTGAACTCATCGAACTCATCGGAAAGAAAGCCGGTTTTTAGCCTAGCAAAATTTAAAATTTAAAAACAAACCCCCTCTTATTTTTCTGTTCACAAAAAAGAGGGAAATGTATGGTTAGATTCTTAACTATAGATGATGTAGACGTGAAGAACAAAGTTGTCCTTGTACGGGTTGACTTCAACTCTCCAGTTGATCCCGAAACAAAAAAGATTCTAGACGACACAAGGATTCGGGCGCACGGTGAAACAACCATCAAGGAATTAGCCGAAAAGGGCGCAAAAGTTGTTGTGCTAGCTCATCAAGGCAGAAAAGGCGATCCGGACTTTATACCGCTAAAACAGCACGCGGAAATCCTCAGCAAAATTCTCGGCAAGCCGGTAAAATTTGTGGACGATGTTTATGGAGAAAAAGCAAAAAAGGCCATCAGAGAACTCAAAAGCGGCGAAATCCTAGTCTTAGACAACGTCAGAAACTTTGCGGGAGAAACGAAAGAAGGAACACCTGAAGAGCACGCCAAATCAGAGCTTGTCCAAGCATTGGCTCCGCTAGCCAACTTGTTTGTAAATGATGCCTTCGCCGCAGCCCACAGAGCCCATGCCTCTATTGTTGGCTTTACAGCTGTTTTGCCAAGTGTCGCTGGCCGCATAATGGAACGCGAGTTAAAATCCTTAGGCCGCGTGTTGGAAAATCCGGAAAAGCCATGTGTCTATGTGCTTGGAGGTGCCAAGGCAGACGACTCTTTGGAGATCTCAAAGTACGTTTTGGACAATAAAATAGCGGACTACGTACTTACAGGCGGCGTGGTTGGCCACGTCTTTTTGGTTGCGAAAGGCTACAACTTAGGCGAGCCCAACATGAAGTTTTTAGAAGAAAAGAAGCTTTTGGGCCTCATTCCCGGAATAAAAGAACTTCTCAAGAAATACTCAGACAAAATCAAGACACCGTCGGATGTGGCCGTGGAAGTGGATAAGAAACGCAAAGAGGTTTCTATTGAGGAGCTGCCGGTAAAATACCCAATATTCGATATAGGCGCAAAAACTGTTGAACAGTATGCGAAAATAATCCGCGCCGCAAAATCAATAGTTGTAAGCGGGCCCATGGGCGTTTTTGAAAACAGTGAATTCATATTCGGAACAAAGAGGATATTCGAGGAAATCGCTAAATCAAAAGCGTTCTCGCTGGCTGGAGGAGGCCACACAATAGCAGCCCTACAAGAACTAGGCCTACATGACAAAATATCATATGTAAGCACAGCTGGCGGTGCCCTAATAGAGTTCCTAATGGGCAAGAAACTTCCAGGTGTAGTTGCTCTCGAAAAGGCGGCTTCGCGAAAATCTTAAAGTCTTTCAATCTCCCTCACTATTTTTGTGCATTAATTACCGTGAAGATGAAAGACTCTAGATATATGATCGGATAACGCACAGATAAAAGTTAACGGCGTCCTTAGGTTCTTCTTTTTGGCTTTTCTATCGCTATTTCGGCGCAACCGGCGGCCGGATGCGGCGGTAAGTCAATCTTGCTTCCCTTTGTTGTCAACTTTATGCCTGTTAGGTGACTTTTAGGAAAGTCTTAGACTTGTCACGTAGTCGAGGCTTTGAATTCTTGAAGAAGCATGAAGTCGTCCGGTGAATAAATGGGTTATGAATTTCGAATCTAATCAAAACTTAAAACATCAGCAAACCACAAATAGGCATGTATACCAAAAGCAGACTGCAGAGAGGACGCAGCTTGACCGACATAGTTTTCGTGTTTGAAGTGCATCAGCCTCACCGTCTCAAAAAAGACTATTTCTGGAAAGGCGAAACCTTCAAGCGTGTAAAGAAAAAGGAGCTTTTCAACTATTATTTCGATCATGCCCTCGACAGGGAGATCTTTGAAAGGGCTTGTAGAAAGTGCTATTTTCCGTCCAACCAAATACTACTGGACCTAATCGATGAACACAGAAGAGAGAAAAAACAGGTCAAGTTTTCCTTCAGCCTTTCTGGAACGTTTCTCGAACAATGCGAAATGTTCAATAAGGATGTTCTCGAATCCTTCAGGCAGCTTGCTGAAACCCAGTGCGTGGAGTTTTTAGGTCAGACTTATTATCACTCCTTGGCAAGCCTGTTTCCAGAAAAAGGCGAGTTCATAGAACAGGTGAAAATGCACAGACGAGCCATCAGAGACCTCTTGGGTTTTACACCGCACGTTTTTGAAAACACAGAGCTACTCTACAATAACACCATTGCCAAAATAGCGGAGGAGCTAGGTTTTTCCGGGATCTTTACAGAGGGCACGGAAAGAATACTTTATGGAAAGTCTCCCAATTACCTTTACAAACCCAAAAACTGTGAAAAAATCAAACTACTCCTCCGAAACTACAAGTTGACAGACGACATTGGCTTTAGGTTTTCAGCTCGATGGTGGAGTGAATGGCCCCTAACAGCCGACAAATACGCAAGCTGGCTTGCGGCAACCCCGGGGCAATGCATAAACATTTTTCCAGACTACGAAACTTTTGGTGAACACCACTGGCCGGAAACGGGTATACATGAGTTTCTAAGGCACTTGCCCAGCGAAATCTTGAAGTGGGAGCATCTTCAAATGGCGACTCCATCCGACGTTGTTAAAAAATATGAGCCTGTTGGAGAAATCGATGTTCCTGAACATCATGGGACAGTTTCTTGGGCTGATTTGGAACGAGACACAAGTTGTTGGCTTGGGAACATCATGCAATGGGCCTACTTCACATCAGTTAAACGTCTGGAACCTATAGTCAAAGAAGCAGAGGACGAAGACCTCTTAAAAGTTTGGCGTTGTTTACAAACGAGCGACAACTTATACTATATGTTCACGGGAGGCGGAGGGCCGGGAGAGGTTCACTCATATTTCAGTCCTTTCAAAAACCCAATTGACGCCTATGTAACGGCTCAAGCGGTTGCGTTAGACTTTGAAAACCGTGTTCGTCTCGAAGTGGTGGCTGCGAATGAACCATTCCTATTCTATAGGGGGGTTGGAGATGAAAACTTTACAGGGGTTATCGTCTACGGTATCAAAGGCATGGTGAACGCTATCAAGAAAGTTGAATTTGAATCAATAAACTTTCACTTGAGCCGCGGAGACTTTGAAAACTGGGCTTTACACGCGTTGCGCGACAAGACTTTAGCTGAGAAACTACAAAAACTTAGGCTTTCAAACGTGAAAGGCGAGGAGCTGCGAAAGGCTCTGTTAAAGGTGTTCCAAACAAGACTTCGAGAATTAGTCAGTTTCATTGAGGAGGGAACGGAATACTTTTAAACATTACACTTCCAATGTGAAAATATTTGCCGTGGTGGCGTGAAAAGATGAGAGAAGATCTTCCAGTTTCTGAAAAAATTTTGCAGACTCTTCATAATTTGTGCGCTACTGCACCGGACTTGGCAAGGAAGGGCGAGGAGCTAGCCTGGCTTTTACAGTTAAGCGTGGCTGATGTTGAGAAAATTTTGGATGGATATTGTTGTGAAGGCTATGTTGAAAGCTTCACAGACGGCCAAGGCAAAAAATGGTACTATTTAACTGGAAGGGGAATAATCAAGGTCTGCGCGCTTTTCACGTAGTTGGCGGAAAAATGCGAGTCATCCTCTTTTCATGGGAATACCCACCGCGAGTCGTCGGGAAACTCGCTAGCTACGTTAAAGAATTAGCATTACAGCTTGCCAAAAACGGGGTGGAAACATTCCTGGTTACATATCATGACTATTTAGCCGGCGAGTTTGAGGAGGAAGGTGTGAAGGCTTTTAGGGTGACGAACCCCGTCAAAACTCATATCAGTGTTCTCACGTGGGTTTTAACCCTAAACCAGGAGGTTGAAAGGGTTGCCGCCAACATCTACTACAGAAGCGGAGGACGTGTAGACGTTGTAGACGTTCAGGACTGGCACTTCATACCAGCGGCCGTCACTTTAAAGAAGGCTTTCAATGTTCCCATCATTTACTCTGTGGAAAGCTTGGAAGATCACCGTTCCCATGGCGCTAATACTCCGTTTAACATGGCTATTAAGAGCATTGAGTGGCTTGGCATGTATGAGGCTGAAAGGGTTGTTGTCAAGTCTGAGTGGATGGCTGGGGAGGTTTTACGTATATACCAAGTTCCAGAAACCAAAGTGAGGGTTGTAAAACCTGAAAAAGAGTCTTGGCTTAAAACTCTCTTAGGCATTTATGGCGAACTATGCAGAAAAGAAGGGTCTACTTATGGCTGACCAGTTGAAGGTTATGATGTTCACGTGGGAGTTCCCTCCAAGAATCATAGGTGGGATTTCTCCTCACGTTTATTACTTATCTAGAAACCTCGCAGTGAAAGGTGTGAAGGTTTATGTAGTGACATGTGATTTTCCAGGTGCGCCAGACCATGAAGTTGTCGATGGTGTCGAAGTTTATCGAATAGACTCTTACAAGAACCCTTCGCCAGACTTCGCAAGCTGGGTCTACTTGATGAATATGAACATGCAAAAAGAGGCTGCAGCAATTGTCAAAAGGCTTGGTGGAGTCGATGTTTTCCACGCCCACGACTGGCTTGTTGCAACAGCCACCATTGGATTAAAACATGTGTTCAGGAGACCTTTGGTGGCGACGATTCACTCTACAGAAATCGGTAGGCGAAGTGGGCTTCACTCAGACTATGAAAGGATGATTCACGAGACAGAAGCATGGCTCACATATGAGGCTTGGAAGGTCATATGTTGCAGCAACTACATGCTGTCCCACGTCAAGTGGACTTTTGGGCTACCGGAAGACAAGCTTGTCATGATCCCGAACGGGGTGGACGTGAAAGAATATGAAAAGAACGATATAGACCTAAACCAGTTTAGAAAACGCTTCGCACTACCTGAGGAAAAGGTAGTCCTTTTCGTGGGAAGACTTGTGTACGAGAAAGGGGTTCACATTTTGGTAAACGCTATCCCGAAAATTCTGGAAAAGGTCAACGCTAAGTTTGTCATAGTTGGAAACGGCTATATGAAGGGCACGCTGTCGGAGCATATTAAACGCATGGGTTTCGCGCATAAAGTTTTGTTCACAGGCTTTGTGGATAACGAAACCCTTAGAAATATTCAGAAATGCGCAGACGTCTGCGTTGTACCTTCGCTTTTCGAACCCTTTGGAATAGTTGCACTTGAAGCCATGGCGGCCAAAACCCCAGTTATAGTTTCGGACACAGGCGGTTTGTCAGAGATAGTCGAACACGACTTTACAGGGGTTAAGGTTTATCCAGGCGATCCAGACTCTTTAGCGTGGGGTGTGTTAAGAGTTTTGCTTGACGATGCCTACGCCAACAGACTTAGGGAGAACGCATACCGCGTGGTTCTGGAAAGGTTTAACTGGGAAAAAATAAGCCAGCAAACAAGGAACGTTTACGAGCTTGTGTTAAACGAGTATTCCCAGGCTTTTTGGGCTTAACTAAGGATATTTTACTTTAATCGCCTTGTTTTGGCATGCGTCAACACATTTAAGACAGTAGATACACTCTGGATCGCTGAACTTTTCCCAAGGCTGCTCTAAGATACGCAACTGCATGGGGCAAGCTTTAACACATTCGCGGCATTCGCCCTTAACGCACTTTACGGGGTCCCTCTTTAAACCCATAAAGCTAAATTTATTTAGTACAGCCATCAGTGCCCCGTGAGGGCATAAATACCTACACCAACCCCTTGGGACGTAGGCGGCTAAAATCAGCACGCCTATAAGGATGAAGAGCTGGATCCAGAAAAGTGGGGGTAAATCTAAAACTCCGGATAAAACCTCAAGGACTGGTTTTGCAGCAACTGCGTTTGAAAAGCTTCTAACCATTTTGGGTAAAACCGCGAAAAGTGTTTCTGCAGGGCTTACCGCAGTGAAGGGGGCGTAGGCAAAAACTCCCATAGCCCTTTCATAGCTTCCGTGAACTTTGTAGAATTTGGCTAAGGAAAACGTTACGGTTATGAAGAGTGTTACTCCAAGAATTAGGTACTTCACGAGTTTCATGTCTTCATGGGTTTTAGGCGAAATCTCCATCTTCTTTGCCTTTATGAAGCTGACTAAGTCTTGGATGAATCCGAATGGGCAGACCCAGCCGCAGAGGGCCTTGCCAACTAAGACGCTGACTATTAGAAAGGAGGCTATTGCAAGCCATGGGAAAACTTGGCTGGTCTGTTGCCAGCCGCTGGGCATGAACTGTAAGGCTGTGAAAGCGTCGCCCACGATGTTCTGTTGGAAACCCCAGGTCCACATGACTGGCAAGAGTAAGGCTGGTGAACTCAAACCGAATATTGTGGCGCTGAAAAGTATGAAGGAAAGAAATTGCACAACAATTCGGAGAGTGTTGATTCTAAGCAGCCGCTTTTTCAAGTTGGGTTTCGACATCTAAATCCCTTCTTAAGCATTGCACGTAATTTAGCTACTTGCCAATAACTTTAACGTTTTCCACAACTATCCAAGGCGCAACCAGTTGCCCAATTTTCCGTTCGTTGTTGGCCAACGCTGAAACATTTTTTAACGCTTCAAAGATGTTTCCGGCAAGCATGGCGCCCTTAACTGCATGGGCAATTTTGCCATTCTTGATTTTCCAGGCTGGTGTCGCTACAACTGAGAATTCTCCGCTTGCCGGGTTGCTGCTGTGGGCTCCTTGCACGGAGTAAACTAAGAGCCCCTCATCGATTTCCCCAACAAGTTCTTCGGGGGTCTTCTTTCCCGGGGCAAAGCGTAAGTTTGTGGCCTCTATGCGTGGTGTTGATAGGTAGCCCGCCCTAAAGGCGTTTCCCGTGCTTTCTTTCCTCTCCTTTTTTGCGGTGTAGCTGTCATATATGAAGCCTCGCAGCGTGCCTTTCTCTATTATGACTGTTTTCTGCTGGGGGACCCCCTCACCGTCAAATTTCCATGTGCGAAGTCCCTCATTCATAAGTCCGTCATCGTGAATGGTTACAATTTCTGAAGCCACTTTCTCACCCACCTTGCCTTGCAGGGCAGACTGGTTTCTTTGTACGCAGTCAGCCTTAATGGCTTCCATCAAAGTGTAGTAGAGGAGTTGTTGTAGAGCAAAATGGGCGAGCACAACTTTAGTGGGTTTCGTTTCAACCCGCTTGGCCTTTAAAGCGGAGGCGGCTTGTTTCGCCGCTTCAACGCCAACCCATTCCGGGTCTATCTTATACAATCTTTCGGCGTTGAATTCGAAGCAGACTGGTGTCACTTCACCGCTTTCTTGGGCTACTGTGGCTAAACTGCATTCAATAATTGTTCCGTGGTCAAAGCCAGCAACACCGTTTGAGTTTACAACAGCCCTTGACAGGTATGAGGCGCCTACGCCTCCTTCTATTGGAAAAACCCTTTTATCGGTTTTTTCGCAAGCTTCCAACATAACGGAAGCTGCTTTCACTAAATCGTCCGGAGAAAGTTCACATATAGCTTTGTCAAAACCGCCCTTTACTTCTGGGAAAGGCTTTTTGGACGGTAAACCTTGCCAGTCCTTGTCAGGTTTACTCGCCCTAGCGGACTTCACGGCTTTTGAAACGGTTTTTTCGATGGCTGCTTTATCCGTCAAAATGTTTGTATAGGAAAAACCCACCGCCTTGTTAACTATGGTCCTTATTCCCAAGCCCCGGTCAACAATTCTTGAGCTTTTGGCAATCTGTCCCCTCTCAATTGCAACCGTTGTCGTTAGTCCTTCATAGGCGAAGGCTTCCGCCTCGTCTGCGCCTTTTTTCAGTGCGGATTTTGCGGCAAACTCGGCTAGGCTTAGCACTTCCTCTTCTTTAAGCGCCGCCACCAACAAGCACCTCCCAAACCCTTACGTGAGGCCCACCGTCACATACAAAGGCTGTCTGGCCTTTGCCGCATCTTCCCGGCCAAAGCTCGAAATCCTTTCCCACGGCATCTACCTTGTGTAGTGTTTCCAGGGTGTTTCCGCTTATGGAAGCGTTGCGTACCGGTTCGCCTACTTCACCTTTAACTATTTCGTAGCCCTCTTGTATACCTACCTGGAAAGTGCCGTCTAAGTTTGCTTGCCCCCCTCTAAAGCTTTTGAAGTAGTAGCCGAACTTTATGTCTTCTGCGAGTTCCTCAAAGGTGTAGTCCCTTGGAGCCATGAAAGTGTTTCGCATGCGTATTATAGGCTCAACGCGGAAGTCTTCAGCCCTAGCGTTGCCTGTTGGCTGGACGTTGAACTTTTGAGCTGTTTCCCTGTTATGCATTAAACCAACAACAACTCCGTCTTTCACCAGAAGCGTTTTTTGCGCCGGAATGCCTTCATCGTCATATTTGTAGGAGCCGAAAGCTCCCTCAATGGTTCCGTCATCGTATATGGTTACAACGTCGGAGGCCACTTTTTCGCCAAGCTTGTCCATTAGAACGGACCCTGATAGGGTTAAGTCTGCTTCGGCCAGGTGTCCAAAGGCTTCGTGAACAAATACTCCGACAACGTTTGGCCCTAGGACCGCCGGGAATGTTCCGCCCTTCGGAGTTTTCGCCTTCAACTGGTTTACGGCTCTTTTCGCAACCATTTCCCCAACTTTCTGGGGTGTTTCAACATCGAAAATTTCGTAGCCAGCAGTTGAGCCTACTTCTTCTCGACTAAAAGTGTAAATGTCGTTTTCCCTTGCTGTGGCAAGGACCCTTGACCAAACGTAAAGCTTGTCCTGTTCTATGTAGGTGCCTTCACTGTTTAGGAATAGGCTTGTTCCAACAAGGTCCAAGTAGTCTACTGTACAGCTTTTCACGCGGCCATCAAATTTTAATACAGTTTTCGCTATTTCCAGCATTGTTTTAACTTTGTCTTCTATAGGGACCTCGGAAGGATTCTTTTTGGGCTTAACTGTAACGCGGTCTTCAATAGCCTTGCCCCTAACAATTTTTATTGGATTTTTCAGTTTTTCGCTTGCGGCTTTTGCCATTTTGCATGCTTGGGAAATAGCGTCCCTCAACATTTCAGCTTCAAAGGAGCCTACGGAAGCAAAACCCCAAGCCCCGCTAACCAAAACCCTCAACGCAACTCCATTTTCAATTCCTTCCTTAGCAGCCTCAATTTTCTCCTCTTTAACGGTAAGCATTGTTTTGGAAATATTCTGAGCACGGGCTTCAGCATATTCGGCGCCAAACTTTTGGACGGCTTCCTCCAAAACTCTACTTAAAAGGTCCCTCACGCTTGGTCCTTCCTATAGATTGGGTGTTTGGAAGGATTTAATTGCAGAAAGAAGGTAATAAGATTACCGACAAAGTTGTTGTTTACGCCCGCTCCATAATGAACTTTATCTGACTTGCAAAATCCTCGTTTTGCAATCTCTCCAACTCCAACTTCCGAAGTAGTCCGTAGCTTGAGTAGATGTCTTCCAAAATTTTTCGTTCAATGATGTAAGCGCCACTCCTCAAAAACTCCTCAAGTCCCTTTGCAAACAAGTCGATTTTGTCGACTACCTCATTTTGTTTGACGGAATAGCGGTTTTCAAGGTAACGGTATATTAGGCATGTGGCGTCGTTTCCGAAAATTTGCCTTAACACGCGGTCGACTATTTTAACTATTCTTTCGTTTTCTTTGCATGTTTGCTGGCTTATTGTGGACATAGTTATCAATGTATCGTGCATATTGCGACTTAATAAACTTTGCCGTGTATACGTACAACACACATACATGTGTGGGATGGTCAAAAACTTTTTACATAAAGTCTGTAAGGTTCAGTTGTTGAACTTTTTCCCTGTGAGTTTTCGCGTTTTCATCGAAGATTATGGGCTGGCCGTAGACTCCATCATAGCCCGGTATAACCTTTATTCTTCCCTCCCTAACCCTCACGATTGCTTCGGCGATTCTTTGGTCCGTTATGTTTTCTAAGGCTTGCCTTGGGGCGTCTATCAAAACGGTGTATTCGTCGCCGAATTTTTCTACAAGCTTGTTGTATATGTTCCAAACATGCTGGGTTGATGGGGAGTCTACTTCGAGGGCTGCTGCGATGATCTCGGATAACGGGAGCAGATGCATATACCCTATAGCATTTTCGGGGATGAACCCTTCTGGGCGATCTGCAAGTTCTTCGACACGTTGTTCAACACCCTTTGTCAGTTTTTTGCGGCACACTGGGCATATGTTTCCGAGTTTTATAGCTTCTTTCGGTGGTAGAGAAACATTGCAGTTTCTGTGGCCTGTCCAATGGTATTTCCCGTAGGCGGGGTCTGTTTCGATGGTGAATTTGAACCGCGCCCTATCCTTCTTTCTAATGGCGTCTATTATCTCTCGGTAGCTGATTTTCTCCACCTCAAAAACGTTTGCTTCCCTTCCCATGCGCCAAGGCCAATAACTGTGGCTGTCGCTGTTTGAAACCAGCGTGAACCTGTCAAGTTTGCTTAGCCGCCAGTTCATGGGCGGGTCTGAGGAAAGCCCAGTTTCAATTGCGTAAATATGCTTAGTCATGTCTTGGTAGCAGTCCTCCACGCTGTCGAAGCCGCTGAAGGCACCGAAAATGCTGAACCATGGAGTCCAGGCATGAGCAGGGAAAACCATGTTCTCACTTGAAACCTCCATAACCTCCTCAACAAGCTGTGGGGCGCTCATACCAAGTGTGGGCCTTCCATCAGCGGATAAATCCCCATACCTTGATAGGCGCTCGTTGATCTGGACAGCTGTCTCTATGCTCGGCGTTAAAATCACATGGTGAATTTTCTTGATTTCTCCTTCAAAAGTGAAGACTGTGCTGACTTCCGTTGTTATCATGAAACTGACTGGAAAATCTGGATCGTTGGCCAGTTTGTAAAGTCCAGACTCTACATCGTAGATTAATGTTTCTTGGAGTTCCTTCAACCATTTTGGGTGAGTGAAGTCTCCAGTTCCGACAAGGTTTAGGCCTTTGATTTTGGCGAAGCGGGCGATTTCTTCTATGCGCATACTTTGGCTCGTCGCCCGGCTATAGCGTCCGTGAATGTGTAGGTCTGCTATAACCCTCATTGTTTTCGGATAACCCTCATACTTTTTTGCTTTTAACTATTTGCGTTTTCTGAAGAACAGTAGTCCGTCTTTTTCGCATACGTATTCGAAGCCTACTTCAAGGAGGGCTTTGATTTCTTCTGGTTTTTGTGCGGTTTTAACATGGAATTCTGAGTTGTCTCCGCTGTTGAAGAGGGCTCTTTCAATGTTGATATATGTTAGTGTTGAGTCGAGGCTTCGGTGTCCAAGAAATTCTTTGACGTGAAGTATGTCCTTGGTTTGGTGGTAAAGCATAGTGGCTCGCCAGTGGCGTATGGAGTGGAAGCGGATTTCCATTAGCCTTGGGTTGTTTAGCTTGAGGGCGATTCTTTTCCTGACGGTTCTGAACCAGCCTTCTAGGCTTCGGGGATTGTTTGGGAAGATTCTTTCGCTCTTTTTTGGAAGCATGTTCAGCATTGATATAAGTTTGTCTGATATGCGGAATATGCGGGGTTTACTGTTCTTTTCAGCTTGAACTCTGAGAGTTTTCTGTTCGGAGTCTAAGTCAATCCATCGGATTCTACAAGCTTCACTTATCCTTACGCCTGTTTCCTTAATCAGCTGCAATAGGGCTGAAAGCTTTTTCCCACATGCAGCTATAAGCTGGTCGATTTCCGCCTCCGTCGGTATGAATGGCATTTCATAGTTGGGCTTGTAAATTGGAGGTTCCCATTTTAAACCGTGAAGTTTTGCAAAGCAACCGTATATGGCTGCAACATTCGCTTTTGTGCTAATTTTCCAAGGCTGTTTTGCGATTGCTTCTTTCACGCTTTCCGGGTTAAGCAAATCTGCACCAAGCCTTGATAGACACGTTAGCTTATTTATTCTGGACTCAACTGTTACGGGCTATAGCCTTGCTTCTGCATCCACCACGCGTATTCAATGATTTTACCCTTAACGTCTACATGCTAGTCTCTGGCTCCCGCAGGCCCTTTCCCGTTTTCTCTTCAACGTTGTTCATGGTCCCTTCCACGCTTTGCGCGCGCTATCGAGCATGGGCAAGGATAGCTGAAAGAAAACATACAATCATCGCAGCTGAGCAAGAATCAAACTGGGAGGAAGTAAGGAGAAAGGCGTAGAGTTGCCAGCAGAAGTCTCTTGGCAGCTACATTAAAACGTTAGCTTATCAAACTTTCCGAGGCGACTCCAAAAACGTTGACAGTGCATCAGCCATGAACCTTTTCACTCACCAAGTTTAATTTTTCTGCATATTGCAGGAACGCCACACGCATTGTTTCGCTTTCGCTCTGCCCCAGCTTAAAGCAGATCCTGTCCAGCAACTCTTTTTGCTGTTTGCTTAAAACAACTCGGACAATGTGCTTCTTCGCCACCCTCAACCATCCAATAACATAAAGAATTGAAACTTCTTTAAAATTTTAATGTTCCGCTTGTCGGGCCTTTAAAAAGATTATAAATAGGAAATCTTCCGGCATGCCAAGACAAGATTGGCCACTGAAATAAGGTTGTGCTTGTTTTATTGCCCAAAAATAGGCGAAAAAACAACATTTTCCAAAGTTTTATCGCTCTGAAAACCAAAATAAAACCTCCTAAAACGTGCTTTCGATGCGCGCGACCAGCTTTAACACAGTATTACTGAAATATGTTTTTTAAACGCTCACATAGACAAGTATAGAGGCGAGATCATTTCAAGGGTTTCAAGACTATTTTTATTGCGTTCACTATTTGTTTTTTGCTTTTTAAAAATGAAAATCACCGCAATTGCCATTGCAATTATCGCTACTACTGGAAGCCATCTAATCACGTTCTGAAAGTTGTTTGGCTTTCCAAGATCGATGTGCATATGCGCATATTGTGAGGCGTTTACGAGCACATTTGGAGTGAAACCCTCGCCTGGCCATAAATCGTATAGGTCTGGGATGGCTGTGCCGTTTTCAAGATAGTAGCCTTGCCTATGAAACGCGAGTGCAAAACCCATTGTTTTGGCTTCGCCTGTTTTTATATGGAGGCCATCAGCAAGTGTGTTGTTGGAGTTGAGGGGAAAACAAAACTCAAAGGTTTCATCAAGATTAGTATACTCTCCATGCCCAAAAACATCAGCATTTCCGCCAACATTTTCGTCTGGTGACCAAAGAACAGGTTCGTTAATTTCCGGTCGCCTTTCACGCCAACACTTTATGGTGTCAGGGTCCTCCATAGGTTTCCAAAAATCGTCTGCATTTATGGAGTCCGTCCCAAATATTTGACCGTGATACATTACAAGAAAATTTAGTAGTCCTTTGGCGTCTTCTGGCGAAGTAAGTTTTCCGTCGTTGTCAACATCAAAGTATATAAAAAATCCGTCTGGGCGGGTCACTTTATCTGGAACCGAAAAGGGGTTTGAATCTCAATAACATTTAAAGAAGATGACACTTTAATAACTATGCAAACATTTCCAATCATAAGAAACAAGCAACATAGAATCGACAACAACCTTCCAGCACTCAAATAACCGGCACCACTACACGATAAGATGCTCTTTATTATTTATTTATATTTTAACACCATATTTTGTTCAGACACATTACTATGACACAATAGAGCGCAATAAAGCCTAAGCACGTTGATCTCGGTAACTCATCCGAAGATGACTAAAAAATTTTGGAAAAATTCAAAAACAACTTTACACCCTGCGAGAGGCATTATTGGTATTATGTATAAAAGTTAAATTCTAAACTTTGTGCAAGTATTATTATGGGCATAGGGTCTGTAAAACCCAATTTGTTTGAGGAAACATTGAAGCTGCTTACTAAACATGGCTATGAGGTTCGTTATATTCCGCTTAACGGCGTTGCGGGAAAGGGGAAGTAGATGTATATGATGAGGCGCTTAGCTTCCAGCATTTCTTCTTTGGGGCCTGTTTTTCTAATTTTGTGGTGTGTGATGTTTTTGGTGTTTTTCGCCGACTCAACCGCTGCCCCGGCGATTCCATACCAAATTAGGGATTTTTTGAAAGAGGAAACAGCGGTGGTTGTGACCATCGGCGCCCTCAGCTCAATTTTTAATCTTGTGAGGACGTCCGTGAATTTGCCAGCAGGGCTAATCGCGGACAAGTTTGGAAGGAGAAGGCTTGTCCTTTTTTCTGTTTTCCTTTTTCCACTTTCCTACATTCTACTTTTAGTTTCAAACAATGTTTCGTGGATATTCGCCTCCTACATTATAGTTGGAATATGTTTTGGCATACTACCTCCCATTGTGAACGCCTTCATAGCCGATATAACGCAGAAAGCTTCGAGGGCTACAGCCTATGGAATATTTAATCTTTCATGGATACTCGGCCAAACCCTGGCACCAATGATCGGAGGTTTTCTCGCCGAATCCGCAGGCCTAAAGGCTTCCTATGTGGCTGCACTTGTAATGTCCATAGCAAACATCATTCTAATCTTTAAGGTTATAGAAAACATAAAAGAATCTAAAACAATTGAAAAGGAAACCTCGCTTGGACGAGAGCAACATGCTGAAGGGTTAACGACAGGTTATAAGCGAATTTTGTTACTTTTCGGGGGAGACAGCATCCTGTCGGGTTTAGCTAACGGCATTTTGACAACGATCTTTTATGCTTACCTAATGTATGTGCTTGGCGTTTCAGTTTTCGAATTGGGAGTCAGCTTTTCCATTGGATGGGGGATAGCAACGGCAATAGCCCAGCTTCCGGGAGGAAAGTTGGCAGACAGATTCGGTAGAAAACCCATAGTCCTAATTTGCGGAGTCGCAGCCGCCGTATTAGTTCCCTTACTTCCGCTAACAAAAAGCCTAATGCAATTCATCTGCATACTTGGACTGATCTGTTTCATAGGGAACCTATCAAATCCAGCTTACTCAGCATGGCTTATGGATCATACACCCACCAAGAGAAGGGCCGGAGGCTTCGGCCTAATAGGAGCAGCCTCCGGCGTAGGCACAATAATAGGCCCGACAATAGGCGGGATATTATGGGCCACATTCAGCCCAAACGTCACCATTCCATTCATCACAGTAGCAATCATATTCCTGCTCAGAATTCCAATAATCTTAACCATAAAATCATAAAACATAACACACGCTTTATGCTATTCATAGTGAGATAATAGAGGCGGGAGTCTGTCGATCTCGTCATATCCGCACACCATTTCGGATATAAATTCGTAATTCATGTCGTTTAATAAAGGCTATCGCTGAATTTTACAGGATTTTAAAGCCGCATGGTCATGTTGTTTTAAGTGATGAGCATCCACGTCGCGCCCGCGCGCGGCGCGCGCATGTATTAAGCTTAGGCATACGCGTAATACTCTTTTCAACTCCGACTTAACATCAACGCATTTTAATGCAAAACACCTTAAACGCATAATCCACTTGAGTAAAATTTTTGAAAGTCGCTAAAACCCAACTATTAACACTGCGCATATCAGTTTTCAAAATAGAAAAACTCGTAAACCTCAGAATTAACATAAACGTGCAAAAGCAACACCCATTAAAGCGGAAAACAGAAAAAGAGGGGATTATGCGGGAGAAGTCTCCAGTTTAAGTTTTGATTCGCTATAACTCTCAAAGTTTTCGCCAGCTAGGAAGATCGTGTTTTTCCACCTATTACGTTTGTGGGAAATGGTTTGTCCTCACTGCTTATTTTCTCTCTAGTCTCCCTATCTTTGGGCTTTATGCGTTTTTCAAAGGTTTTCTCCCAGTCCACTTTAAACATGAGAATGAAGATTAATGTGAGGAGGATTAATGCAATAACCATGCTTATAATGGCTAAAGCCCAGTCACTTTCTATCCCGAAGATTTGGCAGATTATTCCAATGGTGAAGCGGGCGCTGTAGACTATTATTAGGCTCATGCAAAGTTTGCCTAGGAAAGCTGGGATAAACGCCCTTATAAAGCCGTAGCGCATCACTCCAAGGGGGATAAACAACAAGTCGTCGGGCAGAGGTGTCAACGCAAACATGAAGATTGCTAAGGCGCCGTATCGCCCGAAAATTTTTAAGAGAAACTCCACGTTGCGTTTACCTTTTTCGCTTACCACTTTTCTGCCACCTAGCCCTAGCAAGTATCCTGAAAACTCTCCTACGGCTGAGCCCAGTCCGGAGGCGAAAGCGATTAGAATTGGATTGAATGTTTTAAGGGAGCCTACCGTGAAAAGTACTACCGTGTATGGGATTGGGAAGAAAATTGAAGCGGAGCCGAGCAAACTCACTAGGAATATGCCCAAATACCCATACTGGATGGAAAAGTTTTGCAACCACTCGGCAAGCTGTTCTAGGAGGCTGTCTACATGCAAGGTTTCACCTCTCTCCCCTTAACTTATGGTCCTTAAAGAGTTTGCCGTAGAGAATGTGCCGAGCCAAGTTTTAAATGGAACTTGCATCTATCACAAGTCTTCTAGAAGTATGTTGGAGGCTTCGCTGTTGGCTGAAGCTGAAAAACGTGAAGCCATATGGATTGCCAGAGACCTTTCAAAATGCAGTGGCTGTAGGAGATGCGAAATAGCTTGCTCGCTTTTCCATGAGAAGCGCATATGGCCCGAAGCCTCCCGAATAAGGGTTTTCATGCTTGCTCCAGGAATCGAGTTTCCACATTTCTGCGCCCAGTGCGAGGACTATCCATGCGCGGAGGCTTGTCCAACTAAAGCCTTGTCCGTAAGCGGGGAAACGGGCGCCGTGCTTGTGGATGCAAAAGCCTGTGTTGGATGCGGGAAATGCATTGAAGCCTGTCCGGGGAGAATCCCCCACATGCATCCAACCGAAAAAAGGGTTTTAATATGCGACCTTTGCAGTGGAGACCCTCAGTGCGTTAGGGTTTGCCGGGAAGGGTTATGGAACGTTCTAATGGTTGTTCCTCGAAGAGATCACTCCTACAAGCTTTACGCCCGCACCCCGGAGGAGATCGCGAGAGATCTAGCCGTTAAAATTTATGGGGAGGAGGGAAAACGCCTACTATGATTTACGGGTATGCTGGAAAGTTTCTGGAAGTAGATCTTTCAACTAGAAACGTCAAGGAAGTGCGTTTCAGCGACGACGTCCTGAAGGATTATGTTGGCGGCAGAGGTTTAGCCGCCAAAATCCTCTGGGATAGGCTTGGAAGCATGTGGGAAACTGTGGACCCCTTGGGGCCAGAAAACCTGCTACTCTTTTTGACGGGGCCGCTTACCGGCTTTTTCCCAGGTGGGCGGATATGTGTTTCGGGTAAGTCCCCCCAGTGTAATGGGGTTGTCGGCTCAACCGTCGGCGGCGAGTTCGGCGTTGAGCTGAAGTGTGCTGGTTATGACGGCATCATTGTGGCTGGTGAAGCCGAAAAGCCGGTTTACCTATTCATCAAGGATGGAGACGTGGAGCTTAGGGATGCATCCCGCCTTTGGGGTTTAGATGCCAAGCGGACGATTGCCGCCTTAACCAGGGAGTGCAGAATGCTTCTGAAACAGCGTTACCCATGGAAGGGCGAGTGGAGGGAACCGTCCATCCTCTACATTGGTCCAGCCGGAGAGAATAAGGTGCGGACGGCTGTTGTGGCGGCCAAGTGGTCGCATGCCGCTGGTTATGGCGGATACGGTGCAGTGATGGGTGCTAAAAAGCTTAAAGCCATAGCGGTTAAGGGAACAGGACCGCTGCCCGAAGTTGCCGACATGGAGGCTGTTCAAAGGCTTATGCAGGAAGTTTGCAACAACGTTTATGAGAGTGAGCTTTGGAGGCGTTGGGGAACCGGGTCAGCCGGCTACGATGTGGGTGCAAAAACAAGCTCTGAGCCTGTGCGGAACTGGCAGGAGGAGTGGCACGATGAGAGAAGCTTTGGCGTCGACCAGTTTGAAAACCGTGTTTGGATAAAACAGTATTGGGGAGACTTCGGCTGCCCAACCACATGCCTCAAGGTGGCGGCTGTCAGGGCTGGAAAGTTTAGGGGAGCCGTAACTGACAATCCAGACTACGAGCTTCAAGCCTATCTGGGCACAAACCTCGGCATTTTCACTCCGGAGGAAAACGTTTACATGGCTTCAGTCATCGACGATCTGGGACTCTGCGGCATCCAAACGGGCAATGTTTTAGGCTTCACAGCTGAACTTTTTCAGAGGGGGATTCTGACCAAGGAGGACTTAGACGGCATTGAACTTAAGTGGGGAAATGCTGAAGCCTTCGCCACATTGGCAAGAAAAATCGCCTACCGCGATGGTTTAGGCAACATTTTAGCCGAGGGCACGTACAGGGCTGCCTTAAAAATAGGGGCGCTAAAGGGCGTAGACGTCATGTCCTACGCCGTGCAAGTAAAAGGTATCGGTGTAGGCGCCCATGGCATCCGAAGCGAAAAAGACTATCCCGAAATATATTCTTATGCAGTCTCCGTTCAAGGCGGAGACCACACTTCGGTGGCATGTATGCCCTTAGACGATTTTAGAAGCGAGCTTATGATGGCTTTTCACGATTCTGGTGTATACTGCTACTTCAACGTTTTCGGCATACCCCGCGCCTTCGTCTTCGAATTTTACAAGGCTGTAACGGGCTTAGAATTAACCAAAGACGAGTGGGTTAACACGAAAGCCATGAAAATAATCCAGTTGCAAAGGGCTATGCTGCTGCTGGGAGGCCCAGACCTACGGTGGGATCCCAAAATCCACGACGATAACCCACCACGTTTCTATGAGCCCCTTCCATCCGGCCCGTTTAGGGGCAAAATCGTTGAGAAGGCCCGCGTGGAGGAGGAGAAACGCAAATACTATGATCTTGTCGGTTGGGATGAAAGGGGCATACCGAAGTCAGAAGTTCTGAAAAGGCTTGAGCTGGAGGACGTAGACAAAGCCCTTGAAAAGCTCCGTTAAGTAATGCGCAAAATCCCTCTATTTTTTCTGAGACTGTTTGGCTACATGAAAAACCCTTGTCGGTGTAACAATTATGGAAACTTTTTCGTCCCTTGGTTCTGAGGGCACTTTTTCAACCACTTGTATGTCGTGGACTGTTGTGGCGACGGGGACTTCCCCAAACTTTTTCCTTACAATTTCTATTTCGGTGTCGCCGTAGCCGTGGCCCTTTCCAAGCCTATGTCCCTCGAGGTCGACGGCGACGGAGCCTTCGACTATTAAGTCTGGTTTTGGGAAGTCTTGAACTTCAACACCGAACTTAAAAGCCCCTTTAATTGTTGAGGCTAAATGTTCCTTTCCCCTAACCTTAGATGGCTCTATCAGTATGAAGCCCCTTTTAAGCCTTGGAGATGCCATTATGAGAATTTTTCCGTCTTTTAGGGCGTTTTCCCGAACCTTCTTCTGGGGTGAGTCTGGGTTGACAAATACGACCTTTGCCCTCCTCCATTCCTCTAGTTGGCGGAGCTTTTCGGCGGCTTTTTCAGCTCCAACAAAGTTTGGGATTCTCCCCCGGCATGGAAGTGGAAAAGTCGCTACCCTAGCCTTCTCCATTTCCCGCCAGATTTTTTCTCGAAGCCGTTGTTTCTCTTCAGCTAAGCTTTTCTGCATTGATAGAAAATGGGAAGTGGAAGTTTAAAGGTTTAAATTATGCCGAGTCTTTTGCCGCCTTCTTTGAAGGCTTCAGCCGCCTTGTCCAATTGTTCCGGCGTGTGTTTGGCGCATACCTGGACGCGTATCCGCGCCTTGTCTCTGGGAACCATTGGGTAGAAGATCGGCAGAACAAATATACCCTTCGTCCAAAGGTAGTCTGCTAAGTCTCTGGCAGCTTTGCTTTTCCCACACATGACAGGGATTATTGGAGTTTCAGTGTTGCCCGTGTCGAACCCCGCGTCTTGCAGTGCATCTAGCAAGTGGTTACGGTTTTCCCATACATGTCGAACGTGCTCCGGCTCTGTTTCAAGGACGTCTATCGCCGCTATGCATGCGGCTGCCACTCCGGGTGGAACTGCACCGCTAAGCAGCCAGCTTCTAACCTTGTTGTAGGCGAAGTTGCGGAGCTCCTCGCTGCCGGTTATGTGTCCACCTATAACGCCGAAAGCCTTCGAGAAGGTTCCCATTTCCACATGAACTTCGTCCCGTTTAAGCCCAAAATGGCTTACAATTCCCCGCCCACCTTCTCCCAGCACGCCTTCACCGTGGGCGTCGTCCACGTAAACACCGGCACCATGCTCCTTCGCAATCTTAACAATCTCTGGGAGCGGCGCAAGGTCCCCGTCCATGCTGAAAACCCCGTCTGTTATTATCCAAATGTGGTTGTAGGGCGGGTCGTGTTTTTCGGCTTCATCCAAAATCCGTGCTAGATCCTCCACATCTTTATGCTTGTATATGGCTCTGTCGGCTCTGCTGAGGCGGCACCCGTCTATTATGGAGCCGTGGTTAAGCTCGTCTGAAACGATCAAGTCGCCTTTATCCGCAAGCTGGGGGATGAGTCCCTCGTTAACCATAAAACCGGTCTGAAAGGTGAGGGAAGCTGGAGCCCTTTTGAATTTGGCTAGGCGGCGGTCAAGCTCTTCGTGGAGTATCATGTTGCCCGCTATGGATCTGTCGCTTCCAGCTCCAGCACCGTACTTGCGGGTTGCCTCTATCATGGCGTTGACCACTTTCGGGTGGGTTGCAAGGTTTAGGTAGTTGTTAGCGCAAAGCATCAAAACCTCTTTGCCGTTAACAATGCATACGGGTTCACATGCAGACTCCAAAACTTTGAGCTCCCAGTTGAGGTTTTCCCTCACAAGCCGTTCATATTCCTCAGCCAAATAGCGGGTCGGATGCCTTTCAACCACATTTCCACCCCACTAGAGTCTAATTCTGAGTTTCATTATAACGTTTCCTATCCAAAATGGGAAAAACGCCTTAAAGAAGACCTTCCGCGAAACGCTTTGAAAGCTTCTCAATCATGTCTTTAACCATGGCGGCCAAGTCATACTGAGGCTTCCAACCCCAGTCTTCCCGGGCTACACTGTCGTCTATGGTCATAGGCCATGAATCGGCAATCTGCTGCCTATAGTCCGGTTTATATTCGCACACAAAGTCTGGAATGTATTTCCTTATTTCAGCTGCAAGCTCCGCCGGCGAGAAGCTCATGGCTGCCACGTTGTAGCTTGTACGGCACCTAATCCTTGAAGGGTCGGCTTCCATCAGTTTTAGGGCGGCGTTTATGCAATCCGGCATATACATCATAGGTAAAACCGTGTCCGCCCTCAGGAAACAGGTGTACCTCTTACGTTTAATAGCCTCGTAGAAAATTTCAACGGCATAGTCTGTTGTGCCGCCGCCGGGCAGTGTTTCGCTGCTGATTATGCCTGGGTAACGTACACTTCTAACGTCGACGCCGTATCGGTGGAAATAGTAGTTGCAAAGAAGTTCGCCGGCCACCTTGCTTACGCCGTAAATGGTTCTAGGTATCAAAATGGTGTTTTGAGGGGTGTTAAAGCGGGGGGCTTCTGGGCCGAAAACCGCTATGGAACTTGGCCAGAAAACCCTAGTGAGCCCTTTCTCCCTCGCAACCTCCAGAACATTGTAGAGGCTTTCCATGTTAACCCTCCAAGCCGTCTGTGGGTCTTTTTCTCCAGCAGCGGAAAGAACAGCGGCCAGATGATAAATGGTGTCAATATCATGTTCTTCCACAACTTTTTCCAACGCCCTTCTATCCGTTGCGTCCAAGTACACGAATGGACCACTTTCTAGAAGTTTTCCACAAGGCTTCCTTCGGTGTCCAGCTGCGACAACGTTCTCGCCGCCAAACCGGTCCCTCAAAGCCAAAGTGAGTTCTGAGCCGATTTGGCCAGTGGCGCCTGTGATGAGAATTTTCTTCATGTTTTTCCTATACAATTAGCCCTCCTCGTCTTTTAGAAGTTCGCCTTTCGATTTTCGCGGTATATAAGTGCTTCTCGACAGCGTTCGCAAGCTCTTTAATCGGGTTTGGGCTTTCGTCAACCTTAATTTAAGGAAAAAGTCGTTTTTGTTAACCACCGTTATGGCTGCAGATCTTTGTCCCCGTTTATCCCCACCACTTTCACTTCCAGCCCTCAAGGCTTTTAAAAGTCTAAAAACAAGTTTTCCATCGGTCTCTTCGAAGCGTTTCGCCATGTCTTCAAGAGCCCTAACATCTTTTAAAAGTTTCCAATAACCACATAGCCTTCGCCAACGATCTCCCCTCGTGCCTTCGGAGCCTCGGTTCCCGTGAAAACAGCTTTCCTCCCTGCGAAGTCCGTTATAGCGACTTGTCTCTTCTCCCTTTGAGGGTCATCCGCCAACAACCTTTTTAGGGTTTGTTCCGGTGTTAAGCCTTCAGTTCCATAGGCAATTTTGGTGTATGCCTGTGTGGCAATCACGCTCACACCCGGGCAAGGCGTGTGGCACTCTTAGTCCTACAGCTGTTGAACCAGAAGCCACCGCTACGCCCATAAGCTTCCCGCTTTTGGAGATGGTGAGAATCGAAAAGGTTCACGTTCCTTCATCAAACGCCCCGCCTAACAGTTTATAGCTTGCATGTTTCATCTCAATTAGAGATGGAACATGCGATTGGGTTTTATCGTTAACCCTATAGCCGGCATGGGTGGAAGGGTAGGTCTTAAAGGGACAGATGGTGTTTTAAAGGAGGCCATTGCTAGAGGAGCAACCCCCGTGGCGCCAAAAAGAGCTGTGGAGTTTCTCCAAGAGCTCAAAGATGTTTTAGGAGGAAGCACCGTTGAAATTTTGACCTGCCCCGGTGTTATGGGCGAGAGGGAAGCCGAAGAAGCTGAACTGCGTGTTCAGGTTTTGCCTATGAGCATTGGAGAGGAAACCACGGCTGAGGATACGAAGACCGCTGTCAAACTCCTTTGCAGAATGAAGGTGGACTTAATAGTTTTTGTTGGCGGGGACGGCACAGCCAAGGATGTTTTAGACGCCATGAAGGCGGAAGGCGTTGAAGTGCCGGTTTTAGGAGTTCCATCAGGCGTAAAAATGTATAGCGGCATTTTCGCCGTAAACCCTTCCGACGCAGCGGAGGTTGTTTTGGCTTACATGCGCGGAGAAGCAGCCGTCGAAGAGTTTGAAGTTATGGATGCGGATGAATCAGCTATTCGAAGCGACACCTTCGCCGTGAAACTTTATGGCTACTTGAAGGGGCCTTTTCTCCCGATGCGTATGCAGGGAAGCAAGCAGGTGACACCTGACACAGTGGACGAGAAAGAGAATCAAATGGCCATAGCGAGGTTTATAGTTGAAGAGATGCAACCCAACGCCACATACGTTCTCGGCCCAGGTACCACCGTAAAGTGTGTTGCAGATTTGCTGCATGTACCTAAAACCGTGTTAGGCGTAGACCTATACAAAAACGGCAAGGTGGTCCTCGACGTTGATGAGAGGAAAATCCTGGAGAACGTGGATGACTGGCAGAAGACTTGGATTATTCTGTCGCCCATTGGCAGGCAGGGAATACTTCTTGGCAGAGGAAACCAGCAAATAAGCCCGGAGGTCATTAGGCGTGTTGGAAAACAGCGGATAATTGTAGCGGCGACCAAAAATAAAATCCGCGACATCGAAGGTGGAGTTTTAAGGGTTGACACTGGAGATGCTGAGGTGGATAAGATGCTCCGGGGTTACATCAAGGTGATTACAGATTACCGAGAGTGGCGCTTAATGCCCGTCCAGTAGCTCTACGCTCCAAACTTCTTAACTTTCCCCAAAAAGTTCATGAGGATGGACATGAGGTGTTTTCCCCGCAGTCTCCCGAGGCCTCCTTTTGCACATGCTCTCTCATCAAACTCGTTTACGTCATCGCTGCGGACATAGGGGCCCATTATGGCCAGTGGCACTGGGTCTCCCTCATGGTTTCCAGTCATGCACGATGTTGTGTGGTCTGCGGTTAAAGCCACGTACGTTTCGCTTAAGTCGATGTTGTTAAGTATATAAGCAAGCATTTTGTCAATTCTCTCTATTACTTCAACCTTCTGTTTGATGTTTCCGTCATGGCTGGCTGCGTCAGGTGCTTTCACATGCAAGAGAACGAGGTCGCTGTTTTCTAACGCTTGAACGGCGGCTTTAGCCTTTGCCATATAGTCCGTACGCACTGTTCCAGTGGCGCCTTCAACATTTAAAAGCCGCATGCCCGCCGCCTTGCAGACACCTCGAACAAGCGGGGTTGCAGACACACACGAAGCTTCAACTCCGTAAAGCTCGTTTAAAGGCTTAATTTTCGGCAAGGTTCCAGCCCCCCTAAACAAAACGAAATTTGCAGGGGGCTGCCCACGGGCTTCCCTCTCCCTGTTCACTGGATGACTTTTTAAGACCTCACGAAATTTCTGAGCAAGCTCGTTGAGGACTTCGGCTGTGAATTTGGCTTCAACGCTGTTGTTTAAAGGCTTAACTTCAAGTGTTTTCCTCCCATTAACCGCCGGGTCCGAGTCGCTGACCTCCTTTGACAATTTTGGACCGCGCAGAACTAAGACAGCTCGATGTTCAACGGTGCTTGCAAAGACAAACTCCACTTCAGGCTTTGAAAGCTTGACCCTTTTTAGGCTCTCCGCAAGTTCAGCTGCTTCTTCGGTGGCTATTCTGCCAGCTCTCCTATCCAAAACCGTCATTTTCTCGTCGACTGTTGCAAAGTTGCATCGGAAACACACGTCGCTCTCTCTAACCTCTATCCCCCATCCAAGGGCTTCAAAGACCCCTCTTCCAGAATAAACCTTCAAGGCGTCGTAGCCCAGCAGTGCAAGGGTTGCTGTGTCGCTGCCAGGCGGTATTCCCGGGGCTATTGGGTCCAACAAACCGCAGACTCCGACGCTTGCCACATGGTTCATGGAGGGCTTGTTTGCGGCTTCCAGAGGGGTTTTCCAATTCAACTCCTTAAGTGGCCTATCGGCCATTCCATCCCCTATTACGAGGAGAGCTTTCAATCAAACCACGCTTTAACGTTTAACACTCACTCATTAATCGCTTTCTAGTTTTAAAACGCTTGCCATTCCTCCAGATAGAAGAAGCCTTAAATAACAAGGTAGCTTTTCTATTGCAAGTGGTTGAAATGGGCGATAGTCTTCCACACCGCTAAAACCCGTGAAAACCCGTCAATTTTGGTAGACAACACCACGCTAGGGTTAATATTTAAACATACACCTAAAACCGGAGAGTGAACGGGATGTCCGACTTAGGCGTTACCGTCAAAAAGTCTGAAAACCTTTCGGAATGGTACACACAAGTAATCCTAAAATCCGGGATGGCGGACTACGCTCCAATAAAGGGCTGCATGGTTTTCAGAGAACTTTCATACGCCATCTGGGAGAAAATCCAGCAAATTTTCAACGAAAAAATTAAGAGAACAGGCCATAAGAACGTATACTTCCCCCTCTTTATACCAGAAAGCTTTCTGAAAAAGGAGGCTGAACACTTCGCCGGCTTTGTCCCAGAAGTCGCATGGGTTACCATCGGCGGCGAAACGCCTCTGGAGGAACGCCTCGCCATTAGGCCGACGTCTGAAACAATAATTTATGCGATGTTTGCCAAGTGGATTAGGAGCTGGCGGGACCTGCCCGTCAAAGTTAACCAGTGGTGTAGCGTTGTAAGGTGGGAAACAAAATCCACAAAGCTGTTTCTGCGGACAAGGGAATTTCTATGGCAGGAAGGCCACACAGCTCATGCTACAAAGGAGGAAGCCGACCAAGAGGTCATGTTAATCCTTAACGATTACAGGGACATCATGGAGAACTATTTGGCTATTCCAGTTCTTGTTGGACGGAAGTCTGAAAGTGAAAAGTTCGCTGGGGCCCTTTACACAACAACTTTGGAGGCGATAATGCCTGATGGCAAGGCTCTGCAAATGGGCACGTCCCACAACCTTGGACAAAATTTCTCAAAAGTTTTTGACATAAAGTTCGTTGGGGAAGACGAGAAAGAACACTACGTGTGGCAGACATCGTGGGGGATTTCAACTCGCGTCATAGGCGCCATGGTTATGGTGCATGGCGACGATAAAGGCCTCATTATACCGCCGAAAGTGGCTCCAGTGCAAGCCGTAATCATACCGATCCCCTATAAAACAGCCGACGTAAGCACCATCCTCGCTAAAGCCCAAGAAATCCGCGAAAAGTTGGATAAAGCCGGCATATCCACAGTTTTAGACGACAGAAGGGAGTATACGCCTGGCTGGAAGTTTAACGACTGGGAATTGAAGGGGGTGCCTGTGCGCATTGAAATAGGTCCAAGGGACGTTGCACAGGGGCATGTCACCCTGGCCAGAAGGGACACGTTTGAAAAAATGGTGGTTAAGGACGAGGAGGTTGTGGACGCCGTCAAGAAGCTTTTAGACGACATTCAAAACAACCTCCTAAGTAGGGCTAAAAAATTCCTCGAAGAACACATTACCATTGTTAAGAGTTATGAGGAGTTTAAGGAAGTGCTTCAAACCAAAGGCGGCTTCATAAAAGCTTCATGGTGCGGTAGCCAAGAGTGCGAACAAAGGATAAAGGAGGAAACTGGCGCCACGATTAGGATTATACCCTTCGAAAAAGAGGACCCTGTTTCCAAATGCATTTACTGCGGCGGCGAGGCGAGGGAACTGGTTTACTTTGCAAGGTCCTATTAGGCGGCTATTTCCAGAGTTTCACGTGTTTCTTCAATTGTTTGGCTACGTCTCTTAAGCCAAGCCTTTCAAGGGTTGTTTTTGTTGGGACCCCTCTCTCGTCCCAGCCTCTTTTCTTATAATACATTTTCAGCATAACCTCATACTTTGCTCTGTCCAGTTTCGCCCCCTTCAAGGCTCCTTTGCCTAACGGTTCTTCGAACCACCTTGCTGGCGGGCAGTCCATTTCGTTGCTCCATTTTTCGCCAAACTCCCTCACCCAGAAGGCCCGTATTAACGTGTAGACCCTGTCGGCTATGGTGTTTAACTCCTCCCAACCCATTTCTAGTCCCGTCGCTGCGTGTAGGAACTTCGGATACCATTCGAGTTCGAAGCCCAGCTCAACCCATGGAAGCCGGCAAACAGTGGCGCATTCAAAGAACCCCCCTCGAATGCGTTGAAGCTCTATAACTTTGTCCACTTTCTCCTCGCTGTACTGATCTCTTCCAGTTTTGACCTCCCAAGAAATCACCCAAGCATCTTTATGATGGGCTCCTATAGGGCTTGTGGCGTAGGATAAAGCCATAGCAGGAGCTGCATGGCAGTCGTAGGCTGAAATTTCTAAACCCTTAACGTGCATAGCCCACTTGTGCGAGTTTCCGCCGAACTTTTCAGCCGCAAAGCGGACGCCTTCAGCTAGGACAGCCCCTAAACCCCGTCTGTGCGCAATATCTTCGATTAGGTCCCGCGCCGCCTTATAATCCCCCCATGAAATTTTATCCTTTATCAACCCTTTTTCCGAGGCTTCCATGGCAAAACCGATGACGTTGCCAAGCGAAATGGTGTCTAGGCCAAACTCGTCTGCAAGCCTATTTAACGCGGCAACTTTCTTCAAGTTGCCTAAACCTATGTTCGAGCCAAGCATAGCCACATTCTCATAGTCCAACTCAGATTCCTTGCGGTCAGCATCTTTAACCGCGTTGCCGCATGTCATGTTACAGTTTGGACAACCTCTCTGTGAAGTTTTAATTTTCTCCATGGCGAAGCCGCCTATGGCATCTGCCTCATCGAAAACGCCTTCTCTGAAGTTGCATGTAGGTAGGACGCTGTTTTCCTGGCTCCATTCAATGGTCATCATGGTGCCCTGCCTTTTCCAAAAAGTATAGTTCGGCTTTGTCAAAACCTCGCGGTAGGCTTCGGCGCCCAACTCCTTCAGCTCCTTCGGATAGGCGGCTGACAGCTCACCTGAACCCACAACCACCAAAGCTTTCAAGTTTTTGGAACCCATAACGGCGCCGAGTCCAGGCCTTCCACCACCCCGGCCTTTCTGACAGACGATGTTGGCGAACTTCACAAGATTTTCGCCCGCCTGCCCGATTGTGAGAATGCCTGCCGTAGGCCCGTAAACGCCTCTAAGTTTATCTTCAACCTCAAAAGTGTTTAAACCCCAGAAATCCTTAGCGTCCAGAAACTCCGCAATATTGCCTTCGACCAGAAGGATTGTGGGTTTTTCAGCCTTACCCTCAACAATTATCGCGTCGTAACCAGCCCTCCGCATCTGAACAGCCACGTAGCTTCCAATGTTGCCGTCGCCGTAACCGCCTGTGAGGGGGCTTTTAGCCGCAACAACAAGCTTGCCACTGCTTGGGAGGGCAAATCCTGTGAGGGGTCCGGCTGCAAAAATGAGTCTGTTTTCCGGCGACAATGGGTCCACGCCTGGTTTAAGCTCATCCCATAAAATTTTAGCGGCGAAACCCCGGCCGCCGAGAAACTTCCTAGCCATTTCAGGATCATAATCCTTCGCCACAGCCTTCTGCTTGGTTAGATTCACCCGCAAAAACCTGCCGTTCCAGCCTTCCATGACAACACCAACATCTGTAAAGTTTTACAGCCATGACCTAATAAAATTGACCTTTAAAAGGCTTAAATCTGCAGTTTCTCTCGTTCGATCCTTCTTTCTTTAATCCCTAGGTCGCTGACCCTTATTTTTCTGCCGCCATAGAGAATGGCGTATTCTTCGCCGTCATAGAGCGCCGCGGCAATCCTGCCTATGGCATCTGCCTTCATAATTCCGCTGCCGCTTGCACCGCCCACAACCATTAAGTCGTTTTCCTCGAAAATTACTGGGTGGCCGTCTAAGGTGTTTATTTCGTAAAGCCCTGCGAAAGCCGAGTAAGGGTGGCAGTCTCTAAATTGGGGGAAATACTTGACGAGAACTTGGTATATGCCATACTCGTAGAAGCTTTTCTCCGGCTGAGGGTCCTCTTCAAGCATGAAGGCTCTTGGAAAATCATCTGCATAACTGACCCAGAAAACACCCTCCTTGGGAAATGGCCTAATCAGAACCCTTGGCTTCGGCAGTATTGTGAAGGGCAAGCAGCCGACAGAATTAAAGCTCTCAGTGTAAAGCAACCGCCTAAGCTCCGGTTTTTTCGCTTCTAAAGCAAAAACCTGCCTCTTCTTAGGCTTTATAAAGCATTCGACTCCGACGGCGTCTAAAAGTTGTGGAATCCATGCCCCGGCTGCTAAAACCGTTTTCTTCGCCCTTATAATGCCCAAGTCCGTTTTTACGCCTGAAACTCTTGATCTCTGCCAGAAAAACGGTTCTCCAGGTATGCCGAGAGGCTTGCAGGGCTCCACTATGAGGCTTTCAACCTTAACACCGTAGCGGATTTCCCCGCCAAGCTTAAGAAATTCCTCCTCGTAAAATTTGACCACGCAGTCGGCGTCCACAACCCCTGCTTTTGGAATTAAAACACCCTTGTAAACATCTTTTAAACCAATAATTTCGGCTTCCTCGTCGCTCTTAAAACATGTGACTAGACCAAGTCTTCTTGATAGGTCTTCAGCTTCGTGCTCCTCATACTTCAAGTTGTTATGGGTTAGACTTTCCAGAATGGGGCGCATCTCCTTATATTCTTCCTCGCTTAGGAGCCATAGGTAACCAACAAAAATCAACCTCAAATCCACGCCAAGCTGGTTCTGCACATACGTGTAAAAATCCACAGACGAGTCGGAAAGCAGATAATTCACCCTTGAGGAGAATAGGCAGCGGAAAGCTGACATGCTTTTGGCGGTGCTCCCCTGCCCGGCGGAGTTAAACTTATCAACAACCAAAATCCTCGAATCCGGATGTCTCTTTTTCACGTGGTACGCCGTTGATAAGCCGATAACACCTGCCCCAACAACGATGGCGTCGTATTCGACGGGCAAATTTTTCCCTCAAGCACTTCCAGAGTTTAAACCACAACCACCCGTTGTAATAAAATTTGCCCAAAACAGCATCCAAAAAGAAGGAATATTTATCTATTTCAAGGAGCTTATGAGAATAAACGTTCGATCATATATGGTGGTGTTATGGGTCTAGGCGCCAGCGTCAAAGGTCTCTCCGCAATCACAACGATCCTCATCATAGTAATATCCGCAGTTGTAGGCGGAATAATATCCTATGCCTTTACAATCGCCTATTATACAGATGTCCCTGAAAAAACAACGTTGGCGATAACGGGCATTTACATCAACCCCCAAAACGTCCGATCATTAAACATTACAGTTTTAAACCCATCCTACTCGCCGGGCGACGCTAACATAACCCGAGTTGCTTTAAGCTTGAAAAATGGAACGAAACTTTACAACGTTGTGGAAACAAGTCCCTCCATCAAAAATGGCTTGAAGATCCGAAGGGGCGAATCCATAAACATAACATGCCTAAAACTTGAGGCTAACATGACCCTTGGAGAATTTGTCAGCGAATTCGCAGGCGAAAAAATCATAGTCCACGTTTTTGCCGAAGGATCCCCAGCGGCAAACATGGAGGCAAAACTTCCATATGTTAAACTTGGCATAACCACAGATTTTAACCCAAGAGTTTCCTTCAAAAGGTTCAACATAACCCTAACCAATAGTCCTTCATCAGAAGTAAACCTCACAGTCATAGATATAGTTCCTGGGGTTATAACCTTCAGAGAAGTTTACCCAGATTTCAGACTTAATCCGGTACCGCTTCAGAAAAATGAAACAGTCTGCTTCCAGTTTAAAAATGCAAGCTGGCATAGGTATGTTCAATTTATGCTCAGCGTGTACACTGAGCAAGGGTACGTGTTCCACAAAGAAGTTAAGGTGGAAACAGTCCACGCTGCTGTTCAATCGGTTGTTTTTGACGCAAACAACACCGACCTATTCAAGGTAGCTGTTTACAATTTTGCAGAATCTACAACCTCCGTCAACGTTAAAGAGGTTAGGTGCTTGCTGGAAAATGGCACCGCGTTACCGTTTCCTTGTAATTTAGCTGAGCTGCCGCCAAACACTACTAGAGAGTTTACGTTTTCCTGGAATTGGAGGGATTATCGCGGCAAAAACGTAACCGTTGTAGCCTACTTCGCCCAGGAGTTTGAAACTGATGAGTATAGAGCAGTTACCCCTCCACCTGTGATATTGAAGGTTTTGGAAGCCGCTAAAACCTTCAATTTGAAGGATAAGGAACACTTTAACATAACAATCTTGAATCACCCTTCATCAATCAGAACTGTTAACGTGACCAGAATTGTGGTTAAGCAAACTGGTGAAGTATTGAACGTCACGGATGGGCTGGTTAGTCCAGGCTTTAACAAAACATTCTGCTGCGCTTTCAGCTGGACAGGCTTCCTAAAAAATCATGGAAGAAACCTGACGCTGACTGTTTACGCCACTGATAACCAAACCTTTGAGTACGCCTTCGACTTTTCATTCACGCTTCCGGTTGCGGAATTAAACATAGCAGCTGTAGAAACCACAGCCTTTGGCGAAACTAGGTATCTGAACATAACAATCAGAAACGTGGAGCGTTCCTTATGGAACATTACGTTGTCAAAGGTTATTGTGGAGGTTCAGGGGTTAACGGAACCCTTAGTGTGCATGCTTCCCGAAGGACAGGTGGTTGTTAAGGTTGGAGGCGAAGCCGTTTTGCTGTTTCCATTTGATTGGCAAAAGTATATGGGCAAAAGTATAATTGTAACTGTGGTTGCCGTGGAAGAGCTTGCAGAAGCCTCAGCAACCTACACAATCCCAGACACCGTTCCATAATTCTTTTATCCATTCCGTCTAGAAGCTTGTTGTGAAGGGGCTGTCCGAATTTGGCTAAGATGAGGGTTACTGAAAGGGTGCGCAATATTGAGTATGCCATCCGCGACGTAATTGTCTATGCAAAAGCCTTGGCAAGAACGGGTAGAAAAATCTATTACCTAAACATTGGTGATCCCGTTGCCTTCGACTTCGACACACCGGAACACATTAAACAAGCCCTTTTCGAGGCTGTTAAAAGCGGGGCTAATGCCTATTCCGCCTCTGAAGGTTTGCCGGAGCTTAGGGAAGCCATAAGCGAAAAAGAAAGAAGAGTTAATGGAGTGAATGTCTCCGCCGAAGACATAATTGTAACCTCCGGGATTTCGGAAGGCATCCAAATGATTATGGCGGCTCTTGTCGATGCTGGAGACGAGGTTCTTCTTCCCGGACCAACCTATCCGCCGTATATTTCATATGCCAAGTTTTTCGGCGGCATCCCGGTTACTTATAAAACTGTCGAGGAGGATGGTTGGCAGCCCGACATTGACGACTTGCGGGGAAAGGTTTCTGATAAAACGAAGGCGATCGTCGTCATAAATCCCAACAATCCTTGCGGCGCCGTTTACGGGGAGAAGACGCTCAAACAGATTCTAGACGTGGCCGCCGAGCATAATATTCCAGTTATTTCCGACGAGATTTACGACCAGCTTGTTTTTGAGAAACGCTTCGTAAGCACTGCAAGCGTCGCCAAAGATGTGCCTGTAATAGGGCTTAACGGCTTTTCAAAAGCTTATTTGATGACTGGTTGGAGGCTTGGCTACATATACTTTCACAGCCTTCGAGGTGAACTTGAGGAGTTGAAAGAGTGCGTTGAAAGGGAGGCCAGGATAAGGCTCTGCGCCAACACACCAGTCCAGAAAGCCGGTGTAGCTGCTTTAAAGGGACCTCAGGATCACATCCGCGAGATGGTTTCGAAGCTTAAGGCCAGGCGGGATTATGCTTGGAAAAGGCTTAACGAGATTGAAGGGGTGAGCTGCACGAAGCCAGACGGGGCCTTCTACGTGTTTCCCAGAATCCACGGCGTAGGTTCCATATGGAAATCAGACTTTGACTTTGTACTGGAACTTTTAAAGGAGACAGGTGTGCTTTTTGTTCATGGCTCAGGATTCTGCCCAATCTACGGTGCAGGCCACGTGAGAGGAGTCTTCTTGCCGCCTATTGAGACTTTGGAAGAAGCCCTAAACCTCTTAGAAAGGTTCATGGAAAAAAATGGGTAGAGCGCGTCTGTTAGTAGATTGGTACCCCGTTTCTGGGATCTTGAATTATTTTTGAAAATTCTTCCATTAGTCTCCTAGTTACTGGGCCGGGTTTTCCGTCGCCTATCTGCCTCTTGTTGATTTCCCTCACTGGAATGATTTCGGCGGCAGTTCCGGTGAAGAAGACTTCGTCGGCTGTGAAAAGCTCGTAGGGCGTGATATCTTTCTCCACCACCTCGTAGCCCAAGCTTCTTGCAAGTTCCTTGACCGTTTCCGCCGTTATTCCTGGCAAGGTACCGCTGGAGCTTGGAGGCGTGTATATTCGCCCGTTTTTAACTACGAATATGTTTTCTGCTACCCCCTCGCAAACGTGGCCGTTCTTGTCTAGACATATCGCTTCATCCACACCGTAAATGTTCGCCTCTATTTTGGCTAGAATGCTGTTCAAGTAATTCAAAGACTTTATCTCGTGGGTTGTCGCGTCTACAGGGTCCCTTTTCACCCACGTGATCATTGCCGTTATGCCTTTCTCTTTGGCTTCGCCTTTGTGGAGTACAATAGTGTCCGTTATCACAATAATTGTTGGCCTGCGGCACTTCCTCGGGTCTAAACCAAGATCACCTACGCCTCTGGTCACTATGAGACGGATGTAAGCGTCTTTCAACTGGTTTTTGCGTAAGGTCTCCAAAACAATTCTGATCATTTCCTCTTTTGAGACCGGGATTTGGAGCATTATGGCGTGGGCTGAACGGTAAAGCCTGTCAATGTGTTCTTTAAGTTTAAAGACCACTCCGTTATAGGCGCGGATTCCCTCAAAAACCCCGTCGCCGTACAGTAGCCCGTGATCGTAAACGGATATTTTAGCCTGTGACTTTGGATAGTATTCCCCATCTATATAAACAAACAGCTCTTTTTCCAAACGGGGCTCACCCTTCGAAGAACGAAAATTTTCCCTTAGAGTTGATATGTGTTTTGGCAATTGCCGTTAATTTCATCCATAGAATTGGGGTCTTTTTGAAACATGTCTGGGCAGGGGCAACGGCCTAAAAGGTTTGTCTCCAATTTGACTTTTAATTTCATCTATGAGTTCTTTCAGCGTCATGTTGCGGATTTTTCGGCCCTTCCTATCCCTAACTGGAAGGGCCTCTGATTCAACCTCTTTTTCGCCTATAACAATTATGTATGGAATCCATTCGGTTTCGGCTTCTCTTATACGTTTTTGAAGCGTTAATGGTCTTTCGTCTATGTCCACGCGGATTTGGCTTGCTTCGAGTTGCTCCGCTATTTTCTCGCAGTATTCAAGAAACTTTTCAGACATGGGGATTATGCGCACTTGAGTTGGCGACAGCCAGAGTGGGAGCATGGGCGGTTCGCCTTTCTGCCGTTGCCTATAAGCCTTTTCTAATAAAGCGTAAATGCAGCGTTCCACAGCGCCGCTTGGCGAACAGTGCAGTATGAGCGGGTGACGTTTTTCGCCTTTTTCGTCAACATATGTTATGTTGTATCTTTTGGCGTTTTCTACGTCTATTTGGTCTGTGGATAAGGCTGCCGCCTTGTCTTGGTTGTCCACGAAGTTGAAGTCCCATTTAAGCCTGAAATAGAAGAAGGGCTCTTTCCACATCTCAACTAGGACTGGTTTGCCGAAGATCTCCACTAGACTTTTAATGAAGTCCTTGTTTTCTTCGTAAAAGTCTTTTGTGAAGCGGAAGGCTGCCTCGTAGTCGTCTTTCGTTAAGCCTATGCCTTCCAAGACCTGCATGCACAGTTTAAACCTTGTTACGAATTCTTTTTTGGCTTGTTCTAGGTCTGTGCAGAACGCGTGGCAGTCCGGCATCGTGAACGCTCTAAGCCTCCTTAAACCCACCACTTCGCCGCTTTTCTCCCTCCTAAAGCTGTAGCGGGTTAACTCGTATACCCTTAAGGGCATGTGCCTATACGAGAATTGGGCGTCGTGGACCATTAAGAACTGTCCAAAACAAGCGGCGAACCGTAGGAAAAGCTCTTTGTCTTCGGATTTTAGGACATACTGTCGTGCTGGGAAACGGTTCAAGTAGTCGGCTAGGCTTGGGTGGCTGAAGTCGTACATGACTGGGGTTTCTACTTCCATGGCACCGTACTCGACGACTTTGGCTGTTACATATTGCTCGATGAGCGACTTAATGAGTCTGCCTTTTGGGTACCAGCGGATGTTCCCCGGGTCGCTTCCGGCCTCGTAGTCGGCTATTTCAAGTCTTTTCATTAATGGCACGTGGGGTGGCATCTGCTGGCTAGCCCTAACCTTCGAGATTTCATATTTGGCAAACTTCTCCAGATTTTCATGGCCTTTAAAGTTGAATTCCTCAACTGGAACCATTTTCCCGTCCGGCTGCAGAATATACCAGTAGGAGACGAGCTTCTCCTCAGCCTTTAGGGCTTCTGAAACTTTTTCAGTCTCCTCCGTTTTCTCCCCTTTTGTGGGCGTTATCACACGGGATTGTTCGGCTAAGGGGTGCCCTTTCACCGATATCGTGAACTGTTTATTCCAGCCGAAGGGGGCGCGGTGTGTTTCTAAACCTTCTGCTCTGGCATAATCCTCCATAAGCCTTACAATTTTTAGGGCTTCAGAGGGGTTTGCAAGGTTGCTGCTTAAATGGGCGTATGGGTATATTAGAATGCGGTTAACCTTCAACTTTTCAAGAAAAGCTTTGACCTCATCTATGGCTCGGCGGGCTACCGTTTCGTCGTCTCCGTCTTCTACAGCCGTGAAGAGGACCACCACGTCTTCTAAACGCTTTGACTCCTTGTCAGCTTCCTCAGCCGCAGCTATCTCCTTCTGTATAGGCTTATACTCGATGTAGTTGGCGTGGAGTTGCAGTATCCTCATTTCCCACCCCCTCTTTTCACGTTCTCTTAAACCGCCACTGCTCAATTTTTCGCTCTTTCTTTGTTCGCTTCTTAAATTCCTTGTAGTGGTTTTCGCATAAATAGGCGCGTCTTTCACTGCTATTTATGCTTAAACCAGCCATCCTTACTTTCTCAGCTGAGAGGGAGCGGACTGCCTCCTTCCCACATCCTATAACGTTGCATTTTACGCCTTTCCCAACTTTTCCCAAGCTTTCCCCTTCTAACGTGCATGTAAGCTTAAATGGAATAAAGTGCGTTTAATGCTTAATTCCTTTTTCGTAGATCAACTCAGCCCTTCTGCGGATTTCATCCCCATCGCCTACAAGGGTTGGGCCGACCCCCTCAACAACGGTCGAGGCTGCGGCCGACCCCACGCATCCACACCATAAAACCTCTTTACCATGAATGTATTCGGCTAGAAAGCCGCCTATAAAGGCGTCTCCTGCCCCCGTTGGATCCACAATTTTAGTTGACGTGTAAGCGGGGATTTCATAGATTGTTCCGTCAATAGACAAGACAGCCCCTTTTTCACCCAACGTCACTATAACGGTTTCAACGCCAAGATCATGAACGGCTTTAATGGCAGCGTGCAAGTCTACGAGACCCGTAACTGCCTCGATTTCCTCCCTAGAGGACTTGTATATGTCAGCGAGTTCCAAGATTCGTTTATCTTCCAATCTTTCATGCATCATGACTCCCTCCTTGTTGAATGTGCGGACTAGTCCTTGGGGGTCGATCGACAAATTTTCCGCGTATTTTTTCAATTTTTCAGCAGTTTCGTATTCAATTTCGTTGGCTATCGGCGCCAGGTGCACGACTCTTGTTTTCATGGAGCTTGGTGCGTCTTCAACTGTGATTGTTGGCGCTCTGCTCGTCAACCGCAACGTGCGGGTTGATAAGTCGTTGCTGTATTTCAATTCAAACCTCGTTGTTTTCCAGTCTCCCACCACGTGGACATTTGTAACGTCGATGCCCTCCTGGCTTAGCCACCATAAATAGGCCTTTGGAAAGTCTACTCCAACCTTGGAGATTATGGAGACGTCTGCCCCCAGGTGCCTAGCGGAGAGGGAAACGTATGCTGCTGACCCGCCTAGAATGGTGCATGGAGCCTGCCTATTTGGAAGGATTATGGAGTCTATGCAGAGGTGCCCAACCACAACTATGTCGGTGGAATCCATTAACTTCGCCGCGTTTAAACTTTGGATTGGAGCATTAAGATGGCCTTAGCGAGGTCTCCCTCGCATTCTTCAAGGGCTTTTCTAGCCTCCTCCAAGCTTTTACCTGTTTGGTCAGCCACAAGCTTAACGTCCTCTTCCGGTATTGTCAATTTCCTCTCGATGGTTTTCTCTGTAATTTTACCGCCGGCCACCTGAAACATCTTTTGTCCATGAATGTCCACGACTGCAACTTCAGGGTTCTCGATGACTATCTCTTTGCTGCTGGTTTTTATCACAACTTCCTCCACGTCTGGTATTGCGTCCATGCTTAAGCCCATGCGCTGCATCATGCGTCTGGCTTCGCGGGGGCTTATGCGTCTACGCATCAATGGCTTTCATCTCCACAAACCTAGTTTAGGCTTCTCCTACTTAAGTTTCTTCCAAAACGCCTCGCCTAACCTTAACCGCCACACCAGTCTTAAAGGCTGTCATCTCATCGCCAGATAAAACAGCCCTCCCAACGGCCAGAGCTTCCCCCTTCTCGTTAACGACTATGACCTCGTCTTTTGGGCGAATCTCGCTGTCAGCTTTCACAACGTGCGTTGCAAAAACATCGCCCCCCTCAGCCACAAATCTTGAAACACTATTCCTAACAGTGACCACGCATTTGGCTGGAGCCCTGTTTTCAATAATCCTTTTTGCACCCTCGATGCTTAGAGAGAAAAGGCCGTCCGTTGGTCGCAGAGTTGCAAGTCTTCTTCCATCCAAGTACACGTAGCGTATTCTGCCCGTTCGTTTCGAGTAGGCTATTTCCACTTTTTCCGGAAACAGTTTTTCGCCTACACCTTTCCCAAATTGATAGTCTGCAATGCTTCTTATGCGTCTAAGCGGATTCTCCAAACCACGACACCCTTTCGACAACTATAAACATAACAAAACCAATATACGTTTAAAGGTTCAAGAGGAGAACCCAAATTGCGCTGCGAGGTTTGCGGGAAGAAAATACATGGAAAACCAGTTAAGGCATTAATTGAAGGGGCAAAACTAACAGTGTGTAACGTTTGCGCCAAATATGGGACTATTGTCCAGGAGGAACCAAAACCTCAACTGCCTCCTCAATTAAAGTCCGAAGCAAAAATTTCGAAGCAAAAAGTTTCTGTTGCGGTTAAGTCTCAGAAAATTGAGGAAATCTCCCTTGAACTTGTGGACGATTATGACGTGAGGGTTAGAAGGGCGAGGGAAAAGCTTGGGCTAACCCATGAAGAACTTGGCAAAAGGATAAACGAGAAAGTGTCGGTTCTCAAAAAAATTGAAACCAGAAAAATTAAACCGGACAATAAGCTCGCAGCGAAACTCGAACACGCCTTAAGAATAAAGCTCCTCGTTCCAGCCTCTGAGGGAAACGTGACGGAAACACCTACCCCCAAGCAGCCAAGCCACGCCCTCACCCTTGGAGACCTAATACGGTTAGGCAGCGAAGAGGCGGAGGAGAAAACCTGACGAAAGCGATAATAGTGCAGCGCCGCAGACCATCTGAGCAGTCCACATTGGATGAGCTTAAAAGCTTGGCTGAATCGGCGGGCTACACTGTTGTGGGCAAAGTTGAGCAAGTTAGAGCCCCAGACCCAAGATATCAGGTTGGTTATGGAAAGCTTAGGGAGATCGCAGAACTTGTGAAGACGACAGGCGCTCAAAAGATAATTTTCGACAACATGCTGAAACCCGTTCAAGCCTACAACATAGCTAAAGAAACAGGCGTAGAAGCGATAGACCGTTTCCAGCTGATCCTAGAGATATTCGCAAGAAGAGCCTCCACGACAGAAGCGAAGCTGCAGATTCAGCTTGCCAAACTTAAATATGAGCTAACTAGGGCGAAAGAGAAGGTTAGGCTGGCTAAAATGGGTGAGCAACCAGGGTTCATGGGTCTCGGCGCCTACGAGGTGGACGTTTACTATGAAACCATTAAGAGGCAGATACAAACCATAACAGAGAAGCTCAGGAAGATAAGGAAAAAGCGCATGCTTCACCGTGAAAGGCGAGCTGAACTTGGCTTTCCCTCAATATCCTTAGCTGGATACACCAACGCTGGCAAAAGCTCACTGTTCAGGGCGCTAACCGAAGAGGAGGTTCCAGTAGACAACGCGCTTTTCACAACCCTTTCCACGACAACAAGGCTCGTGAAGTTTTCCAGGAAAAAGTTTCTCTTAACAGACACCGTTGGCTTCATAGACCGTTTACCTATAACCCTTATAGAGGCTTTTCGTTCAACCCTCGAGGAAACCATATACTCAGACCTGATATTGCTCGTCGTAGATGTCAGTGAACCTGCAGCAACCGTGAGAAAGAAGCTTTCAGTGTGCCTAGAAACCATAAACCGCATAGGCGCTTCAGGCATCCCAATAATAACGGCCTTAAACAAAATCGACTTAATTTCCAAGGAGGAGCTTCAGGAGAAAATGGACATGCTTAGGGGTGAAGCCCCCAGACCGGTACCCATATCAGCACTCTACGGAACAAACCTCGACCAGCTAAAGGAGGAGATAACTAAAACCCTACATAACTATGCGCGGGTATCCTTCACCCTTCCAATGACGGGTGAAGCCATGTCCTTCCTTTCATGGCTTTTCAACGGTGCAGACGTGCAGGAAATAAGTTACACGGGCGACACGGCACATGTGGTTTTTGAGGCAGTTCCATGGTTTGCCGAAAAGGTGGTGAACCGTGTCAGGGAGCTCAACGGAAAAATCGAAAGCTTCCAGCATTGAAAACGTTCCTAAAATATTCGTCTTAAGGTGGGGGCATAGGCCAAAGAGGGATGCACGTTTAACAACCCATGTGGCCTTAACGGCTAGGGCCCTTGGGGCTTCGGGCTTTATCTTATCCGACGTGGAGGATGAAAAGATTAAGGCAACCGTGGAAAAGGTTGTAAAGTACTGGGGTGGCCCCTTCTATTTTGAAATGGGCACGCCTTGGAGGAAGGTTGTAAATGAATGGAGGGCTAAAGGCGGCATAGTTGTTCACCTCACGGCTTATGGAGAGAACATTGAGGCAAGCGACGTGATGCAGAGGATAAAAGCGCTTGGCAAAGACATTCTGGTTATTGTTGGAAGCCAAAAGGTTCCCGGAGAATTTTTCTCGCCAGCTGTTTCCGACTTTAACGTGGCAATAGGCAACCAACCCCACTCGGAGTGCGCTAGCCTGGCAGTGTTTCTGGACAGGTTTTTCGAGGGTAAAGAGCTTACAAAGGCTTTTGAAAACGCGAAGCTTGCAATAGTTCCCCAGAAAAGAGGCAAAAAAGTGATTAGGAAGGATTATTCTGGATCCGATGTCGGAAAAGAGATTTAAACTAACGTTTGCAAATATATAAGCAGTTGTTAGGCGCTTAGGCGCTCAGCTTTGAAGGAGAAAGGTCTGTCATGTTGTCAATGATTGACGACGCTACATTGATGAAAGTTGCCGAGGCCTTAGGCGAAGAAGAAGCTGTAAAAGTAATTGAGATGCTGAAAAATTCAGGCGAAATCACTGATGACGAGATAGCTAACAAAACGGGGGTTAGACTCAATAATGTGCGTAAAATTCTGTACAAGCTCTACGACCACTCGCTTGTAAGCCTAAGGAGGACACGGGACCCAAAAACTGGATGGTTCATTTTCCACTGGAAACTTCAACCAGACCAGCTTGAAGGCTTTATCCTCAGCCAAAAACGGAAGGTTTTCGAAAAACTCAGCATTCGACTGCAGTACGAGAAAAATCACGATTTTTACTACTGCTATACCCCTGGGTGTAAACGAGTCCCCTTCGAAGAAGCCGTGGAGCTCGTCTTCAAGTGTCCAAGGTGCGGCAAACCCCTAATGCACTACGACAACGAGAAAATAGTCAAGGTTTTAATGCAGAAAGTTGAGCAGTTGAGGAAGGAACTGGGTGAGTGAGAGACTCCCAACAAGGGAGCAAGCCCTAAGCCTTCTGAGGGAAAGCGGCTGCCCCCAAAACGTCATAAAACACTGTGAGGCTGTGGCGAACCTGGCTGTTGAAATAGCTAAAAAATGCCTTGATAAAGGGGTTAAAGTCAACCTTGAACTTGTCGAAATAGGCGCCCTCCTTCACGACATTGGGAGGTCGAAAACTCACAGCGTCCACCATGCTGTTGTCGGTGCGCAAATCGCAAAAAATTATGGTTTGCCGGAATCATTAATCGCCATAATAAAGAGGCACGTGGGCGGCGGGATAACAGCTAAGGAAGCCGAAAAACTCGGATGGCCTAAAGACGTTTACACTCCGCAAACCCTTGAAGAAAAGATCGTAACATATGCGGACAAGCTTATAGAGGGCTCAAAAAGAGTTCCAATAGAAGAAACCATAAGAAAGTTTTCAAAGGAGCTGCCTCCGCAAGCCATAGCGCGGATTAAAAGGCTTCACAAGGAAATGCAGACTTTAATTGGAGACTGCAAATGATCGCCGCTGTGCTTGCCTCCAAAATCTACAACGAAAACCAGTTATCCTACGCTGAAGAACATTTGAAAACACTCCTCAAAGGGCTAAACGTAAAAATTGAAAACATCGAAACTACCCCAAACAGCCGGATTCAGGTGGCTCTTTCCGGTGAAGATGAAAAGGCTGCCCTAAAACTTTTGGAAAAGGAGTTTGGTCTAAGCCCGACCCACGTGAACGATCTGAAAAAGTTTCTTTCCGTGAAGGGCTACATAGCAAGCTTGGAGAAAAGCATGGAAGAAGTTTTCATAGATATAGGCGTGATCCACCCAAAAATGTTATATGCGAAATTACCCCTGCAACGCTTACAAGCCCAACTTGCAGATGGAAGAAAAATTGCCCTTCGAAAAATAGCTGAACTGTATGGATTTTCAGACAACATGCCGGTCACCGTTAAAGTTACCAGTCTAAACGGAGACAACATCGAAGTCGAGCTGGCAGAAGCCCAGCTAACAACCTACAAGAGGTGGATAAAATCCGTGCTTGAAAGGCTCCTGGTAATAGGGGCCTCAGTTCAAGAGGTGCGAAACGCCGTAAAATACGCCAGATGTCAAAACGACATCATAACAATAGAACCTTTAGGGCTGTTTGAACACGCTGTTGTCTGCAAGATTGGAACGGACGCTGTTGGGCTAATACCAAAAATTGGCAAAGAATTGTCGAATGCAATGTTAAGCGTATTCGCTCCGAAAAGGGTTTTTGAACTTTTGCCCAACACCATTTACTGTTAGATTAGAGTCGTTGCTGTGTATTTTTCTGATATTTCAGCTTGCTTTTTATCCGAAGTTAGGAGGGGTTCCCCTAAGTTTGCTGCTAAGGCTATGAAGAGTGCATCATAAATTGTTATTTTATATTTTGTTGCTATTTCAAGCGCCTTGGAAAAATGTTCTATTTGTGGTACTATTTTAACTATTTTCGGTAGGTGGGCAATAATTTTCTTGGCTGTTTCAGTTGCGACTTCATTTTTTAGAACCTTTTTTACAAGTGCGTTCGCTGTTTCTTTTATCGCCAATTCTAGTGTTACGCATCCTTCTTTTATGTGAGTTTCAACAATTTCCCAACCTTCTTCTTTTGTCACGTACTTTATCAGCGCTGAAGAGTCAATGACTTTCACGATCCTCCCTCACAGATTTCTCCGCGAAGCCTTTTTCAGATGGTTTAACATTCTCTAACAGTTTTCTCATCTCTTCGGTTTCAACACTTAACTGCAGCTTCCACGCGAGTTCCTCTAAGTATGTTTTGATAACAGCCGGGATATTAATACCGGCTCTTTCAAGAACTTCTTTGACCTCCTTTTTAATGCGTGTTGTTATAACTGTTGTCTGCACCATTGTAAACACTGGTATACATTTTGTATACAAAAAAATATAAGCTTTCCTCATTTCATAGCCATATGCGCTTGCCAGCAAGAGAGGGAACAACTTCATGCTCATAGCCAAAAAAGGTGACAGCTTAATATTTTCCGACATTTTGCTTTCTCTTCTATGTTTCTGTTATCGTTTTCTCTTAGTGAAGGTTCTCTTTTTGAAAACAGAAAGTTCAGTGGGCCGGGCCGGAGTTGAACCGGCGACCTCAGCCTCGTAAGGGCTGCGTCCTAACCAAGCTAGACGACCGGCCCTTTCCCAAAGCTCTATGTGAAGAGATAAATTGGACTTGTTTTATATGAGATTTGCGAGCTTGTAAGGTGGTGCTTTGAAAAGGATAATGGCCACAGGAGCAGGAGGCCCTGCTGGCATAAACTTTGTTTTGTCCCTTCGTCTTGCTCCAGAAAGGCTTTTTATTGTGGGGACGGAGGCCAACCAATATTTTTCCTATCTGGCTCCTACGGACAAAACGTATCTCGTGCCAAAGGCGGGTGAAGAAGGCTACATTGACAAGCTTAACGAGGTAATCCGCAAGGAGAAGGTTGAGTTTCTGCACGCGCAAACGGATTCAGAGGTAGCTGTTATCTCCGAGAACCGTGAAAAAATTGAGGCAAACATTTTCCTCCCATCCAAGGAAACAGTGAAAACGTGTCAAGATAAGCTGGAATCCGCGAAAATTTGGATTAAAAAAGGTGTTCCAACAGCTAGAACTATAGAAATTAACAGCGAAAAAGACGTGGAAAGGGCTTTTGAAGAACTTGGAAGCCCCATATGGATTAGGGCGCGCCACGGCGCCGGGGGTAGAGGAAGCACACCAGCCCCCAACGTGGAAACAGCCCTTTCATGGATCAACTATTGGAGGAAACGCGGAGTAAACTGGAAGTTCATAGCCCAAGAAAACTTGCCCGGAAGGAATATAGGTTTCCATAGCCTTTGGAAGGAAGGTGAGCTAGTAACGTCTATGGCTAGGGAACGTCTGGAATACATTTATCCACACCTAGCTCCCTCCGGGGTCACGGGCACGCCCGCCGTGCAGAGAACCATACACGACGATAAAGTGAACAAGGTTGCCACAGAGGCAGTGCTCGCCATAGACCCGAACTTTAATGGGATTGCATGTGTGGACCTCAAGGAGAATAGGGAAGGTGTTCCATGCGTTACAGAGATTAATGCTGCCAGGATGTTTACAACATCCTTTTTCTTCTCCTATGCCAGCAAGGTTTTACGTGGGGATTATTGTGCGAACATTCCATACCTGTATGTTAAACTCGCCTTTAAGGAGAGCATTCCAGAAATGCCAAAATATGATATTTTGCCGGAGAATGTTTATTGGATACGTCACATAGATGCGCCAGCAAAACTTGTAAAAGATGGCAGGATTATTGGTGAGATGTATTGTTGGTGTGAATGATGCGGGTATGGTATGATGCTTGTACTGGTAAGCATGTGCGGTATGGTGTTGCCGTAGCGAAAAGGCTTAGGCAGTTGGGACATGAAGTTACATTGACCACGCG